>Ga0268299_1000042_pt1 | contig 490679 bp, 424 predicted proteins | sample NOBtaG_FD_193484 | JGI IMG/M metagenome (GOLD analysis project Ga0268299, IMG submission 193484) | Activated sludge microbial communities from bioreactor in Nijmegen, Gelderland, Netherland - NOB reactor | ecosystem: Engineered > Bioreactor > Aerobic > Activated sludge | place: Netherlands...
GCTGCGGCAAGGCGCTGGAGATCGCTCGGCTGGCGCGCGACATGATGGGCGGCAACGGCATCAGCGACGAGTTCGGCGTCGCACGCCACCTCGTCAACCTCGAGGTCGTCAACACCTACGAGGGCACACACGACATCCACGCGCTGATCCTCGGGCGGGCGATCACCGGGATCCAGGCGTTCACGGGCTGATCGCCCCAGGGTCGGGCCCGGCCGGGCCCGGATCGATCGGCCCAGCAGGGCCAGTCCACTCGAAACGCCGCACCGCCTGCCGCCAGGGGCTTGCGAGCCGCACCTAACGTTGTTAGGATCGCACCCTAACACTGTTAGGACATTCGATCGATGTCGACCCGCGATGCCCTGGCGCAGGCCTGCGCCGAACTGGTGGCCGAGGACGGCCTGGCCGCGCTGTCGCTGCGCCGCGTGGCCGAGCGCGTCGGCATCAAGGCACCCTCGATCTACGTCCACTTCGACGGCAAGGAGTCGCTGCTGGCCGCGGCGCGCACGCTCGCCGCCGCCACGCTCGGCCAGCACCTGCAGGCGCAGGGCCGGCGCGGCACCGCGCGCGAGAGGCTGCTGGCCACCGCGATGGGCTACCTGGTGTTCGCCGAGCGGCACCCGGCGCTGTTCGCGCTGCTGTTTGCCGAGCTGACCTCGGCGCGGGGGAGCCTGGCCGAAGCCCCGGACGCCGCATCGCCTTACCGGTTGGTGCTTGCACGCGTGGCCGAGGTGCTCGGCGGCGAGCATGCCGCCGCCGCGGACGTCGAGGCGCTGGGCTTCGGCATCTGGTCGCTGGTGCACGGTGCCGCGGTGCTGCGCCAGACCCACCTGCGCGGCTTCTCCGGCCCGATCGTCGACGCGACTCACCGCAACATCGACCGCCTGCTCGACGGCTGGCTCGCGGCGGCCAGCGCCCCACCACCACCGCGCCGTCCGCGCACCCCCGGGAGGACCCGATGAACCGCCTTGCCGCCGCGACGATCGCGGTGCTCTCCGTCGCCGTCGCCGCCTACGCGGTGGTGGCCTACACCGTGCTGCCGATCGGTGCCGTGATCCACCCCGACCTGCGCGAGGCCTTTCTCGCGCACCACCGGGTGGTGGTCTATCTCCATGTCTTCGGTGCCGCCGCCGCGTTGCTGCTCGGGCCGCTGCAGTTCCTTCCTCGGCTGCGCAGCACACGGCCGCGGTGGCACCGCTGGTCGGGCCGCGTCTACCTGGTGGCTGGCGTCGGTGTCGGCGGGCTCACGGGGCTGGTGCTCGCGCTGGCCGCCTCCGGCGGCCCGGTGGCGCGCGCCGGGTTCGCGGCGCTGGCCCTCGCGTGGCTCTCCACCGGCGCGGCCGCGCTTTGGCAGGTGCGCCGCGGCGACCTTGCGGCGCACCGTCGATGGGTGTCGCGCAACTTCGCGCTCGCGTTTGCCGCCGTCACGCTGCGGCTGGAACTGCCGGCAATGGTGGCCGCCGGCGTGCCGGTGGCCGCAGCCTACGCCGCGGTGGCCTGGCTCTGCTGGCTGCCGAACCTGCTGGCGGTGGAGGCCTGGCTTGCGCGTGAGCGCGGTGCCCCCGGCCGCGTTCGTCCGGCTCTCGCGAAGCCGGCTCAGGCCGCCAGCCGGTGCTCGTAGTACGGCCGCTCGCGGTCGTCGAGGATCGTGTAGAGGTCCGAGAGCCGCTTCGGGTCGGGGTTCAGCCAGGCGTCGACGTTCTCGGGGCGGATCGGGATCACGCAGCGGTCATGGCCGGCCGCGGCGATCTCGGGCGGCGGCTCGTCGGTGATGGCGGCAAACGACAGCAGCTCCTGTGCACCGGGGGCCGCCCAGCGTGACCATAGGCAGGCCACCATCATGCGCTGCGCCGGCCGCGGCCTGAACTCGAGGATCACGTTCTCGGCCTTCTCGCCGGGCGCGAGTTCGCGCCCCTCGACGCGGTGGCGGTCGACGTTCTCGTAGAAGGCATCGAGCAGCAGCACCGCGTGGTGGTGGCCGAAGAGGTTGCGCCAGAAGCCCTCGAGATTGTCTCGCCGCGCGTTGTAGGTGCCCGGGAACTGGCGGTCGAACGAGGCTGGTTTGCCCGCCGGGCGCAGCTGGTAGCGCATCGGCCTGACGACACGGCGGCCCTGCTCCGAAACCACCACCGGTGCGTACCAGCCGGGAAAGATGCGCGAGTCCTCGCCGGTCAGCTCGCCTCGGCGCAGATCGGCGAGTTTGCCCAGTGACCACTCCACTTTGGCCGACGCGATGCGCCGGCTTTCGGTGGCGGCCTTCGTGACCTTGCTCTGGAGCGTGCGCTCGGCGTCGGCCAGGCGCTTGCGCTGGCGGAACAGCTCCTCCTGCAGCTTCAGCGCCTGCTGCGCATGGTGTTCGTCGATCGCGGCCTTGACCGCGCGCTCCTCGTCGCTCTGCGGCGAGCCGAACGCAGCCTCCATCGCCTTCGGGATCTTCACGGATGGGTCGGCGTTGCGGCGCCAGAAGAGGTCGACGAATTCGCCGATCGAGAGGCCGGCACCGTAGTGCCGGATGTACTCGCGGTAGTCGGCGACGATCTGGGCGGAGTAGCACATCGGCGGCACTGTAGCGCGCGAGCCCGGCGTTCGAAGGCCTGTGCAAGGCCGGCTGCCAGGCGCGCACCGCCGTGGCACGATCGCGCCCGATGTCCGCGGACGCCCCGATCTCCTTCGGCCGCTACCTCTGGCGCCCGGCGCAGCGCCTGATGCTCGCCGACGGCGAGCCGCTGACGACACTCGGCGCACGCGCCCTCGACCTGCTCCATGTGCTGGTGTCGAACCGCGACCGGGTGGTCGGCAAGGACGAGCTGATCGACGCCGTCTGGCCGGGCCTGGTGGTCGAAGAGAACAACCTGCAGGTGCAGGTGAGCGCGCTGCGCAAGGCGCTCGGCCGCGACGCCATCGCGACCATCCCCGGGCGGGGCTACCGCTTCACCGCCGCGATCGACGGCGCCTCGCTGCAGGCCCCTTCCCCTGCCCGTGCGCCGGCGGTGCCAGCCGAAGGCAACCTGCCCGCCGATCTGCCGCCGCTGATCGGCCGCGACGAAGAGCTGCGTGCGCTGTCGGCGCTGATCGACGAGCACCCGCTGGTGACGGTGGTCGGTGCCGGCGGCATCGGCAAGACCCGGCTCGCGCTGGCCGCCGCGGCGGCCAACGTTGGGCGCTGGCGCGACGGCGGCTGGTGGGTGGAAGCCGCCGCGGTGGCCGACCCGGCGGCGCTGCCGCAGGCGGTGGCGCGCGCGCTGCGGGTCACGCTCGGCGGCGGCGGCAGCGAGCTGACGCAACTCGCGCAGGCGCTGCGGCCGCTGTCGGCGCTGGTGCTGGTCGACAACTGCGAGCACCTGCTCGACGCCACCGGCGAGCTGGTGCAGACGCTTCGCGCGCAGGCGCCCGGGGTGCGGCTGCTGCTCACCAGCCAGGAACTGCCGAACCTGCCCGGCGAGCAGGTCTACCGGCTGCCGCCGCTGGCGGTGCCGCGGCGCGACGAGACCGCCATCGACGAACGCTTCGGCGCCATCCGCCTGTTCGCCGAACGTGCACGCGCCGCCGACCGCGGCTTCGTGCTCGGCGCCGACAACGCCGCTGCGGTGGCCGACATCTGCCGCCAGCTCGACGGCCTGCCGCTGGCGATCGAGCTCGCCGCCGCGCGCGTGCGGCTGCTCGGCGTTCACGCGCTGCGCGACCGGCTCGGCGACCGGCTGCGGCTGCTCACCGGCGGTGCCCGCAGCGCGATGCCGCGCCACCGCACGCTGCGCGCCGCGCTCGAGTGGAGCCACGCGCTGCTCGGCCCGGCCGAGCAGGCGGTGCTGCGCCGGCTGGGTGTCTTTGTCGGTGGCTTCACGCTCGAGCTGGCGCAGCAGGTGGCCCGCGACGCCGACGGCAGCGCCATCGACGAATGGGCGGTGCTCGACGCGCTCGGCACGCTGGTCGACAAGTCGCTGGTCGCCGTCGACCCCGGCGAGCCGCCGCGCTACCGGCTGCTGGAGACGATGCGCGCCTTCGCGCTCGAACAGCTGGCGGCGCAAGGCGAGACCGCGGCCACGCTCGACCGCCACGCGCAGGCGGTGTGTGCCTGCTTCGACGAGGTCGAGCGGCAGCGCTTCGCCGACGACGGGTGGCTCACCAACACCGAGATGATCGAACGGCTGGCACCGGAGGTCGACAACGCGCGCGCCGCGCTCGCGTGGGCGATGGGCGAGTCCGGCGCGGCGCCGAACTGGCCACTCGCGGTGTCGCTCGCCGGCAGTTCGGCACCGGTCTTCCTGCAGCTCGGCCTGCTGCTCGAACACCTGCCCCGGCTGCGAGCCCTGCGCGCCCACGTCGACGCGGCCCCGCTGCTCTCGCAGGTGCGGATGTTGGCTCGGCTGGGCTTGCTCAGCGGCCAGGCCGGCCCGTCGCGCCACGAGCTGCTGGCGATCGACGGCGAAGCGCTGGCGCTGGCGCGCCAGCTCGGCCACCGCCGGCGCTTGCTGCTGGCGCTGGCCGGGCTCGGCTGGGCACGGGCCTGGGCCGGCGACATCGACGGCGCGCAGGCGCTGCTGGCCGAGATGGCCGGCCTCGAACGGCCCGACGATCCGCCGTTCGCCAGCACGCCGCGGCTCGCGCTGCTTTCGACGGTGCTGAACCGCCGCGGCGACTTCGAGGGGGCGATCGAGGTCCTGCGCCGCCAGGTCGAGGTGCTGGCCGGTGCACCCGGGGAGGCGCTGAACCACATCGTCACGCAGACCAACCTGGTGGCCAACCTCAACAGCCTCGGCCGCTACGAGGGCAGCATCGAGGTCGCACGCGAACTGCTGGAACGCGAGGACATGCCGCGCGGGTTCAACAACGCCAGCTTCGAGGTCATCTACGCGCTCTCGGCGCTCGGCCGTGGCGACGAGGCCCTGGCCCTGGCGCGCCGCCGCCGCCAGCACTGGCATCTCTCGAACCTGGCGCCGTTCGGCGACGCCCTCGCGATGCTCGCGCTCAGCCGCGGCCGGATCGACGATGCGCACCGCTTCGCTGCCATCGAACAACGCATGCTGGAGACCGCCGGCCTCGCCGCCGGGCCCCAGACGCTGCAGATGCGCGAACAACTGCAACGCCGCAGCGAGGCCGCCGGCCTGGCGGCCGAGGACATCGAACGCTGGCGGGCCGAAGGCGCCGCGCTCGACGACGCAGGCGTGCTGGCGCTTGCGGTGCGGCTGTGTGACTGAGGCGCATGGTCACCCGGGCGGCTCGCGATTCCGGATAAGCAGGCAACAATCCGATCAGCGCCCGCATGCTGGGTATGCCCCGCTCCCGCTTCTCTCACCTCGGAACCAGGCTTTATGACCTCACCCGCCCCCGACGCGCTGCCGACCATCGAGCTGCAGCCGCGCGACCTGAGCCCGTACCGGCGCGGCAACACCGGCATCGACTACGTGCACCGCTTCGACTCCAGCCACCCGGGGCCGCATGTGCTGGTCAACGCCCTGACGCACGGCAACGAGTTCTGCGGCATGGTCGCCGCCACGCACCTGCTGGACAGCGGCGTGAGGCCCAAGGTCGGCACGCTGACGGTGTCGTTCGCCAACGTCGCCGCCTACGAATCGTTCGACCCCGCGCGGCCTTTCGACAGCCGCCAGCTCGTGCACAACCTCAACCGCATCTGGTCCGATGCCTGGCTGGACGGCAGCGAGCGCAGCCCCGAGCTCGACCGTGCGCGCGAGCTGCGGCCGGCGGTGGCAGCGGCCGACCACATCCTCGACATCCACTCGACGGCGCAGGAGGTGCAGCCGTTCTGGGTCTACCCGGCGTTCGCGCGCAACAGTGCGGCAGCGCAGGCGATCGGCCGCCCTTCGGTGCACCTCGTGATGCCGCAAGGCCTGGGGTCGGGCACGCCGCTGATCCAGCACGGCCGCCACGGCAGCGAGGGCTTCCATGGCGTGGCGCTGGTGGCCGAGTGCGGCGGCCACTTCAAGCGCAACACCGGCGAGCTGGCCAAGCAGGTGGCGATGGACTTCCTGGCCCACTTCGGGCTCGTCGAGCCGCGCACCCAGTGGCCGGCGCGCCAGCGGCGCTACCAGCTGCTGCAGACCTGGGTCGTCAAGACACCGGAGTTCCGCTTCTCGCGGCCATTGGTCGGCTTCGAGACCTTCGCCGCCGGCGAGCTGATCGCCACCGACGGAGACGAGGAAGTGCGCGCGCCTTGCGACGACTGCACGGTGCTGATGCCGACGCGCCGGCCTATCGTCGGCCGCGAAGGTGTGTACCTGTCGAAGCCGCTCGAAGGCTGACCGTCGCCGGTTCCGCGGCACCGGGACCTCAAGGTCGAGCGCCGCGGCCGCAGACCCCCTGATCACACGGAGACCTCCCTTGCCTCACACCAGTGGCCGCAGCGCGTTCGTGCAGCTGCTCGTCGACGAGGGTGTCACGCATCTGTTCGGCAACCCGGGCACGACCGAGCTGCCGGTGATGGAGGTGCTGCCGGACTTTCCGCAGCTGAAGTTCGTGCTCGGGCTGCAGGAGTCGGTCGTGCTCGGCATGGCCGACGGTTACTGCCGCGCGTCGCAGCGGCTCGCCGCGGCCAACGTCCATGTGATGCCGGGCCTCGGCAACGCGATGGGGGCGCTCTACAGCGCCAAGTTCTCGGGCTCGCCGGTGATCCTCACCGCGGGGCAGCAGGAGCAGGGGCATGGGCTGCTCGAGCCGATGCTCTACGAGCCGCTGGTACCGGTGGCGCAGCCGATGGTGAAGTGGGCCGTCGAGGTGACGCGCGCCGCCGATCTGCCGCGGGTCGTCCACCGCGCGGCCAAGATTGCGCTCACGCCGCCCACCGGGCCGGTCTTCATCAGCCTGCCTGGCGACGTGCTCGACGAGACGCTCGATCTGGACCTGGGGCGCCCGGTGCGGGTCGTCGCCACCTCCAGGCCCGACGACGAGACGATGGCCCGCATGGCCGGGATCGTGCGCGGTGCGCGCAAGCCCGCGATCCTGGCCGGCCACGAACTGGCGCGGCGCGACGCTTTCGCCGAGGCGGCCGAGCTTGCCGAGCGGCTCGGGGCGCCGGTGTTCGGCGAATCGGTCCCCTACTCGGCGTGTTTTCCCAGCGAGCACCCGGCCTACATGGGCGCGCTGTCGCGCCAGCAGCAGCAGGTACGGGCCCTGCTGGAACCCTACGACCTGCTGATCTGCCTGGGTGCGGACCTGCTGCGCATGTCGGTGCACAGCCCGGTCGAGCCGCTGCCCGCGGGATTGCCGGTGGTCCATGTCTCCGAGCGCCCGCACGAACTGGGCAAGAACTACCGCACCGACCTCGCGCTGCACGCCGACGTGTCGGTGACGCTGAAGGCGCTGCTGCCCTTGCTGCGCGATCTTCCGCGCCATCACCCGCGGCTGGCCGAGCTGCAGCGCAGCAACTGGTCGGCCCAGCGCGAGCGGCTGCGCGAGCAGGCGGCGAGCGCCGCGAATAACGTCCCCATCGATCCGCAGGTCCTCGCGCTGCGCTTCACCGAGGCGCTGCCCGACGGCGCGGTCGTCGTCGACGAGGGCATGGTCAGCACCTACGCCCTGCCCCGCCTGCTGCCGCTGCGCGGCACGCGGTCCTACTACGGACTGGCGAGCGGCGGCCTGGGCTTCGCACTGCCGGGCGCGGTGGGCATCGCCATGGCGCTACCGGGGCGCCCGGTGGCGGCGATCGTCGGCGACGGCAGCGCGCTCTACGGCATCCAGGCGCTGTGGACGGCGGCGCGCGAGCAGCTGCCGATCACCTACGTGATCGCCAACAACCGCGGCTACCGAATCATCAAGGAGCGGCTGGTCTCGATGCGAAGGACAGAGCGCTTCACCGGCATGGACATCCGCGAGCCCGACATCGACTTCGTGGCCTTGGGCCGCTCCTTCGGCCTGCAGTCGACGCGCGTCACCGACCCGCACGACATCGCCCCGGCGCTGCGCGCGGCCTTCGCCAGCGGCGGGCCGAGCCTGATCGACATGCGGGTGGCGGATGGCTTCGGCGGGTGATGAGACCGCTCAGGTGCTGTAGTCTGGGAGGCGTGCGCAAGGCGAGGCAGGTGCACCGTCCGCATCTTCCAGGCCCACGCGCACCAACACGGTTTGACCGATGAGCAGCCACCACGCCAAGCTGATCCGAGCGATCTTCCACGACCCGCCCAGCGGCAACATCCATTGGCGCGACGTGCAGTCGCTGCTCGTGCACCTGGGCGCCGACCTCGAGTCGCTGTCCGGCGCACGCGTCCGCGTCAAGTTGAACCGCATGGAGGCGGTGGTGAGCCGGCCGCACCACAGCAACGTGCTGAACATCGGTTCCATCGGCCATGTGCGAGCCTTCCTCGCGCGGGCCGGCGTGACGCCGTCGCTGTACGAGAGCGAGGGCGGCAACAAGCCCGGCGTTGACTAGACTCGCTGCAGGCCAGGCTCCGCAGGGGCCCGGGCGGGGCCAGCACCGGGTCCAGACGCCGGCCGCACCCGGAATCAGAAAAAAGGAGCCACCCGATGGACGTCACCGATCCGGCCAAGATCGAACGCATCGAGGAAGTTGTCACCCTCGCGCTGGCGCGCACGCCGGCTGCCGCCCAGCCGCAGCTGGAGGTCTTCGCCCGCGAGTACTTCCGCCAGGTCGACCCCGACGACATCGTCGAACGGTCCGCTGCCGAGCTGCTGGGCGCGCTGCTGTCGCACTGGCAGTTCGGCGAGCGCCGCGAGCGCGGGCGGCCCAAGGTGCGCGTGCTCTCGCCGACCGCGGCCGAGCATGGCTGGGGATCGCGCCACACGGTGATCGAGATCGTCAACGACGACATGCCGTTCCTGGTCGACTCGACGACGATGGAGATCCACCGGCGGGGCTCGACGCTCCACATGATCGTGCACCCGATCTTCGCCGTCGAGCGCGACGACAGCGGGCGGCTAATCGCGCTGCGACCCCGCGGCGCCGACGGTGCCGCCGACGACACGCCCCGCGAGTCGTGGATGCACATCGAGATCGACCGCCTCGTCGAGCCGCAGGCGCGTGCCGAGGTGGATGCCGCGGTCGAGCGTGTGCTCGGCGACGTTCGCGCCACGGTCGAGGACTGGAAGCCGATGCTCGCGGCGCTGCGCGGGGCGGTGGCCGATCTCGAGCGGCAGCCGCCGCAGGGCATGGCCGAAGAGGTGGCCGAGACGCGCGCCTTCCTGCAATGGCTGCTCGAGGACCACTTCGTGCTTCTCGGCTACCGCCGCCACGACCTGGTGAAGAAGGACGGCGAGGACGCGCTGGCGCTGGTGCCCGGCAGCGGCCTGGGCCTGCTGCGTGCCAGCGCCGACGAGCAGGCCTCGGGCAGCTTCGCCGCGCTGCCGCTGGGCAGCAACGAGATGGCGCGCCGGCCTTCGCCGGTGGCCGTGGTGACCAAGGCCAACACACGCTCGACGGTGCACCGGCCCGGCTACACCGACTACGTCGGTGTCAAGCGCTACGACGAGCAAGGCCGGGTGATCGGCGAGCACCGCTTCATCGGCCTGCTCACCTCCACCGCGTACAGCGCGCGCGCCACCGAGATCCCGCTCATCCGGGGCAAGCTCGCGGCCGTTGCGCGCCGCGCCGGCTTCCTGCCCGGCAGCCACCTCGGCAAGGCGCTCGAACATGTCTTCGAGAGCTACCCGCGCGACGAGCTGTTCCCGGTCAGCGCCGAGGACTTCTACGAGATCGCGCTCGGCATCCTGCAGCTGGGCGAGAGGCAGCGGCTGCGGGTCTTCGTCCGCCACGATGCCTTCGGCCGCTTCGTCTCCTGCCTGGTCTTTGTGCCTCGCGAGGTGTATGGCACCGAGCTGCGGCGCAAGTTCGAGGAGATCCTGATCGAGTGCTTCGACGGCCAGAGCGCCGAGATCGAGGTGCTGATCGGCGACGGCATGCTCGCGCGCATCCTCTTCACCGTTCGCACCACGCCGGGCCGGGTGCCGCAGGTCGACCGCCACCACATCGAACGCCGCCTCGCGGCGGCGGCGCGCCGCTGGGGCGACGAGCTTCGCGACGCGCTGATCGAGGAGGAAGGCGAGGCGCGCGGCATCGCGCTGTACCGGCGCTGGGCCGAGCGCTTCCCGGCCACCTACCGCGACACGACGCCGGCCCGCTCCGCGGTCGCCGACGTGTGCAAGTGCGAGTCGCTGTCGGATGCCAACCCCTTCGCGCTCAGCCTGTACCGGCCGCTGGGTTCCAGCGGCACGCTGGGCTTCAAGATCTACCGCCGCGGTGCGCCGGTGGTGCTCTCCGACAGCCTGCCGATGCTCGAGCACATGGGCGTGCGGGTGTTGAGCGAGCTGCCGTACCGCATCGGCGCCGACGACGCCGAGCAGGTCTGGATCCACGACTTCACGCTCTCCGCCCAGTTGGCCGACGACGCCGAGATCGAGACCGTGGCGCGGTTGTTCGAGGACAGCTTCGCGCAGGTCTTCGCCGGCCGCATCGAGAACGACGACTTCAACCGGCTGGTGCTGCAGGCCGGCCTCGCCGCCGACCAGATCGTCGTGCTGCGCGCCTACGCGAAAGTCCTCAGGCAGATCGGCTTCGGGCTCTCGCAGGCCTTTGTCGAGGCCACGCTGTCGGCGCACCCCCGCATCGCGCACATGCTGGTGCGCTTGTTCGAGCTTCGCTTCGACCCCGCGGCGCAGGACCTCGAGGCCGCGGCGCGGCAAAAGGGCGCCATCCTGCAAGCGCTCGAGCGTGTGACGCAGCTCAACGAAGACCGCGTGCTGCGCCAGCTGCTGGCGCTGATCGAGGCCACGCTGCGCACCAATCACTGGCGAACCGGCATCGGCGCGAGCGGCGCCGCCGGGCCGCGCCGCAGCTTCCTGTCGTTCAAGTTCGAGTCGGCCAAGGTACCGGGGCTGCCGGAGCCGAAGCCGCTGTACGAGATCTTCGTCTACTCGGCGCGCTTCGAAGGCATCCACCTGCGCGGCGGCAAGGTCGCGCGCGGCGGCCTGCGATGGAGCGACCGCCCCGAGGACTTCCGCACCGAGGTGCTGGGGCTGGTGAAGGCGCAGATGGTGAAGAACACGGTCATCGTGCCGGTCGGCTCCAAGGGCGGCTTCGTGCTGAAGAAAGCCCCGCCCGCGAGCGACCGCGAGGCGTATCTCGCCGAAGGGGTGGCGTGCTACCAGGACTACCTGCGCGGGCTGCTCGACCTCACCGACAACCGCGCCGGCGACAAGGTCGTGCCGCCGCCGCTGGTGGTGCGACTCGACGGCGACGACCCCTACCTGGTGGTGGCCGCCGACAAGGGCACCGCAACCTTCAGCGACCACGCCAACGCCGTCAGCAAGGAGTACGGCCACTGGCTCGGCGACGCCTTCGCCAGCGGCGGCAGCGCCGGCTACGACCACAAGAAGATGGGCATCACCGCGCGCGGTGCCTGGGAGAGCGTGAAGCGCCACTTCCGCGAGATGGGCGTCGACACGCAGAGCACCGAGTTCACGGTTGCCGGCATCGGCGACATGTCGGGCGACGTGTTCGGCAACGGCATGCTGCTGTCGCGGCACATCCGGCTCGTCGCCGCGTTCGACCACCGCCACATCTTCCTCGACCCCAACCCCGATGCGGCGGCCAACTTCGCTGAGCGGCAGCGGCTGTTCGAGCTGCCGCGGTCGTCCTGGGCCGACTACAACGCCGAGTTGATCTCCGCCGGGGGCGGCGTCTGGCCGCGCGCGGCCAAGAGCGTGCCGATCTCGCCGCAGGTGCGCGCACGGCTGGGGATTGATGCCGAGACGCTGACCCCGACCGAACTCGTCACCGCGATCCTGAAGGCGCCGGTGGACCTGCTCTACAACGGCGGCATCGGCACCTACGTCAAGGCCGAAGGCGAGACGCACGCCGACGTCGGCGACCGCGCCAACGACGCGCTGCGCATCGACGGCAGCCAGCTGCGCTGCAAGGTCTTCGCCGAAGGCGGCAACCTCGGCGCGACGCAGCGTGGGCGCATCGAGGCGGCGCTCGCCGGCGTCAAGCTCAACACCGACGCGATCGACAACTCAGCCGGCGTCGACACCTCCGACCACGAGGTGAACATCAAGATCCTGCTCGGCCTGGCGATCGCCGACGGCGAGATGACCGAGAAGCAGCGCAACGTGCTGCTGGCGGAGATGACCGACGAGGTCGCTGCGCTGGTGCTGCGCGACAACTACTTCCAGACGCAATCGCTGTCGGTGGCCGCGCGTCTGGGGACCAAGCTGCTCGACCAGCAGCTGCGTTTCATCCGCTTTCTCGAGAAGCAGGGGCGGCTGAACCGCGCGATCGAGTTCCTGCCCAGCGACGAGGAGATCGGCGAGCGCCGGGCCGCCGGCCGGGGACTGACGAGCCCCGAACTTGCGGTGCTGCTGGCCTACAGCAAGATGTGGCTCTTCGACGAGCTGCTCGCCTCCGACGTGCCCGAGGATCCGTGGATCCAGTCGGCCTTGCAGCGCTATTTCCCGAAGGCCCTCGTCGAACGGCTCGCGGCGTGGATCCCGCGCCATCCGCTCAAGCGCGAGATCGTCGCCACGCATGTGCTCAACAGCATGGTCAACCGCGTCGGCTCGACCTTCGTGCACCGGCTGGCCGAGGTCTCGGGAGCGACGCCGCCGCAGGTGGTGCGCGCCTACCTGCTGACGCGCGAGGTCTTCGGCTACGTGCCGCTGTGGCGGCGCATCGAGGCGCTCGATGCCCAGGTGCCCGACGCGGTGCAGGCCGAGATGATCCTCGAGGCCGGCCGGCTGATGACGCGCGCGGTGACCTGGTTCACGCGCTCGCGCCGGCTGCTCGAACCGATGGAGGGCACCTTCAAGCGCCTGGCGCCGGCGGTGGCCGCGCTGCGCGACGGCATCATGAGGTCGGCGCAGGCATCGCCGAAGGCGCAGGGCTGGGTCGCCGCCGGTGTTCCCGAAGACCTGGCCACCGAGGTGGCGATGATGGAGGCGATGTACGCCGCCCTCGACGTGGCCGAGATCGCCGAAGCCGCGCAGCGGCCGCTGGCCGAGGTGGCCGAGGTGCACGCGGCGATCGGCGCGCGGCTGGGCCTGACCCGCCTGCGGAGCCACATCAACGCGCTCGCCGCCGACGGCCATTGGCAGGGCCTGGCCAAGGCCGCGCTCGGCGACGACCTCGCGGGGCTGCAGCGCGCGATCACCAGCGATGCCGTTCAGCAGCCGGGCGACGGCGCGGCGGCGCGGCTGGCGGCGTGGGAGGCGCGCAACGGCGGTGCGCTCGATCGCGCGAAGCGGCTGCTGGCCGAACTCGGCGACAAGGGGGTCGACATGGCGATGCTGTCGGTGGCGTTGCGCGAGTTGCGCAACCTGGCATGAACGCCCCGCGCTGCCCGGCGTCGCGACTCTCCCCGGCGCGGGGCTGGACTTCTGCCGCGCAGGCTGCCAACTAACCGCGACCTGGCGTTCTCGCGGCCCGCTCGCCGGCCGCCAGCAGCGCGGCGCCGAACCGCGGGTGGCCGATGACGTGCGCCACATGCTCGCGCTCGCTGCGCCAGCCCTTCGAGCGAAGCAGTTCGGCCAGCGCGGCGCGCTCGGCGGCGCTCCACGCCTCGACGCCGAGCAGCGCCGCCACGGGCGCGAGGCGCCGCCACGCTTCGCGCTCCTGGCGGGTGAAACCACGCCATGACGCGAGCCCACATTGGCCGAGCAGTTCGGCGGCGCACCGCCGCACCGCGTCCTCTCGGCTCTCGAGTCGATCCGGCTTCGCCGGACGACCGAGCGCCGCACCGGCTGCCAGCCCCAGCGCGGCGGGATGCGGCAGCGGATGGGGGCGCCGCGGATCGACATCGAAGAACAGGTGCCCGGCGGCCAGAGCCAGCAGCGTGCGCTCGGAGGTGCGGATGCCCGGCCGCCGGGCCAGCCGCGCCACCTCGGCATCGGCCAGCCGCCGCACACCGGCATCGCGCGGGCCGAAGCCGAGCTTGAAGTAGAACCACCAAGCGCCCGAGACCAGCCCCTCGTGGTTGCCGACGCCGAGCTGGTACGGCTCGAGCGTGAACGACGTGGTGCCGAAGAGGTGCGCCAGCGCCGCGAGCCAGCGAGCGAAAGTGAACGCGGCCTCGCCGCCGCGAAAGGTGTCGAAGGTGTTGAAGGACAGCGCAGCGCTCGCGCCGCAGAGGTCGGCTTGCGTGTAGCCGACCGGCACGCCGTTGCGGAAGGTGAGCCCGCCGTAGCTCGAGGTGAGCACGTGGCGGCGCTCGGGCTGCATGCCGATGAGGCCGAACGAGAGGCCGTCCCCATCGTCGACGAGCCACGCATCGCGCGGATCGGCGTACGAGAAGGCCTCGAGCGAGCGGGCGCGGGTGACCATCGACACCTGCGCCAGATCGGCAAGCTGGGACCCGAGCCGCGGCGGCAGCCGCCGCACGCGCCGCGGTGCACGGGCCAGCTCGGCTCGCAGATCGGGACGACCGCGTTTCGGGCCGGCCCCCAGGTCGCGAGCCCTCGGAGCAGCAGCAAAGAAGGCGGCCGTGCGCGAAGGCGTGTCGGGACCGGGATCGAGAACGTAGCTGGCGTCGATGCTGTCGGAGATCGTCTCGCGGGCCAGGCTCGGCGCGGCCAGGGCCGCGATGCGGCGCAGCAGGAAGGTGGCGTCGGTGCCGCGGCCGCGCAGCCGGTCGAGCACCGCATAGCCGCTGGCGGGCTTCAACTCGATCAGCGCATCGGCCTCGGCGGCCGTCAGCAGCTGCGGCAGCGCCTGTGCGATGCGCAGGTCGGCCTCGGCGTCGCTGCGGTCGAGGCGCAAACGCTCCGGCCAGCGCCCAGCCAGCCACTGCGCCTGGCCGGCGAAGAAGCGGTAGCGGATGGCGGTGCCGGCGATGCCGCTGTCGGCCAGCGCGCCGCGGTGGCGTCGCAGGTCGGCGCGGCTGCCGAAGTGCGCCAGCATGGGCTCGACAACCGCCAGCACCTCGGCACTGCCAGGGTAGGCGCGCAGGAAGCACAGCGCCTCGTGAAGGCGGTGGACATCGGCTGCGCGGGCCAGCTTGGCCCTGTGCAGCTCGGCGAGGGCGACGAGACGCGTCGCTGCACGGCCCGGCCCGGTGTCGGCGATGGCCGCTTCGAGCGCATTCAACCCGCGGCCAGCCATCGTCCGTCGATCGTAGCAGCGGCTCGCACGCGCGAACGCGCGCCGCCGCGAAGGCGGGCCCAGGAGCGAAGGAGCGTTGCCGCAGCGGAGCAGCCGCTACCGCGGCTTCAGTGACGGGTCATGACGAATCCCTGGCGGAAAGGGAGGGATTCGAACCCTCGGTACGGGAGACCCGTACACCGGATTTCGAGTCCGGCGCATTCGACCACTCTGCCACCTTTCCGGATCGGGCCCGTGCGGGTCGTCGCGCAGGCCCTCATCGCATTCCTGACGGAGAAGCGAAGCGCGCGATTCTAGGCCATCAACCGCGCAGCATTTCCGCGCCGCCGAGGTACGGCCGCAGCGCCGCCGGCACCCGCACCGAGCCGTCGGCTTGCTGATGGTTCTCGATCACCGCCACCAGCGTGCGGCCGACCGCCAGGCCCGAGCCGTTGAGCGTGTGCACGAGCTCGGGCTTGCCCTGCGCGTTGCGGAAGCGCGCCTGCATGCGGCGCGCCTGGAACGCCTCGCAGTTGCTGCACGAGCTGATCTCGCGGTACGCGTTCTGCCCGGGCAGCCAGACTTCGAGGTCGTAGGTCTTGGTCGATCCGAAGCCGAGGTCGCCGGTGGCCAGCGCCACCACGCGGTACGGCAGCTCGAGCCGGCGCAGCACGTTCTCGGCGTGGCCGACCATCTGTTCCAGCGCCTGGTAGCTTTGCTCCGGGTGCACCACCTGCACCATCTCCACCTTGTCGAACTGGTGCTGGCGGATCATGCCGCGGGTGTCGCGGCCGGCCGATCCGGCTTCGCTGCGGAAGCAGGGGCTGTGCGCGGTGAGGCGGATCGGCAGCTGGGCCGCGTCGACGATGCGCTCGCGCACGGTGTTGGTGAGCGAGATCTCGCTGGTCGAGATCAGGTACTGCTCGGCCTGCGGACCGCCGCCTTCGCTGCCGTCGCTGCCGCGGAAGACCCAGAACATGTCCTCCTTGAACTTCGGCAGCTGGCCGGTGCCTTCGAGGATCTCGCGGTTGACGATGTACGGCGTGTAGCACTCGGTGTAGCCATGCTCGAGCGTCTGCATGTCTAGCATCAGCTGCGCCAGCGCACGGTGCAGCCGCGCTGCGGTGCCGCGCATGAAGGTGAAGCGCGAGCCGGCGAGCAGCGCGCCGGTCTCGAAGTCGAGCCCGAGCGCGCTGCCGATCTCGACATGGTCCTTCGGTGCAAAAGGCAGCGTCGGCGGCGCCTCGCCACCCTGCGGGTTCCAGCGCCGCAGCTCGACGTTGGCGGTCTCGTCGGCGCCCTGCGGCACGCTCTCGTGCGGCAGGTTCGGCAGCGACATCAGCAGGCCCTGCAGTTCGGCCTGCACCTGCTCGAGCCGCGCCGCGCCGGCGGCCAGCTCGTCGGCGACCGTGGCCACCTCGGCCATCGCCGCCGACGCATCCTCGCCCTTGCCCTTGGCCTGGCCGATCTGACGCGACAGTGTGTTGCGGCGCGCCTGCAGTTCTTCGGTGCGGGTCTGGATGCGCTTGCGTTCGGCCTCCAGCTGCTGGAAGCGCAGAACGTCCAGGAAGGGCTGCGGGCGCTTGCGCAGTTCGAGCCTGGCGATCACGCCGTCGAGGTCGCGGCGCAGGAGGTTGATGTCGAGCATGGTGGGTCGGTCCTGAAGAAGCGGTGGGCGGTGGGGGCGCGGCGGCAGCGGGGGCGGCACGCGGCATCGGGCGGGCAGGCGCGGGTCAGGATCGGGACGCCGCCTCGGCCATGCTGCGGTCGCCCAGGCCGCGCGGCAACGGGAAGTGCACTGCTTCGGCCACCCCCGGCAGGCGGCGGATGGACAGCGCGCCGAACTCGCGCAGCCTCGCGATCACCTGCTGCACCAGCACCTCGGGCGCCGAAGCACCCGCGGTGAGCCCGACGCGCGAGCGGCCCGCGAACCACTCCGGCCGCAGGTCGGCCGCCTGGTCGACCATGTACGAGGCGGCGCCGAGCCGCTCGGCCAGTTCGCGAAGCCGGTTGCTGTTGCTGCTGGTGGGGCTGCCGACGACGATCACCACCTCGACCTCGCGCGAGAGCAGCTTCACCGCGTCCTGGCGGTTCTGCGTGGCGTAGCAGATGTCCTGCTGCTTCGGCTCTCGAACGTTCGGAAAGCGGCGCTTCACCGCGGCCAGGATCTCGGCGGCGTCGTCCACCGACAGCGTGGTCTGCGTCACCACCGCGAGCTTGTCGCCCCGCGGTGCGATACCGGCGACGTCGGCCACCGTCTCGACGAGCATGATGCCCTGGTCGAGCTGGCCCATCGTGCCCTCGACCTCGGGGTGGCCCTGGTGGCCGATCATCACGAACTCGTAGCCCTCGCGTGCGAGTTTGGCCACCTCGACGTGCACCTTGGTCACCAGCGGGCAGGTGGCGTCGAAGACCCGCAACCCCCGCGCATCGGCTTCGGCGCGCACCGCGCGGCTGACGCCGTGGGCACTGAAGATCACCGTCGCGCCCGGCGGAACCTCGTGCAGCTCATCGACGAACACCGCCCCCTTGGCGGCGAGGTCGGCGACGACATAGGTGTTGTGCACGATCTCGTGGCGCACGTAGACCGGTGCGCCGAACTTCGCGAGCGCGCGCTCGACGATCTCGATCGCCCGGTCGACGCCGGCGCAGAAGCCGCGCGGCTCGGCGAGCAGCACCTCGCGGGCGCCGACCCCGGCCCTCGGCACCGGCGCGTTCACTGCAGCACCCCGAGCACCTGCACCTCGAACTGCAGCGCGCGGCCGGCGAGCGGGTGGTTGAAGTCGAACAGCAGCCAGCCGTCACCCGTGCCGCGGACGACCCCGGCGTAGCTGCCGCCGCCGTCCGGGGTGGGGAAACGCACGACATCGCCGATCTCGTAGTGGGTGTCGGCATCCCCCAGCTCGCGCAGCAGCTCGAGCGTCACGCGCTGAACGAGCGCCGGGTTGTGCTCGCCGAAGGCCGCCCCGGCCGGCACCTCGAAACGCTCGTGCGCGCCTTCGGGCAGGCCGATCAGCCGCTGCTCGAGCGCCGGCGCGAGCTGGCCGGCGCCCAGCGACAGCGTCGCCGGCGCGCCACCGAAGGTGCTGACGAACTCGGCCCCGGCGGCATCGGCCAGCCGGTAGTGAAGCGTCAGAAAGGAACCCGGCTGGATGCGCATCTCGGGGGGCCCGCCCGGCTCGCGCTCGGGGCATGTCGAATAGACTCGGGCGCGATTTTATCGGGCACCTCGCCCTCTCCATCGGGCGCGCCTCTGCGCCCGCCCCACCCGATGCCGCTGAAGGACCTGCCCGCCGCGCAGCGCCCGCGCGAGAAGCTGCTGCAACGCGGCGCGGGGGCGCTCGCCGACACCGAGCTGCTGGCGCTGCTGCTGCGCACCGGGCTTCGCGGGCACGATGTCTTCGCGCTCGCACAGCAGTTGCTCGACGAGATGAAGGGTCTGGCCGGCCTGATGCAGGTGGGCGCGGAAGACCTCTCGCGAATCAAGGGCCTGGGGCCCGCGAAGCGTGCCGAGCTGCTGGCGGTGATGGAGATCGCACGCCGCGCCATCGGCCAGCAGCTACAGGCCGAGGCGGTGTTCACGTCGCCGCAGCAGCTCAAGGAGTACGCCGCGCTGCACCTCGGTGGGCATGAGCAGGAGGTGTTCGCGGTGATCTTCCTCGACGGCCAGCACCGGCTGCTGGCGCTGGAGGAGATGTTCCGCGGCACGCTGACGCAGACCAGCGTCTACCCGCGCGAGGTGGTGCGCCGTGCGCTTGCGCTCAACGCCGGCGCGCTGGTGCTCGCGCACAACCACCCCTCGGGGCTGGCCGAGCCGTCGCGTGCCGACGAGTACCTGACGCAGACGCTGAAGAGCGCGCTCGCACTCGTGGACGTGCGCGTTCTCGACCACCTTGTCGTCGGCCGCGGCCAGGTGGTGTCGATGGCCGAGCGGGGGCTGCTGTGACGACCCTTCGTGCGCAGAGCCTGCAGGACCTGGGCACGCTGCGCGACACGCTGGCGCAGCGGCAGCGCGAGGCCGCCGAGCAGGAGCGCGCGCGCCGCGCCGAGCAGGCTGCCGCCGAGCGCAACCGGCGCCAGTTTGCCGCCGCGGTGGGGCCGGTGACGCCGCTGCGCGACCGCGGGCTCGCCGTGCTTCAGCGTCCGCGGCCGGCACCGTTGCCGCGCCAGCGCGAGGCCGACGAGCGCGAGGCGCTGCGGCAGACGCTCTCCGACGAGGTCGACCTCGAATCGCTGCTGCTCACCGACGACGGCCTGAGCTGGCGCCGCCCGGGCGTGGCCGCCGACGTCGCCGCGCGGCTGCGGCGCGGGCACTGGTCGATCCAGGGCGAGGTCGACCTCCATGGCATGCGTCGCGACGAGGCGCGCGACACGCTGGTCAACTTCGTTCGCGACGCCGCACGCCAGGGCCGGCGCTGCCTGCGGGTGGTGCACGGCAAAGGCCACGGCTCGCCGGGCCGGCACGCGGTGCTGAAGGGCAAGGTTCAGCGCTGGCTGGCGCAGTGCGGCGAAGTGGTGGCCTTTGCGCAGGCCACCGGCCCGCAGGGTGGTGCCGGGGCGCTGATCGTGCTGATCGACCGCGGGGGATGACGGCCCCCACGCTCCCTCCGGTCGCTGCCCCCCAGGGGGGCTTTGCCAGCGGACCGGCGGAGCCGGATCCGCGGCAATCCATGGGGAATTCGCGCGGGCTCGGCTGACGGGCTCGCTCGCGGAGGCCTTTGCCAGCGGACCGGCGGAGCCGGATCCGCGGCAAGCTATGGGGAGTTCGCGCAGGCTCGGGTGACGGGCTCGCTCGCGGGGGGCCACTTGACAGCGGACCGGCTGCGGCCGGATCCGCGGCAATCCTGACCGGGGGTTCTGCACGATTGGGGGCGCAGCCGGCCCCCGGGGCTCAGCCTTCGCGGTTTCGCATCCAGTCGGCGAGGCCGGAGAGTGGCTCCTCGAGGCCGGCGCGCAGCGCGGCGTCGACGCCGCACTCGTCCATCGCCTGCCCCATGCACGCCAGCCACTGGTCGCGCTCGCGGCTGCCGATGGCATACGGCAGATGCCGCGCGCGCAGTCGCGGGTGGCCGAAGCGCTGCACATAGTGCTGCGGGCCGCCGAGCCACCCGCACAGGTACCAGAAGAGTTTGTCGCGCGAGCCTTCGAGCGAGCTCGGGTGCAGCGCGCGCAGCGCCGCGTAGCCGGGCTCGAGGTCCATCAGATCGTAGAAACGGTCGACCAGCGTCCGAACGGCGGCCTCGCCGCCGAGGCGCTCGAACGGCGTTGCGACGGTCTCGCCGACGGCACCGGAGTTGCTCATCGCCGGCCGCTCACGCCGCCAGCCGCGTCGCGGCAGCCACCACCGCCTGCGCCGCCGGCGTGCCGGGCATGCTCTCGAGCAGCAGCGTGCGCCGTTGCACCGCCTCGCGAACCGCGGCGTCGGCGGGCACCTCGCCGACGAGGTCGAGCCGCACCGCCGCGCCGACCTGCGGCGCGACATAACGATCCACCACCTGCTGCAGCTGCGTGCGCACGCTGCGCCCCTCCCCCGGCTTGCGCGTCTGGTTGACGAGCAAGCGGATGTCTCGCCGCCCCTGCGTCGTCGCCAGCACCTTGATGGTGGCGTAGGCGTCGGTGAGCGAGGTCGGCTCCGGCGTCGCGACCACCAGCACCTCGTCGGCCAGCGACACCGCGTAGAGCACGACGTCGGAGATGCCGGCACCGGTGTCGAGCAGGATGCGGTCGAAGCGCGGCGCCACCTGGTCGATCACCTTCTGCAGCTGTTCGCGCACTTCGGGCGTCATGCGCGAGTACTCGACCATGCCCGAGCCCGCCAGCAGCACCGAGAAGCCGCCCGGCGCGGGCAGGATCGCCTCTTCGAGGCTGTGGCGGCCGGTGAAGACATCGTGCAGCGTGATCTTCGGGAACAGGTTCAGCACCACGTCGAGGTTGGCGAGGCCGAGGTCGGCGTCGAGCACCAGCACCTGGTGGCCGAGCCGCGTCAGTGCCGCGGCCAGGTTGGCGGCGGCGAAGGTCTTGCCGACACCACCCTTGCCGCTGGTGACGGCGGTGATGCGGGCCCGCCGGCCCGGCGCGTCGCTCATTCGAGATCCTCTGACTGGAAGGTGTCGAACAGCAGCCGCCGCTCCTCGCTGCTCACCAGCGAGACTGCGGCCGGCTCCAGCTGCACGAGGTTGCGGCCCTGAGCCTTGGCGCGGTAGAGCTGCTGGTCGGCGCGTTCGATCCACAGCGCCGGCGTCGATCGCACCCACTGCGGTGCAAAGGCGCCGCCGATGCTCACTGTCACCGCGACCTGCAGGCTGGGCGTCACCGCCACCGGCACCCGCTCGACTCGCCGGCGCACACGCTCGGCGACGGTGGCGCCGAAGGGGCTGGGGCAACTTGGCAGGATGATCGCGAACTCCTCGCCGCCGATGCGGGCCACCAGGTCCATCGGCCGCACGCTGTCGACCAGCGCCGCGGCCACCGCCTTCAGCACCAGGTCGCCGGCGGCGTGGCCATGACTGTCGTTGACCTTCTTGAAGTGGTCGATGTCGAGTGCCAGCAGCAGCGCCGGCTCCCCGCTGCGGGCGACACGATCGACCTCGCGCGCCAGTGCCAGCTCGAAGCTGCGGCGGTTGGAAAGCCCCGTGAGCGCGTCGCGACTCGAGAGATCGACCAGCTCGTCGATCAGCGCCTGCACCCATTGCGCCGAGCCGGGCTCCCCCGGCGGCGGCGGACGGCCGGACTGCGCCAGCAGTTGCAGCGCCTGCTCGAGCCGCAGAGCATCGGAGGGCGCAAACTCTTCGGGCGCACGGTGCACGGTGCAGCCAGTCTAGCAGCGCGGTCTGTGCGGCCCGGAGGCGATTTGGCAGCCCTCCACCGCTCATTTCGCGGGCTCTGCGGCCGGGCCAGGGCGGCAAACTGCCGCCATCGACAAGAGCCGCGCCGCGCCGCGCCGCGAGCCGCCACCAGCCGACATGAGCATGCCCGCCCTCACGCCGCCGGACCTCGTCAGCCCCGAGTTCACGCTGACGGCGGCCGAGTTCGACCGCATCCGTCAGCTGATCTACCAGCACGCCGGCATCAGCCTGCATGCCGGCAAACAGGCGATGGTCTACAGCCGCCTGTCGCGCCGCCTTCGCGAGACCGGCCACGCCTCGTTCGCGGCCTACCTGCAGGCGCTGGAGGCGGGCGGCAGCGCCGCCGAGTGGCAGGAGTTCGTCAACTGCCTGACGACGAACCTGACGAGCTTCTTCCGCGAGGAACACCACTTCGATGCGCTGCCGCAGGACCTGCGCGCGCGCGCGTCGCGGCCGCTGCGCATCTGGTGCAATGCCGCCTCCACCGGCGAGGAGCCGTACTCGCTGGCGATGGTGATCGTCGAGACGCTCGGCCTTTCGGCGCAAGCCAAGCTGGTGTGCAGCGACATCGACACCCGGGTGCTCGAGGCCGCCCGCCGAGGCGTCTACCCGGCCGACTCTCGAGGGCTCTCCGCGGAACGGCTCAAGCGCCACTTCCTGCGCGGCACGGGCGCCAACGCCGGCTTCGTGCGCGTGAAGCCCGAACTCGCGCGGCTGATCGAGTTCCGCCCCTTCAATCTGATGAGCCGCGACTGGGCATCGCTCGGCGAGCCCTTCGACATCGTCTTCTGCCGCAACGTGATGATCTACTTCGACGCCGCGACGCAGCGCCGCGTGCTCGAAGGCATGCACCGCGCGATGCGCCCCGGTGGCCTGCTCTACGTGGGCCATTCGGAGAACTTCACCGACTCGGCCGACCTCTTCCGCCTGCGCGGCAAGACGATCTACGAGCGGGTCTGACGCGCCATCTCCCTTCGCCAGCGAGCGCCCATGATCGCCCCCCCCGCAGCCGCCGCGCCCCCTCGCCCCGTGATCGGAAGCTCGCCGCGGCTCGAGCAGCTGAAGGCGCTGCCGCGCCGCTCCGGGCAGGCCTCGTTCTTCTTCTACGACGCCCATTTCCGCTGCGAGGCGGTGAAGGTGCTGCCGGGCGAGTTCTTCGTCTTCGACGAGGACATCCTGATCATGACCACGCTCGGCTCGTGCATCGCCGCCTGCATCTGGGACCGCGACAAGCGCATCGGCGGCATGAACCACTTCATGCTGCCCGACAGCGGCGGCGCCGCCGACGGCGGCCGCTATGGCTCGTACGCGATGGACCTGCTGATCGGCGAGCTGGTCAAGCGCGGCGCGACACGATCGACGATGGAGGCCAAGGTCTTCGGCGGCGGCGCGGTGGTCAGCGGCATGAACAGCATCAACATCGGCGAGCGCAACACCCGCTTCGTGCTGGAGTACCTGCAGACCGAGCGCATCACGGTGGTCTCGAAGGACGTGATGGACATCTATCCGCGCAAGGTGTGCTTCCTGCCCGTCAGCGGCAAGGCGCTCGTCAAGCGCCTGGCCTCCACCAACACCGAGATGCTGATGGCACAGGAGCGCGCCGCCGCGACCGCGGCCGCGCCCGCCTCCACCGGCGGCGGCTCGGTCGACCTCTTCTGAACCCCGGCGTGCGAGCGGGAGAACAACGATGAAGACCAAAGTGATCGTGGTCGACGACTCGGCGCTGGTGCGCGGGCTGCTCGCCGAAATCATCAACCGCCAGAGCGACATGACCTGCATCGGCGCCGCCAGCGACCCGCTGGTGGCGCGCGAGATGATCCGCAACCTGAACCCCGACGTCATCACGCTCGATGTCGAGATGCCGCGAATGGACGGCATCGACTTCCTGCAGCGGCTGATGCGGCTGCGCCCGATGCCGGTGGTGATGGTCTCGACGCTGACCGAACGCGGCGCCGAGGTGACGATGCGCGCGCTCGAGCTCGGCGCGGTGGACTTCGTCGGCAAGCCGAAGATCGGCGTCGCCGACGGTCTGCGACAGCTCGGCGACGACATCACCGAGAAGATCCGCACCGCGGCGCGGGCGCAGGTCAAGCGGCTGGCGTCGCCGCCGGCAGCGGTGCCGGGGGCATCGGGCCAGAACGCGGCGCCCCCCGCGGTGTCGCCGATCGGCCGGCTGTCCACCGAGAAGATCGTCTTCATCGGTGCCTCCACCGGCGGCACCGAGGCCACTCGCGAGGTGCTGGTGCGGCTGCCCGCCGATGCCCCGGCGGTGATGATCACGCAGCACATGCCGCCCGGCTTCACGAAGAGCTACGCCGCGCGGCTGAACACGCTGTGCCGGATCCGCGTCGCCGAGGCCAGCGACGGCGAACGGGTGCTGCCCGGTCACGCCTACATCGCCCCCGGTGGGCTGCACCTGTCGGTGGAGCGTTCGGGCGCGAACTACATCGCCCGCGTCCGCGACGGCGAGCCGGTCAACCGCCACAAGCCGTCGGTCGAGGTGCTGTTCCAGTCGGCAGCGCGTGTGGTCGGCCCCAACGCGATCGGCGTCATGCTCACCGGCATGGGCGCCGACGGCGCTCGCGCGATGAAGGAGATGCGTGACGCCGGCAGCTGGAACGTCTGTCAGGACGAAGCCAGCTGCGTCGTCTTCGGCATGCCGCGCGAAGCCATCGCACAGGGCGCCGCCCACGAGGTGCTTCCGGTGACGAAGGTCGCCGAGCGCGTGATCGAGCGGCTGCGCAGCACCGCCGGTCTCAACACGACGCGGGTCTGACGGCGCCGGGGCCGGCCTTCGGGCCGCGCATCCCGAGTCGATCCGGCTCTGCCGGCCGGCTCAATCGCCCGCAGGGGGCGCGTCGGGCCACCGGCCGCGCCCCGCGGGTGCCCTGAACTCACAGCCGCAGCAGGTCCAGATCGAGCCGGCGCACGACTTCGCGCCGCTCCGCCACCCAACCCGGCGCGCCGATGTCGCGCAGCGTGCCCTGGCTGAGGTCACGCAGCGCGCGGTAGTCGCGCTCGGTGAAGCTGCACGGGGCGGCGGCGGATCCGCTGGCCGGGCTGCCAGCGAGGCAGGCGTCGCGCGAGAAGAGGTCGGCGAGCCGGCGCCACCACGGCCGGTAGAGCGGGATCGCGAGCGGGAGGCTGGTAGCGTTCATCGGGGGCTCCACTGGGGTGTTGGTCGGTGCTGGGAAGCATAGGTGGACAAAGACGGCAAAGGAATCGATGATTTCTGGCCGACTTGGTAAGCAGAGTGAACCAGCATGGCCCGCATCCCCCTCGGCACCCTGCCGGCGTTCCGAGCCGTCGCGCGCACGCAGAACCTGCGCGCCGCCGCCGACGAACTGCACCTGACGCACAGCGCCATCAGCCAGCAGATCCGGCTGCTCGAGCAGCAACTCGGCTTTGCGCTCTTCGACCGCCGCGGCCGGCGCGTGGTGCTCAATGCCGCCGGCAGCGCGCTGCAGCGTTCGGTGGAGGCGGCGCTGACGCGGGTCGACGAAGGGGTGCGTGCCGCCGCGGCGGCGGCAGCCGGCGCGGCGCAGCGGGTACGGCTGACGATGGTGCCCTCTTTCGCCCAGCGCTGGCTGCTGCCACGCATGGCGCGCTGGCGCGAGCGGCACCCCGACATCGCGCTCGAGCTGCACGCGTCGCAGCAGATCGTCGACCTGACCCGCGAGGGCTTTCATGCCGCGGTGCGCCAGGGGCTCGGCCAATGGCGCGGGCTGCACGCCGAGCGGCTGATCGACTCGCCGCTGATCGCGCTCGGGTCCCCCGCCGCGGCACGGCGGCTCGCCGGCCAGGCCACCGTCTCGCTCGCCGCCGAGCCGCTGCTCGGTGACGGCGACCTCTGGCAGCGCTGGTTCGCGCTCGACGACTGCCGCTGCCACGTGCAGCCGGTGGCCAGCTTCAACGACGCCGGGCTGATGCTCCAGGCCGCCGAGCAGGACATCGGCATTGCGCTCGGGCGCGAGCTGCTCGCAGCCGACGCGCTGCGCGAAGGGCGGCTGGTGAGACTGTCACCGCTGGCGCTGGGCGAGGAGCTGGCGCAAAGCTACTGGCTCGCGGTGCCGACCGAGCTTGTGGGCTGGCCTCCGCTCGAGGCGCTGCGCGAGTGGCTGCTCGACGAACTGGCCGACGCTGCCGCGGCGCTGACCTCGAGCGCGCTGCCGGCACCGATCGCGGCCGCCGCCGCTAACGCCGCGAAGACGGCGCGGCGAGGAAGAGCTGCTGCACGTCGCTGAGGAAGTCGAAGCCATGCGCCGTCGGCACCAGACGCGCCCCCTCCTGCCGCAGCCAACCACGGTCGATCGCGCGGCCGAGCCCGGGTTCGAGGCGCTCGGCGCCGAGGCCGCAGCGCTCGACGAAAAGCCGCGGGTCGAAGCCTTCGCGCAGCCGCAGCGCATTGAGCATGAACTCGAACGGCAGCTCTGCCGCCGCCACCTCGTGCTGGTTGGAGACCGCCTCGCCGGCGATCGCCTTGCGCTGGTAGATCGCCGGCTCCCGCCAGCGCACCTGGCGGACGATTCGCTCGGGGAACGACAGCTTGCTGTGTGCTCCGGCGCCGATGCCGAGGTAGTCGCCGAAGTGCCAGTAGTTCAGGTTGTGCGTGCAGCGGTGGCCGGCGCGCGAGAAGGCCGAGACCTCGTAGCGCGCAAGCCCTGCGGCGGCGGTGGAGTCGACGATGGCATCGAGCATCGCGCTCGCGGTGTCGTCGTCGGGCAGGTGCGGCGGCTGGTTCGCGAATGCAGTGTTGGGCTCGATCGTCAGGTGGTAGACCGACAGGTGCGGCGGCGCGAAGCCGAGCGTGGCCCGAAGGTCGGCGGCGAGCATCGCCGGTGTCTGGCCGGGCAGCGCGTACATCAGGTCGATGTTGAAGGTCTCGAAAGCGGCCGCCGCCTCGGCCACCGCGGCGCGGGCCTGTGCCGCGTCGTGCACGCGGCCGATCGCCGCCAGCGAGGCATCGTCGAAGCTCTGCACGCCGATCGACAGCCGCGTCACGCCGGCCTCGCGGAAGGCGCGAAAGCGCTCTCGCTCGAAGGTGCCGGGGTTGGCCTCGAGCGTGACCTCGCAACCCGGCTCGAGCGGCAGCCGCGCGCGGATGTCGGCCAGCAACTGGCCGATCGTGTCGGGTGAGAACAGGCTCGGCGTGCCTCCGCCGATGAAGACGCTGATCACGCGCCGGCCCCACACCTGCGGCAACGTCGCCTCGAGATCGGCACGCAGCGCGTCGAGGTAAGCGGCCTCGGGCGCGGAGCCCGGTGACAGCACATGGCTGTTGAAGTCGCAATACGGGCACTTCTTCAGGCACCACGGCAGGTGCACGTACAGCGACAGTGGCGGCAGTGCCGCGAGTCGTACGCTGCCCGCGGCCGAGCCCGCGCGTGGCGCGAAGCGCAGCGGCGCCGCGTCAGCCGAGCCGCCAGGCATCGGCGAGCAGCGCCTTCATGCGGGCCATCGCCTGCGCGCGGTGGCTGACGCGGTTCTTCGTCGCGGCATCGAGTTCGGCAACGCTGGCGCCGAGCGACGGGATCCACAGCAGCGGGTCGTATCCGAAGCCACCCTCGCCACGCGGTGCGCGCAGGATCTCTCCTGGCCAGCGCCCGGTGGCAATCAGCGGCTCGGGGTCGCCCGCGTGGCGCAGCGCGACGATCGTGCTGACGAAGGCGGCGCGGCGGTCCTCGGCGTCGGCCAGCCGCAGCAGCAGCTGGGTGTTGTTGGCCGTGTCCTGCGCGCGGCGCAGCGCCTCGCGGTCGCCACCCGCAGCCTGGGCGGCATCGGCAGGCAGCGGTGCCCAGTGGGCCGAGACGACGCCCGGCTCGCCGCCGAGCGCGTCGACGACCAGCCCCGAATCGTCGGCGATCGCCGCGCCGCCGCCTGCCGCCGCCGCGTGGCGGGCCTTCGCGAGCGCGTTCTCGACGAAGGTGGCGTGCGGCTCGTCGGCCTCGGCGACTCCCAGTTCCCGCTGCGCCGCCAGCACCACCGGCAGCCCGGCGAGCAACGCCCGAAGCTCGGCGAGCTTCTTCGCGTTGTTCGACGCCAGCACCAGCCGCATCGGCATCACGCAGCGACGCCGAGCGCGTGCCGTTGCGCAGCCACCAGCTCTCCGATGCCGCGTGCCGCCAGCTCGAGAAGCGCGTCGAACTGCTCGCGGCTGAACGGCATCCCTTCGGCGGTTCCCTGCACCTCGACGAACCCGCCACCACCGGTCATCACGACGTTCATGTCGGTGTCGCAGGCCGAGTCCTCGCCGTAGTCGAGGTCGAGCACGGGAACCCCCTGCACGATGCCGACCGACACCGCGGCGACGAAGTCGCGGACCGGCCGCCGTTCGAGCAGCTTGCGATCGGCGAGCCAGCTCACCGCGTCGTGCGCGGCGACGAAGGCACCGGTGATCGCCGCGGTGCGGGTGCCGCCATCGGCCTGCAACACGTCGCAGTCGAGCTGGATCGTTCGCTCGCCGAGCGCGCGCAGGTCGAACACGCTGCGAAGCGAACGGCCGATCAGGCGCTGGATCTCGTGCGTGCGGCCGCCCTGCTTGCCGCGCGCCGCCTCGCGGTCGCTGCGGGTGTGGGTGCTTCGCGGCAGCATGCCGTACTCGGCGGTCACCCAGCCCTCGCCGGTGCCGCGCTTGTGAGGCGGCACCCTCTCTTCCACCGACGCGGTGCACAGCACCTGGGTGTCGCCGAAACACACGCGCACCGAGCCTTCGGCATGGCGGGTGTAGTGGCGCTCGATCGTCACGTGGCGCAGTGCGTTCGCGGCACGGCCGTCGGTTCTGGAAATGCTCATCGTGTCTCGGGGTGGTGGAGCTGTCGGAGCTGGTAGCGGGCAGGATCGCGATCAGGGTCCCCCGGTCGCGATCGCACCCCCTCGGGGGGACCGGCTCGCCTGCGGCGTGCCGCAGGGGGCAAGATCACCGCCGCTTGCTCGACGAACGTTGGATCGCCTCGTTGATCTCGCGGATCGAGCGCTCGATCTCGGCCTCGTCGAGCTCGTCGGGCGCATTGTCGCCGAGCATGCTGGCCTGAATGGTGGAGGCAAAGACCTCCTCGCCGAGCGTCTGCGTCGAGATGCCGACCTTGGGCTGCGTGTCCTCGGCCGATTCCCACTCGACGCACAACGCGGTGACGTTGTCGCTCTTCGGCCCTGCCTGGCGAAGCGCCTGTTCGACCAGCTCGGGCACGCTGTCTGAAATCGGGCGCGACGACAGCACGTCGGTGATCACCGGGTCGGAGAGGCTGCTCCACAGCCCGTCGGAGCACAGCAGCACGCGGTCGCCCGGGTGCAGCAGCAGCGGGCCCGCGGTGTCGACCATCGGCTTGCCCGGGCTGCCGAGGCAGGTGAAGAGCACGTTGCGGTTGAGCCGGTCGCCCACCGGTACCACTTGCGACAGCGTGTCCTGGAGTTCGGTGTAGGAGTGGTCGCGCGTGCGTGCGATCAGCTTGTCGCCGCGCACCAGGTACAGCCGCGAGTCGCCGCAATGCGCCCAGTAGGCGGCGCTGCCCTGCAGCACGCAGGCGACGATGGTGGTGCGCGGCGTGTCGACCAGGGCGCGCGACGTGGCGTAGTGCAGCAGCTGGTGATGGCCGGCGATGATCGAGTCGTTGAGGAACTTCAGCGGCTCGGTCAGCCCGGGCTTGGCCTCGCGCTGGAACATCGCGGCCAGCGCCTGCAACGCCACCTGCGCCGCCATGTCACCCTCGGGGTGGCCGCCCATGCCGTCGGCCAGCGCGAACAGCCCCGCGTCCCGCGTGTAGCAGTAGCCCATGCGGTCTTCGTTCTTCTCGCGGCCGCCGCGACGGCTGACCTGGTAGACGGCAAATCGCATTCCCGGCACCCGCTCAGGTCTTGGCACCCGTCTTCAGGGTTTCGAGCTGGAGCTTGAGCCGCTCGCCGAAGCTCAACTTCGTGTAGCGGCGCTCGGTCTCGCGCGAAAGCTCCTTCTGCAGCGCAAACACGCTCTGCGGCCGCGACAGCGGGTCGAGCGACATGCACCACTCGGTGACTTCGATCAGGTTGTCGGAGTAGACGTTGCGCAGCCGCGAGAGGCTGAGCGCGAGGCGGTCCTTTTCGAGCCGCTGCGGCGCGTCGTTCGGCGGGTAGCCCTGCATGCAGGCGTAGATGCAGGCACCGATGGCGTAGATGTCGGTCCAGGGGCCGAGCGTGCCGTCGCGGCGGTACATCTCGGGCGCGGCGAAGCCGGGCGTGTACATCGGGCGGATGAAGTTGCCCTCTTTGCTGAGCACCTCGCGCGCGGCACCGAAGTCGAGCATCACCGCCTTGTTGTCGTTGGTGATGAAGACGTTGGCCGGCTTGATGTCCAGGTGCAGCATCTTGTGCTGGTGCACGATGCGCAGCCCGCGGAGGATTTCGTCGAAGAGGCTGCGGATGGTGCTCTCGCGAAACACCTTGTCACGCTTGAGCTCGCGCGCGGTGACGATGAAGTCCTGCAGCGTGTCGCCCTGCAGGTAGTTCATCACCATGTAGACGGTTTCGTTCTCGCGGAAGAAGTTCAGCACCGAGACCACGCTCGGATGGCTGATCTGCGCGAGGCTGCGGCCCTCTTCGAAGAAGCTCTTCAGGCCCAGGCGGTACAGCGGCTGCTTGTCGGGCTTGACGCGCGGCGTCAGCTCGCCCGGAGACCGTTCGGCCAGCGAGGAAGGCAGGTACTCCTTGATGGCCACCAGTTGCTGGTTCTCGCCCTCGGCCAGGTAGACCACGCCGAAGCCTCCGGCGGCGAGCTTCTTGACGATCTGGTAGCCCCCCACCACCGTGCCCGACGGCAACGGGGCTGGCTTGGGCTTTGACATAATTTCGGGCTGTTCCTCGAGGCAGACCTTCGATGGCGGTTTATAGCATGACGGGTTTCGCCAGCGCCTCCTGCGAGGCCCCTGGCGAGGCCCCGGTGGGGCCGTCGACGGTCACCGCCGAACTGCGGTCGGTCAACGGCCGCTTCCTCGACCTGAGCCTGAAGCTGCCCGACGAACTGCGCTCACTCGAGCCGGTGCTGCGCGAGCTGATCGGCGCCGCCTTCCGTCGCGGCAAGCTCGAGTTGCGGCTGGCCGCCGGCCGCGAGGCCGCCGATGCCTGGCCGGCACCGAGCGCGGAGCAGCTCAGCCGCCTGCTGCGCCTGGAGTCGACGGTTCAGGGCTGGTTGCCGAAGGCGCGCGGCCTGTCGGTCAACGAGGTTTTGAACTGGTGCCGCAGCGGCACGCCGGTGGCGCAGCTCGACCAGGCCGCGCTCGAAGCCACCCGCCGCTGCGTGGCCGGCCTGCGCGAGGCGCGCGAGCGCGAAGGAGCCCGCCTGGCACAGACGCTGCGCGAGCGGCTGCAGAGGCTGCGTGAACTGGCCGTGCAGGCGGCTCCATTGGTGCCGCAGGTCGTTCAGCGCCAGCAGCAACGTTTCCTCGAGCGCTGGAACGAGGCGCTCGGCGCCGCGCAAGCCGGCACCAGCATCGCCCCCGAGGCGCTGCAGGAGCGGGCGCTGAACGAGGCGGCGGCCTTCGCGATCCGCATCGACGTCGCCGAGGAACTGTCGCGCCTAGCCTCGCACCTCGACGAGATCGAGCGCCTGCTGGCGGCCGGCGGCGAACTGGGCAAGCGGCTCGACTTTCTGATCCAGGAGCTGCAGCGCGAGGCGAACACGCTCGGCTCGAAGTCGGCCGCACTCGAACTGACCACCATCTCGGTGGAGATGAAGGTGCTGGTCGAGCAGATGCGAGAGCAGGTGCAGAACATCGAGTAGCGCAACCCGGGGGCGCGCCACACAGCCCGGTGAGTCAGCCGAACGCCGGCCAGACGGCCACCGCCGCGACCAGCACCGCCAGCAAGCCCCAAAGCGCGCGGCGGCCTGCTGCCGCCGGCTGGCGCCGGAAGAGATTGCGGCCGTTTGGCCAGTGGAGCCCGGACTGGTTCATGCGGCCATCCTAGGCCGCCGGCGCCCACCAGTCTTCCCCTGTTCGTGGGTGCGGGCCGGGAGCGCACCATCCCGGGGCGGCACGAAGCCCGCTACGGCTTTTTCTTCGGCGGCGGCGGAGCGGGTTCGGCCTTGGCCTTGGGCGCGTCGCCGAGAACCGTCTTCAGCGGGCAGACGGAGAACGCGGGGCACTTCTTGCAGCCGGCCACCACGGCGATCGGGCACAGCGTCATGGCGCGGCCCCTCAGCCTTCGTACTTGAACGACAACGATACCCGCGCGCGGTACGCCACCACCTTGCCGTCCTCGACCTTGACGTCGAACTTGGAGATCTCGCCGACGCGCAGATCGCGCAGCGACTTGGCGGCGGTCTCGACCGCTCTCTTCGCCGCATCCTCCCACGACACCGGGCTCGTGCCGATGACCTCGGTGACGCGGTAGACGCCGGCGTCGGACTTCTGCTTCTTGGCCATGGTGCTCTCTCCTGCCCGCAGTTCGGGAGGCGTTGGGCCGGACAGCCCTCGATGCCTCGGTCCGACGGGCGGGCCGATGATGGCAGCCCATGGCCCATCCGTCGATGCCCGGCGCCCCGATGCCCGAGGGGCCGGGCCGCCGGTGTCGGCGAGACCCGGGTCGGACAGCAGGCGACGATTGACGGCACAGTTGCACCTGAATCGACGACTGTCGCGGGAGAGATGTCATGAGACGGTGGTTCTTCCTTGCGATCTCCCATGCACTGGTGGGCGTGATCGGCTTCGCGGCCGGTGTCTACACGCTGCCGATCCTGATCGCGCCGGCCGCTCCGGACGCGGCGGCGGTGTCCTCGGTGGCTTCGCAGGCGCTGTTCAGAGCCACCTTCCGCCGCGACCTTGCGGGCAGCGACGCGCTGCACTGGGGCGAAGGCGAGGTGACGATCGCCGGCAACGCGGTCGCGCTGAAGGGCCGCATCGCGCCCGGCCCCGACTACAAGCTCTACCTGTCGCCCGAGTACGTCGAGACCGAGGCCGAGTTCGAGCGCGTGAAGCCGCGCATGCTTCGCGTCGGCGACGTGCGCACCTTCGAGAACTTCGTCGTGCCACTGCCCGCCGGGGTCGACCCGGCGGCCTATACGACGGTGGTGGTGTGGTGCGAGACCTTTCGCGAGTTCATCACCGCCGCGAAGTACCGCTGATGGTCGGGGCGGATACTGCGGGGGCAACAACCCCACAGGACCCCTCCCGATGAACCAGGAACTCTTCGACCAAGGACTGAGGACTCGCCGCGAGGTTCTCGGCGCCGAGTACGTCGACGCCGCGATCGCCGGCGCCGACGAGTTCAACCGCCCGATGCAGGAACTCGTCACCCAGTATTGCTGGGGCGACGTCTGGAACCGGCCCGGGCTGTCGCGACAGACACGAAGCCTGCTGAATCTGGCGATGCTGACGGCGCTGAACCGCCCGCACGAACTGAAGCTGCACGTGCGCGGGGCACTGCGCAACGGCGTCACGAAGGACGAGATCCGCGAGGTCTTCCTTCAAGCCGCCGTCTACTGCGGAGTGCCGGCAGCGATCGACGCCTTCCGCTCGGCGCGCGAGGTCTTCAAGGAGACGGCACCTTGACGACGACGGCCGCCAGGATCGGCTTCGTCGGCCTCGGCCGCATGGGCACACCGATGGCCCACCACCTGCATGCGGCGGGCCATCGGCTGACCGTGCACGATCTCGCCGCTGCCGCGACCCAAGCCTTCGTCGCCGCGCACCCCGGCGCGGCGGTGGCCGCCGACGGCGACGACTTCGCTCGCTGCGACGTCGTGATCACGATGCTGCCCGACTCCGACGCCGTCGAATCGGCGGTGCTGGGCATCGACGGCCGGCCCGGCCTCGCCCTGTTGTTGCCGCCCGGGGCGGTGGTGGTCGACATGAGCTCGTCGCAGCCGCTGCGATCGCGCGCGCTCGCCGCGGCGCTGCTGGCGCGTGGGCTGCGCTACCTCGACGCCCCGGTGTCGGGCGGCGTCAGGCGGGCGGTCGACGGCACGCTGTCGGTGATGGTCGGTGGTGACGCGGCGGAATTCGAGCGGTGCCGGCCCTTGCTCGCGACGATGGGCCGGCAGATCACCCATGTCGGCCCCGCCGGCGCGGGCCACGCGGTGAAGGCTCTCAACAACTACGTCTCGGCCGCCGGCCTGGTAGCCACCTGCGAGGCGATGCTCGCTGCGCAGGCGTTCGGCGTCGACCCGGAGCTTGCGGTGGAGGTCTTCAACCAGTCCACCGGCCGCAACAACACGACCGAGAACAAGGCACGGCAGTTCATGCTGTCGGGCCGATTCAACTCCGGCTTCTCGCTCGCACTGATGGCCAAGGACCTCGGCATCGCCGAGGCGCTGGGCCGTGATCTCGGCAGCCCGATGCCGCTGGCGGCGCCGGTGCTGGCGACGTGGCAGGCGGCCGCCGCGGCGCTGGCCAGCAGCGCCGACCACACCGAGATGTACCGCTACCTGCAGCAGCTGCGTCGCTGACGAGCCCCTGTTCCGCCGCGATGGCCGTGCACGACACTCAACCGCCGGCCGGGCGCGCGCGGCGTGCCTGCCAGGCCTGCCACTCGGCCTCGAGCTGCGCGTCGCTCTTGTAGTGCGGCACGCGGAAGGTCCAGCGCTTGAGGTTCTGCAGCTTCGTGGGCATGTCCTTCATCTCGGTCTCCCAGTAGTGGTCGCCAAGCCGGATGTTGGCAGCCGGGTCCATGTCCCAATGCCTCGCCGCGCTGGCGCTGCCGAACATGAACAGCCGCCCGTCGTGGATGCGGAAGTGGTCGACGGCGTCGATCGGCGTCTTCAGCGCGTAGTTGGCGCCATTCGAGCAGGCGCCGCCGTAGGCCGGCACGTATCTCGCCGGGTTGGCGAGAAAGGCGGCATGGTGTGCCTCGCTGGCGAAGCGGTAGTTCAGGCCGTCGTGCGTGGCACGCAGCTCGGGCCGGCCCTTCATCGCACGGCCGACGGTGAAGTACGCGACCGGGTCGTACCCGCGAAGCATCAGCGCCGAATCGGCGCCATCGGAAATCGTGTTGCGGGTGGCGCAGCCCGCACCGGCGAGCATGACGAGGGCGAGCAGGAGCAGGCGGAGGGATCGGCTCATCGGGTGGTCTGGATGGCTGGGGCGCCGCGATTCTGGCGCTTTCGGCACTCCCCCGCGCCGCAGTCAGCGATAGCTCGTGAGCAGGATGCTGGTCTCGGTGTTGCGGATGCCCGAGATCAGCCGCACCCGCTCGAGCACCTGAGCCAGTTCGGCCATCGAACCGGCGCGAAGCTCGGCCAGCAGGTCCCAGCGGCCGTTGGTGTCGTGCAGCGCGGCCACACCCGGCTCGCCGAGCATGGCTGCGATCACCGCGCGGGTCTGGTTGCCCTCGACGAGCACGGCCATCCAGGCACGGATCTGCTCCGGCTCGGCCTCCGGGCGCAGCCGCAGCGTGTAGCCGACGATGACCTGCCCGTCCTCGAGCTTGCGCAGCCGGTTGGCCACCGTCCCGCGCGAGACGCCGAGCTTCGTCGCCAGCGCCGCCAGCGGAAGCCTCGCGTCCTTGCGCAGCAGCGCAATCAGCTTGTGGTCGGTGTCGTCGAGCACCATGGCCCGAAAGCCTGCCCCGCACCGACCTGCGCGTCAAGGCGACTGCGGGAGCGCGACCGTGAAGCCGACACGGGTGACGCCCCGTTGCGACTGCACCAACGTGTGGCCGGCGTGCATGCGCGCGATCGCGGCGACGATCGCCAGCCCGAGGCCGTGGTGTTGCTCCTGCCCGTCGCAGCATCGCGACGCGTCGGCACGGAAGAACCGGTCGAACAGCCGCGGCAGTTGCTGCGGAGCGATCTCGGTGCCCTCGTTCTGAACCACCACCGCAACCTGCTCGGGCGTGTCGGGCTTGATCTCGACCTGCACCGTCGACCCCGGCGCCGCGAACCGCGTCGCGTTGCCGAGCAGGTTGGACAGCGCGCGCTTGATCAGCGGCTCGTCGACGGGCACCTCGGCGTCGCCGACCACACGCAGCTGCAGACGGGCCTCGTCGAGCGCGCCCTCGTGGAACTCGGCCACCTGGCGGGCAAGGCTGGCCAGGCTCACCGGATCGCCGCGCCGCGCCTCGGCACCGCGGTCGGCACTGGCGAGAAACAGCATGTCGTTGACCATCGCCGACAGGCGCTGCATCTCCTCGAGGTTGCTGGCCAAGGTCTCGCGCAGCGACTCCACCGACCGCTCGCGCGACAGCGCGACCTCGGTCTCGCCGATCAGCGTCGCCAGCGGCGTTCGCAGCTCGTGCGCGACGTCGGCGTTGAAGCCCTCGAGCTGCGCGTAGGCGCGTTCGAGCCGGTCCATCAGCGCGTTGAACTGCTCGATCCAGGGCAGCAGCTCCTCGGCCGGGCTGTCGAGCTGCAGCCGCTGATCGAGCCGGCGAGGTGAGATCGCGCGCGTCTGCGCCGCCAGGTCGGCCAGCGGCCGCAGGTCGCGCAGAACCAGCCAGCGGATGCCGATGCCGGTCAGCGCGGCGCAGCCGAGGGTGGCGATCACCAGCGTCACCGCCAGCCCCCTCAGCATGCGTGTGTCGTGCGTGACGTCGATCTCGAGGCGGCCGCGGACCTCGCCGCCGGCGATGCGCTCGGCCGGGACCGTGAATTCGCGCGCCAGGCGATAGCGGTACTTGGGGTTGTCCGGCTCGCCGAAGAGCGGCGTGCCGTCGCCGCGCGAGAGCGTCAGCAGCGTGCCGGCGCGCACCGGCTCGAACAGCGTCAGCTTGTGCAACAGCTCCGACTCGCCCTTGCTGCAGGCCGCACCGATGAACTCGGCCAGCACCTTGGTCTTGTCGGCCAGCGAGTCCTCCTGCGCGGCGTTCAGCCGCATCGCGGTGGCCGAGTAGATGATCGAGCTGGCGACCCCGAGGCCGGCCAGCATCAGCAGCGCGAGTGTGCGCGCGAGCCGCTTGCTGATCGACGGACCGCAGGCGCCGGCGATCACGACGCCCGCTCCTCGAGCACGTAGCCCATGCCGCGCACGGTGTGCAGCAGCTTGGTCGGGAACGGATCGTCGAGCTTGGCACGCAAGCGGCGCACCGCGACCTCGACGACGTTGGTGTCGGAATCGAAGTTCATGTCCCAGACCTGTTCGGCAAGCGTGGTGCGAGAGAGGATCTGACCGCGCCGGCGCATCAGCAAAGCCAGCAGGTTGAACTCCTTCGCAGTCAGGTCGAGCCGCTGCTGCGCGCGGGTGGCACGCCGGGCCAGCAGGTCGAGCGACAGGTCGGCCAGGTGCAACTCGGTCGCGCCCTGCGAGCCCGGCGCGGCACCGCCACGGCGCAGCAGCGCTCCGACACGCGCCAACAGCTCGGAGAACGCAAACGGCTTGACGAGGTAGTCGTCGGCGCCCTTCTCGAGGCCGCGCACGCGGTCCTCGACCTTGTCGCGCGCGGTGAGCATCAGCACCGGCGTGCGGCGCCCTTCGGCACGCATCGCGGCCAGCACGCCGAAGCCGTCGACGCCGGGCAGCATCACGTCGAGAAGCACGAGGTCGTAGTCGCCGCCGGTGGCGAGGCGCTTGCCTTCGATGCCGTCGTGCGCAAGGTCGACGACATGGCCGCTTTCGCTGAGGCCCTTGTGCAGATATTGCGCGAGCTTGACTTCGTCTTCGACCACCAGGAGGCGCATGGCGCGTATCCGAAACGCTTTGTTGCAGGGGCCGATATGGTCGCATTTTCCGCTTCGTTGGCGGATTACGAATTTGTCATCTGGGCGTTCGGCAGGCGTGGTTTTGGCTTCCCAGAATTCATCCCCATGGACAGCGAAGACTGTCCTGAGAAACCGGAAGCCCGGAACCCGAAACCCAGTCACCCCAACCACTGTCAACCAAGGAAACCATCATGAAGACCACGATCCGCATCGCCGCCGCCCTCTCCTTCGCCGCCGCCGGCGCCGCCTTCGCCGAAGGCCCGATCGCCTTCGGCGAACAGCAAGCCGCGCAGTCGCAGCTCTCGCGAGCCGAAGTCGTCGCGCAAGTGCTCGCCGCCGGCGCGCCGCTGGTCACCGAAGCCGATCTGCAGAAGCTCGACGTTGGTGTCGGCACGCTGAGCCGCGCCGAGGTGCGCAACGAGACGCTGGCAGCGATCCGCCGCGGCGAAGTCTCCGCCAGCGGCGCAGAGATCTTCGGCGCGTTCGTCGCGTCGGCGCCGGCGCAGTCGGTGCAGATGGCCGGTATCGCCAAGTAATTCAGGACCTTCGGCCTTACGGCCGACTTCTAGAATGCCGGGGGATGGAAACCCCCGGCAATTTGTTTTGTGTCGCCGCCCCCAGCGGCACCGGCAAGTCGAGCCTGGTGAAGGCGCTTCTCGAGCTGGACTCGCACCTCGCAGTTTCCATCTCTCACACCACCCGCGCCCCCCGCGGGCAGGAACAGCACGGCCGCGAGTACTGGTTCGTCGACGAACCGGCCTTTCGCGCCATGATCGACCACGGCGACTTCTTCGAGTGGGCGCAGGTGCACGGCAACCTCTACGGCACCTCGCGCAGCGCCATCGAAGACCGGCTCCAGCGCGGCGAGGACGTCGTTCTCGAAATCGACTGGCAGGGTGCGCTGCAGATCAAGCAGTTGTTCCCGCACGCGGTGCTGATCTTCATCCTGCCGCCGAACTGGGACGAGCTTCGGCTGCGGCTGCAGCGCCGCGGCGAAGACCGGCCGGAGGTGATCGAACAGCGAATGGCCAATGCGCGCGAAGAGGTGGCGCAGGCCCGCCACTTCGACTTTGTTATCATCAACGCCCTCTTCGAGACCGCACTTTTCGACCTCAAGACGGTCGTGCACTCGCAGCGCTTGAAGTACGCGGCGCAGAAGCGCAACCGCTCACAGGTCTTCGCCGCGCTCGACCTGATCTGAACCCCAACCCAAGCCATGGCCCGCATCACCGTCGAAGACTGCCTGCAGAAGATCCCGAACCGCTTCCAGCTCGTGCTGTGCGCCACCTACCGCGCCCGAATGCTCAGCCAGGGGCACGCGCCGAAGATCGAGACCAAGAACAAGCCCGGTGTGACCGCGCTGCGCGAGATCGCGGCCGGCGAGGTCGGCATCGAGATGCTGCGCAAAGTGCCGGTCTGACCGCGCCGACCGGCTTCGACGAAGGCGCCTGCGGGCGCCTTCGTCGTCTCTGCGGCGCGCAGCCCGTGGGCAAGGCTCCGGCTCCCGGAGGGGGCCGCTTGACACCTCGCTACCCGCGGCGAGGTCCTCCAAGTTAAATTCCGCCCATGGGGATCCGCTCGCTCGCCGCCGAACTGCTGCCCAGCGCGCTGCAGGGCTTCGGCCGCGTCTCGCTCGCCCCCAACGCACCGGCGCCGGCCGAGGCATCGTCCTTTGCCGCCCTCGCCGACAAGCTCGGCTACCTCTCGAAGGCCGACGTGCGGCAGGTGCGCGACGCGTACAAGTTCGCCGACGAGGCTCACCTCGGCCAGTACCGGGCGAGCGGCCAGCCTTACATCACGCACCCTCTCGCCGTCGCCGGGCTGGTCGCCGACTGGAAGCTCGACGCGCAGGCAGTGATGGCCGCGCTGATGCACGACGCGATGGAGGACTGCGGCATCACGAAGCCGGTGTTAATCGAACGCTTCGGTGCACCGACGGCCGACCTCGTCGACGGGCTCACCAAGCTCGACAAGCTGCAGTTCAGCACCCGTGAGGAGAGCCAGGCCGAGAGCTTCCGGAAGATGCTGCTGGCGATGGCGCGCGACGTGCGCGTGATCCTGGTCAAGCTCGCCGACCGCCTGCACAACATGCGCACGATGCAGTCGCTGGCGCCGGACAAGCGCCAGCGCATCGCCCGCGAGACGCTGGACATCTACGCCCCGATCGCGCACAGGCTCGGCCTGAACCAGACCTATCGCGAGCTTCAGGAGCTGTCTTTCGAGCACCTGTACCCATGGCGCTACGCGGCCCTCGCGAAGGCGGTGCAGAAGGCCCGCGGCCATCGGCGCGACATCGTCGAGCGCGTTCAGCGCGACGTCGAGAAGGCCTTCGCGGCGCAGAAGATCAGGATCCAGATCTGGGGCCGCGAGAAAACGATCTACTCCATCTACCGCAAGATGCGCGAGAAGCACGCCGGCTTCGCGCAGGTGAACGACATCTTCGGATTCCGGATCGTGGTGCCGACGCTGCCGGACTGCTACCTCGCGCTCGGCGTTCTGCACCAGCTCTACAAGCCGGTGCCCGGCCGCTTCAAGGATTACATCGCGATCCCCAAGGGCAACGGCTACCAATCGCTGCACACGACGCTGGTCAGCCCGCTGGGCACCGCGGTCGAGTTCCAGGTGCGCACCGAGGCGATGCACGCCGTGGCCGAGAAAGGCATTGCCGCGCACTGGATCTACAAGACAGGCGACAAGTCCGGGCGCGACTCGCCGGACCCGCAGCGCCTGGGCGCGATGTGGCTGCAGTCTCTGGTCGACATCCAGGACGAGACACGCGACGCCGCCGAGTTCCTCGAGCACGTCAAGATCGACCTCTACCCCGACGCGGTCTACGTCTTCACGCCGATGAGCAAGATCCTGGCCTTGCCGCGCGGCGCGACGCCGGTCGACTTCGCCTACGCGATCCACTCCGACGTGGGCGACCACACGGTGGCCGCCAAAGTCAACGGCGAACCGGTGGCGCTGCGTACCGAACTGCGCAGCGGCGACGTCGTCGAGATCATCACGGCTCCGGGTGCGAGGCCGAACCCCGCCTGGCTGAACATGGTGCGAACCGGCCGCGCACGCTCGAAGATCCGCCACTATCTGAAGAACATGGAGCAGGAGGAATCCCGCGCCATGGGTGAGAAGATGCTGGCGCAGGCGTTGCGCGCCGAGGGTCATACGCTGCCTTCGGCCGATGCGTCGGACGCCAACGCGGCCCCCATCTGGCAGGCACTGACCCGCTGGAGCGGCAACCGCCACCGAGGTGAGTTGCTGGTCGACATCGGGCTCGGCCGCAAGATCGCGATCATCGTCGCGAAGCGGCTCGCGCAACTGATGCGCGAGCGTGGCGCGCGGCCCGACGCGGTGACGCTGACGCTCGGCCGCTACGCACAGGACGATGCGCCCGCCCAGGGGGTGGTCTTTGTCGACGGCAGCGAGGGCGCGTCGATCCAGTTGGCGACCTGTTGCCGGCCGATCCCGGGGGATGCCATCACCGGTTACCTCGGCCGCGGCGAAGGCCTTGTCGTGCACACCGCCGAGTGCCACACCGGACGCCGCCTCTACGAACGCGACAGCGAGCGCTGGATGCATGTCGAGTGGGCCGAGGAACTGACCCGTTCCTTCGAAACCAGCATCCTCGTGCTGGTGACCAACGGCAAGGGCGTTCTGGCGCAGGTGGCGGCTGCGATCAGCGCCGCCGAGGCCGATATCCGCCACCTCGACATGGGCCAGGAAGCCGCCGCCGAGACCGCCGAACTGCGGTTGCTGATCAGCGTTCGCGACCGCGTGCACCTGGCGGAGGTGCTGCGCACGTTGCGGCGCAACCCCGTCGTCCTGCGCGTCTGGCGCGTGAAGCCTTGAGCCCCGGCCGCTTGGCGGGAACGCTTCGCCGGACGGTTCCGGTCCGACCGGGAAACCCAGATCGGATCCTGGGTGCGCCGACGGCGCCGCCCTTGTTCGCCTGCGGCGACCGGTCCCCACGGGGACGGAAAGCCGGCGCTACTCAGCTCTGCCGTGGTGCCGGGTAGCTCACTTCGACGACCTCGATCCGCTCGACACCGCCCGGCGTCACGAGCCGGACCTCGTCGCCGGCGTGAGCCTTCAGCAGCGCGCGGGCGATCGGCGAGATCCAGCTCACCTCGCCGTGCAGGCTGTCGGCCTCGTCGATGCCCTTGATCGTCACCGTGCGCTCCTCGCCGGCGGCGTTGGCGTAGGTGACGGTGGCGCCGAAGAAGATCTGGTCGCTGCCGTGGTGCTGCGACGGGTCGGCCACCTCGGCGATGTCGAGCCGCTTGGTCAGGAAACGGATGCGGCGGTCGATCTCGCGCAAGCGCCTCTTGCCGTACAGGTAGTCGCCGTTCTCCGAGCGGTCGCCGTTCTTGGCAGCCCACGACACCGTTTCGACGACCTTCGGCCGCTCGACATCGAGCAGCGCCTTCAGCTCGTCGCGAAGCCGGCGGTAGCCCTCGGGCGTGATGTAGTTGCGCGTACCGGCCGGAAGCGGCGCCAAGCCGGGGACGCCGTCCTCGTCGTCGCCGGCGTCGCCTTCGGCTTCCCTCGTGAAGGCTTTGTTCACGGCGCTCCGCGCGTCACCGGCACCCAGGTCTGCAGGTAGGGCAGCGCGGCGCGGTACGGCGCCAGCAGCACCACCGCCATCGCGGCCTTGATCGCCAGGTCGCCGGCGGCCAGGCGCAGCCAGTCGAGCTCGGTGCCGGCGAAAGCCAGGAAGAAGAAGACCGCGGTGTCGATCACCGAAGCCACCAGCGACCCGATCAACGGCGCCTTCCACCAAGACGACCGGCGCCAGCGGTTGAAGACGACGATGTCGAGCACCTGCGAGACGATAAACGCCGTGCCCGAGGCGAGCGCGATGCGCCAGGGCGCCAGCGCCAGCGACACCAGCACCGCGACCGCGAACCCGGCCCACGCGACCTTGCGCGCCGACACCGGCCCGAAGGCACGGTTCGTGAGGTCGCAAACCAGGAACACCACCGGATAGCTGAACGCACCCCAGGTCAGCCAGCTGTTGATCGGGTACTGCACGAGCACGTTGGAGAGCACGATGACGAAGGTCATCGCGGCGATCGCCGGCAACACCGGGCGCAGGGATTCGAGTCGGGGGTTCATCGGCAGGTTTCGCGTCGCCGGCGGCACCGGCCGGCGGGGGCGGTATTGTGCCCGCTGCCCGGTTCAGTCGTCGCTGTCGCGAAGCCGCTCGGCACGGCGGATCGAGCGCAGCAGCCACAGCCCGAGGATCACCGCGCCGACGAAGCCGAGCAGCCCGAAGGCCGGCAGCCCGAACAGCTGCGGCCCGCCGCCGACCGTCATCACGATCGACGAACCGATGATCAGCGCCGCGATCACGAGCGCGATCGACAGCCGGTTCGCCGCGCGGTCCACCTGGTCGGCGGCGCGCTTCAGGTGCACGATCTCGATCCCCACCTGCACGTGGCCGCGGGAGATGCCACGCATCATCCGCGACAGGTCGCTCGGCAGGCGGCCGAGCTGCGTCAACAGCTGGCGCAGGCCCTGCCAGCTGCGCCGCGCCAGCGCCTTCGGTGCGTAGCGCGCGCGAACCACCTGGCGCAGCATCGGCTGCGCCTCGGCCGCCATGTGGAAGTCGGGGTCGAGGCCGCGGCCCATGCTCTCGAGCGAGATGAAGGCCTTGATCAGCAGCGCGAGGTCGGCCGGCAGCGCCAGCCGGTGCTCGCGCAGCACGTTCGTCACCTCGGCGAGCATCTCACCGAGGTGCAGCTGCGCCAGCGGCGTGCCGTGGTGCTGGTCGACGAAGGCCTCGATGTCGTCCTCGAGCTGGTTCAGGTTGGCGCCATGGCCGTTGCCCGTCCAGTCCAGCAGCACGTCGGCCACTGCCTGCGGCTGGCGCTCGACGAGGCCGAGCAGCAGCCGAAGCAGCTCCTCGCGCCGTCGCGGCGAGAGCCGGCCGACCATGCCGAAATCGATGAACGCGAGCCGGTTGTCGGCGAGGTAGAAGACATTGCCGGGGTGGGGGTCGGCATGGAAGAAGCCGTCCTCGACGATCATCTTCAGCACGGCGCGTGCACCGCGCTGGGCCAGCAGCTTGGGGTCGAGCCCGGCTTCGCGCACCCGCTCGAGGTCGCTGCCCGGGATGCCGGCGATGTAGTCCTGGACGTTGACGCGCTCCTTCGTGAAGCCCCAATGCGACCGCGGAATCACGACTTCCGGCATCACCGCCAGGTTGCGCGCCACCCGCTCGGCGTGGCGGCACTCGGCCGCGAGGTCGAGCTCCCGTCGCAACGAACGCGCAAACTGCCGCACCAGCAGCCGCGGCCGGTAGGGCTTCAGCGCCGGCCAGTCGCGCTCGGCCACCACCGCGGCGCGGTCGAGCAGCCGCAGGTCGGCCTCGATCGTCTCGACGATGCCCGGGCGGCGGATCTTCACCACGACCTCGGTGCCGTCCCTCAGCGCCGCCCGGTGCACCTGCGCGATCGACGCTGCGGCCAGCGGCTCGGCATCGAAGCGCGCGAACACCGCCTCGGGCTGGTCACCAAGGTCCTCGCGCAACTGCGGCCTCAAGGTCTCGAGGGGGACCGCCGGCACGCGGCTGTGGAGCTTGCCGAACTCGGCCACCCACTCGGGGCCGAGCAGGTCGGCACGGCCGGCGAGGATCTGCCCGAGCTTGACGAAGGTCGGGCCGAGCTCCTCGAGCGCCCGCCGCACCTGCACCGGCGGCGGCAGCCGCGCCAGCTCGTCGGCATGCTCCCAGCGCAAAACGTGCCCGGCCTTGGCAAGCGCATCGGCCAGCCCGAACCTGCGCACCATGTCGCCGAGTCCGTGGCGGATCAGCACGCCGGCGATCTCCTGCACCCTGCCGAGATCGCGCGCGGCGCCGAGGGCTTCGATCAGCATGCGGCGGAGTATCGCGCGCCCGCCGCAGGCGCGAGGCGCTCGGCCCCGTTCGGGCGGTCAGCCGTCCACGCCCGATGGGGGGCGTCGATCGACCATCGGACGGACGCACCGGGCGGCGGCGGACGCACCGGATTGGTCGGGGTGACACGATTCGAACGTGCGACCCACTGCTCCCAAAGCAGTTGCGCTACCAGGCTGCGCCACACCCCGTGGGCGCGGATTGTACGGGGCGGGTCAGGGCTTGGGGCCCTGGGGGGCCGGCAGCTGCAGCTGGCGAACCACCTGCATGCACTGCGCGATGTGCTGGTTGCAGACGTAGCGAAGCGCCGAGTAGGTCAGCGCTGCCGACACCGCCTGCCCCGCGATCGGCACGAACTTCGCGGCCTGCTGCGTCGTCAGCCGCACACCGACCAGCTTGAGCATCCACATCACGATGTCTCGCGTGATCACGCGGCCGATCAGCAGCCCGCCGCCGGCGCTGATCGCCTTGTAGACGACGATGCGGCGGTCGGGGGCCAGTCGCTCGATCTGCTCCGGGCTGAGCCCGAAGGCGGCGTTGATGCGCGGCAGCAGCTCGACCAGGATGCCGACGTCGGTCAGCCAGTCGAGCCCCGGCAGCGGCACCATCGCGACGCCCGCTGCAAACAGCGCCCGGCGCTTGACCATCTGCCTGCAGCGCTCGGCGACCGATTGCAGGTCCTGCCCTTCGGCGGGGAGCACTTCCCACTCGGGGGTGGCGGTCGTGTTCATCTGGCGGCGTTCATGCGGCGGCCGGGTGCGGCATCACGACGATGCCATCTTCGTCGGCAACCAGCCACTCGCCCGGCCGGACCAGGACCCCCTGAACCACCACCGGCACGTCACGCAGGCCCTGGTTGCGGCGCTCGGTCGGCAGCGGCACCGCGGCCAGCGCCTTGATGCCTACATCGCAGCCGGTCAGTTCGGCGACGTCGCGCACCGCGCCGTCGACCACCAGACCGGCCCAGCCGTTGCGCGCCGCAGCCGCGGCGAGGTTGCCGCCGACGAGCGCACGGCGCAACGAACCGCCGCCGTCGACGACCAGGACGCGGCCCTCGCCGGGCGATTCGACCGCGGCCTTCACAAGCGTGTTGTCCTCCAGGCACTTGACCGTGGTGACCGGCCCGGCGAAACGTCTGCGCCCGCCGAAGTCCCGCCACACCGGCGGCAGCACCCGAAAGGCGCCGTCGCTGTCGCCCTTGTGGGCGTCGCAGAGGTCGCAGGTTGAGACATCGCGGGTCATGGCGTCGGGATCCCTGAGGTCGGTGGCCGGGCGGCCGGCAGCATCAGGCGGTGCTCGCGCACTGCTTTCAAGATGATAGAGGTCGAGGTCTCGGCGAGCAGGCACAGCTCGTTGATAACCTGGTCGAGGTGGGTGACGTCGACGACGGCGATCTCGAGCAGCCAGCTGTCCTCGCCGGTGATGTTCCAGGCGGTGACGACCTCCGGTCGCGCCTCCACCAACCGCGCCATGCGCACATGGTCGGTGCGGCCGATCCGCACCACGGCCCGAATGCCGTAGCCGAGCGAGCCGAGATCGATGGTGGCTCGGTAACCGGTGATCACTCCCGCCGCCTCGAGCTTGCGAACCCGTTCGGTCACTGCCGGCTGGCTCAGGTGCACACGGCGGCCGAGCTCGGCCATCGTCAACCTCGCGTCGGCCTGCAGCTCGCCGAGGATCCGGGTGTCGTAGGCGTCGAATTCGGTGTGGATCGGCATTTGAAGGACTTTGTCCCCATCAACCTTCAGTGTCAAGGCACAAGTGGCAGTTGTCCTTTTGATTGCGATGGAATCTGGCGACCCACCTGCATAGCATCGATCGCATGTCCGCCGTCCTCTCGCCCGCCTCGACGCTGCCGGCTCGGCAAGTGCTGCCACCGCTGATCCTCGCTTGCCTGGCCGCCACCTGGCTGATCTGGGGGTCGACCTACCTGGCGATCAAGTGGGCGTTGACGAGCTTCCCGCCCTTCTTCCAGATGGGCAGCCGATTCGTCGCCGCCGGCGTGCTGCTTGGCGCCTGGGCACTGGCGCGGGGCGCGGCGTGGCCGCGGCCGCGCGAGTGGTGTTCCGCCTTCGTGCTCGGGCTGCTGATGCTGGGAGGCGGATACGGCGGCACGGCGTTTGCCGAGGTCAGCGTCAGCTCGGGGCTGGTGGTGGCCTTCATCGCGATCGTGCCGGCCCTGGTGGCGGCGATGCAGTGGCCCTACGGCGTGCGGCCGACAGCACACCAGGCGTTCGGCATCGCGCTCGGGCTGGCAGGCGTGGTGGCGCTGTCGCTCGGCCAGGGCTTTTCGGCCTCGCTCGAAGGGCTGGTGGCGATCGCGGCCGCGTGCCTGACCTGGTCGCTCGGCACCGTGTGGGCGCTGCATGGGCTGCCCGGCGGCTGGCGGCTGGGGCTGGCGCCGGGCGCGGCCGGTTACGCGAGCCAGATGTTCACCGGCGGCATCGTGCTGCTGGTGATGTCGCTCGCCGCCGGCGAGCAACCGGTGTGGCCACCCGACGCGCGCGCCCTCGCGAGCTGGGGCTACCTCGTGGTGGCCGGGTCGCTGGTCGGCTTCTCGGCCTACATGGTGCTGCTGCAGGGCACCGGGGCCGCGCTGGCCTCGAGCTACACCTTCGTCAACCCGGTGGTCGGGCTCGTGCTCGGTGTCTCGCTCGGTGGCGAGACCATCCACAACGGCGAGTGGCTGGCTGCCGGCATCGTCGCCGCCGGCGTCGTGCTGCTGCTGGCGGGCCGGCGGCAGCCGCCAGGCTAACCCCGCTTCAGAGCGGCTTCACGGATCGCAGTCAGCGTGCTGCGCGTGGTGATGACATCGGTCGGCAGCTTCAAGTGCAGCAGCGTCGGGCCATCGGCCGCCAGCGCGCGCCGCAGCGCCGGCTCGAAGTCCTCGGTGCGATCGACGAGCTCGCCGTGCCAGCCGTAGGCGCGGGCGAGCATCACGAAGTCGGGGTTGGAGAGCTCGGTGCCCGCGACCCGGCCCGGGTACTCGCGCTCCTGGTGCATGCGGATCGTTCCGTAGCTGCCGTTGTCGACGACGACGCTGATCAGCCTGCCGCGGCCCCGGCCGGCGCCGTGCGCGGTGGCGGTGACGAGCTCCTGCCCCGTCATCAGGAAGTCGCCGTCTCCGGCGAGGTTGACCACCGTGCGTTCGGGCTGCAGCAGCGCCGCCGCCACCGCCGCGGGCACGCCGTACCCCATCGCGCCGGAGGTCGGCGCCAATTGCGTGCGGCCGTTCAACTGCAGCCCGGGGTAGCTCAGGTAGCGGTGCAACCAACCGGCGAAGTTGCCGGCTCCGTTGGTGTAGATGGTGTCCTCGGGGCACAGCCTCGAAAGCGTCTTCACGACCACTGCCAGGTCCATCGGCGCCACCGCCGGGGCCTCGAGGTTGGCCAGGTAGTCGGCCCGGGCCGCGACCGTCTGCGCCGCCCAGGGCAGCGCCGGCGGCGCCGTGAGCGTCTCGAGCGCCTTTGCCGCGTTGCGCATTGACGACTGCAGCAGCAGATCGGCGGCGTAGACGCGGCCCAGTTCCTCGGCGCCGGGATGGACGTGGATCAGCCTCTGCGCCGGCCGAGGGGGCTGCAGCAGCGTGTAGCCGCCGGTGGTCATCTCGCCGAGCCGCACGCCGACGGCGAGCACGAGGTCGGCCTCGCGGATTCGCGCCGCGAGCCTGGGGTTGATCGCGATGCCGACGTCGCCGGCGTACTGCGGGTGGCGGTTGTCGAAGGTGTCCTGGAAGCGGAAGCCGCAGCCCACCGGCAGCTGCCAGTTCTCGGCGAAGCGCTGCAGCGCCAGGCAGGCCTCGGCGTCCCAGCCGCCGCCACCGGCGATCAGGAACGGCCGTTGCGCCGCCAGCAGCAGCGATCGCACCTCACGCAGCGCACCCGGTGCCGGCCAGGCCTCGGCCGGCTCCGCCCGGGGCAGCACCGGCACCGATGTCGGCTGCGTCAGCATGTCCTCGGGCAGCGCCAGCACCACCGGCCCGGGCCGGCCCTGCATCGCGGTGTGGAAGGCACGCGAGACGTACTCGGGCAGGCGGTTCGCGTCATGCACCTCGGCTGCCCACTTCGCCATGCCCAGCGTGCCGGGGCCGAACACCTGTCGGTAGTCCAGTTCCTGGAAGGCCTCGCGGTCGCGCTGGTCGCTGGCCACCTGCCCGACGAAATACACCATCGGCGTCGAGTCCTGGAACGCCGTGTGCAAGCCGATGCTGCCGTTGGTGGCGCCGGGTCCCCGGGTGACGAAGCACACGCCCGGGCGCCCGGTCAGCTTGCCTTGCGCTTCGGCCATGAACGAAGCGCCACCCTCCTGCCTGCAAACGACAAAGCGGATGCGCTCGCGGTGTTCGTGAAAGCCGTCGAGCACGGCGAGGTAACTTTCGCCCGGCACGCCGAACGCGGTGGTCACGCCCTGCGCGACGAGGGCTTCGACGAGCACGTGGCCGGCGGGCCGGGTAGGGCAGGAGGTCATTCGGTTCGTCCGCGTGGTGGGTGGATACCGGCTGCGCGGGCCGGGACTGTCGGCGATTATCGGCAGCCCGCCGAGCGCCTCGGCGGACCTCGCTTGCCGCCGCCCGGCCCTCAGTGTTCAATAATTGGTGAATTAGTCCCCATGCCACGACGCCCGACACCCACGCCGGAACCGCGCCAGCGCGACGCCGACCGTTCGCAGCAGGCCATTCTTGCGGCCGCGCGCGACGAGTTCCACGAGCACGGACTCGGAGGCGCCCGCGTCGAGCGCATCGCCGAGCGTGCCGGCGTCGACAAGAAGCTCCTCTACTACTACTTCCGCAACAAGGACCACCTGTTCCAGGCGGTGCTCGAGGATGCCTACCGCGCCATCCGCGAGGCCGAGCAGCAGCTGCACCTGCTCGACACGGCTCCGGCCGATGCGCTGCGTGCGCTGACGGTCTTCACCTGGAACTACTACCTCGAGCACCCGGAGTTCCTGACGCTGCTGAACAGCGCCAACCTGCACCGCGCGCGCCACCTGGAACAGTCGCAGAGGGCGCGCGAGCTCAACTCGCCGTTGATCCAGACGCTGGCCGAGGTGCTCGAGCGCGGCCGCCGAGAAGGCAGCTTTCGCGGCGGTGTCGACCCGCTGCAGCTCTACATCTCGATCGCCGCGCTCTGCTACTTCTACCTCGGCAACCGGCACACGCTGTCGGCGATCTTCGGTCGCAACCTGATGTCGCCACGCGCGAAGGCCGAGCGGCTGTCGCATGTCTGCGACGTCGTTCTGGGCTACGTGCTGCGCGACGAGCCCGATGGCGAGCCCCGTTGACAGCCGCCAGCAGCCGACACGACAATTCTCCGCTCGGTGAATAAGTTCGACAGGAGACCCGCATGACCCGCCCACCGACCCACCCCTCCTCGCCGTCCTGCCCGCCCTCTCCGCGGCGGCGCCTGCTGGCCTCCGTACTGCTGGCCGCGCTGCCGCTGACCGCAGCAGCCCAGGCGAGCTTCCCGTCGAAGCCGATCCGCGTGATCGTGCCCTTCGCCGCCGGCAGCACCACCGACATCATCGCCCGCGCCATCGGCGACAAGATGGCAGCCAGCATGGGCCAGCAGCTGGTGATCGAGAACCGGGCTGGTGCCAGCGGCACCATCGGCCAGCAGGCGGTGGCCATCGCAGCACCCGACGGCTACACGGTGATGATCCACTCCTCGTCACACACCGTCAGCCCTTCGACGTTCGCGAAACTGCCATTCGACACCGTCGCCGACTTTGCCGGCGTGACACCGATCAGCAGCACGCCGAACGTTCTCGTGATGTCACCCGCGAAGGGCATCAAGACGCTGCAGGAGCTGCTGGCCGCGGCGCGCGCGAAGCCAGGCTCGTTGAACTTCGCCTCCGCCGGCCAGGGCAGCGCCACCCACCTCAACGCCGAGAAGTTCAAGTTGGCCGCCGGCATCCAGGCCACCAACATCCCGTTCAAGGGTTCTGCCGAGGCGGTCAACGAGGTCATCGCCGGCCGGGTCGACTACTACTTCTCGCCGATCGCGCCGGTGATCGGGCAGATCAAGGCCGGGCAACTGGTCGCGCTGGCAGTGGGCTCCCCGATGCGCGCAAGCGCGCTGCCCGACGTGCCGACCACCGCCGAGGCGGGCGTGCCGGGATCGGAGTTCAACTTCTGGATCGGGATGATGGTGCCGGCGAAGACCCCGCGCGAGATCGTCGACCGCCTGAACGCCGAAGTGCGCAAGGCGCTTGCGACACCCGAGGTGAAAGAACGCTTCGAGAAACTTGGCGCCGACGCCTGGACGCTGTCGCCGCAGCAGTTCGACGCCTACATCAAGGCCGAAATCGAGAGCAACGCCAAGCTGGTGAAGGCCGCCGGCCTGGCACCGACACAGTGACCGCACCGCGCTACCTGCCGCTGGCCGCAACCCGACGGAAACGCTGACACCATGGCACAGAAGACCCTCGGCATCGTGATGCATGGTGTCACCGGACGCATGGGGCTGAACCAGCACCTCGTTCGATCGATCGTCGCCATCCGCGACCAGGGCGGCGTCACGCTCGCCGACGGCAGCCGCGTGATGCCCGACCCGGTGCTGATCGGCCGCAACGCCGAGAAGATCGAGGCGCTGGCACGCGCACATGGCATTGCGCGCTTCGGCACCAACCTCGACGAGGCGCTCGCGAACCGGTCCGACACGGTGTTCTTCGATGCCGGCACGACGCAGATGCGCCCGGCGCTGCTCGCCCGGGCGCTGGCCGCCGGCAAGCATGTCTACTGCGAGAAGCCGATCGCCACCACGCTGGGCGAGGCGCTGCAGGTCTGCCGGCAGGCCCGGGAGAGCGGCCTCAAGCATGGCGTCGTGCAGGACAAGCTCTTTCTGCCCGGGCTGCGCAAGCTCGACATGCTGCGCCGCGCCGGCTTCTTCGGCCGCCTGCTGTCGGTGCGCATCGAGTTCGGCTACTGGGTGTTCGAGGGCGACCTGCAGCCGATCCAGCGGCCGAGCTGGAACTACCGTGCGGAGGATGGCGGCGGCATCATCCTCGACATGGTGTGCCACTGGCGCTACGTGCTCGACCACCTGTTCGGCACCGTCAAGTCGGTGTCGTGCCTGGGCGCGACGCACATCCCGGAGCGGCGGGACGAGGCCGGCAACCCCTACCGCGCCACCGCCGACGACGCCTGTTATGCCACTTTCGAGCTCGAGGGCGAGGGCGGCGCACCGGTGATCGCCCAGGTCAACAGCTCGTGGGCGACGCGCGTGCGCCGCGACGATCTCGTCACCTTCCATGTCGACGGCACGCATGGCTCGGCGGTCGCCGGTCTCACCGACTGCCGCAGCCAGTCGCGTGTCAACACCCCGCGCCCGGTGTGGAACCCCGACGTCCGCCAGACGATGCCCTTCTTCGACCAATGGGCCGAGGTGCCCGATACCCAGGTCTACGACAACGGCTTCAAGCTGCAGTGGGAGGCCTTCATCCGCCACGTCGTCGACGACGAGCCCTACGTCTGGACGCTGCCCGAGGGTGCCAAGGGCGTGCAGCTGGTCGAGGCGGCGCTGCAGAGCTGGCGCGAGCGGCGCTGGGTCGACGTGCCGGCGCTGGCGCTCTAGCGGGCCGGGCCCGATGCCGACCTCCCTGACGCTGCCGACGCTCGACGGCCGCCTCGAGAGCTACACGCTGCGCGGCCCGGCCCGCTTCACCCCCGCCGCCCCCGGCCAGCCCCTGCCGCGCATCGCCTACTCCGCGGCGCACGTGGTCGCCGACGCCACCGCGGCGATCGACCCCTGGCTACAGTGCCGGGTGGACTGGGAGGCGACGATCGCCTACCGGCGCCGGCTCTGGCAGCTCGGGCTCGGCGTCGCCGAGTCGATGGACACCGCACAACGCGGCATGGGTCTCGACTGGCCGACCTCGCTCGAGCTGATCTCGCGCTCCATCGACGCCGCGCGCGACTTCCCCGGCGCCCTGATCGCCTGCGGCTGCGGCACCGACCACCTGCCGCCGGAGGAGGCGCGCTCGGTCGACGACGTCATCCGCGCCTACAGCGAGCAGATGGCGGCAATCGAACGACGCGGCGGCCGCCTGATCGTGATGGCCAGCCGGGCGCTGGCGCGCGTGGCGCGCGGCCCGGCCGACTACGAGCGCGTCTACGACCATGTGCTGACGCAGGCGCGCGAGCCGGTCATCCTGCACTGGCTGGGCGAGATGTTCGACCCTGCGCTCGCCGGTTACTGGGGCAGCGCCGACATCGGCGCCGCGATGGCCACTGCGCTCGGGGTCATCCAGGCCCACGCGGGCAAGGTCGACGGCATCAAGATCTCGCTGCTCGACCAGGCGCGCGAGGTCCAGATGCGCCGCCGCCTGCCGCCCGGCGTGCGCATGTACACCGGCGACGACTTCAACTACGCCGATCTGATCGCCGGCGACGGGGTCGGCGAACACGCCAACCAGCGCCACAGCGACGCACTGCTCGGCATCTTCGACGCCATCGCGCCCGCGGCCAGCGCCGCGCTGGCCGCGCTCGGCCGCGGCGACTTGCGCGCCTTCCACGAGATCCTGGCGCCGACGGTGCCGCTCTCGCGCCACATCTTCCAGGCGCCGACCCGCTTCTACAAGACCGGCATCGTCTTCCTCGCCTGGCTCAACGGCCACCAGCGCCACTTCGTGATGGTCGGCGGCCAGCACAGCGCACGTTCGCTGCCGCACTTTGCCGAGCTGTTCCGGCTGGCCGATGCCGCCGGGCTGCTCGAGCAGCCCGATCTGGCGCGCCAGCGCATGACGACGCTGCTGGCGCTGCACGGCGTCGAGGGCTGATGCGCGACTTCTCGGCCGACCACCGCTGGCTGTCGATCAACACCGCGACGGTGCGGCGCCAGCGCGGCGTCGACTGGCCGCTGCGCGAGATCGTCGACGCCTGTGCCGCGCGCGGCATCCGCGCCATCTCACCCTGGCGCGACCAGGTGGCTGCCGCCGGGCTGCAGGCCACCGCGGCGCAGCTGCGCGCGCTCGGCATCGAGCTTTCGGGCTACTGCCGTGGCGGCATGTTCACCTACACCGACGCTGCCTCTCGCGAGGCGGTGCGCAGCGACAACCGGCGCGCCCTCGACGAGGCCTGCACACTGCAGGCGCCCTGCCTGGTGCTGGTGGTGGGTGGCCTGCCCGGGGCGCTGACCGGGAGGCCGGCGCACCGCGACCTCGCCTCGGCACGGGCGCAGGTGGCCGAGGGCATCGCAGCGCTGCTCGACGACGCGCGCGAGCGCGGCATGCCGCTGGCGATCGAGCCGCTGCACCCGATGTACGCCGCCGACCGCGCCTGCATCAACACGCTCGAGCAGGCGCTCGACCTCTGCGATGCGCTCGACCCGGCACGCAGCGGAGCATTGGGTGTCGCGGTCGATGCCTACCACGTCTGGTGGGACCCGAAGCTCCACGCGCAGATCGCCCGCGCCGGCCGCGAGCGGCTGCTCGCGCTTCACGTCTGCGACTGGCTGGTGCCGACCACCGACCTGCTCGAGGACCGCGGCATGCCGGGCGACGGCGTGATCGACCTGCCGCGGCTGCGCGGTGCCGTCGAAGCCGCTGGATTCGCAGGCTATTGCGAGGTCGAGATCTTCTCGCGTGCGAACTGGTGGCAGCGCGACGGCGGCGAGGTGCTCGACACCTGCATCGAACGCCACCGCGGCAGCGTTTGAAGGGGCGCGGCGTCAGGCCGGCAGAGGCTGCGGGCGGGTGGTGTTGCGCCGCACGTTGACCGCGGTGCCGATCAGCAGCGCCTGCATCGCCGCAATGCCGACCCACACCGCCTGCGGCCGGCCGGCGTCCATCAGCGCACCGAAGGCCAGAGGCGCCAGCACCATGCCGACGTCGAGCCCGCTGAAGACGACACCGTAGACGCGGCCGGTGGCACCGGGCGGCGTCGCCTGCTTGACCAGCAGGTCGCGCGAGGGGCCGGCGATGCCGGCGGAGAAGCCCATCGCGCCCACCAGCACCGGCACCCACGCCGCCGGCCAGCTCAGCAAGCCGATCGCCAGTGCCAGCGATGCCGCGACGCCGAAGGCCGCGGCCGCGATCCGCACACACCGCGCAGGGTCGGTCAGCAACTGCCCGCCGACGACCATGCCGACGCTGGACGCCACCATGTAGGCCGACAGGCACAGCGCCACCTGGGCGACGTCCAGGCCGTGCAACCGGGCAGCGGCCGCCGGCGCGAAGCTCTGCACGCCGCCGAGGATGACAGCGAAGACGAGAAAAAAGACGAAGCAGACCCACACCGCACGCGAGCGCAGGAACGCGAAGCCGCCGCCCGCGGAGGCCGCGCCACCGATGCCCCGTGGGGCTTGTACGGCCAAGCCATCCTTGCGGAGCCACAGCAGGACCAGCACCGCCGCCACCACCCCGGCCACCGCGGCGAGCGCGATCCGCCAGTTGCCGGTGGCACCGGTGAGGCCGACGACGAACAGCGGCGCCAGCGCCCAGCCGAGTGCGCCCGAGATGCCGTGCGCCGCGTAGGCATGGCCGAGCCGCGGCGCGCTGACGCGGGCGTTGAGGATCGAGTAATCCACCGGATGGAAGGCGCAATTGCCGAGCCCGGCCACCGCCATGAAGAGCATCAGCGTGCCGTAGCCCGGGCTGGCAGCGAGCCCGATTGCCGCCACCATCAGCAGCCCCAGCGATGCGAACAGCACCTTCATCGCGCCGAAGCGGTCGACGACGAAGCCGGCCAGCGCCTGCCCGACGCAGGAGACGGCGAAGAACACCGACATCAGCGCCCCGAGCTGGGTGTTGCTGAGCGCGAAGTCGCGCGCCAGCCAGGGGAACAGCGGCGGCACGATCAACTGGCAGAAGTGCGACACGCCGTGCGCGACGCCGACGAGACCGATCGTCGAAGCATCGTCGCGCCACGGGCGGCCGGCGGTGAGCGTGGTCATGACAGCAGGATGCAGGCGAGTGGCCGGCCCCGATCGTGCCATGCCGGCACCCGCCCATGTGCCGGCACGCGCCCATCTGCCGGCGGCCGCCCCGCTGCCGGCAGGGTGGCCGCAAGGTCTACAGTCACGGCATGACCGAGACGCTCTACGACTACACCCGGCAGGACGCCAGCGGCGCGAGCTGCATCGCCCACGCCTGGGCCAAGGTGCCACCGAGCCTGCCGCCGGCCGAGCGCGTGCGCATCCGCACCCGTGCCGCCGAGCTGCTGAAGTCGCGCGGCGCGGTGCTGGTGGCGCACTACTACGTCGACGGCGAACTGCAGGACCTGGCACTCGAGACCGGCGGCTGCGTTGCCGATTCGCTCGAGATGGCACGCTTCGGCCGCGACCACCCGGCACGCACGCTGGTGGTGGCCGGCGTTCGTTTCATGGGCGAGACGGCCAAGATCCTGAGCCCGGACAAGCGGGTGCTGATGCCCGACCTCGACGCCACCTGTTCGCTCGACCTCGGCTGCCCGCCGGACGAGTTCGCGGCCTTCTGCGACGCGCACCTCGACCGCAAGGTGGTGGTCTACGCGAACACCAGCGCCGCGGTGAAGGCCCGCGCCGACTGGATGGTGACCAGTTCGTGCGCGCTGGCGATCGTCCAGCACCTGAAGGACCAGGGGGAGAAGGTGCTGTGGGCCCCTGACCGCCACCTCGGCCGCTGGATCCAGGAGCAGACCGGCGCCGACATGCTGCTGTGGAACGGCACCTGCATCGTGCACGACGAGTTCAAGGGCCTCGAGCTCGACCTGCTGCGCAAGCAGCACCCGGCCGCCGCGGTGCTGGTGCACCCGGAGTCGCCGAAGCCGGTGGTCGAGCAGGCGGATGTCGTCGGCTCGACCTCGCAGCTGATCGCGGCTGTCGTCTCCGGCAAGGCTGACACCTACATCGTCGCCACCGACAAGGGCATCCTGCACCGCATGCGCCAGCTGGCGCCGGGCAAGACGCTGATCGAGGCCCCGACCGCCGGCACCAGCGCCACCTGCAAGAGCTGCGCGCACTGCCCGTGGATGGCGATGAACGCGGTGCAGGGTGTCGTCGCCTGCCTCGAATCGGGAAGCGGCGAAGTCACGGTCGACGAGCCGGTGCGCCTGCGGGCGCTCGGCTGCATCGAACGCATGCTCGACTTCGTCGCGCGCCACCCGTCGGCGCTCCAGCCGCGATCGCAGGGCTTCGTCAAGGATCTCGGCGCCACCTGATGCTCTGCCGGCACTCAAGCGGAGGGCTGCGCTGCCGATAACGCGGTACGCCAACCCCCACCCCGCGAGGACCTGCGATGAGCGTCGATTTCACCTCGGTGCGCAACTACAACGAACGGGCGGTCTGCGAGGCCGTGATCGCCGGCGCCACGCGCTACCCCGGCCTGCACCACGACCAGGAGCTGCTCGCCGACGTCGCCTGCGTAGCGCTGAACCGCCTGCAGCCGCGCTACATCCGCCACGAGGTCGACATGGCCTTCTACCTCAGCGAGAAGGAACGCGGCGACACCGAGCGCCAGGTGAGCGACGCGGTCGAGTACGCCTTCGGCTTCGTGCAGGCGCGCACCGCGATGCGCGCCCGCGCCTGACGCGCACCGGGTCGGCCTCCGTCCAGCCTTGGCCCAGCGCCGGCCCTCGACGCCGGGCGGTGATAGCGTGCGGCCTTCCCTTCCCCGACAAGGCCGCCCGCGTGAAGCTCTACTTCTCTCCCACCTCGCCCTTCGTCCGCAAGTGCCTGGTCAGCGCCCACGAGCTGGGCCTCGCGGCGCGAATCGAACTGCTGCCAAGCGCCGCCCATCCGGTGCAGCGCGACGCGTCGATCGTCGCGCGCAACCCGCTCGGCCAGGTGCCGACGCTGATCACCGACGACGGGCTGGCGCTCTACGACAGCCGTGTGATCTGCGAGTACCTCGACGACCTCGGCGGGCGACGCCTGTTCCCCGCCACCGGAGCGTTGCGATGGCGCGCATTGACGCTGCAGTCGCTGGCCGACGGCATGACCGACGCCGCGCTGCTGGTGCGCTACGAACAGGCGGCGCGTCCCGAGGCTCTGCGCTGGCCCGACTGGCAGCGCGGCCAGCTCGACAAGATCGCCACCTCGCTGGCCGCGGTCGAGGCCGATGCCGAGGCGCTGCAGGGCCGCGTCGACATCGGCACCGTCGCGCTCGGCTGTGCACTGTGGTACCTGGAGCTGCGCTTCGCCGACCTCGGCTGGCGTGCGCGCCACCCTCGGCTGGCCGCCTGGGAGGCCGAGTTCTCGCAGCGGCCGTCGATGCGCGCCGAGTGGAAGCTGCCCGGCTGAGGTCGCCGCGACGCGTCGCAGGGGACGCAGGGTTGCCGGCCCGCAGCGGATGAAGCGCGATCCACCCGACGGTGACCGCCTGGGCGTCAGCGGCCTTCGCGCACCTGATTGATCGAGTACTTCGGGATCTCGATCGTGACGTCGCGGTCGGAGAGGATCGCCTGGCACGACAGCCGTGAGGTCGGTGTCAGGCCCCAGGCACGGTCGAGCAGATCTTCCTCGGCCTCGTCCATCTCGCCCAGCGACTCGAGGCCTTCGTGGACGACGACATGGCAGGTGGTGCAGGCGCAGGCCATCTCGCAGGCGTGCTCGATCGCGATGCCGTTCTCGAGCATCGCCTCGCACAACGACGTGCCCCTCGGCGCCTCGATGGTGTCGCCGTCGGGGCAGATCTCGGCGTGCGGCAGGATGCGGATTCGCGGCATCAGAGTTCCTCGACCCGCCGCCCGGACAGCGCCTGGCGAATGCCCTCGTTCATTCTTGCCGCGGCGAAGGCCTCGGTGCCGGCGGCGAGCGCCTTGACCGCGGCGTCGATGGTCGCGGCGTCGCTGCTGTCGCTGGCGACCCGCGCAGTCTCGGCCGCCAGCGCCTCGACCGCGTCGCGCTCGGCGGCGTCGAGCAGCGCGCCGTCGGCCTGCAGCGCGGCGCGGGTCGCCAGCACCAGCCGCTCGGCCTCGACCCGCGCCTCGCGCAGCGCGCGCGCCGCGACGTCGTCCTCGGCATGCGCGAAGCCTTCGGCGAGCATCTTCGCGATCTGCTCGTCGCCGAGGCCGTAGCTCGGCTTGACCACCACCGCCGCCTCGACGCCCGACGACAACTCGCGCGCCGAGACGCTGAGCAGGCCATCGGCATCGACCTGGAACGTGACGCGGATGCGTGCTGCGCCGGCCACCATCGGCGGGATGCCGCGCAGCTCGAAGCGGGCGAGCGACCGGCAATCGGACACCAGCTCGCGTTCGCCCTGCACGACGTGGATCGCCATCGCCGTCTGGCCATCCTTGAAAGTCGTGAAGTCCTGTGCCTTGGCGACCGGGATCGTCGTGTTGCGTTCGATCACACGCTCGACCAGGCCGCCCATCGTCTCGAGCCCGAGCGAGAGCGCGATGACGTCGAGCAGCAGCGGTTCACCGTCGCTGGCATTGCCGGCGAGAGCATTGGCCTGGATCGCGGCGCCGATCGCCACCACCTCGTCGGGGTTGACGTCGGTCAGGACCTCGCGGCCGAAGAGCTCGCCGACCAGCGTGCGCACCATCGGCATGCGGGTCGAGCCGCCGACCATCACCACCCCTTGCACTTCGTCGCGCGACACCCTGGCGTCGCGAAGCACGCGCTTCACCGCCGCCAGCGTGCGGTCGACCAACGGCCGTGCCGCGGCTTCGAGCTCGGTCCGGCTGACGCTGCAGGTGACCTCGCGGCCGCCGATCGACGCCTGCCATCGTGCGCTCTCTTCGGTGCTCAGAGCCTCCTTCGTCGCGCGCGAGGCCACCAGCGCGGCCCGCTTGTCGCCGGCCGTCAGCCCGTCCATGCCGGTGTCGACACCGGCCCCGGCGAGCATGCGAGCGGCGAGCGCCTGGTCGATGTCGTCACCGCCCAGCGCGGCGTCACCACCGGTGGCAACGACCTCGAACACGCCACGCTGGAGCCGCAGCAGCGAGATGTCGAAGGTGCCGCCGCCGAGGTCGTACACCGCGTACAGCCCTTCGGCACCGCGGTCCAGCCCGTAGGCCAGCGCGGCGGCGGTCGGCTCGCTGATCAGCCGCAGCACGTTGAGACCCGCCAGCTGCGCGGCGTCCTTCGTCGCCTGGCGCTGCGCATCGTCGAAGTAGGCAGGCACCGTGATCACGGCGCCGAAGAGGTGGTCGTCGAAGCTGTCCTCGGCGCGCTGGCGAAGCACTGCCAGGATCTCGGCGGACACCTCCACCGGCGACTTGACGCCGGCGCGCGTCTCCAGCCCGACCATGCCCGGGTGGTCGACGAAGCGGTATGGCAGCCGATTGCGGTCGGCGATGTCACCGAGCTTTCTGCCCATGAACCGCTTTACCGAGACAATCGTGTTCTCCGGGTCGTCGGCCTGGCGCTGTCGCGCCTCGTCGCCGATCACGCGACGGCCCCCTTCGAGGTAGCGCACCACCGACGGCAGCAGCACGCGCCCCTGCAGGTCGGGCAGGCACTCGGCGGTGCCATGCCTCACCGCCGCCACCAGCGAGTGGGTGGTACCGAGGTCGATGCCGACCGCGACCCGGCGCTGGTGCGGGTCGGGCGACTGACCGGGTTCGGAAATCTGCAGCAGCGCCATCGTCTCTCTTGTCAGGCGTCGAGGTGCTCGAGCCGGCGCTCGATCTCGTCGCGAAAGCGCCGCACGAACATCAGCGCGCGCACCTTCGCGGCAGCGGCCGCCGCGTCGCCGCGCCGGTCGAGCGCATCGGCCGTCTCGTCGAGCAAGCGGCGCTCGGCGTCGTCGACCTGCCGCAGCAGCAGCGCGACCGCCGCAGCGTCGCCTGCGTCGTCGAGCGCTTCGCGCCAGTCCAGCTGCTGCATCAGGAAATCGGCCGGCATCGACGTGTTGCTCTCGGCCTCGGTCGGCGCGCCGGCCAGCTCGCACAGATAGGCCGCGCGCGTCAGCGGATCCTGCAGCCGTTTGTAGCCCTGGTTGACACGTACCGCCCACTGCATCGCGACCCGGCGCGCGGCATCACCGGCCGCGGCATGGCGGTCGGGGTGCACCTCGGACTGCAGTGCGCGCCAGCGGGCATCGAGCTCTGCGCGGTCGAGCGCGTGGCGGCGCGGCAGGCCGAAGAGCGTGAAGTCGTCGTCGTCGATCTTCACGGCCGTTCACCGATATGTCGCAGAGGTTCATTGCGGACACGGCCAGCGCCGCCGGCGGCAGGCGCGCCAGGCGAGGCCAGCCCTTCGGACTGGTCGGGGCGACCCCGGCCGATGGTCACGCCGAGCGCCCCATCAGACCCGGAACGATTCGCCGCAGCCGCAGCGATCCTTCTCGCGCGGGTTGCGGAACTTGAAGCCTTCGTTGAGGCCCTCGCGCACATAGTCGAGTTCGGTGCCGTCGATGTACGGCAGGCTCTTCGGGTCGACCAGCACCTTGACGCCGTGGCCCTCGAAGACGATGTCCTCGGGTGCCACCTCGTCCGCGTACTCGAGCTTGTAGGCCAGCCCCGAACAGCCGGTGGTCTTCACGCCCAGTCGCACGCCGACGCCCTTGCCGCGCCGCGCGAGGTAGCGCGTGACGTGGCGGGCCGCCGCCTCGGTGAGGGAGATCGCCATGCCTGGGTCTTGATCAGTCGGCCGACTCGGCACCCACCGCGGCGCCATGCTTGGCTTTGTAGTCCTGCACCGCGGCCTTGATCGCGTCCTCGGCGAGGATCGAGCAGTGGATCTTCACCGGCGGCAGCGCCAGTTCCTCGGCGATCTGCGTGTTCTTGATCGTCAGCGCCTGGTCGAGCGACTTGCCCTTCACCCACTCGGTGACGAGCGAACTCGACGCGATCGCCGAGCCGCAGCCGTAGGTCTTGAAGCGCGCGTCCTCGATCAACCCGGTCGCCGGGTCGACCTTGATCTGCAGCTTCATCACGTCGCCGCAGGCGGGCGCGCCGACCATGCCGGTGCCCACCGTGTCGTCACCCTTGTCGAAGCTGCCGACGTTTCTCGGGTTCTCGTAGTGGTCGACCACCTTGTCGCTATAGGCCATTGCAGTACTCCTGAAGACACTTCAGTGGGCAGCCCACTGAATGGTGCTGAGGTCGACGCCGTCCTTGTACATCTCCCACAGCGGCGACAGCTCGCGCAGCCGCGCGACGCGGTCTTGCAGCGTCGCGACGGCATAGTCGATCTCTTCGGCGGTGGTGAAGCGGCCAATCGTCATGCGCAGGCTCGAGTGCGCAAGTTCGTCGCTGCGACCGAGCGCGCGTAGCACGTAGCTCGGCTCCAGGCTGGCCGACGTGCAGGCCGAGCCCGACGACACCGCGATGCCCTTGATGCCCATGATCAGCGACTCGCCCTCGACGTAGTTGAACGAGGCGTTGACGTTGTGCGGCACGCGCCGCTCGAGGTCGCCGTTGATGAACACCTGCTCGATGCCCGCGATGCCGTCGAGCAGCCGCTTCTGCAGCATGCGGATGCGTTCGCTTTCGACGCCCATCTCGTCGCGCGCGATGCGGAAGGCCTCGCCCATGCCGACGATCTGGTGCGTCGGCAGCGTGCCCGATCGCATGCCGCGCTCATGGCCGCCGCCGTGCATCTGCGCCTCGATGCGAACGCGAGGCTTGCGCCGCACGTAGAGGGCGCCGATTCCCTTGGGGCCGTAGGTCTTGTGCGAGGCCAGGCTCATCAGGTCGACCGGCAGTGTGCGCAGGTCGATCGCCACCTTGCCGGTGGCCTGGGCGGCGTCGACATGGAAGACGATGCCGCGCTCGCGGCACATCGCGCCGATCGCCGCGACGTCCTGGATGACACCGATCTCGTTGTTGACGAGCATCACCGAGACCAGGATCGTGTCCTTGCGCAGTGTGTCCTTCAGGCGGTCGAGGTCCAGCAGGCCGTCGCCCATCACGTCGAGGTAGGTGACCTCGAAGCCCTGGCGCTCGAGCTCGCGCATCGTGTCGAGCACCGCCTTGTGCTCGGTCTTCACCGTCACCAGGTGCTTGCCCCGGCTGGCATAGAAGTGCGCCGCGCCCTTCAGCGCGAGGTTGTTGCTCTCGGTCGCGCCGCTGGTCCAGACGATCTCGCGTGGGTCGGCACCGATCAGCTCGGCGACCTGCAGACGAGCCTTCTCGACCGCCTCCTCGGCCTCCCAGCCCCAGGCATGGCTTCGCGACGCCGGGTTGCCGAAGTGCTCGCGCAACCAGGGGATCATCGTGTCGACGACACGCGGATCGACCGGCGTTGTCGCTCCGTAGTCCATGTAGATCGGGAAGTGCGGAGTCATGGCAGGCAGGGAATGGCTGCAGGGGAGGGGGCGGCGCGGGCTACTTGGCGAAGCTGCTGCCGAGCGCAAACACCGAATTCGGCGCCGTCACCTTGATCGGCTTGACGACGGGCTGGCTCGAGATCGCGCGTTTGACCGGCGCCTCGTCGATCGAGATGCCCTTGGCGAGCTGCTCGTCGACCAGCTTCTTCAGCGACACCGAGTCGAGGTATTCGATCATCTTGGCATTCAGGCTCGCCCAGAGGTCGTGCGTCATGCACTTGCCCGAGTCCTCGCCCATGCAGCTTTCCTTGCCGCCGCAACCGGTGGCATCGATCGGCTCGTCGACGGCGACGATGATGTCGGCCACGGTGATCTCGGCGGCGCTGCGCCCGAGGGAGTAGCCGCCGCCAGGGCCGCGCGTGCTCTCGACCAGCTCGTGGCGGCGCAGCTTGCCGAACAGCTGCTCCAGGTACGACAGCGAGATCTGCTGGCGCTGGCTGATCGCCGCCAGGGCCACCGGGCCGGTGCCGGAGCGCAGGGCGAGGTCGATCATCGCGGTGACGGCGAATCGGCCCTTGGTCGTGAGGCGCATGGGGTTCTCCTGTCGGGGGTGGTGACTCGGGTTCCGGGGCCGCCGCCCCTGCCCGGTGGGTGGCCGGGTGGTTGGCGACTCTCAGTCGAGCCAAGGGTTTACCCTCGATTGAGTCCGACTGATTCGCTCAAGTTTATCGGAAGCCGAGTGATTTGATCAAGCTTTGCGGTCCCCAGACGCAGGCGTGACGGCCACCGCCAGTTCGGCCCGCAAGGCGTCGAGCACGCCGTCGCAGGCGTCCTCGACGAGGTCGAGCACCTGCTCGAAACCATCCGGACCGCCGTAGTACGGGTCCGGGACCTCGAGCGTGTCGCGGCGCCGGCGCGCGTGGCGCATCAGCAGCTCGACACGGGCGGTCGCGCTGGCGGGAGCGTTGCGCTGCAACCAGCCGAGGTGACCCTCGTCCATCGCCAGCATCCAGTGGAAGCGTTGGAAGTCGGCGGGCGTGACGTTGCGCGCGCGCAGCTCGGAGAGGTCGTAGCCGCGTCGTCGCGCGTGCGCCTGGGCCCGCGGGTCGGGTGGCTCGCTCTGGTGGAAGCCGTGGGTGCCGGCGGAGTCGACTTCGACCAAACCGTCGAGCCGGGCGCCAAGCAGCCGTGCCCGCAGCACCGCCTCGGCCGTGGGTGAACGGCAGATGTTGCCGCTGCACACCATCAGCACCCGCAGCGACGGCGCACTGCGGCGCGCCCACAAGCGCCGCAGCGCCTTCATGCCCGGCCCGTGCCGCCGCCCGGCACGGCCTCGTGGGCGTCGGCGCCGAAGGCTTGTTCGCGCAACTGGGCGAGTTGGTCGCGCACCCGCGCCGCCTTCTCGAACTCGAGGTTGCGCGCGTGCTCGAGCATCTGCTTTTCGAGCGCCTTGATGCGTTTGCCGAGGTCCTTCTCCGACATCGCTTCCACTTCGGCCGCGGCCTTGGCGGCGCGCGCCTCCTCGCGAGCGACCTTGTCGGAGACGACGCCGTCGATGATGTCGCGGATGCGTTTCTCCACCCCCCGCGGCGTGATGCCGTGCTCGAGGTTGTAGGCGATCTGCTTCGCGCGACGGCGCTCGGTCTCGTCGATCGCACGGCGCATCGAGTCGGTGATGCGGTCGGCATAGAGCAGCGCACGGCCGTGCAGGTTGCGCGCCGCGCGGCCGATGGTCTGGATCAGGCTGCGCTCGGCGCGCAGGAAGCCCTCCTTGTCGGCGTCGAGGATCGCCACCAGCGACACCTCGGGCAGGTCGAGCCCCTCGCGAAGCAGGTTGATTCCCACCAGCACGTCGAAGCTGCCGAGCCGCAGGTCGCGCAGGATCTCGACCCGCTCGACGGTGTCGACGTCGCTGTGCAGGTAGCGCACCTTGACACCGTTGTCGGCCAGGTACTCGGTCAGCTGCTCGGCCATGCGCTTGGTCAGCGTCGTGATCAGCACACGCTCGTTGCGCTGCACGCAGTCGCGGATCTCCTGCAGCACGTCGTCGACCTGGGTCGCCGCAGGGCGCACCTCGACCTGGGGGTCGACGAGGCCGGTCGGCCGCACCAGCTGCTCGACCACCTGGCCGGCATGCGTGCGCTCGTAGTCGGCCGGGGTGGCCGAGACGAACACCGCCTGGCGCACCTTGCGCTCGAACTCCTCGAACTTCAGCGGCCGGTTGTCGAGCGCACTCGGCAACCGGAAGCCGTACTCGACGAGCGTCGTCTTGCGCGCACGGTCGCCGTTGTACATGCCGCCGAGCTGGCCGATCAGCACGTGGCTCTCGTCGAGGAACATCAGGGCGTCCTCGGGCAGGTAGTCCACCAGCGTCGGCGGCGGGTCACCCGGCGCGGCGCCCGAGAGGTGGCGGGTGTAGTTCTCGATGCCCTTGCAGTGCCCCACCTCCTGCAGCATCTCGAGGTCGAAGCGCGTGCGCTGCTCGAGCCGCTGCGCCTCGACGAGCTTGCCCGCGGCAACCAGTTCGGCCACGCGTTCGCGCAGTTCCTGCTTGATGGTCTCGATCGCCGACACCACCCGCTCGCGCGGCGTCACATAGTGGCTCGACGGGTAGACGGTGAAGCGCAGGATCTTCTGCCGCACGCGGCCGGTCAGCGGGTCCAGCAGGTGCAGCGCCTCGATCTCGTCGTCGAAGAGCTCGATACGAAGCGCGAGCTCGGAGTGCTCGGCAGGAAACACGTCGATCGTGTCGCCACGGACACGGAACGAGCCCCGGCCGAAGTCGACTTCGTTGCGCGTGTACTGCATGCGGATCAGCTGCGCGATCACGTCGCGCTGGCCGATGCGGTCGCCGGCGCGCAGCGTCATCACCATCTGGTGGTAGTCGGACGGGTTGCCGATGCCGTAGATCGCGCTGACGCTGGCGACGATGACGACGTCGCGCCGCTCGAGCAGGCTCTTGGTCGCCGACAACCGCATCTGCTCGATGTGTTCGTTGATCGCGCTGTCCTTCTCGATGAAGAGGTCGCGCTGCGGAACGTAGGCCTCGGGCTGGTAGTAGTCGTAGTAGCTGACGAAGTACTCGACCGCGTTGCGCGGGAAGAACTCGCGGAATTCGCTGTAGAGCTGGGCCGCAAGCGTCTTGTTGGGCGCGAAGACGATCGCCGGCCGGCCCAGCCGCGCAATCACGCTGGCCATCGTGAAGGTCTTGCCCGAGCCGGTGACGCCGAGCAGCGTCTGGAAGCTCAGCCCGTCCTCGATACCTTCGACCAGCTTGGCGATCGCCGACGGCTGGTCGCCGGCGGGAGCGAACGGCTGGTGGAGCTGGAACGGCGAGCCCGGGAACGACACAAACTCGCCCGGCGGCGGCGAGTTCCCGGCCGGGGTGCCAGCGGGCAAGGCAATCGTCTCGGACATGAGGGCTATCCCTGGTGCGCAACCTACAATCGCGGCCGTCGCGTCCCTGCGGACGGCCGGGCAACCGATGAGCGTACCCCAGTCGGCGCCCGCACTGCTGCCGGCGTCCGCCACACCCCTTCGATCACCCGACTCCGAAGCACCGCGATGCCCGCCTCCACCACGATGTTCGCCGCCGTCGAACTGGCCCCCCGCGACCCGATCCTGGGGCTGAACGAGCAGTTCGCCGCCGACCCGCGGCCGAACAAGGTGAACCTCGGCGTCGGCGTCTACTTCGACGACGAGGGCAGGTTGCCGGTGCTGAAGTGCGTCGCCGCGGCCGAGAGACAGCTGCTCGAGGCGCCTAAAGCCAAGGGCTACCTCCCGATCGACGGCATCGCCGCCTACGACAAGGCGGTGCAGGGCCTGGTGTTCGGCAGCGACAGCGCCGCGGTGCGCGAGGGGCGCGTGGCCACCGTGCAGGCGCTCGGCGGCACCGGCGGGCTCAAGCTCGGCGCCGACTTCCTGCACCGCATTGACCCGAAGGCGCTTGTGCTGATCAGCGACCCGAGCTGGGAGAACCACCGCGCGCTGTTCACCAACGCCGGCTTCGAGGTCGGCACCTACCCGTACTACGACCCCGCGACCCGCGGCGTTCGCATCGACGCGATGCTCGCTGCACTGAGAGAGGCCGCGCCCGGGACGATCGTCGTGTTGCACGCGTGCTGCCACAACCCGACCGGCTGCGACCTCGCGCCGGCGCAGTGGGCCGATGTCGTGCAGGCTGTGAAGCAGCGCGAGCTCGTCGCATTCATCGACATGGCCTACCAGGGTTTCGGCGACGGCATCGCTGAGGATGGCGCCGTCGTCCAGCAGTTCCTCTCTGCCGGGCTTCGTTTTTTCGTCTCGACCTCGTTCTCGAAGAGCTTCTCTCTCTACGGCGAGCGGGTGGGGGCACTGAGCGTCGTCTGCGGCGACGGCGACGAGGCGGCCCGCGTGCTGTCGCAGTTGAAGATCGTCATCCGCACCAACTACTCGAACCCGCCCACCTTCGGGGCGACGGTCGTCGCGACGGTGCTGAACACGCCCGAACTCCGTGCGCTCTGGGAGAGCGAACTCGCCGGCATGCGCGAGCGAATCCGCCGCACGCGCGGGCAACTGGTGGCGCGCCTGCGCAGCGCTGGCGTGCAGGGAGATCTCGACTACATCACCCGCCAGAAGGGCATGTTCAGCTACTCCGGGCTCGGCAAGGAACAGATGCAGCGGCTGCGCAGCGAGTTCGGTGTCTACGGCGTCGACTCCGGGCGCATCTGTGTCGCCGCGATCAACAGCCGCAACATCGACGCCGTCGTCGCGGCGCTGGTCAAGGTCATGTAGCCCGCCTGCGAGGCCGAACGCTGTCGCCGCCGCGACAGCCGCACCGAATTGGCGCGGCCGGCGCCGCGTTTTCGTCTCATCGCCGAGTCTTCACGTAAGCCAGCATCGGGCCAAGCATCGTATATTGTTGCGACGCACAACAAGGGCAACCGCATGCTGTACCAGATCTACGAGACGCAGCGGGCATTGATGGCCCCCTTCGCCGAGTTCGCCAGCGCGACGGCCAAGCTGTACGACCACCCGCTGTCGCCGTTCACGCACACGCCGTGGGCGCAACGCGTCTCCGCCAGCTTCGACCTCATGCACCGGCTGGCCAAAGAGTACGAGAAGCCGGCGTTCGCGATCACCTCGGCCAACGTCGGCGGCGTCGACGTCGCGGTGCAGGAACAAGTGGCGATCAACAAGCCCTTCTGCCGCCTGTTGCGCTTCAAGCGCTTCACCGACGACCCACGGGCGCTGGCCGTGATGAAGGCGCAGCCGACGGTGCTGGTGGTGGCACCGCTGTCGGGCCACCACGCGACGCTGCTGCGCGACACCGTGAAGAGCCTGTTGCACGACCACAAGGTGTTCATCACCGACTGGACCGACGCCCGCATGGTGCCAGCCTCCGACGGCCCGTTCCACCTCGACGACTATGTCGCCTACGTGCAGGCGTTCATCCGCCACGCCGGGCCCGACGTGCACGTGATCTCGGTCTGCCAGCCGACGGTGCCGGTGCTCGCCGCGGTCTCGCTGATGGCCAGCGCCGGCGAACCGACGCCGCGCACGATGACGATGATGGGCGGCCCGATCGATGCCCGCCGGAGCCCGACCGCGGTCAACAACCTGGCGATGAACAAGAGCTTCGCTTGGTTCGAGAACAACGTCATCTACCGCGTGCCGCCGAACTACCCGGGCGCCGGACGCCGCGTCTACCCGGGCTTCCTGCAGCACTCGGGGTTTGTCGCGATGAACCCCGACCGCCACGTGTCGTCGCACTACGACTACTTCCGCGACCTCATCCGCGGCGACGACGACAACGCCGAAGCGCACCGGCAGTTCTACGACGAATACAACGCCGTGCTCGACATGCCTGCCGAGTACTACCTCGACACGATCAAGACGGTGTTCCAGGACTTCGCGCTTGTCAACGGAACCTGGGTGGTGAAGGGTTCGCCGGTGCGGCCGCAGGACATCGAGACGACGGCGCTGCTGACGATCGAAGGCGAACTCGACGACATCTCCGGCGCCGGCCAGACCCGGGCCGCGCACGAACTTTGTTCGGGCATTCCGAAGCACCGCCAGTTCCACTACGACGCGGTCGGCGCCGGCCACTACGGCATCTTCTCGGGCCGCCGTTGGCGCGAGCGCGTCTACCCCGAGGTCAAGCAGTTCATCGATCGCCACAACCACAGCTACGCCGCCGAGGCGCGGCGCGTGCGTCGCGTGAAGTGATAATCCGGCGGTGACCGTCACCGCCGCCGCAACGCCGCTGGCCGAGGCGCTCGACGCGGCGCTTCCCCAGACGCAGTGCACGCGCTGCGGGTTCCCCGACTGCCGCGCCTATGCGCAGGCGATGGCCGGCGGCGAGGCCGATATCAACCGTTGCCCGCCCGGTGGTACCGAAGGCATCGTGCGGCTGGCCCGCATCACAGGCCTTGCGGTGCGCCCGCTCGACCCCGGGCGCGGTTCCGTGCAGCCGCGTGCCCTTGCCGTCATCGACGAGGCCTGGTGCATCGGCTGCACGCTGTGCATCAAGGCGTGTCCGGTCGACTGCATCGTCGGCGCCTCGAAGTGGATGCACACCGTGATCGACGATCTGTGCACCGGCTGCGAGCTGTGCGTGCCCGCCTGCCCGGTGGACTGCATCGCCATGTTGCCGGTGACCGCGCCGCGCACCGGCTGGCAGGCTTGGAGCCAACCGCAGGCCGACAACGCGCGCGAACGCTACACCTTCCACCGCCTGCGCGTCGAACGTGAGCGGCAGGAAAACGACGAGCGGCTCGCCGCCCGCGCGGCCAACAAGCTTGCCGAACTGGCCGCTCACAGCACCATCGTCGATCCCGAGGCGCTCGAGCGCAAGCGCGCGGTGGTCGAGGCCGCGTTGCAGCGCGCGCGTTCAGGGCCCCGTCCGTGAAAGATTCCGAGATCGAGTCCTTCTTCGCGACCCTCGCGCGCGCGAACCCGGCACCGCAGACCGAGCTCGATTTCACCAGCGTCTTCCAGCTGCTGGCCGCGGTGCTGCTGTCGGCCCAGGCCACCGATGCCAGCGTCAACAAGGCGACGAGGACGTTGTTCGCGCTCGCGCCGACACCGCAGGCGATGCTCGACCTCGGCCTCGATCGCGTCACCGAGGCGATCCGCACGATCGGCCTCTACCGCACAAAGGCCAAACACCTGCTCGAGACCTGCCGGCTGCTCGTCGAGCGCCATGGCGGCGAGGTTCCGCGCTCGCGCGACGCGCTGCAGGCGCTGCCCGGGGTCGGGCGCAAGACCGCAAATGTCGTCCTCAACGTCGCCTTCGGCGAGCCGACGATGGCGGTCGACACCCACATCTTCCGCGTCGCCAACCGCACCGGGCTGGCGCCGGGAAGAACACCGCTCGAGGTCGAGGAGGCGCTGTTGCGACGGGTGCCGCCTCGATACCGAATCGACGCCCACCATTGGCTGATCCTCCATGGCCGCTACGTCTGCCTGGCGAGGGCACCGCAGTGCGCACGCTGCAGCGTGCGCGAGTTCTGCGACCACGGCCGCACCTTGGCGCGCACCTAGAATCCGGCAAGGAGTGAGCTGGCCATGACGAAGCTGCAAGACCTTGTCGAGCGCGTCGACCGCTTGGTGCTGCGGCACGAGGAGCTCAAGCGCACGGGCCTGCTGATGGAACAGCAACTCGCTGCGGTCACCGCCGAACGCGACAGCCTGAAGTCCCGCCTGGCTGCGGCGCGTGCGCGCATCGATGCGCTGCTGGCGCGGCTGCCTGCGGACACCACCGGTACGGAGACCCGTTCGTGAAGCAGGTCGAGGTGACGATCATGGGGCACGGCTACGTGCTCACCTGTCCCGACGGTGGCGAGTCGCTGCTGACCCAGGCCGTGGCCACCGTCGACAAGGAGATGAGCAACATCCGCGACAGCGGCAAGGTGAAGGCGCGCGAGCGCATTGCGGTGCTGGCGGCGCTCAACGTCGCCTACCTGCTGGCCGAACGCGAGTCGCAACTGCCGACTGCGGCCGCGCGCGTGCCGGCTCCGAACCACATCGCCACCGGTGAAGGCGAGTTGCCGGCCGCCGAGATCGATGCGCTGATCCGTCGTGTCGACGCCGTGCTCGGCGCCGACGGTCAACTGCTCTGAAACCCGCAACCCAAAACCGCCAGTGGCCGCCTAGAATGCGCCGGTCCGCCGTGGGTGCGCGGGTTTCTAATTTCCTTGAACCGATGCTCATTGAGCAAGGGCTTGGAAAATTGCTCGGCTGGTGTGAGCGTCTCGCGTCAGATGAACCCGAAGCCTTGCTGACCTCGCCCACCTGAACCACCGCTGAGGGTTCAGGAATGCGGCCTGCGGCTCGCGGCGGACACCCTTATCCACAGCACCGATGACGCGCCACTGGCTGATGAAGGCCGAGCCCGCCGAGGAGTCGGTCGACGACTTCCTCGCGGCTCCGGCGCAGACCCTTCCCTGGACCGGCGTGCGCAACTTCCAAGCGCGCAACTTCATCCGCGAGATGTCGCCCGGCGACGGCGTGCTCTTCTACCACTCGTCGTGCGCGCAGCCAGGCATTGTCGGCATCGCCGAAATCGCCGGCCGCGCCGAGCCCGATGCAACTCAGTTCGACCCCGCGAACAAGTACCACGATTCAAAAGCCAGACGCGAGAAGCCGCTCTGGTCGCAAATCGCAGTCCGGGTGGTGCGCAAGACAAGGCTGCTTGGTCTGTCCGAGATGCGCTCCGCGCCCGCGCTCGAATCGATGATCGTGCTGCGCCGCGGCAACCGGCTGTCGATCACGCCGGTCACCGATGCCGAGTGGCGCGCGGTCTTGACGCTGCTCGATCGGCCGCCGGCGGTGTGAGCCCCGCGCGGCCGCCCGAAGGGCCACAATCCCGCCGCACGGGGCGGGCACCGGCCGCGACCGGCGCTCTTTGCGGCCTCTGCGTCGGGGTGCATCGGTGAGCTTCTCGCTCTGGGTCGTCGCCGAGTTGCTGGCGATCGGCGCGGTCGCCGGGTTCCTGGCCGGGCTGCTCGGCGTCGGTGGCGGCATGATGATGGTGCCGTTTCTGACCCTGATCGTCTCCGGCCAGGGAGTCGAGAGCGGTCAGGCCGTCAAGATCGCGATCGCGTCGTCGATGGCGACGATCATGTTCACCTCTCTGGCCAGCGTGCGCGCGCACCATGCGCGCGGCGCGGTGCGCTGGGACCTCGTTCGCAACTTCTCACCTGGCATCGTAGCCGGCGGCCTGCTCGGCGGGGCGGGTGTGTTCGCGGTCTTTCGGGGCCAGGCGCTGGCGCTGTTCTTCGCGGTGTTCATCGGCTACTCGGCGCTGCAGATGCTGCGCGATCGTTCGCCATCGCCGCACCGGCAACTGCCCGGCGCCGCGGTGCAGGCGGCTGTGGGGGCCGGCATCGGGCTCGTCTCAGGCCTGCTCGGCGCCGGCGGCGCCTTCATGTCGGTGCCGTTCATGACCTGGTGCAACGTGCCGGTGCGTCATGCGGTCGGCACCAGCGCCGCTCTCGGTTTTCCGATCGCGCTGGCCAACACCGCCGGCTACATCGTCGCGGGCTGGCAGCTCGAGCCGGCGCTGCCGGGCGTGCGCGGCTACCTCTACCTGCCCGCCATCGCGCTGATCGCCGGCGCCGCGATGGTCTTGGCGCCGCTCGGTGCGCGAACCGCGCACCGTACCGACGTGCGCAAGCTCAGGCGCCTGTTTGCGCTGCTGCTGCTGACACTCGTCGGCACGATGCTGCACCGCGCCTTCGGCTGATCACAGCCGGTCGAGCCGGATGCTGGCCAGCGCAACGTGGTTGCCGCCGCGACGCTGCGCTTCGCCGAGCGCGACGTCGCAAGCGGAGAGCAGGTCTTCGATGGTCTGTGCGGTATGCGGGAAGCTCGCGACACCCATCGATACCGTGAAGCCGAGCTCCTGCCCGTCGAGCAGCACGATCTGCGTTGCACACTGGCGTCGCAGCCCCTCCATCCGCGAGTGGGCGGTGGCCAGTCCGACGCCGGACAGCAGCACGACGAAGCGCCGCTCGTCGTAGCGGCACGAGGCGTCCATCGCCCGTGTGCCGCCGCGCAACAGCCGGCCCATCGCCTCGTGGATGCGGGCCACCGCCGGCTCGCCGAGGGCGCGCACCGAATCGTCCGGCTCGTCGATCGAAACAAAGACGAGCGCGAACTCGCGATGTTCGCGCGCCGAGAGGTCGGCCTCGCGGCGCAGCTGGTCCTCGAAGTGCGCCCGCGTGTACAAGCCGGTCGGGCCGTCGCGAAGCGCTTGATCGGCGAGCTCTCGGCGCAGCGCGGCATTGGCGCGCTGCGCCTGCTCGAGCTGCTCGAGCGCGGCGCGCAGCTGCCCTTCGCGCTGTTGGCTGGCGGCACGGTCGGTCCAGAGGCTGCACAGCAGGTGGCGGCCGAGGGCGTCGGCCTCGCCGGCCAGGCGCAGCACCGAAAAGTCGTGCCGGGCGCCAAGCCGGTCGAAGCGGTGTTCGGCTGCCAACACCCCGCCTTGGGCGAGCGCGGTCTGCTCGGCGGCCCGCAGCGCGGCGGCAAGCGGTCCGTCGAACCAGTCGGCATCGGTGCTGCCGACAATCGCGTCGGCATCCCGGCCGATGAAGCGCGCCATCTCGGCGTTGACCAACAGATACCGCCCGGTGGCCGCGTCCTTGACGCTGAACAACAACCCGTGCGCGTCGCAAAGCAGGCACAGCATCGGCGCCGGCACGGCGTCGAGCAGGCCGGTTGTCCGGCCCATCGTGCGCTCGGCGGCGGTGCTGGAGTTCATCTGAAGGAGGCCGCGCCCCGGATTGGGCGCAGCTGCGATTCTTGGGCCCGCGATGGCCCCGCGCAAGCCTTCGATGGCTCTCCGTTCACACCGGTTCGCGCGGGCGCGCTTTCCCGCGCGCACCCCCGCGGCCTTGTGCGACCGCCGCGCTTTCGAAGTAGAATCGCCGACTTTGCTGACCCGCCCCGGTCGAGGCGCGAGAGCCGCCTCCCCGGCACCCAAGGAACCCTCAATCGCATGACCACCATCCGCGTCAAAGAGAACGAGCCGTTCGACGTGGCCCTGCGCCGCTTCAAGCGCACCATCGAAAAGATCGGCCTCCTCACCGAATTGCGCGCGCGCGAGTTCTACGAGAAGCCCACCTCCGAGCGCAAGCGCAAGAAGGCAGCGGCGGTTAAGCGGCACTTCAAGCGGGTTCGCAGCATGCAGCTGCCGAAAAAGCTGTACTGATCGGCCGAACGCCGGAACCCGCCAGCCCGTTTCCGAAGCCCGCGCGGGCGACCGCCGCGGGCTTCTTCTCTTGGGAGCCAATTGCGATGAGCCTGAAGGACCGCGTCACCGAAGACATGAAGGCCGCGATGCGCGCCAAGGATGCCGACCGTTTGTCGACGATCCGCATGTTGCTCGCTGCCTGCAAGCAGCGGGAAGTGGACGAGCGCATCGTTCTCGACGATGCCGCGGTGGTCGGCATCGTCGACAAGCTGATCAAGCAGCGCAAGGACTCGATTGCCGCCTTCCGGCAGGCCGGCCGCACCGACCTCGTCGACAAGGAGTCCGCCGAAGTCACCGTGCTGCAGGCCTACCTGCCGCAACGCATGTCGGCCGACGAAGTGCTTGCGGCCGTCACCGTGCTGGTGGCCGAACTCGGCGCCAAGGGTCCCGGCGAGATGGGCCGCGTGATGGCCGAAGCCAAATCGCGCTTTGCCGGCAAGGCCGAGATGGCCCAGGTCTCGGCAGCCGTGAAACAGGCCTTGGCGGGGTAGCCGACGATGAGCCAGGTGCCGTTGCGCGCCGTTGCACCGGACGTGTGCGTCGCGCCCCAGCTCGGACCCGAAGCGATGGCCGAGCTGGCGAAGATGGGCTTCCGCAGCGTCGTCAACAACCGACCCGACTTCGAGTACGGTCCCGATCAGCCGACCAACGCCGCGATCGAGGCCGCCGCACGGGCCGCAGGGCTCGAGTACCGCTTTCTTCCGGTGAGCGGCGGCTACCAGTCGCCGGAGGAGATCGCACAATTCGCCGAACTGCTGGCCGAGTTGCCGAGGCCACTGCTCGCGTTTTGCCGCTCGGGCGCGAGGTCGACGAGGCTCTTCGTCGCCGCCCAGAACCTCTAGGAATCTGCGCAGCAGGGATCGGGGCCGCACCAGCCACTGCCCGCGGACCGCGGGTTAGTCAGGCTGGGTTTGCGGCGCCGCGTCACGAAGAATTCGGCCCGCAAGACCGAAGCTCCAGCGGAGACGCAACGTGAAGGCCCTACTCAAACTCTCCGCAGCGATCGACGCGGTGAGCGAACTCATCGGCAAGCTGATCATCTGGTTCGTGCTCGCGACGGTGGTCATCAGCGCCGGCAACGCCATCGTCCGCAAGGCATTCAACATCGGCTCGAATGCCTACCTCGAGATCCAGTGGTACCTGTTCGCCGGCGTGTTCATGCTCGGCGTCGGCTACGTGATGCTGAAGAACGCGCATGTGCGCATCGACTTCATCTCGTCGCGCCTGTCCAAGCGCACCAACGCGATCATCGACGCCGTCGGCATCGTCGTCTTCACGATCCCGCTCGCGGTGATCCTCGTCTACCTCGGGTGGCCGCTGTTCCGCACCGCGCTCGCCACCGGCGAGCTGAGCCAGAACGCCGGCGGGCTGATCCGCTGGCCGGTGCTGGCGCTGATCCCGCTCGGCTTCGCGATCCTGTTCATGCAGGCGGTGTCGGAGCTGATCAAGCGCATCGCCTTCCTCACCGGCCACCGCCGCGAGCCGTTCTCGGTCGAGGAAGGCAAGTCCGACGAGGAGAAGCTCGCAGAGGAACTGGCCGCCGAAGCCGAGCGCCACCAGCAGCAGCAACCGAAGGGGGCCAACTGAAATGACGGCCTTCGTCGCCCAGAACTTCGTGCCGCTGCTCTTCGGCGGGCTGCTGGTCTTCCTGCTCACCGGAATCCCGGTGGCCTTCGGGCTGGCAGCCACCGGGCTGCTGTTCGGCTTCATCGGCATGGAGGTCGGGCTGTTCTCGACCAACCTCTTCCAGGCGCTGCCGCTGCGCGTGTTCAGCATCATGAGCAACGACACGTTGCTTGCGATCCCGTTCTTCACCTTCATGGGCATCGTGCTCGAGCGGTCGGGCATGGCCGAAGACCTGCTCGAAACGGTTGGCCAGGTGTTCGGCCCGGTGCGCGGCGGGCTGGCGATCGCGGTGATCCTGGTCGGCGCGCTGCTCGCGGCCACCACCGGTGTGGTCGCCGCGGCGGTGATCTCGATGGGCCTGATCTCGCTGCCGATCATGCTGCGCTACGGCTACAACCGCACCATTGCCACCGGCGCCATCACCGCCAGCGGCACGCTGGCGCAGGCGATCCCGCCGTCGCTGGTGCTGATCGTGCTGGCCGATCAGATGGGCCGCTCGGTCGGCGACATGTACGCCGGCGCGCTGGTCCCGGGCCTGATGCTGGTGGGGCTCTACATCCTCTTCGTCGTGGCGGTGGCGATCGTGCGGCCGTCCTGGGTTCCGGCGTTGCCGCAGGAGGCGCGCATCTACCGCGAACCCTCGGGCGCAAGCGGCCATGTCTCGCTGTTCGTGCTGCTGGCGGTCGGCGTCGCGGCCGGCGTTGCGTGGAGCACCGTGCACGGCCGCTTCATGGGCTGGGCGATCGGCCGCGTCACCGCATCGCCCGCCGACGAGGTGTTCATCATGTCGATGACAGTGGCCTCGCTGCTGGCACTGGCGCTTGCCATGGCCAACCACGTCACCAGGCTCGGCTTGCTGTCGAGGCTGGCCGAGCAGGTCACCTTCGTGCTGATGCCGCCGCTGGTGCTGATCTTCCTCGTTCTCGGCACCATCTTCCTCGGCGTCGCCACGCCGACCGAAGGCGGCGCGATGGGGGCGATGGGTGCGCTGATCATGGCCTTCAGCCGCCGCAAGCTGAACCTTGCATTGACGAAGCAGGCGCTCGAGAGCACCGCCAAGCTGGCCACCTTCGTGATGTTCATCCTGATCGGGTCGACGGTGTTCAGCTTCACCTTCAACGCCGCCGACGGCCACATCTGGGTCGAGCACCTGTTCGACGACATGCCCGGCGGCGCGCTCGGCTTCCTGATCGTCGTCAATGTGCTCATCTTCATCCTCGGCTGCTTCATCGACTTCTTCGAGATCGCCTTCATCGTTGTCCCGATCCTCGCGCCGGTGGCCCAGAAGCTGCTGCCGGCGCTGCTGCCCGGCGTGCCAGTGGATGCGGTGATGATCTGGTTCGGCGTCCTGATCGCGATGAACCTGCAGACCTCGTTCCTCACGCCGCCGTTCGGCTTTGCGCTGTTCTATCTGCGCAGCGTTGCGGCCAAGGCCGACTACAAGGACCGCATCACCGGCGCGACGATTCCGGCGGTGACGACGACGCAGATCTACAAAGGATCGATCGCGTTCATCGTGCTGCAGCTGGTGATGGTCGGGACACTGATCGCCTTCCCGAACCTGGTGGTCGACGCCATCGTCGAGACCGGGCCGAAGATCGACGTCGACAAGGCGCTCGAGCAGATGCGTGTGCCGGTGCCGCCGGCCGCGCCCACGCTGCCGGACCCCGCGGCGGGACCGTCGGCCTCCGGCAGCCCAGCGGCCCCTGCTGCCGCCGAAGACCCGATGAAGGCGGTGCTCGACGCGATGAAGCGCGAGGCCGAGGCAAAGAAGAAGCAACCCTGAAGCCGCCGCCAGCCACGCCGGCTCCGGCAGCACCCGAAAACAAAGAAGCCCCGCTGGCGGGGCTTCTTGTCGCAGTCGCCGCGGCGCCGCCGCGGCGCTTCTGGCGTCAGAGCCGCTGCGCCTGCATGTAGTTGTCGAAGGTGGCCTCGGTGAAGCGGAACCACAGGTTCACGTCGCGCCGGAAGTTCGCGAAGTCTTCATAGACCTTCTTCCAGTTCGGATTCTTCGCGCTGAGATCGCTGTAGAGCGCCATCGACTCTTTGAAGGCGCTGTCCATCAGGTCCTTCGGGAACGGGAACAGCTTCGCACCACCACCCACCAGCTGCTTCAGCGCGGCAGCGTTCTTGCCGTCGTAGCGGGCCATCATGTCCATCATCGAGTTGCCGGAGGCGACTTCGACCATCATCTTGAACTCGGCCGGCAAGGCGTCCCAGGCCTTGGCGTTGACCCAGTTTTCGAGCTGCGGGCCACCCTCCCACCAGCCGGGGTAGGCATAAAAAGGCGCCACCTTGTTGAAGCCGAGCTTCTGGTCGTCATAGGGGCCCACCCACTCCGCAGCATCGATGGTGCCCTTTTCCAGCGCCGCGTAGATATCGGCGCCCGGGATGTTCTGCGGCACGCCGCCGAGGCGCTCGAAGACGCGGCCGCTGAAGCCGCCGGTGCGGAACTTCAGGCCCTTCACGTCGGCCAGCGACTTGATCTCCTTGCGGAACCAGCCGCCCATCTGCGCGCCAGTGTTGCCGGCCGGGATGTTGATGATGTTGTAGTTGCGATAGAAGTCGCGCAGCAGCTTCAGCCCGTTGCCTTCGTGCATCCACGCCGTCATCTGGCGGTAGTTCAGGCCGAACGGGATCGCGCAGGCGAGTGCGAAGGTCTCGTCCTTGCCGAAAAAGTAGTAAGGCGCAGTGCACGCCATCTCGACGGTGCCGTTCTGGATGGCCTCGACCTTGCCGAAGGCCGGCACAAGTTCGCCCGGCCCGTGCACGCTGATCTGGAAGCGGCCACCGGACATCTGGCTGACCTGCTTGGCGAAGATCTCGCTCTGGCCATAGAGCGTGTCCAAGCTCTTCGGGAAGCTCGACGACAGGCGCCAGCGGATGTTGGCCTGCGCATGCACGGCCGGTGCCACGCCGGCCGCGAGCACACCCGCGATACCGACGCCGCTGACGAAGGAACGACGTTCCATGGAGATCTCCAGTCTGTGAGAGGTAGGCACGAAGGGGCCCGAGCGGAGCCCCGTGGCGCGCGATTCTAGGAGTCGCCTGCGGGACGCCCCGCGCGGGTTTTCCCCGTCAGCGCCGTGCGCTCAGTCGCCGGCCAGCTTCATGTTTGCCACCAACACCGAACCGATCGTGCGCGTGCCCGCGGTGTAGGCGTCGGCACCGATGGCGACGATGTCGGCCAGCATCCGCTTCAGGTTGCCGGCGATCGTTACCTCGTGCACCGGGTGCACGATGCACCCTTTCTCGACCCAGAAGCCAGCCGCGCCGCGCGAGTAGTCGCCGGTGACGTAGTTGACGCCCTGCCCCATCAGCTCGGTGACGAAGAGGCCGCGGTCGAGCCGGCGGATCATCGTGTCGAGGTCGTCACCCGGCTGTGTGAGCCGGCTCGTCATCGCGATGTTCTGCGCGCCCCCGGCATGACCGGTGGTCTTCATGCCGAGCTTGCGCGCCGAATAGCTCGACAGAAAGTAGCCCTGCACGATGCCGGCGTCGACCGCGCGTCGGGCGCGGGTGCGCACACCTTCGTCGTCGAACATCGCGCTGCCCTTGCCCTTGCGCTGGTGCGGGTCCTCGACGACATCGACATGCGCCGGCAGCACCTGCGTGCCGAGGCTGTCGAGCAGGAACGAGGCTTTGCGGTAGAGCGCCCCGCCCGAGGTGGCCTGAACGAAGGCACCCAGCAGCCCGGCGGCGACGGTGGACTCGAACAGCACCGGCACTTCGCCCGTAGGCACACGCCGTGAATGCAGCCGGGAGAGAGCGCGCTCGGCCGCATAGCGCCCGACCGCCTCCGGCGCCGCGAGCTCGGCCGCATCGCGCATTGACGAGTACCAGGCGTCGCGCTGCATGTCGCGCCCGCGGCCGGCGATCGGCGACACCGAAACGTAGTGCCGCGAACTGGCATAACCGCCGCGAAAGCCGCGCGTGTTCCCGGCCCAGAAGTGCGACTGTTGCGCCGAGACGCCGGCACCTTCGCTGTTGGCGATGCGCCGGTCGGTGGCGAAGGCCGCGGTCTCGCACCGCAGTGCAATCGCTGCCGCCTGCTCGGCATCGATCGCCCAGGGATGGAAGAGATCGAGGTCGCGAGCCACCTCGTCGGCGGTGGCCAGGTCATCGGGCTCGGGAAGCCCGGCGGCGGGGTCTTCGGCGGTGAACCGCGCGATGTCGTAGGCCGCCTGCACCGTCTGCGCGATCGCCGCCGGCGAGAAGTCCGACGTGCTCGCGTTGCCGCGCCGCTGCCCGAGATAGACGCTGACGCCCAGCGACTTGTCGCGGTTTCGCTCGACGTTCTCGAGTTCGCCTTTGCGCACCGAGACCGAGAGGCCGACGCCTTCCGAGACCTCGACGCCGGCGTCGCTGGCGCCAAGCTTGCGCGCCAGCGCGAGTGTGTCCTCGACGATTTGCTGAAACTGCTCGCGGCGGAACGCGAACCCGGAGTCGGCGGTGCGGGGTGGATTGGTCATCTTGGCCGGGGCGCGGCAGGGCGGAGGGGGCTCGCAACTATGATACCCAGCACCCCTTCCGCCTCATTTCCCCGGAGCCCGATGAACCGACGCGCCGCACCGCACCGCGGCATCGATGCCCACTACGGCGATGCCGTCGATGCCGACACGCGGCCGAGCAAGTCGGCGCTGAAGCGCCACTCGGCCGGACTGCAGCAGCTCGGTGAGGCACTCGCCGAGCTGCCGCAGGACCGGCTCGACACGATCGAGATGCCCGAGCCTCTGCGCAGCGCAATCGACGAGTTCCGGCGAACGAGGTCGCACGAGGGCCGGCGGCGCCAGATGCAGTACGTCGGCAAGCTGATGCGTGGTGCCGACGAGGCCGCGCTGCGCGAGGCACTGGCCGCTGCGACGATCGGATCGGCGCGTGCGACGCTCGCGCTGCACGAGGCCGAACGCTGGCGCACCGAACTGATCGCCGACGAGGCGGCGGTCGACCGCTGGCTGGCCGCCCATCCCGACACCGACGCGCCGCAGCTGCGTCGCCTGGTCGCCGCAGCGCGCCGCGATCACGCCCACCCCGAGCAGCGCCAGGCGCGCAGCGCACGCGAGCTGTTCCGCTTCATCAAACCGCACATCTCATGAACACGACCCCCTTCGAGCCGGTGCGCATCGGTGTCGTCTCGGTGAGCGACCGTGCGTCGGGCGGCGTCTACCAGGACAAGGGCATCCCGGCGCTGCGCGACTGGCTTGCACGCGCGTTGCGCAACCCGATCGAATGGCACGAGCGGCTGATCCCCGACGAGCAGGAGCGCATCTCGGCCGTGCTGCGCGAACTGGTCGACGTCGTGCGCTGCGATCTCGTGCTGACGACCGGCGGCACCGGTCCGGCGCCGCGCGATGTCACGCCCGAGGCGACGCTTGCCGTCGCCGACAAGGTGATGCCGGGCTTCGGCGAGCAGATGCGGCAGATCAGCCTTGCCTTCGTACCGACGGCGATCCTGTCGCGGCAGGTGGCGGTAGTCCGCGGCAAGGCGCTGATCGTCAACCTGCCCGGGCAGCCGAAGTCGATCGCCGAGACGCTCGAAGGGCTGCCGCAGGCAACACCTCCGGTGCGCGGCATCTTCGCCGCGGTGCCCTACTGCATCGACCTCATCGGCGGCCCCTACCTCGAGACCGACGACAGCGTCTGCGCCGCGTTCCGGCCGAAGTCGGCGCGCCGGGGCTGACGCGTGGTGGCGTTCAAGGCATCCCGTTGCACCCGTGCAGCAGGAACCCCGGCCGCTGGCGCAGCCGCTCGTGGTAGGCCTGCACCGCCCCCAGCGTGGGGCGTTCCATCGGTGTCGACAACCAGCGGTGGGTCGACAGCCCGAGCACGATGTCGGCGAGGGTGAAGCCCCGGCCCGCGACATGGGCGCCGGTCTGCGCAAGCCGGGCGTCGAGGACGCCCATGTGGCGGTTCCAGCCCACCACCCCGGCGGCCACCGCCTGCGGGTCGGTGTGCGCCGGGCTGCGGCGCACCAGCGCCATGAAGGCATAACGCCAGGAGTTGTTCAACTCGGTGGCCTGCCAGTCCATCCACTGCTCGACCAGCGCCCTCGCTTGCGGCTCGGCGGGAAGCAGATCGGTGCGCCGCTCGCGGCCCGCCAGGTAGCGGCAGATGGTGTTCGACTCCCAGAGCACGAAGCCGTCGTCGACGATCACCGGCACCATCGCGTTGGGGTTGAGGGCGAGGAAGCCGGGCTCGGAAGTGTCTCGGAAGCCCGATCCCCACTCCTCGTGCTCGTAGGGCAACCCCAGCTCGGTGCACAGCCAGAGCACCTTGCGGACGTTGATCGACGTCGCTTTGCCGAGGACCTTGAGCATCCCGTTGATCGGGGGCGGCAGCAGGGCAGCCCGCTGCCGCGCCAGCCTACTTGACGAGCCGGTTCAGGCGCTCGGCATCGAACTGTTCGGTCGTGTGCGCGTCCTGCGGCACGCAGTCGGAAGCCGGCAACTCCCGGGCGCGGCCGGAGAGCTTCTCGATCGCGTGCCACAGCATCGCGATCTGGTGCTCGTGCCCGGCGGCGTTGTCGATCAAGCCCTTCATCGCCTGCGCCATCGGGTCGTCGCCCTGCGTGAGACCGTAGGCCGAGAAACCCATCCGCGCGGCCGCGGCCTCGCGGGTGGCATCGGTCTCGGCCTGGATGACGCGTGCCGGGTTGCCCACCGCGGTTGCACCGGGCGGCACCGGCTTGACGACGACGGCGTTGGAGCCGACACGGGCCCCTTCGCCGACCGTGAAGCCGCCAAGCACCTGCGCATTGGCGCCGACGATCACACCCCGTCCGAGCGTCGGATGGCGCTTGGCGCCCTTCGCGAGCGATGTGCCGCCGAGCGTGACACCCTGGTAGATCGTGCACTCGTCGCCGATCTCGGCGGTCTCGCCGACCACCACGCCCATGCCATGGTCGATGAAGACGCGGCGGCCGATGGTGGCACCGGGGTGGATCTCGATGCCGGTGAGGAAACGCGCCAGGTGAGACGTGAAGCGCCCCAGCCAGCGCCAGCCATTCACCCAGAAGGAGTGCGCCAGGCGGTGCATCGTGATCGCGTGCAGGCCGGGGTAACACGTCAGCACCTCCCACTTCGAACGCGCCGCGGGGTCGCGCTCGAGGATGCAGGCGATGTCTTCGCGCAACCGGGTGAACATGAGGTCGGCCCTCGGGGTATCGGGTTCGGGCAGTGTAGCGGGGGCTCAGCCGCCACGCGCGGCGCCGCCCGGCTTGCCCCTGACGGCCGCGCGTGCGATGCCGCGCAGGATGTGCACTTCCTCTTCGGTCAGCGCGGCCCGCATCAACAGCTGGCGAAGACGTGGCATCAGCTTCTTCGGCGCCGCCGGGTCGAGGAAACCGATCTCGACCAGCGTGCGCTGCCAGTGGTCGAGCAGGCCCTGCACCGCCTCGGCCCCGGCGAGGCTGGAGTCCTGCACGCGCGGCGTGACCACAAAGCCGCCGATCGCCTGCCGCCACTCGTAGGCGACGATCTGCACCGCCTGCGCGAGGTTGAGCGAGCCGTAGCCGGGCGCGGTGGGGATGCTCAGGCAGACATGGCATCGGTAGACGTCGTCGTTGGCGAGCCCGGTGCGCTCGGGGCCGAAGACGAAGGCCACGCGGTGCGCGCTGGCGGCGAGCGACTCGAGGTGCGGGCGCGGCGCCGCGGTCGGCGGGCCGAAGTCGCGCGGCGTCATCGCGGTGGCACAGACATGGCTTGCGTCACCCAGTGCTTCGGCCAGCGTGGCCGTCACGCGCACCCGTGCCAGCACGTCGGCGGCGCCGCTGGCCATCGCCACCGCGTCCCCGTGCGATGCGATGTCGGCAAATCGCGGCCGAACGAGCAAGAGCTGTCCGAACCCCATCACCTTGATCGCCCGTGCCGCGGCCCCGACGTTGCCGGCGTGGCTGGTGCCGACGAGCACGAAGCGGGTGGTCTCGGACATGGCGGCGGCACGATGGAAGGGCCGGCCCACGAGGGGCCGGCAGCTAGAATGCGAAGCTTTCGCGGCGGCGATTTTCGATTGTCGCGCGTGCCAACCAGAGCCCCATGTCGCAATCCCTCCACCCCATGCTGAACATCGCCGTCAAGGCGGCACGTGCAGCCGGGGCGATCATCAACCGCGCATCGCTCGACCTCGACGTGCTGAAGGTCGGCACCAAGGGCCCGAACGACTTCGTCACCGAGGTCGACCGCGCGGCCGAGCAGGCCATCATCGAGATCCTGCTCGAGGCTTACCCCGGCCACGGCATCCTCGCCGAGGAGTCGGGCCGCACGCACGGCGCGCAGCGCAGCGAGTACCAGTGGATCATCGACCCGCTGGACGGCACCACCAACTTCCTGCACGGCTTGCCGATCTACGCGGTGTCGATCGCGCTCGCGCACCGCGGCGCGGTGCAGCAGGCGGTGGTCTACGACCCGGCGCGCAACGATCTCTTCTTCGCGTCGCGCGGGCGCGGCGCCTTCCTCAACGACCGCCGGCTGCGCGTCTCGCGGCGAACGCGGCTCGCCGAGTCACTGATCGGCACCGGCTTTCCTTTCCGCAAGGGCGACAACTTCAAGCGCTACCTGAAGATGTTCGAGGAGGTCATGCACGCCTGCGCCGGCGTGCGGCGCCCGGGCGCGGCGGCGCTGGACCTCTGTTATGTCGCCGCCGGCTGGTACGACGGCTTCTTCGAGACCGGGCTCAACCCCTGGGACGTGGCCGCCGGTTCGCTGATCGTCACCGAGGCCGGCGGGCTGGTCGGCAACTTCACCGGTGAGTCCGACTTCCTGCACCAGCGCGAGGTCGTCGCCGGCGCGCCGAAGATCTACGGGCAGTTGGTGCAGATGCTGGCGCCGTATACGCGGGTCATTCGGGATGGCGACCTGGCCAGGGAGCCCGAGCCCGTTGCCGAGGCTCCCGTGTCCGACGTGGCAGTCGCCGCGCTGCCGGAGCCCGCGCCGAGGCGAGCCCCGTTGCGTGTGAGAAAGGCGGCAAGCCCCGGGGCCGGCGGCGCCGAGAGGTGAGCCGCCAACCCGGCAGGCGGAGAGCCGGGGCCGGTCGCTAAAAGGTCGCCCACTCGCCGTCGACGCCGGCCGGGGCGGTCTCCGCCTTCGCCGCCGGTGCCGCCGGGCGCGCCACGGCAGGCACCGGGCCGGCCTTGCGCGCGACCGCGGCCGCCTTCGCCGGCGCTTCGCGGCCACGGCCGGCGGATGCCGGTCTGGCTTCGATGCGCATCGCCGCCGCGCCGGACGCGTCGACCGAGAGCCTGAACACCGCCACCGCGTCGACCAGCTGGTGCGCCTGGTGCTTCAGGCTCTCGGCGGCGGCTGCGCTCTCTTCCACCAGCGCCGCGTTCTGCTGCGTCGCCTGGTCCATCTGCGTGATCGCCTCGCCCACCTGCGACACGCCCGAGCTCTGCTCGGCGCTGGCGCTGCTGATCTCGCCGACGATGTCGTTGACGCGCCGGATCGCGGCGACGATCTCCTGCATCGTCGCGCCCGCCTGGTCGACCAGCGTCGCACCCTGCTCGACGCGCTCGACACTGGCGGTGATCAGGCTCTTGATCTCGCGTGCCGCGTCGGCGCTGCGCTGCGCGAGGTTGCGCACTTCGCCGGCGACGACCGCGAAGCCGCGGCCCTGCTCGCCCGCGCGCGCAGCCTCGACCGCGGCGTTCAGCGCCAGGATGTTGGTCTGGAACGCGATGCCGTCAATGACGCCGATGATGTCGGCAATGCGCTTCGAGCTGTCGTTGATGCCCTTCATCGTGTCGACCACCTGGGCCACCACCTGGCCGCCCTTGACCGCCACCTCCGACGCACCCTGCGCGAGCTGGTTGGCCTGGTTCGCGCTCTGTGCGTTGTGGCGCACCGTCGAACCCAGCTGCTCCATCGTCGCCGCAGTCTCTTCGAGTGCGCTGGCCTGCTCCTCGGTGCGGCTCGAGAGGTCCTGGTTGCCCTGAGCGATCTGCGCGCTGGCGCTGGCCACGCTCTCGGCATTGCTGCGCACGCCGCCGACGACGCCGACGAGCTTGTCCTTCATGCGCGACATCGCCTGCAACAGGCGCGCCACCTCGTCGCGGCCGCGGGTGTCGATGGGGCGGGTGAGGTCGCCTTCGGCCACCGCGTCCGCAAGCTCGACCGCCTCGCCGAGCGAGCGCGACATGCCGCGGATCAGCAGGAAGCCGAACACCGCGGCGAAGGCGATGCCGCCGACGATGGCGGCAATCACCTGCAGCCGCGCCAGCTCGTAGCGCCGCACCGCGTCAGCGTACTCGGCCTTCGCAACGTCGAGTTGCAGCTTCAACAGCGACTCGATGCCCTTTCCCACCGGTGCGAAGAGCGCCGGCAAGGTGACGTTGATCATCTTTCCGGCCTCGGCAAGCCGGTTCTCGCGCAGCGCCGCCATTGTCGGCAGCAGGCCCTGCTGGACGAATGCCCGGCGGTCCTCGGCGAAGGTCTTGGCCAGCTTGGCCTCCTCGTCGGTGAGGCGGGTGGCCATGTAGGTCTCCCAGATCTTGCCGATCGCCGCGACGTTGGCCTCGACCTCCTTGGCCGCGCCGCTGACGGCCTCGGGAGTCGGGTCGGCCTGTGCGGTGGCCAGCGCGAGCCGATTGCGCAGCAGCAGCGCCTGGATCTCGGCGATCTGGCCGGTGGGAACGGTGCGGTCCTCGTAGACCGTGTTCAACGCCTCGTTGGACCGCGAGATGCCCACCAGGCCGAGCACACCGACGAGCACGAGCAGCAGCGACAGCAACGCCACCAGCGCGACGAGTCGGGTCGAGATCTTGAAGTTGTTCATGGGTATTCGCCTTCTTCTGATGGGCAGGGTCCGCGCCGCTGCGATCTTGGCCCGATCGTCCGACGTGTTACGAGTCGAGATGTGGCGGTTTTCGGCCGCATTCAGGCGGACTTGTGTCGGGAGTTCGGGACTGTCGGTGGCGCCGGTGGTCGCGCAGACGCGGTCAGCCCGCCAGCACGCGGTCGACGACGGCAAGGAAACGCGGCACGTCGATCGGCTTGTCGATCAGCTCGTGGAAGCCGGGCGCGGCCGGGCGGTCGGTGATGCCACATGCCGACAGGCAACCGATGCCCACCACCGGCACCTGGCAGAGCCGGTCGTCACGGCGCAGCTCGCGCAGCGCCTCGATCCCGCCGGTGCCGGCCGGCGGCAGGTCGAGCACGATCAGATCGGGCACCTGGGCGCGCGCCTGCTCGATGGCCAGCGCAGCGGTCGACGCCGTCACCAACCGGACGCGCGATCGAACCGACAGCATGCGCGACACCATCTTCTGGTTGGCCGGGTCGCCGTCGACGTAGAGCACCTGCTGCAAGCGAGGCGGCACCCCGGTGGCCGGCCGATCGGCGTCGGCCGCCGCATCCTCCGGCCCGGCGGCCACCGCGCTCGGCAGGTCGACCCAGAACGTGCTGCCGCGACCGGGCACGCTGTCGACACCGAGCCGGCCACCCATCATCGCCGCCAGCCGCTGGCTGATCACGAGCCCGATGCCGGTGCCCTCGACGGGGGTGGCCTCGGCCCCGAGGCGGTTGAAGGGCTGGAAGAGTTCGTCGCGCTGGTCGCTTGTGATGCCGGCACCGGTGTCGCGCACCGAGACGCGGACGCAGCCCCCTTCCGACGGCCGCACCGAGACCTCGACTAGGCCCTGCTCGCGGTTGTACTTGACCGCGTTCGACAGCAGATTCAGCAGCACCTGGCGCAGGCGCAGGCCGTCGGCCCGCACCGCAAGCCCGGGTTCGGCCCGCATCACGAACTCGATGCCGCGGCGGCCCATCAGCGGGCGCACCAGCGCTGCACAGTCCTGCAGCAACGGCTGCAGCTCGACCACCTGCGGCCTGATCTCGATGCGCCCGGCCTCGATGCGGGCGAGGTCGAGCAGGTCGTCGATCAGCGTCAGCAGGTGGCGCCCGGCCTTGACGATCTCGCCGACCTGGTCGCGCTGCGTGGCCCCGATGCGGGGGTCGATCTCGAGCAACTGGCCGAAGCCGAGGATCGCGTTCATCGGCGTGCGCAGCTCGTGACTCATGCTCGACAGGAACTCGCTCTTCGCGCGATTGGCGTTCTCGGCCTCGTCGCGAGTGCGCTCCAGTTCGTGGGTGCGTTCGTGCACCCGCGTCTCGAGCTCGGCGTTGAGCCGCTTGAGCTCGGCGAGTGCCTGCTCGACCCGGCCGGCCATCGTGTCGAGCGCGGTGCCGAGCTCGTCGATCTCGTCCTCAACGCCGGCGTCGCCGCGCCGGGCCATCACCGGCCGCCAGGAGCGGCCCTCGCCGAAGCGGTGTGCCACATCGGCCATCGTGCGCAAGCGCCGCACCACCAGCCGGTCGATCAGCAGCAGCATGAACGCCGCCACGAGCCCGGTCTTGATCGCATTGCCGGCCAGCACGAGGCCGGCGCGCGCCCAGAGCCGCTGCTGCACCGCCTGCAGCGAGGCGCCGACCGTCAGCGTGCCGATCGGCACCCGCTGCCCGCGGTAGCTGCGGTGCAGCTCGAACTCGCGTGTCAGCATCGAGTCCTGCCTGGCGCCGCTCTCGGCGAAGCGCCGGCCGGACTGTGACACCTCGGCCCAGCGGAAGTCGGGCAGCCGCGCGATGCCGGCGAGCAGCGTCTCGAGGCGCTGCTTGTCGAGCAGCCAGACGGTCTCCTCGATGCTCGGCAGGTAGCTCTGCTCGATGATCGAGAAGTGCGCGTCGATGCCACCGACATCGCGCCGGTACTCGACCAGCAACTGCACGGTGGTCACCAGCAAGGCCATCGCCGAGCTGACGGCCACTGTCAACACCACCAGCCGGCGGCCGAGAGGGCTGCCCAAGCTGTTCACGGCCATGGCTACTGGGCGGCGCGCCTCAACACGCCGACGGTGGCCTCCCACAGCCGCTCGTAGCTGCCGTCCCGCTTCATCGCCACGAGCGCGGCCGACAGCCGCGGCGCCAGCGACGCATGGCGGCGGTGCACGTAGGCATGCATCTGCACACGCGCCAGCGGCGGCTCGTGTGTCAGCACCTTCAGCCCGTGTTGCAGCGCCTTGTGCACCCCCTGCCAGCGCTCGTGCAGCCCGACGTCGAGCCGGCGCTCGGCAAGCAGCGAGAACAGCTGGTCGGCATCGCGCAGCTTCAGCACGTTGGGGCCTTCGGGGAGCCGCGCTTCGAAGATCTTCCAGCCGTTGACGAAGCCGACGCTGAACGATGCCAGCGCGTCCCAGCCCGGCACCTGGATGTCGCGGCGGGCGCTCAGCGCGACAAAATCGTTGACGGCCACCGGCTCGGCCAACGGCAACAGATTCGGGTAACGCTGCTCGAGCCCGGCGATGCGCATCGCGACGCCGTCGTCGACCCCCTGGTCGGCGTTGATCAGCGCCCGCTCCGACGACGTGAACATCTGCACCTCGGCGCGCAGCCCGACGCGACCGAAAAGTTCGGGGAGCAGCAGGTTCAGGAACCCCTTGCCATCGGCGGTGGACCAGGGCGCCTCGGCACCGCTGGTCAGCACCAGCGGCGCCGACGCGGCCCACATCCCCCCGTGCAGCGTACCCCAGCCGGCGAACGTGCCGGCGCAGGTCACGAACGATCTCCGCGTTTGGTCCATGCAGCTCTCCAGTCCGTGCAACGGGAGGGGCGCTCCTGGTCAGGTGGTGTCGGCAGCGAGGATCGACTGCACCCGGCCGAGCAACGCGTGGATGTCGACCGGCTTGGTCAGGTAGTCGTCGAAGCCTGCGTCGCGCCCGCGCTTGACGTCGGCCGGCATCGCGTTGGCCGAGATCGCGATCACCGGCGTCGCCGCGAGCCGTGCGTCGGCACGCAACCAGCTCAGCATGTCGAAGCCGCTCGCGCCGGGCAGACCGATGTCGAGCAGGATCAGGTCCGGCCGCTCGTCGCGCGCCAGCGCCATGCCCTCGGCGGCGGTGCCCGCGGTCATCACGACGAGGTCGGGCAGCAGCCGCAGCATCGAGCTGACGAGCTTCAGGTTGGCCGGGTTGTCCTCGACGTAGAGCACCCGCTTGCGGGCATCTTGGGCCGGGATCTCACGGTTCCCGATCGCCGCCACGCTGCCGGCGGGGTTGACCTCTTCGGCCACGTCGGCGCGCTCGAGCTCGATGCTGAAGGTGCTGCCGCTGCCGGCTTCACTGAAGACCTCGATGCGGCCGCTCATCAGCTCGACCAGCCGCTGGGTGATCGACAGCCCGATGCCGCTGCCCTCGGCAAGCTGGCGGTGGCTCTCGAGACGCGTGAAGGCATTGAAGAGCTGCGGCAGTTCTGCTGCCGCGATGCCGGCGCCGTTGTCCTGGACCTCGATGCGCACGCGGTGCGCGCCCAACGGGCGCGCGGCAACGCGCACCCAGCCGCCGCGGTGGTTGTACTTGATGGCGTTGCTCAGCAGGTTGATCAGGCATTGTTTCAGGCGCAGGTGGTCGGCGCGCACGCCGAGCGCCGGGTCGGCCGCGTCGAACGCCAGCTCGACGCCCTTGTCCTGCGCCGCAGGAGCCAGCAGCGCGACGGTGTGCGCCAGCAGTGGCGCCACCGCCACCGGCTCGATCGACACCCGCAGCGCACCGAGGTCGATGCGCGCGATGTCGAGCACGTCGTCGATCAGGTCGAGCAGGTGCCGGCCGGCCTTCAGCACCTCGCGAACGCTGTCGGTCTGGGTCTCGTCGAGCCCCTCGCGCAGCAGCAGCACCTGCGAAAAGCCGAGGATCGCATTCAACGGCGTTCGCAGTTCGTGGCTCATGCGCGACATGAAATCGGCCTTCGCGCGGTTGGCACGGCGCGCCTCGTCGAGCGCCTGCTGCAGCTGGTGCTGCTGCCGGATCTCCTCGCTGCGGTCGCCGAAGACGTCGACCACGTGGCTCACGGCGCCGGTCGCGTCCCGCACCGGGGTGAGCACATGGTGCAGGTGTGCCGAGGTGCCGTCGGTGCGCTGGTCGTCGACCGCGACATGGGCCGCCCTGCCGCGAGTCGCCTCGGCGAAGGCGGCCTCGAAGGCCGCCCTCGCAGCCGGCGGGGCCAGCCGCATGGGGTCGAGCCGCTGCGCCGCATCGCCGGCGCGGCCGAGCAACACCCTGCCGGCGGGGTTCAGGTAGCTGACCTCCTGGGTGGCAAGGTCGCACAGTGCCAGGCCTTCGCCGGTGGCATCGACGGCGTGGCGCAGAAGCTCGAGCTCGGCCCGCGCACTGCGTTCGCCGGTGATGTCCTGCACGACGCCGAGTAGCCGGCGCGGCCCGCCTGCACTGGCGACGGCCGCGCCGCGCTGGAGCAGCCAGCGCACCGAGCCGTCGGGCCACACACAACGGTGCGCGATCTCGAAGCGGGTATTGCCTGCAGCGCTTGCCTCGAGTGCCTCGCGGACCGCCGGGCGGTCGTCGGCGTGGACGGTCACGAGCAGGCCCTCGTAAGGCACGTTGCCGGCAGTGAACACCCGGCCGACCAGCGGGCCGACGCGGTCGGAGACGCTGAACAGCCCGGTCTCGAGGTCGAGCTCCCAGGTGCCGATCTCGCCGGCGGCCTGGCCCTGGCGGAGCCGCTGTTCGGCCATCTGCGCCCGCATCTGCGCCTGCTTCACGGCGGTGATCTCGGTGCGGATCGAGACGTAGCGGCTGGGCAGCCCGGCGGCGTCGATCTCGGGCACGATCGTCGCCTCGACCCAGTACAGCTCGCCGGACTTGCGGCGGTTGCAGATCTCGCCGTGCCATCGGCGGCCGGCCGAGATCTCGTCCCACATGCCACGGTAGAAGGCGGCATCGTGAATGCCCGACTTCAGCAGGCGGTGGTTGCGCCCGATCAGTTCGTCGGCCGCATAACCGCTGACCTCGCAGAACTTGCCGTTGACGTAGACGATGTCGCCCTGCGTGTCGGCCACGCTGACGATCGAGTGCTCGTCCAGCGCCGCCAGCAGCGCGCCGCCGATCTCCCGACGGGGCAGCGGTTGCGTCATCCCGCTCGACCTGGGGTTGGTTCGATCATCGTCCCCTCCGGGGGCACCGGTCATCGTCCTCGATACACACCCACAGCCTCGGACAGCCGTTCGGCCTGCGCGCTCAGCGACGCCGCCGCGGCCGCCGTCTGCTCGACCAGCGAGGCATTGTGCTGCGTCGTGCTGTCCAGGTGCGTGATCGCCTGGTTGACCTGGCCGACTCCCGAGGCCTGCTCGCGCGAGACGGTGGTGATCTCGGCCACCAGTGTCGTCACCCGCTCGACCTGCGCCACCACCTGCCCCATCGTCTGCCCGGCGTCCTGCACGCGCTGGCCGCCGGAGGCGATCTTGCGCACCGAGTCCTCGATCAGCGACTTGATCTCCTTCGCCGCGCCGGCCGAGCGCTGTGCGAGCGCACGCACCTCGGAGGCGACGACCGCGAAGCCGCGGCCCTGCTCGCCGGCCCGCGCCGCCTCGACGGCGGCATTCAACGCCAGGATATTGGTCTGGAAGGCGATGCTGTCGATGACACCGACGATGTCGGCGATGCGCTGGCTGGCGGTGTTGATCTCGCCCATCTGCGTCACCACCTCGCCCATTGCCGCGCCGCCGCGCTGCGCCACCTCGGAGGCCTGCGCCGCGATCTCGTTGGCCTGGCTGGCCGAGTCGGAGTTCTGCTGGATCGTCTGCGTCAGCTGCTCCATCGACGATGCGGTCTGCTCGAGGCTGGCGGCGGTCTGTTCGGTGCGCGAGCTCAAGTCCTTGCTGCCGGAGGCGATCTCGCGGCTGCCCACGGCCACGCCGCCGGCCTGCTCGGCGACATCGTCGACCAGCGAGCGCAGGTTCAGCCCCGCCTGGTTGACCGCGCGCATCAGCATGCCGATCTCGTCGATGCGGTTCATCGGCAGCGGCTCGATTGGCTGGCCGCTCGCCACCGTGGAGGCCTGCGCGAGCACGGCCCGGATCGGCGACACCACCTCGCGCTGCACCCACCAAGCGGCGATCGCGGCGCCGGCCAACGCCGCGGCACCGAGCGCCGCCAGCTGTGCCGGCGCCAGCGGCATCAGCAACGCCGGTGCCACGGCACACGCGACTGCGATCACCGCGGCGCCGCGCGCCCGGGCCGCCAGCGACATCACCTGCGGCAGCGACCGCCAGCGCCCGAGCCCGCGGCGAACGACGAGCCCGCGCTCGAAGGCCAGCCCGCCGGCGCGCCCCTCGCGAAAGCGTGCGTACAGGCGCTCGGCGTCGGCAATCTCCTGCTCGTGCGCCTGGGTGCGCACCGACATGTAGCCCACCGCCACGCCGCCGCGGCGGATCGGCGTCGCGTTGGCCCGGACCCAGTAGTGGTCGCCGTTCTTGCGCCGGTTCTTCACCAGCGCGCTCCACGAGTTCCCCTCCTTCAGCGTGCGCCACATGTCGGCAAAAGCCTGCGGCGGCATGTCGGGGTGGCGCACGAGGTTGTGGGGTTGGCCCATCAGCTCGTCGCGTTCGAAGCCGCTCACCTGGACGAAGGCACCGTTGGCGTAGGTGATGTGGCTCTGCGTGTCGGTGGTGGACATCAGCGTCACACCGGTGGGGACCTTGTACTCGCGCCGCGTGATCGGCAGGTTGCTTCGCATGGCCATCTCCAAGTTGAAGGAACACGCGTCGACCACCGGGCGGGCAACAGCGAAACAACAAAGCTATTGATCGACGTGTGACGACTCTAACAACTTGATCGACGTCATACAAATTACCCTTGACGGCGAAAAGCAACGCCTTTCGCCCCCTTTTCCGCGGTTCGCGCGCCCGGGTGGGGCAGTCAAGGCAGCACGCGCTCGCGCAACGTGTAGACCACGCGGTCGAGCTCGGCGCGGGCCAGCACCGCTTGGCGCTCGGCCGCTGCACGGTCGCCGGTGGCCGCGCCGAAACCGCGGCACAACACGGCGAAGTGCGCAGCGCCGATCGCGTCGCCGACCTCGGCCAGGCGGGATGCCGCCTCGTGGGCGCGCGCGGCGCTGCCCGCGTAGGCCGCCCCCAGCATCTGCCGCAACAGCTCGGTACCCTGCTGCTCGAGCGCCAGCGCAAGCCCCGCAAGCGCCTGGGCGGCGTCGCGGTCGGGCGCCGACAGCAGGTGGTCGATGCGGCCCGCGACAGTCTCGGCATCGGCGGTGTAGCGCGCGCGGTACAGCTGGCTGCGCAGCGCGGTGACGTTTTCGAGCACACGGCGCAGCTCGTCGATCAGCACCGGCTTGCCGAGATGGGCGGCAAAACCCGACGCCACCGCAGCGGCCTTCGCTTCGTCGGTGACGCTGCCGGTGATCGCGATCACCGGGACGCTGGGCGCGCGACGCGAGTGCTCGTGCGAGCGGATCAGCGACAGCAGCTCGTAGCCGTCGAGCCGCGGCATTCGGAGGTCGAGCGTGACGAGGTCGACTCCCGACGCGAGCGCGCTCGACAGCCCCGACACGGGGTCGGTCAGGACCTCGACGCGGCAGCCTTCCTGCTCGAGCAGGCGCCCGATCGCCGAGGCCGACGCGCTCTCGTCGTCGACAACAACAACACTGATGTTCACGGGGTCATTCTGCTTGACCTGATCGACGTCGAACAAGGACATTGATATATCTCCGTCCGCGGGCATCGCGCATCAGCGCCGGGTGACGCATGGGGGGCGGTTGGCAACCAGGGGGGACGATCGTCGGGCAGCGAAGACGCGTGCGCAAGGCGCTGCGCCGGCGCAGCCGCTCGCCGCGCTGTTCACGAGCCCCGAGTTCCTGATCCGTCGCGCGCACCAGATCGCCACCGCGGTGTTCACCGAGACCTGCGCCGAGATCGACCTCACGCCCTCGCAGTACTCGGTGCTCTTCGCATTGCGCGAGCGCGCGCCGATCGGCCAGAACGAACTCGGGCGCCTGGTGGCGCTGGACCGTTCGACCACGTCGCTGGTGGTGCGCATCCTGCGCGATCGCGGGCTCGTGGCCGCCTCCGCCGACGACTCCGACCGCCGAAAGTCCTTTCTTGAGCTGACCAACGACGGCCGGCTGCTGCTCGCCCGCGCCGAGCGGCTCAACTCGAAGTCCAGCCAGGCGCTGATGTCCGCCTTCGACCCACACCAGGCTTCGGCCTTCATCGCGCTGCTCGACCGGCTGACCTCGACGCTCGACGTCGGGACAGCCCGCGCGCCGGAGGCCCCAGCGTCGCCACCGGCACCCGCGAAGCAGCCCGCCAGCGCCCCGCCGCCCAAGGCCGGGGAGCCGAAGGCCAACGACGATTCGTTCTGAACACCCGGCGCCCCCGCCTGCTGCAGGCACGGCGGGAGCACCGGCGTCGAAACCGGCAAGAATGCCGGCTTCGCCCTGCAGGCCGACAGGGCGCCAGCCGTCCAAGCCGTTGAAGCAACGAGAGCCCATCGAGAACCCGGGCGCGAACGCGTGGTCCGCCCACACGCCGGTGATGCAGCAGTACCTGCGCATCAAGGCCGACTTCCCGGACACGCTGGTCTTCTTCCGCATGGGCGACTTCTACGAGGTCTTTTACGACGACGCGCGCAAGGCGCACCGGCTGCTCGACATCACGCTGACCAGCCGCGGCGCGAGCGGCGGCGAGCCGGTGGTCATGGCCGGCGTGCCGGTGCACGCGCTCGAGAGCTACCTCGCGAAGCTGATCCGCCTCGGCGAGGCGGTGGCGATCGCCGAGCAGGTGGGCGACGTCGCAACCGCGAAGGGCCCGGTCGAACGCCAGGTGACGCGGGTCGTGACACCGGGAACGGTCACCGACACCGAGCTGCTCGCCGAACGCGCCGACGCGTTGCTGCTCGCGGTGCACCGCGAGCGCGCGACCTGGGGGCTGGCCTGGCTCGGGCTCACGAGCGGCCGGCTCGGCGTCACCGAATGTGGCGAGGCAGAGCTGGCGGCGTGGCTGGCGCGGCTCGAACCGGCCGAGATCCTGCACGACGCCGCAATCGATCTGCCCGCAGCACTCCGCGCGGCCCGCGCGGCACGCACGACGCGTCCGGCGTGGCAGTTCGACGCTGCGCTCGGTCAACGCAAGCTGCGCGAGCAATTGCGCGTGAGCACGCTCGCCGGCTTCGGCGCCGAGGGGATGGCGGCGGCGCACGCCGCGGCGGCGGCGCTGCTCGCGTTTGCCGAGCGCACGCAGGGCCAGGCGCTGACCCATGTCGCCACGCTGGTGGTCGAGCGCGCGAGCGAGCTGCTCGAGCTGCCCCCGGCCACGCACCGCAACCTCGAGCTGACGCAGACGCTGCGCGGCGAGAGCGCGCCGACGCTGCTGTCGCTTCTCGACAGCTGCAAGACCGGCATGGGCAGCCGCCAGCTGCGCCACTGGCTCACGCACCCGGCGCGCGAGCGCAGCGCCGCCAGAGCCCGGCATGCGGCCATCGCGCAGCTGCTGCAGCGCGGCTTCGAGCCCCTGCGCGAGGCGCTGCGGGCAGTGAGCGACGTCGAGCGCACCACCGCCCGGGTCGCGCTGCGCCAGGTGCGCCCACGCGAGCTGGCGGCCCTGCGCTCGACGCTCGACACGCTGCCGGCGCTGCGCGCCGCTGCGCCGCAGGGCACACCGCTGCTCGACACGCTGCACCAGGCGCTGCAGCCCGACACCGCGGTGCGCGAGTGGCTGCAGTGGCTGGCCGACGAGCCCGCGGCGCTGGTCCGCGACGGTGGCGTGATCGCCGACGGCGCCGATGCCGAGCTCGATGAGCTGCGCGCGATCTCGCGCAACTGCGACGGCTTTCTGCTCGACCTCGAGGCGCGCGAGAGGGCGCGCACCGGCATCGGCAACCTGCGCGTGCAGTACAACAAAGTGCACGGCTTCTACATCGAGGTCACGAGTTCCGGGCTCGACAAGGTGCCGGCCGACTACCGCCGCCGCCAGACGCTAAAGAGCGCGGAGCGTTTTGTCACCCCGGAACTTGCCGCCTTCGAGGGCAAGGCACTGTCGGCGCAGGAGCGCGCGCTGGCGCGCGAGCGGCTGCTCTACGAGCAGTTGCTCGACACGCTGCAGCCGCATCTGCCGGCGCTCGCGGCGCTGGCTCGAGCGCTGGCCTCGCTCGATGTGCTGGCCTCGCTCGCCGAGCGGGCCGCGACGCTCGGCTGGTGCGCGCCGGAATTCGTCAACCACCCCTGCATCGAGATCGAGGCCGGGCGCCACCCGGTGGTCGAGGCGCGGCTCGCCGAGACCGGCGGCGGCGCCTTCATCGCCAACCACTGCCGGCTCGACGCGAAGACCCGGATGCTGATGGTCACCGGCCCCAACATGGGCGGCAAGAGCACCTTCATGCGCCAGGTGGCGCTGATCGTGCTGCTGGCGTCGATCGGCTCCCACGTGCCGGCAGCGGCCTGCCGGCTGGGGCCGGTCGATGCCATCCACACCCGCATCGGTGCCGCCGACGATCTCGCGAACGCACAGTCGACCTTCATGGTCGAGATGACCGAGGCGGCGGCGATCGTTCACGGCGCCACCGACCAGAGCCTGGTGCTGATGGACGAGATCGGCCGCGGCACCGGTACCTTCGACGGCCTGGCGCTCGCCGGCGCGATCGCAAGCCACCTGCACGACCGCAACCGCTCGTTCACGCTCTTCGCGACCCACTACTTCGAGCTCACCGAGTTTCCCGCCAGGCACGCACGGGCGATCAACCTGCACGTCGGCGCCGTCGAGAGCGGTCACGACATCGTCTTCCTGCACCAGGTGGAGCCGGGGCCGGCCAGCCGCAGCTACGGCGTGCAGGTGGCTCGCCTGGCCGGCATGCCGGCCAGCGTGGTTCGCCAGGCCCGCTCGACGCTCGAGGCACTGGAACAGCAAGCGAGCGCGAGCCGCGCGCAGGTGGACCTCTTCGCCGCTCCGCCGCCGGCACCGGCGGCGCCGGAGCCGGCGGCGGTGGAGGCCGCGCTCGCCGCGATCGACCCCGACGCGCTGACGCCGCGCGAGGCGCTCGACGCGCTGTATCGTCTGAAGACCCTGGCGCAGCGAGAGGAACCACCATGACTTACTGCATCGGCATCCGGCTCGACGCCGGCCTGGTGTTCCTGTCGGATTCGCGCACCAACGCCGGCATGGACCAGATCGGCACCTTCCGCAAGATGATGATCTACGAGAAGCCGGGCGACCGCTTCATGGTCATGCTCTCGGCCGGCAACCTCAGCATCAGCCAGAGCGTGCGCGAGATCCTGCAGGTGGAGAAGCTGGAGAACGGCGACGAACACGGCATCACGATCTGGAACGCCACCAGCATGTTCGACGCCGCGCGCGTGCTCGGGTCGGCGGTGCGCCGCGTGCACGCGCAGGACGGCCCGTCGCTGAAGGCGGCCGGCATCGACTTCAACGCCTCGATGATCTTCGGCGGCCAGATCGCCGGCGAGGCGATGCGCATGTTTCTCGTCTACTCGGCCGGCAACTTCATCGAGGCCACCCGCGAGACCTGCTTCTTCCAGATCGGCGAGAGCAAGTACGGCAAGCCGATCCTCGACCGGGTGCTGACCCCGGCAACCCCGCTCGACGAGGCCGCGAAGTGTGCGCTGGTGTCGATGGACTCGACGCTGAAGTCGAACCTCTCGGTCGGACTGCCGCTCGACCTGCTGGTCTACCGCCGCGACGCCTTCGCCAGCCGTGAGTTCGTCTGCATCGACGAGCACAACCCGTACTTCCGGATGATCCGCAGCACCTGGGGGCAGCGGCTGCGCGAGGTCTTCGAAGGCATCGAGCAGCCACGCTGGGACGGCAGCACGACAACGCACCCGCTGATCGGCGAATCGGCGCGCTTCGAACCGATGCGCAAGATCACGCATCCGGGCGAACGCATCGTCTGAGGGGACTGTGCCCCCTACGGCCCTGCGGGCCGGTCCCCCCAAGGGGGAGCAAGCCCGACCGGGCGACCCGGATCGGGCTCGGCCCCCTACGGCCCTGCGCGCCGGTCCCCGCAAGGGGGAGCAAGCCCGACCGGGCGACCCGGATCGGGCTCGGCCCCCTACGGCCCTGCGCGCCGGTCCCCCCAAGGGGGAGCAAGCCCGACCGGGAGGACCCGGATCGGGCTCGGCCCCAAACGGTCCCGCGAACTCAGGTTCGCAGCACGACGCCCCCGGGCATCCTCGCCGAGCGGCGCACGCCGGCGATGTGGGTCAGCGGCAGGCACCAGTCGGCCTGCATCTGCCGCGCACGCTCGATCGCGCCCTCGACATCGGGCACCACCTTCGCGTGGCGGCGCGCGACCGCACCGGCCATCTCGATCAGCTTGGCGTTGCGCGTGTGCTCGCCCTGCTGCAGCAGGATCTCGACCGCCGCAGCGGCCTCGCCGTTGAGCGAGCGGTTCAAGGCCTGCTCGGCGATGTTGCTGATCACGGTGTGGCAGTTGCGCAGCGTCTCCTCGGCGGCGGCGTTGCGGTCGGTCGCTGCCGCCAGCACCTCGGTCGAGGCCTTCGAAGTGCAGAACCGCAGGCCACCGATCCGCAGCAGCGTGTCGAGCTCCTTGGCCGGCACCTCACCCCCCGGGATGCGCGCCCAGAGCGACACCGTCAGCGCCGCCGCCTCGAGGTCGAAGTCGGGCGCCATCACCTGGCCGGCCAGTTCGCGTGCGACGGCCAGCGCCTCGTCGAACTTGCGCGCCTGCAGCAGCGCCAGCGCCCGCGCCACCTGCTGCATTCGTTGCAGCCGCTGCGACTGCGGATGGGCCTCGGCCATCTGCGCGATCGCGTCGAACACCGGTGCAGCACCGCGCGCGTCTCGGAAGTCGAACTTCGCCAGCGCCAGCAGCAACAGGCTGTACGCGTCGAAGAGCTTGGACTTGCGCCCGCTGGTCACCGAGCGCTCGAGCAGCTTGTGGGCCTCCTCCTTGTGCCCCATGAAGAAGGCCAGCGTGCCGCAGTGCTGCATGCGCAGCAGGCAGCCCGGGGTGAGGGTCGTGCAGGCGCGGAACTGCTCCAGCGCCGGGTCGAACTCCCCTTGCTCGACGAGCACGCGGCCGAGCAGGTCGCGCGCGTCGGCGTGGTCGGGCTGCTGTGCGACCAGCGTCTCGAGCAACCGGCGCGCCGCGCCGATTTCGCCCGTCACCAGCCGTGCGCGCGCCATGCCGACCCGCGCCCAGGGTTGCGGCTTCTCGTCGATGACCGCGGTGTAGATGCGCATCGCGCGCTGCGCATCCTCAGCGCGCAGCCACAGCTCCGCGGCCACCTGGCCGGCAAACATCCAGTACGGCTCGCGGGCGACAAAACGCTTCTCGGCCAGCCCGGCGGCGGCGGCGTACTCGCGGCGCTGGATGCCGGCGTAGATCTCCTTGAGCGTGCGCTTGCGGCGCCGGGCCTCCTGCAGCCGGTCGGCCAGCGCCGATCCGGAATAGGGCTTGACCAGATAGCCGTCGACGGTGGCCTCGGCGGCCTCGAGCACTTGGCCGTAGGTGGCCTCGCCGGTGACGAGGATGAAGATCGTCGAGTACGGCAGCAGCTGCTCGCGGCGCAGTTCGTCGAGCAGATCCTGCCCGGACATCGGCGCGCCGTCGAAGTTCATCTCGCACAGCACGATGTCGTGCGGCGACTCCTCCAGCACCAGCCGCGCCTCCTGCACACGCGAGATCTGGCGCACCTGCTGCACGCCGAGGTCGCGCAGCTGCGCGGCCATCACGCTGCGCGACGTCGCGTTGGCGTCGATGATCAACGCCTTGGCGGTATGGATGTCGCGGTCGAGCGGGGTCATGGGCTGGATTGCTCCAACCCGCGATTTCGGCAGATGCAATCGCGGCTTGAGCCGCCGCAATTCCTGCGTTACTTCTTCACACGCCGCGCGAAGGTGCGCCGGAACTTCTCGACCTTGGGCGCAACGACGAAGGCGCAGTAACCCTGCCCCGGATTGCGCGCGAAGTAATGCTGGTGATAGTCCTCGGCGCGCCAGTAGTTGCGGCGCTCGGCGACCTCGGTGACCACCTTGCCGCGGTGCGCCGCCAGCACCTCGGCCACCACCTCGTCGACCACCGGCTTCTGCGCCACGTCGTGCCAGTAGATGCCCGAGCGGTACTGCGGGCCGATGTCGTTGCCCTGGCGGTCCTGGGTCGTCGGGTCGTGGATCGTGAAGAAGACCTCGAGCACCTCGCGCAAGGAGATGCGGTCGGCGTCGAAGCTGACCTGCACCACCTCGGCGTGGCCGGTGTCGCCGCGGCACACCTGCTCGTAGCTCGGGTTGACGACCTGGCCGTTGCTGTAGCCCGATTCGACCGCCAGCACACCGTCGACCAGCTCGTACACCGCCTCCAGGCACCAGAAGCAGCCGCCGCCGAGCGTGATCGACTCCTGTTTCATTTCGCGACCTCCGAGTCTGCCGATTATCCGAGAGCCCCCGTGGGCTGCGGAGAGAATGCTTGGTCGGCGCCGCGCTGCGCGCCTTACGACGCCACCCGATGAACCAGATCTTCCTCGCGCTGGGAATCGAGACCTGGAAGCCTGCCGTCGTGGCGGTGTTGATCCCGCCCGTCCCGTGGCTGGTGCTGATCGTTATCGCGGCGTGGCTGCTGTGGCGGCGGCGGCGCGGCGGCTGGCCGTTGATGGTGTTCGGGCTGTTGGCCACCTGGTTTTCGTGCACGGTCTTCATGGCCGAGCACCTGCAACGATGGCTGCTGCACCCGCCCGAGGCGCTCTCCGGCGAACAGCTGGCGCAGCTGCGCGGCTGGGCACGTGATCGCGACACGACCATCGTCGTGCTCGGCGGCGGGCGCGCGCCGAGCCCCGAGTTCCGCCGCACCAGCCTGTCGGCAATTTCGATCGAACGGCTGCGCTATGGCGTCTGGCTGTCGCGCCAGAGCGGGTTGCCGCTGGCCTTCGCCGGCGGTCTCGGCCCCGGCTTCGACGGCCCCACCGAGGCCGAGCTTGCCACCGCGATGGCTGCCGAGGAGTTCCGCCACCCGCTTGCCTGGACCGAGGGCGAGTCCCGCGACACGCGCGAGAACGCGGCGCGCACGTTGCCGCTGCTGCGCGGCAAGGGCATCCGGCGCATCGTGCTGGTGACGCACCAGCCTCACCTGCCGCGCGCGATGCGGAACTTCCAGCTCGCAAGCGCCGCCGCCGGCATCACGCTCGAGGTGCTGCCCGCCCCGGTCGGGTCGCGGCGCTGGGGTGACCCCTGGGACTGGGGCGACTTCGTTCCCAGCAACCCGGGCTGGTTCAAGACGCGCTACGCCGTGCGCGAATGGCTCGGCCTGATGGCCGGCGCTTGAGAGCCCCCAGGTCCGGCCGTGTCCGGCCCGCTCCCGGTGTGGCTCGAGAAGCCCGGCAAAGCCGGGATCCGCCCAGCAGAGCACCGGCGACGGTCAGAACACCAGCGCGGCGACGAAGAGGCCGATCATCACGAAGGTGATGACGATCTTCGCGACCAGCCCGAGCATCATCCCCACCCAGGTGGCGACGCCGACATGCAGCGCGCGCCACTCGCTGCGCCGGGCGACGAACTCGCCCGCCGCGGCGCCGACCAGCGGCAGGAAGAGCACGCCGACAATGCCGGCGAACAACCCCGCCACGGTGCCAATGGCCGCCCCCGCCAGCGCCTGCGGGCTGGCCCCGACGCGCTGGGCGCCCAGCAGCCCGGCAACATAGTCCAGCACCCAGGCCAGCACCGCGAGCGCGACCTCCACCGCGATCACCACGCCGCCGACGCGGGCAAATTCGTCCACCCAGGCGCCGAGCACGATGCCCGCCAGCACCAGCAGCGTTCCGGGCAGCACCGGCAAAACCGTGCCGGCGACACCGGCGGCGATCAGCGCGACGCTCACGCTCCACCAGATCCAGCCCGTGTCCATCTCCCCCCGCCCCGCGCAGTGGCCCTCGAGGTGCACAGTGTGCCGCCGCAAGCCCCGGCCAGGGTGTACCCAGTCGGGCTGAGGGCATCGGGGCAACCACGTTGCCGCGGTCGCCCGCTTTGCACCACACTCGCGCATCTTCCAGACGGCCGCTCCGGCAGCGGGGCAGGGAAACCACGATGAAACACCTCTTGACGGCACTGGTGGCACTGGCGCTCACCGGCGGCAGCGCCTACCTGAGCGAAGCCGACGCCAAGCGCCTGGGCGGCGGCCGCTCGTCGGGTATGCAGCGCGACATGCCGGCGCGAACCGCGCCCGACGCCCCCCCGGGCAAGCCGGCGGGGCCGGCTCAGCAGCAGCAGGCCCAGCAGGGAGCCGCCGCCACCGGCGCCGCCGCGGCGGCAACGCCCAAGCGCAACTGGCTCGGGCCGCTGGCCGGCCTGGCCGCAGGCCTCGGCCTGGCCGCGCTGTTGAGCCACCTCGGCCTCGGCGCGGAGTTCGCCCAGTTCCTGCTGCTGGCGCTGATCGTGCTGGCGGCGGTGTTCGCCGTGCGCTGGTTCCTCCGCCGCAACACGCCGCAGCCGGCAGCGATGGCGCGCACCAGCGCCGGCGGCGGTGCCCAGGTGGCCTGGCCTGCGGGCGGCTCCGGTGCCACACCGGCCGCCCCGGCGGCATCGGCAGTGACACCGGCGGCGACGGCGGCGATCGAACCCGCCGCCGCAGCCGCACCGGCTGCCAAGGCCTTCGTCCCCGCGGCCTTCGATGCCGAGGGCTTCGGGCGCACCGCAAAGCTGATCTTCATCCGGATGCAGGCCGCCAACGACGCCGGCGACGCCGAAGACCTGCGCAGCTTCACGACACCGGAACTGTTCGCCGAGCTGAGCCTCGACCTGCAGGAGCGCCGCCATGCAAAGCAGCACACCGAGGTGCTGAGTGTCGACGCCACCGTGCTCGACGTCACCAACGAACCCACCCGCCAGGTCGTCAGCGTGAGGTTCCGCGGTGAGCTGCGCGAGGAGGCCGGCGCCGCGCCGGTGCAGGTCGACGAGGTCTGGCACCTCGTGAAGCCGCACGACGACAGCCGCTCCTGGGCGATCGCCGGCATCGAGCAGATGGCCTGAGGCCGCGGCTACGCGGGCATGCTGCTGCGCCCGGTCGAGATCGGCACCACCGGGGTCGACGGCAGCCTCTGGCTGTCGTCGATGCCCGGGCGGTTCGAGCCCTGGCCCCGCTTCCTGTCCGAGGCCGATGCCGCCGGCATCGGCCTCGTTCTGTGCCTGACACCGCGCCACGAGGTGGCGCACTACTCGCCCGACTATCACGCCGCCATCGAAGGCGGTTCGCTGCCCTTCCGCTGGCTCGAGCTGCCGATGCGCGACCTCGGCCTCGCGGCGCACGACGAACACTTCCGCACCGGCATCCGCACCGCCGGGCAGTCGCTGCAGGCCGGCGAAGCGGTGCTGCTGCACTGCGCGGCCGGCATCGGCCGCACCGGCACCGCGGCCGCCTGCCTGCTGAAGCACCTCGGCATGCCCACCTCGCTGGCCTTGCGGCGCGTGCGCGAGGCGGGTTCGAACCCCGAGTCGGCGCTGCAGAGCGGGCTCGTCGACACTTTCTGAGCACCCCCAGGGCCGGGCCCGGCCCGCCCGCGCGGGGGGATCACGAGTTGCCCGTGCGAAGCCCGATCGGCTCGAGACGGCGGGAGCGCCCGGCTGCCAGGCCCCGCGCCGTTCAGGCAGGTGCAGTACCCACAGCCCGCGGCGCGGCCACGGGCGGCGCGAGGTCGCCGTGCGCGGCCAGCCACGAGACCCCGGCGCTGCCGTCACTCTGCGAAGGGTGGAAGTCCTCGCGCAGGTAGTCGCGCCACGGCCCCAGACACTCTCGCACGAGGCCGCCCTTCGAGAACAGCGTGTGCCATGCCGATGCCCAGGTCGAAGGGCGCCACCAGCTGCCGTCATGCCAGAGGTTGTTCAGCGTCTGGCGCGCGAGGTCGACGCAGAAGTGCATCGTGACGACGCGGAAGATGCGCAACCGCCAGGCGTCGTTGCCGCCGAGCTCGCGGTAGAGGTCGAACGCGGTGCTGCGGTGCTCCGACTCCTCGCTCGAGTGCCACAGCCACAGATCGCGCAGCCGCGGTTCGGCGCCTGCGAGCGGGCGCGTCCTCGTCAGCAGGTACTCGGCCAGGAAGGCGGTGAAGTGTTCGGTGGCCGCGGTGACCGCCAGCCAGTTGCGAGCGTCGGCGCCTTCGAGCTGCTGCTGGCGGCAGCGGATGCGCGCGTCCCAGTGGTTGACCAGCCCCTGCTGCTCGAGGTGCGCGTTGAATCGCTGGTGGATGCGGCGGTGGGTGGCCTCCTGGCCGACGAAGCCCCTGGCCTCCTCGTCGAAGCGCGACTTCACGTCGGCCGGCGCGACGGCCAGTGCCCGGCGGATCGCGTCGATGAAGAACTGCTCGCCGGCCGGGAAGCTGAAGCTCAGCGCGTTGAACAACGCGGTGCGGAAGGCGTCGCCGCCGTTCCAGTGCCGCGGCAGCGGCGTCTCGAGGTCGACGAGCAGGCGGCGGACGACGAGTTCGGTCATCGGAGGTCCCGGTGGCGATGCCGGTACCGACGGGTACCAAGGGCCGCGAATCATCGGTGCCGACCCCGGTACTGTCAAGTACCATGGTCGCCGATGGACTCCGCCACCGCCGTTGCCGACACCCGCCGCCGCCTGCTCGACGCGCTGGTGGCGGTGATCGCGACCAAGGGCTACGCGTCGACGACGATCGCCGACCTCGCCGCCGGGGCGCATGTCTCGAAACGCAGCTTTTACGAGCACTTCGCCGACAAGGCCGATGCGCTGATCGCGCTGTACGAGGCCGCCACCCGCCAGTCGTTCGAGGTGCTGCGCCGCGCCATCGACCCCGCGCGCGACTGGCACGGCCAGCTCGACCAGGCGCTCGCCGCCTATTTCGCGACGCTGGCCTGCAACCCGCCGCTGCTGCGCACGCTGTTCGTCGAGATCGTTGCACTCGGCCCGCGCGGGCTGGCAGCACGCCGGCGCAGCACCGAGGCCTTGGCTGGCCTGATCGTCGAGGTCGCCGGCCCGGCTCTGCCGAAGCCACTGGCGCTGGCGGTCGTCGGCGGCATCCACGAGTGGGTGCTGCAGGCGGTGGAGAACGACGCGGTGGCGACGCTGCCCTCGCTCGTCGGCCCGGCGTCGCAGCTGGTGCGTGCGGTGGTCGACCAGGGGCTCGCCTCGGGCGAGAGCGCCCGCGGCGGGCGCGCGCCCACGGCCTGACCCATGCGCTGCGGCGTCAGCCGAGCGCGCGCCGAGCGTTGCGGAACATCCGCATCCAGGGGCTGAAGCCCGCCGGATCGGCACCGTCGCCACACCAGCTCATCTGCAGCTGGCGGAACACCCGCTCCGGATGCGGCATCAGCGCGGTGAAGCGGCCGTCGGCGGTGGTCACCGCGGTCAGCCCGCCGGGGCTGCCGTTGGGGTTGGCCGGGTAGGCCTCGGTCGGCCGGCCATGGTGGTCGACGAAACGCATTGCGCCGACCACCTGCGCCGCGTCGCCGCGCTGCGAGAAGTCGGCGTAACCCTCGCCATGCGCCACTGCGATCGGGATGCGGCTGCCGGCCATGCCGGCGAAGAACAGGCTCGGGCTGGCCAGCACCTCCACCAGCGACAGCCGGGCCTCGAACTGCTGGCTGCGGTTGCGCGTGAAGCGTGGCCAGGCCTCGGTGCCGGGGATCAACGGCGACAGCGCAGCCATCATCTGGCAGCCGTTGCAGACACCGAGCGCCAGCGTGTCCTTGCGCGCGAAGAAGGCGGCGAAGGCATCGGCCAGCGCCGGGTTGAACAGGATCGAGCGCGCCCAGCCCTCGCCGGCGCCGAGCGTGTCGCCGTAGCTGAAACCGCCACAGGCCACCAGCGCGGCGTAGCGGTCGAGCCGCGTGCGCCCGGCCTGCAGGTCGCTCATGTGGACGTCAAAGGTCTCGAAGCCGGCCTGATCCATCGCGTACGCCATCTCGAGGTGCGAATTGACGCCCTGCTCGCGAAGGACTGCCACCTTCGGCCGCGCGAGATGGACGAAGGGCGCGGCGACGTTTTCGACCGGGTCGAAGCTCAACTGCAGGTGCAGCCCGGGGTCGTCGGCGTCGCCGGCGGCGGCGTGCTCGGCGTCGGCAGCATCGGGATGATCACGATCGCGCGCGATGCGCCAGCTCACCTCGTCCCAGGCCTGTTGCAGATCGCGAAGCGGTGCCGAGAAGACCGCCTTGGTGTCGCGCCAGACCTCGACCACGCCGCGGTCGTTGGTCTTGCCGACGACATGCGCATGCCGCGCCAGGCCATGCGCGCGCAGCACCGCAAAGACCGAGTCGCGGCGTGCGGTCGCGACCTGCAGCACGACGCCGATCTCCTCGTTGAACAGCGCCTCGAGCGTGAGCAGTTCACGCCGCGAAGCCACCTGCGAGGCCCAGTTCTTCGAGTCGCCGTACTCGGCGCGGCTGTCGGCAATGCCGTCGCCCTCGGTGACGAGGATGTCGACGTTGAGGCTTACACCGCGGTGGCCGGCGAAGGCCATCTCGCAGACGGTGGCCCACAGGCCGCCGTCGCTGCGGTCGTGGTAGGCGAGCAGCAGGCGCTGCGCGCGCAGCTCGTTCACCGCCGCGACGAGTGACTTCAGCAGCGCCGGGTCGTCGAGGTCGGGCACCTCGTCGCCGAAGCGGCCGAGCACCTGCGCCAGCATCGATCCGCCCAAGCGCCGCCGGCCGCGGCCGAGGTCGACCAGCAGCAACGTCGTGTCGCCGCCGCGCAGCTGCGGCGTCAGCCCGCCGCGAACGTCGGGCAGCGTGGCGAAGGCGGTGACGATCAGCGACACCGGCGCCGTCACCTGCCGCTCGTCGTCGCCTTCGCGCCACCTTGTGCGCATCGACAGCGAATCCTTGCCCACCGGAACGCCGATGCCGAGCGCCGGGCACAGATCGATCGCCACCGCCCGCACGGTGTCGTAGAGCGCGGCGTCCTCGCCCGGCTCGCCGCAGGCGGCCATCCAGTTGCAGCTGAGCTTGACGCGCGGGAGCTCGATCGGCGCCGCGAGCAGGTTGGTGATCGCTTCGGCCACCGCCATCCGCCCCGAGGCTGGCGCGTCGATCGCCGCCAGCGGCGTGCGCTCGCCGATCGACATCGCCTCGCCGGCGAAGCCGCTGAAGTCGGCCAGCGTCACCGCACAGTCGGCCACCGGCACCTGCCACGGGCCGACCATCGGGTCGCGGTGCGACAGGCCGCCGACGGTGCGGTCGCCGATGGTGACGAGGAACCGTTTGCTCGCCACCGTCGGGTGGCGCAGCACGTCGAAGGCCACCTGCGCCAGCGCGACCCCGGTGAGGTCGAGCGCCGGCTCGCTGCGCGGCAGGCGCCGCACGTCGCGGTGCACACGCGGCGGTTTGCCGAGCAGCACGTCCATCGGCATCTCGATCACGCGCTCGCCGCCTGCGCCATCCTCGACCACCAGCTCGGCCGCCTCGGTGGCCACGCCGACCACCGCAAACGGGCAGCGTTCACGCACGCACATCTGCTCGAAGAGCGGCATCAGCGCGGGATCGACGGCGAGCACAAAACGCTCCTGGCTCTCGTTGCACCAGATTTCCTTCGGCGCCAGGCCGCTCTCCTCGAGTGGTACCTGGCGCAGGTCGAAGACGGCACCGCGGCCAGCACCGTCGACCAGCTCCGGAAAGGCATTGCTGATGCCGCCGGCGCCGACATCGTGGATCGCGAGGATCGGGTTGTGCACCGGGCCGAGCGCCCAGCAATGGTTGATGACCTCCTGCGCGCGGCGCTGGATCTCGGGGTTGCCGCGCTGCACCGAATCGAAGTCGAGCGCGGCGGTGTTGCTGCCCGCGGCCATCGAGCTGGCGGCGCCCCCGCCCATGCCGATGCGCATGCCCGGGCCGCCCAGCTGCACCAGCAGCGTGCCAGCCTCGAAGCGCTGCTTGTGCGTGAGGTCGGCCGAAATTGCACCGATGCCGCCGGCGATCATGATCGGCTTGTGGTAGCCGCGATGGACACCCGCCACACGCTGCTCGAAGGCGCGGAAGAAGCCGCCGAGGTTGGGTCGGCCGAACTCGTTGTTGAAGGCGGCGGCGCCGATCGGGCCCTCGGTCATGATCTGCAGCGCGCTGGCGATATGGGCCGGTCGCCCGATCGCGCTGCTCTCCCAAGGCTCGGCCTTGCCCGGCAGCTGCAGGTGGCCGACGACGAAGCCCGCCAGCCCGGCCTTCGGGCGCGCGCCGCGGCCGGTGGCGGCCTCGTCGCGGATCTCGCCGCCGGCGCCGGTGGCCGCGCCCGGGAACGGCGAGATCGCCGTCGGGTGGTTGTGCGTCTCGACCTTCATCAGCACGTGCACGAGCTCGTCGCGCGCGGCGTATCGCGGGGCGTTCGTGAAGCCCTCGGTCAGCCAGCGGCGCGCCCGCGTGCCCTCCATCACCGCGGCGTTGTCGCTGTACGCCACCACGGTGTGCTGCGGGCTGGTAGCCTCGGTGTGGCGGATCATCTGGAACATCGACAGCGCCTGTTCCTCGCCGTCGATCGTGAAGCGCGCATTGAAGATCTTGTGGCGGCAATGTTCGCTGTTGGCCTGCGCGAACATCATCAGCTCGACATCGCTCGGGTTGCGCGCCAGGCCGCGGAAGGCGTCGACCAGGTAGTCGATCTCGTCGTCGGAGAGCGCGAGCCCGAACTCGGCGTTGGCAGCGACCAGCGCCGCGCGTCCGCGGCCGAGCAGGTCGACATGCACCAGCGGCGGCGCCGGCAGCGGGTCGAAGAGGTGTGCCGCGGCCTCGCGCTCGAAGGCCACGCTCTCGGTCATGCGGTCGTGCAGCAGCGCGGCGACGGCGCTGCGTTCGTCGGCAGCGAGCGGCTTCGACGCACCGAGCAGGCGCTTCTCGAGGCCGAGGCGGAACTCGACCACGCGTTCGACGCGGTGCACGACGAGGCCGCAGTTGCGCGCGATGTCGGTGGCCTTGCTCGCCCACGGCGACACCGTGCCGAGCCGCGGCATCACGACGACCCGCTCGCCGGCGGTCGGCCCGGCATACCGGTCGCCGTAAGTCAGCAACGCCTGAAGCTTGTCGATCGCGCTTCTCTCGGGCGCGTGGTCGAAGGCCACCCAATGCACATGCCGCGCCGCCACCGCCGACACGCGCGGACACGCGGCCTGCAATCGACCGAGCAGCGCCTGCGCGCGGAAGGGCGGGAGCGCGTCGCCGCCCTCGAAAGACATCAGGTGCAGCGGCATCGAGGACATGCGATCCCGGGAGGGCTCCTAGAAGCTGCGGATTTTAGAGGCCGCCCCTCGGCACCCTTCGGTGCCCCGGCCGTCGCCCGCTTCGCCGCCGCGCCCCGCGCGCGACGGCTTGCGATGGGATAATCCGCGCCCCATGGCGATCGTGATCAAGAAGGGCGACGAGATCGAGGGCATGCGCCTGGCCGGCCGGCTGGCCAGCGAGGTGCTCGACATGCTGACGCCGCATGTCGTGCCCGGCATCACGACGCGCGAGATCGACCGCCTCGCGCACGAGTACATGGTCGGCGTGCAGGGCGGCGTGCCGGCGACACTCGGCTACCAGCCGCCCGGTTACCCGGCCTACCCGGCGTCGCTGTGCACCTCGCTCAACGACGTCGTCTGCCACGGCATCCCGGACGACCGGCCGCTGAAGAACGGCGACATCCTGAACATCGACGTCACCGTGATCAAGAACGGCTGGCATGGCGACAACAGCCGCATGTTCATCGTCGGCGACGCGAGCATCGCCGCGAAGCGGCTCTGCCAGATCACCTTCGAAGCGATGTGGAAGGGCATCGCCAAGGTGCGGCCGGGCGCACGGCTGGGCGACATCGGCCACGCGATCCAGACCTTCGCCGAGCACCACGGCTACTCGGTGGTGCGCGAGTTCTGCGGCCACGGCGTCGGCGCGCGCTTCCACGAAGAACCGCAGGTGCTGCACTACGGCCGCCCGGGCACGCTCGAGGAGCTGGTGCCGGGGATGATCTTCACGATCGAGCCGATGATCAACGCCGGCCGCCGCGACATCAAGGAAGACCGCAAGGGAGGCCGTCCCTACGACGGCTGGACGATCGTCACCCGCGACCGCTCGCTGTCGGCGCAGTGGGAGCACAGCGTGCTGGTCACCGACAGCGGCTACGAGGTGCTCACCGTCTCCGCCGGCAGCCCGTCTCCGCCGCCCTTCGCCACGCTGGGCTACGGCGGCAGCACGGCCACGCAGCCTTCCGAGCGCGCGGTCGTCACCACCTCCTGAACGCGCCGATGTCGGCCGTCCTCGAAACCCGACAACGGCTGCCGGGCAGCGTGGCGCCGCTGCGCGCGCGCTTCCGCGACGGCAAGGCGGCGCTGCTCGACCACTTCCGCGCCGCGCGCGCCACGGCGCCGGCGGCATCGCGGTTGATCCGTGCGCTGGCCCGCCATGTCGACGCCACGCTGGCCGAACTCTGGCAGCAGGTGGCGATGCCGGGCGGCGCAGCGCTGGTCGCCGTCGGCGGCTACGGCCGCGGCGAGTTGTTCCCCTGCTCGGACATCGACGTGCTGATCCTGATGCCCGATGCCGAAACCACCACCGCGGCGCAGGGCGCGATCGAGCAGTTCGTCACCGCCTGCTGGGACACCGGGCTCGAGATCGGCTCCTCGGTGCGCACCGTGGCCGAATGCCTGGCCGAGGCTGACCGCGACGTCACGGTGCAGACCGCGCTGCTCGAGGCACGGCCGGTGTGTGGCGCGAAGAAGCTGTTCAACCTCTTCCGCCGGTCGTACGAGCTGGCGCTCGACGCGAAGGCCTTCCTGCGCGCGAAGACGCTCGAGATGCGGCAGCGCCATGTCAAGTACGAGGGCACACCGTACGCACTGGAACCCAACTGCAAGGAGAGCCCCGGGGGGCTGCGCGACCTGCAGGTGGTGATGTGGGTGGCTCGCGCCGCCGGGCTCGGCCGCACCTGGAAGGAGCTCGCCGCCAAGGGGCTGGTGACACCGTTCGAGGTGAGCCAGCTGCACAAGCACGAAGGCACGATCAAGCTCATCCGCGCACGGCTGCACCTGGTGGCCGGCCGCCGCGAGGACCGCTTGGTGTTCGACCTGCAGACCGCGGTGGCGGAGAGCTTCGGCTACAAGCCGACCAAGGCCCAGCTCAGCTCCGAGGTGCTGATGCACCGCTACTACTGGGCGGCCAAGGCGGTCACGCAGCTCAACCAGATCCTGCTGCTGAACATCGAGGAACGCATGATGGGCAGCGAGGAGGCGCCGATGCGCCCGGTCAACGCCCGCTTCCTCGACCGCGGCGGCATGCTCGAGGTGGCGCGCGACGACCTCTACGCCGACAACCCGCACGCGATCCTCGAGACCTTTCTCGTCTTCCAGCAGACGCCAGGCCTGCAGGGGCTGTCGTCGCGGACGCTGCGCGCGCTGTACAACGCCCGCAACCTGATGGACACCGGCTTTCGCCACGACCCCATCAACCGCGAGCTGTTCATGGACATCCTGCGTCAGCCCAAGGGGCAGACGCATGCCTTCCGGCAGATGAACCAGACCTCGGTGCTGGGGCGCTACCTGTGGGTCTTCCGCCGCATCGTCGGCCGAATGCAGCACGACCTGTTCCACGTCTTCACGGTGGACCAGCACATTCTGATGGTGCTTCGAAACGTGCGGCGCTTCTTCATCCCGGAGCACGCGCACGAGTACCCCTTCTGCAGCCAGCTCGCGAGCACCTTCGACCCGCCGTGGGTCTTGTACGTCGCGGCGCTGTTCCACGACGTCGCCAAAGGCCGCGGCGGCGACCACAGCGACATCGGCGCCGCCGAGGCGCGGCGCTTCTGCCGCGACCACGGCATCGACCGCGCCACCGCGCAGCTGATCGAGTTCCTCGTCAAGCACCACCTGACGATGAGCCGCATCGCGCAGAAAGAGGACCTCTCCGACGCCGACGTCATCACCGCCTTCGCGAAGCTGGTCGGCAGCGAGCGGCGGCTGACGGCGCTGTACCTGCTGACGGTGGCCGACATCCGCGGCACCGGCCCGAAGGTGTGGAACGCGTGGAAGGGCAAGCTGCTCGAGGACCTGTACCGGCTGACGCTGCGTGCGCTCGGCGGCGCAAGGCCGAACCTCGACGCCGAGATCGAGTCCCGCAAGCAGGAGGCGCGGCAGAAGCTCGCGCTGCTGTCGGCGCTGCCGGGCACCGAGGAGCCGCTGTGGAAGACGCTCGACGTCAGCTACTTCGCCCGCCACGATGCCGGTGACATCGCTTGGCACGCACGCTCGCTGTGGCGCCACATCGCCACCGAGGTGCCGGTGGTGCGCGCACGGCTGTCCACCGTCGGCGAGGGGCTGCAGGTGCTGGTCTACGCACCCGACCGTCCCGACCTCTTCGCGCGCATCTGCGGCTACTTCGACGCCAGCGGCTTCAGCATCCAGGACGCCAAGGTGCACACCACGCGCGCCGGTTATGCGCTCGACACCTTCCAGGTGGTGTCGACGCGCTTCGACGAACGTGAAGGCGCAGCCGGCTACCGCACGCTGATCGCGCTCGTCGAGGCGCAGGCCACCGAGGCGCTGGCCAGCGCCGGGCCGCTGCCCGAACCGAGCCGCGGCCGCGTCTCGCGCCGCGTGCGCTCGTTCCCGGTGGTGCCGCGGGTCGCGCTCGCTCCCGACGAGCGTGCACAGCGCTGGCTGCTCACCGTCACCGCGAGCGACCGCTCGGGCCTGCTGTACGCGATCGCCCGCGTGCTGGCGCGCAACCGCATCAACCTGCAGCTGGCGAAGGTGACGACGCTCGGCGAACGTGTCGAGGACACCTTCCTCGTCGACGGCCCGGCGCTTCAGCAGCCGAAGGCGCAGCTGCGCATCGAAGGCGAGCTGCTCGACGCGGTGGCGCCGGCGCCGTGAACCCGCTGCGCGTCAGTGCCGCCGCCGCGGTGGCTCCCGGCGCCGGCTTCGACGAATGGATCGACGTGCGTTCGCCGTCGGAATACACGCTCGACCGCCTGCCCGGTGCCGTCAACTGGCCGGTGCTCGACGACGCCGAGCGCCAGGAGGTCGGCACGCTGTACGTGCAGGTGTCGCCGCTGGCGGCGCGCAAGCGCGGCGCGGCGCTGGTGGCGCGGCGCATCGCCGGCCACATCGAGACGCAGCTCGCCGACAAGCCTCGCGACTGGCGGCCGCTGGTCTACTGCTGGCGGGGCGGCCAGCGCTCGGGCGCGCTCGCGCTCGTGCTGGCGCAGATCGGCTTCCGCACCGCGCAGCTCGAAGGCGGCTACAAGGCCTTCCGCGCGCTGGTCCGCGACGAACTCGAGAGCCTGCCGGCACGATTGCACTACCGCGTGCTGTGCGGACGCACCGGCAGCGGCAAGACGCGGCTGCTGCGGGCGCTGGCGGCCCGGGGCGCGCAGGTGCTCGACCTCGAGGCGCTGGCGGCGCACCGCGGCTCGGTGCTCGGCGCGCTGCCGGGGCGGCCGCAGCCTTCGCAGAAGGCCTTCGACACCGGCGTCTGGCAGGTGCTGCGCGGCTTCGACGCCGCGCTGCCGGTCTTCGTCGAGAGCGAGAGCGCGCGCATCGGCTCGCTGCGCGTGCCGCCGGCGCTGCTGCAGGCGATGCACGAGCGCAGCGAATGCCTGCAGGTGGTGATGGACGACGAGGCGCGCACGCGGCTGCTGCTGGCCGAGTACCACGGCCACACGCTCGACCCCGAGGCGCTGTGCCGTCAGCTCGAGGCGCTGACCGAGCTGCGCGGCCGCGAGCGCGTGAAGACCTGGTGCGCGCTGGCGCGCGCCGGGCGGTGGCCGGAGCTGATCGCGTCGCTGATGGCCGAGCACTACGACCCGCTCTACGAGAAGTCGATGCGCCGCAGCTACCCGCGGCTCGACGCCGCGACGCGGGTGGAGCTGAACGACGGCGGCGGCGCCGCGCTGGAGGCGGCCGCCGCGACACTGTTGTCGCCCCGCGAGGCCGCGGCGCCGCTCGTTGGCGCATGACGACGATGGGCCGCGACCTCGACGCCTCGCGCCAGTTCGCGGTCGCCGAGCAGGCGCCGCCGCTGGCGCCGCTGCGCTGGCTCGCGCTCGGCTGGCGCGACCTCGTGCGTTGCCCGGTCCCCGGGCTCGTGCATGGCATCGCGGTGGTGGCCTTCGGCGCGCTGCTGCTGCTCGTCGCGAGGCACCGCTTCTGGCTGCTGGCGGGTGCGTTCAGCGGCTTCCTGCTGGTGGCGCCGGTGGTCGCCACCGGGCTCTACGCGGTGAGCCGCGCGCTCGAACGCGGCGAACGGCCGGGCTTGGCCACCGCGTTCGCGGTCTGGCGCCCGCGCGACGGGCGGCTGGTGCTCTTCGGGCTGCTGCTGGCGCTCGCCGGCACCGGCTGGGTGCTGACCTCGGCGGCGCTGGTGACGCGCTTCGCGCCGGCAGCGGTCGGTTCGCCGCTCGACTTCCTGCGTGTCGTCGTGCTCGCCGAGACCGGTTGGCTGTTCGAGGGCTGGCTGGTGCTCGGCGCGGTGCTCGCGGCGCCGGTGTTCGCGTCGAGCGTGGTCGCGATCCCGCTGCTGCTGGACACCGGCGAAAGCGTCGGCACCGCGGTGCTGACGAGCTGGCGCGTCGTGCTGGCGCAGCCGGGAACGATGGCGCTGTGGGCGGCGCTGATCCTCGTGCTGACGCTGGCCGGCATGGCTGCCGCGCTGCTCGGGCTGGTGGTCGTCGTGCCCTGGCTCGCGCACGCCAGCTGGCATGCCTGGCGTGACCTTGTCCGGCCGACGGTGCCGCCGGGCTAGCCGCGATGGCCGGCGTCGGAAAGCGCCCAGAGGTCGGCGATCGCGGCCCGCACGACCGCTTCGCCCACCGCCGCTTCGCGAGCCACCGCAGCCACCGCGCGCGACAGCGCAGCCAGGTCGGCCTCGTCGCGGGCGTCGATCAGCGCGCAGCGAAGCATCTGGTGCAGCGGGCTCGCCAGCGGATGCGGGCGCCCGAGCGCCGCGGCGATTTGCGCGAGGTCGGGCTCGCCGTCGGCCGCGGCCGGCATCGGCCCTGGCGGTGCGGCGCCGGCGGCACCGGGCAGGGGTTCGGGCCGCTGCATCGCCACCCAGGCGCCGCCGGCGGTGCGCCACATCGCCACTTCATGCTGGGCGACTCCCGACAGCGCGACGCCGAGTTCGGGGCGCGCCAGCAGCGCGAAGCTGCGCGCGAGCATCGGCACCGCATCGTCGGCCAGCGTGATCGCCGGCGGCAGGGCCTCGCCGGCGCGCCGGGCCTCGGCACCGCACCAGCGCTCGAGCAACTGCACGTCGGCGCTGGCAGGGCTCCAGCGGTCACGCAGCCAATGCAGCCATTGCCGCACCTGCGCGGTGTTCGGAAGCAACTCGAGGGTCTCGAGCGCAGCGGCGAGCAGCACGCCGGCGGGGCCGAGCGCCTCGGGGTCGAAGCCGGGCATCGGCGAATCGGCGTCGCCGGCGCCGGTGCCGCGAAGCAGCGCTTCGCGCAGCAACTCGGTGCGGCGCACCGGGTCGCTGCCGTAGAGGCTGCCGGCGCCGCGCGGTGCGACGAAGACCGCGGCGTCGTCGAGGTCGTAGCGGCGTCCGTCCTCGGAGTCGTCGATGGCGTCGAGGTAGACCTCGGTGCGCCAGCCGCGCGCAACGTGCAGCACGATCTCGTCCCACACCACACGGCCGCGCAACCGGCGGCGCACTCCGAGCCGCCAGGTGCCGGCCTGCAGGTGCTGCGTGAAGCTGCACCAGCCGTCAGCCTCGTCGGCGTCGAGCTGCAGCGGGGCCGCCTCGGTGGCGCCGTCGTCGGCGGCCAGCCGCCGCAGCCGCAGGGCACGGCGCAACTCGGGCGCCATCGCCCAAGCCGCGCCCCTCGGGTGCGCGCTGTCGCGGGCGAAGACGAACAGCGTCGCGTCGCCCGGGGCGGAGGCCGCAGCCTGGCCGGCGCGGTCGAGCAGGCTGCCGCAGGGGCCCATCTGGTACTCGTGGTGGCTGCGGCTCCAGCCGGCGGGCACCGGCGAGACGAAGTCGAGCGTTGGCATCTCGAGCTTGACTTCGCCCTGGGGCGGCGCCGGCTCGCGCGCGTATTCCTCGAGCTTGTGCAGCACCATCGCCGGCGGCTCGACCTTGAAGTCGCGCTCCTGCACGCTGCCGCCCACCCGCACGCGGGCACGGTAGCGGCCGGCGGGCAGTTCGAGCTTCAGACCGCGGTCCGAGCGTGCGACCGATCGCCGCCGGGAGTCGAACACGCGCAGCTCGGCGCCGAGATCGGGCATGTCGATCCGGACTTCACGCTTGGCGCGCACCGCGGTGCCGCCGAGCAGCCCGTCGGCCGGGGACGGCGCCGCCGCAGCCGGCTTGCGGTAGAGCACCAACCCCTTCGGCGCGTCGAACGGCGGCGAGTAGCCGGTCTTCTGGAGGTAGGTCGCGGCCCAGATCTCGTCGAAACGGTCCTCGACCGCGCGCGCAGTCACGTCGCCGTTGCCGTCGGCCTTGGCCGTCCGCAGCGCCTCGAGGAAGACCTTCGAGAAGTAGCCGTGCACCGGCGGCGCCGGCTGGCCGGTGGCCGCCGCCTCGGGCTTGTCCTCGAAGGCCTTGTGCCCACGCGGCGCGCCGAGCGCCACCATCAGCTTGACGCGGCCGCTGGCGGCGCGGTCGGGCGGCGACCACGAGGGCTCGGCCACGGCGGCGGCCTTCAGCACGTCCTGGCAGCAGTCCATCACGAGCACGATCTCGTCGAAGAAGCCGGCGTTGGCGATCTTTGCCGCGTAGCGGTAGGCGGCGATGTGGGTGCGGTCGTCGAGCTGCGCCTGCGCGGTGAACAGCGCCGGGTCGGTCATCGAGCCGGCGGTGAAGCCATGGCCGGCGAAGAACAGGTACAGCCGCTCGCCGACCCTGTCGCGCCACTGGCCTTGTGCGTCCTTCAGCCAGGCGTTGAGCGCCTTCTTGATGTGGCTGTCGGTGGGGTTCGCGTCGTAGGGGTCCTGCACCGGGTCGAAGTCCGACGACCGGATGACCTTGACATGGCCATGTTCGAGCCCGCCGGTCTGCTCGAGCCAGTTCGCCAGCGCGGCGGCGTCGTTCTCGGGCCCCGCAAGGTCGGAAAGCCCTGGGTAGCGGTTGATCGCGACCAGCAGCGCGTAGTGGCTCTTCGGGTCCATCGCGGCGGCGACCTACAGGCCGTGGACGGCGATGTGGCGCAGGCTGTCGAGCGTCGCCGGGTCGTCGTCGAAGGCGCCATGGTCGATGCTGGTGCAGTTGTGGCCCGGCGGCTGCTGCTGTGCCACCGACCACACCGCAGCCCCGGGCTGCGCGGCCAGCCAGTCGCGAACCTCGTCGACGTCACGGAAGCCGTTGGCCTCGCCATAGACGCCGGCGAGCGTGAAGTAGCGCTGCATGCCGACCAGCGGCACGTCGGCCTCGTCGCGCCACTCACCGGCCGCGTCCCGGCGCGATTCGAGGATGCCGGAGACCAGGTAGAGCAGCGACGAGGGGTAGATGTAGCGCCGCCAGTCCTCGCCGCCCTCGATCTCGTGGTCGTTGCCCCACACCTGGTCGTCGCGCTCGGCACCGTCCTGCATCGCGAACATGCGGAAGCCGCCGATTCGGCTGCCGTGCGTGCGCAGCGTGCGGGCCCAGAGGTCGAACGAGATCGCCGGCGCCAGGAACACGACGTCGTGCTTCAGCGTCGGTGGCAGGTAGTCGGCACTGCGTGCGAGCCAGTGGGCGATGTAGATGGCACCGGTGCTGTGGCCGACCAGCGTGATGCGGTCGAGCTTCGCGCCGCCGGCGATCGCGCGGCCGAGCCGCGCCAGCAGCGCGGTGCCGGCGTGGATGCCTTCGTCGGGCCCGAAGGCGTCGAGCGTGTCCTGCTTCATGCGGTTCCACTGCAGCGCCTTGCCCCATTCGTTGGCGCCGCTGCCGGCGATCTTGAAGGCGCGCACCGCCTCCTCGACGCAGGTGGCGTAGAGCCCGTGGTCGCGCCCGGCGGCGCGGCGCGTCAGCACCGCCTTGGTCACCTTGAAGAGGAAGCGTGCCACCTGGACGATCTCGACCAGCCCGCGGGTGTTCGAGGTCTTCGAGAACTCGGCCGCCGCCAATTCCGAGAACGCGCTGTGGCGCTCGCGCGCACCGGCGGGCGCGAAGGCGCTGCGCGTGGCGGCCGGAAGGTCGGGCAGCGTCGCCAGCGCACGCTGGAACTCGAGGTCGGTCTCGAGGTCGGCCTGGATCTCGGCCTCGTCGAGCGTGGCGCCGGCCGACCGTGCGGCGTCGGGCGCGGCCAGCATGTCGAATCCGCGCATCGGAATCGAATCACGCGAGGGTTGCGCCCAGAAGTCGGCGAAGGCCTTCTTCACCTCCACCTCGCGCGAGCCGCGCGACGCCGGCACCACCGAGCGGCCGAGCCCGCCGACCTCCTGCCCACCCAGCTCCTCCAGCGTGTACTGCACCAGCTTGCGAAGCAGCTGCTTGAACACCGGCTCGTCGGCGAGTTCGGTGAGGTTGTTTCGGATCGCCTCCCACGCCCCGGACTCCCAGACGTAGAACACCGGCCAGCCGCCTTCGGCCGGCGACGGCGAGTACACCGGCTGGTCGACCAGCAGCTTGCGCGCGATCGCCATCCCGGCCTCCTTCGAGACGAGGCCGCCGTGGAAGTGGATCACCAGATGGTGCCGCGCATCGGCGGCGAGCGCGGCGACGATCCCGTCGAGATCGGCGGCGTGGGTGTCGGCACGGCCGCCGATGCGGCCGCCGCGGCTGTGGACGATGTGCAGCTTCTCGTTCATGGCTTCTCCCTTGACATGGGCGCCGGTGCGGCAGGCTCGCGGTCCTGCGGCGACGCGCGGGCATTCTGCTCCCGCGACGGCGCAGCGGCCATTGATCGCGACCGGGTCTGACGCGATGTTCGGCTTCAGCGAAGAGCAGATCGCCGAGTTCGGGCTGACCTTCGGCGTCGGCGCCTTCATGCTCTACATGCTGTTCATCATCTGGCAGCTGGCGCGCGAATCGCGGGCGGGACGTTTCGGCACCTTCGTGCTCTTTCTCGCGCTCGGCTTCGGCATGGTGGGTTTCGTCGCCAAGGGCGTCGTCAAGTGGGTGATGGGTGCGCCGTGATGCAATCGGCGACGATGTCCGAACCCAGCCCCGCCGCCGACGGCGTCCGCGTCTCGAAGCTGATGACCGAGCGTGGCCTCGCGTCGCGGCGCGAGGCCGACGGCTGGATCGAGGCCGGCTGGGTCCAGGTCGACGGGCAGGTTGCGGTGCTCGGCCAGCGCGCGCGGCCGGATGCAGTGATCACCATCGACCCCCGCGCCCGTGAACAGCAGGCAACGCGGGTGACGGTGTTGCTGCACAAGCCGATCGGCTATGTCAGCGGCCAGGCCGAAGACGGATACCAACCGGCGGTGTCGCTGGTGCGCTCCGAGACCCGCTGGCGCGACGACCGATCGCGCCAGCGATTCCACCCCGGCCAGCTGCGCGGCTTGGCACCGGCCGGCCGGCTCGACATCGATTCCGCCGGGCTGCTGGTGCTGACGCAGGACGGTCGCGTCGCCAAGCTGCTGATCGGTGCCGAGACGCGGGTCGAGAAGGAGTACCTGGTGCGGGTGGCGTGGCGCGGCGCGGGCCGACCGGGGCCCGAGGTGCTGGAGCGGCTTCGCCACGGCCTCGTGCTCGACGACCGGCCGCTGAAGCCGGCTCGCGTGAGCTGGCAGAACGAGGACCAGCTGCGCTTCGTGCTGCGCGAGGGGCGCAAGCGGCAGATCCGCCGCATGTGCGAGCTGGTCGGCCTCGACGTGCTGGGGCTCAAGCGCGTTCGCATCGGCTCGGTGGTGCTCGGCGCGCTGCCGCCGGGGCAGTGGCGCTACCTCGGTGAGCATGAACGTTTTGTCTGACGCGGCGCGCTCCCGCGGTCTGAGCCCGGGGCAGGTGGCGCTCGTGCTCGCGCTGCTGCTCGGGCTGCAGCCGGTGGCCACCGACCTGTACCTGCCGGCGCTGCCGCAGCTCACGCGCGAACTCGGCACCACGCTCGCGGTGGCGCAGCAGACGATGGCCGCGCTGCTGCTCGCCTTCGGCCTCGCGCAGCTGGTGTGGGGGCCGGTGGCCGACCGCTTCGGCCGCCGCCCGGTGCTGCTGGCCGGGCTGGCGATGTACACGCTGGCCGCCGCGGCCGGTGCCGCCGCCGCTGATGCCGCGGCGCTGGTGGCGTGGCGCGCACTGCAGGGGGTCGGGCTGGCGGCCGCGGTGGTTTGCGCGCGTGCGCTGCTGCGCGACCTCTACGAACCGCACGAAGGGGCGCAAGTGATGGCGCTCGGCCTGTCGGGGCTCGGCGTGCTCGCGGTGGCGAGCCCGGCGCTCGGCGGGCTTGTCGCCGCCGCCGCCGGCTGGCGCGCGGCGCTGGCGGTGGTGGCTACCGTCGGGGCCGCCGTGCTCGCCTGGATCGCGTGGCGGCTGCCCGAGACGGTGCCGGTGCGCAGGGCCGACGCGCTGCTGCCGCGGGTGCTGGCATCGCAGTGGTGGCGGATCGCGCGGCACCCGGGCTTTCGCGCCTGGACGCTGCTCGTCGCGGCCAGCTACGGGGGCCTGTTCACGATGCTCGCCGGTTCGTCGTTCGTCTACATCGACGTGCTCGGCCTCGGCCAGACCGCCTACGGCGCCGTGATGGCCACCGCGGCCGCCGCCTACATCGCCGGCACGCTCGCCTGCCGGCGCTGGGTGGCGCGGCTGGGTGCCTTCGGCGCGGTGCGGCGGGCGGCGGGCATCACGCTCGCCGGCGGCGCGTCGATGCTGCTGGCGGCGCTCGCGGGCATCGAGTCGGCGTGGGCGGTCGCACTGCCGATGCTGCTGTACTCCTTTGGCCACGGCGTTCACCAGCCCTGCGGCACCACCGGTGCGGTCGCGCCTTTCCCGGCCCAGGCCGGGGCGGCGTCGGCTCTCGCCGGATTCGTGCTCGCGGGCACCGCGTTCGGGGTCGGCGTCTGGCTCGGGCGTGCGCTCGATGGCCGTGTGCTGCCGCTGGCTGCCGGCATCGCCTTCTGGTCGGTGGCCACCGCGCTGCTCGCGACCACGCTCGTGCAGCGGCAGCGATGAAGCCGCTGGCGCTGTGCCTCGCCGGCCCCACCGCCGCCGGCAAGACCGCGGTGGCGATGGCGCTCGCCGAGCGGCTGCCGATCGAAGTGGTGAGCGTCGACTCGGCGCTCGTCTACCGCGGCATGGACATCGGCACCGCAAAGCCCTCGCCCACGGAACGCGCCGCGGTGCCACACCACCTGATCGACCTGAACGACCCCGCCGAGAGCTATTCCGCCGCGCGCTTCGCCACCGACGCGGCGCGGCTCGCCGGCGAGATCCGCGCCCGCGGCCGCGTGCCGCTGCTCGTCGGCGGCACGATGCTGTACTTCAAGGCGCTGCGCGAAGGGCTCGACCCGATGCCCGAGGCCAGCCCCGGCCTGCGGCGCGAGATCGACGAAGAAGCCGCCTTCCGCGGCTGGCCGGCGTTGCATGCCGAGCTGGCGCGGCTCGACCCCGAGGCCGCGGCGCGGCTGGCACCCAACGACGCGCAGCGAATCCAGCGTGCACTCGAAGTCGTTCGCGCCAGCGGCCGGCCGCTGTCGCACTGGCAGCGCGGCGCCGCGGCGCGGCACGAGGCCCGGGCGCGTGATCTGCCGATGGTCTCGCTCGAACCCGCGGCGCGCAGCTGGCTGCACGAGCGCATCGCCGAGCGCTTCTCGGCGATGCTCGCCGCGGGCCTCGTCGACGAGGTGCGTTCGCTGCGCGCACGCGGCGACCTGCACGCCGGGCTGCCGTCGATGCGCTGCGTTGGCTACCGGCAGGTCTGGCAGGCACTCGACGAAGGCTCGCTCGACGATGTCCGCGAACGCGGCGTCGCGGCGACGCGGCAACTCGCGAAGCGGCAGCTGACCTGGTTGCGGTCGACCGAGCGCACGGTGGTGGCCTGCGACGAAGCCGGCGCCGCGGAACGCGCGATCTCGGCCCTGTTGGCGCTCGAGGGCGGAGCATGACGACCCCGGTGCTGCAGATTCACGGCCTGGCCAAACGCTACGGCGAGACACCGGTTTTCGCCGGCGTCTCGCTGCAGCTGGCGGCGGGCGAGTTTGTCGCGCTGCTGGGCGAATCCGGGGTCGGCAAGTCGACGCTGCTGAACTGCATCGCCGGGCTCGACCTGGCCGACACCGGCACGCTGGTGGTCGACGGCACCGAGGTCACCACCGCCGCGGAGCCGGCGCTGGCGCGGCTGCGGCGCGAGCGGCTCGGCTTCGTCTTCCAGGCCTTCCACGTGCTGCCGCATCTGTCGGTGCACGAGAACGTCGCGCTGCCGCTGTTGCTGCTCGGCCGCGACGACGATGCCCGGGTGCGCGATGTGCTTGCCGCGGTGGGCCTCGCCGGGCTGGGCGCGCGCATGCCCGCGCAGCTCTCGGGCGGGCAGCTGCAGCGGGTGGCGATCGCGCGCGCGGTGGTGCACTCGCCGCGGCTGATCCTCGCCGACGAACCCACCGGCAACCTCGACCCCGCCACGGCGGCGCAGGTGCTCGACGTGCTGGCCGCGCAGGTACAGGGGGCCGGGGCGGCCTGCCTGCTGGTGACGCACTCGGCGGCCGCAGCGGCACGGGCGCACCGTGTGCTGCGGCTCACGGCGGCCGGCATCGAACCGGCCTGACGAAGCGGCGCGCCAAGGATGCCGAACCTGCGCCTGTTGCGCCTGTCGGCCCGCGAGTGGCGACACCACCCCTGGCGTCATGCACTGGTGCTGCTGGCGGTGGCGCTCGGCGTCGCGCTCGCGTGGTCGGTGCAGCTGATCAACCAGTCAGCACTGGCCGAGTTCGCGGCCGCGGTGCGCAGCGCCAATGGCGAACCCGATGCCAGCGTTCGCGGCCCGCGCGACGGCTTCGACGACACCCTCTTCGACACCCTCGCGGCCCACCCGGCGGTTGTGGCGGCGAGCCCAGTGGTCGAGGTCGACACCTACGCGCGGCGCGAAGGCGGGCCGCGGGTCGCGGTGCGGCTGCTCGGCGTCGATGCGCTTGCGGTGGCCGCGGTGGCGCCCGAGCTGCTGCCGCAGCCGCATGCCGGCGCCGGGCGGCTGGCGGCGCTGGACCCCGAGCTGGCCTTCGTCAACGCCACCGCCCGCGCACAGTTGCGCGTGGCCGACGGCGACACGCTGCAGCTGCAGTCGGGGCCCGCGTGGCGGACGCTTCGGGTCGCCGGCGTCGTCGCCGCCGGTGGCCCGCCGCTCGTCGTGACCGACATCGCCGGCGCGCAGGCCACCTTCGGCTGGCAGCGGCGGCTGTCTCGAATCGACCTCCGGCTCGCCGCCGACGGCGACGCCGGCATGATCGCCGCGCGGCTGCCACCGGGCGTGGCGCTGGCCGCGGCCGACGCCGATGCGCAGCGAATGTCGCGGCTGTCGCGCGCCTACCGCGTCAACCTGACGGCGCTCGCGATGGTGGCGCTGTTCGTCGGCAGCTTTCTCGTCTACGCGGTGGTGTCGCTGTCGGTGGCGCAGCGCACACCGAGCTTCGCGCTGCTGGGCGTGCTCGGCCTCACCGCGCGCGAACGGCGCGGCCTGGTGCTGGCCGAGTGTGCGCTCGCCGGGCTGGTGGGCAGCCTGCTCGGGCTGGCGCTCGGGGCCGGGCTCGCACTGGCGGCGCTGCGGCTGCTCGGCGGCGACCTCGGCGGCGGCTTCTTCACCGGCGTCGCGCCGCGGCTTCAGCTCGACGCGGTGGGGGCGCTGCTGTTCCTGGCCATCGGCACCGGCACCGCGGTGGCCGCCGGCTGGCTGCCCGCGCGCGAGGCCGAGCGGCTGGCACCGGCGCAGGCACTGAAGGGCCTGGGCGGCAGCGGCGGGCTTGCACCGCCGGCCTGGCCGGGGTGGGGGCTGGTGGCTCTCGGCGTCGGGCTCTCGTTCGTGCCGCCGGTGGCCGGGCTGCCGCTGGCGGCGTATGCCGGTGTCGCGGCGCTGCTGTTCGGCGGCGTGTTGCTGGTACCGGCGGTGGTGCACGGGCTGCTCGCCGCGTTGCCCCACCCGCGCCGGCCGCTGGTGCTGCTGGCCGCACGTCGTGCACGCTTCCAGCGCCGCACCGCCACCGCGGCGGTGGCCGGTGTCGTCGCCAGCCTCGCCCTCGCGGTGGCGCTGACGGTGATGGTGACGAGCTTCCGCGACAGTGTTGCCGGCTGGCTCGACACCGTGCTGCCGGCCGACCTCTATGCCCGCGCCGCCGGCAGCAGCGCAGCGGCCGACCAGGCCTGGTTCGGCGACGACGTGCCGGCACGCGCCGCGGCGCTGCCGGGCGTGCAGCGTGTCCAGGCCGGCCGCGTGCGCGCGCTGCGGCTCGACCCGGCGCTCCCGACGGTGGCGTTGGTCGCACGCGACCTCGCCGAGCCCGACCGCGTGCTGCCGCTCACCGAGCGGGCGCTGCCGGCCACCGCGGGCGAGGTCGGCGTCTTCGTCAGCGAGGCGATGGTCGCGCTCTACGGCGCTCGCCCCGGCCAGCCCCTCGTGCTGCCGATCGGCCGCGACGGCGCCGCGCAGACGGTGCGTGTGCGCGGCGTCTGGCGCGACTTCGCGCGCCAGTTCGGCACCGTCGCGATCGACCTCGCAACCTACCGCGTGCTGAGCAGCGACCCGCGGTTGACAGAGCTGTCGCTGTGGCTGGCCCCCGGCGCCGAGCCCGCCGCGGTGCGCGACGGCGTGCGTTCGCTGCAGCCCGACCCTTCGCTTCTCGAATTTGTCTCCGCCACCGAGCTGCGCGCGCTGTCGTTGCGCATCTTCGACCGCAGCTTCGCGGTCACCGTCTACCTGCAGGCGGTGGCGATCGGCATCGGGCTGGTCGGCATCGGCGCCAGCCTGTCGGCGCAGGTGCTGGCGCGGCGAAAGGAGTTCGGCCTGCTCGCCCACCTCGGGCTGACACGCTCGCAGGTGGTGGCCGTGGTCGCCGGCGAGGGGGCGGCGTGGCTCGCCGCCGGCATCGTGATCGGGCTCGGGCTCGGCATCGCCGTCAGCGTCGTGCTGGTGCATGTCGTCAACCCGCAGAGCTTCCACTGGACGATGGACCTCGTGCTGCCCTGGCCGCGGCTGGCGTTGCTGGCCGCCGCAGTGGCCGCCACCGGCCTCGCCGCAGCGGCATTCGCGGCGCGCGGCGCCACGTCGCAGTCGGTGGTGGTGTCGGTGAAGGACGACTGGTGAGCGGCACCCGGCGACGTGCGCTGCTGCTCGGCGCGTTGCTGCCCGCGGCGTGGCCCGCTGCACGCGCCGACGTGCGCCGCGGCCGCGTGCTGAGCTTCCCGCCCGACCACGGCGCGCACCTCGATACGCGCACCGAGTGGTGGTACGCCACCGGCTGGATCGGCAGCGAGGCGGCGCCGAGCCACGGCTTCCAGGTGACCTTCTTCCGCACCGCCACCGGGCTGGCGGCGGCGCTCGACAGCCGGTTCGCGGCGCGCCAGTTGCTGTTCGCGCATGTCGCGATCACCGATCTGGTGGCGGGTTCGCACCAACACGCGCAACGCATCCTGCGCTGGGATGGCCGATCACGCGGTGGTGCCGGCTATGCGTCCGAAGAGGACACCGACCTCGCCGTCGGGCCCTGGCAGATCAGCCGCGAGTCCGTCGGCGGCTTCAGCCGCTACCGCACGCGGTTCACGATCGGCCGCGCGAAGCTCGCCGTCATGCTGGATCTGCAGGCGTCGGCGCCGCCGCTGCTGCAGGGCGACGCCGGCTTCTCGCGCAAGGGGCCCGAGGAGCGCCACGCCAGCCACTATGTCACCGAGCCGCAGCTCACGGCGCGGGCAACACTCTTGCGTGGCGGTGCGGCGCTGCTCGCCGCGACCGGCCGTGCCTGGCTCGACCATGAGTGGAGCGACGAGCTGCTGGCCGAGGGCGCGGTCGGCTGGGACTGGACCGGCATCAACCTGTTCGACGGCAGCGCGCTCACCGCCTTCCGGCTGCGCCGCGCCGATGGCTCGGTGCTGTGGGCCGGCGGCAGCTGGCGCCCGCCCGGCACCGGCGCTGCGCGCAGCTTTTCACCCGAGGAGGTGGTCTTCACCGCCGGCCGCCGCTGGCGCAGCCCGCAGTCGGGCGCGAGCTACCCGGTGCAATGGCAGCTGGCGCTGCCCACGGGCCGCTACGCGCTGCGCGCGCTGCTCGACGCACAGGAACTCGACAGCCGCGCGAGCAGCGGCGCGCTGTACTGGGAAGGCTTGAGCGAGCTGCTCGACGACCGCGGCACGCGCGTCGGGCTGGGCTACCTCGAGATGACCGGCTACGCGGAGCCGATCCGGCTCGGCTGACCGCACCTGGGAGGCGTTGCTCAACCCGACGCCGAGCGTCGAAGCGAGTACGCCGACCGGGAGGCCAAGTCAGTCCGCGCCTTGCTCGCCTGCTCCAGGTTATGCCTGTCGAAGATCCAGCGCCATTCCTGCGGGCAGTCGCAATCGATCTCTGCCAGGTCGGCCACCGGTCGCGTGTCCCGGCGACACGAGGCCTGTCGATCACCCCTATGGCCCAAAGGTCACCTGAACGACGTAACTCGCCGGGCCGGTCGGGTTCGCCGTCCAGTTGAACGACCTTCCGGCCAGCGACGCCGCAGCGCCAGTGGCCAGGGTCATTCGCCCCGTGCCGGACGCGTTCCAGCCCGACACCTTGCCGTCGGTCATCCGAAGAGCCAGCCCACCCTGGGTGATCACGGTCGCGCTCAGCGCACCCGGCTTGCGCGTGACCGCGTGGCCCGAGAGCAGCGCGCCACTGCCCTTGTCGTAGTGCCACAGGTTGTGCTGCGTCTCGACTGCCCCGTCCATCGGCCCGCCCTGAACGACACACGTGGCCTCGGCGGCCAGCAGGCTCTGACCGTCGCGATCGACGATCGGCTCGGCGATGTTGGGGCCGTGGTTCGTGCACAGAACGCGAACGCCGATCGATTGGGCACCGACCGGGCTCGGTGCGAGGAAGGTGCTCAGCGCACCAAGCGTCGTGATGCAAGCTGCGCGGCGCGCGGGCAAGTGACGAGAACGCATGGTCGGGTCCTTTCGCTGCTGTGGTGACGCGAGTAAGCCAAGTGCTCGGTCCGGTCGCGGGTGTCGAGATGCGCCGCGTGGGCTGTCGTGCGGGGCCGAGGCCCGTGCCGGGTCAGCGCCGCAGATGCGGCCGGCCTACGGCAGGAAGTGCTTCAGAGCGGCATCGACCGCCGACGGGTTGAGCTGAACCACGTGGCCGACGCCCGGGATGGTGGCGGTACTGGCCGTCGGCAGACACGTCGACTGCACCCGCACCAGCGCCTTGTGGCGTGGGCTCGTGTTTTCGCCCGTCATCAACAGCACCGGCATCTTCATGCGGCCGAACTCGGCGCAGCTGACCGGCTGCGGCGGGGCATCGCGCGCGAGGGCCACCAGCGTCCAGGCGTTCTGGCGGTGGATGTCCTTCACGACCTGGGGATACCTCGACCATGCGCCGGCACCGGCCATCAGGTCCACGGCGAACTCGAGCCCGGCGTCGATGCCGCGCGTCCTGAACAGTTGCCCGGTCCGCGCCCCCAGCTTCGAGAACGTGGCGACCGTGTCGTCGGCCGTCCCGGGTCGATCGGTGACGCTGCCGCCCTCGGCGAGCACCAACTTCGACACCAGCTCGGGGCGCGCGCGGGCCACTTCCATCGCGACCTGCGCGCCGTAGGACTGGCCGACGAGACGCACCGGTGCCCCCAGCTTCTCGATGAACGCGGCGAGATCCGCGGTGTGCTGGGCCAGCGAGAAGGTCGTGTCCGAGCCGTCCCAGTTCTGCGGGTACGCGTGCCGGAGGCTGACGGAGACCGCGCGGAACCGGTCCGCCAGCCCGCGCTGAACGGTGCCGAAGGCGCGGTAGTCGGACCAGATCCCATGCACCAGCACGACGGTTGGCCCGCGGCCCACCTCGGAATACGCCATCGGGTAGCCGTTGACCGGGAGCGTCTTGACCCCCTCGGGAAGGGTCCAGCCAGGCGACGCGGGTGTCTCGCACCCCGAGACCCCCAGAGCGGCCACAGCGGCGACCGAATGGCGAACGAATCTGGAGAAGCGCTGTTTCACGACCTGTCTCCTTTGAGTTCAATGCACGGGAAAGCGCCGATGCGCCGCGGGCGTCGAGGGCCTGCGGCCGGTTGACTCTGCGCGTGACGCGAGCCAAAGTCTCGAAGGTCCGCGAATCGTCCGCCGATCATTCGCCGATCGATCGCCGAGGAGGCCATGAACCCAGCCCTGCGTTCGCGACGACTGCGCTTCGGGCTCTTCGTTCTGGACACCCGCCGTGTGGAGTTGCTGCGCGACGGTGTCGTGGTGCCACTGCGCCCGAAGCCGTTTGCCTTGCTCACCATGCTGGCGAGCAACCCGGGTACCGTTCTTCGTCGGGAAGAGCTGTTCGCTGCGATCTGGCCCGGTGCGGTGGTGTCCGACGACTCGCTGACGCAGGCGGTGCGCGAGGTGCGTGTGGCCCTCGGCGACGCCGGGGCGGCGCTGCTGCGCACCGTTGCCCGGCACGGCTACCGGTTCGATGCGGAGGTGGTCGCGAGCGGGCCCGTGCCGGCGGGCGACCCCGCGCCGCCTGCCAGGGTCGAGAGTCCGGACGCCGCGGCGCCGCGCATGTCGCTCGTGGTCCTGCCGCTCGACGTGGTGGCCGGCTCGGACTCCGGCGACTGGTTCTGCGACCCGATGACAGGGGACCTGACCATGGACCTCGGAAAGGTCTCGGGCATGTTCGTGATATCGCGCGAGACCGCCTTCAGCTACAAGGACAGGCAGGTCGATCCGCGTGCGGTCGCGCGCGAGCTGAACGTGCGCTATGTCGTGCGCGGATCCGTCGGCCGCAAGGGCAGCGAAGTGTGGCTGAACATGGCGTTGATCGGCGGCGAAACCGGCCGCCAGCAGTGGGCCGAACGGTTCGATCTGGATCTCGCGGACCTGCCGCGATCGCTGCGAGAAGTGACCGGCGTGGTGTCACGCTCGCTGGGCGTGGAGGTCTACCGAGCCGAAGGGCAGCGTACGGCGACGCTAAGGCCCGAGCAGGTGCAGGCCGACGACCTGGCCATGAAGGGCTGGGCGGTTTGGCTGCGCGGCCTGTCGCCCGAGAACACCTTCGAGGCGCTGCGGCTGTTCGAGGAGGCGGTGGCACGCGACCCCGATTCGCTCCGCGGCTGGTCGGGGGTCGGAATGATGAACGCGCATGCCGCCAACTACGGCTGGGTGGCAGACCCCGCGCCCGCACGCGCCCGGCAACGCGAGGCGCTGCACCAGATGGAGCGGATCGACAGCGAAGACATGCTGACCTGCTTCGCACGCACCGACCCGTACTACCGCAGGCAAGACTTCTCGGGTCTGCTGCAGTTCGCCCAGACCTTGATCGAGCGCTTTCCGAACCATCCCTGGAGCCATCACCAGCATGCCTCCGCGCTCATGCGACTCGGTCGATTCGACGAGTGCATCGACCCGGTCCGGCGCGCATTGAGACTGGGGCCGCGGGACACGCTGAGGCCGGTTGTCAGAGGCATGGCCATGTTCTGCCACTTCGCCGCCGGCCGCTTTGCCGATTCGGTTGCCGAAGCGAGGACCTCGTTGCGGGAGCGCCCGACGCAGGCCGGCTCGCAGATGATGCTCGCAGCCGCACTGGCCCACGACGGTCAGCTCGAGGAGGCGCAGCAGATCGTGCGCGAGAACCAAGGTCGCCCGCTGTTCAGGCTGCAGAGCATCCAGCGGCTGTTCGACGGTACCGATCCGCGCCTGGTGCAGGCACGGGAGCAGCTCTTCGCGACGCTGAAGCGACTGGACGTGCCGTAGCGCGAGCAGCGGCGCGCTCCACTGGGAAGGCCTGAGCGAACTGCTCGACGAGCGCGGCACGCGCGTCGGGCTGGGCTACCTCGAGATGACCGGCTACGCGGGGCCGATCCGGCTCGGCTGAGCCGCGCGGTGCGCGGCCGCAGCGTCCGGCGCACCGGAAGATGCCGCTTCAGCCTGCGGTGGCCTTGCGCGGTGCGGCCTTGCGGGGGGCGGCCTTCTTCGCTGCCGGCTTCGGCGCGGCGGTCTTCTTCGCCACCGGCTTCCTGGGTGCCGCCTTCTTGGCCGTCACCTTCTTCACCGCGGCCTTCGCCGATGCAACCTTGGCCGCGCCGGCCTTCTGCAGCTTCGCAAGATCTTCGGACACCGACTTGTCCATCGCGCGGAGCTTCTTCTCCGAGTCCTTCACCGCGTTGTGCAGCGACTTCTTCGCGGCCGCGGTGGTGCGGTTCAGCTGGCGACGCGCCTTGTCGAGCAACGACTCGAGCTTGCGCCGTGCGCGGCCGCTCTGCTGCAGCGCCGCCTGGCTGGCCTTGTCCAGCTCGGCCGCCGCGGCGACGCCGAAGGCATCGATCTTCTGGCCGATCGCCTGTCTGACGAGATGGGCCGCATCGGCGAGATGGCCGGCAGCGGCGGCGAGTTCCGGGTTCTTCGGCTTGCGGGTTGCGATGGTGGCTCTCCTTCAGCGCCGGAAATCGGCGGTGCCACAGTATCGCCGCGGCCTGCAGCCGCACCCTCCAGCGCCCCCATGCGCAGTGGCTGCGCCGCAACGCCCGCAGTGGCCGGCCAACGCCGAGCGTTGGTTCAGGCCGCCGGGCCCGCCGCCTGGTTGTCGCCGACCGAGGGCCCGAGCGACGGCAGCCGCCGCGGGTCGACCGGCGCTGCACGAACACAATTGCCGCCGGCGTGGCGGGCCGCACCGAGCGCCGCTTCGGCGTCGTCGACCACCGCCTGCAGCGTCAGGTGCGCCGGCCGCATCATCGCAACGCCAACGCTGACGGTGACGCGGATGCGCTGATCGCGCCAGTGCACCTCGAGGTGCTCGACGCGCTCGCGCACGCGCTCGGCGACGTCGAGCGCACCGAGCGGGTCGGCCTGGGCGAGGAAGACCGCCAGCTGCGCGTTGCCGAAACGGGCCAGCGCGTCGGCGCCGCGCAGCGTGGCGAGCGTGCTGCGGGCGATGTCGCGCAGCGCCATGTCGCCGGCGGACTCGTCCCGGCCCTCGAGCAGGCGGCGGAAGCGGTCGACGTCGACCAGCAGCACCGCGGCGCCGGTGCCGTATCGGCGCGAACGTGCGAACTCACGCTCGGCCAGCGCGAGGAACTGCGCGCGGCTGCCGGCACCGGTGACGGGGTCGACCGCGCCCATGATCTGGGCGCGGCGCTCGCCACGCTCGAGGTCGTGAACGAGCTTGACGACCAGCAGCGCCAGCGGCAGCAGCGCGGCGGCGGCGGCGGTCATCGCTGCCAGCGGCGCAGCGAGGTGACCGGCGCCGGCGAACAGCGGCGTGAGCCAGACTGCCATCGCGCCAGCCAGCGCCACCAGCGCAAGTGCGATCGCCATCAACGGCCTCGGCGCGCTCAACCCCGCCAGCCAGGACCGCCAGGCGCGCCAAGGCGCAGCAGGCGCCTCGTCGCGTGCGGCAAGGGGGTTGGAGCGGCTGGCGGACATGGCACCGGGCGGGGGCAGGCCCCTATTCGACCACATTCGGCCTGCCCCCGGGCACCGCTGTCTTGCGGGGGCGTGCGGATTGACCGCTTGAGCCGCATCAAGCTGGGAGTACCGCTCCGGCGCGATGCTGCGGGCACTGCGCGCCCCTCGGGAAAAACCATGACCCCTTCGACCCAGATTCCGTCGATTGCCGCGGCCGTCGATCACGTGCTCGACACCATCCACGGCGACATCGTGCTCGGCATCCCGCTCGGCGTCGGCAAGCCCAACCCCTTCGTCAACGCGCTCTACGAGCGCATCAAGGCCAACCCGTCTCGGCGGCTGCGAATCGTCACCGCGCTGTCGCTCGAGAAGCCGGTGGGCGCGAGCGACCTCGAGCGCCACTTCCTCGAGCCGCTGGTCGAACGGGTGTTCGCCGACTACCCCGACCTCCAGTACGTGAAGGACTCGCGTGCCGGCAAGCTGCCACCCAACATCGAGGTGCGCGAGTTTTTCATGAAGACCGGCGACTACCTCGGCAACCCGGCGGCACAGCAAGGCTACATCTCGACCAACTACACCTTCGTCGCGCGCGACATGGCGGTGCAGGGCATGAACGTGATCGCGCAGGCGGTGGCGGCGCGCGGAGAAGGCGGGACGCTCGAGCTCTCGCTGTCGAGCAACCCGGACGTCACCTTCGAAGTCGTCGAGCGTCTGCGCAGCCAGGGGCAGCCGCTGATCGCGATCGCCGTCGTCAACCGCAAGATGCCGTTCATGCCCAACGGCGCGGTCGTGCCCGAGGGCTTCTTCGATCTTGTCGTCACCGACCCCGCGGGGACGCACCAGGTTTTCGGGCCGCCGAACAACAAGGTTAGCGCCGCCGACTACGCGATCGGGCTGCACGCGTCGAGCCTGGTGGCCGACGGCGGCACACTGCAGATCGGCATCGGCTCGCTCGGCGACGCGATCGCGCAGGCACTGATCGTCCGCGACCGCCATGGCGCCGAATACAAGCGCATCCTCGAGACGCTGACCGACGGCAACCTCGAGGGCCGCGAACTCGGGCGCTTCGACGAAGGCATCTACGGCTGCTCCGAGATGTTCGTCAACGGCTTCCTCGAGCTGATCGAGGCCGGCATCATCCGCCGGGAGGTGTTTGCCGACGCCGCGCTGCAGCAGCTGATCAACGACGGCCGCATCGGCACCCCGGTGACCCCGGACACGCTTCGTGTGCTGCTCGAGTGCGGCCGCATCCGCAGCCCGCTCGACCCAGAGGACCTGGGCTTCCTGCAGCGCTTCGGCGTGCTGCGCGCCGGGGTGCAACTGAATGGATCGCGGCTCGTGCTCGACGACATCGAGTGCAGCAACGACCTTCGCGACCCTGCGGCATTCGACCGCGTCGTGACGTCGATGCTCGGCACCCGGCTCGCCGGCGGCATCTTCATGACCGGCGGCTTCTTCCTCGGCCCCAACGCGTTCTACGAGCGGCTGCGCTCGATGCCGGCCGAGCAGCTGGCGAAGATCGACATGACCCGCATCGACTTCATCAACCAGCTCTACGGCCGCCTGCCGGGCGAGGCCGACCTCAAGCGCGTTCAGCGCCGCAAGGCGCGCTTCATGAACACGACGATGGTCGCCACCGTGCTCGGCGCCGCGGCGAGCGATGCGCTCGACAACGGGCAGGTGGTGAGCGGCGTCGGCGGCCAGTACAACTTCGTCGCGATGGCGCACGCGCTGCACGACGCGCGGCTGCTGATGATGCTGCGTGCCACCCACGACAACAAGGACGGGCTGCGCAGCAGCATCGTCTTCTCCTACGGCAACGTGACGATCCCGCGCCACCTGCGCGACGTCATGATCACCGAGTACGGCGTCGCAGACCTGCGCGGCCAGCCCGACGCGGAGTGCGTCAAGCGGATGATTTCGATCGCCGACTCGCGCTTCCAGGAACAGCTCGTCCGCGAGGCCAAGTCCCACGGCAAGCTCGAGGCCGACTGGCAGCTGCCGGACCGCTACCGCCAGAACCTGCCGCAGGTGCTCGAGCAGCGGCTGCACCCCTGGGCCGAGTCCGGGCTGCTGGCCGACTTCCCGTTCGGCACCGACCTCACGCCCGACGAGCTGCACATCGTGCGCGCGCTGAAGAAGCTCAAGCATGCCAGCCACCACCCCGCCGAGCTGGTGCAGATGGCGCTGAAGAGCTTGTGGGAGAACCGCGAGGCGCCGCACGCCTACCTCGAACGGCTGGGCCTCGACGAGGCGCACAGCTTCAAGGACCTGTTCGTTCGGCGGCTGTTCGCCGGCAACCTGTAGCCGCCGCAGCCTCGGCGCGGCACGACGCGGCCACCGCCGCTCGATCGGGTCCGGCTCCGCCGGTCTGCTCGAACCTCCGGTGGGGCCGGGCTGGAGCTGCCCAGCCGGGGTGCAAGCCTGCTGCCTACACTCGCGGCATGACCGGCCCTTCCTCGCCACCGGCCGAAGCCCAGCGAGTGCGCTCGCTGTCGGGCCTGCTGCCCTTCGTGCGGCCTTACCGCATCCAGGTCGTGCTGGCCGGCATCTTTCTCGTGCTGGCGGCGGTGACGACGCTGCTCTTTCCGGTCGCACTGAAGGGCCTGATCGACCATGGCTTCGTCGCCGCCGACCCCAGCGACCGTGTGATGGCGCTGCGCGAGCACTTCTTCGTGCTCTTTCTCGTCGGCACCGGCCTCGGCGTGTTCTCGGCGGCGCGCTTCTATGTCGTCTCCTGGCTCGGCGAGCGCATCACCGCCGACCTGCGCAATGCGGTCTACGCGCATGTCGTCGCGCAGAGCCCGGAGTTCTTCGAGACCACGCAGACCGGCGAAGTGCTGTCACGGCTGACCACCGACACCACGCTCGTGCAGACGGTGGTCGGCTCGTCGCTCAGCATGGGGCTGCGCAACAGCGTGATGGGCGCCGGCGCGCTGGCGATGCTGATCGTCACCAACCCCTACGTGATGACGCAGGTGCTCGGCATCCTGGTGCTGGTGGTGGCACCGAGCGTCTACTTCGGACGGCGCGTGCGCAAGCTCAGCCGCGCCAGCCAGGACCGTGTCGCCGATTCGAGCGCGATCGCGGCCGAGGTGCTGAACGCGGTGCCGGTGGTGCAGAGCTACACGCAGGAGCGGCGCGAGGCGTCGCGCTTCGGCGACGCCACCGAACGGGCATTCGACACCGCCCGCAAGCGAACGCGGGTACGCGCGCTGCTGGTCGCCTTCGTCATCTCGGCCACCTTCGGTGCGCTGCTGTGGGGGCTTTACCAGGGCACGCAGGCGGTGCTGCGCGGGCAGATCAGCGCCGGCCACCTCGGGCAGACGGTGGTCTTCGTGATCATCCTCGTCAGCGCGGTCGCGGTGCTGTCCGAGGTGTGGGGCGACCTGCTGCGCGCCGCCGGCGCCAGCGAGCGGCTGATGGAGTTGCTCGCGACACGGTCCCCGGTGACCGATCCGGCATCGCCGCGGCCGCTGCCGGCCACGCAGGGCGGGTCGTCGGTGCGGCTCTCGCATGTCACCTTCCACTACCCGTCGCGACCTCGCCAGCCTGCGCTGGCCGACGTCTCGCTCGACGTGAGGCCGGGCGAAACGGTGGCCATCGTCGGGCCGAGCGGCGCCGGCAAGAGCACGGTGTTCCAGCTGCTGCTGCGCTTCTACGACGCGCAGCAGGGCGAGATCGCGGTCGACGGCGTGCCGGTGCGCGAAGCGTCGCTCGCGGCGCTGCGCCGGCGCATCGGCATCGTGCCGCAGGAGAGCACGGTGTTCTCGGCGAGCGCGCTCGAGAACATCCGCTACGGCCGACCGGAGGCCAGCGACGACCAGGTCGTGGCTGCCGCACGCGCCGCCTTCGCGCACGACTTCATTGCCGCCTTGCCCGAGGGTTATGCCACCTTCCTCGGCGAACGCGGCGTGCGGCTCTCGGGCGGCCAGCGCCAGCGCATCGCGATCGCGCGCGCGATGCTGAAAAACCCGCCGCTGCTGCTGCTCGACGAAGCCACCAGCGCACTCGACGCCGAGAGCGAACGCGCGGTTCAGGCCGCGCTCGAGGCGGCGATGAAGAACCGCACCACCCTCGTCATCGCCCACCGCCTGGCCACCGTGCTGCGCGCCGACCGCATCGTCGTGATGGACGGCGGCTGCATCGTCGATGTCGGCAGCCATGCCGAGCTGGTGGCGCGTGGGGGGCTCTACGCGCGGCTGGCAGCGATGCAGTTCGATGACCGTTCGACGGCATCGCCGCACGCCGCGCTCGCCTGATGCTGCGCGGCCGGCAGTGAGGTGCATAATTCATGCGCATAGCGAATGGAGACGACAGATGCGCCACATTGCCGATGCCCCCAAGCGTGCGACCAACCTGAGCCTGAACTCGAAGGTGTTGGACATGGCGCGCGAGCTCGGCATCAATCTCTCCGCCACCGTCGATGCGCTGCTCGCCGAGGAGGTGCGCCGGCGCTACTGGGAGCGCTGGAACCAGGAGAACAAGGAGGCCATCGAGCACTACAACGCACGCATCGCGCGTGAGGGGCTGCCGCTGGCGCGCTACCGCACGTTCATGAAGGGCCGCTGATGGCCAGGCTGGACGTCTACGCCAACCCCGCGGCGCGCGAGCGGCGGATCACGCCCTACTTTCTCGACGTGCAGAACGACTACATCGACGGGCTCGACACCAGGGTCGTGATCCCGCTACGACGTGAGTCGGCCTTCGGGCCGCGTGCGCGCGACCTGCACCCGCGGTTGGAAGTGAACGGGGAGCCTGTCGTCCTCGACACCGCTGCGCTCGGCGCCGTCCCCGCTGGCGAGCTGCGCAAGGTGGTCGGCCACCTGCGCGGTGCGCGCGCCGAGGTGCAGCAGGCCATCGACGCCCTTTTCGGCTCCTTTTGACATCGAAGGCACGCCCTTGTCCCACCCGGCCCCCACCCCCTACGAAGACCTGATGCGCCATGTCTTCGAGCATGGCGTCGCCAAGCGCGACCGCACCGGCACCGGCACGAAGAGCGTCTTCGGCCACCAGATGCGCTTCGACCTGCGTGCCGGCTTCCCGCTGGTGACGACGAAGAAGGTGCACTGGAAGAGCATCGCGCTCGAGCTGCTGTGGTTTCTGCGCGGCGACTCCAACGTGCGCTGGCTGCAGGAGCGCGGCGTGACGATCTGGAACGAATGGGCGCGCGAAGACGGCGACCTCGGCCCGGTGTACGGCGTGCAGTGGCGAAGCTGGCCGACACCCGACGGCGGCCATGTCGACCAGATCGCGCAGGTGGTGCAGCAGCTGAAGACCAACCCCGATTCGCGCCGCATCGTCGTCAGCGCGTGGAACGTCGGCGAGCTGCCCAAGATGGCGCTGCTTCCGTGCCACGCACTGTTCCAGTTCTACGTCGCCGAGAACCGGCTCTCCTGCCAGCTCTACCAGCGCAGCGCCGACATCTTCCTCGGCGTGCCGTTCAACATCGCGAGCTACGCGCTGCTGACCCACATGCTGGCGCAGCAGTGCGACCTGGAGGTCGGCGACTTCGTCTGGACGGGTGGCGACTGCCACATCTACAGCAACCACTTCGAGCAAGTGCAGACGCAGCTCGCGCGCCAGGCCTTGCCGCCCCCGCGGCTGGTGCTGAAGCGCCGCCCGCCATCGATCTTCGACTACGACTACGACGATTTCGAGCTCGTCGGCTACCAGCACCACGCCGCGATCAAGGCGCCGGTGGCGGTGTAGCAGAATTGCAGTTGACTCTGCTGGTCGCTCGCGGCTGCTCTCAATCGTGTTTCGCATCGCCGTAATTGCAGCCCTCGCACCCAATCAGTCCATCGGCCACGCGGATGCCCTCCCTTGGCGCATGCCGCGGGACATGCAGTTCTTTCGGCGAACGACCTCAGGGCACGTGGTAGTCATGGGCCGGAACACGTTCGAGTCTCTCGGTTGCCGGCCACTTCCGAAGCGCGTTAACGTGGTTCTCACGCGCACGAAGTCCTATGACACGGGCAAGGTTCTCGTCGCCAGGTCGCTTGATGAAGCAATCAATATCGCGAGGAGTAGGACAAAGAAGGAGAGAATGTTCGTGATTGGCGGAGGTTCAATCTACGAGCAGACGATCACACTGGCAGATGAGCTCTATCTGACCCTTATTCAGCCGGGTGACCCGGCGCAGCAGCCGCTCTTCGATCAAGAGTTTTTCGGAGACACATTCTTCCCCTCTGTCCCGCCCAGAGCGTGGGAGCTATGTCATGTCAGCCGCCGGTATCGAGCGCTCGACTCTCTCCGCCCCAGGCCTGATCCCGAGTCGGTGAAGCACTACTTTCGCTTCTTCAAGTACGCAAGACGCTCTTCTTGCGGATGTTCTGCAGCGGAGAGGCGACGCGTGGGTATTGCACTTCGCACGCTCGACCCGTCCGAACTGCCAATTCGGGTCTCGCAAGCTGTGTCGGGCCCGCGTGGAAATCGGGAAGGCGATCCTCGCTGACTTTGGCAAGGCACGAGAGGGCGTTCTTGCCTCCAAGTGCCTAGGCTTGGCCGCCGAACCAGCCGACCAGCAGGCGGTTGACCGCCGCCGCGGCCTCGTACTGCACCCAATGCCCGGCACCGGGCAACACGCACCATCGCCGATGCGCGCGGCCGCGGCAGAGGCTGTCGCCGATGGCATCGGGCTCGCCGGTGAGGTCGTGTTCGCCCCACAGCGCCAGCAGCGGCGGCTCGAAGGCCTGCAGCAGCGCCTGCAGGCCGCCGGTGCGCGAGATCGCGCGGCTGCGAAAGCGCGTCGCCTCGCACGACCGGGTGTGGACGGCGATCGCCAGCTCATCGGCCGCGGCTTCGTCGTGCAGCATGAAAGCGACCAGGTTCGCCCGCAGTGCGGCGGCACGCGCCGCCGGGTCGGGCAAGCGCCAGTCGTCGAGCGCGAGCCGCTGGCGGCGGTGCAGCCCATGCCCGCCGGGGCCGATCAGCGCCAGCCGATCGACGCCGCCGCGCCGCACCGCGAGGTGGGCCGCGACCAGGCCGCCGAACGAGAAGCCGGCAACGCCGACCGGGGTGCGCGCGCCGACGAGTTGGTCGACCGCAGCGCCGAGCAGCTCGACCAGCAGCGCCAGACGCTCCGGCGCATGGGCCTCGAGCCCGAGGTCGTCGCTGTCGCCGAATCCCGGCAGGTCGGGCACCCAGACACGCCACGCCGCGGCCAGCGGCTCGATGTTTTGCACCCAGTGCAGCCAGCTGCCATGCCCGCCGTGCAGCAGCACCAGCGGCGCGCCGGCACCGAAGCCACGCCAGCGCATTCGGCAGCCTTGGTGCACGAGGTCGTGCACCTCGGCCAGCGCTTCCAGCCGGGTGATCTCGGCGGCGGTCATCGCTCGGTGGCGGTCATCGCTCGACGCCGGGCCACGGGCCTCGAAGCGATCCGCTCACAACACATGCCGGCCCCGCCGGGCGGAAGCGAGCCGCTTCGAACCCCGCGCCGCGTTCATCGCGCGCGCCGCACCAACGCGTCGACCGCGACCACACCCTCACCCGCCGCGCGAACGATGACCGGGTTGGCCTCGGCCTCGACAACCCGCAGCTCGGGCCGAAGCGCCAGCCGGGACATCGCAGCGATCGCTCGCGCCAACGCCCCGATGTCGCCCGCCGGGCGGCCGCGATGCCCCTGCAGCAGCGGCAACGTGCGCAGCTCGGCCAGCATCGCGTTCGCTCCGGCCTCGTCGACCGGCGCCAGCCGCAGCGCACGGTCGCGCAGCACCTCGGCCGCCACGCCGCCGGCGGCCACCATCACCAGCGGCCCGGCGTCGGCGTCGACGCGGTAGCCGATCAGCACCTCGCCGATGCCGCGGCACATCGGCTGCACCAGCGCGCGGATGCAACCGGCCTGCGGCGCGAGGCGGGCGGCGTTGTCGCGCAGCACCGCCAGGGCACACTGCAGCGCCGAGGCATCGGCGATCTCGAGCACGACACCGCCGATCTCGGTCTTGTGCCGCACCGCCGCCGAGCACAGCTTTGCCGTCACCGGGTAGCCGAACGGCAGCGGCGGCAGCTTCGCGACGTCGGCATCGAGCGGGATCGTCACTCCCGCGACATGTGGCATGCCGACGGCGTCGAACAGCGTGTAGGCCTCGGCTTCGTCGAGCCACTCGGCGCGGGCCACGGCATCGGTTCGGCGGGTCACCGGCCCGGGCATGCGCCGCGCGAACACCGCCGCCACCGCGTCGGCGCAGGGCTCCGGGTTGCGGAAGGCCGGCACACCCGCGGCTGCAAGCATCGCCAGCGCCTGCGGCGCCTCGGGCACCACCACCGCGGCCAGCGGCTTCGCGGCGCCGGCGCTGTCGACGATCGGTGCCACCGCAAGCTCCGGGCGCAGCCGCGCCGACGATCCGACGACCACGATCACGAGGTCGAAGTCCGGCGCCCCGAGGTAGGTGTCGATGGCCTGCTTCATCACCGGGTAGCGGGTGCCGGCGAGCGTAAGGTCGAGCAACCGCGCCGGCGTCGCCGGCAGACCGGCCTGGGCCAGCCGCTGCAGCGTGGCCGGGCTCGGCAAAGCGACGTCGACACCCCGCAGACCGAGCTGGTCGACCACCATCGCGGCACCTCCGCCGGTGGTGGTGACGACGCCGACCCGCCGCGGCCGTGGCTCACCGGCGGGCAGCGGCAGCCGCCTTGCCAGCGGCAGCGCCTCGAGCTGCGCCTCGAGCGTGCCGACCCGTGCGATGCCGAGGCCGCGCAGGAAGGCCTCGGCGACATCGTCGTCGCCGGCGAGTGCGCCGGTGTGCGTGGCCGAGAGTTCGGCCGCCGCCGCGGAACGGCCGAGTTTGTAGGCCACCACCGGCTTGCCGCGGGCCGCGGCGCCGCGTGCGAAGGCCTCGAGCTCGGCGCCGTGGCGCAGGCTCTCGAGGAACAGCAGGTAGCTGTCGATGCCCTCGTCGTCGAGCGTCGCGGCGCAGATCTCGCCCAGGCTCAGGTCGGCCTCGCCGCCCACCGACACCAGTGCCGCGAAGCCGATGCCGCGGTCGCGGGCGCGAGACACCAGCGCACCGAGCATGCTGCCGCTGTGCGAGGCGACGAACACCCGCCCCACCGGCATCCCGGCTTCGGCGAAGGCGGCGTTGGCGGTCGCCAGCAGCCCCCGCCGCAGGTCGACGACCCCGATGCTGTTGGGCCCAAGCAGCCGCGTGCCGCTGCCGCGAAGCGCGTCGCGCAGCGCGGCCTCGCGTGCGGCCCCCTCGGCACCGGCCTCGGCAAAACCGCCGGCGAGAACCGAGACCAGCGGCACGCCGAGCGCCACGCATTGCCGCACCGCCGGCAGCACGCCCTCGGTGGGCGCGACGACGAAAACCTGTTCCGGCACTTCGGGCAGGGCCGGGAGGTCGCGATAGGCCGGTGCACCCTGCACCGTCGCTCGTTGCGCGTTGACGGCATAGAGACGACCGGCATAACCCCCGGAGCGCAGGTACGCCAGTGGTCGCCCGGAGGTCTTGCCGGCGTCGTCGGAGGCCCCGACGACCGCGATGCTGGCCGGCGCCAGCAACACCCGGGCCAAGGCGGGGCCGATCGGGCGGGGCGGCGGGGGCGGTGGCATCGGTCGCGTGTGTCGTCGAAGGCTCGACCAGTGTCGGCGGCGCGCGGCGCGGCGCCGCGGCGTGCCGCGCGATTGTTCAGCATCTGGAACCCCGTGCTTCGCCGACGCGGCGGCGACACAATGCGCACGATGCCGCCGACAGCCCGCCCGTGACCGCGATCCGATCCTTCGCCGAGTTCGTTGCCGCCTGGCACGACACTCCGATCGCACCCGACGTGCTGCACCACGCGAAGCGAGCGCTGGTCGACTGGGCCGCGGCCTGGTTCGCCGGCGCTGCCGATGCGCCGGCGCGGCTGCTGGCGTCGGCGCTCGCCGACGAGGTCGGACACGGCGATGCACGCCTCGCCGATGGCCGCGCTGCCGGCCTGCGCGCCGCGGCACTGATCAACGGCACCGCGGCGCACACCGCCGAGGTCGACGACATCTACCGCGAAGCGATCTACCACCCCGGCGCGCCGACGATCGCCGCCGCGCTCGCGCTCGCGGTTGCGCACGGCCTGCACGGCGGCGAGTTGCTGCGCGCGCTGGTCGCCGGCTACGAGGTGTCGTGCCGCATCGGCGCCGCGCTCGGGCGCCGGCACTACCGCTACTGGCACAACACCGGCACCGTCGGCACCTTCGGCGCGGCGGCGGCGGCGGCGTGCCTGCTCCGTCTGGATGCGCAGCGCGCCAGCCACGCACTGGCCACCGCAGCGACGATGGCTGCCGGGCTGCAGCAGGCCTTCCGGCAGGACTCGATGTCCAAGCCGCTGCACGCCGGGCGGGCCGCCGAGGGCGGGTTGCTCGCCGCGCTCGCAGCGAGCGAAGGTCTCACCGGCTCCGACGACATGCTCGACGGCGACGCCGGCCTCGGCGTCGCGATGTCCGATGGCCCCGACTGGCGCGCCGCGGTGGCCACACTCGGGCACGAGTTCCTGGTCACGCAGATGACATTCAAGAACCACGCCTGCTGCGGCCACACCTTCGCTGCGATCGACGGTGCACTCGCGCTGCAGCGGCGGCTGGGGGCCGACGCCGAGCACATCGAGCATGTCCGCATCGCCACCTACGGCGCCGCGGTCGAGGTGGCCGGCAACCCGGCGCCGCGCACCGCGGCCGAGGCGCGCTTCAGCCTCGCCTTCGTCGTCGCGACCGCGCTGCGCCGCGGCCGGGTGCGGCTCGCGGCGTTCACCCCCGAGGCGCTGGCCGACGCAGGCACGCGCGCGTTGATGCAGCGCATCGAGACCGTGGTCGACCCCGAACTCGACGCCGCCTTCCCCGGCCGGCGCGCGGCACGCGTGGCGATCACCACCCGCAGCGGGCATCGCGACCAGTGGCTGCAGCCAACGCGCCACGGCGACCCCGACTCGCCGCTTTCCGACGCCGACCTCGACGACAAGTTCGTCGAGCTGGCCTCGCCGCAGCTCGGCGAGCTGCGCGCACGGCAGACGCTGCAGCGGCTGTGGGCCGCCGACACGATGCCGGCGCGCGAGATCTTCGCCGCCTGACCGCGGCGCCCCGGGGCGATCGGCGCCGATCGCCCGCCCCGAACTCCGCCGCGCGGGCCCTTACGGATGCAGGATCGCGCGGCCGCGGATGCGGCCGGCGCGCAACTCGTCGAGCGCACGCGACGCGTCGGCCAGCGGCAGCTCGGTCACCGGCATCGGCGGCAGCCTGCCGCCGCGCGCGAAGTCCATCAGCTCGGCCATCTCACGCGGGCTGCCGACATACGACGCGACGATGCGCAGACCCTTGAGCGTGACCATCGCCGGCACGATGGTCGTCGATCCGCCGAAGAGCCCGACGCACACCAGCGTGCCGCCCTTGCGCAGCGCACCGAGCCCGAAGGCGAAGCTGCTGCCGGCGCCGACGAAGTCGATCGCCGCCGCGACACCGCCACCGGTGGCCTTGACGAGCGCCTTCGACGCGCCGTCGGCGGTGGGGTCGATGCACTCGGCGGCGCCGGCCTCGACCGCGATGTCCCACTTGGCACGGTCGGTTTCGACGACGATCGGCGCGATGCCGAAGGCCTGCCGCGCGAGGCGGATGCCGGAGAGACCGACGCCGCCGGCGCCGATCACCAGCAGCGCCCCTTCCAGCGGCACCACCTTCTTCAGCGCCCCGTAGGCGGTGATGCCGGAGCAGGCCAGCGTGCAGGCCTGCGTCTCGGGCAGCGGGTCGTAGGCGAACAGCGCCCGCGGGTGCGGCACCAGCACGTGGTCGGCGAAGCCGCCGTCGCGGTTGATTCCCAGCGCCCGCGGCGCGGCGCAATCCTGCTCGTTGCCGGCCTTGCACACCGCACATTGCCCGCAGCCGAGCCAGGGGTAGACGACGCGGCGATCACCGACCGCAACCCCCTGCGCCTCGGGCCCGACCGCCACCACGGTGCCGGCGATCTCGTGGCCGAGCGTTCGCGGCGGCTGCAGCGAGCGTGTCATGTCGAGCTTGTTGCCGCCGCCGAGGTCGAAGTAGCCGTCGTGCAGGTGCACGTCGCTGTGGCAGACGCCGCAGCTTCCGACCTTCACCAGCACCTCGGTGCCCTGAGGCACCGGTGTCTCTCGCAACACCTGCGCCAGCGGCTTCCCGAACGACTCGACCTGGTAGCTGATCATCTCCGCTTCACTCCTGCGGGACCCGGACGGCGCCGTGGCGGCGCAGGAAGTCGCAGGTCGCTTCGATCACCTGCCCACGCTGGTCGCGGTGCGGTGAATGGCCGCATGCCGGCAGCTCGAGCAGCTCGGTCTGCGGCAGCGCCAGAGCGATGCCGCGGATCTGCGCGAGTGTGCCGTATTCGTCGTCGAGGCCCTGCACGGCCAGCAGCGGGCAGGTGATCGCCGCCAGTTCGGCTTCGATCGACCAGCGGCGGAACGCGGGGTCGAGCCAGATGTCGTTCCAGTGCCGGAACACGAAGTCGGGGTCGCGGTGGTGGCGCGCGAGGCGCTGGCGCAGGTCGGTCTCTTCGTAGGCCACGCGCGCCTCGGCGATGCTTTTCACCGACAGGTCCTCGACCCTGATGTGCGGTGCCAGCAGCACCGCGCCGGAGACGTGCCGCGGGAAGCGCGCCGCGTACAGCAGCGCGATCGAGCCACCATCGCTGTGGCCCAGCAGCCAGGGCGGCGCGGCCTCGGCGTCGAGGCCGAGCGATGCGAACAGCGCCGGCAGCAGCCCGTAGGCCTGCTCGTGCATGTAGTCGACGCCCCATGGGGCCAGCGACCGCGGTGCCGAGCGGCCGTAGCCTGGCCGCGAGAACACCAGCCCGCGGCAACCGGCCGCCAGGCACAGCGCATGCGGGAAGTCGCGCCACATCGACACCGACCCCAGCCCCTCGTGCAGGAAGACGACGAGCGGCGCCGCGCGGCGTCGCAGCCCCACCCAGCGCAACTCGATGCGGGTCGCGCGGCCGCGCCAGGGCACCGCGACGAAGCTGCGCGTCACGCGCCGCCGGCGCCGGCTTCGCGCTCGCGCAGCTTGAAGCGCTGGATCTTGCCGGTGGCGGTCTTGGGCAGCTCGTCGACGAACTCGAAGGTGCGCGGGTACTTGAACGGCGCCAAGCGGTCCTTGACGAAGGCCTTCAGCTCGTCTTCGCTTGCCTGCTGCCCGCTCTTGAAGACGACGTAGGCCTTGGTCTTGGTCAGCCCGTCGGCGTCGGCCTTGCCGATCACCGCCGCCTCGAGCACCGCCGGGTGCTGCACCAGCGTGGCCTCGACCTCGAACGGGCTGACGTAGACGCCGCTCACCTTCAGCATGTCGTCGCTGCGGCCGCCATACGTGTAGCTGCCGTCGGCGTTGCGCAAGTACTTGTCGCCGCTCTTCGTCCAGCCGCCCTGGAAGGTCTCGCGCGTCTTCGTGCGGTTTCCCCAGTACATCATCGCTGCCGAGGGGCCTTGGATGTACAGGTCCCCGGGTTCGCCGTCGGGCACCGGCGCACCATCGTCGCCGCGCAGCTCGACGGTGTAACCCGGCACCGGCCAGCCGGTGGTGCCGTAGCGGACGCGGCCCGGCAAATTCGAGATGAAGATGTGCAGCATCTCGGTGGAGCCGATGCCATCGATGACCTCGACGCCGAAGTGCTCGGTGAAGCGCTGGCCGAGCTCGGCCGGCAGCGCCTCGCCCGCCGACGATGCGAGCCGCAGCACCACCTGCGAGCGATGGGGCAGCGCCGGGTGCGCGAGCATGCCGGCATAGCCGGTGGGGGCGCCGAAGAAGATCGTCGGCCTGACATCGCCGACACCGCCGGTCCAGCGTTTGAACACCGCGTCCGGCGTCGGCCGCTCGGCCATCAAAAGCGTCGTCGCACCCACCGACATCGGGAAGCTGAGCGCGTTGCCCAGGCCATAGGCAAAGAAGAGCTTCGCGGCCGAGAAGCAGACGTCGCCCTCGGCAACACCGAGCACCCGCTTGCCGTACAGCTCGGCCGTCCAGTAGGGGTTGGCGTGCGAGTGCACGGTGCCCTTCGGCCGCCCGGTCGAGCCCGACGAGTAGAGCCAGAAGCCGGGGTCGTCACCACCGGTCGGCGCCGGCCGCGGCATCGGTGCATGGGCCTGAAGGAAGGCCTCGAACTCGCTCTGCGCCGGCGCCAGCGGCGCCAGCGGGCGCGAGACGATCACGTGCTGCAGTTCGTGGTCGCTCTTTGTCATCGCGGCCGCCAGCACCGGTAGCAGCGCGCCCGAGACCAGCGCCACCTGCGCGCGCGAGTGGTCGAGCATGTAGGCGTAGTCGTCGGCGGTCAGCAGCGTGTTGACCGCCACCGGCACGATGCCGGCGTACATCGCGCCCAGGAAGGCCACCGGCCAGTGGTTCCCGTCGTGCATCAGCAGCAGCACACGCTCTTCGCGCTTGACGCCCATCGCACGCAGCCCGGCGGCCAGCCGGCGCAGCCGTTCCTCGAGCGCGCCGTAACTCAGCGTGCCCTGGTCGTCGACGAAGGCCGCCTTCTGCGGCCGGCCGGCGTTGACGGTCACCAGGTGCTGCGCGAAGTTGAAGCGGTCGCCCGGGGGCGCGACATCGATCGGATCGGGCTGGGCAGCGGCGGGGCTGGACATCGCAGGTCTCCTGGTTCGCCGCGGGCGGCGCTTGCCGGACCGCAGGACATGCATTATCGTGCGTGCCGCCATCGTCGCAGCGCAGTCACCGTCATGTCAAGCCCGATCGTCCAAACGGACGCCGAAAAGCACCCTTTCCTGGTGGCCCTGGGCGAGCGGCTGCGTGCGCTGCGCTCACGGCGCGGCATCACGCGAAAGGCGCTGTCGGTGGCCGCCGATGTCTCCGAGCGCCACCTGGCGAACCTCGAGTACGGCACCGGCAACGCGTCGATCCTGGTGCTGCTGCAGGTGGCGCAGGCGTTGCAGTGCCCGCTGGCCGAGCTGATCGGCGACAGCACCACTGCGTCGCCCGAGTGGCTGTTGCTGCGCGAACTGCTCGAGGGCCGCGACGAGGCGACGCTGCACCGCGTGCGGGTCGCAGTCGGAGAGCTGCTCGGCACCGGGGGCCGCGCTGGCGGCAACGGCCGGGCGCGGGTGCCGCGCGTCGCGTTGATCGGGCTTCGCGGCGCCGGCAAGTCGACGCTCGGCCGTCTGCTCGCCGAGGGTCTCGGCTTCCCCTTCATCGAGCTCAGCCGCCAGATCGAGGACTTTGCCGGCTGCGGCATCGCCGAGATCCAGGCGCTGTACGGGCAGAACGCCTACCGCCGCTACGAGCGCCGCGCGCTCGAAGAGGTGATCCAGCTGTACCCGGAGGCGGTGATCGCGGTGCCCGGCGGGCTGGTCTCAGACCCCGCCACCTTCAACCTGCTGCTCGCCCACTGCACCACGGTCTGGCTGCAGGCCAGCCCCGAGGACCACATGCGGCGCGTCGTCGCGCAGGGCGACACGCGCCCGATGGCCGCCAGCCGCGAAGCGATGGACGACCTGAAGAGCATCCTCGCCGGCCGGGCCGCGTTCTACTCGAAGGCCGACTACCGGCTCGACACCAGCGCGCAGCCGCTCGACGAGACCTACTCGCTGCTGCGCGGCATCGTGCAAGGCGCTTTGCAGCCGGCGGCGCCGGCACGCGAGACGGCTTGATCAAAGCACCAACATGCACTATGATGCCTGCACTTTGATGCATGTTTGCCGGAGGCAACACCCGTGAATGCCATCGTCGACCACCAGACCGACCCCTCCCGCTACCGCCACTGGAAGCTGAGCTTCGAAGGCCCGGTGGCCACGCTGGCCGCCGATGTCGACGAGAACGCCGGCCTGCGCCCGGGCTACAAGCTCAAGCTCAACAGCTACGACCTCGGCGTCGACATCGAGCTCGCCGACGCGCTGAACCGCATCCGCTTCGAACACCCGGAAGTGCGCACCGTGGTGCTGACGAGCGCGAAGGACAAGGTCTTCTGCTCGGGCGCCAACATCTTCATGCTCGGCACCAGCAGCCACGCGTGGAAGGTGAACTTCTGCAAGTTCACCAACGAGACGCGCAACGGCATCGAGGACTCGTCGCGCCACGGCGGGCTGAAGTTCCTCGCCGCGGTCAACGGCGTCTGCGCCGGCGGCGGCTACGAGCTGGCGCTGGCCTGCGACGAGATCATCCTCGTCGACGACCGCTCGAGCGCGGTCAGCCTGCCCGAGGTGCCGCTGCTCGGCGTGCTGCCCGGCACCGGCGGCCTGACCCGCCTGACCGACAAGCGTCACGTTCGCCACGACCTCGCCGACATCTTCTGCACCACCACCGAAGGGGTTCGTGGCCAGCGCGCGAAGGACTGGCGGCTGGTCGATCAGATCGCCAAGCCCGCGGTCTTCGCACAGAAGGTGCAGGAGCGCGCGCTGCAGCTCGCAGCGCAGAGCGATCGCCCGGCGGGCGCGAAGGGGGTGGCGCTGAAGCCGCTGCAGCGCACGGTGGAGGCCGACGCGCTGCGCTACCGACATGTCGCGGTCGCGATCGACCGCAGCCGCCGCACCGCCACCCTCACGTTGCAAGGCCCGCAGGGCGAACAGCCGCAGACGGTGGCCGAGATCGAGGCCGCCGGCGCCGACTGGTACCCGCTCACCTTCGCGCGCGAGCTCGACGACGCCATCCTGTGGATGCGCATCAACGAGCCCGAGATCGGGCTCTGGCTCGTCAGGTCCGAGGGCGACCCGGGCGCGGTGCTCGCGCTCGACGAGGTGCTGCTCGCGCACCGAGAGCACGGGTTCGTTCGCGAGACCATCGGCTGGCTGCGCCGCACCTTCAGCCGGCTCGACGTCTCGTCCCGCAGCCTGTTCGCGCTGGTCGAGCCGGGCTCGTGCTTCGCCGGCACGCTGCTCGAGCCGGCGCTCGCCTGCGACCGCATCTACCACCTGGCGCTTCCCGACGACGCCGCGCGGGCGCCCAAGCTCGCCGTTGGGCGAATCAACTTCGAACCGCTGTACACGATGGCCACCGGCCAGACGCGGCTCGAGCGCCGCTTCTACGCCGAGGCGGAGCCGATGGCAGCGCTGCGCGAGAAGGTCGGGCAGTTGCTGCCCGCCGACGACGCGCTGGCGATCGGCCTCGCGACGTCGGCCCCCGACGACATCGACTGGCCCGACGAGACGCGCATCGCGATCGAGGAGCGCGTGTCGATGAGCCCCGACGCGCTCACCGGCATGGAGGCCAACCTGCGGTTCAACGGGCCGGAGAACCTCTTCACCCGCGTCTTCGGCCGCCTGACCGCGTGGCAGAACTGGATCTTCCAGCGCCCGAACGCGGTCGGCGAGAAAGGCGCGCTGAAGGTCTACGGCAAGGGCGACCGCGCGGCTTTCGACTGGAACCGAGTTTGAACCACGACGCTTCCTACCGGTCGCTGCCCTTGCAGGGCGCGCAGGCCGCAAGCGGCCAGCCGCTCGCCAGGCAGCGACAGTCCGCCGGACTGTCGCCGTCCGGGCTCGCCCCCGCGGGGGCTTTGGCGACGGGCAGGCAGAGCCCGATCCGTTCCCATCCTTGGTGAATACAGAGCAACTCGAGGACCCCATGTCGACGATCAACTACAGCGAGAAGATCCCCAACAACGTCAACCTTGCCGAGGACCGCACGCTGCAGCGCGCGCTCGAGCAGTGGCAGCCGAACTTCCTGTCGTGGTGGGACGACATGGGCCCCGAGGGGTCGCAGGCCTTCGACGTCTACCTTCGCACCGCGGTCAGCGTCGACCCGCAGGGCTGGGCGCAGTTCGGCTACGTGAAGATGCCCGACTACCGCTGGGGCATCTTCCTGAACCCCGGCGACGCCGACCGCAAGATCCACTTCGGCGACCACCTCGGCGAGAAGGCCTGGCAAGACGTGCCCGGCGAGTACCGCGCCAACCTGCGCCGCATCATCGTCACGCAGGGCGACACCGAGCCGGCGTCGGTCGAGCAGCAGCGCCACCTCGGCCTCACCTGCCCGAGCCAGTACGACCTGCGCAACCTGTTCCAGGTCAACGTCGAGGAAGGCCGCCACCTGTGGGCGATGGTCTACCTGCTGCACAAGCACTTCGGCCGCGACGGCCGCGAGGAGGCCGAGGCGCTGCTCGAGCGCCGCTCGGGCGACCGCGACAACCCGCGCATCCTGGGTGCCTTCAACGAGAAGACGCCCGACTGGCTGAGCTTCTTCATGTTCACCTACTTCACCGACCGCGACGGCAAGTTCCAGCTCTGCGCGCTGGCCGAGAGCAGCTTCGACCCGCTGGCGAGGACGACCAAGTTCATGCTCACCGAGGAAGCGCACCACATGTTCGTCGGCGAGAGCGGCATCAGCCGCATCGTGCAGCGCACCGCCAACGTGATGAAGGAACTCGGAACCGACGACCCCGCCAGGCTGCGCGAGGCCGGCGTGATCGACCTGCCGACGATCCAGCGCTACCTGAACTTCCACTTCAGCGTCACGATCGACCTCTTCGGCGCCGACGAGTCGAGCAACGCCGCCACCTTCTACAGCACCGGGCTCAAGGGCCGCTTCGAGGAAGGCAAGCGCAGCGACGACCACCAGCTGCGCGGCCAGACCTACCGCGTGCTGCACGCCGCCGACGGCCGCCTGATCGAGAAGGAGGTGCCGATGCTGAACGCGCTGAACGAGGTGCTGCGCGACGACTACATCAAGGACAGCATCGCCGGTGTCGAGCGCTGGAACAAGGTGCTCGAGAAAGCCGGGCTGCCGCACCGGCTGAAGGTGCCGCACAAGGCCTTCCATCGCAACATCGGCTCGCTCGCCGGCGTGAAGGTCTCTCCCGACGGGCGCGTGGTGTCCGAGGCCGAGTGGGCCGCGCATGTCGACGAGTGGCTGCCCTCCGACCAGGACCGCGCCTACGTCACCAGCCTGATGGGCCGGGTCGTCGAGCCGGGCAAGTTCGCGAACTGGATCGCGCCGCCGGTGATCGGCATCAACCGCCAGCCGGTCGACTTCGAATACGTGCGCTTCGGGTGACCGGCCCCACCCTCGAAGCGGCCTGCGGCCGCCGCCCCGTCGAGGGGGCGCCGCCAGCGGACCGGCATTGCCGGGTCCACGGCGGCAGCTGGGTACCATCGGCGGCCGGTCGAGCACCGTGGCCGCCGGACCACGCACTGGATGGGAGCAACCCGTGGACATGCCCACAGCCATCATCCGCCAACACCTGATCGACCCCGAGATCTGCATCCGCTGCAACACCTGCGAGGCCAGCTGCCCGACGGGTGCGATCACGCACGACGACCGCAACTACATCGTCGATGCATCGAAGTGCGACCAGTGCATGGCCTGCGTGCCACCCTGCCCCACCGGCGCGATCGACAACTGGCGCAGCGTGCCACGCCAGCGTGCCTACGACACGAAATCGCAGCTGGGCTGGGATGCTCTTCCCGGCGAACTGAGCGCCGAGCAGCTGGCAGCGCTGCTCCAGGAGATGGGGCTCGCGGCCGACGACGCCGTGGCCGCCGCCGACACCGCGGCCGCATCGGTCGAGCCCGGCGCCACCGCGGGCGACATGCCCGGTGAGGCGCCGTTCATCGCGTCGAGCTACGGCGCCACGGTACCGCCGTGGTCGGCTGCGCATGCCTACACCAACCTCTACGGGCCGCGCGCCGCGGAGAAGTCGGTCACCGCCACCGTCGGCGGCAACGTTCGTGTCACCGAGGTCGGAACCGAGTACGACACCCACCACCTCGTGCTCGACTTCGGCTCGATGCCGTTCCCGGTGCTCGAGGGCCAGAGCATCGGCATCGTTCCGCCCGGCACCGATGCCGCGGGCCGGCCCCACCACCCGCGCCAGTACTCGGTGGCGAGCCCGCGCAACGGCGAGCGCCCGGGCTACAACAACCTCTCGCTGACCGTGAAGCGCGTCCTCGAGGACCACCAGGGCCGGCCGGTTCGCGGCGTCGCCAGCAACTACCTGTGCGACCTTCGGGTGGGCGACAAGGTGCAGGTGATCGGCCCCTTCGGCACCAGCTTCCTGATGCCCAATCACCCGAAGAGCCACATCGTGATGATCTGCACCGGCACCGGCAGCGCGCCGATGCGCGCGATGACCGAGTGGCGGCGCCGCCTGCGGCAGTCGGGCAAGTTCGAGGGCGGCAAGCTGATGCTGTTCTTCGGCGCCCGCACGAAGGAAGAGCTGCCCTACTTCGGCCCGCTGCAGAACCTGCCGAAGGACTTCATCGACATCAACTTCGCCTTCAGCCGCACCCCCGGCGCGCCGAAGCGATACGTGCAGGACCTGATTCGCGAACGCGCCGCCGATCTTGGCGCGCTGCTCGCCGACACCAACAGCTTCTTCTACGTCTGCGGCCTGCGCGCGATGGAGGAAGGTGTCGTGCTCGCGTTGCGCGACATCGCGCTGCAGGCCGGACTCGACTGGGAGGCCACCGCCGCCGCGCTCAAGCGCGAAGGGCGGCTGCACCTCGAGACGTATTGATCTGCCCACCCGCTCCCTCCCGGAAGCTGCCCTCGCAGGGCGCGCTGGCCGCAAGCGGCCAGCCGCCCGCCAAGCGACGTCAGTCCCCCGGACTGTCGCCGTCCCGGCTCGCCCCGGGGGCTTCGGCAGCGGACCGGCGGAGCCCGATCCGCGCCGACGGCTTGGTAGGCGCGCCGACCTCGATGACTGCGTTCCCAGGGCCTTCGCCAGCAGACCGGCGGAGCCGGATCCGCAGCAAGCCCAGGACCCCGTCAGCCCACCGGTAGCGGCGGCGCCGCTTTCGAATCCGCCCGCTCCTCGCCGCGCAGCAGCGCGAACAGGTCTTTCGGGTCGTCGTGCGTCGGCACGAGGTCGATCTCGGTGCCGATGCCGAGCTCGGCGGCGGCATCGTGCAGCCAGCCGAGCATCGAGAAGTCCTCGAGCGCAAAGCCCACCGAGTCGAACACCGTGACCTCGTTGTCGCGGTCGCGGCCGGGGTGCTCGCCGGCCAGCACGCGCCAGAACTCGGTGACCGCGAACTCCGGGCCCATCTGCTGGATGTCGCCCTCGATCCTTGTCTGCGGTTCGTACTCGACGAAGACACTCGCCGCCTCGAGCACGCCGCGGTCCAGCTCGGTCTTGCCCGGGCAGTCGCCGCCGACGGCGTTGATGTGCATGCCGGGGTTCACCATCGCGGGGGTCAGGATCGTCGCGTGGCGCTTGTCGGCGGTGGCCGTGGTCACGATGTCGGCGCCGCGAACCGCGTCGGCGGCGCTGGCCGCCACGTGCAGCGCGAGCCCCTGGCCGGCCAGGTTCGCGGCCAGCTTCGCGCTCGCCGCGCGGTCGGTGTCGAACAGCCGCAGCTCGCGCACGCCCAGCAGCTCGCGGAAGGCGACGGCCTGGAACTCGCTTTGTGCGCCGTTGCCGACCAGCGCCAGGCAGCGGCTGTCGCGGCGAGCGAGCCGCTGCGCGGCCAGCGCCGACATCGCCGCGGTGCGGATCGCGGTGGCCAGCGTCAGCTCGGCCAGCAGCCGCGGCGCCCCGGTGGCGACGTCGGCCAGCACGCCGAAGGCCATCACCGTCGGCAGCCCGAAGCCGGTGTTGCCGGGGTGGCCGTTGACATACTTGAACGCGTAGCGCGTCGTGTCGGCCACCGGCATCAGCTCGATCACACCGAGTTGGGAGTGGCAGGCGCTGCGCGGCGCCTTGTCGAACTCGGGCCAGCGCAGGAAGTCCCGCTCGATCCGCCGCGCCACCGCGCGCAGCGTCTCGGGCAGCCCCTTGCGGCGGACGATGCGGGCGACGTCGGACGCGCCGAGGTAACGGGGATGGGCGTGGCGGCTGTCGCGCGGCATGGCATCTCGGCGGGCGTTGCGGATGGCCAGCAGTCTGGACGGCGCCGCGGGCAATCGAAACCTCCCAGGCTGCCAGCGGGAAGCCAGCCGGCACGGCAGATCGCCAGCGCGCACTGACGGATTGCACCGATGCCGTGCGGGTGCGGGCCACCGTTATCGTCGGCCGTCATGCGCCTCCCGCCCCGCTTTCACCCGCACCGGCCGCGTGCCCCGGCATCCCGATGACCATCGACCAGCCCTTGGTGCAGATCCTGCTGCTGCTCGGCTTTGCGGTCGGCATCGTGCTGCTGTTCCAGCGGCTGCACATCCCGTCGAGCCTGGGCTACCTGCTGGTGGGCGTGCTGCTCGGGCCGCACACGGCGGGCCCGGTGGTCGACGCGCAGCCGATCCAGGCGATTGCCGAGTTCGGCATCGTCTTCCTGCTGTTCACGATCGGGCTCAACTTCTCGCTGCCGCAGATCCACGCGCTGCGGCACCTGGTGCTCGGCCTCGGCACCGCGCAGGTGGCACTGACCACGGCGGCCGTGGGGCTGCTGGCCTGGGCCGCCGGGCTGGCACCGGCGGCGGCCTTCGTCGTCGGCGCGGTGTTTGCGCAGTCGTCGACGACGATCATCAGCAAGCAGCTCGCCGAGCAGTCCGAGGAGCATGGCCGCCACGCACGGCTGGGGGTGGCGATGTCGGTCTTCCAGGACGTCACCGCGGTGCCCTTCGTGATCGTGATCCCGGTGCTGGCCACCGCCAGCGCGGCGTCGATGGGCGGCGCGCTGGCGCTCGCGCTGGCGAAGGCGGCGCTGGCCTTCGTGCTGGTGTTCTTCGTCGGCCGGCGGCTGCTGCGGCCGCTGTTCCACCGCGTCGCGGCGCGGCGCTCGGCAGAGCTGTTCACGCTGACGGTGCTCTTCGTCTCGCTGGCCGCCGGCGCCACCACGCAGGGGCTGGGGCTGTCGATGGCCTTCGGCGCCTTCCTCGCCGGCATGGTGCTCGGCGAGACCGAGTTTCGGCACCAGGTGGAGTCGACGATCCGGCCCTTCCGCGATGTGCTGCTCGGCCTCTTCTTCGTCGGCGTCGGCACCCTGGTCGACCCGGCGGCGCTGCTGCGCGGCTGGCACTGGGCACTGCTCGGGGCCACGGTGCTGCTGCTGGTGAAGGGTGCGCTGGTGGCGGCCATCGTTCGCCGCGCCGGCATCGACACGCTGACCGCCTGGCGAACCGGCGCGCTGCTCGCGGTGGGCGGCGAATTCGGCTTCGCGCTGCTCGCGCTCGGGCTTCAGGCGCAGCTGCTCAGCGAGCCGCTCGGCCAGGCGGTGCTGGCCTCGGTGCTGCTGTCGATGGTGGCCGGGCCGCTGCTGATCCGCTACAACCATGCCATCGCGCTGCGGCTCACGCCGCGCACCGCGGCGCCCGAGCCGCCGGCGGCCGAGCTGGCGATCGCCGGTGGTGCCCCGCCCGCGGGCCATGTGCTGCTGGCCGGGTACGGCCGCGTCGGCCAGAGCCTGGGGCACTTTCTCGAGGCCGAAGGCATCGGCTACGCTGCGGTGGACCTCGACGCCGACCGCGTGCGCGAGGCGCGTCTGGCCGGCGAGCGTGTTCACTACGGCGACAGCACGCAGCTCGAGTTGCTCGAGTCGCTCGGGCTCGGCGCCGCCCGGCTGCTGGTGATCACGCACGACGACACCGCGGCGGCGCTGAAGACGCTGCAGGTGGTTCGCACCTGCCAGCCGGCGCTGCCGGTGATGGTGCGCACGCGCGACCAGGGCTCGGTGGCCGAGCTGCGCGCGGCCGGCGCCACCGAGGTGGTGCCCGAGACGCTCGAGGCCGGCCTGATGATCGCTTCGCAGGCGATGCTGCAACTCGGCGTGCCGCTGGCGCGCGTCTTGCGCCGCGTGCAGGCCCAGCGCGCCAGCCACTACCGCCAGCTGCGCGAGCTGTACGTCGGCGATACGCTCGAAACCGCCGCCGGTGGCAGCGACGGCGGTGAAGAAGGTCTGCACGCGGTGGTGCTGCCCGACGAGTGCCGCTTCGTCGGCAAGGCGATCGCCGAGCTGCCGCTCGAAGGCGTGACGGTGACCGCACTGGTGCGGGCCGGCCGCCGCCAGCTGCAGCCGGCATCATCGACGCAGGTCGAGGCGGGCGATTCGCTGGTGCTCTTCGGGCCTGCCGACGCGATCGCGCGCGTCGAGCGACAGCTGCTGCGCTGAGAAGTCTGGCGCGCAGCCTCCCGGTGCTGTGACGCTGAGCGCGAGAAGCGCCGTCCCAAGTTGATCCGGCTCCGCCGGGCAACCTGAACCCCCGCCGGAGGGCGGGCCCGGCCCTGGGGGTTACTCAGTACTTCGCCTTGACCTTCTCGAGCTGTTCCTTGGTGACGCCCGGCACGTCGCCGCGGGCGCCGAAGCGGTTCAGGTTCCAGGCGCCCTCACCCAGCCAAGCCTTGATGGCCTGCAGGTTCTTGGCGCGCTCCGCATCGGTCTCGCCGAGGTGCTTGTACATGTTGCCGGGCTTGCCTCCCGTGTTGGCACCGTCGTCGAGACGCCGCTGCAAGGCACCGGTGGCCGGCCACACGACGTAGTTCATGAACGTCGTGTACGTGTCCATTCGCGGGCCGTCCTTCTTGCGCTTGGCGTCGTCCAGAAGCATCCACTCGCCGTACTCCTTGGCGTCAGCGCCATGGCACTCGGAGCAGGCCTCCTTGATGATGGGCTCGATGTCCTTGCGCCAGGTGAGTTCCTGGGCACCGGCGACAACGGTGAAGGCGGCCAATGCCGCGCCGACGAGGATCTGGTTCTTCATGGATCGACTCCAATGGGCACACTTCTCCGGCGCCGCCCGCCACGCGAGGAGCACCGTTGGTTCATTCTTGTCCCTGGCGGGGCTGACTCGTTGCGCAACATCAAGGCGACCAAGCGCTGCGCCACCCGCTTGAGATCGTCGATCCCGATTCGATCGAGCCCCTGCTTGATGCCGGTCAAAGCCGGACCGCCTCTCGGCCATCCAGGCTTGTGTAGAGCGTCGGGTGCCATCATCGGCCGAGAGTCGAGCCCGGCCGCGCGTGACTCGAGCAGCTCCCGCCGAAGAAACTCCCGATGCCGCCGCCCGCCCCATCCACCGTGGCCACCGATTGGCACGCACTCGACGTGCCGGCGGCGCTCGAGGCCGCCGGCACCGACCCCGAGCGCGGCCTCGATGCCGCCGAGGCGGCGCGGCGGCTCGCACAACACGGCGCCAACACGCTGCCCGAGCCGCCGGCGCGCCCCGTGTGGCGCATCTTCTTCCGCCAGTTCAAGAGCCCGCTGATCTACATCCTCTTCGTCGCCGCGGTGCTCGCAGTGGGGCTCGGCCACCATGGCGACGCCGCGGTGATCCTGGCGGTGGTGCTGGTCAACGCCGCGATCGGCAGCTTCCAGGAAGGCCGCGCCGAGCGTTCGATGGCCGCGCTGCGGCGGCTGTCGGCGCTGCATGTGCGCGTGCTGCGTGGCGGCGGCGAGCTGGTGGTCGAGGCGCGGGACCTCGTTCCCGGCGACCTGATGCTGCTGGCCGCCGGCGACGCCGTCGCCGCCGACGCGCGGCTGGTCGAGGAGGCGCAGCTGCAGTTGGCCGAAGCCGCGCTCACCGGCGAATCGGTGCCGGTGTCGAAGTCGGTGGACGCGGTGCCCGAGGCCACCGGCCTCGCCGACCGCCACTGCATGGTGTACTCGGGCACCCACGTCACCGCCGGCCGCGCGCGGGCGCTGGTGGTGGCCACCGGTGCCCACACCGAAGTCGGCCGCATCGCCGGGCTGACCGAAGGCGCCGAGGAGCCGAAGACCCCGCTCGAACTGCGCCTGGCGCAGTTCGGTCGCGCGCTGGTGGCGGCCGCGCTCGGGCTCTTCGTGATCGTTGTGTTGCTCGGGCTGTGGCGCCAGTTGCCGCTGGCCGACGTGCTGATGGTGGCCATCAGCCAGATGGTGTCGATGGTGCCCGAGGGTCTGCCGGTGGCGATGACGATCGCGCTCGCGGTCGGCATGCAGCGCATGGCCGAGCGCGGCGCGATCATCCGCCGCCTGTCGGCGGTGGAGACACTCGGCTCGACGACCGTGATCTGCAGCGACAAGACCGGCACGCTGACACGCAACGAGATGACCGCGGTGGCACTGTGGCTGCCGGCACCGGGCGGCCGTGCGCGAGAAATCGAGGTCGGCGGCATCGGCTACGCGCCGGCGGGCGAGCTGCGCGAGGCCGGCGCGGGAGCCGATCTTCACGACGCCGCGCTGCGCGCGCTGCTGCACGCCGCCACGCTGTGCAACGACGCCGAACTGGCGCCCCCCGACGACGAACGCAGCGCCTGGGCGGTGATCGGCGACCCCACCGAGGGCGCGCTGCTGGTGCTGGCGACAAAGGCCGGCGTCGACCCCGCGGCGCTGCGCCGTGAGGCCCCGCGCGAGGCCGAGTTGCCGTTCGACTCGGACACCAAGCTGATGGCCACCCGCCACCGCACCGCCGGCCGGCCGCGCTGCGTGATGATCAAGGGCGCGCCGGAGGCCGTGCTGGCGATCTGTGCCGGGCCTGCCGAGCATCTGCACGCCGCCCGGGGCGCCGCCGAACAGATGGCGACGCGGGCGCTTCGCGTGCTCGCCTTCGCCGAGGTCGACGACGACGTGCTCGACAGCGGTGCCGGGTTCGAGTCGCTCGCCGGACGTGCACGGCTGCTCGGCCTGGTCGGCCAGATCGACCCCCCGCGCGAGGAGGTCAAGCTCGCCGTCGCCGAGTGCCGGCGCGCCGGCATCCGGCCGCTGATGGTCACCGGCGACCACAAGCTCACCGGCCTGGCGATCGCACGCGAGCTCGGCATCGCCGGGGGCGGCGCGCCGGTGCGTGCCGTCGACGGCCCCGAGCTCGAGCGCATGGGCGAAGGCGAGCTGCGCGACGAGCTGCCGCAGATCGCCGTCTTCGCGCGTGTGCAGCCGGCGCAGAAGCTGCGCATCGTCGAGGCGCTGCAATCGCGCGGTGAAGTCGTCGCGATGACCGGCGACGGCGTCAACGACGCTCCGGCCCTGGCGCGCGCCGACGTCGGCGTCGCGATGGGCATCACCGGCACCGAGGTCGCGAAGAGCGCGGCCAAGATCGTCGTCACCGACGACAACTTCGCCACCATCGTCGGCGCCGTCGAGCAGGGCCGCGTCGTCTATGGCAACCTGAAGAAGGTCATCCTCTATCTCTTCGCAACCTCGCTGGCCGAGGTGCTGGTGCTGCTGCTGGCATTGCTGGGCGGGTTTCCGCTGCCGCTGGCCGCCGTGCAGATCCTGTGGATCAACATCGTCACCGAAGGCACGGTGACGGTGAACCTGGTGATGGACCCGCCCGACGGCGACGAGATGCACCAGCGCCCGGTGCCACGCGACGACCGCCTGCTCGGGCGCGAGCTGCTCGCGCGCGTGGCGCTGATGACGCCAGTGATCGCTGCGGTGACCTTCGGCTGGTTTGCCTGGCGGTTGTCGCTGGGCGTTCCCGAGGATCAGGTGCGCACCGAGACCTTCACGGTGCTCGCGATGTGCCAGTGGTTCAACGTGCTGAACTGCAGGTCGGCCACCGCGTCGGCGCTCGGTGCGCAGCTGTTGTGCAACCGCTGGCTGGTGGCTGGGCTGTCGCTCAGCGTGCTGCTGCAGGTCGCGGTGATCTACGCTCCGCCGATGAACACGCTCTTCCACACCGTGCCGCTGGCGGCCGGCTCGCTGCTGCCGCTGGTCGCGCTGGCGAGCGCGGTGCTGTGGGTCGAGGAACTGCGCAAGCTGCTTGCCCGCGGGCTGCGCCGTCGGCAGGAGGCCACGGCATGACGAAGCTGGTGCTGGCGCTGCAGTTCCTGCTGTGCGCGGGGTTGATCGCGCGCGCCGGCTTCGTGCTCAGTGCCAGCGCCGACCGCATCGCGCAGGCCACCGGGCTCACCGGCGGCTGGGTCGGGCTCGCGCTGCTGGCCACCGTGACCTCGCTGCCCGAGCTGGCCTCGGGAGTCAGTTCGGTGGTCTGGATCGAGGCACCGAACCTCGCGGTCGGCAACGTGCTCGGCGCCTGCGTCTTCAACCTGCTCTTCCTGGCGGTGATCGACGCCTTGCAGCGCCGCCAGCCGATGTACCACCACGCCAGCGCGTCGCACCTGCTCGCCGCCGCCTTCGGTGTCGTGATGCTGGGCTTCGTCGCGATGAGCCTGGTGCTCGGTGCCAAGGCACCGGCGATGTTCAACGTCGGCCTCTATTCGCCCGCACTGCTGGCGCTGTACCTGCTGGCGCTGAAGAGCGTGTTTGCGCACGAGCACGCCGACAGCGACCGCGCCGCGCCGCGCGACCGCAGCACGCTGCGACGCGACGCGACACGGTTCGCCGTCGCCGCGGCGGTGGTGCTGGCCGCCGGCAGCTGGCTGCCCGGGCTGGCCGACCAGCTGGCGCGCGAGATGGGCTGGAGCCGCAGCTTCGTCGGCACGCTGTTCATGGCACTGGCGACGACGCTGCCCGAGATGGCGGTCACGGTGTCGGCGCTGCGCCTGGGCGCGCTCGACATGGCGATCGGCAACCTGCTCGGCAGCAACCTCTTCAACGTCACCATCCTCGCCGTCGACGACCTTTTCTACGCCCGCGGGCCTCTGCTCGCCGACGCCGCTGCGGTGCATGCCGGCAGCGCGGCCACGGCGATCGTGATGACCGGGCTCGTGATGGTCGGCCTCGTGATGCGGCCGCGCGGCCGCGTGCTGCGGGTGGCGGGCTGGATCAGCATCGGCCTCGTCGCGGCCTATCTGCTCAACGCCGCGTTTGTCTTCCTCCATGGCGCCTGATCGCGCCGTGACACCATTCCGCCCATGAGACTCACCTTCGTCGGCGCCGCCCAGGAGGTCACCGGCTCGTGTTTCCTCGTCGAGACCGAAGGGCTGCGCTTCCTGGTCGACTGCGGCATGTTCCAGGGCGGCGAGGCGCGCTCGCGCAACCTCGGCGCCTGGCCCTTCGACCCGCGCGAGATCGACTTCGTCGTGCTGACGCACGCGCACATCGACCACAGCGGGCTGCTGCCGCGGCTGTCGGCGCTCGGCTTTCGAGGCCCGGTGCACACCACGCCGGCCACCGTCGACCTGCTCGAGGTGATGCTGCTCGACAGCGCCTTCATCCAGGAGAGCGAGTGGCAGCGCGCGCAGCGGCAACGCGGCCGCACGCCGCGCGGGCGGCCGACCGACGGCACGCTGCTCTACACCATCGCCCAGGCCGAGGCCTGCCTGAAGCAGCTGCGTGGCACCGGCTACGACGACGAGTTCTCGCCGCACCCCCGCGTTCGCTGCCGTTTCCGCGACGCCGGGCACATCCTCGGCTCGGCGATCGTCGAGCTGTGGATCGAAGAGCAAGGCCGCACACGCAAGCTGGTGTTCTCGGGAGACCTCGGCCAGCCCGGCCGGCCGGTCGTCCGCGACCCGACACCGATCGACCGCGCCGATGTGCTGCTGGTCGAGTCGACCTACGGCAATCGGCTGCACCGGCCGCTCGCGGCCACCGTCGACGAGCTGGTGTCGGTGATCGAGGAGACGCTGCGCCGCCGCCAGGGAAACCTCATCGTCCCGGCGTTCGCTCTCGGCCGCACGCAGGAGTTGCTCGAGCTGCTGGCCGAACTGTGCCGGCAAGGCCGGCTGCCGCGGTTGCAGGTGTTCGTCGATTCCCCGATGGCCGACAAGGTGACGGCGCTGACGCTCGAGCACCGCGAGCTGCTCGACGACGACTCGCGCCGGCTGCTCGCGTCGCCGCGGGCGCTGCGCGATTGGCTGGACCTGCGCTTCACGAAGAGTGTCGACGAGTCGATCGCGCTCAATCGCATTCGCTCCGGTGCGATCATCGTCGCCGCCAGCGGCATGTGCGAGGCGGGGCGGATCCGCCACCACCTGCGGCACCACCTGCCGCGCCCCGAGTGCGCGGTGATGATCATCGGCTTCCAGGCCGAGGGAACGCTCGGCCGGCGGCTGGTCGATGGCGCCAAGCGGGTGCGGCTGTTCGGCGAGGACGTGCCGGTCCGGGCCCGTGTGCACACCATCGGCGGCCTTTCGGCGCACGCCGACCGCGACGCGCTGCTGGCCTGGCTGGGCGGCTTCGTGGTGCCGCCGGTGCGCACCTTCGTCGTCCATGGCGAGGCCGAGACCGCGATTGGCTTTGCCGACACCGTCACCCGCCGCTTCGGCTGGCCGGTGGAAGCACCGGCACACGGCACGCGTGTCGACCTCTGACCGACGTCCAAGCCCGCACCACCCGAACGGCCTTGCGGCCCCGCGTCGGTTCGGGACGCGACAGCCGACCCGCCGTCCACGAAGGGAGAAGCCCGGCTGCCGCGCTGCGCCGGCAACGGCAACGAAGGAAAACCCGACCCGCGGAGTCAGCGGATGGCAAGCGGGCGGTTCATAGAATCGGCGTCCCCCGCCGCATGCCCCGCGACCCGTGTTCCACTCGCTCAGCCTCTTCGTCTCGCTCGCGCTGTTCTGGCTGCTGCTGTCCGGGTTCTTCACCCCGTTCCTGCTCGCCGCCGGAGCCGGCTGCTCGCTCGCGGTGGTGTGGCTCGCCCACCGGATGGACGTCGTCGACCACGAGGGCCACCCGATCCAGCTCGGGCCGCGCGCACTGTTCTACTGGCCCTGGCTGTTCAAGGAGATCGTCAAGTCGGCTTGGGACGTGACGCGCATCATCCTGCACCCGAGGCTGCCGATCAGCCCGACGCTGGTGCGCTTCGCGCCGAGCCAGCGGACCGACGTCGGCCTCGTGATCCACGCGCAGTCGATCACGCTGACGCCGGGCACTATCACGATCGAGGCGGGGCCGCGCGAGTTCCTCGTCCACGGCCTGACGCGCGCCGGTGCGCAGGGCGTGGTCGGCAGCGAGATGGACCGCCGCGTCACCGCCTGCGAGGGCAGACCCTGATGTTCGCGGCGGCTGCACTCGCGCTGCTGGCCACGCTGGCGCTGGCGCTGGTGCGCGCCGCGCTCGGGCCGACGCTGTTCGACCGCGCACTCGCCGCCAACACCGTCGGCACGGTGGCGATGCTGCTGCTGGCGGTGATGGGCTTCCTCAACGGCCGGCCGGAGTTCCTCGACCTCGCGATCGTCTATGGGCTGCTCAACGTCATCGGCACGATCGCGGTGCTGAAGTACTTCCGCCAGGGCGACCTCGGCGACCCCGGCATCGACGAAGAGCCCGCGAAGTGAGCCTCTGGATCGATGCCGTCAGCTGGGCCTTCCTGGTGGCCGGCGGGTTCTTCTGCGTCGTCGGCGCGGTCGGCATGCTTCGCATGCCCGACTTCTACACGCGCGCCCACGCCTCCAGCGTGATCGAGACGCTCGGCGCCGGGCTCGTGCTGCTCGGGCTGCTGCTGCAGGCGGGCCTCACGCTGGTGGCGGTGAAGCTGCTGGTGATGGGGGTGCTGATCTTCTTCGCCAGCCCCACCGCCACCCACGCACTGGCACGGGCGGCGATGGTGCGCGGCCTGAAGCCGCTGGCGGAGGAGCACCCACCCGATCGACCGGAGGGCACACCATCGAAGCCCTGATCATCAACGTGCTGCTGGTGCTGATGGCGGTCACGGTTCTCGTGCTCGCACGCAGCCGCAACCTCTTCGGCGTCATCGTGCTCAGCGGCATCTACAGCTTCCTGATGGCCACCGTGATGGTCGCGATGGACGCCGTGGACGTGGCGATGACCGAGGCCTCGGTGGGCGCCGGCATCTCGACCGTGCTGCTGCTCGGCGCGCTGTACCTGTGCAAGAGCGAAGAGTCGGCCGCGGTGCGGGCGCCTTGGCTGCCGCTGGCGGTGTCGATTGCGGTCGGCGGCATGCTCGTCTACGGCACCCTCGGGCTGCCGGAGTTCTCCGACCCCCGGGCGCCGATCCACACCCATGTCGCACCGCGCTACCTGAACGAAAGCAAGAAGGAGGTCGACGTTCCCAACATCGTCACCGCGGTGCTCGCCAGCTACCGTGGCTACGACACCCTCGGCGAGACCACGGTCGTCTTCACCGCCGGCGCCGGCGTGATCGCGCTGCTTCGCCGCCGCCGCCGGGATCGCAAGCCATGAGATACGACCTCATCCTGCGGGTGATCGCGAAGCTGCTGATCCCCTTCATCGTGCTGTTTGCGCTCTACGTCCAGTTCCACGGCGACTTCGGCCCCGGCGGCGGCTTCCAGGCGGGCGTGATCCTCGCCGCGGCAGTGGTCTTCTACGGCCTGATCTTCGGGCTTGCGGACGCGCGCAAGCTGGTGCCGGAGGCGCTCGTCGAGGCGATGACCGCGCTGGGGGTGCTGATCTACGCCGGTGTCGGCGTCGCCGGGCTGCTGCTCGGCGGCCACTACCTCGACTACTTCGTGCTCGACCCCGACCCGGTGCTCGGCCAGCACCGCGGCATCTTCTGGGTCGAGGTCGGCGTCGCGGTGACCGTATCCGGCGTGATGCTGAAGATCTTCTACATGTTCGCCGACCGCGGCAAGGTGGACGAGGAATGACCAGTTCCGCGGCGACCGTCGGCGGTCACTTCACCTATTTCGTCACCGTGTTCCTGATGATCGCGGGGCTGTACATCCTGATCGCCCGGGGCAACCTGATCAAGAAACTGGTCGGCCTGGGCATCTTCCAGACCTCGGCCTACCTGCTCTACCTCGCGCCCGGCAAGCTCGTCGGCGGCACGGCGCCGATCCTCGCCGCCGGCTTCACCGTCTACTCCAACCCGCTCCCGCATGTGCTGATCCTCACCGCCATCGTCGTCGGCGTGGCGACGCTGGCGCTCGGGCTCGCGCTCGTCGTCCGCATCCGCGAGGCCTACGACTGCATCGAGGAAGACGAGATCCTGGCCAGCGACGCCGCAACTGGCGGCCGCGACGAGCCGCCGCCGACACGATGAGCCTGGCTGCGCATCTGCCTGCACTGCAGGTCGTCGTTCCTTTGCTCGCCGCGCCGCTGACGGTGCTGCTGCGCCGCCGCGACCTCGCGTTCGGGGTGGCGCTGGTGGCAAGCTGGGCCGCGCTGGCCGCAGCGGTGGCGCTGTGGCTGCAGGTCGAGAGCGGCGGCACCGTTTCGTACCCGATCGGCAACTGGCCACCGCCCTGGGGCATCGAGTACCGGGTCGACCGCCTGACCGCCTTCGTGCTGGTGCTCGTCGCCGGTGTCGCGGCGCTGGTGCTGCCCTACAGCCGGGCCAGCATCGAGGCCGAGGTACCACCGCAGCAGCATTACCTCTTCTACACGATGTTCCTGCTGTGCCTGGCGGGGCTGCTCGGCATCACGATCACCGGCGACGCCTTCAACGTTTTCGTCTTCCTCGAGATCTCGTCGCTCGCCACCTACGTGCTGATCGCGCTCGGCCGCGATCGCCGCGCACTGGTGGCGTCGTACCAGTATCTGATCATGGGCACCATCGGTGCCACCTTCTTCGTCATCGGCGTCGGCCTGCTGTACCTGATGACGGGGACGCTGAACCTGGCCGACATGGGCCGGCGGCTGGCCGATGTGCACGGCACGCGCCCGGTGCTGGCGGCGCTGGCCTTCGTCACCGTCGGCATCTCGCTGAAGCTGGCGCTGTTCCCGCTGCACCAGTGGCTGCCCGACGCCTACACCCATGCACCGTCGGCGGTGTCGGCCTTTCTCGCCGCCACGGCCACCAAGGTGGCGGTGTACGTGCTGGTGCGGTTCTACTTCTCGGTCTTCGGCCACTCGCAGGTCTTCGGCCGGCTGCCGACGCAGGAGGTGATGCTGCTGCTGGCGCTTGCCGGCATGTTCGTGGCCTCGGCGATCGCGATCCTGCAGACCGATCTGAAGAGGCTGTTCGCCTACTCGAGCGTCGCCCAGATCGGCTACATCGTGCTCGGCCTGTCGTTCGACACCACTTCCGGGCTCACCGCCACCATCGTGCACCTGTTCAACCACGGCATCACGAAAGGCGCCGTCTTCCTGCTGCTCGGCGGCGTGGCGCTGGTGATGGGCGGCACCAGCCTGGCGCGAATCCAGGGCCTGGGCCGGCGCATGCCGCTGACGAGCTTCGGCATCGTGCTGTGCGGCCTGTCACTGATCGGCGTACCGGGCACCGCCGGCTTCGTCGGCAAGTGGTACCTGATCCTCGCCGCGCTCGAGCAGGGCCAGTGGTGGCTGGTCTTCATGATCGTCGCCTCGTCGCTGCTCGCCGTGGCCTATGTCTGGCGCTTCGTCGAGGCGGCCTACTTCCGCGAGCCCAGGCAGGACACTGCGGGCGGGCCGCCGGTCCCCTGGAGCATGGTGGTCCCGGCGGCGCTGCTCGTCGTGGCGACGGTCTACTTCGGCATCGACAGCTCTTTGACCGCCGGCGCGGCCGCGAGGGCGGCCGCCGATCTGCTCGGAGGCCTGCGCTGATGGTCGCGGCCGAGCAGGCGATCGCGCTCGCGCTGGCGGTGCCGGCAGTGGGCGCGGTGGCGATCGCGCTCGCCGGCCGTGCACCCAACCTGCGCGAGGCGATCACGCTGCTGACCGCGGCGTTGCTGCTGGCCTGCGTGGCGACGCTGCTGCCCGAGGTGCAGCGCGGCGCGCAGCCGGCGCTGACGTTGTGGACGATGGTGCCGGGGCTGCAGATCGCCTTCGCGGTCGAGCCGCTGGGGATGCTGTTCGCGCTCATCGCCTCCGGGTTGTGGATCGTCAACTCGCTCTACTCGATCGGCTACATGCGCGGCAACGCGGAGCAGAAGCAGACCCGCTTCTACGTCTGCTTCGCGCTCGCGCTGGCGGCCACGATGGGCATCGCCTTCGCCGGCAACCTGTTCACGCTGTTCGTTTTCTACGAAGCGCTGACACTCGTCACCTACCCGCTCGTCACCCACCACGGCACCGACACCGCGCGCAACGGCGGCCGTGTCTACCTCGCGGTCCTGATGGGCACCTCGATCGTGCTGCTGCTGCCGGCGCTGGTGTTCGTCTGGCATGTCGCGGGCACCACCGACTTCACCGCCGGCGGCATCCTCGCCGGCAAGCTCGGACCGGCGGCGCTCGCCGGGCTGCTGGCGCTGTGCATGTTCGGCATCGGCAAGGCGGCGTTGATGCCCTTCCACCGCTGGCTGCCGGCGGCGATGGTGGCGCCGACACCGGTCTCGGCGCTGTTGCACGCGGTGGCGGTGGTGAAGGCCGGCGTCTTCAGCGTCGTCAAGGTGGTGGTCTATGTCTTCGGCGTCGACAACCTCGCGCAGGCCGGCTTCGGCGGCAGCGTCGCCACCTGGCTGGTGGGGGTGTCCGGCTTCACGATCGTCGCCGCTTCGGTGGTGGCGCTGAAGGCCGACAACCTCAAGCGCCGGCTCGCCTACTCGACGGTGAGCCAGCTCTCCTACGTCGTGATGGCCGCCGCGGTGCTGGTGCCGATGTCGCTCGTCGGCGCGGTGCTGCACATCGCCGCGCATGCGGTGGGCAAGATCACGCTCTTCTTCGCCGCGGGCGCGGTCTACACCGCCGCGCACAAGACCGAGGTCAGCCAGCTCGACGGCATCGGCCGGCGAATGCCGTGGACGATGGGCGCTTTCGCGATCGCGGCGCTGTCGATGATCGGCCTGCCGCCCGCGGTGGGCTTCGTCTCGAAGTGGTACATGCTCTCGGGCGCGATGGCGGCGCAGCAGTGGTTCGCCGTGGCCGTGATCGTCGTCAGCACGCTGCTCAACGCCGGCTACTTCCTGCCCATCGTCTACCGCGCCTTCTTCGTCGCCCCCGCTGCCGCCGGCGACCAAGGCCACCCGCATGGCGAAGCACCCTGGCCGATGGTGGTGGCCTTGTGCACCACGGCGGCAGCGACCGTGGTGCTGTTCTTCGTCCCCGACCTGCCGCTTGCGCTGGCACACCAGCTGCCCGGAACCCGAGTGCCGTGATCGATCCCGAGATGAAAGACGCGTCCACCTCCCTTGTCCCGAACCGCGGGTTCGGCGAGCCGCGTGACACCCGGCGCCTGCGTCTCGCCCTGCTCGGCGTGCTGGTGCTGACCGTGCTGGCCGAGGCGCTGGTGCACCTGCACCCGCACTTCGAGGTCGACTCGGTGTTCGGCTTTCATGCCGGATTCGGCTTCGCGGCCTGCGCGGCTTTGATCGTCGGCGCCAGGGCATTGGCGCTGCTGCTCGGGCGAGCGGACAGCTACTACGGCCGGCGCGATGACTGAGGCCGTGGTCCACCCCGCGCTGGTGCTGATCGTCGGCGGCCTGCTGCTGCCGCTGTTGCGCGGTGCAGTCCGGTCGACGGCCATCGTCGTGCTGCCGCTCGTCACGCTGGCCCTCGTCTGGCAGGTGCCCGACGGGCCGGCATGGCAGACCCAGTTCCTCGACCACCCGATCGCTCCGCTGCAGGGCGACAAGCTGTCGCGGCTGTTCGCGACCATCTTCGCGCTGATGGCCGCCGGCGGAGGCCTCTTCGCGATCGGCCAGCCGAGCCGCGTCGAGGTGCCCGCGGCCTTCGTCTACGCCGGCTCGGCGATCGGCGTCGCGTTCGCCGGCGACCTGATCACGGTGTTCGTGTTCTGGGAGTTGATGGCCGTCGCCTCGACGCTGGTGCTGTGGAGCCATGGCCAGGAGGCTTCGTACCGCGCCGCCCGCCGCTACCTGGCGATCCACCTGCTGGGCGGCGTGCTGCTCTTCGCCGGCATCGCCGGCCATGTCGGGCAGACCGGCAGCGTGGCCTTCACCGGCATGGCGCCCGATTCGATCGCCCAGGCGCTGATCCTGGCCGGCTTTCTCGTCAACGCCGCGGCCCCTCCGCTGTCGGCCTGGCTGCCCGATGCCTACCCGGAGGCCTCGTGGAGCGGCACGGTCTTTCTGTCGGCGTTCACCACCAAGACCGCTGTCTACGTGCTGATCCGCGGCTTCCCGGCGACCGATCTGCTGATCTGGGTGGGCCTCTTGATGGCCTTCTACGGCATCGTCTACGGGCTGCTCGCCGACGACCTGCGGCGCATCCTGGCCTACACGATCGTCAACCAGGGCGGCCTGATGATCGCCGGCATCGGCATCGGCAGCGAGATGGCGATCAACGGCGCCGCGGCGCAGGCCTTCTGCGGCATCGTCTACGTCGCGCTGCTGCTGATGGCCGCCGGTTCGGTGCTGCGGGCGACCGGCCGGCGAAGGTGCTCCGAGCTCGGCGGGCTCCACCGCACGATGCCGCTCACCGCCGGCTGCGCAGTCGTGGGCGCGCTGGCGGTCTCGTCGTTCCCGTTCACCTCGGGCTTCGTCTCGAAGTCGATGGTTTCGCAGGCCGCTGCCGACGCCCATCTGCTGCCGGTGTGGCTTCTGCTGATGGCGGCCTCGGCGGGAGCCGTCCTGCACGCCGGCCTGCGGTTTCCGTGGCTCGTCTTCTTCAGCCGGGACTCAGGACTGAGGCCCCCCGAGCCGCCCGCCAGCATGCGCTGGGCGATGGTGTCGTTCGCGATCGTGTGCATCGTGCTCGGTGTCTGGCCCGGTCCGCTGTACGCGCTGCTGCCCTACCCCGTGGCCTACGAACCCTACACCGCGGCGCATGTGCTGACGCAGTTGCAACTGCTGCTGTTCGCGGCGCTGGCGTTCTTCGTGATGCTGCCGGTGTTGAAGCGCGCGCCGACCACCTTGCTCGACGTCGACTGGCTGTGGCGGCGGCTGTTGCCGGCAACTCTCCGGCTCTCGGAGGCTGCGCTCGCACGGGTGCGCAAGGCGCTCGAAGACCGCGTCGCTGCCAGCGCCGCCGCCCTGGGTGCCGCGCTGCGCCGCGGGGTCGGTCCCGACGGACGCCTCGCGCAGACCTGGTCGACCCGGACGATGGCGCTGGCCGTGCTCGTGCTGCTTCTCTGCTACCTTGCGCTCTACTACACCTGAAGCGGCGCCGAGGGCCCTCTGCACGGGCACGAACGGCGCCGCTCGAACGCCGACATGAAACTCGCCACCTGGAACGTCAATTCGCTCGCCGTGCGGCTGCCGCAAGCGCTGGCCTGGCTGGCCGAACACCGGCCCGACGTGCTGGTGCTGCAGGAAACCAAGCTCGCCGACGACAAGTTTCCGCACGCCGACTTCGAAGCCGCCGGTTGGCATGCGCAGTGGCTCGGGCAGAAGACCTACAACGGCGTGGCGCTGCTCAGCCGCAGCGAGGCCGATGGCGTCGTGCGCAACATCCCCGGCTTTTCCGACGACCAGGCGCGTGTGATCGCTGCCACCGTCGACGGCGTGCGAACGATCGGCGCCTACTTCCCCAACGGGCAGGAGCCGGGCAGCGACAAGTTCGCCTACAAGATGCGCTGGATGGGCGCGCTTCGCGACTGGGTGCGCGCCGAGATGGCGCAGCACCCGCAACTCGTGCTGATGGGCGACTTCAACATCGCACCCGAGGACCGTGACGTCCACGACCCCATCGCCTGGGCCGGCAAGATCCATTGCACCGACGAGGAGCGCGAGCACTTCCGCCAGCTGCTCGGGCTGGGCCTCGTCGACGCCTTCCGGCTCTTCGACCAGCCGCCCAAGAGCTGGAGCTGGTGGGACTACCGCAACCTCGCGTTCCGCAAGAACCAGGGCCTTCGCATCGACCACATCCTGGTCAGCGAGGTCCTGCGCCCCCGGGTGAAAGCCTGCACGATCGACAAGCTGCCACGCAAGGCCGAGCGGCCGAGCGACCACGCGCCGGTGGTGGCCGAGATCGGCTGAGTCGGGTCAGGGCTTCAAGCCGGCGCAGGCATCGCGCCGCGGCTGCGCGAGGGGCTTGCCACCACGCTCCTTGGCGCGCGCGGCCATCTGCTCGCGGTGTTGGTCGCGGATGGCCTTGCACTCCTCGTAGCTCTTTGCCGAGCGCATGCGCTCCTGGTGTTCGGCCCTCTCCTGCGGGGTCATCAGCGACCAGCCCGGGGTGTAGTCGCCGCCCCAGCGGCCCATCATGCCCCGTCCGGGACCCATCCCTGGGGCACTCGCCGCGGGTCCGGCCCCGGGGCCGCGGCCGGGGCCGGAACCGGGTTGCGCGAGGGTTGAGCCTGCCAGCGCTGCCCCGAGGATGGCGACGCACCAGAAAGTCTTCGACATGCGCATCTGTGCTCTCCCGAGCGGCAGCCAGAGGCCGCTCACACCCGGAAGATTAGAGCCGAACGAAGCCAGGCGTTGAGCAAGCTCAAGCGCGCCGCCGCGGCGGCGCGCGCGTCAGTCGTCGAGTCCGAGCTCCTGGATCTTGCGCGTGATGGTGTTGCGCCCGATGCCGAGGCGCTGCGCCGCCTCGATGCGCCGGCCGCGCGTGATCTCGAGCGCGGTGTGGATCAGCCGGCCCTCGAACTGCCGTGTCAACGCCTCCCAGACCTCGGGCTCGCCGCCTTCGAGCCGGCGACGCGCTTCGCGCTCGAGATCGAGCAGCCAGCCGCCGACCGGCAACGACATCGGCACCGGCGGCGATGCCGGCGCGGCGGCCGCTGGCATCGCGCCCGCTGGCCCGCCCACCGGCGCGAGGTCTGCGTCGGCCACCGGTACCGAAGCGGCGGGCGTCTCGCTCCCCTGCAATTCCGGTGGCAGGTCCTTCGGTTCGACCACCTGCGCCGGCGCCATCACCGTCAGCCAGTGGCAGATGTTCTCGAGCTGGCGGACGTTGCCCGGGAAGTCGAAGCCCTGCAGCTTCTGCAGCGCGGCATCGGTGATGCGCTTGGCCTCGACGCCCAGTTCACGCGCGCTCTTGCCGAGGAAGAAGCGCGTCAGCATCGGGATGTCTTCGCGGCGCTCCCTTAGCGCCGGCAGGCGCAGCCGGATGACGTTGAGGCGGTGGTAGAGGTCCTCGCGGAAGGCACCCTCCTTCACGCGCTGCTCGAGGTTCTGGTGCGTCGCAGCGATCACGCGCACGTTGGCCTTCAGCGGCTGATGGCCGCCGACGCGGTAGAACTGGCCGTCGGAGAGCACGCGCAGCAGCCGCGTCTGCAGGTCGAACGGCATGTCGCCGATCTCGTCGAGGAACAGCGTGCCGCCGTCGGCCTGCTCGAAGCGGCCGCGGCGCATCGTCTGGGCGCCGGTGAAGGCGCCGCGTTCGTGGCCGAAGAGCTCACTCTCGAGCAGGTCCTTCGGGATCGCGGCGGTGTTGATGGCCACGAAGGGTCCGTTGGCGCCCTGCTCACCGCGCGGGCTGTGGCGGTGCAGCGCACGCGCCACCAGCTCCTTGCCGGTACCGCTCTCGCCGGTGATCAGCACCGTGACGTTGCTCTGCGAGAGACGGCCGATCGCGCGGAACACGTCCTGCATCGCCGGCGCCTGGCCGAGCATCTCCTGCGCCTGCGCGGTGCCGTTGTCGCGCACTTCCTCGCGCAGGCTCTCGTCGACCGCGCGGCGGATCAGCTCCACCGCCTTGGTGAGGTCGAAGGGCTTCGGCAGGTACTCGAAGGCTCCACCCTGGAACGCCGACACCGCGCTGTCGAGGTCGGAGTAGGCGGTCATGATGATCACCGGCAGCCCGGGCGAGCGCGCCTTGACCTTGGCCAGCAGGTCGACGCCCGAGATGCCGGGCATACGGATGTCGCTCACCAGCACCTGCGGCTCGTCGGACTCGAGGGCAGCGAGCACTTCGCGAGCGCTGGCAAAGCTGCGCACCTGGAACTGCTCGCGCGCGAGCGCCTTCTCGAGCACGAAGCGGATGGATTGGTCGTCGTCGACGATCCAGATGGGTTTCATGCGAAGTGGCGCGTCGGTCTGACCATCGAGGACTTCTTCAAGGCAGCGGAATCAACAGCTTGAACACCGTCCGGCCCGGGACGCTGTCGAATTCGATCGTGCCCTGGTGCTGCTGCACGAAAGTCTGCGCCAGCGTCAGCCCGAGCCCCGAGCCGCCCTCCCGCCCCGACACCAGCGGGTGGAAGACGCGCTCCCGGATCGACTCGGGCACTCCCGGTCCGTTGTCCTGGACATGCAATTCCAGTGCCAGACGGAAGCGCTGCTTGCCGAAGGTGACCTGCCGCGCAATCCGCGTCCGCAGCACGATGCAGGCGTCACCCTTGACGATGCGCCCGCTGTACGGCACTTCGGGGTCCACCGGGCCGGCCAGCGCCTGGGTGGCGTTGTGCGCAATGTTCAGCACCGCCTGGATCAGCTGCTCCCGGTCGCCGCGGAACTCGGGGATCGAGGCGTCGTAGTCGCGCTCGACGGTCAGCCCGCGCGGGTACTCGGCGAGGATCAGCGAACGCACGCGCTCGCAGATCTCGTGGATGTTGACGTCGCCCACCACATGCGGGCGGCGGTGCGGCGCGAGCAGCCGGTCGACGAGCGCCTGCAGCCGGTCGGCCTCGTGGATGATGACCTGCGTGTACTCGGTCAGCTCCCTCGAGTTGACCTCCATCGCCAGCAGCTGCGCCGCGCCACGGATGCCGCCGAGCGGGTTCTTGATCTCGTGCGCGAGGTTGCGCACCAGCTCCTTGTTGGCCTGCGCCTGGCCGTGCGCACGCTCCTCGCGGTCGAGCCGCGTCTGCTGCTCGACCTCGATCATCTCCAGCAGCACGAGCCCGGGCATGTCCATCTGGCTGACGATCACGTGCACCGGCAGCTCGGGGGCGGCGGTGGCCGGGCGCCGCAGCAGCGCCTCGAAGCGGCCGCTGGCCACCTCGTTGCGCGACACCAGCCGCAGCGCGTCGCGAAGCGGTGCGGGGTCGGCCAGCCAGTCGGCGGCGTTGCTGCGCGTCAGCGTGCGGCGCGAGACGCCGGCCATGTTCTCGAGTGCCGAGTTGGCCAGCAGGCAATGACCGTCGGCGCGCACCACCGCGACCATCGTCGCCAAGTGGTCGAAGGCCTCGAGTCCCGGTGGCAGCAGCTCGGCGTCGGCGTTCACGGGTACGACCGGCGACATCGGCCACGAAGAGGCGCCCGCGCGGCCCATCCGGGTCCCGTCACTCGGGAGTGACTCCCTTCGGGCGGCCGGGCGGGGCTCACTGGTGCACCCTACGGCCTGCGGCCGGTCCCGCCGGGCGGGAGTGAGCCCCTTCGGGCGGCCGGGCGGGGCTCACTGGTGCACCCTACGGCCTGCGGCCGGTCCCGCCGGGCGGGAGTGAGCCCCTTCGGGCGGCCGGGCGGGGCTCACGGGCTGAGCTTGCCGAGCTCGCGCTTGATCGCCGCGATGTCCGACTCCTTGCGCGCGATGCTCGCCTTCAGCTCGGCCACCCGTTCGAGGTAACGCTGATAGTTGCGTTCGTCGCCGCGGCGCTCGGGCTCGCCGTTGTTGTATTCCTTCTGCAGCGCGGCGAGTTTCTCCTCCTCCTTGCGCAGTTCCTCGGTGAGGATGCGGCGCGCGTCGTTGTCGCGCGCACGCTGTGCCGCCGGGTCGACCCGCGACTCCGCCGGCCGCGCCGGCGCGGCGCCGCTGGCCGCCGACGCCGGCCGCCGCGCCGGGGCCTGGATGACCGTGATGGGTGCGCCCTCGATCGTGCGGCAGCCCTTGTCCCGCGCCTGCTGCGGCGTCAGCGCATCGGTGTACTCCACCGGCGGCCCGGGGCAGCGATAGACGACACCGCCCGCGCCCGAGGCCGGCTGCGCGTGCGCCGCTGCCGACAACATCAGCGCCATTGCGCCGAAGGTGAAGGGCGAGCGGGTCGAGCCTGGTTTCATCGTTTCACCTCCACGATGCACCGAACCGAGCCCGGGCACCTGCGCGAGACACCGGCAGTCATTGTGACCCACGATGGGGCGCTGTCTCCCCATGCAAGCGCAAAGGGCGACCCGTGGGTCGCCCTCGTGGCTGCGGCGGACCGCGCTGCCGGCATCAGCGCATCAGAGGCTGTAGTACATGTCGAACTCGATCGGGTGCGTGGTCATGCGGAAGCGCGTCACCTCCTGCATCTTCAGCTCGATGTAGGCGTCGATGAGGGTGTCGGTGAAGACGCCGCCCTTGGTCAGGAAGGCACGGTCCTTGTCGAGCTCGTCGAGCGCTTGGTCGAGGCTGTGGCAGACAGTCGGGATCTTCGCGTCCTCTTCCGGCGGCAGGTGGTAGAGGTCCTTCGTGGCCGCCTCGCCCGGGTGGATCTTGTTCTCGACCCCGTCGACACCGGCCATCAGCATCGCCGCGAAGGCGAAGTACGGGTTGCAGGTGGGGTCGGGGAATCGCACCTCGATTCGGCGCCCCTTCGGGTTGGCCACGTAGGGGATGCGGATCGACGCCGAGCGGTTGCGCGAGCTGTAGGCCAGCTTCACCGGCGCCTCGAAGCCGGGCACCAGGCGCTTGTAGCTGTTGGTGCCGGGGTTGGTGATCGCGTTGAGCGCTCGGGCGTGCTTAATGATGCCGCCGATGTAGTAGAGCGCGAACTCCGACAGGCCAGCGTAGCCGTCGCCGGCAAAGAGGTTCTTGCCGTCCTTCCACACGCTTTGGTGCACGTGCATGCCGCTGCCGTTGTCGCCGACCACCGGCTTGGGCATGAAGGTGGCCGTCTTGCCGTAAGCCTGCGCGACGTTGTGGATGACGTACTTCTGCAGCATCAGCCAGTCGGCGCGCTGCACGAGGGTGCTGAACTTGGTGCCGATCTCGCACTGGCCGGGCGCCGCCACCTCGTGATGGTGAACTTCGACCGGGATGCCGAGCTGCTCGAGGATCAGGCACATCTCGGAGCGGATGTCCTGGAAGCTGTCGACCGGGGGCACCGGAAAATAGCCGCCCTTCAGCGCCGGCCGGTGGCCCATGTTGCCGCCCTCGAAGCTGGCGCCGGTGCTCCACGGCGCTTCTTCGGAGCCCACCTTGTAGAACGCGCCCGAGGGGTCGGCGCCCCACTGCACCTGGTCGAAGATGAAGAACTCGGGTTCGGGGCCGAAAAAGGCGGCGTCGCCGATGCCGCTGCTCTTCAGGTACGCCTCGGCGCGCTTGGCCAGGCTGCGCGGGTCGCGCTCGTAGGGCTTGCCGTCACCGGGCTCGAGCACATCGCACGAGAGGATGAGCGTCGGCTCCTCGTAGAAGGGGTCGATGTTGGCGGTGTTCGGGTCCGGCATCAGCAGCATGTCGGATGCCTCGATGCCCTTCCAGCCAGCGATGGACGAACCGTCGAAGGCGTGGCCGGACGTGAACTTGTCTTCGTCGAACACGGAGACGGGTACCGAGACGTGCTGCTCCTTGCCGCGGGTGTCGGTGAAACGGAAGTCGACGAACTTGACCTCGTTCTCCTTCACCATCTTCATCACGTCGGCAACGGTCTTTGCCATTGAGGGATCTCCTAAGCGGGGGCTTTTCGGGTCGGGTTGGTGGTGTTGGCGTTCAGTGGCCCCGCGAGGAACGGGCTCCCCCAAATGCGCACCCAAATGTAGCAGAAACCATGCCAAAGGCTTTGGCGCCAGCTGAAGGCAAGATCACTGCGGATGCCCTCAGTTCGATGGCAGAAGACCGATCCAGCTCGCTCGACACCGGATCGCCTCAGAACGGTGCATCAACGGCCGGCGCCACGCACCGATTCGGGGCCGAGCTGGGCACCGATTTGGACCAGCCCCTGCCGCAGCTCGGCAAAAGCGGCCGCCACCAGCCGGTCGCCGCGCCCCTTGACGCCGAGCTCGATGTGGCGGCCATGCAGCGGGTGGTCGACGCTCGGCAGGCTGAACACCCGGATGCCGGCGTGCGCGGCCTCGATCGCCTCCATCAGCGGCGTCAGCGTCGCTTCGGCAATGCCGAACACCACCACCGCGCGTTCCTGGAGCGCCTGGGTCCCGTGCAGCGGCGCATAGAGGGTGTCGAGCAGCGACTCGATCATCGGGTGCGCCATCACCGGGAAGCCAGGCACGAAATGCACCGAGCCGACGGTGAAACCCGGGATCTTGTTGTACGGGTTGGCGATCAGGCCCGCACCCTGCGGAAAGCAGCCCATGTTCAGCCGGTGGACGTTGTCCGCCCGCCCGGGCTCGAACAGCACCCCCTGCTCGCGCGCGACGTCGCGCATGCGTTCCTCGATCAGCGCTTTCGCGCCGGGGTGCAGTTCGAGCGGCACGCCCAGCGCCGCTGCCGCGCACTGCCGGGTATGGTCGTCCGGAGTGGCGCCGATGCCGCCGCAGCAGAACACCGCGTCGCCGCCGGCGAAGGCCTCTCGCAGAACCGCGGTGATGCCCGGGCGGTCGTCGCCGACGTAGCGTGCCCACGACAGCGCGAGGCCGCGGGCCGCCAGCAGCTCGATCACCTTCGGCAGGTGTTTGTCCTGCCGGCGGCCGGAGAGGATCTCGTCGCCGACGATCACGAGGCCGAAGTTCATGTCGCGCTCCTCGGTGCCAGGCGGCGCCGTTCGTCGAGCGCGGCCAGCAGATAGTGGGTGAACCACAGGCTCTCGAAGGTGAACACCAGCGTGTACAGCGCCACCGCGGCCATCATCAGCCAGGGTGCCAGCACCAGCGCCGCCGCGCCGCCCGCCCACATCAGCGAAGGCATCATCGCCGCGTAGCCGCAGGCGAGCGCCATCGTTCGCAGCGGCCAGCGGTGGCGCCACAGCAGCTCATGGCGTTCGGCGTCGCCGGCGTGGCGCGCCAGCGCGGCGAAGGCGAACACCCGCCACGCGAGCCAGCCCCAGACCAGCGGCGGCAGCACCAGCACCAGCGGCGGTACGAACCACAGCGGCACGCTCACCGCCAGCGCGAGCACGGCTGCCACGGTGCACAACAGCGACCAGCCGACGCTGCGCCAGCCCCCAGGGGCCGAGGCGTCGCAATCGAGCCCCGGAAAGCGCCGCCGCACGACGAAGGACGCGATGCCGGGCGCCGCGAGCCACGCGACGAGCAGCATCGACGTGACGACGATCGCCGGCACCGCCAGCGTCACCAGCACCAGCGGCGCCAGCACGGCCCGCCAGCGCGCGCCACCGATCGAGTCGAGCCACTCGAACACCGCCCCCAGCAGGTCCCAGCGCTCGAGCGCCTGCCGCACGCCGGCCACCGAGGGCTCCCAGTACCACCAGCCGAGACCGAGCACCGCGCAGGCCACCAGCGCCAGCGGCGGCAGCGCCCACAGCACCACCAACGGGTGCAGGCAATGCAGCGCGGCGCGCCACCAAGCGTCGAAGAAGGCGGCCATCAGGCGCGGTGGAAGAGCCGCGCCAGGCCCAGCCACTGCTGCGACCAGAAGCCGCGGCCGTAGTCGCGCGCGCCGTGTTCGGCCAGCTGGTCGCGGATGCCGGTGGGCTCGTAGCGGGCGTCGAAGCGCGCACTGCCGAACAGCAGGTCCCATACCGGAAACAGCACCGCGAAGTTGTGTCCGCCCAGCGACCCCGGGCCGGCCGATTCGTGACCGACGCCGATGCCGTGGTGCAGGCGGTGGTACCGCGGGCTGACCAGCAAGCGCGACCCCCAGCGGCCGAACGACAGCCGCACGTTGGCGTGCGACAGGCTCTCGACGAGCTGCGTCAGCGCCACCACCGCGACGAACTGGCTCGGCGCAATGCCGACCAGCAGCGCGACGAGCACGAACAGCGAGTCGCGGATGACGTCGTCGAGCAGGTGGTTGCGGTTGTCGGACCACATCGTCATCTGGCGCTGGCTGTGATGCAGCGCGTGCAGCTGCCACCACCAGCCGAAGTGGTGTTGCGCTCGGTGCAGCCCGTAGTCGACGAAGTCGAAGACCACGAGGTAGATCATCAGGCTGACCAGCGCGACGTCGGTGACGCCGGGCCAGGCCGCATCGAGCGAGAAGGTCGGCAGCCCGGCGATGCGCAGCTTGCCGATCGCCAGATCCCACAGCGGGTCGAGCGTCAGGAACATCGCCACCCGGAACAACCCGAGCCGGTGCAGCAGCGTGTAGACGATGTCGACCCGGACCGCGGCGCGATCGGTCACCGCCTCCACCGGCCGCCAGCGTTCGAGCGCGCGAAAGACCGTCAGCATCACGACGATCTGCAGCCCGCCGACCAGCAGCCATCCGGTGGCGCGGTAGCCCTCGGCGAGCAGGTTGCCCATGCCGGTGGCGAACATCGCCGGCTGCACCAGCTGCTCGAACAGCAGCTGCTGCAACTCGCCGAAGGCGCGGCTCACGGCGTCGGCAAGGTCGAGTTCCATTGCGTCGGAGCCTTCACTTCGCCGTCGACGCCGCCTGCGCGTAGCGCGGGTGCGAACGCAGCGTCTCGAAGCAGAAGCCGCGCTGCTTCAGGCCGACGATCAGCGGCTCGAGCACCGCCGGCGCCCAGGGGTCGCGCCTCGACCAGATGCCCAGGTGCGCCAGCATCACGTCCCCCGGGCGCAGCGCCTGCAGCGCACGGCGCAGAAGCACATCGTTGGGGTGCTTCGTGCTGTCGAGTTCGTCGCCGAGGAAGCCGGCGTCGGACCAGCCGACATGCGTCCAGCCGCAGCGCGCCGCCGCCGCCAGCAGCGCCGGCGACGTCTTGCCGCCGGGGGCACGGAAGATCGCCGACATGCGCTGCCCGGTGATGGCCGCGAAGCGCTCGGCCGGCCGAGCCAGCTCGGCGCAATAGGCGGCCTCGTCGAGAACCCGCGGCTTGCCGGCCGCGGGCCCCATCGTCGGCACGACGCGAAAGCCGCCGGGGAGGTCGGCGCGCCAGACATCGTGGTCCCAGGTGTGCGAGCCGAAGGCATGGCCCTCGGCGGCGCGGGCGCGCCACCACGGCGCCCAATCGTCGTCGAGGCTCGCGCCGCCGTTCTTCGTGCGCTCGTTGGCGAGGAAGAACGTCGCCTTCACCCGGTGGCGCGCCAGCACCTCGGCCACCAGCGGCGCCACCGCCATGTGGCCGGTGTCGAAGGTCAGGTACAGCGGCTTGTCGCATGCCGGCGCCGCGGCCGACACGGCGGCCGCAGCGAAGGCCAGCGCGGCCGTCGCGGCGACCTCAGCGAGGTGCATGGTCCAGGGTCCACACGCCATGCGGCGAGCGGCCGACGTCGACCTGCCGGACGACCCTGCGCTGTTCGATGTCGACAATGCTGAGCTTGCGCGCCCAGCGCGACGAGACGAGCAGCTGGCGTCCGTCGGCCATCATCTCCATGCAGTCGGGTCCGCCCGGACCGGGCAGCTGCGCCACCACTTCCAAGGTCTGCAGGTCGATCTGGCTGATCGTGTTCGCAACCCGGTTGCTGACGAAGAGGTGCCGGCGGTCGCCGCGCGCGCGGAAGGCGTGGGCGCCTTCGCCGGTCGCGATGCGCTTGAGCAGCCGCGGCGGCGAGACGCTCACGTCCCAGGCCTCGACGACGCGGTCGCCGGTGAGGCCGACGAGCAAGGTGCGGTCGTCGGCAGTGAGGTAGACGTCGGCCGGCAGTTTGCCGACCTTGACCTTCCAGCGCGGGGCCTGCGTCGCGAGGTCGATCGCCAGCAGTTCGTCGCTGTCCTGCAGCGACGCGTAGACGACGGTGCTCCGGCTGTCGATCGACAGGTGGCTCGGCGTGCGCGGCGCCTCGATGCGCTTGACCAGCTCGAGCGGCTTGTCGGCCTGCGTGCCGTGCCAGCGGTAGAGGTCGACATGGTTGAGTCGGTTCGCCGCGGTGACGAACCACTTCATGTCGGGCGAGAAGCGCAGGTGGTAAGGGTCGACGATGCCGTGCAGCACGCGCAGCACGCTGCCGTTGCTCGGGTCGACGAAGGTCAACGAGTTGCCGGCCGCGTTGGCGACGATCAGCGTCTTCTCGTCCGGACTCAGGTACAGGTGATGCGGCTCCTTGCCGGTGGGGATGCGGCGCACCTCCTTCATCGCCACCGGGTCGATCTGGCTGATCGTCGCGTCGAGCGAGTTCAGCACGAAGATCGGGCGTGGCGCCGGCGACTGCGCCTGCACGGAGGCGGCGGCCAGCACGGTGAGTGCCGCGGCGGCGGCGCGCCGGGCCAGGGCAATACGAAGACGCAAGCTCGCCATCGGCACGTTCCAACTCCTGGTTGTCAGTCGTCGCTGCTGTCGCCGCCAAGCACGCCGCCGAGCAGCCCCCCGGCGCCGAAGCCACCGAGCACCGAGCCCTCCTCGCGCGAGCCGCCGCGCTGCGGTGCGGCCGCGAACACCCGCGACGCCAGCCGCGAGAACGGCAGGCTCTGCAGCCAGATCGTCCCCGGGCCGGTGAGCTTGGCGAAGAACAGGCCCTCGCCGCCGAAGAGCGCGGTCTTGATCTTGCCGACGTACTGGATCTCGAAGGCCACGCTCGGCGTGTAGGCCACCACGCAGCCGGTATCGACGAGCAGCGTCTGCCCGGGCTGCAGCTCGCGCCGCACCACGGTGCCCCCGGCATGCACGAATGCGAGGCCGTTGCCCTCGAGCTTCTGCATGATGAAGCCTTCGCCGCCGAAGAAGCCGGTCGACAGCTTCTGCTGCAGCGCGATGCCGAGCGAGACGCCGCGCGCGGCGCAGAGGAACGCATCCTTCTGGCAGATCAGCGTGCCGCCGAGCTTGGAGAGGTCCATCGGCAGGATCTTGCCGGGGTACGGCGCCGCGAACGCCACCCGCTGCTTGCTGCCGCCCTGGTTGGTGTAGACGGTCGTGAAGAGCGACTCGCCGGTGACCAAGCGCTTGCCGGCCGACAACAGCTTGCCGAACAAGCCGCCGCCACCGCCGCCGGAACCGTCGCCGAAGACGGTGTCCATCGTGATCGATGCGTCCATGAACATCATGCTGCCGGCCTCACCGACGGCAGCCTCGCCGGGGTCGAGCTCGACCTCGACGAACTGCATCTCGGAGCCTTTGATCTCGTAGTCGACGACATCCATCGCCATGAAGGGCCACCTCTGGAGTTGATCGGGCTTGGCCGCACAACTCGCTCCCCCGCCGAGCGCGGACCGGGCAGGCCCAGCCAGGGGGTTGTCGGAGTGAGCGGCAAACCTGAGATGGTAGCGAATGGTGTCTTGCCCGCCGTCACTCCGGGCGGGGCGGCCGGTAGCATCCCGTTGCATCGCATGCACTCGTGCACGCCGGGGCGCCGCGGGCTGCCGAAAATGCCCGCGCGATGCCCCTCTCCCCCACCACTTACTGGCTTGCGAGCGCGATGGTCGCGCTGGCCGCGGCCGCCGTCACGGTGTACGGCTGGCATGGCGCTCGCCGGCAACGGGGCTGGCTCGCATGGCTGGCGGCACTTTGGTGCAACGCGGCCGGACTCGCACTCGCCGCGGTCGCATCCGAAGGCGCCCGCTGGCCGGCGGCGCTGGCCGCCCAGGCGCTGTGGCTCGCCTGGCCGGCGCTCACGCTCGCCGGCGTCCGCCGGTTCCACGCCCGCGTGCAGTGGCCCACCACCGGCCGGCAGGACCTGATGCTGGTGCTGCTGTGTGCGGCCTGGCTCGCGACCAGCCCCGCCTGGCCTGCCGACTCGGCATTCGCCGCGCTGGCGGCACCGCTGGCGATGCTGCTCGTGCAGCTATATGTCGCGGGCCTGATCTGGAGCGCCAGCTCGCGGCCCGAGGCACAGGCGCTGCGGCTGGTCGCGCTGCTGATGGCCGGTGCGGCGGTGGCGCCCATGGTGTCGCTCGGGTCCGCCGTCGACGCCCCCGGGCTCTTCGAACGCCAAGCGCTGGCGATCGCCTTCGCGACGCTGACGATGGCCTTTGCGACGATCGGCCTCGCCTCCGAACGGCGCGAGCGCCACTGGCGCGAATCGCGCCGCCGGCTGCGGGTGCTGGCGCACATCGACTCGCTGACGCGGGTGCCGAACCGTCGCCGCTTCGAAGAGTTGGCCGGCCGCGCGCTGACGCACGATGCGCCGGGCAGCGCGGTGCTGCTGATGTTCGACATCGACCACTTCAAGCGCATCAACGACCAGTTCGGCCACGCCACCGGCGACCGCGCGCTGCGGCTGGTCTCGCAGAGCCTGATGCAGGCACTGCGCGCGCAGGATGTTCCCGGCCGCCAGGGTGGCGACGAGTTCACCCTGCTGCTGCGCAACGCCAGCGTGCGCGAAGCCATGGGCGTCGCCGAGCGGCTGGTCGAGCGGGTGCAGAACTCGGGCCGGCTGATCGGCCTGCCGACGCTGACGTTGAGCTTCGGTGTCGTGCAGGTGCGCGCGGTCGAAGGTGTCGAGGAGGCGCTGCGCCGCGCCGACCAGGCGCTGTACGAGGCCAAGCGCCAGGGCCGTGCCCGCGCCGTGGCGGCCAGCGGCAACGAGCAGCGACCGGTGTTTACCGAGAGCCAGCGCCTCGGGTTGACCGCCGCCTGAAGCGCCTGCCGGGCTGCGGCGCCGGCTGCCGATAATGCGCGGCATGCTGATGTCGCTTCTCGCCATCGGCCTCGGCGCCGCGCTCGGGGCGGTGTTGCGCTGGCTGCTCGCGGTGGCGCTCAACGGCCTGTGGCCGGCGCTGCCGCCGGGGACGCTGGCGGCCAACCTGGTCGGCGGCTACCTGGTCGGCGTCGCGATCGTCATCTTCCTGCACTTCACGACCATCGCACCCGAGTGGCGCCTGTTCGTGATCACCGGCTTCCTCGGTGGGCTCACCACCTTCTCGGCGTTTTCCGCCGAAGTCGTGCAGCTTCTGCTCGGCGGCAGGCCGGGATGGGCGCTGGCCGCGGTGGCGGTGCATGTCACCGGATCGCTGCTCGCCACCTGGGCCGGCATCCTCTCGGCGCGCGCGCTGCTGCCCGCGGCGTGACCGCCGCCGCTCGTCACTCGTGCCGCAGCGCCTCGATGGGGTCGAGGCGCGCCGCGCGGCGCGCGGGGAAGTAGCCGAAGACGACGCCGATCAGCGCCGAGAACAGGAACGATGCGACATTGATCTTCGCGTCGAACAGCAGCGGCACCTCCATCAGTGCCGCCAGCGCGGCCGACGCGAGCGCCGCCAGCGCGAGGCCGATCAGCCCGCCGATCGCCGCCAGCACCACCGCTTCGATCAGGAACTGCAGCAGCACCTCGTGCTCGAGCGCGCCGATCGCCAGCCGCACGCCGATTTCGCGCGTGCGCTCGGTGACGCTGACGAGCATGATGTTCATGATGCCGATGCCACCGACGATCAGGCTCACCGCCGCCACGGCGCCAAGCAGCATCGTCATCACCCGCGTCGTGCCCGACAGCGTCTCGGCGATCTGGCGCGTGTCGACGACGTTGAAGTTGTTCTCGTCGGACTCACTGAGCTTGCGGCGCTCGCGCAGGAGCTCTTCCACCTGGCGCTGAATGCGCTGCGTGTCGGCACCTTCGGCCACCGAGAGCAGCAGCGTCTGCACGTTGGTGTTGCCGGTCAGCCGCCGCTGCACCGCGTGCAGCGGCAGCACGACGGTGTCGTCCTGGTCCTGGCCGATCGCGGCCTGACCTTTCGACGCCAGCAGCCCGATCACCTGGCACGAGAAGCGCGCGACGCGCAGCTGGGCACCGATCGGGTCGCCGCTGCCGAACAGCTCGCGGCGCACCGTCGCCCCGATCAGGCACACCGAAGCCCCGGAACGCACCTCGGTGTCGGAGAACACGCGTCCCGACGCCAGCGTCCAGTTGTTGGTGGTGAAGTACTCGGCGTTGGTGCCGGTGACCACCGTCGACCAGTTCCGTGCGCCCCAGACCACCACCGCCCCGCGGCTGACCGCCGGCGCCACCGCACGCAGCCCGGCGATCTGCGCCGCCAGCGCATCGGCGTCGGCCTCCTTGAAGAGGGGCGCGCCGCCGGCGTCGCGGCCCGGCCCCTGGCGCTGGCCGGGGCGCACCATCAGCAGGTTGCTGCCCAGGCTCGAGATCTGGTCCGAGACCGCGCGAGTCGCGCCGTTGCCGACGGTGACCATCGTGATCACCGCCGCGACGCCGATCACGATGCCGAGGACGGTCAGGAACGACCGCAGCAGGTTGCGCCGGATCTCGCGCAACGCCAGCAGCAGCGTGTTCGTGAACATCAAGCCGGCTCCGCCGCGACCTGCGGCGGGTTGACACGGTCGCTCTCGACGCGCCCGTCGACGAAGCGAACGACGCGCCGCGCCCAGGCCGCCATCTCGGCCTCGTGGGTGACCATCACGATCGCGAGGCCGCGCTCGCGGTTGAGCGATGCCAGCAACTGCATGATCTCGCGGCTGCGCTGGGTGTCGAGGTTGCCGGTGGGCTCGTCGGCGAGCAGCAGGCTCGGCCGCGTGACGAGCGCCCGGGCGATCGCCACTCGCTGCTGCTGGCCGCCGGAAAGCTCGGCCGGCGTGTGCGACTCGCGGCCCGACAGCCCCACCAGCGCGAGCACCTCGCGCGCTTCTCGGTGCCGCGCGGCCGCGCCTTCGCCGCGGTAGACGAGCGGCAGCTCGACGTTTTCGAGCGCGCTGGTTCGCGGCAGCAGGTTGAAACCCTGGAACACGAAGCCGAGGTGGCGGCGCCTGAGCAGCGCACGCTGGTCACGCGTCAAGCGCTGCACCGGCACACCGCGGAACAGGTACTCACCTTCGGTCGGTGTGTCGAGACAGCCGACGATGTTCATCGCGGTGGACTTGCCCGACCCGCTCGGCCCCATGATCGCAACGAAGTCGCCCTCGGCGATGTCGAGGTCGACGCCGTCGAGAGCGCGCACCTCGGCCTCGCCGCGGCCGTAGATCTTGCGCACGCCGCGCATCCGCACCAGCGGCACCTTCGTGACCGCGCCGGCGTCGGCGGCGGCGGTATTCACCGCGCCGGCCCGCCGCGTGCGGAATCGAGGATCACCGCCATGCCTGCCTGCAGCGCCTCGCCGCCGACCTCGGTCTGGCGGCCATCGCTCGCGCCCGGCGTCACCGGCACCGCGACCGGGCGGCCGTCCTGCAGGACCCAGATCTGCTGCGCGGCACCGGTGCGCACGCCGGCCCGGCGCGGCGCCTGAGCCGGCATCCGCGGCAGCAAGCGCGAGACGATGCCGGTCGCGGCCGCCGAAGCCGCTGCCGCATCGGGGTTGAAACGCAGTGCCGCGTTGGGCACCAGCCAGACACCGTCGCGTTCGCTGGCGGTGATCACCGCGGTGGCGGTCATGCCCGGGCGAAGCGTGAGGTCCTCGTTGTCGACACGCAGCTCGGCGACATAGGTCACGACGTTGTCCTTGATCGTCGAGCCGTAGGCCACCCGCGTCACCGCAGCCGGATAGCGCCGGTTGGGATAGGCACTGACGGTGAAGGCCGCCTTCTGGCCCTCGGCCACCTTGCCGACGTCGGCTTCGTCGACGTTGACGTCCAGGCGCAGCCGCTTCAGGTCTTCGGCCAGCGTGAACAGCGTCACCGCCTGCAGCGACGCCGCCACCGCATTGCCCGGCTCGACGGTGCGCGACAGCACCACGCCATCGATCGGCGAGCGGATCGACGCCTTGCGCAGGTTGGTCTGGTCGACCGACAGCGCCGCCGTGGCGTCGCCGACGCTGGCTCGAGCGCTGGCGAGGTCGGCCTCGGCGCGCGCGACCGCAGCGTCGGCCGTGGCCAGCTCGGCCAGCGACGGCACCTTGCCGCCGGACAGCGCGGCCACCTCCTTCAGCCGCCGCTGCTGCCCTTTGGCTTCGGCCAGGGTTGCCTCGGCCTGCCGTACGCGTGCTTCGGCAATCCGAACCGCAGCGGTCGACCGCGCGACCTGGTCGCGCAGCTTCGCGGTGTCGAGCTCGACCAGCACCTGGCCTTTGCGCACGCGACCGTTCACCTCGGCAAGCACGCGCGCCACCGTGCCCGACAGCTCGCTGCCGATGTCGACCTTGTTGGTCGGTTGCAGCGTGCCGTTGGCGGTGACGGTGACGGTGAGCTTCCCGCGCACCAGCGGTTCGGTGAGGTACCGCGGCGCGGTGGCGTCGTTGCTGCGCCCCTGCCACCACCACGCGAGCGCCGCGCCACCGATTGCCAGCAGCGCGACGAGCCAGGGCGTCGGCCGCCGCCACCAGGGCCGAGCGGCGTCGGTGCCGAGCAGGGATTGGATGTCGGCTGCAGGCTGGTTCATGGTGTCGTTCCGGCGGGCGACGGCGCTCCGTCGCGCCACCCGCCGCCGAGCGCCTTGACCAAGCGCAGCTGTGCCGACAGCAACTCGGTTTCGGCGCCGGCCCGGTTGTCCTGCACGGCCAGGCGCGTGCGCTGCGTGTCGAGAACGGTCTGGAAGTCGGCGATGCCACCGGCGTAGCGCGCCTCGGCGAGCCGCGCCGCTTCGCTGGCCGAGGCTTCGGCGGCGCGCAGCGCGCCGAGCCGAAGTTCGGCCGACCGGGTCGCGGCCAGCGTGTCCTCGACCTCCTGCAGCGCAACCAGCACGCGGCCTCGGTAGCTGGCCTGCGCAGCGTCGAAAGCGGCGCGCTGCGCGTCGAGTCGCGCATCGCGCAGCCCGCTATCGACGAGCGGCTGCGCCACGCTCGCCAGCAGCGATGCGACCGCGCCGGTGCCGCCGAGCGACGGCAAGGTCAGCGCGCTCCACACCAGCGACGCCCGAAGTGCGAGTGTCGGTCGCCGGTCGGCATCGGCGGCCGCCACCCGTGCCGCGGCAGCCTGCAGTTGCGCCTCGGCGGCCTGCAGATCGGGGCGGCGGCGCAGCAGCAGGGCCGGGATGCCGGCATCGGGGTGCAGCGAGGGCGGCGGCAACGCCGCCACGGCCACGAGCATGGCGTCGATGCCACCACCGATCGCCTGCGGCGGCCGGCCAGCCAGAACGGCCAGCGCGTGCATCGCCTGCGAGGCGGCGTCATCGAGCGCCGGCAGCAACGCGCGGGTCTGCTCGACCGCCGCAGCGGCCTGCTCGGCATCGAGCGCCGAGACCAGGCCGGCCTGCCGCCGCCAGCGCACGAGCTGCAGGGTCTGTTCCTGCAGCACGAGGTTTTCGCGCGCAAGCCGACCCCGAAGCTGGCTCCCGCGCAGCTGCATGTAGCCGGCCGCCACTTCCGCCGCCAGCGACACTCGCACCGCCGCCAGCGACAGGTCGCTCGCACGCGCTTCTGCAGCAGCGGCAGTCTCGGTGTGAGCCGCGGCGCCGAAGAGGTCGGGCTCCCAGGCGGCGTCGAAGCCGACGTCGAACAGTGAGCTGCCGCTGCGACCCGACGGCTGGTTTCGCTGCGCGGAAGCACCGAGCTGCAGCGTCGGCCGCGACGCGGCAGTCGCGGCGGCCCGCAGGGCTCGCGACTGGCGCAGGTTGGCCCGCGCGATGTCGATGTCGGTGTTGGCCGCGATCGCGACATCGATCAAACGGTCCAGCGTCGGGTCGCCGAACGAGCGCCACCACTCGCCGACCGGCGAGGACGGCGGCGGCGCCACGGCGGATGGCACCCCCGACCACGCAGGCGGCAGTTCGATCGCCTGCAGGGGGTCGGATGTCTGCACCGGTATCGCGCAGGCCGACAACAGCCATGCCGCGACGGCCCCGCACGCCGCAAGCGACCGGCGCGTGCCGGTGGCATCGTCGATGGAACGCGTGATCTGCACCGCCTCATGATGGCAGCGCGGCGCCAAGTCAGCATCTGCGCCGCGCAAAGAATCGTTGCCACGGCCGCAAGCGGACAGGCGCTTGGGTGGTGGAACCGGGGGGAATCGAACCCCCGTCCGCAAGCCATCGCCGGACGGTTCTACATGCGTAGCTGGCTGGTTTGAATCTGAGGGCCACGGTCGCGCAGCAGCACGCTACCGAAGCCCCGAGTCACTTGGTTTTAGCCAGCGGCCGAATGACGCGGCCGGCGGCGATCCGATGTGAATGACCTTGCAGCACTCGGCCTCTCGGCCTCATGCCCAGCCCATCGGAGAGCTGTTGCAAGGCTCGCCGGTTTTAAGCGGCGAGGGCGAAACGTTCGTCGTTCGCAGTTACTTGTTTCCAGTGGATTTACGAGCGGACTGGTGCTCGGCATGCCCCGCGCCGACTCCGCACCCACGTCGAAGCCAGATCGGTCCCAAGGTTCGGAGTTTAGGCCAGTTCGAGCCAGTTCAAGAGGCCCCGGCCATCGCGAACGACCGCGTCGGCCCCCCACTCGTCGACCGGCGCCCCATGCCCGAGATAGCCCCAGGCCGCGGCCAGCGTCGCCATGCCGGCGGCGCGACCGGCCTGCACGTCGCGCGAGTCGTCGCCGACGTAGACGCAGCGCGATGGCGGCAGCCCCAGCCGCCGCGATGCCTCGAGCAGCGGTGCCGGGTGCGGCTTGAGGTGAGGCGTGCTGTCGCCGCCCACCAGCACCGCGGCGCGCCGGTGCAGCGCCAGGCCTTCGACGAGCGGTGCCGCATAACGCAACGCCTTGTTGGTCACGATTCCCCAGCACAGTCGGTGCTCGTCGAGCGCAGCCAGGACTTCGTGCAGATGGTCGAACAGCTGCGTCGCGTGCAGCAGCCGCTGCTCGTAGATCGCGAGGAACTCGGTGCGCAACGGCTCGTAGCCGGGGTCGCCGGGCGCAAGCCCGAAGGCGGCACCGACCATCCCGCGCGCCCCCGATCCGCCGACCGGCCGAAGTCGTTCGTAGGGCAGCGGCGCGAGCCCGCGCGCAGAACGCATCAGGTTCGCTGCCGCCGCGAGGTCCGGCGCGCTGTCGGCCAGCGTGCCGTCCAGGTCGAACAGCACGGCGTCGACGCGCATCACCCCGGCCGCCGCGCCGCCAGCAGGTAGTTGACGCCGGTGTCGGCGTCGAGCCGGTAGCGGCGCGTCAGCGGGTTGTAGCCGAGCCCACGCGTCGCCTCGACGCCGAGCCCGGCCTCCCGGCACCAGCGCGCGAGTTCGCTCGGGCGGATGAACCGGGCGTACTCGTGGGTGCCCTTCGGCAGCAGTTTCAGCAGGTACTCGGCGCCGACGATCGCAAAGAGGAAGGCCTTCGGGTTGCGGTCGATGGTCGAGAAGAAGACCCGGCCGCCCGGGCGGACGAGGCGCGCGCAGGCGTCGACGATCGACCTCGGCTCGGGAACATGCTCGAGCATCTCCATGCAGGTGACGACGTCGAACTCCGCAGGCCGACGGCGCGCCAACTCCTCGGTGGCGACCTCTTCGTAGTCGAGATTCTGTACGCCGGACTCGAGCGCGTGCAGTCGCGCCACGCCGAGCGGCTTCGTGGCGAGGTCGATCCCGGTGACGGTGGCGCCACGGACGGCCATCGCCTCGGCAAGGATGCCGCCGCCGCAGCCGACGTCGAGCACGACCTTGCCGCGCAGCGGCGCGAGGCTGTCGATCCACTCCAGCCGCAGCGGGTTGATCTCGTGCAAGGGGCGGAACTCGCTGGTCGGGTCCCACCAGCGGTGCGCGAGCTCGCTGAACTTGGCGAGCTCCTGGGCGTCGACGTTGGCCATCGGGCGATGCTAGCGCGAGCGACCCCGGAAACGACGAACCCCGCCTCGGCGGGGTTCGTCGGCGGGGCGCCTCGGCACCCCGGGGGTGTGAACCGATCAGCGGCGGGCGCGGGTTCCGACCACTTCGATCTCGACGCGGCGGTTCTTCGCGCGGCCTTCGCTCGTCTTGTTGTCGGCGACAGGCTGCTTCTCGCCCTTGCCTTCGGTGTAGACGCGGTTCTTCTCGACGCCCTTGCTCACCAGATACTCCTTGACGGCATCGGCGCGGCGAACCGAGAGCTTCTGGTTGTAGGCATCGGCGCCGACACTGTCGGTGTGGCCGACGGCGATGATGACCTCGAGGTTGATGCCCTTGGTCTTGCCGACCAAGTCGTCGAGCTTGGCCTTGGCTTCGGGCTTCAGCACGGCCTTGTCGAAATCGAAGAACGCGTCGGCCGCGAAGGTGACCTTCTCGCTCGTCGGGGCAGGCGGTGCGGCGGGGGCGGGAGCCGGGCGCGCGGTCGGCGGCGCAGCAGGCGGCGCGGCGGGACGGGCGGCGGGCGGCGGGGCGACGGGCGGGGCCGCAGCGGGGCGAGGCGCGGGAGCAGACGCGGGCGGCTGGATCGCACCGTCGCAGCCGGCGGCGGCAGTGGCAGGGGTCCAGAAGGCGTCGCGCCAGCAGTATTCATTGGTGCCGTTGCGCCAGGTTTGGCCGAACGGGTTTTGCCAGTTGTCGATCGACTTCGCCTGCGCGAATGCAGCGATCGGGGCAGCAAGCGCGGCGGACGCAAAAAGCACCGCCACCTTGTTCAGTTTCTTCATGGTTCTCCTCTCGATGAAAACCGCAGCAAGCCTGCGAAATTGTCGATCCGACATGCGCAATAACCCGGGTAAACACCCACCGCCGCGGGCACTCACCACTCGCAAATCATTGTGCCATAGGGTATCCGGCGCCCAGCATTTTGAGCGCCTGCGCCGCCGCACCATGCCCTCGTGTTGCGCGACCGCTACAGGGCCGGACCCTTAGAATCAAGCCCCTGCATCGCGCCCTCACGCGGCAGCCGGCTTCGAACATCGCCGCTGCCCGCCGAACCCGGCCTCATGACCCAATTCGCCAAGGAAACCGTCGCCGTCAGCCTCGAAGAAGAGATGCGGCGGTCGTACCTCGATTACGCGATGAGCGTGATCGTCGGGCGTGCGCTGCCCGACGCGCGCGACGGCCTGAAGCCGGTTCACCGGCGGGTGCTGTTCGCGATGCACGAGCTGAACAACGACTGGAACCGCCCCTACAAGAAGAGCGCACGCATCGTCGGCGACGTGATCGGCAAGTACCACCCGCACGGCGACACCGCGGTCTACGACACCATCGTGCGCATGGCACAGGACTTCAGCCTGCGCCACATGCTCGTCGACGGCCAGGGCAACTTCGGCAGCGTCGACGGCGACAACGCGGCGGCGATGCGCTACACGGAGATTCGGCTGGCGAAGATCGCGCACGCGATGCTCGAGGACATCGACAAGGAGACGGTCGACTTCGGGGCCAACTACGACGGCAGCGAGAAGGAGCCGGCGGTGCTGCCGGCGCGGCTGCCCAACCTGCTGGTCAACGGCAGCGCAGGCATCGCGGTGGGGATGGCCACCAACATCCCGCCGCACAACCTGAACGAGATCGTCGACGCCTGCCAGCACCTGTTGAAGAACCCCGAGGCGACGATCGACGAGCTGATGGAGATCGTGCCCGCGCCGGACTTCCCCACCGCGGGGATCATTTACGGGCTGGCCGGCGTGCGCGAGGCCTACCGCACCGGCCGCGGCAAGGTCGTGATGCGCGCGCGCTGCCATTTCGAGGACATCGACAAGGGCGCGCGCCAGGCGATCATCGTCGACGAGATCCCGTACCAGGTGAACAAGAAGACGCTGCAGGAGCGCATCGCCGAACTGGTGGGGGAGAAGAAGCTCGAGGGCATCGCGCACATCCAGGACGAGAGCGACAAGTCCGGCATGCGCGTCGTGATCGAGCTCAAGCGCGGCGAAGTACCCGAGGTGGTGCTGAACAACCTCTACAAGCAGACGCAGCTGCAGGACACCTTCGGCGTCAACATGGTGGCGCTGGTCGACGGCCAGCCGCGCTTGTGCAACCTCAAGCAGTTGCTCGAGATCTTCCTCGAGCACCGGCGCGAGGTGGTGACGCGCCGCACCAACTACGAGTTGCGCAAGGCCCGAGAGCGCGGCCATGTGCTCGAGGGCCTGGCGGTGGCGCTCGCCAACATCGACGCCTTCATCGAGACGATCAAGAACTCGCCGACGCCGCCGGTGGCCAAGGCGGCGCTGATGGGCCGCACCTGGGACTCGTCGCTGGTTCGGGAGATGCTCTCGCGGGCCGAGGGCGAGACGCCGGGCGGCCGCGCCGCCTACCGGCCCGAGGGGCTGCCATCGAGCTACGGGCTGCAGGTCGACGGGCTTTACCGCCTCTCCGACGACCAGGCGCAGGAGATTCTGCAGATGCGCCTGCAGCGCCTGACGGGGCTCGAGCAGGACAAGATCATCGCCGAGTACAAGGAGGTGATGACGCAGATCGCCGATCTGCTCGACATCCTCGCACGACCCGATCGCGTGACGTCGATCATCGGCGCCGAGCTGACGACGTTGCGACAGGAGTTCGGCCAGACCAAGGCCGGCGCCCGGCGCAGCACCATCGAGCGCAACGCGCAGGAACTCGGCACCGAGGACCTGATCACGCCCGCCGACATGGTGGTCACGCTCAGCCACACCGGCTACGTGAAGAGCCAGGCGCTGTCCGAGTACCGCGCGCAGCGCCGCGGCGGCCGTGGCAAGCAAGCGGCGCAGACCAAGGAAGACGACTGGATCGACCAGCTCTTCATCGCCAACACGCACGACTGGATCCTGTGCTTCAGCGACCGCGGCCGCGTCTACTGGCTGAAGGTCTGGGAGGTGCCGCAAGGCTCGCGGGCCTCGCGCGGCAAGCCGATCGTCAACATGTTCCCGCTGCAAGCGGGCGAGAAGATCACCGTCGTACTGCCGCTCACCGGCGAGTTCCGCAGCTTCCCGTCGGATCACTATGTCTTCATGTCCACCGCACTCGGCACCGTGAAGAAGACTTCGCTCGACGAGTTCAGCAACCCGCGCAGGGCCGGCATCATCGCCGTCGACCTCGACCCCGGTGACTACCTGATCGGCGCCGCACTCACCGATGGTCAGCACGACGTGATGCTGTTCAGCGACGGTGGCAAGGCGGTGCGCTTCGACGAAGACGAGGTGCGTCCCTTGAGCCGCACGGCTCGCGGTGTGCGTGGGATGCAGCTCGAGCCGGGGCAGAACGTGATCGCGATGCTGGTCGCCGAGGACGAGACGCAGTCGGTGCTGACCGCCACCGAGAACGGCTACGGCAAGCGCACGTCGATCACCGAGTACACACGCCACGGCCGCGGCACCAAGGGCATGATCGCGATCCAGCAGAGCGAGCGCAACGGCCGTGTCGTCGCCGCGACGCTGGTGCGGCCGGCCGACGAGATCATGCTCATCACCGACAAGGGCGTGCTCGTGCGCACGCGGGTGGCCGAGATCCGCGAGCTCGGCCGCGCCACGCAGGGCGTGACGCTGATCGCTCTCGACGACGGCGCCCGGCTCTCGGGCCTGCAGCGCATCGTCGAGAACGACGCCAACCACGAAGACGGCGCCGACAACGGCGACGACGGCAGCGACAACGCCGGCGGTCCCGGCATGGGGACGGTATGAACGGCAGACACCTGATCGCGGCCCTGGGCCTGGCCCTGGTCTCACTCACCGCGGTGGCGCAGACCACACCGTCCGCCGCCGGCGGCGGCAAGAAGGCGCTGGTGGCGCGCGTGCTGCAGCTGCAGCAGCCGGGCATCGAGGGCGTGGCCCGCCTGCTGGTCGAGCAGCCGGCGATGCAGATGCTGCAGGCCGCGGGCGCGGCGCTTCAGCAGCGCGTCGCTGCCGAGCGGCGCGAAGCGGTCGGCCAGGACATCCAGGCCGATGTCCGCAAGTTCGTCGAGGAATCGGTGCCCCCGGTGCGCAAGCGGGCACTCGAGCTCGCGCCGACTGCGATCGCTCCGATCCTGGAAGAGCGCTTCAGCGAGGACGAGCTGCGGCAGCTGATCACCATCCTCGAATCGCCGGTCAACAAGAAGTTCCAGTCGATGGGCCCCGAGATGCAGCGCTCCCTGGTCGAGAAGCTGGCCGCCGACGTGCGGCCGTCGCTCGACCCGAAGTTCCGCGCCCTCCAGCAAGGCATCGCAGGGCGGCTGGGCATCACCCCGCCGGCCGCCGGCGCGTCGCGCTGAGCCCCTCACGCCGATGAGCGCCGGAGCCGCCGCGCCGCACGACCTGGCGTCGCTTCGCGAGTGCATCGACGGCGTCGACCGCGAGCTGCTCGCGCTGCTGAACCGGCGCGCAGCGCTGGCGCTCGAGGTCGGCGAGTTGAAGAAGCGCGAGGGCTCGGTCGTCTTCCGGCCCGAGCGCGAGGCGCAGGTGATCGCCGGGCTGAAGGCGGCCAACCCAGGGCCGCTGCACAACGACAGCGTGGCGCCGATCTGGCGCGAGATCATGTCCGCCTGCCGCGCGCTCGAGAGCCCGACGCGCGTGGCCTACCTCGGCCCCGCCGGCACCTTCAGCGAGGAGGCGGCGCTCGGCTACTTCGGCTCGTCGATCGCACGCCTGCCCTGCGGCAGCTTCGACGAGGTGTTCCGGATGACGAGCGGGGGCGCCGCCGATTTCGGCGTGGTGCCGATCGAGAACTCCACCGAGGGCGGTGTCGCGCGCTCGCTCGACCTCTTTCTTCACACACCGCTGTTCATCATCGGCGAGACCAGCCTCTTCGTTCGTCACAACCTGCTGCGCAAGAGCGGTTCTCTGGAAGGCATCACCGCGGTGCTCGCCCACCCGCAGGCGCTGGCACAGTGCCACGAGTGGCTGTCGGCGCACCTGCCGAAGGTCGAGCGCCGGCCGGTGTCGAGCAATGCCGAGGGCGCGCGCCTGGCCAGCCTCGACGACAGCCTCGCCGGCATCGCCGGCGAACGCGCGGCGAGCGAGTTCGGGCTGCATGTCGTCGCCCGCGCGATCCAGGACGACCCCCACAACCGCACGCGCTTCGTGATCGTCACGTTGCCGCAGTCGCACCCGGCGCCGAAGCCCTCGGGCCACGACTGCACGAGCCTCGTCGTCTCGGTTCCCAACCGGCCGGGCGCGGTGCACGACCTGCTCGTGCCGCTGAAGAACCACGGGGTTTCGATGACACGCTTCGAGTCCCGCCCCGCGCGTTCGGGGCAGTGGGAGTACTACTTCTACATCGACATCGTCGGGCACGCCGAGGACGGGCACGTTGCTTCGGCGCTGGCAGAACTTCGCGAGGCCTGCGCCTTCTTCAAGGTGCTGGGTTCGTATCCGATCGACGTGCACTGAAGAAGCTGTGAACGAACCCAGCGTGCCCGCGCGGGCCCCCACAAAGCGCCCAATCAAGGCGCAAAGCACAGCCGTGCCCGCCGGCACGGCGAGCATTTGCAATACCGGGTGGGCGCTTTGTGGGGGCCCACCCAATGGGCCGGGGTACCCAAGGGCCGTGCGCGGTGTTGCGCTGCTTGCCCGGGCGGCCAGCCCGGGCTGCGCACCGCGCCTTGCGCACGGCCCTTGGCCATCCCGGCGCGGGCACGCTGGGTCCGTTCACAGCTTCTGACACGCCAGGGGGACCCAAGCCGCATGTTCAACCAGCTCGGCATCATCGGTTGCGGCCTGATGGGTGGCTCCTTCGCGCTCGCGCTGAAGCGGGGCGGGCTCGTCAAGCGCGTGGTCGGCTACAGCAAGTCACCGTCGACGACCGAACGTGCGAAGAAGCTCGGCGTGATCGACGTCGCCGCCGAGTCGGCGCTGCTCGCGGTGTCGGGCTCCGACATCGTGCTGATCTCGGTGCCGGTGGCGGCCACCGAGGCCACCTTCAAGGCCATCCGCCACCTCGTCGAGCCGGGTGTGCTGGTGATGGACGTCGGCAGCACCAAACGCGACGTCGTCGACGCCGCCCGGCGGGTGCTGCGCGAACGGGTCGGCTCCTTCGTGCCCGCGCACCCGATCGCCGGCAAGGAGCTGTCGGGCATCCAGAACGCCGACGCCGCGCTCTACAGCGGCCGTCAGGTGATCCTGACGCCGCTGCCGCAGAACCCGCCGGAGCTGGTGCAGAAGGCCACCGACGTCTGGTCGGCGATCGGCACCCAGGTGCTGAAGATGTCGGCCGAGAACCACGACGCCGCCTTCGCGGCGGTGAGCCACCTGCCGCACCTGCTGGCCTTCGCCTACTTCGGCGCCATCGTCAACCAGCCGCTCGGGCGCGACTACCTCTCGCTCGCCGGCCCGGGCTTTCGCGACTTCACGCGCATCGCCGCCAGCTCGCCCGAGATGTGGCGCGACATCCTGATGGCCAACCGCGAAGAGGTGCTGAAGCAGTCGCAGCGTTTTCGCCATGCGCTCGACGCCTTCGAGACCGTGATCCGCGAAGGCAACACCGACGCGCTCGAGGAGATGATCCGCGGCCCGGCCGAAGGGCGGGCCGGGTGGCAGATGAGTGCTCCACGCGTGCCGCCGCAGCGCTGACGCGGCGGCAGCACCCCCGCGTGTACGACCTCCCGCATCTCGACCTGCCACCGCTGCGTGGCGCTGCCGGCACCGTGCGGCTGCCAGGGTCGAAGAGCATCTCCAACCGCGTCCTGCTGCTCGCCGGGCTCGCCGAGGGCTGCACCGAGGTGCACGATCTGCTCGACTCCGACGACACGCGGGTGATGCTCGACGCGCTCGCCGCGCTCGGTTGCGGCCTCGATCGCCAAGGCGCGGTGCTGCGCGTCACCGGCATCGGCGGCCGGCTCGTTGTGCACGAGGCGAGGCTTTTTCTCGGCAACGCCGGCACTGCGATGAGGCCGCTGACGGCCGCACTGGCGCTGCTCGCCGCCACCCAGGGCGGGTGTTTCGAACTCGCCGGGGTGGCTCGCATGCACGAGCGGCCGATCGCTGACCTCGTCGACGCCCTGCGGCCACTGGGCTGCACGGTGAAGGACCTTGGCACACCGGGCTATCCGCCGCTGCGCGTCGGCGGCAGCGCCGGCGGCCGCCTCGCCACCGACACCCCGATCCACGTGCGCGGCGACGTCTCGAGCCAGTTCCTGACTGCGCTGCTGCTCGCGCTGCCTTTGGTCGCGAGCGATCACGATATCGTCGTCGCCGTCGACGGCGAGCTGATCTCGAAGCCCTATGTCGAGATCACGCTCGCGCTGCTGGCGCGCTTCGGCATCGTGGTCCAGCGCGAAGGCTGGCAGCGCTTCACGATCCCGCGCGGCAGCCGCTACCGCACACCGGGGCGTATCCACGTCGAGGGCGACGCGTCGTCGGCGTCGTACTTCCTCGCGCTCGGAGCGATTGCCGCCGAGCCGCACGCGCCGCTGCGGATCGAAGGCGTGGGCACCGATTCGATCCAGGGCGACATCGCCTTCGTCGACGCCGCGCGGGCGATGGGTGCGGTGGTCGAAGGCGGCCCCGGATGGCTGCAGGTGCACCGGGGGCGCTGGCCGCTCGCGCCGATCACGCTCGACTGCAATCACATCCCCGACGCCGCGATGACCCTTGTGGTGATGGCGTTGTACGCCGACGGGCCGACCCGGCTCTCCGGCATCGCCAGCTGGCGCGTGAAGGAGACCGACCGCATCGCCGCGATGGCCACCGAACTGCGCAAGCTCGGCGCCGGCGTCGACGCGGGGCCGGACTGGATCGAGGTGCACCCGCCGCCGGCTCCCGCGGCTTGGCGGTCGGCGTCGATCGCCACCTACGACGACCACCGCGTCGCGATGTGCTTCTCGCTCGCCGCCTTCAATGCGCTGGCCGGCGCCGAGCCTGCGCGGCCGGTGCGCATCGAGGAGCCGCGCTGCGTCGGCAAGACCTTCCCCGACTACTTCGAGAGGCTGTTCGACGTCGTGCAGGCGCGGCCGGACGAGGTGCCGGTGATCACGATCGATGGCCCCACCGCGTCGGGCAAAGGCACCCTCGCTGCAGCGCTGGCGGCCCGGCTCGGCTGGCGGCTGCTCGACTCCGGCGCGCTCTACCGCGCCACCGCGCTGGCTGCGCTCGATCGTGGCCTCTCGCTCGACGACGAAACCGCGGTCACGGCGCTGGCCGGCACGCTCGATCTGCACTTCGACGCCGACAGCGTCTGGCTGGGGGGGCGCGACATCACACAGGCGCTGCGCCTCGAGACCACCGGAATCGCGGCGTCGCGGGTATCGGCCCATGCCGCGCTGCGGTCGGCGCTGACCCAGCTGCAGCTGGACTTCCGCCGCCCGCCCGGGCTGGTGGCCGACGGGCGTGACATGGGCAGCGTCATCTTCCCCGGCGCGCCGCTCAAGGTGTTCCTCACGGCAAGCCTCGAGTCACGCGCCGATCGGCGGCTTAAGCAGTTGATTTCAAAGGGAATTCAGGCTAGCATCGCGGCCCTTCGCGCCGACATCGCGGCGCGGGACGAGCGCGACCGGTCGCGCAGTGTCTCGCCGCTGGTGCCGGCTGCGGATGCGCTGATGCTCGACAACTCCGAGCTCGGCGTCGACCAATCGGTCGACGTCGTGCTCGGCTGGTGGGCCCAACGCAACCCGCTCGGCGGCTGAATCTTTCGATAGCTTCCGCGCAGGTGAATCACCAGGCCCGACCTGCTTCCCGCCTCGGCCGCCAGGCCGCCCGAGCAGGACGGATCGATCAACCTCAACCCCCGCAACCCCGGTTGCAACGCACCGCCCGGCTCTGCATCAACTTCCCCCGGGCACCAGGAAACCACATGTCCCAACTGCAAACCGCCACCACCGGCGGCGGCGAATCGTTCGCCGCCCTGTTCGAAGAGTCGCTCAAGTCGAGCGACATGCGCGTCGGCGAGGTCATCTCCGCCGAGGTCGTGCGCATCGACTTCAACCACGTGGTGGTCAACGCAGGCCTGAAGAGCGAGGCCTACATCCCGGTCGAGGAGTTCAAGAACGACCAGGGTGAGCTCGAAGTCCAGGTCGGCGACTTCGTCTCCGTCGCCGTCGAGGCGGTCGAGAACGGCTACGGCGACACCATCCTCTCGCGCGACAAGGCCAAGCGCCTGGCCTCGTGGATGAGCCTCGAGAACGCGCTCGAGAGCGGTGAGTTCGTCACCGGCACCGTCAGCGGCAAGGTCAAGGGCGGCCTGACGGTGCTCGTCAACGGCATCCGCGCCTTCCTGCCCGGCAGCCTGCTCGACACCCGGCCGGTGAAGGACATGAGCCCGTTCGAGGGCAAGACGATGGAGTTCAAGGTCATCAAGCTCGACCGCAAGCGCAACAACGTCGTGTTGTCGCGCCGCGCCGTGGTCGAGGCCTCGATGGGCGAGGAGCGCGCCAAGCTGCTCGAGACGCTGACCGAAGGCGCCATCGTGCACGGCGTGGTCAAGAACATCACCGAGTACGGCGCCTTCGTCGACCTCGGCGGCATCGACGGCCTGCTGCACATCACCGACATGGCTTGGCGCCGCGTGCGCCACCCGACCGAGGTGGTGCAGGTCGGCCAGGAGCTCACCGCCAAGGTGCTGAAGTTCGACGCCGAGAAGAACCGCGTCAGCCTCGGCCTGAAGCAGCTCGGCGACGACCCCTGGCACGGTGTGTCGCGCCGCTACCCGACCGGCACCCGGCTGTTCGGCAAGGTCACGAACATCGCCGACTACGGCGCCTTCGTCGAGATCGAGCCCGGCATCGAAGGCCTGGTGCACGTCTCCGAGATGGACTGGACGAACAAGAACGTCGCGCCGAGCAAGGTTGTCAGCCTCGGCGACGAAGTCGAGGTGATGGTGCTCGAGATCGACGAGGACAAGCGCCGTATCAGCCTCGGCATGAAGCAGTGCAAGGCCAACCCCTGGGAAGAGTTCAGCGCCAACGTCAAGCGTGGCGACAAGGTCAAGGGCCCGGTCAAGAGCATCACCGACTTCGGCGTCTTCGTCGGCCTCTCGGCCGGCATCGACGGCCTCGTCCACCTGTCCGACCTCTCCTGGCACGAGCCGGGCGAAACCGCGGTACGCAACTACAAGAAGGGCCAGGAGGTCGAGGCCGTGGTGCTGGCGATCGACGTCGAACGCGAACGCATCAGCCTCGGCATCAAGCAGCTCGACGTCGACCCCTTCACCAGCTTCACGACGCTCAACGACCGCGGCGCCATCATCAGCGGCAAGGTCAAGAGCGTCGACCCGCGCGGCGCCGAGATCCAGCTCAACGACGACGTCACCGGCTACCTGCGCGCCAGCGAGATCAGCCGCGACCGCGTCGAGGATGCGCGAAACGTGCTGAAGGAGGGCGACGAGGTCTCGGTGATGATCGTCAACGTCGACCGCAAGATGCGCTCGATCCAGCTCAGCATCAAGGCCAAGGACCAGGCCGACCAGCAGGAGGCGATGCAGCGCCTGCAGCAGAGCAACGAACGCGAGACCGCCGGCACGACGAGCCTCGGAGCGCTGCTGCGCGCCAAGCTCGACAAGGGCGGCGAGTAAGCTCCGGCCAACGTCCCGGGCGCGAGGCCCGGACCCACCGCCCCGGCGTTTCCCGGGGCGGTGCCGAGAACAACGAACATGACCCGCTCCGACCTCGTCACCCGCCTCGCCGAACGGTTCCCGCAATTGACGCAGCGGGATTCCGAGTTCGCGGTGAAGACCATCCTCGACGCGATGTCCGACGCGCTGGCGCGAGGCTATCGCATCGAGATCCGGGGCTTCGGCAGCTTTTCGATCAACCGCCGCCCGCCGCGCATGGGCCGCAACCCGCGCAGCGGCGAGCAGGTGCTGATCCCGGAGAAGCTGGTACCCCACTTCAAGCCCGGGAAGGCGCTGCGCGAGGCCGTCGACGCCCAGTCGGCCGCTGACACCGAGGCCGACCGTTAGCGGCCCGGGGTGCCGTCGCGCATCGCTTGCGGGCCGGCAATAATTCGCCCGCATGCGGATCCTCGTCTGGCTGCTGCGGGCCTTCATCTTCTTCGCGTTGTTCGCCTTTGCGCTGAACAACCAGCAGACGGCCACCGTGCATTGGTTCTTCGGCGTTCGCTGGCAGGCGCCGATGGTGATCGTCGTGCTGGCCGCCTTCGCCGGTGGTTGTGCACTCGGGGTGCTGGCCATGGTGCCGAGCTGGTGGCGGCATCGGCGTGATGCACGCCGGCTGTCGCCCTCCGCGGGCCTGCCGAAACCGCCGGCGGCCGCCCCGACGACCACGGCGTTGACCTCGGACTTCGGCCCGGAGCACCCTCCCCGCGAGGGCCTCTGAAGCCCGCCTCGCGATGGATTTCGAACTTCAGTGGCTGCTGATCGGCCTGCCGGTGGCCTTCGCGCTCGGCTGGCTGGCGTCGCGCCTGGACCTCCGGCAGGCACGGCGCGACAGCCGCGACGCGCCGCGCGCGTACTTCAAGGGCCTGAACCTGCTGCTTGCCGAACAGCAGGACAAGGCCATCGACGCCTTCATCGAGGCCGTGCAGAGCGACCCCGACACCACCGAACTGCACTTCGCGCTCGGCAACCTCTTCCGCCGCCGGGGCGAATTCGAACGTGCCGTGCGTGTGCACCAGCACCTGATCGGCCGCGCCGACCTGAAGGCCGGCGACCGCGACCGCGCGCAGTACGCGCTGGCGCAGGACTACCTGAAGGCCGGCCTCTTCGATCGCGCCGAGCAGGCCTACCTGGCCCTCGAGGGCACGAGCTTCGAGAACGAAGCACGGCAGGATCGGCTGGTGCTGTACGAGCGCTCGCGCGACTGGCAGCGCGCCGCCGAAGTCGCCACCCAACTCGGGCGCGCCGGGCTCGGCAGCTTCGCAGCCCGCATTGCGCACTACGGCTGCGAGCTGGCGCAGGAGGCCGAAGCCCGGGGCGACGAAGCGGCCGCCGCGGCCGCACTGCAGCGGGCACGCGAGGCCGACCCGGGGGCGCCGCGCGCGTTGATGATGACCGGCCGCCAGCTCGCCCGGCTCGGACAGCCGGCCCATGCGGTCGACACCTGGGACGATCTGCGCATGCGGCACCCATCGGTCTTCGTGCTGGTGGCTGCCGACTACGCCGAGCAGGCGCTCGCCTGCGGCCGCCGCGAGGCCGCGGCCGCTGCGCTGCGCGAGGCCTTCGAGCGCGCTCCGGGCATCGACCTGCTGCGCGCGCTGCGCCGCGTCGAAGGCGACGAGGGTGCGTCCGAGGCAAGGCTGATCACGCTGCTGCAGCAGCAGCCGACTCTGTCGGCCGCCCAGGAACTGCTGGCCGCCGGTACGACGCAGTCGCCGGCCGCGCTCAGGGGCGTGCGTGATGCCGTGGCTCACGCGGCACGGCCGCTGCAGCGCTACCGCTGCGCCGCCTGCGGGTTCGAGTCACAGCGGCACTTCTGGCAATGCCCGGGGTGCCTGAGCTGGGACAGTTTCCCGCCGCGGCGCATCGAGGAGCAGTGATCGGCGGCGCCACCCGGTCCCCGGGTGTGCGTCGAGCCTTCCTGCGAGAGGCAACCAATTGCCGCCGGGAGACCCGGATCGCGCTCAGCCGGGCGGTAACGGCCCGTGCTGCGACTCGAGCAAGGCGATCACGTCGGCGAGCTTCGGCACCTGCCCCTTGCCGCCGATGCTTGCCGCTGGCCCGGGGCCGGTGACGCCGGCCAGCCCCGGCTCGTGGTCGCAGTAGATGCCCACCGTCGGCCGCCCATAGGCCGCGGCCAGGTGGGTGAAGCCGGTGTCGAGCCCGACCACGGCCTGCGCGCGTGCGAGCAGCGCCGCCACCTGCTCCACCGTCAGGAATGTCGGCACAGCCCCGTCGCAACCGGCGGCGATGCGCTCGGCCAGCGTCTGCTCGGCCTCGCTGCCCCACATCACCACCGGCGTCCAGCCCTTTGCCCGCAGGCGGCGGCCGACCGCCACCCAGCGCGACTCGGGCCACAGCTTGTCGACACGGCTGGCGTTGGGGATCAGCGCCGCGTAGCGGGCCGGCGCCTTCCACTCGGCGGGCGGCACTTGCAGGCCGAATTCGGGCGCGGTGGTGGGCAAGGTATAGCCGAGGTGGGCTGCTGCGAGCCTGCGGCATCGTTCGATCGCATGCAGCTCGCGCGGCACCGCGGCCGTGCGACGATACAACCACGCCGCCAGCGGCTCGCGTGCGCTGGCGGCGTCGTAGCCGGCGACCGGGCCGATCGCCTGCCGCGCCCACATCGCGCTCTTCAGCAGGCCCTGCAGGTCCAGCACCAGGTCGTAGGGCTCGCGCCGCAGCGTGCGCCGCAGCACCGCCATCGCCCGCCAGGTGGCCCGGTCGGCGAGGCGGTGCCGCCACTTGCGCCAGGCGATCGGGATCACGCGGCGCACGCCGGGATGCAGCCGCGGGATGGCAGCGAAGGGGGACTCGACCAGCCAGTCGACCTCGGCCTCGGGCAGCGCCCGCAGCAGGTCGCACAGCGCCGGCAGCGCGTGCACCACGTCGCCCATCGACGTGGTCTTGACGATCAGCAGCTTCACCGGCGGGCTTGTTCCTGCACCAGCACCGGGTTGAACCGCGCGTCGTTGTACATCTTGAACTGGCGGTAGATCTTGAAGCCGGCGCGCCCGGCCTGCGTGTCGGCCAGCAGCTCGTCGAGGCAGCGCGCGAGGTCGCCTCGCTGCTCGGCCAGCCGCGCCAGCCGAACCGATGCGCTCTCACGATGCGCGGCATCGACATCGCTGCGCGCGGTCTGCTCGCGCATCGCGCGCACCTTCAGCGCCAGGATCGACAGGCGGTCGATCATGCTGCCCGCGGTCTCGCTGTTCAGCCGCGCGCCGGGAGGCAGCCTCACCGGCGGCGCGTCGCCACGAGCGGCCTCTTGGTCGACGAGGCCGAGCCCGAGCAGCAGCAACTCGTCGATACGCTCGGTGGCGTCGTTTCGCGCCTGGTTGAAGCCGTCGATCGCACGCTTGTTGGCGGCAATCTCGGAATCGGCCACGGTACGGCGGCGCGCCAGGTCTTCCTCGGCCCAGAGCAGGCTGTTGAAGCGGTGATTGGCCTGCACCGCGGCCCACAGCGCCGACACGCCCGCGGGAGGCTCGGACCGCGGCCAGCCGGGGGCACCGAGCAGCCGGTCGTGGAGCGAAAGCACGTCGGCGGCGGCGAGCGGAGCGGCGGGCATGCAGAGAAGCGGGTGGCAGAATCGCCGCGCATTATCCGCCCCCGATGCCGAGCCGCCCGCTGATCGTCCGCCTGCGCAACTGGGTCGGCGACGTGGCGCTCGGGCTGCCGATGCTGCAGCGGCTGCAGGCGCAAGGCTACGACCTCATGCTCGTCGGCAAGCGCTGGGCCGCAGATCTCTTCGCCGGGCAGGGGTGGCCGGTCGAGCCACTGGCCGATGGGCTCGCGGCACGGGTCCACCAGCTGCGTGCGCTGCGGGCGCGGGCGTTGCAGCGCGACCCCGGCTTCGCGCGGCAGCCCATCCACGCGCTGTGCCTGCCCTACTCGTTCTCGAGCGCACTCGAGATGCGGCTCGCCGGGCTGCGATCGATCGGCTATGCGCACGAGGGTCGCGGCTGGCTTCTCGCACAACGCCTGCCGCGGCCGATCGCCGCACACGAGATGGCGGTGTACTGGAAGCTCGGCTCGGCGCTGATCGGTGCCGACGCGCCACTGCCCGACCGCGTGCAGCTGTCGCTGACGCCGGCACACCGCGACGCCGCCGCCGAGCTGCGCCGCCTCCACTCGATCGCCGATGGCTATGTCGTCCTGTGCCCGTTCGCCGGTGGGACTTTCGACAAGATCGACAAGTGCTGGCCGGGATTCCCAGCCTTCGCCGCGACGCGCCTCCCCCCTTTGGGGCGAGGGGTGGTGATCTGCCCCGGGCCGGGGGAGGAAGAAGTGATCGCAGCACGCGACTATCCGGGCTGCCTGGTCGTGCGAGGTGTCGGCCTTGGCACCTATGCCGCGCTGCTCGCCGACGCGGCGCTGGTGGTGGCCAACGACACCGGCCCCGGCCACCTGGCGGCCGCCGTCGGCGCACCGTTGGTCTCGGTGCTGGGGCCGACCGATCCCGGCCGCTGGGGCGCCCGCGGGCCGACGGTGACGATCGTCCGCGGCGCCGATGGCTGGCCGGACGACGACGCGGTCTTCACCGCGGTGCGAGAGGCGCTCGACTCCCGCTGACAAGCGGTCGCGGGCACCCTGGGTTCGTTCACAGCGAGCGGGCCATGCCCCGCGAGCGGGGGCCCCCGGCGGTGGGGCTCCCTCGGTGGGAATGCTTTTCGCATCGTCGCTGCCCACAATGGCCCCAGCCCGACGCCAAGGCCGAATCTGCAGAAGGACGCACTCGGGCTCTCTCGCTCAACCCTCGACTCACTTCTGGAGATTCACCATGATCCGCAAGCTCATCACCGCTCTCTTCGCCGCCGTGTCGCTGCACGCCTTCGCGGCGGCCGACATCAACCAGGCCAGCCAGGCCGAGCTGGAGCAGATCCGCGGCATCGGCCCGGCGCTGTCGGCCAAGATCGTTCAGGCCCGCGAGCAGGCGCCGTTCAAGGACTGGAGCGACTTCGTCGAACGTGTCCGCGGCGTCGGCCCCGGTAGCGCAGCCAAGATGTCGGCCGCCGGCCTCACCGTCGCCGGGCAGGCCTACGCCGCGGCCGAGCCGGCCAAGTCCTCCGCCGACACCGCCAGGCCGCGCGCGAAGGCAGCGGCATCGCGCTGAAGCCCGGCGACCCCGGCACGCGCGGCCGAACCGGCTGCGCGTGCCGGGTGACTCAGGGCAGCTCGACGTCGAGACCCTGGGGGCTCGCAGCCAATGGCGCCGGCTCGCTGCGCCGCGGGGCGGCGAAGCGGTCCCAGTCGAAGAACTGGATCACCTCGTCGCGCCGCGCCATCGTGTCGGCCTCGCCAAGTGCGAGCAGCTCTCGCGTGTACGGTGCCTCGAACAGCAGATAGCTCGCGAGCGCCGCACCGCCGCGGGCGTCGTTCTTGCTGCCGCCGACGCCCACACCCCGCAGCAGCGTTCGCACCGGCGCCGGCAGGCTGCCGAGGTGGCGCGCCGCGACGTCGTCGAGCCGCTGGCTCGGTGCGATCACCAGCGACTCGAGCGGCCTCAGCGGCGTGTCCTGGCGCACCGTGTCGGGCAGCAGCGCCAGCGTGCGGTTGATGCGCTGCATGCGCTCGATGTCGACCGCCAGCGCATCGAGGAAGATGTTGGCCATCGCGTGGCCGGCGATCTGCGCCAGGCTCGGGTAGCCCTGCGCCGGCGCCTGCCTGCCCGGCGGCTCGTGCATGCGGCCGGCGCCGATGATCAGCAGCCTCTGCGCGCCAAGGTGGATCGCCGGCGACAGCGGCGCGGTCTGGCGCATCGAGCCGTCGCCGAACCAGCCGGTGGCATCACCATGGCCTTCGATCTGCGCGGCCGGGAAGACGAAAGGAATCGCCGACGAGGCCAGCAGGTGTTCGTAGCCGATGCGCGCCGGCACCGAGATCCTCTGCGACCGCGACCAGGGTTCGACCCCGCCGGCGGCGGTGTAGAAGGTGACGTGAACGCCGGTGCTGTAGCTCGACGCGGTGACCGCCAGCGCGTGCAGCTGGCGCTGCTCGATCATCATCGACAGGCGGTCGAGCGGCACCATGTGGCGCAGCAACTCGGCCAGCGGCGCGTTGTCGAGCAGCGACTTCGGCCGTGCACGGCGCCAGCGGGCGATCAGCCAGCCGAGCGACAGCATCGTCAGCCACTGCGCGCCGCTGCGGATGACGCCGAGCGAATCGGCGCGGTAGACGCGGTCGGCGGTGAACTCCTGCCAGACCTTGGCCAGCACCTCGACCGAGGCCTCGAAGCGGTCGGCGTGGCAGGCCAATGCCGCAGCGTTGATCGCACCGGCCGAGGTGCCGACGATGACGCCGAAGGGGCTGCGCAGGCGCGACCGAGGCCCCAGCCTCTCCCGCCGGAGGCGGGCGATCGCGCGCAGCACCCCCACCTGATAGGCCGCGCGAGCCCCGCCGCCGCTGAGCACCAGGCCCGTGAGCGGAGACTCGTACATGCGCGCACTGTAACGGCCGCACGGCGCGGCCCGGGCGAGGGAATCTCCGGTTCGGGCGGCCGGGGCCGGGGGTTCGCTGCGTTCTCAGTCGCCCCGTCCCTGGCGGCGGTCCCGACGGTCGTGCCGCGGGTACGGGTCGGCGTAGGGCCGACTAGCGGGGTCGCGGTACCCATGCACGGGCAAGGGACGGACCTGCACGTGCACCGGATGGCGATTCAGGTGCGGGCGGCGCAGGTGGTCTCGCGCCCAGCGGTCCTGAACGAAGACCACCGGCACCCCGCAGGCCCCGTACTGGGCGCAGTGCCTGGCCCAATGGCGGCGGTGGCCGTCGGGAACCCACACCGGCACCGGCTGCGGCGGCACCCGCACCGAGGTGCGTTGTGGCACCACGATCACCGCCTGCGGGGACACCAGCGCCGGGCGCGGGTGGGCGCCAAGGTCGATGCGACCATAGACGCCGGGCTGCGCGACGGTGATCGAGACACCGACGTCGGGGCCGGCGCTGGCGGTGAGCGGGGCACCGAGCGCGGCGGCGCTCAGCGTGGCGGCGGCAAGCAGTCTGTTCATCGCGGCTCCTTCGTCGGGGGTGGATGAAGCAGACAACGCCGCGGCCCGCGCCGCCGATGTCAGCACGGCGACATCGGTACAAAGCTTTTCATTCGTACACGATCGCCGCCTGACCCTCGCGCGCCAGCGCCCGCCAGCGACCGAGCGCCTCGTCGCTGGGCCAGATGCGGCCCTCGTCGCCGAGGTCGAGTTCGGCGCTGGCGCGGGCACGCGTGAGCTTCAACCGCACCAGCAGGCCCTGGGCAACCGTGCCCTCCGCGGTGTCGACGACACGCGCCGGGCTCGCACGCACCAGCTCGGCGACGATCGGCACCGCGCCTTCGAGCTCCACCGTCAGGTAGCGGCCGAAGCGCGCCCGCGCCGCCGGCAGGTCCCAGGCCTGCTGCACGTTGAGGCGCAGCCCGCCGGTGAAGCGGTCGGGCTGCACCTTGCCTTGCACGACGACCAGCTCGTCCTCACGCCAAAGGTCGCGCTGCGCGAGCAGCGGCTCGTCGGAGACCACGGCCTCGATCGACTCACTGCCGTCGTCGAGCCTGAGCAACAGCACGCGGCCGCTTCGGCCGTTGACGAAGCGGGCGTCGGCGACGATGCCGGCCAGCAGCTGCGGCTCGCGGCTGTCGAAAAGGTCGGCGATGCGCCGGCGGCAGAACTGCCGCACCTCGTGCGCGCAGGCGTCGAAAAGGTGGCCCGAGAGGTAGAGGCCGAGAGCGGCCTTCTCGTGCTGCAGCCGCTCGCGGATGCCCCAGGGCTCGGCCGCCACCAGCGCCGGCTCCTGCGCGCTGGAGCCGTGCGAGTCGTCGGGGCCGAAGTCGAACAGCCCGGCTTGCGCCTCGTTGGCGGCCTGCGTCTCGGCCCAGTCGAAGGCCAGGCCGACGCTGGCCAGCAGCGCCGCGCGGTCGCCATGCAGCGCATCGAAGGCGCCGGCCTTCACCAGCGCCTCGACCGCGCGCTTGTTGACGCGCTGCTTGTCGATGCGCGCGCAGAAGTCGAACAGGCTGCGGAACGGGCCGCCGCCCTGCCCCGCGGCACCCTCGCGCGCGGCGACGATGGCCTCGATTGCGCCCTGCCCGGTGCCCTTGACGGCGCCGAGCCCGTAACGCACGTGCCGGTCGTCAATCGGCTCGAAGCGCCAGGTGCCGCGGTTGATGTCCGGCAGCTCGAAGTTCACGCCGAAGAGCCTGGCGTCGGCGATCAGCACCGCGAGCTTGTCGGTGTCGTCCTGCTCGACGGTCATGTTCGCGGCGTAGAACTCGGCACTGCAGTTCACCTTGAGCCACGCGGTGTGGTAGGCGAGCAGCGAGTACGCGGCGGCGTGGCTCTTGTTGAAGCCGTAGCCGGCGAACTTCTCCATCAGGTCGAAGACCTCGTCGGCCTTCGCGGCGTCGATGCCCTTCGCGGCGGCGCCCTCGCGGAAGATCTCGCGCTGCTGCGCCATCTCCTCGGGCTTCTTCTTGCCCATCGCGCGGCGCAGCAGGTCGGCGCCGCCGAGTGAGTAGCCGCCGAGCAGCCGCGCGGCCTCCATCACCTGCTCCTGGTAGACGAAGATGCCGTAGGTCTCGGCGAGCACCCGCTCGAGCAGCGGGTGCGGGTAGCTCACCTCTTCGCGGCCGTTTTTGCGCGCGCAGAACGACGGGATGTTCTCCATCGGCCCCGGGCGGAACATCGCGTTCAGCGCGATCAGGTCCTCCAGCCGCGTCGGCTTCGCGTCGCGCAGCATGCCCTGCATGCCGCGGCTTTCGAACTGGAACACCGCCTCGGTGTGGCCGTCGGCAAAGAGCTTGTAGACCTTGGGGTCGTCGAGCGGCAGCGTCTCGTACGCGAAGTCCTCGCGCCCGGGGCGGCGGGCGCGGATGAAGACCTTGGCCAGCTCGAGGATGGTCAGCGTCGCGAGGCCGAGGAAGTCGAACTTGACGAGGCCGATCGCCTCGACATCGTCCTTGTCAAACTGGCTGACCGCGTTGTCGCTGCCCGGTTGCTGGTACAGCGGGCAGAAGTCGGTGATACGCCCGGGCGCGATCAGCACGCCGCCGGCGTGCATGCCGACGTTGCGCACGATGCCCTCGACCCGGGTGGCCAGCCGCAGCAGCTCGGCAACATCCTCGTCGGCGGCCTCGCGCTCTCCGAGTTCCGGCGCCTCCTTGCGGGCATAGATCAGCCCGGGGTCGGGCTTCTCGGGCACCGGTGCCAGTGTCACCGTCTTGCCCGGCGGCGCCGGAATCAGCTTGGCGATGCTGTCGACATGGCCGTAGCCCATGCCGAGCACACGGCCGATGTCGCGCAGCGCGGCCTTCGCGGCCATGGTGCCGAAGGTGGCGATCTGGCTGACCGCATCGCGGCCGTAGCGGCCCTTGACATAGTCGATCACACGGTCGCGGTGGGCCTGGCAGAAGTCGATGTCGAAGTCGGGCATCGAGATCCGGTCGGGGTTCAGGAAACGCTCGAACAGCAACCCGTACTTCAGCGGGTCGAGATCGGTGATGAAGAGCGAATACGCCACCAGCGAGCCGGCCCCGGACCCGCGCCCGGGGCCCACCGGACAGCCATGCTCCTTGGCCCAGACGATGAAGTCCGAGACGATCATGAAGTAGCCCGGAAAGCCCATGCCGACAATCGTGCGGATCTCGAATTCGAGCCGCTCGGCATAACGTTGCCGTTGTTGCTCACGCTCCGCAGCGTCGGGGAACAGTGCCGCCAGGCGCTTCTCCAGCCCGGCGCGCGAGGCCTCGGCGAAGACCTCGTCGAGGGGCCGCCGAACACCGTCGACGAGCGGAGTCGGGAAGTCCGGCAGCCGCGGCTTGCCGAGCACCAGCTGCAGGTTGCAGCGCTTGGCGATCTCCACCGTGTTGGCGAGCGCCGACGGCAGGTCGGCAAACAGCTCGGTCATCTGCGCGCGGCGTTTGAAGTGCTGCTCGCGCGTGAAGCGGCGCACACGCTTCGGGTTGGCCAGCGTCTCGCCTTCGGCGACGCAGACGCGTGCCTCGTGGGCCTCGAAGTCGTCGGGCTCGAGGAACTGCACCGGGTGCGTGGCCACCACCGGCAGTGCGAGCTCGGCCGCCAGCGGCACGGTGGCGCGCAGGTGCGCCTCGGCAAGCGGCACGCCGGTGCGCTGCAGCTCGAGGTAGAAGCGCCCCGGAAAGAGCGCGGCCAAGCGCTCGGCGATGCTGCGTGCACGGGCGCTGTCGCCGGCCAGCAGCGCCTGCCCGACCGGGCCGAGGTCGGCGCCGGAGAGCACGATCCAGCCCTCGCCCAGTTCGGCCAGCCAGTCCCACTTCACCCACGCCTGGTTGCGCTGCACGTTGCCCATCCATGCGCGCGCGAGCAGCTGGCACAGGTGCAGATAGCCGTGGTGGTTCTGCACCAGCACCAGCAGCCGGCTCGCCGGCTTGTCGGCCGACAGGGGCTCGAGCCAGAGGTCGGCACCGAGGATCGGCTTCACGCCGGCGGCCCGACACTCCTTGTAGAACTTGATGGCGCCGAAGAGGTTGCCGAGGTCCGTGATCGCCAGCGCCACCTGGCCGTCGGCACGCGCGGCGACGGCGGCATCGGCGATGCGCAGCGTGCCGTCGACCACCGAGTACTCGGTATGCACACGCAGATGGACAAAGTCGGCGCTCATCGTTCGGGCTCGGGGTCGGGGAGTGGCTGGGATCGGTGGCGCCGCGGGCATGGGCATTATCGAACGCCGCGACAGGGGACCCGGCTTCCTACAATGCCGCGCGATGGCGAAGTGGGTGCTGCGCCTGCTGGGCGTGCTGATGATGCTGACGGCGCTGGTGCTCGCGTTCTCGCGCGCGCCCGACCGCGGCGTCGAGTCGCTGGTGGCACGCTGGGCGCCGCCGCCATCTGACTTCGTCGAGGTCAAGGGCCAGGTCGTTCACATCCGCGACGAGGGCCCCCGCGGCGATCCGCTCCCGGTGGTGCTGGTGCACGGCACGTCGTCGAGCCTGCACACCTGGGAAGGCTGGGTGAAGGCGATCAGGCCGCAGCGCCGGGTGATCACCTTCGACCTGCCCGGCTTCGGGCTCACCGGCCCCTTCGCCGGCCAGTACCCGCGCGACGACTACCGCGGCGACCGCCTGGCCGCCTTCGTGATCGACCTGCTCGATGTGCTGAAACTGCCGCGGGTCGTGCTCGGCGGCAACTCGCTCGGCGGCGAGGTGGCGTGGCGCGTGGCGACGCTGGCACCCGAGCGTGTCGAGCGGCTGGTGCTGGTGGACGCCGCCGGGCCGGTGTTCGAGTCGCAATCGATGCCGCTCGGCTTCTGGGTCGCGCGCTTGCCGGTGCTGGCCTGGCTCGGCCAGCGGGTGCTGCCGCGCGCGCTGGTCGCGCAGGGACTCGTCACCGTCTACGGTCATCCCGAGCGGGTGACCCCGGAACTGGTCGACCGCCACTTCGAGCTCGCGCTGCGCGAGGGCAACCGGCGGGCGCTCGGGTTGCGCATGCAGCAGCTGCAGCGCGGCGAGGGCGCCGATCGCATCGCCACCATCCGCCAGCCGACGCTGATCGTCTGGGGTGGTCGCGACCGGCTGATCCCGCCGGCGGTGGCGCAGGAGTTCCAGCGCCGAATCGCCGGCAGCCGGCTCGTGACCTTCGACGATCTCGGCCATGTCCCGCACGAGGAGGATCCGGCGCGCACCGTGGTGCCGGTGAAGGACTTTCTCGGCCTCAAATGACCATCTCCAGCACCATGGACCCGGGCACGCTCCGCTTCAGCGAACACGACCAGCCGCCACCCGAGTGGGCGGACATCGTCGACCAGGGGCTCGGCGACGCCAACGACGCTGCCGCGCCGCTGCACGAGGTGCAGCGGCTCGCGGTCTTCGTGCACGACGACGGCCGGGCATTTGTCGGCGATGCCACCATCGTCGGCGGGTCTTTGCAGCAGCGCCCCGCCGTCATCGGCGGGGAGTCCCGGCAGCGCCCCGCCGTCATCGGCGGGGAGTCTCAGCAGCGCCCCGCCGTCATCGGCGGGGAGTCTCAGCAGCGCCCCGCCGTCATCGGCGGGGAGTCTCAGCAGCGCCCCGCCGTCATCGGCGGGGAGTCTCAGCAGCGCCCCGCCGTCATCGGCGGGGCGGTCGGCCGCATCTGGGGCGGGGCCTGCGAACTGCAGCAGCTGTGGGTGCACCCGTCGCACCGCCGCCAGGGCCTGGGCGCCGAGCTGGTGCGGCGCTTCGAAGCCCGGGCCGCGGCGCGCGGCGCGCGGCACTTCTACCTCGAGACCTGGAGCTTTCAGGCGCCGCGGCTGTATGCCGCGCTCGGCTACCGTGTCGTGCACCATGACGCGCACTTCCCGCATGGGCTCGTCAAATACACGATGGCGCACGGCCTCGCCGCCGACCTGGCGGCACCGGAGGCGGTGGTGCTCGACTTCTGGCAGCGCATGGCGAGCAACCACTTCGACTCGTTGTCCGCGGTGCTGGCCGAAGGCTTCGTGCTCGAGTGGCCGCAGTCGCGCGAGCGCATCCGCGGCGCCGAACGCTTCGTTCGCATGAATGCCGAGTACCCGGTGCAAGGGCGCTGGCGCTTCACGCTGAAGAGCCTGGTCGCCGGCGCCGAGCGGGTGGTGACCGAGGTCGTGGTCGAGGACGACGCGACCTCGGCGCTGGCGCTGTCGTTCTTTTCGGTCGCCGGCGGGCGCATCACGAAGCTCGTCGAGTACTGGCCCGAGCCTTATGCGGCGCGGCCGGAGCGCGCACACCTCGTCGAGCCGATGGACTGAGTCGAGAGCGCCCCAGGCGGCGCTGGCGCCGCTGCCGCTGCGGCGTCGGGTTGCCCGGCAGGGCCGGATCAACCGGGATGACGCCGCTTCACGCGAACCGGCCCTGCAGGAACCAGATCGGCTGCGAGAGTTCGGCGCTGCCCGGCAGCCGCTGGCGGAAGACCCACACCAGCGAACCGTCGGCGGCCTGCGCGACGAAGTAGTCGCGCACCACGAGGCCACCGTCCCACCAGCCGGTCTCGATGCGTTCGGGGCCGCTCAGCAGCAGCAGTGCCCGGCCGTCGAGCAGTGGCATCACGCCGCGCTCGGCCAGCGGCAGCGGCTCGGGCAGCAGCCACACCGGGCGCGTCTGCGGCCAGGCCGAGGCGAAACCGGCCACCTCGGTAGCGACGGCCGCCACGGCGTCCGAAGGCGCCACGGTCGTCGCGGGCATGGCCAGGCTGCGCGCCGACACCGCGACACTCGTGCAGGCGCGCTCGGGGCGGTGGTCGGCCACCGGCTGCAGCTGCCGCACCTGCTCGTCGCCGAGCCGCGCACGCAGCTGCTCGACCAGCCGCACCAGCCCGGTATGCGCACTTCGGTGGTCAGGGAAGAGTTCACCGCTGGCGGTGGTGGCGACCACCGAATCGCTGCACTCGAGCCGCAGCTCGAGCGTCGGCGCGGCCAGCCGCAGCCTTGCCAGCCGCTCGCGCAGCAGCAGCTGCAGGTGCGCGGCGTCGGCCGACGGCTCGGCAAGATCGATCCGCAGCGTGGTCTCCGCCGGCGTGGCCTCGCCGCCGCGGTGCCGCACTTCGTGCCGCAGCGCCAGCACAAAAGCCGCCACACGCGCCTGGCGCGCGCGTGCCCAGGCCACCAGCCGCGCCAGCAGCACCGCAGCGCCGTGCAGCACCTGCTCGGCACGGTCGGCGCGCATCGGCAGTTCGAGCCGGTCTTCGAAACGTTCCGGCGCGGCAAGCCAAGTGCGCGGGTCGGGCCGGGTGCCACGGGCACGGTCGGCCTCGTCGAGCAGGGCCTTGCCGAAACGCCGCGCGAGGCCGCTGCGCGGCAGCCGGTGCAGATCGCCGAGCCGATGCAAACCCATGCCTTGCAGAGCCTCGGCATGTTCGCGGGCGGCGGCGAGCAGCCCGAGCGGCAGTTCGTCGAGCAGGGCCTGCAGCGCTGCCGGCTGCGTGCTGTGCGGCCCGAGCGCGAGGTCGCCGCGCCACTGCGCCAGCAGCGCCGCACCCTGGGCGGTGGCGGCGCTCGCGATCTGCACCTTGTGGCCGAGTGGGGCCAGCGTGTCGCGCAGGCGCGAAAGCAGCGTCGCCGGGCCGCCGAAAAACCGCAGGCTGGCCTGCACCTCGAGCAGCACCGCGTGGCCCTGCACCGCCACCGCCGGCGTGAGGGTCAGCGCCGCATGCACCACCGCCTGCAGCGCCGAACGGTCGCGTGCGGCGTCGGCCTGGCCGAGCAGCAGGTCGGGCGCGAGCGCGAGCGCGGTGGCGCGCCTGAGCCCCGGTTGCACGCCGGCCTGTGCCGCAGCGGCGTCGGCGGCGGCAATGCGGTGCTCGGCCAGCAGCGCCACCGGGCGGCGGCGCGCGGTGGCGTCGAGCCCGGCGCCGAAGGCCTCGAGCGAGAGGCAAGGCAGGTGGACGGCGAACCACAACACACCGCACCCCGGCCACCACGCGAAAGCCGCTCACACCCGGACCGCGAGGCCGACGGGCGCTGTGGCAGCCGCTGCCTCGGCTGCCAGCCGCCGGGCGCGTGCGCGCACCGGCATGCTGAGCACCGGCGCCAGCGCCAGCGTCAGCGGTTGCACGAGCGGCGGGCCGCGACGCTTGACGACCTGCACCGTGATCTCGTCGGGGCCCGCCGGCCGCAGTGCCAAGCGCAGCGGGGCTGCGCTCGGCTGCCGTTGTGCCGCCAGTTCGCGCAGCAGGAAGGCCGGGCCGCGGTGCGCCTGTGCGGCCAGCTGCAGCCGGCGCAGCGACTCGGCGCGCATCCCCGGCATCGGCCAGGCGAGCACGGCTCCGGCCTCGCCGCTGGCCAGCGCCTGCTCCAGCGCCCACAGCAGATCGGCCGCGCGCGCGCGCGCGTCGCGCACCGGCGCGGCACCGACGCCAGGCACCACACCCTCGGCGCGGGCCGCATGGACGACGACCAGCCGCTGCAGATCGACCCCCAGCCCCGCCAGCGCCCCGCCGCAGGGCAGCGCGGGTGGCTCGAACAGCATCACGCTGCGCCCGCTGCGTTGCACCGCGGCCAGCATCGGTGCCAGCAGCCGCATCTCGCCGATGCCGGGGTGGGCGAGCAGCAGTTCGCTGAGGCAGCGGCCCGGCCAGCCGCCACCAGGCAACGCGGTGTCGAGCACCGCGAAGCCGCTCGGCCATACCGGCCCCTGCACGCTGCCGAGCTGGTGCGCACGCCACAGTGCCGGGTGCAGTTGTTCGAGTTCGGGCAGGCCAGGGGCTGGCTCTGCCGGAACCGGCGGCGAAACGGCCTCCGGGGTGAACAGATCAGGGTGCGAAGGGGGAAAGGCCGCCACGAGGAGACTGTATTTTCATACAGTCATCTCCGCAACCCCCCGCCCTGGCGGTGCCCCCGCCGGGGTGACCTACGCCGCCAGCAGCCCTTCGACCTTCGTCCGCAGCCCCGCCGGCGACACCTCGGCCGCCGGCATCGCCGGGCCGGCCACCAGCCCGACGCGGCTGAACAGGCCGCGGCGGAAAGGTCGCACCATCGCATTGCCCTGCTCGACCCGCGAGAAGAACGAGCCCCACAGGTTCTGCAATGCCACCGGCACCACCGGCACCGGATGGGTCTGCAGGATCTTCATGATGCCGCCCTTGAACTCGCCGAGCTGGCCGTCGCGGGTGATCGCACCCTCCGGGAAGATGCCGAGCAGGTCGCCTTCGGCCAGCACCTGGCGTGCGGCTTCGAACGCGGCCTCGTAGGTCTTCGGGTCGTCGCGCTGCGGCGCGATCGGGATCGCCTTGGCCAGTTTGAACATCCAGCCGAGCACCGGAATGGCGAAGATGCGGTGGTCCATCACGAAGCGGATCGGCCGCGGGCTCGCCGCCATCAGCAGCACCGCGTCGACGAAGCTGACGTGGTTGCAGACGACGATCGCCGCGCCCTCGGCCGGGATGTGCTCGTCGCCGCTCACCTTGAAGCGGTAGACGCAGCGTGTCAGCACCCAGGCGACGAAGCGCAGGAAGTACTCCGGCACCAGCATGAAGATGTAGAAGGCCACCACCGCGTTCGCCAGCCCGGTGAGCAGGAACACCTGCGGGATCGTGAAGTTCGCGGCCAGCAGCGCGCCCACCAGCACCGAGCTGACGATCATGAACAGCGCGTTGAGGATGTTGTTGGCGGCGATGATTCGCGCGCGGTGCGTCGGCTGGCTGCGCAGCTGGATCAGCGCGTACATCGGCACGCTGTAGATACCGGCGAACAGCGACAGCAGCGCCAGGTCGAGCATCACCCGCCAGTGCGCCGCCTGCGCGACGAACTCGCCCAGCGCCAGCGTGCCGCCGCCGGCCGGTGCCGCCAGGCCGCTCGACGCCAGGTAGAGGTCGATCGAGAACACGCTCATGCCGAAGGCACCGAGCGGCACGAGGCCGATCTCGACGTGCCGGCGGCTGAGCATCTCGCACAGCAGCGCGCCGATGCCGATGCCCACCGAGAACACCACCAGCAGCAGCGACGCCACCTGCTCGTTGCCGTGCAGCACGCCGCGCGCGAAGCTCGGGAACTGGCTCAGGAACACGGCACCGAAGAACCACATCCACGAGATGCCGAGCAGCGAACGGAAGACGACGATGCTCTCGTGCGCCAGCTTCAGGTTGCGCCAGGTCTCGCTGAACGGGTTCCAGTTGATCTTCAGCCCGGGGTCGGTGGCCGGGGACACCGGCACCCACTGCGAGAGCACGCGCCCCACCACCGCCAGCGCCACACAGGCCCACGCGGTGTAGCGCGCCCCCAGCTCGGGCATCGCGATCAGAAGCCCGCCGGCGACGTTGCCGAGCAGGATCGAGACGAAGGTGCCCATCTCGACCATGCCGTTGCCGCCGGTCAGTTCGCGCTCGTTCAGGTGCTGCGGCAGGTAGGCGAACTTCACCGGGCCGAACAGCGTCGAGTGCAGCCCCATCAGGAACACGCAGCCGAGCAGCACGGCCACGTTCTGCTGCACGAAGCCCCAGCCGGCCAACGCCATGATGCCGATCTCGAGCCACTTCACGAAGCGGATCAGCACCGCCTTGTCGTACTTGTCCGAGAGCTGGCCGCTGGTGGCCGAGAAGAGCAGGAAGGGCAGGATGAAGAGACCGCCGATCACCAAGCCGGCCTGGTCGGCCGGCAGCCAGCTCACCTGCAGCTGGTAGGTGACCATCACCGTGAAGGCGAACTTGAACAGGTTGTCGTTGCCGGCGCCGAGGAATTGCACCCAGAAGAACGGGGCGAAGCGGCGCTGGCCGAGCAGCGCGAACTGGTTGGGATGGTGGTGCGCGGGGTCGCTCAAGAGGTGCCTCCTCCGGGAACGGTGTGTTGGTGGTTGTTCGGGGCCGAGCCCGGCAATGTAGCGGCAGGCCCGGCGTGGGCGGAGAGCGCGCGGCCCTCGAACACCGTTGCCGGCAGCGCCGCGGCGCCGGCACGCAGCGAACGCTTCAGAACGAAGTCGAACAGCAGCACGTTGTGGCGGCGGATGGCCCGCAGCGGTGCCACCGCCTCCTCGGCCAGCAGGCCCTCGGCGACCAGCGCGCGCAGGTCGAACAGCGGCATCAGCCCGGGCAGCGGGTAGTCCGAGCCGTGCAGCAGCCGCGCGTGCCAATCGTTGCGTTCGAGCACGGTTCGCCAGACCGCGGGGCGGCGGTTGGCCTGGAACAGCGCCGAGAGGTCGGCCAGCAGCCGCTGCTTCGCGTCGGGTTCGTCCATCAAGCGCGCGAAGAGATCGAAGGCCCACACCCGCGGGTTCGATCGCTGGTCGGTATCGACCGCGTGGCCGAGCGACGCGGCGTGCGCCATCACCACCCGCACGCCTTGCGCCAACGGGTGGCGAACGAGCAGCGGGTTGCCGAACGCGTGGCGTCGCGCGCCGGGCACCGCCTTCTCCTCGCCGCAGTGCACGACCAGCGGCATCCCGGTGGCCGCCAGCTCGGCATAGAAAGGCCTGCAGCGCGGGTTGTCGAGCGCGATGTTCATCGCGCTCGGCAGCCACTTGCAGGCCACCGCGCCGGCGCGGCGGGCCGCGCGCAGCCGATCGACCGCGTCGGTGCGGTAGGGGTGCACCGAACAGACCCACGCGAAGCGCTCGGGCTCGGCGGCGGCCACCTGCGCCGCGTAGGCGTCGGGGACGTGAAAGGTGGTCCAGTCGGGCTGCTCGCGGCCGTCGTCGTCGTGGGCGCGGTCGAAGGCATACAGCCACCAGCGTGGGCCCGCCGGAAAAGCGGTGACGAGGGCACGCAGCCGCTCCAAATAGGCGCGGTCGACCGAAAGCGCATCGCCGTCGACGCAGGCGGCGTTGAGGATCGCGCGGCGGCGCAGCACCTCGCCCGGGCTCAGCAGCGAGTACATCGACGGGTGCACGCTGCAGCCCGATCCGGAATCGCCAGTGCCGAGCAGATGTGCATGCACGTCGACCAGCCGGGTGGCGTCGATGCCCTGCCAGGCCTGCCGCACCAACGGGTGCTGCGCCAGATCGGCCGGCAGGCCGTGCAGGCAGGGGTTGACGAAGCCCTCGGCAAGCGTCTGCGCGCGCGCCGCCGGCGCCAGCAGCGCGCTGAACATCGCCGCGCCGCCACAGCACAGCAGCGCACGCCGGCGCACGAGCGAACTGGGTTCCGCCACTTGGCTCACTCCCCTGCAGGGGCGGCCGGCGCGGGGGCCCTCATCAGCGCACCACCTGGAAGCGGCCCGAGAGGCCGGCGCGCTCCATCCACAGGAAGACCGAGTCGACGGTGACGGTCTCGATGCGGTCGGCAAAGCGCTTTTCGTTCGGGTGGTCGTCGAAGGCGACGTTGGCGGCGCTGACGCGTGCACCGAGCCGCGTCAGCGTGCCCAGCCGCAGCGTGGTCGGCGTGTAGCCCTTCAGCTGCAGCCAGGCCTGTGCACGTTCGCGCGTCGTCGCGGCCGGCTCGGCGGCCATCGCCATCGTCTCGATCGCCCACTGGTTCGACTGCTGGTAACGCTGCGCCCAGGGGTAGGCCACCATGTTGTAGGCCGGCGTGTTGAGCTGCGCGACCCGCTGGTTGTCGCGAAGGATCGGCAGCAGCTTCGCCTGCAGCTCGGCGTTGGGCACTACATAACCTGCCATGTATTCGTGCAGATCGTCGAGGAAGAACTCGGCCAGCCCCTGGCGGTACAACGCGGCGTGCGCGCTGCCGCAGTGGTTGAGCTTGTGCACGACGCGCCACACCGGCTTGCCTTCGGAGCCGGCCGGTTCCTTGTAGGCCCAGCCGAGGTGCGACCAGTTCAGCCCATAGCGGCGTAGGTCCTGCCCGGCGCGCGCCAGCATCACCACCTGCGCGCCGCTGGCGTCGAGCTTGGCGGCGGTGAACTCGGCGAGCTTGAGCGACAGTTCCACCTCCAGCGCGCTCGGCGGCTTCTGCTCGCACGAGCGGCCGGCATGCGCCGTGCCGGCTGTCAGCGCCGCGGCCAGCACGGCCGCCGTCAGCGTGGCCGCTGCTCTCGAGCCGATCCGGCTCCGCCGGACGGCTCGCCCCCCGCGGGGAGCGGGCCGGGCGCAGCCCGGTCCCGGGGGCGCCCTCATCGTGTGATCCTCTCGTTGTGCAGCAGCGCCTTGCCGATCTCGTTGGGGATGAAGGCGATCGCCTTGCCCGCCGCCGACAGCACCCAGCCGGTGCTGACCGCGGTGCACACCACCGCGGTGCCGGCGATCACCGAGACGCCGCCGGCCACCTGGCCGGCGAGCTTGATGCTGGCGCGGGCGCCGTCGTAAGCCCGCTCGAGCACCCACACGGTGCCATCGGACGCGGCCTCGACCGCCACCACCGTGAGTGCGGCACCGGCCGAGAGGATCATCACCGGCGCCGCCACCGACACCGCCACCGGCAGCATCGACAGCGCGCTCAGCTCCGAAGCCTGGGCACGCGCTGCACCGCCGTGGGCGAGCAGCGCCAGCGAGAGCAGCGCAGGGGCAAGCAGTTTCTTCATGACGTCTTCTCCTTGAAACGGGTGGTGAGGGTCTCGGGATTCAGGCGATCTCGCCGCGGCCGGCGAGGCGGGCTTCGGCGAGCCGGGCCTCGTGGGCGTCGCGCAGCGTCTTCGCGAGTGTGAACACGCTCGAGATCAGGAACAGCCAGCTGACGCCGAGGAAGGCCTTGTACGGCGGACTGACCTCCATCTTCCACAGCCCCCAGCCGGTGAGCGCCATCGCGACCGCGAAGCCGCCCCAGACGACCAGGCCCCACAGCGGCGTGTCCTGGCCGTCGCGCTGCTCGCGGTCGCGAACGTACTTCGACAGCGCGAACGCCGCCGACAGACAGAACAGGTAGCCCATGACCATGAACGCGCGGTCGAGGTCGGCACCCGGCAGGTAGGCCAGCCCGGTGGCGCACAGCGTGACGGCGGTGCCGAAGCTGATCCAGACCTGGGCTTTCCAGGCGCGGGTGTCGTGGCGAACGGGGATCATGGTGTCTCGCCCGGTCCGGGCGTCGTCGTTGAACATGGTGCACATCGTCGCCGGCGGCGGCCGGAGTATCAATCACACGTAGGATGGTTATCCGATAATCAGCTCGTCGGTATCACCTGGGAGTACTTCTTGAGCACCACCCTCGACCTCGTCGCGGCGCTGAAGGCCGAGCTGCGGCGCGCCGGCGTGACCTACGCGCAGCTGGCGCGCGAGCTCGGCATGGCCGAATCGAGCATCAAGCGCATCTTCGCCAAGGGCGACATGCCGCTGTCGCGCATCGACGAGGTGCTGGCGGTGCTGAAGATGGACTTCTCCGAGCTCGCGGCGCTGGTCGTGCATGCGCACCCGCTGCGCCGCGAGCTGACGATCGAGCAGGAGAAGGCGGTGGTCGCCGACCGCAAGCTGCTGCTGGTGGCGATCTGCGCGCTGAGCCAGTGGACCTACGAGCAGATCCTCGCCGAGTACACGCTGACGCCGGCGCAGCTGGTGGCCTGCCTGGTGGCGCTGGACCGCATCGACGTGATCGAGCTGCGTGCCCACAACCGCTACCGGCTCAAGGTCGACAAGACTTTTCGCTGGCGGCCACAGGGGCCGGTGATGGACTACTTCCGCCGGCATGTCGTCGGCGACTATTTCGCCGGCGGCTTCGACGCCGACGGCGAGGCGCTGATGCTGGTGCACGGCCGCATCGGCAGGGCCGTCGCGCCGACCTTCGTCGAGCGGCTGCAGCGACTGGGGCAGGACTTCGCGCAGCAGCACCTCGCCGACCAGAAGCTGCCCGATGCGCAGAAGGAGGCCTACACGCTGGTGCTGGCGATGCGCAACTGGCTCTTCGCCGTGTTCCGCGACTTGAAGCGCGCGCCTCAGCCTTGACGCCAGGTGCGGCGCAGGACCGAGCCACACAGGTCGAGCGCGGTGTTGGCCTCGTCGATGACGCGGCCCATCGTCACGAAGCCGTGGATCTGGCGCTCGAAGCAGACGTACTGCACCTTGTTGCCGGCGCCCGAGAGCGCGTCGGCGTACTGGCGGCCCTCGTCGCGCAGCGGGTCGAATCCGGCGGTGAGCACGAAGGCCGGCGGCAGCTTCGAGAGATCGCTCGCCAGCAGCGGCGAGGCGCGCCAGTCGCTCCACTGCGCGGAATCCGGTATGTACTGGTTGCGGAAGTACCCGATGGTGTCGCTGGTCAGCACGTAGCCCTGGCCGTTGGTGGTGTGCGAGGGGGCCACCGCGCGCATGTCGGTGCCGGGGTAGATCAGCAGCTGCAGCAGTGCCGGCACCTCGCCGGCGTCGCGCATCAGGATCGCCACCACCGTGGCCAGGTTGCCGCCGGCGCTGTCGCCGCCGAGCGCGATGCGCGCCGGGTCGAGCCCATGCGCCGCGCCGTCGCCGCGCAGCCAGCGCACCGCGGCGTGCGAGTCGTCGACCGCGGCCGGGAACCGGTGCTCGGGCCCGAGCCGGTAGTCCACCGACAGCACCGCGCCGCCGCTGCCGGCGCACAAGGTCCGGCAGACGACGTCATGGGTGTCGAGGTCGCCGATCGTCCAGCCGCCGCCGTGGTAGTACACGAGCACCGGAAGCGTCGCAGCGCTCGCACCGACCGGCTTGTAGAGCCTGAGCCCGATCTCGCCGCCCGGCCCGGCCATCGTCAGGTTCTGCACCGACCCCACCTCGGGCGGCTCGGGCTGCGTGACGGCGCGGCGGTCGCGGTAGAAGCGACGTGCATCGGGAACGCTGAGCGTGTGCGTCGGCGGGATGCCACGCGCGACCATCAGGTCGATCAGCGCGCGGGCCTGGGGGTCGAGCATGGCCGGTCTCCTCGTTCAGGTGCCAGAGCAGTGTAGCGAGCGCCGGCCGAGCCTCCGTCGCCCGCGCGACGCCAGCCGCGATACTTGGCGCGATGGATGCCCCCTGCCCGTGCGGCAGCACGCGAAGCCTGCGCCGTTGCTGCGGCCCGCTGCTCGATGGCGAGGTGCTCGCGACCAGCGCCGAGGCCCTGATGCGCTCGCGCTACACCGCGTACGTGCTCGACCGCCGCGACCACCTGCTGGCAAGCTGGCATCCGTCGACGCGGCCGGCGGCCATCGAGCCCCCTCCCCCCGGCCTGCGCTGGCTCGGCCTCGAGGTGAAGGGCACGCGGGCGACCGGCCCCGACACCGCCACCGTCGAGTTCGTCGCGCGCAGCAAGCTCGGCGGCCGCGCCCACCGCCTGCACGAGACGGGCCGCTTCGTGCGCGAAGAGGGGCGCTGGGCCTACGTCGACGGCGACGTTGGCGGGCCGGTGTGATCACCCACAGAATCGCTGCCGCAACCAGCCCGGAGCCCCGCCGATGATCCGCTCGATGAACCACTTCACGATCCTCGCCGAGGATGCGCAGCGCACGGTCGACTTCTACTGCACGCTGCTCGGCCTGCACGAAGGCCCGCGGCCACCGTTCGACTTCCCCGGCGCATGGCTGTATGCCGATGGCGGCGGGGGCGCGATCCTGCACATCATCTACGGCCGGCCGCTGCCCGAGCCGCGCCGCGGCGTGATCGACCACATGGCTTTCACCGCAACCGGCCTGAAAGCGACCCAGTCGCGGCTCGAAGAACGTGGGCTGACCTACGAACTGCGCCGCCTGCCCGGCGGCGGCACTTGGCAGCTCTTCACCTTCGACCCCAACGGAGCCTGCGTCGAACTCGACTTCGACGCCTCCGAGGCGGCCTGACCGGGGCACGAGCGGCGACGGCAGTCGTCATCGGCCGCGCCGCGGCAGCACGTCGGAGAAGATCGGGAACGACTTCCACGCCGGCTCGGGCGTGTTGCAGCCCGCCGCCGGCACGTAGGGCGAGGTCTCGATTCGCTGCACGCGGTGGATGTAGCGCGGGCAGTTCGGAAACGCCAGCTCCACCGCCACCCGCACCACCGCCTGGGCCTCTGGCCAGCGCGGCAGCAGCGGGTCGTCGATGGCGGCCGACGCGCGGCCGAGCACGCGCAGCCGCTGCGGCGACTCGAAGTCGATGAACAGCAACCCGACCTTCGGGTTGACCTCGAGGTTGCCCAGCGTGCGGAACATGCCGTTGCCGTCGTAGGCTGGAAATGCCAGCGTCGTGGCGTCGACCGCGTGAACGAACTCGCCGGGTGCACCGCCCTTGTACGAGACATCGGGCTGGCCGTCGGCGTCGGCGGTGGCGAGAAAGAAGCAGGGCAGGCGCTCGATGAAGGCCCGGTCTTCGGGCGTCAGCTCGCGGCGCGAGAGCTTCTCGGCCAACCGGTCGGCGAGCCGGCGGCTGTCGAAGCGGTCCTGCCAGAGCCTGACGCCGGCGTGGTAAGGGTCAGGCGAGGTCTTCATGGAGGCACAGGATGTTGCCTTCGGGATCGGTGAACCAGGCTGCCTTCTCGGAACCGAGCACGCAGACATGGTTGACCGTCTTCAGCCCCGGCAAGTCGTAGTCGGCGAAGGTCACGCCGCGCGACGTCAGCTCGGCGACGGCCGTCTCGATGTCCGCGACGCGGAAGCTCACCGCCGTGTGCTCGGCCTTCGTGCCCCCGGCCCTCGGGAACAGCGCCAGCCGGGTGCCGCCGACGCGGTAGGTGAACTTGCCGTCGGCCTGCAAGCCCTGCGGCGCAAGGCCGAGCTGTTGCTCGTAGAACCTGCGCGCCCTGACAAGATCCTTGACCGGCAGCATGCAGGTCACTTCGGTCTCGGTGAGCACGGTCATCGTGCGCCTCCGGTTCGCGGTTGGCGAAGACCGACTTGTAGGTGAGGCCTCGCCTGCCGTCAATGCATGCGAGCGCGAAAGGCAGGCACGCCGAGACAACACCCGCCCGCCACCGGCGCCGCAAGGTCAGCGCAGGTCCCCGGCCAGGCTGGCCAGCGTCTCGGCCGGCACCGTGACATGCGCAGGGTAGTTGCGGTGGTCGCAGCCGATCTTCACCGCGGCGCCGGCGCGGACCGCCTCGCGCTGCGCAGGGCCGAACTCGAAGCGCAGGAAGTGCACCGAGCTCGTCTTCTCGTCGTTCTCGCGATCGAGGTCCTCGTCGGCGATCGCGTAGACACGCTCGTGGCCCTCGACCTCGACGAACATGCGGTCCTCGATGCCGATCAGCCGCGCCAGCTCTCGCTTGCGCTCATGCGGGTCGGGGTACTCGATCAGCATCGTCGCCTTCCAGTTGCTGCCGTCGGGCACCAGCGGCGTGTAGGCGTCGAGCTCGGCCTGGATGCCCTGCTCGTCGAATATCTTCTCGATGTGGAGCATCTCCTGAATCTGGCGTCGGATCGTCTGCTCGTCCTCGAACTGCAGCGTCACATGCTCGCCGAGGCGCACGCTGCGCAGCCGGCGGTGGGCGATGGTCTCCGGCCGCAGCGCCTTGCGCACCTTGGCGTAGGCCTCGAGCGTGAGCAGGCTGTCGCGGGTGATGGTCATGGCTCGTACTCCTGTCTCGAAAGAACCTCTTCACTGCCCCACCACGCGAGCTCGACGACGCACCGAGCCGTCGTCCAATCGAGGACTGCCGCGGATCCGGCTCCGCCGGGCCGCCGGCAAAGCCCCCCCCCGGGGGGCAGCGACCGGAGGGAGCGTGGGGGCTCATTCCAGCCCGTACGCGATGCGGACCAGGCTGATCGGATGCTGCAGCGCCCTGGCCGGCGTTCCCGCCTCGGCCATGCCCTGCGCGATGTGGTGGCCGGCAAGCGCACAGTCGCTGGCGATGAAGTCCGGTTCGTCCTTCGCCATCGCCTTGAACACCGGCTTGCCGATCTTCATCGCCACCGGGTGATACGGCGTCTTCACGCCATAGGTGCCGGCGTGGCCGGAGCAGCGCTCGACGGTGTTCAACTGAACCTGCACCGTCTGGCCGATCAGCTTGAGCATGTCCTCGGTCTTGCGGCCGATGTTCTGCACCCGGCCGTGGCACGGGATGTGGTAGCTGACCTTGCCCAGCGCGGCCTTGAAGTCGGTCTTCAACAGCCCGTCCTTGTGGCGCGCGACCAGGTACTCGAAGGGGTCGAACATCGCCTCCTTGACGGCCTGCACGTCGGCGTCGTCGGGGAACATCAGCGGCAGCTCCTGCTTGAACATCAGCGTGCAGCTCGGGATCGCGCTGACGATCGCCCACCCCTCGCGCGCATAGCGGGCCAGCACCGGGATGTTGGCCTGCTTCGCGCGCTGCACCGCCTCGAGGTCACCGAGCTCGAGCTTGGGCATGCCGCAGCACTGCTCCTTCTCGACGATCTCCCACGGGATCCGGTTGTGCGAAAGCACCTTCAGCAGGTCTTCGCCGATGCCCGGCTCGTTGTAGTTGACGTAGCAGGTCGCGAACACCGCCACCTTGCCCGGCGTGCGCTCGCCGTCGACAGCGGCATGCGTGCTGTCGTTCATCGCGCGGCCCCAGCGGAAGCGCTGCGCTGCCAACGCCGGCATCCACGCTGCCGGGTGCACCCCGAGCTGGCTGTCCATCAGCGCGCGCATCGGCTTGGTGGCGTTCACCCTGTTGACGACATCGACGACGATCGGGATGCCGGCGAACTGGCCGTGAACGTCGGTCGATGCGAGCAGCTTCTCGCGCGCGCCGACCTGGCCGTTGCGATGCTTGATCGCCTTCGCGCGCAGCATCAGGTGCGGGAAATCCAGGTTCCATGCGTGCGGCGGCGTGTACGGGCACTTCGTCATGTAGCACAGGTCGCACAGGTAGCACTGGTCGACGACGCTCCAGTAGGCCTCCTTCTTGACGCCGTGCACCTCGCCGTCGTCGGTGGCGTCCACCAGGTCGAACAGCGTCGGGAAGCTCTGGCACAGGCTGACGCAACGACGGCAACCGTGGCAGATGTCGAACACCCGCTCCATCTCGGCGAGTGCCTTGCCTTCGTCGTGGAAGTCGGGGTTCTTCCAGTCGATCGGGTGCCGGGTCGGGGCTTCGAGATTGCCTTCACGCATGGGCGGCTTTCGGAGTCTTCTTCGGGGCAAACGAACAAGGGGCCGAAGCCCCTTGTGACTGCGGGATCGCGTGGCTCGCGGCCGCGCGCGACCGGTCAGTCGACCAGCGCGTCGAGCGCCTTCTGGTAGCGGTTGGCATGCGAACGCTCGGCCTTGGCCAGCGTCTCGAACCAGTCGGCGATCTCGTCGAAGCCCTCGTCACGCGCCTGCTTGGCCATGCCCGGGTACATGTCGGTGTACTCGTGCGTCTCGCCGGCGACCGCGGCCTTCAGGTTCTGGCGGCTGTTGCCGATCGGCAGCCCGGTGGCCGGGTCACCCACCTGTTCGAGGAACTCGAGGTGGCCATGCGCGTGGCCGGTCTCGCCCTCGGCGGTGGACCGGAACAGCGCCGCCACGTCGTTCTGGCCCTCGACGTCGGCCTTGTTTGCGAAGTACAGGTAGCGCCGGTTGGCCTGCGATTCGCCAGCGAAGGCGTCCTTCAGGTTCTGCTCGGTCTTCGATCCTTTCAACGAGGCCATGACTCTCTCCTTTGACTTCAATCCGGTGATGACGAACACCCTGATCAGGGGTGAGGCCGGAGCCGAACGCTAACAGCGGCGGTGTTCGGGGGCCAATACGAATCGTCAATTCGATTCATTGATCACAACAATGAGTGCACAAGGACAAATAGTGATCAGCCGCCCAAGCCGAGCAGCTGCTTCGCCAGGGTGTGCAGCCGCCCGGCGGGGTCGGCCAGGTTGCGCATCACCGCCAGATGGTGGGCCCCGGGCAGCTGCTCGCACACCGGCACCGCGGTCGGTCCCCACACATCGCGGATCAACTGGTTCTGGCGCAGGAACTCCTCGCTCTCGTCGGCACCGACCACGGCGAAGAGCTTGCCGCGTGGCCGCGGGAAGAAGGCCGGGCTCAACCGCCGCACCGAGGCCTCCGTCAGCTTGAGGTCGACCTGGATGAAGGGCGCCAGCCGCAGCGGCTCGAGGTCGTAGATGCCGGAGATCGCCAGCGCCGAGCCGACCAGCTGCGCCGGCAGGTCATCGGCGACATCGCGCCAGCGGCACGACAGCATCATCGCCGCCAGGTGCGCACCCGCCGAATGGCCGACGACGACGATTCGCGACGGGTCGCCGCCATGCTCGGCGGCGTGGCGCCAGGTCCACTCGAGCGCCCGCACCATCTGCAGCGTGATGTGCTCGACGCCGACCTTGGGCGCCAGCGCGTAGTTGGGCACCACCACCACCGCGCCGTCGGCGGTGAACGACGGCGCGACGAAGGAGCAGTCGCTCTTGTCGAGCGCGCGCCAGTAGCCGCCGTGAATGAAGACCAGCACCGGTGCGTTGGGCTTCGCGGTGCGGAAGACGTCGAGCGTCTCGCCCTCGCCGCCGCCGTAGGCCACGTCGAGCGAAAGATCGGCATGCTGCTGACGCGTCAGCGCCGACGCGTCGGCCCAGCTTCGGAAAATGCGCGGGTGCTCGGGGATGCGGGCGCGGTTGTTGTACTGCTGGTCCAGCCAGGCGGCATCGTGGCGTCGGCGCATGTCGTCGGTCCTTCCTGCGGTTGGCGGCGGGCCGGCAATGGTAGACTGCCGGCCTTTCTTGGGGACGTAGCTCAGCTGGGAGAGCGTCGCGTTCGCAATGCGAAGGTCGGGAGTTCGATCCTCCTCGTCTCCACCAATTCGGAAGCCAGGCCTGTCGCCTGGCTTTCTCTTTGCCCGGAGCGCCGGCACTGGCGCGGGCCGCCCGCCCGATGAGCACCGCTGCCGACGTCGGCGCCATCACTGGCCGGAGCCCGCGCGCCGTGCATGTCCGTCAAGCGGGCCCTGCAAGTTGAGTCGGCGCCGCCCCGCGCGAGTCAGGCCCCCCAGGCGGTGATGCGAAACGCCTCCACCAGGAAGTCGATCAGCACACGCACTTTGGGCGTGACGTGTTTGCGGCTGGCGTACACCGCGTAGACGCCCATGTCGAGCGACCGGTACTCCGGCAGGATCTCGAGCAGTGCGCCCGCACGCAGGTGGTTGCCGACCATGAACGAGGGCTGCAGCACGATCCCCTGGTGCTGCAGCGCCGCGGCGCAGCAGGTGTCGCCGCTGTTGGTGCGCATGCGCGGCGAGACCTTCACGCTGACCGGCCCCTGAGGTCCGTCGAAGTTCCAGGTGTCGCCCGTGGCCAGCAGCGTGTAGCTAAAGACTGCATGCCGTGCGATCTCTTCGGGGTGCGCCGGCGCGCCGTGGCGGCGCAGGTACTCCGGTGAGGCACACAGCACCAGCCTCGTCGAGGTGAGCCGGCGGCTGACCAGCGACGAAGCCGGCAGCCGCGCGATGCGCACAGCGAGGTCGTAGCCCTCGTCCACCAGGTCGACGATGCGGTCCGACAGCGTCACGTCCAGGGTGACGTTGGCGTGCTGCTGCAGGAACGCCGGCCACAGGGGCGCCAGGTGCATCAGCCCGAAGCTCACCGGCACGTTCAGGCGCAGCACCCCGATGGCTTCGTCGGCACGCGCCGTCACCTCGGCCTCGGCCTCCTCCACGGCGGCCAGCAGTTCCTTGCAGCGCGTGTGAAAGACCTCGCCCTCCACCGTGAGCGAGAGCCTGCGCGTCGTGCGGTGCAGCAGCCGCACCCCCAGCCGCGTCTCGAGGTCGGCGACCAGCCGTGACACGGCCGTCTTCGAGACCTGCAGCGCCTCGGCGGCGCGCACGAAGCTGCCGGCGTCGACCACGGCGGCAAAGGCCTGCATCTCGTCGAATCGGTCCATCGGGTCGATTGTCCTTCAATTCGGGATTATAAAAACCGTCAGCACTTGTTTATCTCCCGATTCGGAACTCCTAGAGTCCTTCCACCGCAGCCACCGCGCTGCCCGACCCCTCAGGAGACCCCGCATGAAGATCACCGTCATCGGCGCCGGCAACATGGGCGCCGGCTTCGTCAAGCAGCTCACCCGCGCCGGCCATCAAGTCAGCGTCACGGCGCGCGACACCGCCAAGGCAGCCCAGGTGGCCGCCGCTCATCCGGGCGCCAAGGCGGTGCCCACCGCCGGCGCGGCCGAGGGCGCCGACGCCGTCGTGCTGGCCACCGGTTATGCCGACGCCGTCGCCGCGCTGCGCGGCGTCGGCAACCTGGCGGGACGGGTCGTGGTCGACATCACCAACCCGCTGACCGCCGACTACATGGGCCTGACCATCGGCCATGGCACCTCGGCCGCCGAAGAGATCGCCCAGGCCGTGCCCGGGGCCGAAGTCGTGAAAGCCTTCAACACCGTGTTTGCCCCGGTGCTGGCCGATGGCGCCGACTTCGGCAGCGGTCGGCAGGTCCAGGTGTTCGTGGCCGGCGACAGCGCCCGCGCGAAGCAGACCGCAGGCGCGATCGCCGAGAGCATCGGCTTCGCGGTGGTCGACGCCGGCCCGCTGAAGAACGCGCGCTACCTCGAGCCGCTGGCGGGCTTGAACATCTACCTCGGCTATGGCGCGGGGCTCGGCACCGGCATCGCCCCGGTGTGGATCCGCAAGGCCTGAATCGTCCACCCCCCCTTTGGAGACTTCGATGAGCAACTCTCTGATCAACCGCCTGCTGTCCACCGACGACGGCTTCGGAGCACTGGCGCTTCGTGTGCCGGTGGGCATCATCTTCGCCGCGCACGGTGCGCAGAAGCTCTTTGGCTGGTTCGGCGGCTACGGCCTCGAAGGCACCGGCCAGTTCTTCGGCTCGCTGGGCCTGAACCCGGGCTACCTGATGGCGCTGCTGGCCGGTGCGGTCGAGTTCTTCGGCGGGCTGGCCCTGGTGTTCGGCCTGCTGGTGCGGCCGGCGGCCGCAGCCCTGGCCTTCGCGATGCTGATCGCCATCTTCGCCGTGCATTTCAGCAAGGGCTTCTTCCTCGACAAGGGCGGCTACGAGTACGCGCTCGCGCTGCTTGCGGCCTCGCTGGCGCTGCTCTTCAGCGGCGGCGGGCGCTACGCGGCCGATGCCGTGCTGGCCCCGCGCGCCGACGGAGCCCGCTGATGTCGCGCCTGCCCAGCCTGTTCGTCTCGCACGGCGCGCCGACCTTTGCGCTCGAGCCTGGCCTGGCTGGGCCGGCGCTGACGGCGCTGGGCCGCACGCTGCCACGGCCCGAAGCCGTGCTCGTCGTCTCGCCGCACTGGATGACGCCGAGCCCGCGCGTCGGCCTGGTGGCACAGCCGCCGACGATCCACGACTTCGGCGGGTTCGACCCGGCGCTGTACCGCATCGACTACCCGGCGCCCGGCCATCCGGCGCTCGCCCGCAAGACCCTCGAGACGCTGGCCACCGCCGGCTGGTCCGCGCTCGCCGACGAGAAGCGCGGGCTGGACCATGGCGCCTGGGTGCCGCTGTTGCACCTGTACCCGCAGGCCGACGTGCCGGTGTTCCAGGTGTCGTTGCCGTCGCGGCTGGATGCCGATGCGGCCTGGGCCTTCGGCGAGGCGCTCGCGCCGCTGGCCGACGAAGGGGTGCTGATCGTCGGCTCCGGCAGCCTGACGCACAACCTGGCCGACTTCCGCAGCCAGCACGGTGGGGGCCTGGACTACATCACCGCCTTCTCCGGCTGGGTGCAGCAGGTCATCGGTGCCGGCGATGGCGCCCGCCTTCGCCGCACGCTGGCCGACGCGCCGCACGCCGCGCGGGCGCACCCGACCTCCGAGCACTTCTGGCCGCTGCTGGTGGCCGCCGGTGCGGCGTCGGCAGGGCAGCGGTGGCGGTGGGTCGACGGCGGCATCGCCCACGGCATGCTGGCGATGGACGCCGTTGTCTTCGGCAACGCCTGAACGAGACCCGCAGCGTGCACGACGACCTGCTCAGCCAACGACCCGCGACGACGCCGGAACTGGCCTCCGACTTCGCCGCGACCGCTCGCCTGGCCACGGGCGCCGGGTTGCGGGCGCTCGCGCGCACGACCCTGCTGCACCTCGGCGACGAGCGCCTCGTCGTGCTGAGCGGGCGGGGCGCCCAGCCCGAGACCGAGCAAGGCGTGGACCTCGGCGCGGCGCGTGTCGCCCGCGACTTCTTCCACCACGACCCGCCGACACCGGGCGAGATCGAGCGGGCGATCGACTTCGCCGAGGACGAGATCATGCGGCTGGGCGCGCCAGCCGACGCCGAGACCACGCTCTCGAGCGCGTCGGCCGCCTTGCAGGCCTGGGCTGCGGTGTCCGGCCCGACGATGGCGATCGAGACCGTCGAGCAGTGGTTCCAGCGCCTGGCTTCGGCCGCGCATGGTCGGCCTGGCGCCTTGCAGGGGCTGCCTCCCGGCCGCGAGGCGGCGGCGACCCTGCTCGTGCTGCGCGAGTTCATGCACCACCGCGGCCATGCGTCCATCATCGTCGTGGAACCGGGGCCATCGCTTGCGGAGCAGCCCGCACGGGCGTACAAGCCATGATCCCTCAACGCCCCGGGAGCAGCTCATGGCCACCTACAAGGTCGGCTACTTCGTCGGCAGCCTCGCCTCGACGTCGATCAACCGGCTGCTCGCCAAGGCGCTGGTGAAGCTGGCGCCGTCCGAACTCGTGATGAGCGAGATCGCGATCAAGGACCTGCCGCTGTACAGCTCCGACTACGACGCCGACTATCCGCCGGTGGCGCGTGCCTTCAAGAAGGCGATCGCGGAGGTCGATGGCGTCCTCTTCGTCACGCCCGAGTACAACCGGTCGATTCCCGGCGGGTTGAAGAACGCCATCGACTGGGCGAGCCGCCCCTGGGGGCAGAACTCCTTCGCCCGCAAGCCCTCGGGTGTCATCGGCACTTCGCCGGGCGCCATCGGCACGGCGGTGGCCCAGCAGAGCCTGCGCGGCGTGCTGTGCTTCTGCAACTCGCCGCTGATGAACCAGGTCGAGGCCTACATCCAGTTCAAGCCGGGCCTCATCACGGCCGACGGCGAGGTGACGGACGAAGGCACGAAGAAGTTCCTGCAGAACTACATGAACGAGCTGCACACCTTCATCGTGCGCGTCCTGACCGTGCTGCCGCGCGAAGCCTGACGATCTGCTCGGCGATGGTGACGCCACCCTTCAACCCCGCTCGAGCGGTGATGGCCGAAAGCAGGACAGGCAGGGCTGCGGCAGGCCCTGCGAGGTCGCGGCCTCTCCGCGCCGCCGGGTGAGCGAGACGCCCATGCCACAGGCCACCGGAAACCCCGCCTGGCCGGCGCTGCCGCTCGCCACGTGGCGGGGCACCTACGCCACGCTGCACATGTGGATGCAGATCGTCGGCAAGACGCGGCTCGCGCTCGCACCGATGGAGAACCACTGGTGGCAGTGCACGCTCCATCTCACGGAGCGCGGAGTCGGCACCACGCCGATGCCGTCCGGCGTCCGACTGTTGACGGTGGACTTCGACTTCATCGACCACCTGCTGATCCTTCGAACGGACGATGGCGCGTCGCGCCGACTGGGCCTGGAGCCCCAGACCGTTGCCCACTTCTATGCACGGTACACGGCGGCCCTGCGTGAGCTCGGGATGGATCTGCGCCTGCTTGCGCGACCCGTCGAAGTCGAGAAGGCGATTCCCTTTGCCGAAGACGTGGAACACGCCAGCTACGATGCCGCGCAGGTGCGGCTCTGGTGGCGTGCCCTCGCGCAGGCGGATCGCGTCTTCAAGCGCTTTCGCAGCGGCTTCGTCGGCAAGCAGAGCCCGGCGCACTTCTTCTGGGGCAGCTTCGACCTCGCCGTCACGCGCTTCTCCGGCCGGACGGCTCCGCGCCACCCCGGCGGCGCACCCAACTGCGCCGACTACGTGATGGTGGAGGCCTACTCCCACGAGTGCAGCAGTGCCGGTTTCTGGCCGGGCGGCGGCGCGGTCGAGGAGGCGGCGTTCTACGCCTATGCCTACCCCGAGCCGACAGGCTACCCGACCCATGCCGTCCGGCCCGATGCCGCGTACTACCACCCGAAGGCGCGCGAGTTCATCCTGCCCTACGACGCGGTGCGCACCGCGCCGGATCCGGACGGTGCGCTGCTCGCCTTCCTGCAAAGCACCTACGAGGCTGCAGCCGACCTCGGTCACTGGGACCGCGCCCACCTCGAGCGCCCGGCATGACCGACGCATGGGTCCGGTCGGCATCGTCGGGGCAAGAGAACCGAGGGCCACCTGAGCCGCGCCGTCCTGCCAGATCAGCACCTCGGCCGGCACCTCGGGGCCGAGGTGGCGCGCGGGCCCATGTCGCAGTGGGTCAGCTTGTACCAAGCGCGCGCGAAGGCGTCGGCAAGCCCGCGGCCATCGACCCCGCGCTGTGTTGATCTGCTCGATAGCCGAACTCACTCGCCCGGCACGCGGACCGCCCGGGCGTCCGCACGAGTCAGTACGACTTCGGCAAGCCCAGCACCCGCTCGGCGATGTGGCTGAGGATCAGCTCGCGGCTGACCGGCGCGATGCGCGGGATCATGATCTCGCGCAGGTAGCGCTCGACGTGGAACTCCTTCGAGTAGCCCATGCCGCCATGCGTCAGCACCGCGCGCTCGCAGGCGCGAAAGCCCGCCTCGGCGGCGAAGAACTTGGCCGCGTTGGCGGCGGTACCGCAGTCGCGGCCCTGGTCGCACAGCCAGGCGGCCTTCATCGTCAGCAGCTGCGCGGCTTCGAGCTCGACCCAGTTCTCGGCCAGCGGGTGCTGGATGGCCTGGTTCTGCCCGATCGGGCGGTCGAAGACGACGCGCTCCTTCGCATACGCCGCGGCCTTCGCGAGCGCGATGCGGCCCACCCCCACCGCCTCGGCGGCGATCAGGATACGCTCGGGGTTCATGCCGTGCAGGATGTACTTGAACCCCTGGCCCTCGTCGCCGATGCGGTCGGCCACCGGGATCTCGAGCCCGTCGATGAACAGCTCGTTGGAGTCGACGCACTTGCGCCCCATCTTGTCGATCGGCCGCACGTCGATGCGGCGGCGGTCGAGGTCGGTGTAGAAGAGCGAGAGCCCGCCGCTGCGCTCGCCCGCGGGCAGTTCCTCCACCGGCGTCGTTCGCGCCAGCAGCAGGATCTTGTCGGCCACCTGCGCGGTCGAGATCCACACCTTCTGCCCGTGCACGACGTAGCTGTCGCCGCGGCGAACCGCGCGGGTCTTCAGCTTCGTCGTGTTGAGCCCGGTGTTCGGCTCGGTGACGCCGAAGCAGGCCTTGACCTCGCCGCGTGCCATCGGCGGCAGCATGCGGCGCTTCTGCTCGTCGCTGCCGAACCCCACCACCGGCATGAGCCCGAAGATGTTGATGTGGATCGCGGAGCTGCCGCTCAGGCAGGCGCCCGACTCGGCCACCGTCTGCATCATCACCGCGGCCTCGGCGACCCCGAGGCCCGAGCCGGCGTAAGCCTCGGGCACCGCGATCCCGAGCCAGCCGGCCTCGCCCATCGCGCGGTAGAAGTCGTGCGGGAACACGCCGTCGTCGTCGCGCTCGCGCCAGTAGCTCTCGGGGAAGCGGCGGCAGGTGTCCTGGACCGCTTCGCGGATCGCCTGCTGCTCGGCGGTGAGATCGAAGTCCATCGGCGGATTCTGCAGGCCCGCCCGCCGCCGGTCACTCCGGCTCGATTCCCGCCTTGCGGATCACCTCGCCCCAGCGCCTGATCTCCGACGCCAGCAGGGCTTGCGTCTCGGCCGGCGTGCTCGGCGCGAGCCGCATCCCGAGCTTGCCGAGCTTGTCGCGCACCGCGGGCGAGGCCACCGCCTCGCGCGCGGCGCGGCCAATGCGGTCGATCACCTCCGGCGGCGTCCCGGCGGGCGCGGCGATCGCGTTCCAGGACGCGACGTCGTAGCCGGCCACCCCGGCTTGCTGCACCGTCGGCACTTCGGGCAGCGCCGGGTTGCGCTGGGCCGACGACACCGCCAGCGCGCGCACCGCGCCCGCAGCCACCTGCGGCACCATCGGGCCAACGATCTCGAATGCGAGGTCCACCTCGCCGGCGCGCAGCGCCTGCAGCAGCGCCGGCGAGCCCTTGTACGGCACCACCAGCACCTCGATGTCGGCCACCGTCTCGAACAGCTTGGCCGCCAGGTGCTGCGTGCTGCCGGGCGCGATCGTGCCGACGTTGAGCCTGCCCGGCTGCGCCTTCGCATGGGCCACCGCGTCGCGCAGCGTCGCGAAACGCGAGTTACCGGCGACGAAGAGGCCGATGTCGAAGCTGCCGAGCGTGGTGATCGGCACGAAGTCCTTCAGTGTGTCGTAGGGCAGCTTCTTGAACAGGCTCACGCTGACGGCATTGCTGTTGCTCATCAGCAGCAGCGTGTGGCCGTCGGGGCGTGCATTCGCCACCGCCTGGCTGGCGACGATGCTGCCGGCGCTCGGCTTGTTCTCCACCACCACCGCGACGCCGAGCGAACGCGACATCTGCTCGGCCACCGCGCGGGCCGTCAGGTCGGCGATGCCGCCGGGGCCGAAGGGCACCAGCAGCGTGATCGGCCGCTCGGGAAAGCGCGGCTGCGCCACAGCAGGCAGCGCCAGCGCCGCGAATGCAACGGCGGCGCCGGCCAGCAGGAGGCGGCGCTCGCCGGGGGGAAGGACGGGGTCACTCATGGCGGCAATGCTAGGGTGCTGTGCCGGATGCGCGCACCGTCGACAGGCAAGCTCTTCCAACCGCCATGAACCCGCGGGGCCGCCCCAAGGGCGACGCGCAGCACGAAGGCCGTCCAGTGAACGCTGGCGGCGAGGCTCGCGGCCGCCTGCAGCAGCTATAAGCAGCCGCGATAGGCGCCTTCGGAATTCGCTAGTTTCGCGGCCGGAGCCGCATCCCTAGACTGCCGAAAGGCCACTGCGGCCGCGGAGTGGCGATCGTTTGACGGCAACCACGGCAACCGAGTGGCCGGGCGAGGTGGACCTGCTGGTCGTCGGCGCCGGCGCCGCCGGGCTGGCCGCGGCCTGCACCGCGGCGGCGGCCGGCTTGCGCGTGATGCTCGCCGAACAGTCGGATCTGGTCGGTGGCACCAGCGCCATCTCCGGCGGCATGGTGTGGGTGCCGGCCAACCACCTGATGGCCGCAGCCGGCCGCGCCGAAAGGCTCGACGACGCTCGCGCCTACCTGCGGCACACGATGCCGCCGGGTGCGGAAGTGGCGCCGCTGGAGGCCTTCCTGACGCGCGGCGACGAATCGATCCGCCACCTCGAGGCGCACACCGCACTGCGGTTGCGGCCGGTGATGAACTACCCCGACTACCACCCCGCGGCCCCCGGTGCGACGCCGGGCGGGCGGGTGCTCGAGCCGATGCCCTTCGACGCCCGCACGCTCGGCCCCGCCTTCGCCCGGCTCCGTGCACCGCTGCCGGAGTTCATGCTGCTCGGCGGCATGATGGTCCACCGGAGCGACCTGCCGCACCTGCGCCGCGCCGCGCGCTCGCCGTCATCGGCATGGCACGTGGCCCACCTGTTCGCCCGTTATGCCGCCGAGCGCACGACGGCGCCGCGCGGCACGACGCTGCATCTGGGCAACGCGCTCGTCGGCTGGCTGCTGAAGTCGGCGCTCGACCTCGGCGTCGTGCTGCGCACCGGCTGCCGCGTGCGGCAGCTGCTGAAGCAGGATGGCCGCGTCGACGGCGCCGAGGTCGATTGCGGCGCCACCTTGCGCACCGTGCACGCGGCACGCGGCGTCGTGCTCGCCAGCGGTGGCCTCTCGCACGACCCGGCAAGGCGCCAGGACCATGTCCCCGCGCTCGCCGGCACGCTCTCCGCCACCGTGCCCACGGCCGGCGCGCCGAGCGGCGCCGCGCTCTCGGCCGAGGTCGGCGGCCGCGTGAGCCTCCCCGGGCCGCGGCAGGCCTTCTGGGTGCCGGCGTCGACCTTCACGCGCCGCGACGGTTCGACCGCGGTCTTCCCGCACACCGTGACCGACCGCGCGAAGCCGGGGCTGATCGCCGTCGACCGCCACGCACGGCGCTTCGTCAACGAGGCGGTCTCGTACCACGACTTCGTCACCGCGCAACTGCGCGCCGGCCCCGGCGCGGTGCCCGCCTGGCTGCTGTGCGACCGCCGCTTCCTGTGGCGCTACGGCCTCGGCGCGGTGCGACCCTTCTCGTGGTCGGTCGGCCGCTGGGTGGACAGCGGCTACCTGCGGCGAGCGCCCACGATCGAAGCCCTGGCGCAGGTGATCGGCGTTCCCGCCGACGGACTGGCGGCCACCGTCGCCACCTTCAATGCCGATGCACGGCGCGGTGTCGATTCGCAGTTCGGCCGCGGCGGCGACGTCTACCAGCGCCACCTCGGCGATGCCGACCAGCGGCCGAACCCCTGCGTGGCGCCGATCGAGCAGCCACCGTTCTTCGCCGTTGCGGTGCGGCCGGCCGACCTCGGCATGGCCGCCGGCCTCGTCACCGACGGCGACGCGCGCGTGCTCGACGCCGACGGCCGCACGATCCCCGGCCTCTACGCTTGCGGCAACGACATGCAGTCGGTGATGAACGGCGCCTACCCGGGGCCGGGCATCACGCTCGGGCCGGCGCTGGTGTTCGGCGTCATCGCCGCGCGGCACGCCGCGGCGGCACCGCTCTGACGCCGCGCAGCCTGCAGGACATGAAGCCCGGGCACGATGTCGACCCAGCCGCCGGCGCCGCAACGCGCCGCGCCATTCACGCCAACCGATCGGGAGCAGCAGCCAAGTGAACGTCTCCGAAGTGATGGGCAGCTACCTGCAGGCAGCCGGCATCGGCCATGTCTTCGGCTACCCGGGCGACCCCTCGGTCGAGTTCCTCGAGGCCATCCGCCGCCAGGGCATCGGCTTCGTGCTCGGCTCGCGCGAGGGCACGGCGGGGCTGATGGCCTGCGCCTACGGCCAGCTCACCGGCCGGCCGGGGGTGGCGCTGTCGACGCTCGGGCCCGGGGCCACCAACCTCGTCAACGCGGTCGCGAGCGCCAAGCTCGACCGCACGCCGATGCTCGCGATCTCGGGCCAGATCGAAACCCGGCGCGAGCCGACCTTCACCCACCAGGTGGTCGACCACACGATGCTCTTCAGCCCGGTGAGCAAGTGGGCGGTGGCGGTGCAGCCGAACACCGTCGGCACCATCATGCGCAAGGCGCTGCGGCTGGCGGTGGCCGAGCGGCCGGGGCCGGTGCACCTGACCACCGCGGCCGACATCGTCGGCGCGCGCGCCATCGACGACGAGGTGCGGCTGCCGCCGATGACCGCCACGCGCGCACCGCAGCTCTTCGTTCGCGAGCCCGGTGTCGAGCCGTTGCGCCGCATCCGCAGCGCGCGACGGCCGATGATCGTCGCCGGCCTCTCGGCGGTGCAGGCCGAGGCCGGCGGCGCGCTGCGCGCACTCGCCGAATCGCTCGGCTGCCCGGTGGTGCTGTCGCCGATGGCCAAGGGGCTGCTGAGTGAAGACCACCGGCTCTTCGCCGGCACGCTCGACATGGCGTGCAACCAGTTCGTCTGGGACTTCCTGCGCGGCGCCGACCTGCTGCTGACGTTGGGCTTCGACGCCGTCGAGCTGATCAAGCCCTGGTCGCTGACGGCGCCGGCGCTGCACATCGACAGCGTGCCCAACAGCGACCAGATCGTGCCCGCCGAGATCGAACTCGTCGGCGACATCGGGCTCGTCTGCGAACGGCTCGCCGAGGCGCTGGCCGGCGGCGAGCCGCGCTGGCGCGAGGCCGAGATCGCCGCCCACCGCACCGAGCTGCGCGCGCGTTATGCCGCCGGCCGAAGCACCGGGCGGCTGAACCCGAGCGACGTGGTCGACCTCGTGCGCGCAGCGATGCCGCGCGACACCCTCGTCAGCACCGACGTCGGCTCGCACAAGCTGCTGGTCGGCCAGGGCTGGACGACCTACGCGCCGCGCACGCTGCTCACCAGCAACGGGCTGTCGTCGATGGGCTTCGGGCTGCCCGCGGCGATGGTCGCGAAGCTGCTGCAGCCGCAGCGCGAGGTGGTGTCGTTCACCGGCGACGGCGGGCTCGCGATGGTGCAGGCCGAACTCGGCATCGCGGCCGCGCTGCGGCTCGGGCTGGTGGTGGTGGTGTTCTGCGACCACAGCCTCAACCGCATCGAGCTGAAGCAGGCCGCACGCGGTTACCCGGCCTGGGGCACGCGGATGCGCGCGCCCGAGATCGAGAGGCTGGCGTCGTCGATGGGCTGCGACGGGGTCGCGGTCGACAGCGCCAGCGCACTCGAGGCCGCGCTCGCGCAGCCACGCTCGCGCGAGCGGCCACTGGTGATCGGTGCCCACATCGACCCGGCGCAGTACGCGGCGCAGTTCTGACCGCTCGCGGGCGGGCCGTCGGCCGGCGCACCCCCGCCGGGGACTCAGCGGGCCCGGCAGAGGTCGATCGACTCGAGAGCACCCCCAGGGCCGGGCTGCGCCCAGCCCGCCCCCCGCGGGGGTTCAAGTTAACCGGCGTAGCCGGATCAACTCAAGAGAGCCAAGCCCGCGGGCCACTATGCTGCGGCACCGAAAGGGCGATCACGTTGGACTGGAACCAAGACCTCGGCGGCCTGCTCGCCGCACTCGGCCTCGGGCTGCTGATCGGCGTCGTTCGCGAGCGGCGGCACGACCCCGGCAGCACACGGGCCGGCGTTCGCACGCATGCGCTGGTGGCGCTGCTCGGCGTGATCACGATCGGCCTCGGCGACGCGGCCTTCGTCGCGACGCTGGCGGTGGTCGGTGCGCTGGCGGTGGTGGCCTACTGGCTGTCGGCGCCCGACGACCCTGGCCTCACCGGCGAAGTGGGCGTGGTCGTCACCTTCGTGCTCGGCGGCCTCGCCGGGCGGCAGCCGCCGCTGGCGGCAGCGCTCGGGGTGCTGGCGGCGGTGCTGATGCACGCCAAGCAGCCGCTGCAACGCTTCAGCCGCGAGCTGATCAGCGAACGCGAGCTGCAGGATGCGCTGATGCTCGCCGCTGCCGCGCTGGTGGTGATGCCGCTGCTGCCCGACCGCCCGGTGGACCCCTTCGGCGTGCTGCACCCGGCAACGCTGTGGCGGATCGTCGTGCTGGTGATGGCGGTCGGCATGCTCGGCCATGTCGCGCTGCGGGCCGTCGGCCCCGGGCGGGGTCTGCCGGTGGCCGGCTTCTTCTCCGGCTTCGCGTCGTCGACGGCCGCGGTGGCGAGCTTCGGGCTGCGAGCGAAGGCGCAGCCCGAGGTCACGGCTGCGGCAGCGGCGGCGGCGCTGCTCGCCAACCTGGCGTCGCTGCTGCTGCTTTGCGCGGTGGTCGGTGCGGCGTCGCCAGCGTTGCTGAGCAGCGTCGCCTGGCCGATGGCCGCGTCCGCCACCGCGTTGCTCCTGGTGGCCTCGCTCGGGCTGCGGCGCCACGGCAACGACGACGTGCCGCCGGGCGAGGCGTCGCCGCGCGCCTTCCGCATCTCGCACGCGCTGTTCATCGCAGCGCTGGTCGCCGTCGTGCTGCTGATGTCGGCCTGGCTGCGCCAGCACTTCGGAGAGGCCGGGGTGCTGGTGGCCGCGATGCTGGTGGCGCTGGCCGAGTTGCAGTCGGCGGCGGCGAGCATCGCGCAGCTGCACGCCAGCGACGGGCTGCTCCCGCCCACCGCCGGCTGGGGGCTGGTGGGCGTGATCGGCGCCGGCGCCGTGTCGAAGCTCGCGCTCGCGTTTGCCAGCGGCAGCCGGCGCTACGCGGCCTGGGTGAGCACCGGGCTGATCGCGATGACGGTTGCGCCGGCGGCGACGATGGTCGCGGTCACGCGCTGACGTTCACCCGGCGCCGACGAGGATGAAGGGCGCCCAGTTCGCCGGGTGGCGCGTCTTCGGGTCGGCGGCCATCTCCCGCTTGGTCTCGGCGAGCGCTCGCACCGCGCTGTGCCCGGCTTGGAGCTTCGCGAAGAACCTGTGCATGAAGGCCGGCGCCACCTCGTCGAGCACCGGCCAGAGGCTGAGCACGGTGTTGACGTTGCCGGCGACGAAGAGCGCAAACGGCAGCCCCATCACGCCCTCGCCGGAGACGTTCTGGCCGAGCCCGGTGTCGCAGGCCGACAGCACCGTGAGGTCGCTCTGCAGCTCGTAGGCCGGCCACTCGGCGGCGGTGACGTAGCCGTCGGTGCCTTCGGCGAGGTCACGCTGGCTCAGCACCAGGCTCGACAGCGCCGGGTCGTCGGGCGAGAGGTGGCCATGCACCGCGAAGTGCAGATAGCGGTAGTGGCGCAGCTCGCCGCGCGCGGCGATGCGCTGCAGCGTCGCCTCGCTGGCGTCGTGGCGCAGGTAGGCATCGCTGTTCGGGATCAGCCGCGTCAGCAGCCGCACCTCGCGTTCGGTGCCGGGCAGCGGCGACCACGCGAGCCGCGCCTCCTTCAGCTGGTGTTCGCTGTGCAGCGGCTGTGCGCGCAGCGTGGCGCGCCGGGTGGCCGCCGGCTGCGGGGCATCGTCGTAGACCGGGTTGCCGATCGCCAGCAGCTCGCGCGGCCGGACCAGGCTGCGGTAGGCGCGCTGCTGCGCACGCGCCAGCGCGTAGACCGAGAGCGATTGCGTGGTGTGCAGCTCGACGCGGTCGAGCACACGTGCGCCGTCGAAGCCGAGCAGTTCGAAGGGCAGCTGCGCGAGCACACCGTCGGGCGAAACGATCCACTGCCTCGCGCCGCGCAGCACCGCCGCCAGCGGCGCGAGCAGGCGTTGGCCGAGGTGGTCGGCGAGATCCGATTCGCGCTGCACCGCCAGCGACCCCGCCGGCGGCACGGCGCGCGCGTCGAGCAGCCGGAAGTGGCCCTCGGGCGTGCGCCAGACGCGCAGCTTGTCCTCGGCCAGCAGCTGGCGGAAGCCGCCGAGGTGCGAGCTGACGCGGCGCAGCGCCTCCACCGCGTCGGCCAGGTGCGGCAGTTCGCCGAGGTCGTGGAAGCGCAGCTCGCCGCGCTCGTCGGCAGTCCAGGCCGAGACGTGGTCGCCGCGCCAGGTGTAGCCGACGAAGACCGCCCCCGCCGGCACCAGCCCGGGCAGGTCGGCAGCGGCGACGATCGGCGGGTCGCGCAGCTGCGCGAACTTCGGGAAGCGCTGCTTCAGCGATTCGACCTTGGCCTCGTAGGCGCGCAGCTCGGCGTCGCGCCGCGGCAGCAGCGCGGCGCGCTGGCGGGGGTCGGTGGACTCGGCAAGCGCCTTTTCCTGCTCGTGCAGCGCCTGCTCGAGTTTGGCCAGCGCCTGCTGCTCGTCGGCCGGCAGCACACGCGATCGCGACGCCGCCTGTTCCGACATGCTCTCCAGCAGCGTGCGTGCCTTGCCCAGCTCGGCGAGCCTGAACCCTGGGGCCAGCTGGCCATGGCGGCCGTGCAGCGCGCTGAAGAAGCGGTAGTCGTCGGCGTAGGCGGCGAAGAGCGCGCGCCGGTCGTCTCGTGCCAGCCCGGGCTGGCTTCGGACCTTCTCGGCGCCGCCGATGAAACGCTCGGCGAGCGCGATCGCGTCGCCACCGCGGCCGGCACCGGCATAGAGCCGCGCCAGCGTGCTCATCTGCTCGAGCGTGAAGCGGTGCTGCTCGCCGACCGCCTCGACGCTGGCACCGAGCAGCTGCTCCTGCAGCGGCAGCGCCCGGGCATGGGACCCCAGCGCCTGCAGCGCGGCGACGTACTGCGCGGTGGCCGCCAGCGTGGTCGGGTTTTGCGCGCCGGCGGCACCCGAAAGCCCCTGCATCGCCCGCTCGGCGGTGGCCAGCGCGTCCGGGTGGCGCTTCGCGGCCTGGTACGAACGCGCCAGGTTGACCATCGCCGCCAGCGTCTGCGGGTGCTGCTCGCCGCGCGTGCGGCGGCTGCCGTCGAGCGCCGCCTCCTGCAGCCGAACGGCCTCGGCGGCACGGCCGACCTTCAGGTAGGTGGCGGCGAGGTTGTTGCGCGCCGACACCGCCACCTCGTGCCACGAGCCGAGCACCTCGATCGCCAGCCGCGTGCTGCGCTGCTGCGCGTCCAGCGCCTGCGGCAGCCGGCCCACCGCCGCATACAGGCGGCCGAGGTTGCCGAGCGCGGCGATGGTGTTCGGCGACCGCTCGCCGCGCCGTTCTTGCCAGCCCTGGTGCACCTGCTGCGCGAGTTCGATGGCCTCGCCGAGCCGGCCCTGGCTCTCGAGCAAAGGCACCAGCCTCGACTGGACGAGCAGCATGTCGTCGGCCGACAACTGCTGCCCCTTCTGCGCCGGCTGCAGCATCGCGCGCAGCGACGTCTCCGCCGCCTCGTGCCGCCCCGACTGGCCGAGCTGGCTGGCCTGGTCGAGGTCGGCCTTGCGGACCACCGGCGTGATGCAGCCGGCCACCACCACTGCCGCCGCCAGCAGCCCGAGGCGCCCGCCCCGGGCGACGGGGCCCGCGCGGTGCGGGACGTTCGGCCCACTCACGATCGGCGGCACTCGGCGGGCAGCAGCTCCTGGTCGCGCAGCGCCGCCGCCGGCGCCGCCACCAGCAGCCCTTCGATCGACTGCACCAGCACCTGCTCGCAGCCGGCCTGAAGCAGCGACCCACGAACGAAGAGGCTCTCGCCGCCGAGCCGGAAGCGGAAGGTGCGCTGCCGCGCTGGCGTGGCCGGACCCGCCGCCGGCGCCACCGCCAGGCGCGGCGCCGCGATCTCGAGCGCCGACGCAAGCAGCCCGGCAAAGGTGCTGCGCAGCACGCCAGCCCCGTCCTTCAGCCAGTGATCGCCGATGTCGAGCGCATCGGCAGCGGCCGAGTGCACCCGCACGCGCAGCGCCTGCACGCCCGCAGCCGCAACCCCCTGTGCAGGAGCCGACGCCGCGCCGGGCTCGCCACCGGGCGGCAGCTGGCCGATCACGGTGTCGACGCTGACCGACCGCTGGTCGGTGGCGAACACAAAACGCGGCGCCAGCTGCAGCACCTGCGCGGGGGGAACGGCCTCGACGCCCCCGGCCAACCGCAGCCCGTGGCGCCCGAGCGCCGGGGCCACCGGGGCCAGCAGGTCGTGCAGCGAGGTGCCCGCCAGGGCCTCGGCGTAGGGCCGGATGACGCGGTTGGCGTCCTCCTGCGTCTGGTAGGTCTTCTGCGTGCCGGTGTCGGCGACGGCGACCGTGCTCGCACCGACCGCGGCATCGGTGGGGACGACGATCTCCTCCTGTTCGGCCTTGTTGGCCCGCTCCATCTTGTTGCTGACGATCTGCGTCACCGCGTAGATCAGCAGTTGCGCCCAGGGGTTGACACCCTGCTGGATCTGCGCCTGCACGGCCTGGCTGGCATCGGGCGTTCGTTCTTCGAGCGCGCGCAGGATGCGGATCGGCTGCTGCGGCGGCACCACGAGGGTCCAGCGCGGCGGCTCGGCTGCCGCAGCGGCACCGCACAGCAGCCACGCCAGCGCCGCCAGCGGCGCACGAGGGTCGAGCCGGGCCGACACGATCACCTCACGAGGTCGGCGACCAGCTCGTCCTTCGCGACCTCGAGCACCTCGAAGTACTTCGCGGTCAGCGCCTTGAAGTCCGGTGGTTCGTCCCAGGCCTTGCCGACGCCGCGCAGCGTGCGCAGCTTGCGGTACCACTGGTAGGCATTGGTGCGCAGGTCGATCAGGAACGCCTCGCCCGCGACCCACGCCATCGGGTCGCCGGTGGGAATCGGGATGATGCCGGAGAAGGGGTAGTTGAAGCCGAGGTCCTGCACGTTCACCGCCAGAAGCCGGTCGACGCCGAGCTTGTCGCGCAGCGGCCGCAGGTCGCGGGCGTGGAAGGTGCCGTCCTTGGCCTCGAAGCGCTCGGGCTTCCAGTCCTTCAGCTTCTCGGGCTTCACGACCTCGGCCTGCAGCCCCTTGCGCGCCAGCGCGCCGACGAGCTCGGCCTCGATCGCGCGCAAGTCGTCCATCGGCAGCGCCTTCGCGTGGGCGGTCAGCTTCGACGTGATGCCGACGACGATCGCCGCCTGCAGCAACCCGAAGCCGCCGCCACCGCGCTGCGGGTCCATCTCGTTGACGTTGGGCCGCTCGGGCAGCGTCACCCACACCGCGACGCGCGAGCGGTCGGCGAAGATCGTGTCGCCACCGTGCATCTCCTTTGGGGCGACGACCGCGCAGCCGCCGAGCATGGCGACAGCGAGCGACAGTGACAGGGTGCGGAGCCAGTCCATCGTGAGGGTCCTCCTTCGGTGGCCGCGACTGTCGCCGCCGAGCGCCGGCGCCGCATCCGCCCGAAGGTGGATCCACGGCGACAATCGGTGCCCCACGCCTCGCCCCGATGAGACCCCGCCCCCTGCTGCTGCTGCTGCTGCTGCTGGCCACCGCGTCGCTGCTGGCCGGCTGCGGCCGCAAGCCCGACGCGCTGGCCGATTGCCGGCTGCCCGCCGGCGCCACCTTGCTCGCGATCGGCGACTCGCTGACCCGCGGCCATGGCGCTGAAGGACAAGGTTATGCCGAGCAGCTGCAGGCGCTGCTCGCCGCCGGCCGCCCGGGCACCGCGGTGGTCAACCTCGGCATCGACGGCGAGCGCAGCGAGGGCCTCGCCGGCCGCATCGACGCCGCGCTCGCCGAGCACAAGCCGGCGGTGGTGCTGGTCACCAGCGGCGGCAACGACTTCCTGCGCCGCGTCGCCGAGGCCGAGACCCGTCGCCACCTGCGGACCGTGGTCGACCGGGTTCGCGCCAGCGGCGCGCACGCGCTCGTGTTCGGGGTGCCTCCGCCGGGCCTGGCGGCCGCGGTCGGCGTCGCGTCGGACCACTCGCTGTTCGCCGACCTGGCCCAGGAGGGCAAGGCGCATGTGCTGCGCGGCGTGGTCGCCGGCGTGCTCGCGCGCGAGGCGCTGAAGGCCGACCCGATCCACCCCAACCGCGAGGGCTACGCGGTGATGGCCAAGGCCGCCTTCGAAGCGCTCGGGCGATGCCGCTGACCGAGAGCACAGTGCCGCGCGACCCCACCCGCTGGGTGCACGGCGCGGTGGCGGCGATCGAGGCCGACTTCCGCCGCAGCGCCGACACCCACCTGATCGTGCTGCCGCTGCCGGGCTTCGCAGCGCGCGGCATCGACCTCTATCTGAAGGACGAGTCGACCCACCCCACCGGCAGCCTGAAGCACCGGCTGGCGCGCTCGCTCTTCCTGTACGCGCTGTGCAACGGCTGGCTGCACGAGGGCACCACGGTGGTCGAGGCGTCGAGCGGCTCGACGGCGGTCAGCGAGGCCTACTTCGCGCGGCTGCTCGGGCTGCCCTTCGTCGCGGTGATGCCGCACGCCACGTCGGCCGAGAAGCTGGCGCAGATCACCTTCTACGGCGGCCGGTGCCACTTCGTCGACCACGCCGCCGAGGTCTACTCCGCCGCGCAGCAGGTGGCGCGCGAGTGCGGCGGCCACTACATGGACCAGTTCACCTACGCCGAGCGCGCCACCGACTGGCGCGGCAACAACAACATCGCGCAGAGCATCTTCGAGCAGATGGCGAACGAGCGGCACCCGGTGCCGGCGTGGGTGGTGGTGGGCGCCGGCACCGGCGGCACCAGCGCCACCATCGGCCGCTTCCTGCGCTACCAGCGCCACCCGACGAAGCTCGCCGTGGCCGACCCCGAGGGCTCGGTCTTCGCCGCCTACCACGCCAGCGGCGACGCCACGCTTACCGCGCGCGGTTCGCGCATCGAAGGCATCGGCCGGCCGCGGGTCGAGCCGAGCTTCGTGCCGACGCTGGTCGACCGCATGGTCGAGGTGGCCGATGTCGACTCGGTGGCCGGCATGCGCGTGCTGTCCGCGCTGCTCGGGCGCAAGGTCGGCCCGTCGACCGGCACCAGCTTCGCGGCGATGCTGCAGCTGGCCGCCGGGATGGCCGCCCGCGGCGAGAGCGGCTCGGTGCTCTCGCTGCTGTGCGACAACGGCGACCGCTACCTGAACACCTACCACGACGAGGCCTGGGTGCGCTCCCGGTTCGGCGATTGCAGTGCCGCCGAGCAGCGCCTGGCGGCGCGGGTCGCCGCCGCCTGACGGTCATCGACCGACCCGGGTGCGGTGCCGTGACGTCCGCCGCGCGCCGGCTCACTCGGGCTTGAAGTCGATCGACTTCAGCAACGCACCCATGCGGTCGTAGTCGGCGCGCAGCGCGGCCGCCAGCTCGTCGGGCGTGCGCGGCTGTCCGGGGTCGAAACCGATCTCCCGCAAGCGGTCGCGTGCCGCGGGTGCCGCCAGGGCCTTCAGCGCTGCCGCACGGACCTGCGCCTGGACCGCTGCCGGCACCTCGGGCCTGCACCACAAGCCCATCCAGGCCACCGCCTCCAGCTTGGGGAAGCCCAGCTCGGCGAAGGTCGGCACGTCGGGCAGCAGCGGGCTGCGCCTGGGCAGGCTGACCGCGTAAGCCTTGATCCTGCCGGCTTTGAGCAACGGCAACGAGGTCGGCATGCCGTCGAACATCAGCGTGACGTGGCCGCCCATCAGGTCCTGCAGGCCGGGCGTCGAGCCCTTGTAGCCGACATGCGCCATGTCGATGCCGGCGGCGCGGTTCAGCAACAGCCCCAACACATGCGAGAGGGTGCCCGCGCTGTAGGAGGCGTAGTTCACCTTGCCCGGATGGGCCTTCACGTGGGCGATCAGTTCGGGCAGCGTCTGCGCCGGCAGCGACGGGTGGCCGACGAGCACCAGCCCGCCGCGTGCCAGCTCGGCCAGCGGGTGGATCTCGCGGGCCATGTCGAGCCGGCCCTTCAGAATGTGCGGAATCTCGCTCACCAGCGAGTTCACGGCCACCATCAGCGTGTGGCCGTCGCGCGGCGCCTGGCCGAGTTCGTTGGCGGCGATGATGCCGCCGGCGCCGGGCTTCGGGTCGACGATCACCGGCTGGCCGAGCTCCTTGCCGAGCGTATCGCCGAGCAGCCGCGCGAGGATGTCCGCCGAGCCGCCGGCGGGGCCGGCAGCGACGATGCGCAACGGCTTTTCGGGCCACTGGCCGCCCTGGGCACGGGCCAGCGGCCAGGCGGCGGTGGCAAACAGCGCCGCTGCGCGGCGCCGGCCGATGGTGGGGACGTCGTCAGAGCCCGAATCAGGTGTGGCGGTCATCGACGGTCTCCTTTGGTGCGGCGCAAGCAGAGCCCGCGAGGCCGCGGCGCCACCCGCAGCGCGGGAAAGATCGTCGCACCGATCATCGGGACCCAAGGCTTGACCCCGACGCCGACCCGATCTTCGATGCTGCGGCGTCGTGCCGATGGCGGCGGTCGCCCCCAGGAGGCACCCGCAAGGCGCGACCCGCACGTCGCCGGGCAGCTTGCCGGAGTGCCCCCGACCGGCCTTCACGTGCAGGCCCGTACGGGAATGGTGAGACGATGAACTGGCGGTCGACGCCGCCGGGCATATGGGGTCAGAACGTCGCCCACTCGCCTTCGGTGGTGCCGGCCTTTGCCGGCTCGACCGGTCGGGCCGGCGCTGCCGTGCTCGCCCGCTTCGCGCCGGGCTTGACGCCGGCGCGTACGGCCCGCTTCGGCGCCACGGCGGGCGTGGCCGATGCGGTGCTCGCGGCCGGCGGGCCGCTCTCGCGGGTGCCCGCGGCGCGCGCCTCGAGCGTGAACACCGCCACCGTCTGCGACAGCTGCGCCGCCTGCTGCTTCAGGCTGTCGGCGGCGGCGGCACTCTCCTCCACCAGCGCGGCGTTCTGCTGCGTCACCTGGTCGAGCTGCGCGACGGCGTCGCCGATCTGGCCGATGCCGCTGGTCTGCTCCTCGCTGGCGGCGCTGATCTCGGCGATCAGGTCGTTGACGCGCTTCACCTGCGAGACGATCTCGCCCATCGTGCGGCCGGCTTCGCCGACCAGGCCGCTGCCGGCCCCCACCTTCTCGACGCTGGCGCCGATCAGCGCCTTGATCTCGCGCGCCGCCTCGGCGCTGCGCTGGGCCAGCGTCCGCACTTCGCCGGCGACCACCGCGAAGCCGCGGCCCTGCTCGCCGGCCCGCGCCGCCTCCACGGCGGCGTTGAGCGCCAGGATGTTGGTCTGGAAGGCGATGCCGTCGATGACGCCGATGATGTCGGCGATCTTGCGGCTGCTGGCGCTGATCTCCTCCATCGTCGCCACCACCTGCGACACCACCTGGCCGCCCTGGGCAGCGACGCTCGACGCGCCGCCGGCCAGCTGCGAGGCCTGGCGCGCGGTGTCGGCGTTCTGCTTGACGGTGGCGGTCAGCTCTTCCATCGAGGCCGCGGTCTGCTGCAGGTTGCTCGCCTGCTCCTCGGTGCGCTGCGAGAGGTCGGCGTTGCCCTGGGCGATCTGGCCGCTGGCGGTGGCCACGCTCTCGGCGTTGCCGCGCACCGCGGAGACGATCTGCACCAGGCTCGCATTCATGCGGGCCAGCGCGCCGAGCAGCTGCCCGGTCTCGTCCTTCGTCCGCACCTCGACGTGCGAGCGCAGGTCGCCGGCGGCCACCGTCTCGGCCACCTGCACCGCCTGCGCGATCGGCCGCGTGATCGAGCGTGTGATGCCCCAGGCGACCAGCGCGCCGAAGGCCGCGCCGAAGGCCGCCAGCGCCAGCATCACGGCACCGGCGCGCGTGACGGTGCGGTCGACGCCTTCGTCGGCCTCCTTCATCAGTTCGCGCTGGAACGAGATCACCGCTTCCAGCGACTCCATGTAGGCGAACTGCGCCTTGCGCAGCTCGCCGAGGACGACCTTGGTCGTCTCCTCGGCCTTGCCCGCGCGGCCGAGCTCGACCGCCCTGTCCACTGCGGCGATGTAGCCGGCGCGCGCCTCGGCGGCGGCCTTCAGCAATGCCTTGCCCTTGTCGCTGGTGATCGTGTCCTCGAGCTTCCTGACCACCTCGGTGTTGTCCTTGCGGGCCTTGTCGATGCGGGCGGCCTCCTCGCGGACGAACTGCGCCTCGGGGTTCAGCGCGATGTTGCGGATCGACCGCGCGACGACGTTGACGTTGTCCTTGATGCCCTCGAGCTGCGCCACCTTGACGAAGCGGTCGCCGGTGAGCAGGTCGAGCTCGGTCTTGACGACGCCGAGCGTCGCCCGCGCATAGAGCGCGATCGCGAGTGCGACCGCGATCAGCAGCGCGAAGCCGATGCCCAGCCGGGCACCGATGCGGAGGTTGTTGAACTTGTCCATGGTGTGTTCGTCCTCGATGGGTCAATGGGTCGAGAGGCGCAGGTCGACGAGCCCGGTCTCGGGACTCGCCATCAGCGCTTCGATGTCGGTCAGGATCAGCATTCGTTGCCTGCCCTCGTGCTCGAGCGTGGCGATCGCGTCGATGCAGCTCGCGTCGACGACGGCGCCGGAGAACTCCGGTGCCTCGCGCACCTGCTCGGCGGCGAACTCGATCACGTCGCTGACCGAGTCGACCACCGCGCCGACGACGCGGTTTGCGACGTTGAGGATCACGACCACCGTCGCGCCGTCGTACGACGGGTCGGGCAGCCCGAACCGCAGCCGCAGGTCGACGATCGGCACGATCACGCCGCGAAGGCTGATCACGCCCTTGACGAACGGCGGCGCACCGGCGATGCGCGTCGGCGGCTCGTAGCCGCGGATCTCCTGCACCTTCAGGATGTCGACGCCGTACTCCTCGGCGCCGAGGCGAAAGCTCAGGTAGCCGGTGGCGGCGAGCCGCGCCAGCTTGCGCGGCAGCGCGGCGTCCTCGTGCGCGGCCGGAACGGTCGGTGTCATCGTGCTCTTCTCCTTCGTTTGACGGGGTCCGGTTCGTCGATCCACCGCGCCGACCTCTGGAACACCAGTGGCCGGGCGATGGCGGTACTTTCGGCGTCGCCCCCACCACGGATCGGTCGATCAAACCTCCTCCAGCGGGCGTGACCGCTGCACTGGCGTGAAATGACGAGCCTCTGTCGGGGCCTCTCGACACCGCCTGTCGGGCAGGCATGACAGCGTCGGCGGGAGTCGCCCGCCCGCGAGGCGCGGTGATCAGAAGGGTTGCCAGTCGCCCGGTGCGCAGCCGAACCAGCGCTTGAAGCTGCGCGCGAAGTTCGACGGGCTGCGGTAGCCGAGCGCGAGCGCCACCGCCGCCACCGCCGCGCCGCGCTGCCGCAGCAGCAAGGCGGCACGGCGCTTGCGCTCTTCGTCCACCAGCGACTGGAAGCGCGTGCCCTCGGCACCCAGCCGCCGCACCAGCGTGCGCGTCGAGAGTCCGAGGGCCGCCGCGGCGACGGCAAGCGAAAACGCCTCGCAGCCCGGCGAGCGCATCTGCACGCGCACGCGCTCGACGACGCCGACCCGGCCCTCGACAAGCGCCAGCGTGCCCTCGCACCGGCACTGGGCCTCGGCGTGGGCGATCGGGTCGGCGCGCGGGTTCGACGCGTCGAGCAGTGCGTCGGGCAGCAGAAGCGCCAGCTGCGACGCCCGCCAGCGCACGACCGGTGCCAGCTCCTCGTAGGCCCGGTGCCACGGCGGCCGCGGCCACGGCAGCTCGAGCACCGCGCCGTCGAGCGCGGCGCCGCGGACGTTGCGCAGCAGGCGGCAGTTCGACGACGTGATGTGGTCGTGCGCGAAACGGGCCACCTCGCCGAGCACGAGCGCCGGCTCGATCACGTAGCGCAGCCCGCGCGCGACCGGCTCGATTCGGGCCTGGAAGACACCGGTGCGGGTCTGCAGGAAGCGCACCAGCAGCGCCACGGTGGCGCGAAGCGTCGGCGCCGACACCAGCAGCTGGCCGAGAGGCCCATGGGCATCGACCGGCAGCCGCTCGCCGGCTTCGAGGCCGAGCGTGGGCCTCGGGGCATGGCGCTGCAGCGCGACGATCAGCCAGCGCACCGTGGCCAGCGGCAGGCGGTTGCGATCGTCGGCGAGATCGGGCTCGGTGAGCCCGGCTTCGGCGAGCACCGCGCCGACGTCGCCGCCCTCGCTGCGCAGCAGGGCGCATAGGAAGCGCAGGTAGACCGGGTGGAAGACCGGCTCTTCCGGGGCGTGGCGCGGGCTCGGCATGGCGTGATGGCGGCAGGCGCGAGCATAGGCCGCCGCCACCGACCGGCCGCCCGCGAATCCGGCCCTTGCGGCAGCGAGGCCCTGCGCTCGCCGGAATCGGGCAAAGCGGTTACAAGGAGGGCTGCGCCTGCCGGCCGAGCCGGCATCACTCCGAACCAGCCCTGCGATGAACCTCCGTGCCGCGCGCCTGGTGTGGCTGACGTTGCCACTGCTGGTGGCCCTGGTCGCCGCGCTGGTCGCGCTGCAGCAACTGCGCGGCATCGGCGACGTGCTCGGCAGCGTGGTCGCCGACCGGGTGACGCCGCTGCGCCAGCTGGCGGCAATCAGCGACGCGCTCGTGCGGCTGCCTCCGGCGCTGGCCGCGCAGGCACTGGGAGGGCGCATCGATGGCGCCACTGCTGCAACCCGGCTCGAAGCCGCCGCGGCCCAGGCGGCGCGGACTTGGGCGGAATACCTCGGCACGACCCTGGTGACCGAGGAGCAGGCGCTGATCGCCCAGGCCGGGCCGGCGCTCGACCGTGCCGCCGCGGCGCGGATCCGACTCTCGGCACGGCTGCGCAGCGGCGACACCGCCGCGCTGCGCGCCGAGGTCGACGGCCGGCTCGTCGAACAGCTCGAGCCGCTGCACGACGTGCTTTCGCAGTTGCAGACGGTGCAGGAGACCGTCGCGCGGCGCGAGCAGGCGGCCGCACAACAGGGGCTGCGCGGCGTGGCCGCCGCGGTGGTGGCGCTGCTCGCGATCTCGGCGCTGGCCGGCGCCGGTCTTTCGGCCTGGCTGGCCTGGCGCGACGTCCGCGAGCGGCGCGCCGCCGAGCTTGCCGAGCGCCGGCGCGCCCAGTTCCTCGCGGCGCTGTCGCGCACCAACCAGCTGATCGTGCGGGCGAAGAACGAGCGGGAGCTGTTCGACGAGGTTTGCCGCATCAGCGTCGAAGCGGTGGGCGCGCGCGTCGCCGCGGTGCTGCGGCGCGAGGGCGACCGTCTGCTGCCGCTGGCGCTGGCCGGCGAGGCGATGGGCCCGCTGGCCGACGCGACGCTGACGCTGCTCGACAGCGGGCCGACCGCCGACTCGCCCACCGGCACCGCGCTGCTGAAGGGCCGCACCGTGGTCTGCAACGACTACCTGAACGACCCCCGCACCGTGCCCTGGCGTGAATGGGCACGCAGGCACCGGATCCTGGCGATGACCGCGCTGCCGATCCGCCGCGGCGGGCAGGTGGTGGCCGCGTTCGATCTGTTCATCGACATACCCGGCTACTTTTGCGAAGAGCGCATGCGGCTGCTCGAGGAGATGACCGGAGACATCTCCTTCGCGCTCGACAACTTCGACCGCGAGGCGCGGCGCCTGCGCGCCGAGAGCGAAGCCACCGAGGCGCTGGCGCGGTTGCAGCAGGTGTTCGAGCTGCTGCCGGTGGCGGTGACGATTGCCACCCTCGATGAGGGCCTGATGATCGAGGCCAACCCGGCCTGCGCCCGCCAGATCGGGCTGCCACGCGAGGCGCTGATCGGCCGTCGCCTCGCCGACCTCGGCGTCGGGCTTCCCGCTGAGACGCGCCGCGACCTGGTGGATCGGCTGCTCGCCGGCGAGGACGTTCGCGACGTCGAGACCGCTTCGCAGCGGCTCGGCGGCGGCATCCGCGAGCTGCTGCTCAGCGCGCGGCGCATCGACTATCAGGGCCGTCCCTGCGTGCTGGCCGCTGCACTCGACATCACCGAGCGCAAGCACCTCGAGGACGAGCGCCGCGCCCGCGGCGACGCCGAGGCCGCCAGTCGCGCGAAGACCGACTTCCTGGCCCACATGAGCCACGAGCTGCGCACGCCGCTGAATGCGGTGCTGTCGCTGGCCGAGCTGCTGCTCGCCGAAGGTTCGGCGCCGCTCGACGAGCGCCAGCGCGCCCGCGTCTCGGCGATCCGCGATGCCGGCTGGTTCATGCTCGCGCTCGCCAACGACGTGCTCGACATCTCGCGCATCGAGAGCGGCCGGCTGCGCGTCGAGAGCGACCAGGTCGTGCTGGCGCCGCTCGCCGAAGCGGTGTTCGCGCTGCTCGCCACGATGGCCGCGCACCACGGTGTCGTGCTCGAGCCGGTGGTGCCGCCAGCCGCGGTCGTCGCCGCCCACGTCGACCCGGTGCGGCTGCGGCAGGTGCTGGTCAACCTGGTCGGTAACGCGATCAAGTACAACCGCCCGGGCGGCCACGTGCGCGTGACGATCGAGGCCGCCGACGCCGAGGTCCGGATGCGGATCGCCGACAACGGCCTCGGCATGACCGCCGAGCAGCTGGCGCACCTCTTCGAGCCCTACAACCGGCTCGGCCGCGAGCATGGCGGCATCGAGGGCACCGGCATCGGCCTGGCGCTGACGCGCCGGCTGGTCGAGATGATGGGCGGCCGGCTCGACGTGCAGAGCCAGGCCGGCCAGGGCACGACCGTGACGCTCACGCTGCCGGCGGCGGCGGGCGCGCCGGAAGCCCCGGCCGCGACGGCCGCGACCGAAGAAGCGTTCGGCGAGCCCGAGGGCAGCGTGCTCTACATCGAAGACAACGTGATCAACGTGATGGTGGTCGAGGAGTTCCTGTCGCGCTGGCCGGCGCTGCGCTTCGAGTCGGCCGACACCGGTGCCGACGGCATCGCCCGCGCCCGCGAGCTGCGGCCCGACCTCGTGCTGCTGGACATGCAGCTGCCCGACATGGACGGCCATGCGGTGCTGGCGGCGCTGCGCGGCGACGCGGCCACCGCCGCGCTGCCGGTGGTGGCGCTGTCGGGCAGCGCGCTGCCCGACGATGTGGCACGGGCACGCGCTGCCGGCGTTCAGGACTACTGGACCAAGCCGCTCGACGCGACGCGCTTCGTCGCCGACATGCAGCGCATGCTCGCGCCGACGAGCGCGCCGGCGCGCCGCACCGCCGACGCCGTCGGTTGACGCCGCGCCCGGCGTCAGCCGGACTCGACGAGGCCGAGGATGCGGGCGCGCTGCACGACCTGCTTGCCCGTGCCGGCATCGAGCTTTCGCGGCCAACCCGACGCCGCTCGAGGCCGGCGCGGCCTTCGAGATCGGCCAGCTGTTCGCCGGTATCGTCGGCACGCCGGCCGGCGGCGGCTGAGCACAATGCCGCCGGCGCCCGGTCGAGGGCGCGAGGAGGCAGGCATGCAAGGCGAGCGTTACGGCCGTGACAAGGACCGGCTGGAGGGCCGGGTGGCGATCGTCACCGGTGCCGGCTCGCGCGCCGAGGGCATCGGCAACGGCCGCGCGGCGGCGATCCTGATGGCGCGCAACGGCGCCCGGGTGGTGCTGGTCGACAGCGTGCGAGCCTGGGCCGATCGCACGCTGGAACTCGTGCAGGCCGAGGGCGGCGAAGGCCTGGTCGTCGAGGCCGACGTCTCGCGCGTCGCGGATTGCGAGCGTGTGGTCGCGAGCACGGTGCAACACTTCGGCGGCGTCGACATCCTGGTCAACAACGTCGGCATCGGCGGCCCCAAGGGCACCGCGGTCGAGGTCGACCCCGACGCCTGGGATGCCGCGCTGCGCGTCAACGTCACCTCGATGATGCTGATGAGCAAGTACGCGGTTCCGCGCATCGTCGAGCGCGGCGGCGGCGCGGTGATCAACATCGCCTCGGTGGCCGGGCTGCGCGGCGGCAACCCGAACCTGCTCTACCCGACGTCGAAAGGCGCCGTCGTCAACCTGACGCGCGCGATGGCGGTCCACCATGGCGCCCACAACGTGCGCGTCAACTGCGTCTGCCCGGGCATGCTGTACACGCCGATGGTGCACGCCGCCGGCATGACGCCCGAGGCGCGCGAAGCGCGCCGGCAGCGATCGATCCTGAAGACCGAGGGCACCGGCTGGGACACCGGTGCCGCGGTGCTGTTCCTCGCCAGCGACGACGCCCGCTGGATCACCGGCGCGATCCTGCCGGTGGACGCCGGCGCCACCGCGACGACGCCGCGGGTCTGACCGGCGCCCTGCCGCTCTCTGGCCGCCGGCTCAGGCCTTGGCCGCTGCGCGCTTCGCGCCGGCCTTCGCGCGCACCACGGCCATCAGCGCCCGCCCCTCGGCTCGCTTGGCCTTGGTGGCCGCCTGCTCGTAGGCCACCTCGGCCTCGCGGCGCATCTCGATCGCCTTTGCCAGCGCGTCCTTGTAGCGCTCGATCGTGTAGGTGTTCTCGGTGCCGATGTAGATGCTGCTGCAGCGCGGGGTCTGGCCGAAACGCGGCAGCAGCACCGAAAAGCTGCAGCTGCGCACCTGAGAACCCTTGCGCTGGCGGACGATCGGCCCCGAGATGCCGACCGGCAGGTCGCTGCGCTTGCTGCCGCTCGGACGCCGCTGCAGGAGCGAAGGCGCGGGCAGCTTCGCGATGCGCTTGAGCAGCTCCTGCGTCGCACGCTCGAGCGAGGCCTTTGCGCCGCTACCGTCTGGGGTGTGGTCGGAGAACAGCTTGGTGCCGCCGTACCGGACCTGCCATCCGTGCGTGGCACGGGTGTCGATGCGCTGGATGCCTTGCGGGACCTTGAACTTCTTGCCGTTGAAGATGACGACGTCGCGGAACTTCATGTGACCATGGGGTTGTCGTTGCCTCCCCGGGCTTCGACGCGGGCCGGGCTGCCATGGCAGCCGACCTTGTTCGATCGTGCGACCATATACCCCGTGACCTACGCTGGGCTAACTTTTATCACATGACCGCTGGCCACCGTTGCCGCAGCGCCACTGGCCTGCGGGCTTGACGCCGTGGTCCAATCAATCTCCCCCTACACCGGGAAGTGACGAGGAGGGTGCCGAGATGGCCGTCAACTGGTCCCTGAATCAGGTGCTCACCCAGCTCGACAGCGGGCGCAAGTGGTCGAGCGGCACCGTCAGCTACAGCTTCCCCTCCACCTCGGGCGGCATCTTCTCGCAGGGCGAGGCGGCCGGCTTCCGGCCGGTGAACGCCGAGCAGCAGGCGCTGATGGTGCTGGCGATGGCCACCTGGGACGAGCTGATCCCGCAGGGCTTCGCGCCCGGCAGCGTCGGCAGCACGAACATCGAGTTCGGCTACACCAGCACCAGCATCGGCTACGCGCACGCCTATTTCCCCACCAACGGCAGCGTGTGGTTCAACGTCGGCGAGTCGTCGCTCGTCAACACCGCGGTCGGCCAGTACGGCTTCCAGACCTTCATCCACGAGATCGGGCACGCGCTCGGCCTCAACCACATGGGCAACTACAACGGCGACGGCAACTGGTCGCCGTCGTCGTACCAGGACAGCGTCGTGCTGTCGATCATGTCGTACTTCGGCCCGCGCTACGCGGCGCCGAACTACTCCGCCGAGGTGATGCAGGCCGACTGGGTGTGGACCGACTCGCGCACCTACTCGCCGCAGACGCCGATGGTCAACGACGTGCTCGCCATCCAGTCGATGTACGGCACGTCGAGCACGACACGCACCGACAACACCGTCTACGGCTTTTCCAGCACCGTCGGCGGCGCCACCGCGCAGCTCTACGACTTCACTCGCAACCGCACCCCGATCCTGACCATCTTCGATTCCGGCGGCATCGACACGCTCAACCTGAGCGGCTGGTCGTCGCCGAGCCGGATCAGCCTCGTTGCCGGCAGCTTCTCGTCGGCCAACGAGATGACGAACAACATCGCGATCGCGTACAGCACGACGATCGAGAACGCCGAGGGCGGCAGCGGCAACGACCACATCACGGGCAACGACGTCGCCAACCGTCTGGTCGGCAACAACGGCAACGACGAGTTGTACGGCATGGGCGGCGACGACACGCTGATCGGCGGCTTCGGCGACGACGTCATCGACGGCGGCGCCGGCACCGACACCGCGATCTTCGCCGGCACCTTTGCCAGCTACACCATCACCATCACCGGCAGCACGGTGCTGATCTCGAGCGCGACGCTCGGCAACGACCGCGTCAGCGGGGTCGAGAACTTCCAGTTCGCCGACGTGCTGCGCACGCTGGCCGAGCTTTCGCCGGGCGCGGACAGCAACCCGCCGGCGCTGGTGTCGCGCAGCCCGGCCGACGATGCCGGCGGCATCGCCACCGGCGTCAACCTCGTGCTCACCTTCAGCGAGGCGGTGAAGGCCGGCCGCGGCGAGATCACGATCTTCAATGCCGACGGTTCGGTGTTCCGCCGCATCGACGCGGGCGACACGAGCCAGGTGCAGTTCGCCGGCAGCACGGTGACGATCAACCCGGCGGCCGACCTCGTCGCCGGCCGCGGCTACTACGTGCAGATCGCCGCCGGCGCGATCACCGACCTCGCGAACAACAGCTTCGCCGGCATTGCCGGCACCACGGCCTGGAACTTCACCACCGGCGCCAGCGACACCGGCGCGCCGCAGCTCTTGCGGCTGACCCCGGCCGACGAGGCGACCAACATCGCCCCCGGCGCCAACCTCGTGCTGCAGTTCGACGAGCAGGTGATCGCCGGCAACGGCTTCTACACGATCCGCGTCGGCGGCCAGGTGGTCCGGACCATCTCCGCAGGCGACACGACGCAGGTGTCGATCTCCGGCGGCACGGTGACGCTGGACCCTGCCGCCGACCTGCCCGGCGGGGTGGTGGTCACCGTCACCGCCGACGCAGGCGTCGTGCGCGACGTCGCCGGCAACGCCTATGGCGGGCTGGCCTCGCAGACGGCGTGGAACTTCACCACCGCCAGCGCCGCCGGCACCGGCGACGACTTCCCGTACACGACCGACACGCCGGGCATCGTCGCCGTCAACGGCGCCGCGATCACCGGGCGCATCGAGGTCGGCGGGGACCAGGACCTGTTCCGCGTCTCGCTCGTCGCCGGCGTCGTCTACACCTTCGAGCTGCAGCGCAGCGCGAGCGGCGGCCTCGCCGACCCCTACCTGGCGCTGTTCAACCCGCAGCTGACGCTGGTCGGCGAGGACGACGACAGCGGCGGCGGCGGCAACTCGCGCCTCGGCTACACCGCGCCCGCAACCGGCACCTACTACCTGGCGGTGCTCAACTACGACGCCGTCGGCACCGGCGCCTACACGATCGCCGCCCGGACACAGGACGCGCAAGCGCCGACGCTCGTCTCGCGCTCGCCCGCCGACGACGCCACCCAGGTGCCGGTGGGCAACGACCTGGTGATGATCTTCAGCGAGCCGGTGGTGCGCGGCACCGGCACGATCCGGCTGCTCGACGCCAACGGCGCGGTGCTTCGCGAACTGCGCGCCGACGACGCCGGCGTTCGCATCAACGGCACTACGGTCAACATCGACCCCGGCGCGAACCTTCCCCCGGGGGTGGCGATCGCGGTCAACGTCGACCCCGGCGTCTTCCGCGATGCCGCCGGCAACAACTTCGCCGGCATCAGCGGCCTGAGCGCCTGGAACTTCACCACCGCGGCGGTGGTGGCCGCCGCCGACGACTACCCGCTGTCGGTGAACACGACCGGCGTCGTCATCGTCAACGGCAGCGCGCTCGCGGCGCGCATCGACAGCCCGAACGACGGCGACCTCTTCCGGGTTGCGCTGCAGGCCGGCGTGACCTACCGCTTCGATCTCGTCGCGCCGCAGTCGAGTGCGGTCGACCCCTACCTCGCGCTCTACGGCGCGCTGCCCAACGTCGAACTGATCGGCTACGACGACGACAGCGGCCCGCTGCCGTTCGACTCGCGCCTTTTCTTCACGCCGACGACGGCGGGCACCTACTACCTGGCAGCCTGGGACTACGCCGAAGCCACCGGCGTCTACAGCATCGCCGCGGTGACGACCCCCGACGACTACGCCGGCAGCAACCGCGGCGTGCTCTTCGTCGGCGGGTCGGGCAGCACCGGAACGATCGACGCGCCGACCGACCACGACAGCTTCGCCGTCACGCTGACCGCCGGCGTGCAGTACACCTTCTACCTCGACAGCGAGGGACTCGAGGACCCGTACCTGACGCTGCTCGACAACAACGGCAACCAGCTCGCGATCGACGACGACTCGGGCGAAGGGCTCGACTCGCAGCTGACCTACACCCCGTCGGCCGGCGGCACCTACGTGCTCTCGGCATCCGACTTCGATCTCGGCACCGGCGCCTACCGGCTGAGCGGGCTCGTCCGCAACGTCGTCAACGGCACCGCGGGCAACGACAACCTGGTCGGCACGTCGGGCCCCGACACGCTGGTCGGCGGCGCCGGCAACGACCGGCTCCAGGGCAGCACCGGCAATGACATCCTCCAGGGTGGCGACGGCCACGACACCGCGGTCTTCGCCGGCCGCACCGGCAACTTCGCGCTCGGCTCGGAAGTCGGCAACGCCTGGTATGTCAACGACCTCGTCGGCACGCAGGGGCGGGACCTGCTCTACGGCGTCGAGCGGCTGGTCTTCGACGACGGCCCGTGGGCGATCGACGTGCAAGGCAGCGCCGGCTACGCGGCCAAGCTGCTCGGCATCGTCTTCGGCGCCAACGCGGTGAACGACGAAAACCTGGTCGGCATCGCGCTGCACTTCCTCGACCTCGGCATCGGCCAGGCGACGCTGATGCAGGCCGCGCTCGAAGCGCGGCTCGGGCCCTCGCCCACCAACACCGCGGTCGTCAACCTGCTGTGGACCAACCTCTTCGGCGTCGGTGCGCCGGCGGCCGAGCTACAGGCCTTTGCGGGGCTGATCGCCAACGGCACCTTCACGCAGTCCTCGCTGGCGATGGCGGCCGCCGAGGTCGAGATCAACCTCGCGAACATCGACTGGGAGTCGATCGAGCAGTTCGGGCTGCCGTACCAGCCGGTTGGTTGACCCCCACGCTCCCCTGTCGGTCGCTGCCCTTGCAGGGCACGCTGGCCGGAAGCGGCCAGCCGTCCGGCAGGCGGCGACAGTCCCCCGGACCGTCGCCGTCCGGCCTCACCCCCCGGGGGGAGGCTTTGGCGACGGACTGGCGGAGCCGGATCCGTGCCGATCCGTGGCAGCGGCGCCTCGGGCAGCGGCCGCTTCGGCGGAACCGGGGAGCCGGATCCGCGCCAATCCTCGGCAGGATGTGCCTTGTGCTAACGGGGATAGATGCCGTGCACGCGGCCGAAGAGCCGCGTCAGCCCGAGCAGCGCGCCGGTGAACGGCGTCGGCACGCCGACGCGTGCGCCGAGTTCGTGCACGGCGCCGACGATGGCGTCGAGCTCGATCGCACGGCCGGCCTCGGCATCCTGCAGCATCGAGGTCTTGAAGGCGCCGAGCTTGGCGGTCACCGCGTGGCGATCTTCGGGCGTCTGATCGATCGGGCAGCCGACACGCTTGCCGATCTCGGCGGCCTCGCGCATCACGGCCGAGCAGAAGTCGCGCAACTCGGGGTCGGCGAGCACAAGGTCGACCGATGAACCGGTGATCGCCGACACCGGGTTCATCGTCAGATTGCCCCAGAGCTTGTACCAGACGTCTCGCCGGATGTCGGCCGAGCGTGTGACCTCGAAGCCGGACTCGGCGAGCAACGCGGCCACCGCGTCGACGCGGCCGCTCTCGCCGCCACGGGGCTCGCCGACGATCAGCCCCTGCCCACGCTGGTGGTGCACGAATCCGGGCTCGGCCACCGCCGCCGACGCGTGCACGACGCAGCCCAGCACCTGCGGCAGCGGCAGCGCCTTCGCAATGCCTCCGCCGGGGTCGACGCTGGCCAGCGGCGGACCGTCGACGAACCACCACGGCACGCCGTTCATTGCCGGCAACAGAAGCGTGCCGGGGCCGATCAACGGTGCCAGCGAGGGTGCCAGCGACGGCAACGCGTGCGACTTCACCGCGATCACCAGCAGGTCCTGCACCCCGAGCTCGGCCGCGGTGTCGCTCGCCCGCAGCGGCGCGGTGACGAGCCGCCCGTCGATCTGCAGCCGCCAGCCGAGGCGCTGCAGCGCGGCGAGCGTCGCCCCGCGCGCCAGCGCACACACGGTGCTTCGCCCCGCCTCGGCCAGCCGGGCGCCGATCAGGCCGCCGATCGCACCCGCACCCACAATGCACACTCTCATGCCCGGGTTCCCCGCTCCTGCGATGGGCGCTCATTCTCGGGCAGGCGCGAGCACGCGGCGGGGATCGGCGCTCGCGCCGCGGTGGTCGCAGCAGCAGACTCCTACCATTCGCGGCCATGACATCCCGGTCTGCATCGTTCCCGATCGCCGCCGCCCTGGCCGCCGCCTTGGCTGCCACCTTGGCCGCCGCCTGCAGGGCACCCCAACCGCCGGGGCCGGCGACGGGCCCGGCGGCACGGTCGACCACCGTTGCCGATGCCGCCGCCCGCTGCGCCGCGCTGGCGTCGGCCTCGCTGCCGCGGGTGCACATCACGCAGGCGCAGTGGTCCGCGGCCGGCCAGCCCACCGCCGATGGCGCCGACGGCGCCGCACTCCCCGCCCATTGCCGCGTGAGCGGGCGCATCGACGAGCGCGCCGGCGCCGACGGCGAGCGTTACCACACCGGCTTCGAGCTGCGGCTGCCGGACAGCTTCTCCGGGCGCTTCCTGCACCAAGGCACCGATGAACCGGGCCTGCTGCCCGACGCGGTCGGCCGCAGCACCGGCGCCCTCGGCCTCCGGCACAACGCGCTGCAGCGCGGCTTTGCGGTGGTGGCCGGCGACGGGGGTCACCAGGGCCCGTCGTTCACCTTCGGGCTCGACCCGCAGGCGCGCATCGAACACGCGTGGCGCGCTCATTGGCGGACCACCACCGTGGCCAGGCAGCTGCTGCAGCAGCACTACGGGCGCGACGCCGACCGCAGCTACTTCGTCGGCTGCGGCGAGGGCGGCCGTCAGGGGATGATGTTCACCCAGCGCTTTCCCGAACTCTTCGACGGCGTGGTCGCGGTGGCGCCGGCGATGAGCGCAGCGCAGGGCGCGGCGATCGCCGCCGCGTGGTCGGTGCAGAAGCTGCGCGCGGTCGCGCCGGCCGGCGGCGACGGCCGGCCGCGGCTCGCCGAGGCCCTCGGCGACGCGCAACTCGCGCGCATCGCCACCGAGGTGCTGCAGCGCTGCGACGCCGCCGACGGCATCGTCGACGGCATCGTCGCCGACACCGCGCTCTGCCGGATCGACCCGCTGCGCCACCTCGCCTGCCCGGCGGCCGGCGCTGGCTGCCTGAGCCAGGCCCAGGCGCGTGCGCTCGCCGAGCTGATGGCCGGGGCTCGCGCCCGCGGCGGCGCGCGGCTCGCGTTCGGCTTCCCCTGGGACCCGGGCATCGCGGCGCCGGGCTGGCGCGAGTGGATGCTCGGCACCGGCGGGGCCGACGGCCGCGTCGCCGGCCACGCGACCCGAACCTCGTCGGCGATCGGCCTGCTGTACACCACCCCGCCGGACCCGACGCTCGATGCGCCGGGCTTCGACTTCGACCGCGACCCGCAACGGCTGCGCGCCTATCACCTCGTCGCCGGTACCGCCGACGACGTACAGCTGAAGGGCCTCGTCGCCCGAAGCGGCCGCCTGCTGCTGTTCCACGGCATGGCCGACCCCGTGTTTCCGGCGACCGAGACGGTCGACTACCAGCAGCGGGTGGACACGATGCACGGCGCCGCGGCGGCGGCGCGGTTCGTGCGGACCTTTCTGGTGCCCGGAATGAACCACTGCCGGGGCGGCCCCGCGCCCGACGACTTCGACGGCCTGGCGGCCATCGTCGACTGGGTCGAGCAGGGCCGCGCGCCCGAGCGCATCGTCGCCCGCGGCAGCCAGGCGCTGCCAGGCATCGAGCGTCCGCTGTGCCCGCACCCCCGCATCGCCCGCTACCGCGGTGGCGATCCGGCGATGGCGGCCAGCTTCGAGTGCCGTTGACGCCGCGGCAGCGTCCCCCGAGATGGGTGGGCCGGCTTTGCATCCGAGGTGCACGCGCCCGCGTAGCTCCCGTACCTTTGTTACGCTCCTGAGGCAGACTGCCGTGGAGAGCGGTAGAGGGATCTTGGCATCCAGGTACAGCTTCTCGTCGGATTTTCGGCGCAGAGGTCGGCCGCCTGCCGCATCGGGTTGGACCCAGAATTGGCGTCGCGGCGATCGGGTTATAGTGCGCGCCTTTCACGGCGCCGCGAGCGCCGCGGCTGCCCACAAGGCAGCGGGAAAACTCGAAGGCGATGGCGCCGCCGACGCGGTGGCGGGCATCTGGAGGATCGGTTAGTGGACTTCGCCGAGCAACAACGCAACCCGGGCAAGCATGTCGTGGGCTTCGGCATCGTGCTGGCGATGCACCTGGTGCTCGGCTGGGCGCTGGTGACGGGCCTCGCACAGCGCATGGTCGAGGTCATCAAGGGGCCGATCGAGACCAAGATCATCGACGAGGTCAAGCCGCCGCCTCCGCCTCCGCCCGAGAACCTGCCGCCGCCACCGAAGTTCGCGCCCCCGCCGCCGTCGTTCGTGCCACCGCCGGAGGTCAACGTCAACGCGCCGGCCACTTTGGCGCCGACGATCACCACCACCCAGGTGGCCCCACCGCCGCAGCCGGTGACGATCGCGCCGCCGCCGCCCCCGGTGGTGGCGGTCGCCCCGCCGGCGCCACCGAAGCCCGTGGTTCCTGTCCGCACCGAGCCGAAGCTCGACTTCAACGTCTGCGACAAGCCCGAGTACAGCGCCGCCGCGCGCCGTGCCGAGGCGCAGGGCACGGTGGTGGTGGTCTACACGATGGACACCTCGGGCGCGATCCACGAGGCCACCATCGAAAAGAGCGCCGGCCCGTCGCGCGAGCACAAGATGCTCGACCGCCTCACCCTCGAGGCGGTGAAGGCCTGCAAAGGCAAGCCCGGCACGCTGGACGGCAAGCCCGAAAAGCTGACGTCCCGCGTCACGTACGTCTGGAAGCTGACCGACTGACCGCAACGAAGAAATCCGGCGCGGTCGCTCGGGCTGCGCGTGCCTGTCCTTTGGAGAAAACATGTCGATGAAGAAGACCCTGCGTACCAAGGCGCTCGCACTCGTGCTGGCTGCCACCACCTTCGCGGTGCTGATCGGCGCCGCGGTGGCGCCGGCGCCCGCGCTCGCCCAGGCGGCCTCTGCCGCCGCCTCGGCCCCGGCCGCCGCACCCGCGCCAGGCGGTGCACCGGCGGCCGCGGTGTCCGAAGAGGCGGTCGACAACCCCTACGGCCTGAAGGCGCTGTGGCAGCAGGGCGACTGGGTGGCCAAGGGCACGCTGATCATCATGGTCATCATGTCGATGGGCAGCTGGTACATCATCTTCACGAAGTTGTTCGAGCAGCGGCAGATGCTGAAAAGCGTGATCTCGTCGGCCGACGCCTTCTGGAAGGCCAGCTCGGTGAAGGCCGGCATCGGCGCGCTCGAGGAAGGCTCGGCCTTCCGCTACATCGCCGAAGCCGGCGTCAAGGCGAGCGACCACCACGAAGGCACGATGGTCGAGCAGATCGACAAGCTCACCTGGGTGGGCATGAGCGTCGACCGCGCCGTGGGCAGCGTCCAGAGCCGCCTGCAGGACGGCTTGGCGTTCCTCGCCACCGTCGGCTCCACCGCGCCTTTCGTCGGCCTCTTCGGCACCGTCTGGGGCATCTACAACGCGCTCGTCAAGATCGGCATCAGCGGCCAGGCGTCGATCGACAAGGTCGCAGGCCCCGTCGGCGAGGCGCTGATCATGACCGCCATCGGCCTCGCGGTCGCGGTGCCGGCGGTGATGGGCTACAACTGGCTGATCCGCCGCAACAAGACCGTGATGGACCGCGTGAAGGCCTTCGCCGGCGATCTGCACAACGTCCTCATCGCAGGCAAGCGCTGAGCCGCGGACCCCGATCTGGCGGAGGTCAGACATGGCGATGAACGTAGGCCCTGCCGACGACGGCAGCGGCGAGGACCAGCTGAACAACACCATCAACACCACGCCGCTGGTCGACGTGATGCTGGTGTTGCTGATCATCTTCCTGATCACGATCCCGGTGGTGACGCAGACGATCAAGCTCGAGCTGCCGAAGGAGCGCAACCTGCCGACGCAGACCAAGCCCGAGAACATCGTCATCGCGATCAACCGCGACGGCGAGATCCACTGGGGCCTCGAGCGCATTCGGGACATCGAGGCGCTGGTGGCGCGGCTGAAGGTCGAGTCGGTGAAGGAGCCGCAGCCCGAAGTCCACATTCGCGGCGACAGCGAGGTGCGCTACGAGTCGGTCGGGCGTGTCGTCGTCGCCTGCCAGCGTGCCGGCATCTTCAAGGTCGGCTTCATCACCGAACCGCCCGCCGGCGCGGGCGCACGGCTCAAGTGAGGGGCTCAACATGGCTATGAATGTCGGGCCTGCGAGCTCCGAGGACGAAGGCGAGGTGATGGTCGACATCAACACCACGCCGCTGATCGACGTGATGCTGGTGCTGCTGATCATGTTCATCATCACGATCCCGATCCAGACCCACGCGGTCAAGATGAACATGCCGGTGCCCAAGTCGACACCGCCACCGAAACCGCCGGTGATCATCCGCATCGACGTCGATTTCGACGGCACGATCGGCTGGAACGGCGAGATCATCCCCGACCGTGCGACGCTCGAATCCCGGCTGGAGCAGGTGGCAGCGGAACCCGACCAGCCCGAAGTGCATCTGAGGCCGAACAAGCTCGTCACCTACAAGTACGTCGCGATGATCCTTGCCTCGGCGCAGCGACTCGGCGTCGTGAAGATCGGCATCGTCGGCAACGAGCAGTTCATGAACTGATCCGATGTGTGTACCCGGCGGCCGCGCCGCCGGGGTTTCCCTCCGGTGGCGCCGTGGCCACCACTGCCTTGAGAGAGCGAAAGCATGAGAACGCTGCGCGCCCTGACCCTTTCCCTCGTCGCCACCGCATGCTTCGCCACCGCCCAGGCCCAGGGTGTCCGGCCCGAGGTCGGCAAGCCGCTGCAGCAGGCCGCCGAGATGCTGAAGCACGGCAAGGCTCGTGAAGCGCTGGCCAAGGTCCGCGAGGCCGAGGCGGTGGGCGGCAAGACCGCCGCCGAGCAATTGACGGTCGACCGCATGAAGGCTGCCGCCGCGCAGCGCGCCGGTGACCACGCCACCGCGATCCAGGCGCTGGAGTCCATCTACGGCAAGGTCGGCGGCGGCGAGCAGGGCCAGATCGCCGAGCAGCTCGCGGCGGCCTACGCACAGCTGCGCAACAACGGCAAGGCGTCCGAGTGGGTGCAGAAGGCGGTGGCGGCCGGGAACAACAGCGCCGGCATCAAGCAGATGCAGGCCTACCTGCTGTCGACCAGCGGCGACCACGGCGCGATCGCGCGCGACGCCGGTGCTGCGGTGGCCGCCGCAGAGCAGGCCGGCCGACGGCCGAGCGAGGAAGACCTGCTGCGGCTGGCCAACGCGCAGAAGAACCTCAACAACACCGCGGGCTACGCTGGCACGCTCGAGAAGCTGCTGGTCTATTACCCGAAGAAGGACTACTGGTCGGCCCACCTCGGCCGCCTGCCGCGCAAGCCGGGCTTCGCCGACCGCTTCGCACTCGACGTGATGCGCCTGAAGCTGGCGAGCGGCAACCTGACGAGCACCGACGACTTCATGGAGATGGCCCAGCTCGCGCTGCAAGCCGGGCTGCCGACCGAGGGGCGCCGAATCGTCGACCAGGGCATCAAGGCCGGCGCGCTCGGCACTGGAGCCGAGGCGGCACGGCACCAGCGGCTGCGCGACTTGGCGGTCAAGAAAGAGGCCGAGATCAAGGCCGGCATCGCCGCGATGGCCAGCGAGGCCGCCGCGCAGAAGGACGGCAACGACCTCGTCAGGGTCGGCTACGCCTACGTCTCGCTGGGCGAGGTCGACCAGGGCATCGGGCTCATCGAGCAAGGCATCGCAAAGGGCGGGCTCAAGTACCCGAACGACGCCAAGCTGCGGCTCGGCCTGGCGCAGCTGCAGTCGGCCAAGGCCAAGGCCAAGGCGCCACAGACGCTGCGCAGCGTCGGCGGCACCGACGGTGCCGCCGACATCGCGCGGCTGTGGTTGGTCAACGGCCTCAACAACGGCACCTGACGCGGCGAGCGACGGTCACAGCCCCGGCCCGCAGCCGGAGGCCGGCGCCGCACCCGGCGGTGGCGGAGGCCGCCAACACGGACCCATCACGAGCAGCCGCCGCAGATGCGGCACCAGCGCTTGCTGGTCCGGCGACAACGTGGCAAGCCAGGCCTCCCAGTGGTCGGGGTCGATCGTCAGGGCCTTCTCGACCAGGCCCGAGAGCAGCGCAACTTCGGCAAGCGTGAGCGGCATTGGGTTTTCGATTTCGGCTCCGGTGGCCCCGGCCGAGACGGCAGGGCCCTCGTCTACTGAAACGACCGCCGGTGACCAAACCCGACATGCGCCGGCGTCGGCGCCGTTCGCCGGCTCAGCGCTGTTGACGCCCCGCAAGGGCGGGCGGCGCCGGCACCGTTAGCTTCCGGCGTCGCCGCCAACGCCGCTCAGCCGCTGGGCCGACGGCCGCGACAGGCACGCTCGACCCCCTATGCTCACAACCCTCCCTGCCCCGCTGCGCGCCACCGCCGCGCTGCTGCTGCTGGTCGTCAACACCGTGTGGTGGTGCCTGCTGCTGTTCGCGCTGGCGCTGCTTCGCCTGCTGCTTCCCATCACCGCGGTGCGCCGCCGGCTCGACCCGGCGCTCAACGCGGTGGCCACCGCCTGGATCGCCGGCAACAGCGGCTGGATGCGGCTGACGCAGGCGACGCGCTGGCAGGTGGACGGTCTCGGCGCGCTGCCTTACCGCGGCTGGTACCTCGTGACCTGCAACCACCAGAGCTGGGTCGACATCTTCGTGCTGCAGCACCTGCTGAACCGCCGCATCCCGATGCTGAAGTTCTTCCTGAAGCGCGAGCTGATCTACGTCCCGGTGATGGGGCTGGCGTGGTGGGCGCTCGACTTCCCGTTCATGCGCCGCCACTCCGAGGAGGTGCTGCGCCGCCACCCGGAGAAGCGCCATCAGGACATCGAGGCCACCCGCCGCGCCTGCGAGCGCTTCGCTCTGGTGCCGACGAGCGTGATGAACTTTGTCGAAGGCACGCGTTTCACCGCCGACAAGCATGCTGCGCAGCACTCACCGTACCGCCACCTGCTGAAGCCCAAGGCCGGCGGCATGGCAATGGCGATCGCCGCGCTCGGCCGGCGCTTCGATTCGCTGCTCGACGTGACGATCGTCTACCCCGACGGCGTGCCGACCTTCTGGCAGTTCCTGCGCGGCGACGTGAAGCGCATCGTCGTGCACGCCGAACGCCACCCGATCCCGGCCGACTGCCTGACCGATGGCGACGACGCGCCCGACAGCCCCGCACGCAAGCGGGTGCAGCGCTGGCTGAACGAGCTGTGGCGGCGCAAGGACGAACGCATCGGCGCCACCCTCGGCGGAGCCTGAAGCGGCTGGCACCGCGACCCGCGGAGGGGCTCCGCGAACGCTGGTCGGGCGCCGCGGTCACCATGTGGCCGCGGTCACCCGCGAGCGTTGGCTCTGCCCCTTCACACGACCTTGCGCCTGAGCTTCAAGACCGAGGGCGCGAGGCCTGGCCGCACGCGGCGCATTGCGGTCGTTCGGGACCCGAGGGCGCGGGCGTTCGAGCGGCGGCGCGAAGCCGCTGGGGGGTGGCCGCCCCGCAACGGCTGGGCACCGGCGGTGGCGCGCCATCGATGGGCAGCGAGCGGTGGGCTTCGCGGCAGGGGGTACCCGGCAGGGGCGATTTGGGGAGCGCCGAGGAGCGGAGGTACAGGGTCGGCGCGCACGACGTGCGCGCTTCGTGATCCGACTCGCCGGATCTGTCCGAGCGCAGTGAACGAAGTGAACGCAGCGAGTTATACGGCGCGACCCTGTGCCGAGCACCGCAGGGCAGCCGGCGCACAGCGCCGGCCGCTCCCGTATGAGCCCCTGCCGGGTATCCCCTGCCGCGATGCGCCGTCGTCAACACGCCCTCGGGGGCGAGGGTCCGCCATGCGCCGCCTGCCGCCTTCGACTCTCTCTGCCGATGAACGCCAAGCCCTGTCAGTCCCGGTCCGCCGGCATCCCCTCCGGCAGCATGCCGCCGCCGTGCATCGCCGCCGCGGCGACCGCCGGCTTGCGTTCGCGCACCAGGTAGCTGTAGAGCACCGGCACCACGATCAGCGTGAGCAGCGTCGAGGTGATGACGCCGCCGATGATCGCGCGGCCCATCGGCGCCTGGATCTCGCCGCCGTCGTTGAAGGCCAGCGCCAGCGGCAGCATGCCGAAGACCATCGCCGCGGTGGTCATGATGATCGGCCGCATGCGGATCAGCCCTGCCTGCAGCAGCGCGTCGGCCACCGTCGCGCCGGCCTTGCGCGCCTGGTTCGCGAAGTCGACGAGCAGGATCGCGTTCTTCGTCACCAGCCCCATCAGCATCACCAGGCCGATCATCGAGAAGACGTTGAGCGTGCTGCGCCAGAACAGCAGTGCCAGCATCACGCCGATCAGCGCCAGCGGCAGGCTGGCCATGATCGCGATCGGCTGCACGAAGCTGCCGAACTGGCTGGCGAGCACGATGTAGATGAAGATCACCGCCAGACCCATCGCCGCCAGCATGCCGCGGAAGGCCTCCTGCTGCTGCTGCGTCTGGCCACCGACGTCGAAGCTGTAGCCCGGCGGCAGGTTGGTCTCCTTCACCAGCTTCTGCACGTCGGCGCCGACGTCGCCAGCCGGCCGGTCCTTGACGCCGGCAAACAAAGCCTCGCGACGCTGCAGGTTCTGGCGGCGGATGACCTCGGGGTTGACCACCGGCTCGATCGTCGCCACCGAGTCGAGCGTGATCGGCGTGCCGTCGCGCGCGAAGGCCACCGGCAGCGCGCGCATCTGCTCGACCCGTTCCCGCTCGCCCTGCGGCAGCCGCAGCAGCACCTCGACCTGCTCGCCGTCCGGGGTCGTCCAGTAGGTCGCGATCTCGCCGTTGACGTAGGCGCGCAGGCTGCTCGCCAGCTGCGGCGCGGTGAGGCCGAGCTCGCGCACCGCGCCCTGCTTCAGCCGCACCGCGTACGCCGGCAGCCCGGGCTTGAACGACAGCTCGACGTCGGCGACACCCGGGATCTGCTTGACCTTCTCGGCAAAGTCGGTCGCGATGCGGCCGAGGCCCTCGGGGTCGTTGCCGAGGATGGCGACGTAGATCGGGCGGTTGAAGCCGACCGAGACCTCGATGCCCGCGATGCCGGCGATGCGCTCGCGCACCGCGTCCTCGAACTGCTTCTGCGTGCGCTTGCGCTGCGAACGGTCGACGAGGCCGATGTTCAGCACCGCCTGGTTGCGCCCGACCGCGAGCCCCGAGCCCTGGCCGCCGACGCGGGTGGAGACCGTCTTCACTTCGGGGAAGGAGGCAACCACCTCCTCCACCTGGCGCACCTTGGCGTCGCTGCGCTCGAGGCTCGACCCCACCGGCATGCGGATCGCGAGCTGCGTGAAGCCCTGGTCGGTCTGCGGCACGAACTCGCTGCCGACCAGCGGCGCGAGGCCGATCGCACCGACGAAGCTCGCAAAGCCGACCGCCATCACGATGCCGCGCGGCGTGATCGTCGCCAGCCGCCAGCGACGCGGGCTCGCCTTGTCGCGCCTCGCATCGGCGCCGAAACCGCGGCCGTACACCGGCAGCGGCGGCACCAGCAGCCGGTAGCGGCGCGGCGAGAAGGCCCAACGGATCAGCGCCTCGTAGGTGGCGTGCAGCCAGTCCATGCCGCGGTCGGTCCAGCGGATCAGGTGGCCCACGCCCCACAGCCGCTTCAGGTGGGCCGATGGCGGGTCTTTCCAGACGCTGGACATCATCGGGTCGAGCGTGAAGCTGACGAACAGCGACACCAGCACCGCCACCACAACCGTGATTCCGAAGGGGTAGAAAAACTTGCCGATGATGCCGCCCATGAAGGCCACCGGCACGAAGACGGCACAGATCGCGAAGGTGGTGGCCATCACCGCCAGCCCGATCTCGTTGGTGCCCTCCTCGGCGGCGCGGTGGTGGTCCTTGCCCATCTGCACGTGGCGAACGATGTTCTCGCGGACGACGATCGCGTCGTCGATCAGCAGCCCGATGCACAGGCTCAGCGCCATCATCGTCATGAAGTTCAGCGTGAAGCCGAAGGCGTAGATCGCGATGAAGCTCGAGATCACCGCGATCGGCAGCGTCAGCCCGGTGATCACCGTGCTGCGCCACGAGTGCAGGAACAGGAAGACGATCACCACCGTCAGCAGCGCGCCCTCGATCAGCGTGTGGCGAAGCCCGGCGAGCGAGCTCTTGACGAAATCGCTGGCGGCGAAGATCTGCAGCAGCTCGACATCGGGCGGCAGCGTCTTCTTCACCTCCTCCATCGCCAGCTTTACCGCGTCACCGGTGGTGACGATGTTCGAGTCCTGCTGCTTGTAGACGTCGAAGACGATCGCCCGCTGGCCGTTGATGCGCGCGTACGACTCGGGCTCCTTCTCGCGCTCGACCAGCGTGCCGAAGTCCGACAGCAGCAGCGGCAGCCCACCGCGGCGCGCCACCACCACCTGCTCGAACTGCTTCGGGTCGCGGACGCGACCCTCGACGCGCAGGATGGTGTCGTTGACGGCGTTGGAGAGCAGCCCCACCGGCTGGTCGTTGTTGGCCTCGCGCAGCGCGGTCGCGATCTCGGCCGGCGTGATGCCGTAGGCGCGCAGCCGCGTCGCGTCGAGGTCGATGCGCACCTCGCGCGTCGCCAGGCCGGAGATGTCGACCCGCGCCACCCCTTCGACGCGCTGCAGCCGGCGGCCGACCACCTGGTCGCCGAGGATCGACAGCTCGCGTGCGCCGCGAGTCTTCGACAGCAGCGCGAGGTTCACCACCGCCTCGGCGTTGTCGTTGTTGAAGCGCGAGACGAAGGGCGCCTTGACGTCGCGCGGGAACGAGGCCTGCACCACCGTCAGGCGGTCGCGCACGTCGTTCATCGCGCGCGCCATGTCGGCGTCGAGGCTGAACTCGACGCTGGTCTGGCTGCGCCCCTCGAAGCTGCGCGAGGTGATGCGCTTGACGCCGGCGATGCTGTTGAGCCCCTCTTCGATCTTCTTCGTCACCTCGCGCTCGACCGCGTCGGGCGACGCGCCGGGGTAGGCGACATCGATCCACGCGCCGGGGAAGTTGATGTCCGGCATCTGCTCGACGCCGAGCTTGCCGTACGAGAACAGACCCAGCACGCACAGCGCCACCATCACCATCGTGGCGAAGACCGGGTTGCGGATCGAAACGCGGGTGATCCACATGGCGGGCCCCTCGAAGAAGTTGAACGCGAGCCTCGGCCTAATCGGCCGAGGATTGCCGCGGATCCGGCTCTGCCGGTCCGCTGGCAAAGCCCCCATGGGGGCGAGCCCGGACGGCGACAGTCCGGGGGACTGTCATCGCCTGGCGAGCGGCTGGACGCTTGCGTCCCGCGCGCCCCGCAAGGGCAGCGCCCGGGAGAGAGCGTGGGGGCCTCATTTCACCGAAGGCGTCGACGCCGAAGCCGACGCCACCGGCGGCGCCTTCTGCGCGACGACGATCGCCTTCGCGCCTTCGCGCAGGTTGTCGAACTTGGCCGCCAGCACCTGGCTGCCCGGCGTGACGCCACTCACCACCTCGACGCGGCCTTCACGCTCGTCGCGGCGGCCGACCGTCACCGCGCGACGCGCCAGCGTTCCGGCTTCGATCACCCAGACATGGTCCTGCCCGGCGGTGCTGCCGACCGCCGCCACCGGCAGCGTCAGGCGGTCGGTGTCGTCGGGCAGCACCGCGCGCACCAGCGCGTACTGGCCGGCGCGGAAAGTCTCTTTCGGGTTGGCGATCTCGATCGTGACGCCGATCGAGCGGGTGCCCGGCTCGGCCGCCGGCGCAATGCGCGCGATGCGCCCGGCCACCGCCGTCGAGTGCCCTTCCACCTGCACCTGCACCGGCATGCCCGGTGACAGGCGAGAGACCTCGTGCGTGCCGACGCTGCCGGCGAGCTCGAGCTTCGCGAGGTCGACGATGGTCAGCAGCGGCTGCTCGGCGCTGACCTTCTCGCCCGGCACCGCATGGCGCTTGGCGACGATGCCGCCGATCGGCGCCACCAGCGACGCGTCGCGCAGCCCGACCTTCATCGTGTCCACCGACGCCTGCGCCGCCTGCAGCTGTGCACGCGCGGTCTCGACCGCGGCACGCGAGTTGTCGAGCGCGATCGGCGAGATGAACTGCTGCTGCGCCAGCCGCTCGTTCGACGCGTGCGTGCGTTCGGCCTGGGCGAGAGTCGCACGGGCAGATTCGACGCTGGCGCTGCGCTCGGCAACGCGGCTGGTCAGCTCGGCGAGGTCGATGCGGCCGAGCGACTGGCCGGCGGCGACGCGGCTGCCCTCGCCGACCGAGAGGCCGAGCAGCGTGCCGCTGCTCTTGGCGCGCACCACCGTCGTCGACGGTGCCACCAGCGGGCCGGAGAACTCGATCTGCCCCGGCATTCGCGCCAGCGACGGCTGCACCACCTCGCGGGCGACGAACTCGAGCGTGACGTCCTTCTTCGCCTTCTTGTCGTTCTTGCCCTTGTTCGCCACCACCGCGGCGGCGCCTGCCGCCACCGCGAGCACCACCACCGTCACGGTGCCGATCAGCCACTTCTTCTGCATCGATTGATCCTCCGGTGTCGTGCACCTCTCGCCGCATCGCCAGCCTAGGCGCTTCGCCTTCGCTGCGACCAAGCCCGTCGCCGGCCGCCTGTTCGCGGCGGCGGCCAGGGCCTCTTCGAGTGCGGCGCAGTGTATTCATCCCGTAACACAGTGCGGCCGCGGTTGCGACGGACGGCCGGCCGCGGGCGACGGAATGCAGGCGGTGCCGATAGGCGGACGGAACTTCGGTCAACGTCGCCGGGCGGACGGACGCCGCGCGCGAAGGCGCGGCATCATCGAGCTGCCCGCACAACCCACCGCCTGGAGCCCGACCCCGATGAAAGCCGCCATCCGCGGGGCCAGCGGCCTCGAGATCGCCGACCTGCCGATTCCCGAGCCCGGCTCCGACGACGTGCTTGCCCGCGTTTACGCGGCGGCGCTGAACCATGCCGACCTCGGCGTGCTGGCCGGCCACATGCACGGCAGCATCGGCGGCCCCGGTACCGTGCTCGGGCTCGAGTGGGCCGGCGAGGTGGTCGCGGTGGGCGCCAACGTCGGCCACGTGAAGGTGGGCGACCGCGTGATGGCCGCCGGACGTGGTGCACTGGCCGAGTACGCCGTGGCCGACCGCGGGCGCGTGCAGCCGATGCCCCGCGCCGGGATGCCGTACGACGACGCGGCGGCGCTGCCGGTGGCGCTGCAGACGATGCACGACGCGCTGGTGACCCACGGCGGGCTGCGGCGCGGGCAGTCGGTGCTGGTCCAGGGCGCGTCGTCGGGAGTCGGGCTGATGGGGCTGCAGATCGCGCGCGAGCTCGGCGCGGCGGTGGTCGTCGGCAGTTCCACCGACCCCTTGCGACGCGCGCGCCTGGCCGACTACGGCGCCACGCACAGGGTCGACAGCCGCGACCCGCACTGGCCCGAGCAGGTGCGCGAGGTCACCAGCGGCCGGGGCGTCGACCTCGTGATCGACATGCTGTCGGGCAGCGTGGCCAACGGCAACCTCGCCGCCACCGCGATCGGCGGCTGCATCGTCAACGTCGGCCGGCTCGCCGGCCAGCGCGCCGAGTTCGACTTCGACCTCCACGCGCTGCGGCGCATCCGCTACATCGGCGTGACCTTCCGCACCCGCAGCGCCGAAGAGGTGCGAGAGGTCGTCCGCCGCATGCGCGACGACCTCGCGCCACTGCTCGCCGCCGGCCGGCTGGCGCTGCCGATCGCGGCGCGCTACCCGTTCGCGCGGGTGGCCGACGCGCTGGCGCTGCTCGGCGCCAAGGGCTTCTTCGGCAAGATCGTCGTCACGCTGCCCTGAGCGTGCCACCAGGGCACAGGCTGCGCCCAGCCCGCCCCCCGCTTCGCAAGACCACGTTTCCTCGAGAGCCCCCACCCATGTTCTTCGACATCCTGCAGCTCGACAGCCCGCGCAGCTACAAGCTGCTCACCGCCACCGTGGTGCCGAGGCCGATCGCCTGGGTGGTGTCGGCCGACGCCGCCGGCACGTTGAACGCGGCGCCGTTCTCGTTCTTCAACTGCTTCGGCGGCCACCCGCCGCTGGTGGCGCTGGGGATCGGGCGGCGGCGCGGCGCGCCGAAGGACACGCTGGCCAACATCGAGGCGCAAAGCGAGTTTGTCGTCAACCTGGTGCCGGCGGCGCTGGCCGAGGCGATGAACGTCACCGCGACCGACTTCCCGCCCGACCACGACGAGATCGCGCTCGCCGGGCTGACCACGCTGCCGTCGGCGAAGGTGTCGGTGCCGCGAATCGCCGAGAGCCCGGTGGCGCTGGAGTGCCGGCTGCAGCAGCGCATCGACATCGACGCCGTGTCACACCTCGTGCTGGCCCGTGTCGTCGCGGTGCACGTGCGCGACGACGCGGTGCTCGACGAGGCGCGCTGCCACATCGACACCGCGCGGCTCGACCTCGTCGGCCGCATGCGCAGCCCTGGGGGCTATGTGCGCACCGGCGACCGCTTCGAGATGGCGCAGATCGACTACGCGACCTGGCAGCAGCGCCGGGCGTGACGCCGGCGCGGCGCGGCACGCCGAGGTGCAGCGGCATGCCGCCTCTGATGGTGACACCGCTATCGGATCAACCGGTAGAAGACGTTGCGCGCGACGCCGTCGACCCGTGCCTCGTACTTGTTGTCGCCGACCTTGTAGATCTCCTGGCATGCCTCGTACTTGGTGCCGTCGGGGTACGAGAACTTCGAGCACAGCCGGTTGCCCTCGACGCGCGCCTGGCCGACCACCGTGGCCGGAATCGAGTTCGGGCAGTAGACCGTCTGGGTGCGGGCCTGCCCCGGACCCTTCGTGATCCAGTGGCAGCTGTTGGCGGGCGTGAAACCCGCCACGGCCATCTGGTCGGCGGCGAACCAGGACTCCAGTTCGGCGCCCGTCACCTGCACGGCTGCGCTCGACTGTGCGATCGTGTTGCCGATGGGCGCCAAGCTGGCCGCCGCGATCGCGGCGAGGCATGCGAGCCTGCGGACTGTCATATCGAACTCCTTGGTCGTGGGTCTCGCGGTCAGCGTTTGAAGGTCATCAACCAAGCCAGCAGATCGGCCTTCTCGCCGACGCTGCACTCGCGGCCGACGACGTCCTTGCAGTTGTCGCGGAACCAGCCGTCGACCTTCTTGCGGTCGGTGAAGCGCTCCGGGTTGAAGGCCGGGGCCAATGGCTTGATGGGCTTGGACGACAGCGCGTTCTTGCCGGTGCCGGTGGGCTCGGTGCCATGGCACGACGAACAGGCCAGACCAAGGTCCTTGCCGAAGTTGGTGGTGAACAGCTTCTGACCACGCGCCGGCACCGGCGCCACGCCGGCCTCTTTTGTGTAGGCGGCGAGCAGTTCCTCGGGCGTGGCCGCCGGTGCCGCACCGGCGAGCAGCAGCAGGCCGAAGCCAGCCAGCAAGAACGAGCGGGCGAGGGGCGAATGCTTCATCGCAGACCTTCCTGGCGCCGAGCACCGGTCGCTTCAACCTCTTTGCGACCCATCGGCGCCTTCTGCCATTGAAGCGCCGGCCCCTCGTCGCGAGCTTGTCGCGGCTCAAGAAGGCGGTGGTCGACGGCGGCACCCGGCTCAAGCTGCGGCGCCCACGGGCCGATATGCCGTTGATCCGCCCGAGTCCAGTGATGCCCCCGTCCGTATCCACGCTCACCGATGCCACCGCCGCGGTGTGCCGGCCGGCGCGCCCGCTGCCGGCACTGCTGGGCTCGCTGGTGGCCGCCGGCGGCGCGACGCCGGAGCTCGCCGGCCGCCTGCTCGCCGCGTTCGGCGCCGACCACGGCTGGACCCATGGCGCGCTGTGGGCGCTGGCCGACGACGGCGATGACACGCCCTGCCTGGTGCACGAGTGGCGCGCGAGCACCGCCCGGGCCGCCGACGGTGCTTTGCTGCACACGCCCCCCGGTGCCTGCGATGCGTTGCGGGGCACGCTCTCGGGCGCTGGCGCGGCGGCGCGGCTGGTCGCGCTCGACACCCCGCGGCCCGGGCCCCGCCAGCAGGCTCTGCGGCGGGCCGGCTTCGACCGCGCGCTGCTGCTGCCGCTGCATGCCGCGGGCCGCGTGGTGGCGGTGCTCGAGTGGCTCGGGCAGGCCGGGCGCGCGCGCGCCGACGAGATGCTGGAGCACGCCGCGCTCGTCTCGGCCTGCCTCGGCCCGCTGTGGGACCACGAGCGGCTGACGCAGGAACTGCTGCAGTTCCGCCAGGTGATCGACGCCCTGCCCGACCAGGTCTTCCTGACCGACCGCGAGCAGATGCGCTTCACCTACGTGAACCAGGCGGCCTGCTCGCTCGCCGACTTCAGCTTCGAGCAGTACACACGGCTCGGCCCGCAGGATTCGTTGCCGATCCCGCGCGAACAGCTCGAGCGCACCTACGACGAGCTGATCGCCGACCCTGGCCGGACGATGACGATCGCATCTGTGGGGCTGGGCGCCGGCGGGCGCAAGGGCTTCATGGAGGTGCACCGCCGCGCGATCCGCATTGGCGGGCGCTGGAAGATCCTCAGCATCTCGCGCGACCAGACCGAGCGCACGCTCGCGGAGCGTGCGCAGCAGCGGCTATCGCGGCTGTACAACGCACTCGTCGCCACCAACGAGGCGATGCTGCGCGCCGGCAGCCGCGACACGCTGCTCGACGCGATCTGCAACGCCGCGGTGGAAGGCAACAACTTCGCGGCCGGCGCGGTGGTGTTGCCCGGCGAGGTGCCGGGCACCGCGGTGATCGCCGCGGCCGCCGGGTTGCGCGCCGACGAGCTGCGCCGGTCGACGATCTCGACCGACCCTGCCACCCCCGAGGGCCGTGGCCTCGTCGGCGAAGCCTTCCGGCTCGGACGGCCGGCCGTCTCGCACGACTTCCTCAACGATCCGCGCACACGGCCGTGGCACGAGAGCGCCTGCGCTGCCGGCATCGCGTGTGCCGCGGCACTGCCGATCACCCGCTGCGGCGAGGTGCTCGGCGTGCTGGTGCTGTACTCGACCGACCGCCGCGGCTTCCCCGACGAGGTGATGGCGCTGCTGCAGCGGCTGTCGGACAACATCGCCTTCTCGCTCAACAACCTCGAGCTCGAGGCCGAGCGTGCACGCAACCACGAGCGCATCAGCTACCTGGCCACCCACGACGCGCTGACCGGGCTGCCGAACCGGCTGATGTTCGGCGAGCACCTGGCGGCGGCGATCCGCAACGCGCAGCGCCACGGGCGCCGCTTCGCGGTGCTGTTCGTCGACCTCGACCGCTTCAAGATCATCAACGACAGCCTCGGCCACGCCGCCGGCGACGCGCTGCTGCAGGAAGTGTCGCGGCGGCTGAAGCACTGCCTGCGCGCGAGCGACATCGTCGCCCGGCTCGGCGGCGACGAGTTCGTCGTGCTGCTGCACGAGGTTGAGACCGAGTCACACATCAGCTCGGTGGCGCGCAAGATCCTCGACGCCACCGTCGCACCGCTGACGCTGGCGGGCCAGGATTGCCGCATCTCGGCCAGCGTCGGCATCAGCCTGTTCCCGAACGACGCCCAGGACGCAGCGACGCTGATGCGCCATGCCGACACCGCGATGTACGCCGCCAAGGCCGAGGGCAAGAACAACTTCCAGTACTTCTCGCGCGAGACGCGCTCACAGTCGGCCGAGAGGCTGGCGATGGAGACGCGACTGCGCAACGCGCTCGACCGCGACGAGCTGGCACTGCACTACCAGCCGAAGATCAACCTGCAGACCGGCGCCGTCACCGGCGTCGAAGCGCTGCTGCGCTGGACGAGCCCCGAGCAGGGCCCGGTTTCGCCGGCAGAGTTCATCCCGCTCGCCGAGGACACCGGGCTGATCGTGCCGATCGGGCTGTGGGTGCTGCGCACGGCCTGCGCGCAGAATGCTTCCTGGCTGGCCGCCGGGCTGCCGCCGCTGGTGATGGCGGTCAACCTCTCGGCGCGCCAGTTCGTCCGCGACGACCTGCCGGGCGAGGTGGTGCAGGCGCTGCACGACAGCGGCCTGCCGCCGCACCTGCTCGAGCTCGAGATCACCGAGGGCATGGTGGTGCAGAACCCGGAGCGCGCGCTGCGCGTGCTCGAGCGCATCAAGGCCACCGGCGTGCGGCTGGCGATCGACGACTTCGGCACCGGCTACTCGTCGCTGGGCCAGCTCAGGCGCTTCCCGATCGACACGCTGAAGATCGACCGCTCGTTCATCCGCGACCTCGCGGCCAGCGCCGACGACCGCGCGATCGCGCAGGCCATCGTCGCGATGAGCAAGTCGCTGCGGCTGAACGTCGTCGCCGAGGGCGTCGAGACCGCCGAGCAGCGCGAGTTTCTGCGCGCACAGTCGTGCGACGAGATGCAGGGCTTCCACTTCAGCCGGCCGCTGCCCGCCGCCGAGGCCGAGGCGCTGCTGCGCCGTCATGCCGGCGGCGCGCCCGGCGATCAGGGGTCGCCGCGGTCGAGGTAGGGCGCCACCACCTCGCGGGTCTGCGCGCTCGGCACCACCGGCACGATCTCGAAGTGCACGCCGAAGCCGCGGCACTCGAGCACCCACTGCTGGAGAAGCCGCGCGTCGTCGCAGGCCATCAGCTGGAAGCAGCGCGCGAAGTTCGGCTCCACCCAGCTGTCGATGTAGCTCAAGCCCTCGGGCAGCAGCCGCCCGCGCTCGCGCAGCCGGCGGTACACCGGCACCATGTCGTCGTCGCGGAAGGTCTCGATCACCATGAACAGCATCGTCGTCGCTCCGCCGGTGCGTGGGGTCCGAAGGCGTGCGGGCTTCAGTCGGGATCGATGTAGCCGCGCTCCGCAGCGGCCGCCGGGTCCTCGAAGATGACCATCGCGGTGCGCATGCGCCGGAAGCCAGCCTTGCGGTAGAAGCCTTCCTTGCCCGGCACCGCGTAGAGGATGATCTTGCGATGGTCGATCGACAGCATCACCAGCCGCTCGACGATCTGCCGCCCGAGCCCGATGCCCTGGTGGCTGGGCAGCACCGCGATGTCGCACAGGTACGAGCAGTCGACACCGTCGGCGAGCGCCCGTCCGACGCCGACCAGCGCGCCGCCGTCGCGCACGAAGCAGCGGTAGCGGCTGTTGGTGAACGACAGCCGCAGGTCCGACGGCCGCTTGTGGCCGAGCGGCGCCGCACGGTAGAGCGCCGAAAGTTCGTTCCAGTCGACGTCGTCGAGCGAATCGGACCAGACCAGCGATGGCGTTTCGCCCGGGCTCATGCGTCGTCTTCGAGGACCTTCCAGCTCACCGCGCCGTCGAAGCGCCGGATCTTCACGTCGGGGAGCAGATCGGGGTCGAACTGCCGCATGTTGACGCCCAGCCTCGAAGCCTTCGGGTCCAGCGGCTCCCAGTGCGTGACGCAGCCGCAATGCCGGCAGCGCACCGTGCGCAGCGTGCGATCGCCCTGGATGTACCCCTCGGTCTTCTCCGGGTGGCCATGCACCTGCACCGTGCCGACCTCGTAGTAGCCCCACAGCGCGCCGAGCCGCCGGCACAGCGAGCAGTTGCAGTTGGTCAGCGTCGCCGGGGCGTGTGGCACCTCGACCCGGATCGCGCCGCAATGGCAAGTGGCAGAAAGCATCGCGAGCCCTCCTCGACCGGATGCTACCCCGGCGCCTCCCTCCACTTCTGACCCGTCCCCGGTCGCGGGGACCGGTCGCCGAAGGCGACCAGGGGCGCGGCGCTGTTAGCACGCCGAACCCGATCCGGGTCTCCCGGTCGGGTTCGGTACCCCCTCGGGGGGTGGCCGCCCACGGCCGGGGGCACCCTTAGTACGCCGACTCGTAGATGTCGACGATGTCGTCGACCGACAGCTTCTTCGGGTTGGTGCGCCCCGAACCATCCTTCATCGCCTGCTCGGCAAGCATCGGGAAGTCCTCGCGCTTCACGCCCACCGCGGCCAGGCCCTTCGGGATGCCGACCTCGGCGCGCAGGCCGTGGATGGCCTGCACCGCCGCCTTCGCGGCCGCGGTGTCGTCCATGCCGCCGGTGGGCACGCCAAGTGCGCGCGCAACGTCGGCCAGGCGCGGTGCGCAGGCGCTCAGGTTCATCGCCTCGACATGCGGCAGCAGCAGCGCATTGCACAGGCCGTGCGGCAGGTCGTAGGTGGCGCCGAGCGGGTGCGCCATCGCATGAACATAGCCGAGCAGCGCGCTGTTGAAGGCCATGCCCGCGAGGAACTGCGCGTAGGCCATCTGCTCGCGCGCCTGCAGGTCCTCCCTGCCGTTGGCCACCGCGCGCGGCAGGTACTGGCCGATGAGGCGGACTGCGTGCAGCGCGCAGGCATCGGTGACCGGGGTCGCCAGCACCGAGACATAGGCCTCGACCGCGTGCGTCAGCGCGTCCATCCCGGTGGCCGCGGTCTGCGCCGGCGGCAGGCCGCGCATCAGCTCGGCGTCGTTGACCGAGATCAGCGGTGCGATGCGCGCGTCGACGATCGAACTCTTGACATGGCGCACCTCGTCGGTGATGACCGCGAAACGGGTCATCTCGGCGGCGGTGCCGGCGGTGGTGTTGATGGCCACCAGCGGCAACGGCGGCAGCTTGAGCTTGTTGACACCGCGGTAGTCCATCACCGCGCCGCCGTTGGTGGCCAGCGTGGCGATCGCCTTCGCGCAGTAGTGCGGCGAACCACCGCCGAGCGAGACCACGCAGTCGCAGCCGGTGGACTTCAGCGCCAGCAGTCCGGCCTCGACGTTGCCGACGGTCGGGTTGGGCTGCACGCCGCCAAAGACGGTCGCTGCGATCCCGCGCTCGCGCAGCGAAACCGCCACCTGCTCGGCGAGGCCCAACGCCACCAGCGAAGCGTCGGTGACGATCAGCGCCCGCTGCAGGCCGCGGGCCTTCACCGAATCGAGTGCCGGGCCGAGGCAGCCGCTGCCCATGTGGTTCTCCGGCGTCATCAGGAACAGCTGCGCGGGCATCGGGAGGGCTCTTTCGTCGAAGACAGGATCGGGCAGGGCCATGCCACTGCACGGCGGCGCGCATGCTAGTCAACCCATGACGGCCCTGTCTGCCGCCAACGTGTCACCGGCACGGCGTTGCCGCCGCGAACCCCCTCGGCCCCGGGGGTCGGCGCGGTCGCTGCACTGCGCCGCCCGGCCCCATGCAGCGTCAGCCGGCAGGTTCGAACACCGGCACCGGCGTGCCGTCGTCGGCGCTCTGAAAGCGCAGCTTGACCGCCATGCCGATGCGCCAGGCATCGGGCGCCGCACCGACCAGGTTGCTCATCATCGTCGGCCCCTCCTCGAGCGTCACGTAGGCCAGCGTGTACGGCGCCTCGACACGCAGCATGGTCGAGAAGGAGTACACCGTGCCGCGCCCGCTGGCATCCCTCCAGCTCGTGCGAGTGCCAAAGCAATGCGGGCACACCGCGCGCGGGTACCAGTGGGTGCGGCCGCAGTCGTCACACCAGCGCAGCACGAAGCGCCCCTCGCGTGCAGCGGCGAAGAAAGCCTCGTTCTCCGGGTTGATGCCCGGCGCGGGCAGAACGCGTTCCTTGCTCATCGTGCTCACTCCCGCTCCATGATCAGCGTCGCACTCGCGTGGCGGCTGCCGAGGTTGCCGCCGGTGCCCTGGGCAAGCGCGAGCGCGCAGTTCTTCACCTGCACCGCCGGATGGGCCTCGCCGCGCAGCTGGCGCACGGCCTCGATGATCTTGGTGATGCCGCCGCGGTTGGCCGGGTGGTTGTTGCACAGCCCGCCGCCGTCGGTGTTGAAAGGCAGCTTGCCGACGCCGCTGATCAGGTTGCCGTCGGCGACGAAACGCCCGCCCTCGCCCTTCTTGCAGAAGCCGAGGTCCTCGAGCTGCAGCAGCACGGTGATCGTGAAGCTGTCGTAGACGCTGGCGTACTGGATGTCGGCAGGCTTCACGCCCGCCTCGGCGAAGGCCGCTGCGCCCGAGACCGCGGCACCGGTGGTGGTGAGATCGACCTCGCCGGCGAAACCGTGGCGCACCGTCTCGCCGGCACCGATGACCTTGACCAGCGGCCGCTTCAGGCTGCGCGCGATCTCCGGCCGCGCGACGATGACGGCGCCGCCGCCGTCGCTGACGACGCAGCAGTCGAGCCGGTGCAGCGGGTCGGAGATCACTGGCGAGTCGACCACTTCCTGCACCGTCACCCGCTCGCGCAGCATCGCGTGCGGGTTGTGCTGCGCGTGGTGCGACGCGGCGACCTTGATCCACGCCAGCTGCTCGCTCGTGGTGCCGAAGTCGTGCATGTGCCGCCGCGCCACCATGCCGTAGCCGTTGACGGTGGTGATGCCGTACGGCCCCTCCCACGGGCTCTCCGGCGTGCCGGCGCGCGTGCGCGGCACGGTGCCGCTCGAGCCTTCGCTGCGCGGGCGGCCCGCGAGCGTGATCAGCGCGACGTTGCAGCGCCCGGCGGCGATCAGGTCGCGCGCGTGGGCCACCAGCGACAGGTACGAGGTGCCGCCAAGGTCGGTGCTCTCGGTCTGCCGCACTTTCAGGTTCAGGTACTCGATCATCGACGTCGGGCCCATGCCCGGCGCATCGCCGCTGCAGAAGTAGGCGTCGATGTCGTTCTTCGAAAGGCCGGCGTCGGCGATCGCGCCGGCGGCACATTCGGCATGCAGCTGCGCGACGGTCTTGTCCGGCGCCTTGCGTGTAGGGTGTTCGTAGGCACCGACGATGCAGGCCTTGGCGGGTCGAGTGTTCACTCGGGGCATCCTTTTCTTCCAAAGGTTTCGAGGGCCGGGCTCTGCCGACCCGGTTGCACGGCTCCCACCGGGGTGAATCCCGACGACGGCGCGCGGCGCATTGCGGACCCTCGCCCCCGAGGGCGGGTTGACGACGGCGCATCGCGGCAGGGGATACCCGGCAGGGGCTCATGCGGGAGCGGCCGGCGCTGCGCGCCGGCTGACCTGCGGTGCTCGGCACAGGGTCGCGCCGTATAACTCGCTGCGTTCACTTCGTTCACTGCGCTCGGGCAGATCCGGCGAGTCGGATCACGAAGCGCGCACGGCGTGCGCGCCGACCCTGTTCCTGTGCTCCTCGGCGCTCCCCAAATCGCCCCTGCCGGGTATCCCCTGCCGCGAAGCCCACCGCTCGTCGCCCATCGATGGCGCGCCACCGCCGGTGCCCAGCCGTTGCGGGATGGCCGCCCGGCGGCCCGTGGGCGCAGCCGAGAAGCGCAGAGCGCCCGACCGCGCGCGCAGCGCGCCACGTGATCTGACTCGCGGGCGGGGTCCGAACGGAGCGAACGAAGTGAGCGAAGTGAGTTGGACCGCGGGTCGGGCGGGCGAGCATCGCAGGGTACCCTCGCGCAGCGAGGGCAAGCCGCCGGGCCGTCGGGCGGCCACCCCGCAGCGGCTCTCGCGCCGATGCTCGCACGCACGAGGCACGAGCCAGCGCGGACTGTCCACAGCGCGCCGCATGCAGCCAGTCCCCCCGCACCCGCGCTGGATGTTCGATGGCGTCGCATCAGTCCTTGTTACCCAAGCTCTGCAACTCGTAGCCGACGCTCGGCTTGAAGTTCTCGCGCAGCTGCTGCAGGCTCCAGCCGCCGAGCGAGAAGGCCTCGGCGACCTCCTTCGGGTGGCACCACAGCGACAGCTTGTCGCCGCCGATGCCGACCACCTGGCCGTTGATCCATGCCGATTCGGGCAACGCCAGGAACACCGCCACCGGCGCCACGTCCTCGGGTGGGCCGCGGCGGCGGACAGCACCCGCAAGCTGCGCACCCGGTTTCGCCGCCGCCACCGCGGCCGGGATGCTCGCCGTCATGCCGGTCTCGGCGCGCGGCGAGATCGCGTTGACGGTGATGCCGTACCTCGCCAGCTCCTGCGCCATCGTCCGCGTCAGACCGAGCACGCCGGCCTTCGCCGCCGCGTAGTTGGCCTGCCCGACGTTGCCTCGCAGCCCCGAGCGCGAAGTGAGGTTGATGATGCGGCCGCCGCGCTGCTCGTGCCGCATCCAGCGCACCGCGGCGCGGCTGCAGGCGAAGGTGCCGGTCAGGCAGACCGCGATCACCGCGTCCCAGTCGGCGGCGCTGAGGTTGAAGCTCATGCGGTCGCGCAGGATGCCGGCGTTGTTGACGAGGATGTCGATGCCGCCGAAGGCCGCGAGGCAGCGGTCGACCACCGCGTCGCCGGCGCTGAAGCTGGCGATGTCGGTGCAGTCGGCCACCGCGTCGCCGCCGGCGGCACGGATTCCCGCCGCCACGGCTTCGGCCTTGGCCGCTTGGATGTCGTTGACGAGCACCCGTGCGCCCTCGGCGGCGAGGGCTTTTGCGATCGCTTCGCCGATGCCCTGCGCGGCGCCGGTGACGAGCGCGGCCTGGCCCTTCAGCAGATCGCCCATCGCTGTGCGCTCGCGTCTGCCGCTAGGGTCGGTAGCCGAAGCTCACCGGCCCCGGCGTTCGCAGCGGCGCGGCGAGGTTGGCGAACTCGACCAGCCTCGCCCGCGTCTCGGCGGGGTCGATGATGTCCTCGACGACGAAGGCCTCGGCGCTGCGGAAAGGCGAGGTCAGCGAGCGCACCCGCTGCTCGATACGCGCGCGCGCCGCCTCGGGGTCGGCGGCGGCCTCGATCTCGGCCTTGTATGCGACCTCGAGCCCACCCTCGATCGGCAGCGAACCCCACACCGCGCTCGGCCACGCGTAGCGGAAGCAGAACCGGTCCGGGTGCTGGTGCGCCGCACCGGCCACCCCGAAGGCCTTGCGGACGATCACCGTGCACCAGGGCATCGTGGTCTGCGAGATCGCGGTCAGCGCGCGCACGCCGGCGCGCATCACGCCCTCGACCTCGGCCTCGAGCCCGATCTTGAAACCCGGGATGTCGACCAGGTGCACCACCGGCAGGTGGAACAGCTGCGCCAGGTCGACGATGCGGTTGACCTTCTCGGTGGTGGCACGGTCCCAGGAACCGCCGTAGTGGTAGGGGTCGCTGGCCACCAGCACCACCGGCCAGCCGTCGATGCGTGCCAGCCCCGAGGCCACCGCCTTGCCCCAGTGGCGGCCGATCTCGAGGAAGGAGCCGGGGTCGACCAGCGTCTCGACGATCGTTCGCACCTTGTAGACGGCGCGCGGGTTGGCCGGGATCACGTTGCGCAGCTTCGCCTGGTCGGCGCCCTGCTCGCGGCCCCCATCGGTGCGCGGCGGCAGCTCGAACACCGAGGGCGGCAGGTACGACAGGAAGCGGCGTGCGCGCTCGAAGGCCTCGGCCTCGCTCGCCGCCTCGTCGTCGACGACGCCGTTGCGGGTGTGGATCTTGCTGCCGCCGAGCTCGTTCTTGCCCAGGTTCTGCCCGGTGCGAGCCACCACCGGCGGCCCGGCGACGAAGACCTGCGAGATCTCCTTGACCATCACGCTGTAGTGGCTGGCGGCGAGCCGCGCCGCGCCGAGGCCGGCCACCGAGCCGAGCCCGAGCCCGACCACCGGCACCGTGGCGAGCGTCGCGGTGACATGCGGCCAGACCCTCACCTTGGGCAGCAGCGTGTGGCCCTTGATCTCGATGCTCTTCACCGAGCCGCCGCCGCCGGTGCCGTCGACCAGCCGCACCAGCGGCAGCCGCAGGTCATGCGCCATCTGCTCGGCGACGAGCATCTTGTCGCCCACCGCGCCGTCGCTGGCGCCGCCGCGCACCGTGAAGTCATCGCCCACCACCACCGCCGGCCGGCCGCCGATTCGCGCGCGGCCGAAGACCAGGTTGCTGGGCGTGAAGTCGGCGAGCCGCCCCTCGTCGTCGTAGCGGCCGCTGCCGGCCAGCGCACCGACCTCGACGAAGCTGCCTTCGTCCACCAGCGCAGCGATGCGCTCGCGCACCGGCAGCTTGCCGAGCGAGCGGTGGCGGGCGACCTTCTCGTCGCCGCCCATGCGCTGCGCGAGCGCGATGCGTCGCGTGAGTTCGTCGAGTCCTTCGTCGGGTGGCGGCATCGAGCCCGTAGCTTACTGGTCGAGCGAGATGCCGCGCCTGCGGATGATCTCGCCCCACATCGCGGTCTCGGCCTTCACGCGGGCCTGGAAGGCCGCGGGGGCGAGCATCTGCAGGCTACCCTGCGACTCGAGCTTCTTCCTCGTCTCGGGGTCGTCGGCGGCGGCACGGATGGCGTCGGTGAGCTTGTCCATCACCGGCTGCGGTGTTCCCGCCGGCACCAGCGCGCCCACCCAGAACGTGAGGTCGAATCCGGGGAAGCCCGACTCGGCCATCGTCGGCACCTCGGGCAGGTCGCGCCAGCGCTGCGCCGAGCTGACCGCCAGCCCGAGCAGCCGGCCGGCCTTGATGTGCGGCACGCCCGACGGGGTGTCGAAGGCGGCGTCGACCTCGCGCGCCAGCACCGCCTGCTGCGCCGGTGCGGCGCCCTTGTAGGGCACATGCGGTATCAGCACCGTGTAGCCGTCGGGGGCGGACTTCGCGACCTCGGCAGCGCCGAGCATGCCGTTGGCGCCCGGCTCGTTGTCCACCAGCACCGGCTGACCGAGCTTCGTGCGCACCTGCTCGGCGACCAGCCGCGCGACGATGTCGGTGGAGCTGCCGGGCGCGAACCCGACGACGAAGCGGATCGGCTTCGCGGGGTATCCCTGAGCATGGGCCTGCGGCAGGCCACCGGCGGCCAGCAGCATGGCCGCGGCGGCGAGGCGGGCGAACGGGCGGCGCGCGGTCATCGGTGGTCTCCTGCCTGTTTCTGTTGAACAGAACATGGGTTCTTGTCGGGTCAGTATCACCAGCGCCGAGAAGCGGCGTCAAGCGCACGCGCGACATGTGCCCACATGCTGGAAACGGGGCCGCGCCCGCCCTGCGCCCCGAGCTGTCCCGCCTTGACAGCGCCGGGGCACGCGTGGTGACATGGGCTGCATCCAGAATCATCGTTCTGTCGAACAGAATGGCAGACCTTCCACCCCCCTTTGTGGGCACGCGCTGGCCGATGCTGATCGGCGGCCGCTGGGCCGCCGGCGGCGGCGAGCCGCTGCGCTCACAGAACCCGGCCACCGGGGCGGTCAACCACGAGGTGGCTGCCGCCGGCACGGCCGAGGTCGACGAGGCGGTCGCTGCCGCCACCGCGGCCGCCGCGGCGCCGGCGTGGCGGGCGATGCTGCCGCACCGTCGCGCGGCGCTGCTGGCACGCATCGGCACACTGATCGACGAGCGTGCCGAACGGTTCGCGCGGCTGCAGATGCTCGACAACGGCAAGGTCTGGAGCGAGTGCCTGGCGCAGGCGAAGAGCGCCGCCGCCACCTTCCGCTACTACGCCGCGGTGTGCGAGACGGCCGAGTCCACGCTGACGCCGCCCCGCGGCGACTACCTGTCGATCGCGGTGCACGAGCCCTACGGCGTGGTGGCCGCGATCACGCCCTGGAACTCGCCGTTGACGATGGAGGCGCAAAAGGTCGCGCCGGCGCTTGCCGCCGGCAACGCGGTGGTGCTGAAGCCTTCGGAGGTGACGCCGTCGGCCGCGCTCGAGCTCGGCCGCGCCGCGCTCGACGCCGGGCTGCCGCCGGGGCTGCTGAACGTGCTGCCGGGCACCGGGGCCGCGGCCGGTGCGGCGCTGATCGTGCACCCCGGCGTGAAGATGGTCTCGTTCACCGGCGGCACCGAGAGCGGCCGGCGCATCGCCGAGGCGGCGGCGCGGCGGCTGCTGCCGGTGTCGCTCGAGCTCGGCGGCAAGTCGCCGCACATCGTCTTCGCCGACGCCGACCTCGGCGCCGCGGTCGACGCGGTGGCCGGCGGCATCTTCGAGGGCAGCGGCCAGAGCTGCGTCGCCGGCTCGCGGCTGTTCGTTCAGCGCAGCGTGTTCGCGCCGGTGGTCGACGCGGTGGTGCAGGCGGCGCGTGCGCTGCGCCTCGGTCTGCCCGACGCACCGGGGTCGCAGATGGGGCCGCTGGCCTCGTTCGCGCACCGCGAGCGTGTCGCCGGCTCCGTTCGCGCGGCACGGCTCGATGGCGCCGAGGTGCTGTGCGGCGGTGGCGCGCCCGACGACGAGAGGCTGCGCGGCGGCGCGTTCTACCTCCCGACGGTGATCGGCGGCATCGACCCCCGTGCCGCGGTGGCGCAGCAGGAGATCTTCGGCCCGGTGCTGTGCGTGCTGCCCTTCGACGACGAGGACGATCTCGTCGCGCAGGCCAACGGCACCGCCTACGGGCTGGCCGCCGGCCTGTGGACACGCGACTTCGGCCGCGCCTGGCGCGTCGCGCGTGCGCTCGACGCCGGCACCGTGTGGGTCAACACCTACAAGCAGCTGTCGGTCTCGACCCCCTTCGGCGGCTTCAAACAAAGCGGCATCGGCCGCGAGAAAGGCATCGGTGGCATGCGGCTGTACCAGCAGGTGAAGAGCATCTACCTCGGGCTGGCGCCGTGACGCTCGCCTTCGTCGGCCTCGGCGTGATGGGCGAGCCGATGTGCCGCCACCTGGCCGCCAAGGGCGGCGCCCCGGTGCGCGCCTTCGACACCCGGCCCGAGCCGCTGGCGCGGCTGGCCGCGCACGGCGTGCAGGCGGCGGCGACGCTGGCCGACGCGGTGCGTGGCGCCGAGGCGGTGTTCCTCTCGCTGCCTTCGGGCGAGGTCGTGAACGCGGTGGCGCATGGCGACGGCGGGCTGCTCGCCCACACCGCGCCGGGGCAGTGGGTGATCGATCTCTCGACCTCGCCGGTGGACACCACGCGCGCGCTGGCGGCCGAGTTTGCCGCGCGCAGCGCCACCTTCGTCGATGCCCCGGTGGCGCGCACCCGCGCCGCCGCCGAGGCCGGGCAGCTCTCGGTGATGGTCGGCGCCGAGCCGGCGGCGTTCGAAGGCGTGCGCCCGTGGCTCGCCACCTTCGCCAGCGACATCACCCGCTGCGGCGGCACCGGCTGTGGGCAGGTGGTGAAGATCCTCAACAACATGGTGCTGTTCGAGACCGTGATGGCGCTCGCCGAAGCGAAGGCGATCGGGGAGCGCGCCGGCGTCGACATCGCGCTGCTCTTCGACACGCTCGCCAAGGGCTCGGCCGACAGCTTCGCGCTGCGCAACCACGGCCTGAAATCGATGCTCCCGGGCGACTTCCCGGAGCGCGCCTTTTCGGTGCTCTACGCCAGAAAGGACCTCGCCTACGCGCTGCGGTTGGCCGCCGGAACCGGCGTCGACGCCCGCGGCGCACACACGGTGGACGGCTGGTTCGAGGCTGCGATCGCCGCCGGCGACGGCGAAAAGTACCATCCTGTGATATCGCGGCTGATCGGCGCCACCGGTTCGGGCGATGATGCGGCCGCGCCGCGCTGAAGGCGCGCCCCACCCGCTGCTCCGATGCTCGACAAGACCGTGGCCTCGTGTGCCGAGGCGGTGAAGGACGTCCACGACGGCGCGACGCTGCTGCTCGCCGGTTTCGGCTCGTCGGGGGTGCCCACCGAACTGACGCTGGCGCTGCTGGAACAGGGCGCGCGCGACCTCGTGGTCGTCAACAACAACGGCGGCAACGGGCCGGTCGGCCTGTCGCAGCTGTTCCTCGCCGGCCGCGTGCGCAAGCTGATCTGCTCCTTCGCGCGCTCGGCCAACCCGTTGCAGCCGAGCGCGGCCGCCTTCGCCGAGGTCTACCGCGCCGGCAAGATCGAACTCGAGTGTGTGCCGCAGGGCATCATGGCCGAGCGCATGCGCGCTGCCGCGGCCGGACTCGGGCCGTTCTTCTCGCCGGTGAGCTACGGCACCCGGCTCGCCGAGGGCAAGGAGACGCGGGTCATCGACGGCAAGGGCTACGTGCTCGAGCAGCCGCTGCCGGGCGACTTCGCTTTCGTGAAGGCAAGGCTCGGCGACCGCTGGGGCAACCTCACCTACCGCTATGCCGGGCGCAACTTCGGCCCCGTGATGTGCATGGCCGCCAAGGTGGCGATCGCGCAGGTGGACGCCATCGTGCCGCTGGGCGAGATCCCGCCCGACCATGTGATGACGCCGGGCATCTTCGTCAAACGTGTGGTCCAGGTATGAGAGCCCCCACGCTCCCTCCCGGTTGCTGCCCTTGCAGGGCGCGCCGGCCGCAAGCGGCCAGCCGTTCGCCAGGCGTCGACAGTCCCCCGGACTGTCGCCGTCCGGGCTCACCCCCGGGGGGGCTTTGCCAGCGGACCGGCAGAGCCGGATCCGCGGCAATCCCTTGACCGAGCGGCACCACTCTCGATAGAGGACGGCGATGCACAAGCCCTACAAGCCGCTCACCCGCCACGCGCTCGCCACCCGCGTCGCGCACGACCTGCCCGACGGCGCCTACGTCAACCTCGGCATCGGCATGCCGACGCAGATCGCGCGCTGCCTGCCGAAGGACCGCGAGATCATCCTGCACAGCGAAAACGGCATCCTCGGCATGGGGCCGGGCGCAACCGAGGAGCTGACCGATTTCGACCTCATCAATGCCAGCAAGGAGCAGGTGAGCCTGCTGCCCGGCGCGTCGATCTGCGACCATGTCGTCTCGTTCACGATGATGCGCGGCGGCCACATCGACGTCACCGTTCTCGGCGGCTACCAGGTCACGCCCGAAGGCGACCTCGCCAACTGGGACACCGGCACGCCCGACGCGATACCCGCCGTCGGCGGCGCGATGGACCTCGCGGTCGGCGCCCGCACGGTGTGGGTCATGATGGACCACGTGACGAAGAAGGGCGAGGCGAAGATCGTCGAGCGCTGCACCTACCCGCTGACGGGTGCGAAGGTGGTCGACCGCATCTACACCGACCTCGCGCGCATCGACGTCACGCCGCGCGGCCTGCTGGTGCGGGCGATGGTGCACGGCCTCGACGCGGCGACGCTGCAGAGCCTGACCGGCGCGCCGCTGCAGTTTGCGCCGCAGGTGGCCGAGCTGCACCACGGTTGACCGACGCGCGGATTGCGGCGTCGTCAGCCGAGAGGCGGCTCGTGCAGGATCGCGACGCCGACCTCGTCGCCCTCCACGCGCGGGTAGCGCTGCAGCACCAGCGGGTCGTGCCCCGGAACGAAGTGGTCGGCCGAGCCCGCCAGCGCCAGCAGCCGGCGGTGGCCCTCGAGCATCTGCGGCACGCTGTAGACGATCGGGAACAGCCGGCCCTGCTGCGCGTTCTCGTAGTAGTGCGCGGCGTCCGACGCCAGAACCACCCAGCCGCGTGCGGTGTGCACCCGCACCGATTGCAGCCCCTTGGTGTGGCCGCCGATCGCCAGCAGCTCGATTCCCGGCGCGAGCGTGTCGTCGCCGTCGTGGAAGACGACGCGGTCGCGGTAGACCTGGCGCACCAGCTCGACGACATCGTCGACGTGGTAGGCGTGGCGCATCGCCGGGTGGCCCATGCAGCGGCCGGTGGCGAAGTCGACTTCGGCATCCTGCAGATGGAAGCGCGCCCGCGGCAGCTTCGCGAGGTTGCCGGCATGGTCGTAGTGCAGGTGCGTGACGATCACGTCGTCGATATCCTCCGGTCGCGTGCCCAGCGCCGCCAGCGCGTCGATCGGGCAGCGCAGCCAGGCCCGCTCGCGGCCACGCACACGCGCGGTGGCTTCCGAGAAGCCGGTGTCGACGAGCACCGTGCGGGCCGGCGACTTCAGCAGCCAGACGTAGAAGTCCATCGGCATCGGACCGTCGTGCGCATCCACCGGCACCAGGTTGTCGTGGCGGCGGCGCTCGGCCAGGTGGGCATAACGCACCGCATGGACGGTGTAGGTCGAATCCGCGTTCATCGCACGCCTCCTTGCCGCCTGCACGCCGAGGGCGCCAGGCGCTTCGTTCACCGCGCCGCCCGCGCCGAGGCGCCGGCCTTCGCCACCGCCACCCGCGGCCGCGAGGGCCGGCCGCCGACCGGCCACACGCCGCCCAGCGCCACCGTCGCGGCCTGCGCGGCGTCGAGCAGCGGGCGGCTCATGCGCCGCACGGCGGGTTCGGTGAAGCGGTCGAGCGGGCCCGACAGCGACAGCGCGCCGAGCAGCTGGCCGCCGGGGCCGAACACCGGCGCCGCCACCGCGCCGCACAGCGGGTCGCGCTCGCCGAACGAGGTCTCGACCGCCGGCGGGTCGGCTCCGTTGCCGCTGCCGCCGGCCCAGCGGCGCAGCACCTTGCCCGGCGCGCCGCGCGCCAGCGGCAGCGTGTCGCCGGCGCGCACACGGTCGAGCGTCGAGTGGCGCGAATCGACCCGCAGCAGGCACAGACGAGTCTCGGCGTCCTGCGTGACGTGGAACGACGGGCTCTCCATGCCACGCTCGACCAGCGCCTCCATCAGCGGCAGCAGGAACTCCTTCAGGTGGTGCGACAGCTCGTAGGCGCGGCCGAAGCGGAAGGCCAGCGGGCCGAGCACGTAGCGCTGGTCCTGCCGGCGCACGACGAGCGCACATCGCTCGAGCGACACCATCAGCCGCAGCACCGTGCTCTTGTAGAGACCGGTGGCGTCGGCCAGCTCCGACAGCGTCAGCGGTGCGCCGGCGGCGGCGAGCGCCGTCGCGAGCGCGAGCGCGCGGTCGACCGCGGCCACGCCCTCCATGTTGGCGACGTAGCCGGGTGAGAGTCGACGCCGGGGCTTGCGGGCGGCGGGGGCCATCGCGCTGAGGCCGCTGCCCGCTATGCCGGCGACTGCACCGGGGCCGCGAGCAGGCTTGCGCTGAAGCGCGCGAAGTGGTGGTCGGTGTCGCCGAAGGCCATCGTCAGCAGCGTCAGCCGCTTGAACAGGTGCGACACCGCCAGCTCGTCGGTGATTCCCATGCCGCCGTGCAGCTGGATCGCCTCCTGCCCGACGAAGCGGGCCTGCTGGCCGACGTAGGCCTTGGCGGCGGCCACCGTGCGGCTGCGCTCGGCGGCCGGCGCGGCGTCGCACCTCACCGCCGCCAGCAGCGCCATCGCGCGCGCCTGCTCCTCGGCCACCACCATGTCGGCCATGCGGTGCTGCAGCGCCTGGAAGCTGCCGATCGTGACGCCGAACTGCTTGCGCGTCTTCAGGTAGTCGAGCGTCGCCGCGTTGATCGCCTGCATCACGCCCACCGCCTCGCTGCAGGCGGCGGCGGCACCGCGGTCGAGCGCCTGCTCGATCACTCGCACGGCCGCGCCGGGATCGCCGAGCAGCGCGTCGGCGCCGACCGCGACGCCAGCGAGCTGCACCTCGGCGGCGCGGCGGCCGTCGTGCTGGACATAACTCTTCAATCGGACGTCCTTGCGGTCGACGACGAAGAGAGCCAGACCGTCGGCGGCATCGTCGGCCCCGGAGACGCGTGCCGAGACCACCAGCGCGTCGGCCTGCGGCGCGCCGACGACGACGTTCTTCGTGCCATCGAGCCGCCAGCCCGCACCCTCGCGCACCGCGCGTGTCGCGACCTTCGTTCGCGCGAAGCGAGCCCCGGGCTCGCCGTGAGCCCAGGCGAGCTTCGCCCGCCCCTCGGCCACCGCGGGCAGCCAGCGCGAGCGCTGCGGGGCCGATCCCGCGGCGCCGAGCGCGTCGGCCGCCACCAGCGTCGGCAGCACCGGCTCGAGCACCATCGCGGTGCCGAGCGTGCCGGCGAGCGCGCAGAAGTCCGACCATGCGCCGCCGAGCCCGCCGTCGTCGGCCGGCAGCGGCAGTGCCAGCAGCCCCATGCCGGCATAGGTGGCCCAGGCCTCTTCGCTGTGCCCGGCGCCGCCGGCCATCAGCTCGCGGCGCGTCGCGAAGGTGTAGTGCTGCGCCAGCCATCGCGCCAGGCTGTCCTGCAGCGCCTTCAGCTCGTCGCTCGGTTCGAATTCCATCGCAGACCCCTCCCGCTACAGGCCGAGCACATGCTTGGCGATGATGTTGCGCTGCACCTCGTTGCTGCCGCCGTAGATGGTCGTCTTGCGGAAGTTGAAGTACTGCCCGCTGGCGGCCACGCTCGGGCCCTGCAGCAGCTTGTGCAGCGGCTCGCCGTCCCACTCGGCCGCCAGCTGCTCCGGCAGGTGCGGCGCCGCGTAGGGGCCGAGCAGTTGCATGTGCAGCTCGGTCAGCCACTGGCGGATGGCCGAGCCTTTGAGCTTGAGGATCTGCGCCTCGGTGCCCGGCGCGCGGCCGCTCGCCATCGCCTTCAGCGCCGTGACCTCGAGCGCCATCAATTCGAGCTGCACCTGCGCCAGCCGATCGCGGAAACGCATGTCTTCGATCATCGGCGCACCGTCGTCGCCGGGCACGCGGCGCGCCAGCGTCTCGACCTGTCGGTACTGCGCCTTCGACGCACCGAGCGCCGCGGCGCCGGTGCGCTCGTGCCCGAGCAGGTACTTCGCGCAGGTCCAGCCCTGGTTCTCCTCGCCGACGCGGTGGCCCACCGGCACGCGCACGTTGTCGAGGAAGACTTCGTTGACCTCGTGCTCGCCGTCGATCAGCTCGATCTTGCGCACCGTGATGCCGGGCGACTTCATGTCGATCAGCAGGAACGAGATGCCTTCCTGCTTGCGTGCGTCGGGGTCGGTGCGCACCAGGCAGAACATCCAGTCGGCATGCTGCGCGAGCGTGGTCCAGGTCTTCTGGCCGTTGACGACGTAGACGTCGCCGTCGCGAACCGCCCGTGTGCGCAGCGAGGCCAGATCGGAGCCGGCGCCCGGCTCGCTGTAGCCCTGGCACCACCACTCGGTGCCGTCGACGATGCGCGGCAGCCAGCGCCGCTGCTGCTCGGGGGTGCCGAAACGCATGATCACCGGCGCCACCATGCGCAGCCCGAAGCCGAGCTGCGGCGGCGCACCGGCGGCAAAGGTCTCCTCTTCGAAGAGATGGCGCTGCACCGCACTCCAGCCGGTGCCGCCATGCGCCACCGGCCACGCCGGCGCGCCCCAACCGCGCTCGTGCAGGATGCGCTGCCAGCGCAGGTAGTCGTCGCGGCCGAGCCGCTTCGCGCCCAGCACCTTGCGGCGGATGTCGTCGGGCAGCCGCTCGGCGCAAAAGCGGCGCACCTCGTCGCGGAAGGCCAGGTCTTCGGCGCTGTGGTCGAGGTTCAAGTCGGGGCTCCGGGGTGAATGGGTCGGCAGGACTTGCGTTCTGCAACGCAGAACCGCGATTCCGCGCGCTGCCGGCCGATGATCGGCAACCGCAGCACTGCGTGTCAATGGTGAGCGCCCGGGGCACGGCGTCGCGGCAGGAGCCACCGGCTTTGTCGGAATGTGGACGCGTCGGCCGCCGGCCTGCCGCGGGCTGCAACGCGCGCGCCGCCGGCAGCCCCGCTGCGCCTGCCCTGTGCCGCGCAGCACCTCTTCTACGCCGGGCGCTGACCCTGCCCGTTGGGCACGCCGGGTCGACCTCCACGGCCGACGCGGCGCCGGCGGTTGCGCGCTGGGCGCCGCCGGGTCTAGAATTGATGCACTTCGTGTGCATCTTATGCGGCTGAACACCTTCACCGACTACTCGCTGCGTGTGCTGATCTACGTCGCGCTGCAGCCCGAGCGGCGCGCCACCGTCGACGAGATCACCGCCGCCTTCGGGGTCAAGCGCAACCACCTGACCAAGGTCGTTCACTTCCTCGGCCGCTGCGGCTGGCTGCGCACCGTGCGCGGCAAGGGCGGGGGCATCCAGCTGGCGGTGCCGCCGGAGCACATCGGCATCGGCGACGTCGTGCGCCGCGCCGAAGGTGCCGACCTGCCAGCGGAGTGCTTCGATCGTGAGCACAACCGGTGCACGATCGTGCGCGCCTGCCAATTGAAGGGCGTGCTGCACGAGGCGGTGCAGGCCTTTCACGCCGTGCTCGACCGCCACACGCTCGCCGACATCACCCGCAACCGCCAGGCGCTGGTGCGGCTGGTTGCGGCCTGACCCGGAGCCCAGGATGCTGCTGCAGATCGACGAACGAGAACCCGTGGTGCCGGACCGCCTGGCGCTGTGGGACCTGGGCTTCCGCCCCTTCTACCTGCTGGCCGCGGCCGAAGCCGCGCTGGCGGTGCCGCTGTGGGCGGCGATGTATCTCGGCTGGCTCGGCGCGCCGGCGATGCCGGGCATGGCCTGGCACGCGCACGAGATGGTGTTCGGCTACACGCTGGCGGTGATCGTCGGCTTTCTGTTCACCGCCGGCCGCAACTGGAGCGGCCAGCCGACGCCGAGCGGCCGCGCGCTGATGGCGCTGGCGCTGCTGTGGCTGGCGGCACGCGTGCTGCTGTTCACGCCCTGGGCGGTTGCGGCCGCGCTCGCCAACGTCGCCTTCCCGCTCGCGGCGGCGGTCGGGCTGGCGCGTGCGCTGGTGGCCGGGAAGAACCGCCGCAACTACTTCTTCGTCGGGCTGCTGCTGGTGCTGGCGCTGGCGGCGGCGGCGGTGCATGCGGCGCACCTGGGCTGGCTGCGCTGGCCGGGGGCGCTCGGCGTGCAGGTGGCGCTGGACGTGGTGCTGGTGATCATCACCGTGATGGCCGGCCGCGTGGTGCCGATGTTCACCAACAACGGCGTGCCGCGCGCCCACGCCACGCGCCACCCGGGGGTCGAGCGGGCGGTGATCGGCAGCGCGGTGATGCTGCTGGCGCTGGACTTCGCGCTCGGCGCCAGCGGCGCCGGCTCCGCAGCGTGGGCGAACGCCGCATTGCTCGCCGTCGCCACCGCGGCGGCGCTGGCGCACGGCGCCCGGTGGTGGCTGTGGCACCCGCGCGCGACGCTTGGCACGCCGCTGGTATGGGTGCTGCACGCCGCCTACGCCTTCGTCGTGCTGCACCTCGCACTGCGGGCGCTGGCCGCCGCGGGCTGGGTGCCGCCGGGGCTGGCGGTGCACGCCTTCACGGTGGGTGCGATCGGCCTGCTGACGCTGGGCATGATGACGCGCAGCGCCCGCGGCCACACCGCGCGGCCGCTGCGTGCCGACGGCTTCGACATCGCCGCTTATTCGCTGGTGCTCGGCGCCGCGATCGTCCGTGTCGGCTGGCCGCTGGTCCGGCCCGAGATGCAGTTGGCCGCGGTGGGGCTGTCGGCGCTGATGTGGTCAGCCGCCTTCACGATCTTCTTTCTGCACTATGCGCCCTGGCTGGCGCGGCCCCGGCTCGACGGCCAACCGGGGTGAACGTGGGCCCCCACGCTCCCTCTCGGTCGCTGCCCCCCGGGGGGGCTTTGCCGGCGGACCGGCGGAGCCGGATCCGCGGCAATCCTTGACCGTCTTCGTCGCGAGCGGGGCGCTGCCCTGAAGGGCCTTGCCGGCGGACCGGCGCAGCCGGATCCGCGGCAATCCTTGACCGCCTTCGTCGCGAGCGGGGCGCTGCCCTGAAGGGCCTTGCCGGCGGACCGGCGCAGCCGGATCCGCGGCAATCCTTGACCGCCTTCGTCGCGAGCGGGGCGCTGCCCTGAAGGGCCTTACCGGCGGACCGGCAGAGCCGGATCCGCGGCAATCCTGGGTTGGGTCCGGCGAGCCTCTCCGGGTCAACCGCGGGTCAGCCGCCGCGCAGTGGCGGCGCCGGCATCGGCGTCTGAGGCACGCCCTGCAAGCGCACGGGCCAGCGGCACAGCGGGCCAGCCTCGCTGTCGACGAAGAGACCGCGCGCCGCCAGTTGCGGATGGGTGCTCAATTCGGAAGGCACGCTGACCTCGGCCACCGGCACGTCGGCGGCGAGCAGGCGGGCGAGCAGCGGCGCGCGGTCGTCGGCGGCCAGCGCGACGGCCAGCGCGGTGTTGATGCGATCGCTGTGCGGCAGCCGCTGGCGGTAGGCGGCGTAGGCCTCGCCGGAAAAGTCATCGAGCCCGAGCACCTGCACCAGCGCAGCGAAGAAGTGGTCCTCGAGCGCGCCGACGCTCAGCAGCCCGCCGTCGCGGCAGCGGTAGACGCCGTATCCGGGCCGCCGCTGCGCCAACTCGCGCTGCGCCGCGAGCGTCTGTGCACCGGCGGCGCGCTGCACCGGCAGCCGCGCGTTCATCCAGTGCAGCGCGCAATCGGTGATCGAGACATCGAGCCGCTGCCCGCGGCCGCTGCGCTCGCGCTGCAGCAGCGCGGCGTTGACCGCGGCCAGCGCCACCATCGCGGCGTTGAGGTCGGCCAGCGGCACCCCGAAGCTCGGCGACGGCGCGTCGTCGCGGCCGGCCAGCGCGACGATGCCGGCCGCCGCCAGGTAGTTGATGTCGTGCCCCGGCCACTGCGCACGCGGCCCGTCGGCACCGTAGCCGGAGATCGACACCTGCACCAGCCGCGGGTTGCGCGCCGCGAGCGCGTCGAACCCGAACCCGAGCCGGTCGACGACCCCGGGCCGGAACGACTCGACCATCACGTCGGCCTCGTCGGCGAGCGCGAGCGCGCGGGCCCGGTCGGCTTCGTCCTTCAGGTTCGCCAGCAACGATCGTTTGCCGCGGTTCATCGCCGCGAACAGCCCGGGCGATGTACGGCGCACCGGGTCGCCCGCCGGTGGGCGCTCGACCTTGACCACGTCGGCGCCGAGCTCGACCATGTTCTGCGTCAGGAACGGGCCGGGCAGCAGCTCGGAGAAGTCGAGCACCCGGATGCCGGCCAGCGGCGTGGCGCCGAGGTCGCCCGGGCGTGGCAGCCAGGCGGTCAAGCGGGCACCCCGGCGAGCCGGCGGCCGACGATCACCGCGTCGAGCGCGAGCACTCCCTGCCCGGCGGCACCCACCCACACCGGGTTGAGGTCGATCTCGTCGATGGCGTCGGCGTGCACGCCGACGAAGTCCGACACCGCGAGCATCAGCTTCAGCAGCGCCGCGAGGTCGGCCTTGGGCCGCCCGCGCGCGCCATCGAGCAGCACGAAGCTCGTGATCTCGCGCACCATCGCCTCGGCGTCGGCGGGCGTCAGCGGCAGCAGCCGGCGCGAGACGTCCTTGAAGACCTCGACGAAGACGCCGCCGAGGCCGAAGGTCATCACGTGGCCGAACACCGGGTCGCGCGAAACCCCCACCAGCACCTCGACGCCGCCGCGCGGCGCCATCGCTTCCACGAGCAGGCCCTCCACGGCGGCGGCGGGCGCGTGCCGCCGCACCGCGGCGTGGATGCGATCCCACGCCGCGGCGAGCGCCGCCTCGTCGGCGAGGCCGACCTCGACACCGCCGATGTCGCTCTTGTGCACGATCTCGCGGCTGGCCACCTTGGCCACCACCGGGAAGCCGATCTCGCGCGCCGCGGCCAGGGCCGCATCGCGGTCCACCGCCAGCACGGACCGCGGCACCGGCACGCCGGCGCTTGCCAGCCAAGCCTTGGCTTCGCCTTCGCTCAGCCGCAGCGGTTCCGCGGCCGGCAACGGGCGGCCGAGTGTCGGCCAGGGGGTCCAGTCCAGCCGGCGGGCGCGCGCGCGCCAGCGGCCATGGTCGAGCCAGCGGCGGATCGCTTTCACCGCCTTGCCGACCGTCTTGGCCGGCACGATGCCGCCTTCGGCGAGGATGCGGAAGCCCTCGCCGAGGCGGTCGCTCATCCAGATCGGCACCACCGGCACCGGGCTGTCGCGCTGCACGCGAACGATCGCGCGCGCGGTGTCGGCGGTGACGTTGCCGTAGTCGATCGCCACCGGCACCACCACCAGCGCGACGTTCGGGTCGCGGCAGACGTCGAGCAGCGTGGCGTCGAACAGCCCCGGTTGCGACAGCGGCGCGGTGGTGGTGTCGACCGGGTTGGCGAGCGAGGCATAACTCGGCAACTTGGCGGCCAGCGCGGCGGTGGTCTCGGGTGCGAAGGCGGCGAGCTTCACGCCGTGCTGGCCGACGATGTCGGCGGTGAGCGCGGCGGCGCCGCCCGAGCCGCAGTAGATCGCGATGCGGTCGCTCTCGCCGGGCAGCTGGCGCGCCAGCAGCCAGGCGGTGTCGATCAGCTCGTCGATGTCATCGACCTCGATCACGCCGAGCTGCGCCAGCGCCGCGCTGTTGACCTCGGCCGAACCGGTGATCGACGCGGTGTGCGACGCCGCCGCGCGCGCGCCGTACTCGCTGCGGCCGACCTTCAGCGCCACCACCGGCTTGCCGCGTGCCGCCGCCTTCTGCATCGAGCGGATGAAGCGCGCGCCGTCCTTGATGCCTTCGATCAGCGTGACGATGACGCGGATGTCGTCGGCATCGGCCATGTAATCGACGAAGTCGGCCACCTGCAGGTCGACCTCGTTGCCCGAGCTGCTCCACATCGCGACGCCGATGCCGCGCTCCATCGCCTGCATGATGTTGCGGCCGAGCCCGCCGCCCTGCGTCGCGATGCCGATCGGCCCCGGCCGCAGGTCGTGCGGGAACGACGGCGAGAAGGTCATGCCGAGCCGCGCGTTGACGTTGCACAGCCCCGGGCAGTTGGGCCCGTAGATCCGCATCCCCGACGCGGCGGCGATCTCGCGCATGCGGGCCTCGACCTGCGCACCATCGTCGCCGGTCTCGCCGAAGCCCGAGGTCAACACCACCGCGAACCCGACGCCGCGCGCGGCGCACTGCTCCAGCACGTCGATCGCCGCCGCCGCAGGCACCACCACCACCGCGACGTCGGGCGTCGCCGGCAGCTCGCGAACGCTCTTCCAGCAGCGCCGGCCCATGATCTCGGCCCTGCTCGTGCTGACGAGGAACACCTCGCCGTCGAAGCGCGAGTGCACGAGCAGGTTCTCGACCGTCCGTGCGCCGATGCTCGCCGGCTTGTCGGAGGCGCCGACGATGGCGATCGAGCGCGGGTTGAAGAGCCTGTGCAGTGGATTCATGCGCGGGTCGTCACTCACGCGATGGCGTTGATGCCGAGGATCTCGCGGCCGACGATCAAGGTCTGGATCTCGGTCGTGCCTTCGGGAATCATCCCGCCGCGGGTGTCGCGGAAGATGCGCTCGACCGGATAGTCCTCGCTGTAGCCGAGCCCGCCGTGCACCTGCAGCGCCATGCTCGCCACCTCGTGCGCCGACTCGGTGGCGTAGAGCTTGGCGATCGAACAGGCCTGGCGAACGTCCTTGCCGGCCTGCAGCGCGTGCGCCGCGCGCAGCCCGAGCGCACGCGCCGCCTCGACGCGAACCGTCATGTCGACGATGTGCTTCTGCACCAGCTGGAAGCTGCCGATAGGGCGGCCGAACTGCTGGCGCTGCTTGACGTGGTCGATCGACAGGTCGAGCGCCGCCTGCGCCGCGCCGACCGCGCCCATCGCAATGTTCAGCCGCGCCGCGTCCAGCGCCTGCAGCGTGCCCGCCAAGGCCTTGCCCTCCTCGCCGAGCAGGTTCCCGCGCGGGATGTGCACGTCGGTGAAGCCGAGCTCGGCGGTGCCGGTGCAGCGCAGCACCATCGTGTCGAGCCTTCGCACGTCGTACTTCGCCTCGGCACGGTCGACGACAAAGGCCGAGAGCCGGCCGTCGCAAGTCGGGCTGAAGGTGCGCGCGACGACGATCGCGACATCGGCATTGAGGCCGTTGGTGATCCACAGCTTGCGGCCGTTGATCACCCACTCGTCGCCGACGAGTTCGGCGCGCGTCTGGATGCCGGCGATGTTCGAGCCGGTGTTCGGCTCGGTGAGGCCGGTGCAGGTCTTCAGCTCGCCGCGAAGCATCGGCTCGAGGTACTTCTTCTTCTGCTCGGGCGTGCCGTGCTGCGCCAGCCGGTGGATCGAGCCGTTGGTGATGTTCACCATCGTGCGCAGGCTCATCCAGTGGTAGCCCAGCTCTTCCATCATCATCGCCCAGGTGGGGTAGCCGATGCCGTGGCCGCCGAGCGCCTCGGGCAGCGTGCCGCCCAGGTAGCCCAGCGCGCCGAGCTTGGGCATCAGCTCGAAGGGGAAGGTGCGCGCCACCTCGTGGCGCTGGACCAGCGGCGCCACCTCGGCCTTCATGAAACGGCGGATGCTGTCGCGCAGCGCCAGCTGCTCGGTGTCGAGGTCGATGCTCATCGCCCGGAGACTCCTTGCCGGTGCCGGCTGCGGTGGTGCGCACTCTACTGCGAGGACTCGCAGCTCCGGGCGGCGCACGAGTCCACGCTGCGGAATCGCGGCATACAAGCCACCCTCGCGGGCGCGACACTCGCCACCCGCGCGCCGCACCCGGCACGCGACCTGCGAAGGAGACCCCGAGCATGCGCCGTCGCCACGTTCCCGCCGCCCTCGCCTCGTTGCTGCCCGCCACCGGCGTGTGGGCGCAGGCTTACCCTTCGGCCAAGCCGGTCACCTGGGTGGTGCCGTTCCCGCCCGGCGGGGTCACCGACACCACCTCGCGCGTGATCGCCAAGCGCCTCGGCGAGGTGCTCGGCCAGCAGGTGGTGATCGAGAACCGCCCGGGCGCCGGCGGTTCGGTCGGCACCGAGTCGGTGGCGCGTGCCGCGCCCGACGGCTACACGGTGCTCTACGCCACCTCGGGCACGATGGCGTCGAACCTGGCGCTGTACCGGAACCTCAAGTACAACCCGCTGCGCGACTTCGTTCCGGTGCACGGCATGCTGCTGTCGCCGACGATCATGCTGGTCGAGACCGGAAAGCCCTGGAAGACGGTGGCCGATGTCGTCAAGGAAGCCAAGGCCAGCCCGGGCAAGCTCAACTACGGCTCTGCCGGCGTCGGCACCGGCACCCACCTCACCGGCGAGCTGTTCAAGACCGAGTCGGGCACCGAGATCACCCATGTGCCATACAAAGGCACAGCGCCGGCGCTGCAGGACCTGCTCGGCGGCCGCGTCGACATGATGTTCGACTACCTCACGCCGATGCTCCCGCAGATCAAAGCCGGCAAGCTGCGCCCGTTGGCGGTGATGAACACCGAAGCGCTCGACGCGCTCCCGGGCGTGCCCACCATCGTGCAGGCCGGCTACCCCGGGGCCACCGCCACCAGCTGGTCCGGCATCGTCGTGCCTGCAGGCACGCCGCCCGAGGCCGTGAAGAAGCTCGCCGACGCGCTCGCCACCGTGATGAGGGACCCGAACACCGTCGGCCAGTTCATCGCGCTCGGCAGCAAGGCACTGGTGGACGTGCGCGAGGACAGCTTCCGCGACTTCATCGTCGCCGAGCAGAAGAAGTGGAGCGACGTGGTGCGCAAGTCGGGGGCGCAACTGGACTGATGCCCGCCACGCTGCCTTTCCTGCAGCGCCTGGCGCTGCCGCTGATCGCCGCGCCGATGATGCGCGTCTCGGGAATCGAGCTGGTGTCGGCGGCGTGCCGCGCCGGCATCGTCGGCGCCTTCCCGACACCCAACGCCCGTTCGATCGACGAGCTCGAGTCGTGGCTCGTACGGCTCGACCGCGAGGCCGCCGAGGCCCGCGACGCCGGCCGCTGCACGGCGCCCTACTGCCCCAACCTGATCATGCGGCGCGACCCGGCGCAGCTGCGCCTGGCCATCGAGCGCCTGGCGGCCCACGGCACCGAGGTCGTGATCACCAGCGTCGGCTCCCCCGCGGCGGTGATGCCGATGCTGCGCGACGCCGGCATCCGCGTGCTGGCCGACGTGGCATCGATGCGCCACGCCGAGAAAGCGGTGGCCGCCGGCGTCGATGGGCTGGTGCTGCTGACCGCCGGTGCCGGCGGCAAGACCGGCTGGGCCAATCCGTTCGCCTTCGTACGTGCGGTGCGAGGTTCTTACGACGGGCCGCTGGTGCTCGCCGGGGGCCTCTCCGACGGCGCGTCGCTCGCCGCTGCGCTGACGCTGGGCTGCACACTGGGCTACATGGGCACACGCTTCATCGCCACCCGCGAGAGCCTGGCGCCGGATGCGTACAAGCAGATGATCGTCGACTCGTCGCTCGACGACGTGATCCTCTCGCGAGCCTTCACCGGCCTGCCGGCGAGCTGGCTGCGCGGCTCGATCGAGCGCGTCGGTCTCGACCCCGAAACGCTGCCCGAGACGCTGACACCCGAAGAGGCCACCGCGCGTTTCGGCGCCGACGCGGTGGCGCCATCGCGCGGCGAGCGGCCGGCACGCTGGGCCGACCTGTGGAGCGCCGGGCACTCGGTGTCCGGTGTCTCCGACGTGCCGACGGTGGCCGAAGTGGTGGCGCGGTTGCAGCGGCAGTTCGCTGCCGCGCGCGGCGGCGCAGCCGCAACCGAAGCCGCGGGCGTTTGACACCCGGCAAACCCGGCGCCATCGCAGCGCCGCGTGCGGCGATGCTGTCGCCGACGTGATTCGCCGGCCACCAGGGCTGCGCTAGCATGCCCCGCACACCCCGACCGAAAACCCGGTTCTGCCGAGCAGAACCCTTGCCCTACCAGGAGAACTGCGTGGACTTCACCTACACCCCCAAGGTGGTCGAGCTGCAATCCCGCGTGATGGCCTTCGTGCAGCAGCACGTGATCGCCGCCGAGACCGACTTCAAGCGCGAGATGGACGGCTTCCGCAAGGCCGGCAACCCCTGGCAGCACACGCAGACGATGGAGTCGCTGAAGCAGAAGGCCAAGGCCGCCGGCCTGTGGAACATGTTCCTGCCCGATTCGAAGCATGGCTTCGGGCTGACCAACCTCGAGTACGCGCCGCTGTGCGAGATCATGGGCCGCTACCCGCTCACCGCCGAGGCGATGAACTGCTCGGCGCCCGACACCGGCAACATGGAAGTGCTGGAGCGCTACGGCACCGAGGAACACAAGGATCGCTGGCTGAAGCCGCTGCTCGAGGGCAAGATCCGCTCCGGCTTCGCGATGACCGAACCCGCGGTGGCCTCGTCCGACGCAACGCAGATCGAGTGCCGCATCGAGCGCGACGGCGACCACTACGTGATCAACGGCCGCAAGTGGTGGACCAGCGGGGCGCCCGACCCGCGCTGCGAGATCCTCATCCTGATGGGCAAGACCGACCCCGAGGCCGCCACCTACCGCCAGCAGTCGATGATCCTGGTGCCGAAGGCGACGCCGGGTGTCAAGATCGAGCGTGCGCTGTCGGTGTTCGGCTACGACCACGCGCCGCACGGCCACGCCGAGGTCAGCTTCACCAACGTGCGCGTGCCGGCCAGCAACCTGCTGCTCGGCGAGGGCCGCGGCTTCGAGATCGCGCAGGGCCGGCTCGGGCCCGGGCGCATCCACCACTGCATGCGGCTGATCGGCATGGCCGAGCGTGCGCTCGAGCTGATGTGCCGCCGCGCGCTGTCACGCAAGCCCTTCGGCCGGCCGCTGTCGGACCAGGGTGTCACGCGTGAGCGCATCGCCAACGCGCGCATCCTGATCGACCAGGCGCGTTTCCTCGTGCTCAACGCTGCCGACCGCATGGACAAGGTCGGCAACAAGATGGCCAAGAAGGAGATCGCGATGATCAAGGTCGCGGCGCCGAACATGGCCTGCCAGGTGGTGGACTGGGCGATGCAGGTGCACGGCGGCGCCGGCGTCAGCGAGGACACGCCGCTGGCCGCGATGTACAGCGGCGCACGCACGATCCGCTTCGCCGACGGCCCCGACGAGGTGCACCGCAACGCGATCGCGAAGGCCGAGCTCGAGCAGTACCTGGCGCCGAAGGCCTGATGCGGTCTCTTGCTCGGTGGCAGTGATGTCGATGGCCGCGCGCGGGGCGATTCCGACTCTCGGCAGTACCGTTCCCGTTCGAGCCCCCGCGCCCGACCGCCGTCTGCGGGGCAGGCGGCCCGGGGGCGCGTGCTCCGGTCGCCGCTCGCGGGGATGCCACTTCGGCCCAGCATGGTTTCCTCGTCAATACCGCCAAGGCGCGTCACCCTTGCCGCGACCGCGAATCCTCCCTGCGCCCGCACCCCCGGGCCCCTGCCCGGCTTCTGCGGTGGCGCACCGCGAGGTGGGGCGCCACGGTGCTGGTCGCAGGGTGGTGGTGGCACCTGCGGGCGCAGGGAGGATTCGCGGTCGCCACCGCGGGTAACGGGGCACTCTGGTGTTGAAGAGGCAACCGCCCCGGGCAGTCGTCGCATCCCCGCGAGCGGCGACCGGAGAACGCAGGTGACGCCACCGCCCTGCCGCAGCGGTGGTGGCGTGCACAGCGTGACTCGAACGACCGCGATGCGCCGCGTGCTGCAGTCCTCCGCCCCTTGTTCTCGAAGCTCGAGTGCATTCGAATCGAAGGTCGAGTCGCAGCCTGCGAAGGAGTGAACCGCGCCCGCGGTTCGTCCCTTCACAGGCCCTGTTGTCAAACCGCCAGAGACCGCCCCCGCGCCGAAACGAGAAATGCCTGCCTCCCGCCTGCACGAACGCTTCTACCCGCCGTTCACGCCCCGGCACCTGTGGGTGCCGGAGACGCACCTCTACCGCAACGTCGAGGTCTCGGCGATGCGCTTCCCGGCGAAGCCGTTCATCGTCTTCTACGACACGACGATCGGCTACCGCCGTTTCCAGCAGGAGACCGAGAAGGTCGCCGGCTGGTTGCAGCAGCACGCCGGCGTGAAGAAGGGCGACCGCGTGCTGCTCTACATGCAGAACAGCCCGCAGTTCATGGTGGCGTTCTACGGCATCCTGCGCGCCGACGCGGTGGTGGTGCCGGTCAACCCGATGAACCTCACCGACGAGTTGCGCCACTATGTGCGCGACAGCGGCGCCAAGGTGGCATTTGCGGCGCAGGACATCCTGCCGCGTTTGCAGCCGCTGCTCGACGAGGGGCTGGAGCGGATCGTCGTCGCCACCTACAGCGACTACCTCGAGGTGCCGACCGACTTCAAGGTTCCCGACTTCGTCGCCGCGCCGCGAGCCGCGCTCGACGACCGCCGCACCGTGGCCTGGGCCGACATGCTCGCCGCAAACCTCGCGCCCGGCGCGATCGAAGGCGGCCCCGACGACCTGGCCGTGATGCCCTACACCTCGGGCACCACCGGCCACCCGAAAGGCTGCATGCACAGCCACCGCACGGTGATGTTCAACACCGCCGGTGTCTGGGGGCAGGCCAGCCAGGGTAGCGTCGGGCTCGCGGTGCTGCCGCTGTTCCACGTCACCGGCATGCAGGCCAACCTGAACGCGGCGATCTACAACGCCGCCACCGTGGTGCTGCTGCCGCGCTGGGACCGCGACGCCGCGGCGATGTGCATCCAGCGCTACCGCGTCACCGGCCTGGCGCTGATCACCGCGATGGTGATCGACTTCATGAGCAACCCGCGGCTGGCCGAGTACGACCTCTCGAGCGTGCGACGAATCGCCGGCGGCGGTGCGGCGATGCCGAAGGCGGTGGCGCTGGCGATGGAGAACAAACTCGGGCTGAAGTACGGCGAGGGCTACGGCATGTCGGAGACGATGGCCGCCACCCACGCCAACCCGCCCGATCGGCCGAAGGAGCAGTGCCTGGGCATCCCGCTCTACGACGTCGACGCGCGCATCGTCGACCCGGCGACGATGCAGGAACTGCCGCAGGGGCAGACCGGCGAGATCATCGTGCACGGCCCGCAGGTGATGCTCGGCTACTGGGGCCAGCCCGAAGCCACCGCGGAGGCCTTCGTCGAGGTCGAAGGCAAACCCTTCCTGCGCACCGGCGACCTCGCCTATGTCGACGAAGAGGGCTACTTCTTCTTCGTCGACCGGCTGAAGCGAATGATCAACGCCGCCGGCTTCAAGGTCTGGCCGGCCGAGGTCGAGGCGCTGCTCTACCAGCACCCGGCGATCCAGGAGGCCTGCGTGATCGCCGCGCAGGACCCTCGCCGCGGCGAGACGGTGAAGGCGATGGTGGTGCTGAAGCCCGACCACCGGGGCCAGGTGACCGAGCAGGAACTGATCGACTGGGGCCACGGCCACATGGCGGCGTACAAGGCGCCGCGCATCGTGCAGTTCGTCGACGCGCTGCCGAAGTCGGGCACCGGCAAGGTGATGTGGCGCGCACTGCAGGAGGCCGAGAACCGCTCGCGAGCCAGCGCCTGACCGCGCACTCACCGGCCGAGCATCGCGCGCAGCCGCCGCACCGCGGGGTCGGGCGTCGTCGGCACGGGGAGCCCTCGCAGCAGCGATGACTGCTCGAGCGCCGGCCGTGCCCGCGCCATGCTGAACTGGGCGAGCGCGATGACGCGGCAGCCGCCCTGCGCCAGCCCCTTCGGCGGCTTGCACGATGGCGGCGTCGTGGGCCGCCGACTCGCCGCGGTCGAGCGCCGCCAGCGCCCCTCGGCCAGCGCGGTGCGCAGTTGGCATTCCCGGCGGAAGCCGACGTGCGTAGTCGGCCAGCGCGACGAGCGCGCGGTCATCGCGGCATCGGGTGTGCCCGTCTTGGCCAGGTCGGCCGACAGGCTGTCGTCGAGCAGGTTCATGCGCACGGCCTCTGGCCAGGCCGCGCCAGCGCCGCCATTCGCCGCCCCTGCGTGAACCACACCAGCGCCACCAGCAGCACCGCCGGCAGGTAGAACCAGTACTCGCTGGCGCGGCCCGAGCGCTGCTTCACCGCCTTGACTTCGAAGCCCTGGTCGAAGCCGGCCTTCTTCGCGCGGCTGCCGAACTTGACGCTGGCGATCTGCACCTGCTCGCCCAGGCCCGCCACCGTGACGCCGGCGTCGGCCAGGCGCTTGCGCGCGTCGTCGCCCTGCTTCCCTCCCAGCCGCACGGCGACCGTCTTTCGCACCTCGGCGCCTTCGATCGTCGAGCCGGCGATCACCAGCACCAGCCGGCCGTCGGTCTCGATGTCCTTCGCCACCTGCATCAGTTGCGCCGGCGGCCGGTCGTCGTACTCGGGCGCGACGCGGTCCATGAAGGCGTCGGGGCGGAACAGCAGCGTGGTGGCCACGACCAGCAGCGCCGCCTCCCACCAGCGCAGGCGGATGCGCATCCACCCCATCGTCAGCGCCGCAAAGGTGAGCATCGCGAGCGTGCTCGCCAGCGTCACCAGCACGACGTCGAGCGCCGAGCGCACGTCCAGCAGCAGCAGCGTCGGGTTGAAGATCCAGATGAAGGGCAAGATCACCGTGCGCAACGCGTAGACGCTGCCCTGGATGCCGGTCTTGATGGCGTCCTCGCCCGAGATCGCCGCCGCGGCGAAGGTCGCCAGCCCCACCGGCGGCGTGATGTCGCCCATGATGCCGTAGTAGAAGACGAACAGGTGCACCGCGATCAGCGGGATAACGATGCCGTTCTGCGCGCCCAGCTCGACCAGCACCGGCGCCATCAGCGTCGCCACCAGCACGTAGTTGGCAGTGGTCGGCACGCCGAGGCCGAGCACCAGGCAGACGAAGGCGATGAACAGCAGCATCGCGAAGACGTTGCCCTGGCTCACGAACTCGACGAACTCGGTCATCCGCAGCCCGAGTCCGGTGAGCGTGATGCCACCGACGATGATGCCGGCGGTGGCGGTGGCCGCACCGATGCCGATCATGTTGCGCGACCCGTCGACGAGCCCGCCGAAGACGTCGCGCGCACCTTGCCTCCAGCCGTCGCCCACCGGCTGCGCGCGCAGCAATCGGATCAGCGGGCGCTGCGTCAGCATCAGCACGACGAGCACGAAGTTCGCCCAGAAGGCGGCGAGCGCCGGCGACATCTCGGCCACCATCAGGCACCAGATCAGCGTGCCGATCGGCATCAGGAAGTGCAGCCCGGCGCGCACCGTCGGCCAGGTCTCGAGCGGCTTCGGGTCCTCGACGTCGATGTCCTCGGGCAGGTCGGGTGAGCGCGCCGCCTCTCGCAGGCTGATGCCGTAGAGCACGATCACCAGCCCGCCGATGGCCCAGGGCGCCGCGGCGCCGAGCATCGCCTGCATCGCGCTGAAGAGGTAGAAGAGCACGCCGACGACGACGATCGATCCCGAGAGGCCGAGCCCCAGCCTCAGCATCCGCTGCGACAGCGGCCTCGTCGAACGCTGCACGAGCGGGTTCATGCCGAGCTTCAGCGCTTCCAGGTGAACGATGTAGAAGAGGCCGACGTAGCTGAGCGTCGCCGGCAGCAGCGCGTGCCTGACGATCTCCGAGTACGGGATGCCGACGTACTCGACCATCAGGAAGGCTGCCGCACCCATCACCGGGGGCATGATCTGGCCATTGACCGAGCTCATCGTCTCGATCGCACCGGCTTTCACGCCGCCGTAGCCGGCCTTCTTCATCAGCGGGATCGTGAAGATGCCGCCGGAGACGACGTTGCTGACCGAGCTGCCGCTGATGATGCCGTTCAGCGCGCTGCTCACCACCGCCACCTTGGCCGGTCCGCCGCGCAGATGGCCCAGCGCCGCGAAGCTAACCTGCATCATGTAGTTGCCGCCGCCGGCGCGGTCGAGCAGAGAGCCGAACAGCACGTAGACGAAGATGGCGCCGGTGGAGACGCCGAGCGCGATGCCGAACACGCCTTCGGTGGTGAGCCACAGGTGCGACATCAGGCGCGACAGGCTCGCCCCCTTGTGCTGCAGCACTTCGGGCATCCAGGGTCCGAGCATCGCGTACGCGACGAAGATCAGCGCCAGCACCGCCATCGGCCACCCGACGGCGCGGCGCGTCGCCTCGAGCAGCAGCAGCAGCCCGGCCAGTGCGGCGGCGATGTCGCCCGCGGTTGGCTGCCCCGGGCGCGTGGCCAGCTCCTTGTAGAAGAGGAGCAGGTAGGCGCCGGCAAAGGCACCCGCCAGCGCGAGCACGATGTCCTGCACTGGCACGCGGTCACGCGGCGAGCTGCGAAGGGCCGGCCAGGCCATGAAGGCGAGGAAGAGCGCAAACGCCAGGTGCAGCGAACGCGCCTCGGTGTCGTTGAGGATGCCGAAGCCGAGCGCGAACGGCAACGGCGACGCATACCAGAGCTGGAACAGGGCCCAGGCCAGGCACACGGAGACGATGGCACCCCCGGCCCAGCCGCCGGCCTTGCGCGCGCCGGTGTCCGACTGCGCCACCAACTCCTGCAGGGCTTCCGGGGCCTTCTCGAGATCGGTGGCCATTCGACGCGTCTCCTCCGGATGCAACAACGGCGGCTGCAGGAAGGCGATTCCCGCAGCCGCCGCGACCCTCGGGTCGATCCGGCTATGCCGGTCGACCGGTAACCCCGCAGGGGGCCGGCACGGCGCGGACCGCCCCCCAGCGGCACGATCACTTCACCCAGCCCTTCTCTCTCATCGGCGCGAGTATCACCGCTCGCGGCGGCCGCGGTAGAGCCCGGCCATCGCCCGCGCGGTCTCGCGCAGCCGCTCGCGCAGCGCCTCGGGCTCGAGCACGACGCCGTCGGCGCCCAGGCACAGCATTTCGCGCGACGCGTGCCCGACCGACTCGATCGGCACCGTCACGCGCCGCCAGCCGCGGCGGTCGGCCTTGCCCGCCGACGCGTCGGCGGCCTGCGCGACCATCGGGCTGAAGCGCCGCAGCCGATCGAGCCCGGCGGGCGAGACGCGCAGCGTCGCGAAGCCCCGGTACACCCCCTGCTCGAACCGGCGCGTCGCTTCGGCCCACCAGACGGCGAGGTCGAAGCCGGCCGGGCGCTCGAAGGTCTCGTCGAGCCGCTGCGCGCTCCCGATCGAGGCCACCGCGTAGGTGCGCGGTTCCTTCTGCGTTCGCGCCACCAGGTACCAGGCGCCACCCTTCAGCACCAGGCCCAGCGGGTCGACGACGCGCTCGGACCGCCTCACCCAGCTCGTGTAGTGCAGCCGCAGACGCCGCTCGCTCCACACCGCGTCGGCGACGGTGCGCAGGTGGTCGGCGGCGACATCCTCGCGGAACCAGTCCACCGGGTCGAGGTGGAAGCGCACGCCGACGCGCTCGGCATGCTTGCGCCAGTCGGCCGGCAGCGCCGCCATCAGCTTCAGGTGCGCCGAGGCCGCGGCGTCGCCGATGCCGAGCGCACGCGCCGGCCCCGGCAGCGCCGCCATCGGCAGCGCGCGTGCCTCGCTGGCGGTGAGCCCGGTGAGCTGCGTGCGCCAGCCGTCGCGCAGCCGAAAGCCCCCCTGGCGCCCGCGCTCGGCGTAGATCGGCACGCCGGCGGCGCTGAGGCTGTCGACGTCGCGGTAGACCGTGCGCACCGAGACCTCGAGCGCTGCCGCCAGCGCCTGCGCGCTGACCCGCCCGCGCGATTGCAGCGTCATCAGGATCGAGAGCAGGCGGCTGGCTTGCACGATGGGGTGGGGTGGCGGCTGAATCATGACATGCCTTGTCATCTTTTCAGCGTGACGATCGTGTGCACCGATGACCACCCCGACCGCGAAGGAGACCCCCGCGATGAACCCGCTCCCGAAACGCCATGGCAGCGTGCACGACTTCGACTTCCTGCCCGGCCGCTGGCACGTCCACAACCGCCGGCTGGCGACGCGCCTGTATGGCGCCGATGACTGGCGCGAGTTCGACGCCACCAGCGAGTGCTGGCAACTGCTCGGTGGCGTCGTCAACGTCGACGAGAACCACTTCCCGAGCGAAGGCTTCTCCGGGATGTCGCTTCGCATCTTCGACCCTGCGCGCCGACAGTGGTCGATCTACTGGGTGAACAGCCGCACCGGCAGGCTGTTCCCGCCGGTGCACGGCGGCTTCGACGGCCCGCGCGGCGAGTTCTACGGCGTCGACACCGACGACGGCCGCGAGGTCGCGGCGCGCTTCGTCTGGACGCGGCTCGGCCTCGGCTCGGCCCGCTGGGAGCAGGCCTTCTCGCTCGACGGCGAGCGGTGGGAGGTGAACTGGGTGATGGAACTGACGCGGGCCGGTGCCTGAGCCGCGCAGCGCTGCGCAAGCGGTGGCAGTGCGCGAATTCGCAGCGGCGGCGACACGCCCGTTTCTGCCACCCTTCCGATCAACGGTCCGTGGGCAGCACGGGCGGCGGCGGCACCGTGGGCTTCTCGGCACCGCCACCCGCGCGCAACCAGCCTGCAGCGACGGCGGCGGCATCGGCTCCCTGGCTGGTGTCGACTTCGATCGTGCAGGCCCGCTCGTCGGCACGCAGCGCCTCGGCGTGCCGCTGCTGCAGCGCGAGCACCGCGGCGTCGGCTTCCGACGGGTCGGCGGCGGCGGCCCGCCGCGCGGCAAGGCGGGCCTGCAGCACGCCCTCGTCGGCGCGGCAGGCAACGATCGTGAACGGCACGCCTTGCGCGCGAGCGAGGTCGCGGAAGGCGTCGCGCTCGGCCGCGCGGAGGAACGTCGCGTCGACGATCACCGGCCATCCGGCGGCGATCACGAGGGCCGCCAGCTCGTGCAGCCGCGCATAGGTGAGGCGCGTCGTCTCGGCAACGTAGATGCCGCCGGCGGGCGGCGACGACGACCCGGCGAGAGCGGCGAGCCCGTGCAGCCGTTTGCGCTCGACGTCCGATCGCAAGCGGATCGCGCCAGCGGCTTCGAGCAGCCGATCGGCAAGCCAGCTCTTGCCCGATCCCGAGACGCCGTGCATCAGCGCGAGCCGCGGCGGCGGTGCCGCGATCTGCGCCAGCGCGAAGCCGAGGTAGTCGGGCCCCGCCGTGGCCGGACGCAACGTCGCGACCATCGCGCGGACGAGGGCGCGGTAGACGATGTAGTAGCGCAGCGTCGCGACACCTTCGTGGTCGCCGCTTGCGGTGAGGTAGCGGTCGAGGCAGCGTGCGGCGAGATCGACGCGGCCGTGCGCTGACAAGTCCATCACCAGGAAGGCGATGTCGGCCATCACGTCGATCCAGCGCAGCGCGGGATCGAACTCGATGCCGTCGTAGGCCGTCACGTCGTCGTCGCCGAGCACCACGGTGTTTGCCAGGTGCAGGTCGCCGTGGCCCTCTCGAACCCGGCCCTGAGCGAGCCGCGCGCGCCAGGTCGGCTGCAGCGCGCGCGCCGATGCCGCGGCGTAGCTGCGCAGCCGGGCCAGCACCGCGGCCGGCGTGCCATGCGCCGCCAGGCCTTCGATCACCTGCTGCATGTCGGCGTCGATTCGCTCGGGCGTGCCGAAGCCGTCGCCCGGCCCGGCGTGCGCGGCATCACGGTGGAAGGCCGCGAGGCGCTGTGCCAGGCGGTCGATCACCGAGGGCTCGAGCGCACCGGCGGCGAGCCGCTCGCTGAGCAGCGCGCCGTCGGGGAAGCGGTGCATCCGCAATGCGAACTCGATCGCAGGGCCGCTGCCGCCGAGCTGCGGCGCCGTTTCGCTGCCCCCGATCGGGACCACGGCCTCGTACAGCTGCGGCGCGAGGCGTCGGTTGAGCCGCAGCTCCTCGTCACACATGCGCCGCCGCGCCGCCAGGGTCGAGAAGTCGAGGAACGGCAGCCGCACCGGCTTCTTGATCTTCCATGCCGTCTCGCCGGCAAGCAGCACCCACGAGATGTGGGTCTCGATCAGCCGCGCGCCGAGCTGGCGCTGCAGCGAGCGCACCAGCACGCTCGTGCTGCCGTCGTTGCTGATGGGGCCTGCCGCCATGGGCTCACTCTAGAGGGTGGGTGGCGACCCGGCTTGCGGGAAGTCACTTGATCGCGGCGGGAAAAGGGTGCTCTCGAGTGATCCGGCTTCACTGGGCAACCGATCCCCCGCCGGGGCGCGGGCGGCACTGGGCCTGCCCCGGGGGTGGCTTAGTCGATGCGGGGGTCGTCGGGCAGCGCCGGCAACTCGCTGCCGGCGGCACAACGAGCGTGGTCGACGGACCGGCGATCGTCGGCGGCGCAGGCGGCGACGCCACGGTCGTCGGCGGTCAGGGCCGGACCGCGCACCGCGGTGTCGCCGGCCTGGTCGAACAGCAGCACCACGGCGGCCAGAGTCGACAGCGACGCCGTCAGCGCTGCCGCGACAACGGCGAGCCGGTGCGCCAGGCCCAATGGGCGGTAGGCGTGACGATGGATCGTTGTCATTCGAGGCTCCCTGAGGGATGAAGGCCGCGGACCGGTGGGTCCGCGGCAAGTTGGAAGCCGCTAGCCAACGGCCGCGGCAAGGAGGACGTATCAGCGCGGCGTGACTGCGACACGGACCGCCTCGGCAGCCGCCGGCTGGTGGCGCGCGAAGTGGAAGCTGCCGCTGTCCTCGCCGGAGGTCGCGTCGAGCTCGCCGCGCTGGCGTGCGGCCAGCACCTCGGCGCGCACCTGGGCTCGCGTCAGCAGGCTGGGCGTGCGCAGCTGCGCGCTCAGCCACGAGGCGCCGCTGTCCTCGCCGCCGAACGCCTGCAGGCTGCCGTCGCGCCGTGCGGCGTCGAGCTCGGCGATGACCTCGGCGCGGCTGCGCGTGCTGATGGACACCTCTCCGTCGAGGATCGGGCCCTCGGCGTGGGCGGCGGCCAGCGCGGCCAGCAGGATCGGGAACAGGGTGATGGTCTTGCGGTTCATGATGGTCTCCAGAACGGAATGCACCCCGGTGCGGGTTCGGATGGCGGGCTGGAGTGCGCTGGCCTCACGTCCGAGGGAAACGTCGTTTCCTTGGGCAGCACTGTCTTGCGCGAGGGGGGCTTTCGTCCTTCAGCGCCGTGAGCGCGCGCTGAAGGCTTGCTAAGCGATGCCAAGCCGGGCCAAAGGCCGTCCGCAGGAGAGAGGAGCACCGGCACGACAAGCGCGTTGCAGCTGCCCGCGCTGCTTTGCTACAACCGCTGGTGTCGTCTGCAGGAGGGATCGCCGATGCCTGTGATCAAACCCGGATGGACACCGGTGCACGCTGCCGTGCACCGCGAGCGGCTGCGGGACGACGATGGGGCGCCGGCGCTGGCGCTGCTGCGCCACCCCAGCCATCCGCTTCGCGCCGAGGTCGACGCGTCAGCGCCCGAGTCCGACTTGCGCGCCGTCGCGATGCACTATCTGCAGGCCTGCGATGGTCTCGACCCGGCGCTCGATCGTGCGCGCCAGCTGCTCGCTGCCGACCAGAAACAAGGCTTCGGCTGGCTGGCGATCGGCTGGGACGCGGAAGGCGAGATGAACGACCCGATGTCGTCGTTCTACGTCCGCCGGAAGGGGTCGCCCCAGGGCAGCGGCAGCGCGGTGCTGCTGGCGGCCAACCGGCTGCCGGTCGGCACCACGGTCCGGCCCGAAGGCCTCGCGGTCGGCCTGCGCGTCACGCTGCATCTGGGCCCCAAACGGCTCGGCCGGCGCGAGGTGCGGGTGACCAGCCTCGCTTGCAGCCGCCTGGCGCGCGCGATCGACGCCGCGCAGGAGCCGCGCGAACAACTGGTCAACGCGCTCAACGACGCGCCGCGTCTCGCGCTGCTGAGGCAATTGGTGGCGCAGACCTTCGCCTTCGCGCCGTTGTCGGTCGGCTTCAGTGGTTTCCTCAGCGACGACGACCTCCACTTTCGCGTCGCCGGCGTCGCGATGCGGCCCGAGGGCCGCCGCCCGCCTCGCAGCTACCAATGGGCGGGCGAGTTCCAGCTGCCGGCACTCAACACCAGCAACGCCGGCGGGCCGCTGCTGATCGGCTGGCGCCTGGTCGAGCAGCTGAGCCCGGTCACCGGACCGCCGGCCGGGCCGAAGGCGAAGCTGTTCCTGCGCGACCCGGCATCGGCCGGCCCGGCGGACACGCGCCGGCGCCGGCTCGCGTCACGCGACGATGCCGCGCTCGACGCCTGGCGCGCCGCGGCGGCGCTGCCGGCGCAGCTGCAGGACACCCAGGGGCGCTTCGAGGTGATGCAGAGCGTCGTCGCCGACGGGGGCAGCGATCCCGAGAAGCCGCAGACCGTCGACCCGCTGCAGTTGCCGCTGCGCAGCGACCACCTGGCCGCGGCCCATGCCTACCGGCGCGCCGAAGAGCTGTTCGAGCGCATCGACGACTGCGGGCTCGGCGCGGCCTCGGTCTTCAAGTTCGCCCGCCTGCCGCTGCGCCTGCGCCACCGCGCCAGCTTCAACCACCGGCCCGACGGGCAGTCGATCAACGCCCAGGTGCGGCCCGACGCCGCGCCGCCGGCCTACCTCGCGCCGCCGGCACCGGCCGAACGGCCGCGGCTCGAGGTGCTGTTCGGCGCCGCGTCGGTGCGCCACCGGCGCCGCGGCACCAACGACAAGGGCCGCCAGACCGCGCAGCCGATCGGCCTGGCGGCCGACCCGCGCTGGGCCTGGCACGAGTTCGGCCACGTGCTCGCCTTTGCCGCCACCGGCGCGCTCGAGCTGCAGTTTGCGCATGGCGTCGGCGACGCGCTCGCCGCGGTGCTGTGCGACCCCGATTCGAAGCTGCAGGCGCCGGCGAGCTGGCTGCTGCGCGGCGAGACCTTCCCGTGGGTGGCCACCGGGCGCCGCCACGACCGCGAGGCCGCGCTGGGCTGGTGCTGGTGCGGTGCACGCAACGGCATGCGGCGCGCGCCGCTGGTGATCCCGCCGCTGCTCGTCAAGGGCTACGTCGAGGAGCAGATGCTGTCGTCGACGCTGTTCCGCCTCTACCGCACGATCGGCGGCGACACCTCGCAGTCGCTGCCGCGGCGCCGCCGGGCCGCCGCCACCTGCGCCGAGCTGGTGATTCGCGCGCTGCTGCTCTGCGGCCCGGCGGGGCTGGTTCCGGTGCGCTCGGCCGACCTCTTCCTGACCGCGTTGGTCGACGCCGACATCGGCCGCCCGGGCGGCGGCACGCTGCACAAGGTGTGCCGCTGGGCGTTCGAATGCCAGGGCCTGTTCGCCACCGCGCTGCAGGAAGAAGACCGCAACGGCCGCGGCCTGCCGCCTGCGGTCGACCTGTGGATCGCCGACCGCCGGCCCGGCGCCGATGGCGGCTACGAGCCGGTGCCGCTGGGCCCGAGCGACGACGAACCCTGGCATGCGGCGCCACAGGCGCTGGCGGTGGTCAACGGCAGCATCGAGGTGCGTGTCGGCAACCGCGGTCAGCAGGCGTCGGCCGCCGGAGCAATGCGGCTGTGGCTGGCGCGCGCGACGGGCGGCCTGCTGGACTGGGCCGACGCAGGCCAGGCCGTGATCCCGGTGATCCCCGACGGCAAGGATGTCGTCGTCACGCTGCCGCTGCCGCCGGCGGCCGCGGGCGGCCCCTGGTGGCTGCTGGCCGAGGCGACCACCGCCGGCGACCGCAGCAACCGCGACCCCGCCAGCGGCCTGCCCTGTGCCGGACCGAAGCCGCCGGCGGCGCCGGCGCGGCTGCTCGAGCTGGTCGCCAACGACAACAACCTGGGGCTGCGCTGGCTGCCGAACCTCACTTGAAGACCGGCCACTCGGCGCCGGCGCGCAGCAGCACGCGCTCGAGCGTCGGCAGCTGCAGCGCAGGCTGGCCCCCGGTGACCGGCGGCTCGAAGATCGCTTCGTCGATGCCGATCGCCAGCGTGCGGCCGGCGTGGCTGTCGCTGGGGTAGTGCAGCCCGATGCGTTCGCGGTTGCGCGCCACACGCTCGGCCAGCCACAGCGGCGGCACACGCAGGAGGGTCGGGTCCCCGGTGCGCAGCTCGGCGATCGTCGGCCGCCGCCGCACCGGCTTGCCGGGGTCGATCACGCCGTAGAGCTGCGCGATCCCCGGCACGCGCAGCAGGAACAGCGCCACCATGTGCGCCGCCGTGCTGTGCCCGCTGGGAAAGGCCGGGTGCTGCGGCGGGCCGAAGGGCGGCGCCAGCCCCGGGCACAGCGTCGACGGCCTCACACGAACGAACCGGCCCTTGAAGTACATGTAGGCGATGTGGGCGATGGCGGTCGCGCAACGCATCAGGTGCACCGTCCACGGCTTCTGCGTTCCGCCGATGCCGAGCAGCTGGTTGAAGTAGGGCCGCATCGCCGGTGCCTGCGCGCGGGCCTCGGCCAGGTAGGCGGCGCGCGAGTCCTTGAAGTCGGTCAGCATCGCTTCGATCTCGACCTGGATCTCGGCAAAACCGGCCGGCTTGTCGCGCGCGGCGCCGGAGCCGGCCCAGCCCCACCACTTGACGTCCTCGGCGCGCAGCCACTTGGACTGCACCAGGTTGTCGATCTGATGCTGGAGCCTGGCCTCGGCGTCGTTCTGGCTGCCGTCGTGCGTCCACCTCGCGTGCCCGGCGGCGAACTCGCGCGCCACCTGCGTGTTGGGCGCGGCCAGGTTGGTGGTCTGCAGCCACTCGGTCAGCTGCGGGTCGAAGGGCAGCGCCCAGAAGCGCAGCGACGGGTCCCAGTCCTCGGTGCGCCACTGCAGCGGCGGCGTCATCTTCCAGGGGTCGATGACGAGCTCGGTCGGGAACGCCGGCACGCCGCTGGTGACCAGGAAGTCGGCCGCCCAGGGCTTGAAGCCGAGCTCGGCCGGCGTCGCGAAACCGGCGCGGGCGATGCGCCCGTAGCCGCCGGGGAAGCCGCTGCCGCCGGGAATGTCGCCTCCGCCTTGGGGGCGGCCCCGGCGAAGCCCGCGCGGCGGCGGCCCTTCGGGCCAACCCTCGCTGAACCCTTCGCTGAAGCCTTCGCTGAGCCCCTCGCTCAAGCCTTCGCTGAGACCTTCGCTCAGACCTTCGCTGAAGCCTTCGCTGAAGCCTTCGCTGAATCCCTCGCTCAAGCCCTCGCTGAAACCCTCGCTGAGACTGCCGGCGGTGCCCTTGTTCATCGTTGTCTCCGTGCCATGGTGGGTCAGTCGGGCAGCCCGGCCAGCCGCATGCCGCGCAGCACCGTGCCGAGCTGGGGTTCGCGCATCGGGTAGCGCGCGGCGAAGTCGCCGATGCGGAAGTCCGGATGCGCCTGCATCCACTCGGCGGCCAACGCGCGTGCCTCGTCGACCTCGCCGGCCTGCGCCAGCGCCGCCACCAGCAGCCGCCAGGCGGCCCGATAGCGCGGGTTGGCGCGCCGCGCCTTCGCGTACCAGACCGCGGCCTCGTCGAAGCGGCCCTGCACCAGCAGCGCGGTGGCGCGCGTGGTCAGGAAGCTGAATCCCTGGTGGTCGAACGGGCTCAGCCGCATCGCCTGGCGCACCCGGCGCTCGGCGTCCTCGCCATGGCCGCGGTAGGCGGCGATGGTCGCGCTGCGGCACCAGCCGAAGGCGCAGCTCGGGTTGATCTCGAGGGCCTGCTCGAACATCTCGGCAGCGACCTCGAGCCGATGCCGGATGAAACCCTGGATGTAGGCGGCAATCGACAGCACCAGCGCATCGCGGCCGTCGAGGGCGACGCCGCGCATCGAGTGGGTCTCGGCCGCCTCGGCGTCGGCCTCGCGCGTATCGCCGCGCCATTCGCCGACCCGCAGGTTGTGCCACCAGCCGAGGTGGGCGTGGGCCTGGGCATAGGCCGGGTCGAGCTCGATCGCGCGCCGGAAGTGGTCGCCGGCGGCGGCGAAGTCGGCGTCGATGAAGGTCACCTGCAGCGCCAGACCGCGCAGCACGCAGTCGTAGGCGCTGAGGCTGGCGGTCGGCACATGGGCGACGCGGCCGATCTCGGCCTCGGTGACGCGCGGGTCGACGGCGCCGGCGATGCTGCTCGCGATCTCGGTCTGGAAGGCGAAGAGGTCGCTGTCGGCCCCTTCGTGGCGCTGCGACCAGATGACGCGCCCGTCGCGCGCGTCGACCAGCTCGGCGATCAGCCGCAGCCGGCCGCCGGCGCGCTGCACGTTGCCGCTGAGCAGGTAGCGCACGCCGAGCTCGGCGGCGATCCGCGTCGGCGGCAGATCGCTGCCGCGGTAGCGCAGCGTCGAAGCGCGGGCGATCACCAGCAACCCGCGGTTGGCCGACAGCGCGACGATGATCTCCTCGGTGATGCCGTCGCCGAAGTAACGCTGGTCCTCGCCGGCGTCGAAAGGCAGCACCGCCACCGCCGGGCGCGGGTCCCGCGGTCCTGCGGCACCCGGCCAGGCCGGCGGCGCAGCGGTGCCGGGGGCTTCGGCCACGGTGGCGGCCTCGGGGTCGACGCGCCACGCGTGGCCACCGAGGGCCGTGAATCGCAGCGGCAGCCGCTCGCCGACGATGGCGCGCAGCGCGTCGCTGACCACCAGTTCGGCATCGGCCGGCGCGCGCTCCAGCAGCCGGGCGGCGGTGTGCGCCGCCTCACCGACCGGCCGGCCGTCGTCGATGATCACGTCCTCGATGCAGACGGCAAAGCGCAGCCGCGGCAGCTCGCCCGCCGACACCGCGCGCGACCGCTGCAGCTCGCACACCCATCGCACCGCATCGACCGGGCTCGCGAAGACGAACAGCATGCGCTCGGGCGTCAGCTCGACGATGCGCCCTTCGGCCGAAGCGACGCCGGGCTCGAGCCACTCGCCGCGCAGCGCGCGCCAGCGGGCTGCGGCCGTGTCGGCGGCGCGCTGCTGCCACTGTGCCCAGCCGCAGACCTCGCCGCAGACCAGCGCCGCCAGCCGGCGCTGCACCGGTGCATCGAGCGCGGTTGCCGGCGGCGCGTCGTTCAGTGCCGGGGTGAAGCGGTAGCCGCGGCCGGTGACGGTGGCGATCGCGCCGGCACCGAGCGCCTTGCGCAGCGCCGAGATCTGCACCGAGAGGTTGTTCTCCTCGACCACCATGCCCGGCCAGGCGAGGTCCAGCAGTTCGGCCTTGCTGACCACACGGTCCCGGCGTTCGGCCAGCGCCTGCAGTACGTCGAACGCGCGCGCACCCACCGCCGCCAGCTGCCCTTCGACGAACAGCAGCCGCTGGGCCGGCCGGATCTCGATCCTTCCGAACCGTAACGCCTCGCTCATGCCTCGGCTCCCGCCTGCGTTGCTCGACGCCCGCGCGGCAGCTTAAGAGAGGCCCCGGGGCGGCGCAACCGCCGGAGTGATGAAGCCGGCGGGGGAACGGAAGTCCGGCGACGCTCGCCATCGGTGGCCGGCCCACGCGGCGGCACCGCGTCGCGGCCGCGACGCCGGCCGGCACTGGCGATCCCGGACAATCCACCGATGGCGGAGAAGGATCGAGACCCGCACCCGGTGCTGATCGCCGGCGGCGGCATCGGCGGCATGGCGGTGGCGCTGACGCTGCACCAGATCGGCGTTCGCTGCGTGGTCCACGAGGCCGTGCCCGACCTGCAGCCGCTCGGCGTCGGCATCAACCTGCAACCGAACGCGGTGCGCGAGCTGCACGACCTCGGCTTCGGCAACGAGGTGCTCGACACCATCGGTCTGCAGGCGCGCGAATGGGCGCTGGTGGGCCGCAACGGCAACGACGTCTATTCCGAGCCGCGCGGGCTGCTCGCCGGCTACCGCTGGCCGCAGTACGCGGTGCACCGGGGGCAGCTGCAGATGCTGCTCTATCGCGCGGTGCGCGAGCGTCTGGGCCCCGATGCCCTGCGGCTGGGCAGCCGGGTCGCCGGGTACCGCAACGAGGGCGACCGGGTCGTGGCGCTGATCGAATCGCGCGACGGCCGCCGCCACGAGGCGATGGGCCGCCTGCTGATCGCCGCCGACGGCCTGCACTCGGCGGTGCGCGCGCAGATGCACCCCGGCCAGCCGCCGATCCAGTGGGGCGGCGCGGTCATGTGGCGCGGCACCTCGCCGGGGGTGCCGGTGCGCAGCGGCGCCTCGTTCGTCGGCCTCGGCGGGCCGCGGCACCGGGTCGTTCTCTACCCGATCTCGCCGCCCGACGCGGCGAGCGGGCTGGCCACGATCAACTGGATCGCCGAGATCACGGTCGACAACTCGAAGGGCTGGCCGCAGGGCGACTGGAACCGCCGCGTGCAGCTCGAAGAGTTCATCCACCACTTCGAGGGCTGGAACTTCGGCTGGCTCGACGTGCCGGCGATGCTGCGCGGCGCGAAGGAGGTCTTCGAGTACCCGATGATCGACCGCGACCCGGTGCCGACCTGGGTGGACGGCCGCGTCGCGTTGCTCGGCGACGCCGCGCACGTGATGTACCCCACCGGCAGCAACGGCGCCAGCCAGGCGATCGTCGACGCGCGCGTGCTCGGCGCGATGCTGGTCGAGCATGGCGTCGCGCCGCAGGCGCTTCGCGCCTACGACGACAGGCTGTGCGCCGCGATCTCGGCGGTGGTTCTTCGCAACCGCGGCGCCGGGCCCTTCGGGCTGCTGAACCTGGTGGACGAGCGCTGCGGCGGTGTCTTCGACGACATCGACGACATCATCCCTGCCGCCGAGCGCGAGGCCTTCATGGCCCGCTACAAGGCCGCGGCCGGCTTCGCGATCGAGACGCTGAACGCCGCACCGCCGACGATCGAACCGGGGGCGCGGGTCCCCCGCGGCTGAGGGTGGCCGACCGGCGCGCCGACCGCTCCGGGTGCTACGGGTTCAACGCTTGCACCAGCCAGGTCGAAGCCGACAGCGACACGCTGCCGTCGGCAGCGGCCAGCGGCGCCAGCGCCGCCTCGACCGCGGCGACGACGGTCGGCCGGTGCTCTTCGCCGATGTCGCGCAGCAGCCGCGAGGTCGGGCCGAGCCGCGATGCCGCTTCGGCGGCGGCGCGGGGCGACCCACCCACCGGCACCAAGGTGTCGAACCGCCGCACCTCGACCCCGTCGAACCCGGCATCGGCCAGCAGGCCGCGCAGGCGTGTGTCGTCGGCAAAGGCGAAAGGCCCCGGCGCGTGCGGATCGGACTTCTCGGGCGTGACGCCGAGCGCCTTGCGCGCCGCCACCAGCGGGGCCATCGCCCAGCCGTTGTCGCGCGGCGGGCGCCAGCAGACGAAGACGAAGCGGCCGCCCGGCCGCAGCGCCTGACGCAGATGCCGCAGCGCCGGCACCGGCTCGGCGAAGAACATCACGCCGAAGCGCGAGAACAGCAGATCGCGGCCGGCAGGCAGCTCGGCGTCGGCGGCGTCGGCCTCGCAAAAGGTCAGCGGGGCGAGGCTGGCCGCCGGCGCGCCGCGCGAGCGGGCCACCTCGAGCATCGGCTGCGAGACGTCGACGCCCAGCACCTCGCCGCTGGGGCCGACCCGGCGCGCGAGCTCGATCGTCGTCGTGCCGCAGCCGCAACCGATGTCGATCACGCGCTCGCCGGGCAGCGGCACGGCCAGGTCGAGTGCGGCCTCCCCGAAGGGCGCCGCGAGGCGGTCGGTCTCGTCCTGCAGCGCCGCCCAGCGCTGGCCGAGGGCCCCGTTCCACTCGGCGATCTGGGGGGCGTTGGTCTCGGACATCGTCGGGCCTCCGGAGGAGGCGCTCAGTATCCCCCCAGCCGCGCCGCACGATCCATCGCGAACGCGGCGTCGCCGAACAGCTCCTGCAGCACGCGCGCGCGCTTCATGAAGAAGCCGATCTCGAGCTCGTCGGTCATGCCGATGCCGCCGTGCATCTGGACGCCTTCCTGCACCGCGCGGTTGCTGCTCAGGCAGGCGCGCGCCTTGGCCTGCACGACGCGCAACGGTGCGTCGGCCTGGCCGCGATCGATCGCACGCGCCGCCTGGCGCACCATCGCACGCGACAGCTCGAGGTCGCAGAACAGCTCGGCGGCGCGGTGCTGCAGCGCCTGGAACTCGCCGATGATGCGGTCGAACTGCTTGCGCTCCTTCAGGTACTGAAGCGTGCGGTCGTAGACCTCGTCGCCGAGGCCGACCAGCTCCGACGCAGCGATCACACGCCCGACGTCGAGTGTCGCTTCGAGCAGCGCGGCACCGCCGGCAACACCGCCGACCACCGCGTCGGCGCCGACGCGCACGCCCGACAACCGCACGCGAGCTGCGTTGTGCGCGTCGACCATCACCGTGCGCTCGACCCCAAGCCCCGGCGTGCCGGCGGGGACGATCGCGAGCACGACGCCGCCCTCGCCGCGCGCGGCGACGACCAGCATCTCGGCCACATGCCCGTCGACGACGAGCAGCTTCTCGCCGTCGATGCGCCAGCCCTCGCCTTCGCGCACCGCGGTGGTGGCGATGCGGTCGGGGCGGTGGCGCGGCTGCTCGTCGACGGCGAGCGCGAGCACCGTCTCGGCGGCGGCGATTCGCGGCAGCCAGGCCGCCTGCTGCGCCGCGTCGCCACCCTTGCGCAGCAGCCAGGTGGCGAGCACGGCGGTGGACAGGAACGGCACCGCCGCCAGCGAGTGGCCGATCTGCTCGGCGACGATCGACGCCTCGGCGACGCCGAGGCCGAGACCACCATGCGCCTCGGGCACCAGCGTCGCGCTGTAGCCCTGCGCGGCGAAGTCCCGCCACAACGCCGGGTCGTAACCCCGCGCATCGGCGGCGTCGCGCAGCGCGCGCAGCTGCGACACCGGCGACCGTTCGTCGAGAAAGGCCGCCGCGCTGTCGCGCAGCATGCGTTGTTGTTCGTCGAGGACCCAGCTCATCGCGATCCCTCCGGCAGACCCAGGATGCGTTTGGCGACGACGTTGAGCTGCACCTCGCTCGTGCCGCCCTCGATCGAGTTGGCCTTCGTGCGCAGCCAGGTGCGCGCGGCGGTGCCGTCCTGCGAGTGTTCACCTTCCCACTCGAGCGCGTCGGCGCCACCGATCGCGACCATCAGCTCCCAGCGGCGCTTGTTCAGCTCGGCGCCGTAGTACTTCAGCGCCGACGAGATCGCCGGGTGCGCCTCCTTCGCGCGCGCCTGCTCGCCGACCATCGTCAGCCAGGCGCGAAAGGCCGCCTCGTCGACTTCGAAGCGCGCGATCTCGGCGCGCAGCACCGGGTCGTCGATGCGGCCGGAAGCGTCGAGCCCGAGCTTCTCGGCGGCGAAGCGCCCCACCGGCCGCGGCAGCGCACGCTCGCCGATCGCGCTGATCATCTCGCGCTCGTGCGTCAGCAGGTACTTGGCGACCGTCCAGCCGTCGTTGAGGGCGCCGACGATCTGGTGGCGCGGCACCTTCACGCGGTCGAAGAAGGTCTCGCAGAACGGGCTCTTGCCCGAGATCAGGCGGATCGGCTTCGTGCTGACGCCGGGGCTCTCCATGTCGATCAGCAGGAAGCTGATTCCGGTGTGCTTCTTCGCGGTGTCGGTGCGCACCAGGCAGAAGATCCAGTCGGCCTCGTCGGCATAGCTGGTCCAGACCTTCTGCCCGGTGACGACGAAGTGGTCGTCGTGGATCTCGGCCTTGGTCGCCAGCGATGCCAGGTCGCTGCCGGCGTTGGGTTCGCTGTAGCCCTGGCACCAGCGGATCTCGCCGCGCGCGATCTGCGGCAGGTGGTGGCGCTTCTGCTCCTCGGTGCCGTACTTCAGCAGCGCCGGGCCGAGCATCCAGATGCCGAAGCTCTGCAGCGGCGCGCGGCACTTCAGCGCTGCCATCTCCTCGCGCAGCACCGCCGCCTGTGCGTGCGTGAGGCCGCCGCCGCCGTACTCGCGCGGCCAGGTCGGTACCGTCCAGCCGCGCTCGCCCATGCGCTGCAGCCACAGTTGCTGCGCGTCGCTCTGGAACCGGAAGCGCCGGCCGCCCCAGCAGACATCGGCCTCGCTGCGCGCCGGCTGGCGCATCTCGGGCGGGCAGTTGGCCTGCAGCCAGGCGCGGGTCTCGGCGCGGAAGGTGACAAGGTCGTCGACCACGGTGCTCATCGCAGCCCTTTCAGATCGTTGCGCCGCCGTCGCAGACGACGGCCTGGCCGGTCATGAAACTCGACGCGCGCGACGCCAGGTAAACCGCGGCGCCGGCAATCTCGTCGGGCTCGCCGATGCGACGCAGCGGCACCAGCCGGGTCGCGCGGTCGAGCGTTTCCGGGTTCTCCCACAGCGCGCGCGCGAAGTCGGTGCGAACCAGCCCGGGCGCGATGCAGTTGACGCGTACGCCGTGCGGGCCGTACTCGTGCGCGAGGTTGCGCGCGAGCTGGAAGTCGGCCGCCTTGCTGACGTTGTAGGCGCCGATCGTCGTGCTGCCGCGCAGCCCGCCGATGCTGGAGACGATGATCACCGAGCCTTCTCGCCGCTCGATCATCTGTGGCACGCACATGTTGATCAGCCAGTGGTTGCTGATGACGTTGTTCGACAGGATCTTCGAGAACTGCTCGTCGCCGATGCCGGCCATCGGCCCGTAGTACGGGTTGCTGGCGGCATTGCAGACCAGCACGTCGATGCGGCCGAATTCGCGGTTGCTGCGGTCGACGAGATTCTGCAGCGCCTCCTTGGACGAGATGCTGGCGGCCACCGCGATCGCGCGGCCGGTACCGTGGCGCTCGGCGATGGCTGCCGCCACCTCGTCGCAGGCGTCCTGCTTGCGCGACGAGATGACGACCGACGCGCCGTGCTCGGCCAGCCGCTCGGCGATGGCGCGACCGATGCCGCGGGACGAGCCGGTGACGACGGCGACCTTGCCTGTGAGGTCGAACAGAGACGGCATGGTGGGCGCTCGCTCCTGTGGGCGTGGAAGGCGGCGCCGGAGGGCCGCCGGTTGGTGCTTTCCCTGAGCAGGGCCGAAATTCCAATCCAAACCATGGATGTCGGAATTGTTCTCGGCTATAACTTGCCGCGCACCATACCGCGAACTCTAAACGGCCACAAGGAGACAAACCGCGATGACGCCGGACCCGATGGCCACCACAGGCAGCACCGGGCCGGCACCGTTCGCGGCCGGCGCGGCGCGCCACCGGGCCGCCCCGGCCCCTGAAGCGCCCCCCGCCGCACCAGGAGACACGCGATGAAACCACCCGGACTCCGCCGGCGCGACGCCACGCGGTTGCTGCTCGCCGGCGCACTGTTGCCGACGCTGGCCCGCGCACAGGCCTCCCGCCCCGAGGCGCCCAAGTACGGCGGCAAGCTCGAGATCGGCACCATCTACGTCACGCTGTCGGCGCTGTCGTGGGACCCGGCGGACTGGGCCTGGAAGATCAACCACGACGGCGGCATGTACGAACAGCTGTTCGCCGCCGACCTCACCAAGTCCAAGCGCCATGGCGGCAAGCACAGCTTCTACGCCGACGCCTGGATCCCGCCCGAGGCGCTGCGCGGCGAGCTCGCCGAAAGCTGGCGCTGGATCGACCCGCTGAAGCTCGAGATCAAGCTGCGACGCGGCGTGATGTTCCCGGAGAAGCCGGGCGTGATGAAGGCCCGCGAACTGGTCGCCGACGATGTCGTCTTCTCGTTCAACCGCCTGTGGGCGAGCCCGAAGAAGACGGCGGCCTACTTCGACCATGTCAGGAAGGTGTCGGCGGCCGACCGGCACACGGTGGTGTTCGACTTCGCCGAGTTCAACGCCGAGTGGGACTACCGCTTCGGCTACGGCTACTACTCGGGCATCGTGCCGAAGGAGGTCGCCGACGCCGGCGCGACGAACTGGAAGAACGCCAACGGCAGCGGGCCGTTCCTGCTCGCCGACCACACACCCGGCAACTCGCAGGTCTACGCGAAGAACCCGAACTACTGGGACAAGGAGACGATCGGCGGCACCGAGTACAAGCTGCCCTTCGTCGACCAGATCGTCTACCGGACGATCAAGGACGAGGCCACTTTCATCACCGCGCTGCGCACCGGCAAGCTCGACATGCTCGAGACCATCCGCTGGCAGAACGTCGCCGAGCTGAAGAAGAACGCGCCCGCGCTGCAGTGGGAGCGCTCGCTGGCGATGAGCGGCACCTTCGTCGCGATGCGTGTCGACCAGAAGCCCTTCGACGATGTCCGCGTGCGCCGCGCGCTGAACATGGCGGTCAACAAGGAGGAGATGATCAAGGCCTACTACGGCGGCAATGCCGAGATGTTCGCCTACCCGCAGCACCCCGACTACGGCGGCTACTTCGAGCCGCTGTCGGCGATGCCCGATTCGGTCAAGGAGCTCTTCGTCTACGACCCGGCCAAGGCGAAGAGGCTGCTCGCCGAGGCCGGCTACCCGAACGGCTTTTCGTTCAAGCTGCAGTTCACGACCGCCAACCCCGACCATGTCGACATGGTGCCGCTGCTGGTGGCCTACCTCGGGCAGGTGGGCGTCAAGGTCGAGGTGCAGGGCATGGAGTACCCGTCCTTCCTGTCGGCGATGACGACGCGAACCAACGCGCCGGGCTACCTGATGAACAACGGCCACACCAACCCGATGACGACGCTGCGCAAGAGCTTCGTCCCCGGCCAGGTGTGGAACCCGTCGCAGTGGAACGACCCCGCCTTCTCGAAGAAGATCGACGCGATGTACGCCGAGCGCGACGAAGGCCGCCGCCAGGCGCTGGCACGCGAGATGGTGCGCGAGATCGTCGACAAGGCGCCCTACATCTGGCTGCCCACCCAGTACATCTACCGCGCCTGGTGGCCGTGGGTGAAGAACTACGGCGGCGAGGTGCGCGCCGGCGCCGTGCGGCCGTGGCCGATCTACGCCCGCATCTGGGTCGACCAGGAGCTGAAGAAGAGGATGGGCTTTGCCTGAACCCACCGTGAGCGCGTCCACGATCAACATCCTGCCGCCGGGGCCGCCCCACCGCTGCTGAGCCGACGATGGGTGCCTACCTCGCCCGCCGCCTGCTGGCGCTGATCCCGACGCTGCTGCTGGCGTCGATCATCGTCTTCGTGACGATCCGGCTGATCCCGGGCGACGTGATCGACCTGATGCTCAGCCAGAACGATGTCGCGGCCGACAAGAAGAGCCGCGAGCAGGTGATGGCCGCACTCGGGCTCGACCACCCGATGTGGCTGCAGTACGGGCGCTGGATCGCCGCCATCCTCTTCCACGGCGACCTCGGCCAGTCGCTGTGGCAGAACACACCGGTCACCGAGCTGCTGGCGGGGCGGCTGCCGGTGACCTTCCAGCTCGGGCTGATGGCGATGGTGGTCGCACTGTCGATCGCGCTGCCGATCGGCATCTACTCTGCACTGCGACAGGACACCGCCGGCGACTACCTGGCGCGGTCGTTCTCGATCCTGCTGCTGGCGGTGCCGAGCTTCTGGCTCGGCACGATGGTGATGGTGTTCCCGTCGATCTGGTGGGGCTGGTCGCCGGAGGTCAACTACGTGCGCTTCCTCGACGACCCGCTGCAGAACCTGAAGCAGATGGCCATTCCCGCGATCGTGCTCGGCGCCGGTCTGTCGGCGATCACGATGCGGCTGACGCGAACGATGATGCTCGAGGTGCTGCGCCAGGACTACATCCGCACCGCGTGGGCCAAGGGGCTGCCGGAGTCGCTGGTCGTGCTGCGCCACGCGCTGCGCAATGCGATGGTGCCGGTGGTGACGCTGATCGGCCTGCAGGCGCCGCTGCTGATCGGCGGCGCGGTGATCATCGAGCAGATCTTCGTGATCCCGGGCATGGGGCTGTTGCTGCTCGACGCGGTGAACCAGCGCGACTACCCGATCATCACCGGTGTCTTCCTCGTCGTCGGAGTCGCGGTGACCTTCATCAACCTGATGGTCGACCTGAGCTACGGCGTGCTCGACCCCAAGGTGAGGTACCGCTAGTGGCTGCCGTGATCCCCGCCACCGGCGTCGCAGCGGCGGCCTTGCCCGCCGCGCCGCGCCCGCCGGGCTTCTTCGTGCGGCTGTTCCGCGACAAGCCGCTCGGCGCCGCCGGCGGCGTGCTGCTGCTGTTCTTCCTGGTCGTCGGGCTCTTCGCGCCCTGGCTTGCGCCCTATGGCTACAACGAGATCGCACCGATCGAGCGGCTGAAGCCGCCGTCGTGGTCGCACTGGTTCGGCACCGACAACCTCGGCCGCGACGTGCTTTCGCGCTGCATCCACGGCGCGCAGCTGTCGGTGATCATCGGCTGCACGGCGGCGGCGCTGGCCACCGTGATCTCGGCGCTGATCGGCATCGTCAGCGGCTACCTCGGCGGCCGCTTCGACCTCGTCGTGCAGCGCTTCGTCGACGCCTGGCAGAGCTTCCCCGACCTCATCATCCTGATCGTCGTCGTCTCGGTGATCGGCCCCGGCATGCCGCAGATCATCGGCACGCTGGCGCTGCTGCTCGGCATCGCCGGCTCGCGAATCGTCCGCAGCGCGGTGATCGGCGTGCGCGAGCACATGTACGTGCACTCGGCGCAGTCGATCGGCGCGTCGATGCCGCGCATCCTGTGGCGGCACATCCTGCCCAACGTGATGCCGCCGATCATCGTGCTGTTCACGACCCGCGTCGGCACCGTGATCCTCGCCGAATCCGGGCTGTCGTTCCTTGGTCTCGGCGTCCCGCCGCCGGCACCCACCTGGGGCTCGATGCTGTCGGGCAGCGGCCGCACCTACATGTTCCAAGGGCCTTGGCTGGCCCTCGCGCCGGGGCTGTGCCTGACGGCGGTGGTGTACGCCACCAACGTCTTCGGCGACGCGCTGCGTGACCTGCTCGATCCGCGCATGCGCGGCATCAAATGACCCCCCCGAAGCGCCTTCGGCGCCTCCCCCCAAGGGGGCGACGCCAGCGGACCGGCAGAGCCGGATCCGCGGCGCCCGCTTGACTGCATTCCCACCCCGAGGAGCCTTTCGTGATGAGTCCTCACCGCTCGAACTCGCTGATCGCCGCTGCCCTTGTGCTCTCTGCTGCGGCCGCGATGGCCCAGACCAAGCCGGCCGCTGCGCCGGCTGCGGCCCAGAAGCCGCAGTACGGCGGCGAGCTGAACATCGGCAACGTCTTCATCACCGTCAACCCGATGTCGCCCGACACCGGCGACTGGGCGTGGAAACACGCCCAGGACCTCGGCCTGGCGTACGAGCAGCTGTTCGCGGCCGATCTCTCGAAGTCGGTCCGCCACGGCGGCAAGTACACCTTCACCGCCGACGCCTGGATCGCCCCCGACGCACTGCGCGGCGAGCTGGCCGAGAAGTGGGAGATGAAGCAGAACCCGCTGCGCGTCGAGGTTCAGCTGCGCAAGGGCGTGATGTTCCCGGCCAAGCCCGGCGTGATGGAGTCGCGCGAGCTCACCGCCGAGGACGTGGTCTTCAGCTACGACCGGCTGAACAAGAGCCCGAAGAAGATCCCGACCTACTTCGACCACATCGACCGCGTCGAGGCCAGCGGCAAGTACGGCGTCACCTTCTTCATGAAGCAGTACAACGCCGAGTGGGACTACCGCTTCGGATGGGGCTACTACAGCGCCATCCTTCCGAAGGAGGTGGTGGCCGCGGGCGCCGGCAACTGGAAGAACGTCAACGGCACCGGGCCCTTCCAGCTGCAGGAGTATGTGCAGGGCAATTCGCTGATCTTCACGAAGAACCCCCAGTACTGGGACAAGGAGAAGATCGGCGGCGTCGAGTACAAGCTGCCCTTCGTCGACAAGATCACCTACCGTGTCATCAAGGACGAGGCGACCTTCATCACCGCGCTGCGCACCGCCAAGCTCGACCTGCTCGAGTCGGTGCGCTGGAGCCATGTCGACGAGCTGAAGAAGAGCGCGCCCAAGATCCAGTGGAGCAAGCGCCTGGCCAACGGCGGCCAGTTTGTCGCGATGCGCATGGACCAGAAGCCCTTCGACGACATCCGCGTGCGGCGGGCGCTGAACCTGGCCATCAACCGGCAGGAGATCATCAAGTCCTACTACGGTGGCAACGCCGAGCTGCTGGCCTGGCCGATGCACCCGACCTACACCGGCTACTTCGAGCCGGTGGACCAGATGCCCGACGCGGTGAAGGAGCTCTTCACCTACAACCCCGCCAAGGCCAAGCAGCTGCTCGCCGAGGCCGGCTACCCGAACGGCTTCACCTTCAAGGTGCAGATCACCTCGGCGAGCACCGAGGGCGATCTGCTGCAGATGGTGGCCGCCTACCTGGCCAAGGTCGGCGTCAAGATGGAGATCCAGACGCTCGAGTACGCCGCGTACTTCAGCGCGATGATGACCCGCACCAACGCGCCGGGTTACTTCATGTTCCTCGGCAACACCAACCCGACGACGGCGCTGCGCAAGAGCTTCGTCAAAGGCCAGGTGTGGAACCCGATGCAGTTCAGCGACCCCGAGATCGACCAGAAGATGGCCGAGGTCTACGCCGAGCCCGACGAGCGCGTTCGCCAGGTCAAGGTGCGGCTGATGACGCGCCAGGTGATCGAGAAGGCGCCGGTGATCTTCCTGCCTGCGGCCTACGTCTACACCGGCTGGTGGCCCTGGGTGAAGAACTACGGCGGCGAGCTGCGCGCCGGCTCCGAGCGGCCGGGCCCGATCCATGCCCGCATCTGGGTCGACCAGGAACTGAAGAAGAAGTCGGGGTTCTGAGATGTGGACCCCCGGCCGTCTGGCGGCCGCCCCCCGGGGGGGCTACCCAACCCGACCGGAAAACCCGGATCGGGTTGGGCGCGCCAACGGCGCCGCTCCCCCTGGTCGCCTGCGGCGACCGGTCCCCGAGGGGACGCCCAAGTCGGGACCGGGGGAGTTCGAATGACCGAGCCCCTGCTCTCGGTGCGCGGGCTGACGACGCGATTTCGCACCGACCGCGGCACCGTGGTCGCGGTCGACGACGTGAGTTTCGACGTCGCCCCCGGCGAAACGGTGGCGGTGGTCGGCGAGTCCGGCTCGGGCAAGAGCGTCACCGCGCTGTCGGTGCTGCGGCTGGTGCCGACGCCACCGGGCGAGATCGCCGCCGGGCAGATCGTCTTCGAAGGGCGCGACCTGCTGACGCTGCCCGACGCCGAGATGCGCAAGATCCGCGGCGACCGCATCGCGATGATCTTCCAGGAGCCGATGAACTCGCTCAACCCGGCGATCACCGTCGGCATGCAGGTCGCCGAGCCGGTGCACCAGCACCGCGGGCTGCCCTGGGCGGCGGCACTCGAGACCGCGAAGGCGATGCTGCAGAAGGTGCACATCCCGGACGCCGCGAGCCGGCTGCACACCTACCCGCACCAGTATTCCGGCGGCATGCGCCAGCGCGCGATGATCGCGATGGCGCTCGCCTGCCGGCCCAAGCTGATCATCGCCGACGAGCCGACCACCGCGCTCGACGTCACGGTGCAGGCGCAGATCCTCGACCTGCTGAAGGACCTCACGCACGAGACCGGCGCCGCGCTGGTGCTGATCACCCACGACCTCGGCGTCGTCGCCCGCTACGCCGACCGCGTGGTCGTGATGTACGCCGGCCGGGTGGTCGAGCAGGCGCCGGCGCGGTCGCTCTACGGCTGCCCGTCGCACCCGTACACCCGTGGCCTGCTGGCCTCGGTGCCGCGGCTCGACGGCACCGCCGGCGAGCGGCTGGTGCCGATCGACGGCTCGCCTCCCGACCTCTCGGCGCTGCCCCCGGGCTGCGCCTTCGCGCCCCGCTGCACGCTCTCCGACGAGGCCTGCCTGCGGTCCCGGCCGGTGCTGCGCCCCGCGGGGCCGCCGCTGCACCTGCACTCGTGCCTTCGCGATGAAGCCGTCGTCACCCGCTGAGGCCCCGGTCCGCGGGCAGGAACTGCTGCGCGTCGAGGACCTGAAGGTCCACTTCCCGGTCACGCGCGGCGTTGTCTTCAAGCGCACGGTCGGTGTCGTCAAGGCGGTCGACGGTGTCTCGTTCACGCTCGGCCGCGGCGAGACGCTCGGCCTGGTCGGCGAGAGCGGCTGCGGCAAGTCGACCACCAGCCTGGCGGTGCTGCGCATGCAGCTGGTGACGGCCGGCCGGGTCGTCTTCGAGGGCCAGGACATCACCGCGCAGGACCGCAGCAGCGGCACCTTCCGCCGCCGCATGCAGATGGTCTACCAGGACCCGTACGGCTCGCTCGACCCGCGAATGAAGGTGCGCGACATCGTCGGCGAGCCACTGGTCGTGCACCGGGTCTGCGCCAGCCGCGCCGAATACGACGAGCGGGTCGCCTCGCTGCTGGCCACCGTCGGGCTGCTGCCCGACATGGCCGACCGCTATCCGCACGAGTTCTCCGGCGGCCAGCGCCAGCGCATCGCGATCGCACGCGCGCTGGCGCTCGAACCCAGCCTCGTGATCTGCGACGAGCCGGTGTCCGCGCTCGACGTCTCGATCCAGGCGCAGGTGATCAACGTGCTGATGGAGCTGCAGCAGCGGCTGGCGCTGTCGTACCTGTTCGTCGCCCACGACCTCGCGGTGGTGCGCCACATCAGCCACCGCATCGCGGTGATGTACCTCGGCCGCATCGTCGAGATCGCCGACCGCGACACGCTGTTCCGCCGGCCGCTGCACCCGTACACCCAGGCGCTGCTGTCGGCGGTGCCGGTGGCCGACCCGGTGGCCGAGGCGGCGCGCGAGCGCCAGGTGCTGATCGGCGAGGTGCCGAGCGTGATGAGGCCGCCGCGCGGCTGCCGCTTCCACCCGCGCTGCCCGCAGGCCATGGACATCTGCCGCGAGCAGGGCCCCGAACTGGTCGAGCTCGAGCCTGGCCGCTCGGTGGCCTGCCACCTGCACGCGCAGGTGATCCCGATCCGCGAGGAAGCGGCCGCCGCCTGACAATGGCCAAACAAGGGAGGGACGGGGCGTGAGCGACAAGGGCCTGCGCGGCACCGCACGCTTTCAGGACAAGCGCGAGGCCATCCTCGACGGCGCGGCGCGCCTGTTCAACCAGCATGGCATCAAGGGCGGCATGCTCGCCGACGTCGCGCGCACGGTCGGCCTGGCCACCAACAGCCTGACCTACTACTACCGCAAGAAGGAGGATCTGGTCTGCGCCTGCCTGCTGCGCTCGATGGACGCGGTGGGTTCGGCCGCCGACACCGCCTGCACCGCACCGCTGCTCGGCGAGAGGCTGAACAACTTCTTCGACCGCTACCTGGCGCTGCTGGCCGCGATCGCCGAAGGACGGCACCCGGAGCTGATCGTCTTCTCCGACGTGCTTGCGCTGACACCTCCGCACGACGCGGCGATGGCCGAGGCCTACAACCAGATGTTCCGTCGCGTGCGCAGGCTGCTCGACGCGCCGGCGCGCGAAGGCAGCGCGACGCCGTCGCACGACGACCCGAAGCGTGCGCTGGCACGCAACGCCCGTGCGCACCTGCTGCTGTCGCTGACCTCGTGGACACGCGCCTGGGTCACGCGCTACGAGCCGGCGGACTACGCCCGCGTCGGGCGCAGCGTCGCCGACATCCTGCAGCACGGCCTGGCGGCGCCCGGCCATGCGCCCGCCGCGGAGGCGGTCGAGCTGCCGTGGTCCGAGCTCGGCGACGAAGGCGGCGCCGAGGGCGACACACGCTCCGCGTACCTGCGCGCAGCGACGCGCATGGTCAACGAGCACAGCTACCGCGGCGCGTCGGTCGACCGCATTGCCGCCGAGCTGCAGTTGACCAAGGGCTCCTTCTATCACCACCACGAGACGAAGGAGGAGCTGATCGCCGCCTGCTTCGATCGCACCTTCGCGGTCGTCCGCGCGGCGCAGACGGTGGCGATGCGCTCCGCCGGCAGCGGGCTCGAGCGGCTCTCGCGCGCCTGCCGCGCGCTGCTCGCCTTCCAGATGTCCGAACGTGGGCCGCTGCTGCGGATCACCGCCTGGACCGGCCTGCCCGATGTCATCCGCCGCGACACGCGGCGAACGATGGCGCGGCTCGGCGAACGCTTCGGCGCGCTCGTCATCGACGGCATGCGCGACGGTTCGGTGCGCATCGTCGACCCCTCGGTGGCGGCGCAGATGATCAGCGGCATGGTCAACGCCGCCGCCGAGATCGACCGCTGGGCGCGGGGCCTCGATCAGAGCAACACCTTCGAGCTGTATGCGATGCCGCTCTTCACCGGCCTCGCCACGCCACCGCCCATGGGGCCGGCCGCGCCGCGGCGGCTGCGTTCCGCGGCCGCCACGCCGACGTGAGCCTCCGGACCGCGCGAAGGGGCTCAGCCCCGCCCGGCGGTGCCGGATGCAGGCCGCAGCGTGCACCCTTGAACGCGGCCGCCCGGCCCTGGCGGCGGCCCGTTCGTCGCCTTGGCGCCACCCACCCCTTGGCGGCACCCGGAAAAGCGTGCAGGGTGTGAGCATGTTCGCCGAAGAAGACCTGCCGTCCGCCCCCGGCGCGATGCCGCTGCCCGACTTCGCGTCGCTGACCGAGCTGGTGGCGGGCCACGCCCGCGTGCGCCCACGCGACACCGCGCTCATCACCGGCAGCGAGCGGCTCGACTACGCCACCTTCGACGCCGCGGTCGACCGCGCGGCGGCGACGCTGCAGCGCGACGGCGCCCGGCCCGGCGGCACGATCGCGATCTGCGCCGCGTCGAGCAATGCCTATCTGGTGATGTTCGTCGGCGCGCTGCGCGCGGGGCTTGCGGTGGCGCCGCTCGCGCCTTCGAGCACGCCGGCGCAGATCGCCGACATGGTGGCCGACTCCGGCGCCGGCCACTTCTTTGCCGACGCCGAGGTCGCCACCGCAGTGCCGGCGTCGCTCACCGGCGAGGGGCTGCGGCGCATCCGGCTCGACGACTCCGACGGTGGCGCGCACGACCAGCGCCTCGCCGACTGGCTCTCCCCCACCGGCGCGACGCCGTGGCCGGTGGAGATCGAACCGGCGGCACCGTTCAACATCATCTATTCGTCGGGCACCACCGGCACGCCGAAGGGCATCGTGCAGTCGCACGCGATGCGCTGGTCGCAGGTTCGGCGCGCCGAGCTGAGCGGCTACGGGCCTGGCAAGGTGACGCTGGTCGCGACGCCGCTGTACAGCAACACCACGCTGGTGGTGGTGATCCCGACGCTGGCCCGCGGCGGCGCGCTGGTGCTGCTGCCGAAGTTCGACTGCGCCGCCTACCTCGAACTCGCCGAGCGCCACCGTGCGACGCACACGATGCTGGTGCCGGTGCAGTACCAGCGGCTGATGGCCTGGCCCGGCTTCGACCGCCACGACCTCTCGAGCTTCGAGTTCAAGGCCTGCACCAGCGCGCCGTTCCGCGCCGAGCTGAAGGCCGAGGTTCTGCGCCGCTGGCCCGGCGGGCTGACCGAGTACTACGGCATGACCGAGGGCGGCGGCAGCTGCGTGCTGCCCTGCCACCTCCACCCGGACAAGCTGCACACCGTCGGCCGACCCGCCGAGGGCAACGACATGAGGCTGATCGACGAGGAGGGCCTCGAGCTGCCACGAACGCCGGGCACGGTGGGCGAGGTGGTCGGCCGATCGTCGAGCATGATGAACGGCTACCACAACCAGCCGGCCAAGTCGCGCGAGGCGGAGTGGTTCTCGGAGGCCGGCGAACGTTTCATCCGCACCGGCGACGTCGGCCGCTTCGACGAGGACGGCTTCCTGATCCTGATGGACCGCCGCAAGGACATGATCATCAGCGGCGGCTTCAACGTCTACCCGAGCGACCTCGAGGCCGAGCTGCGCCAGCACCCGGCGGTGGCCGACGTCGCGGTGGTTGGCGTGCCAAGCGAACAGTGGGGCGAGACGCCGGTGGCTTTCGTCGTTCGACGCGAAGGCCATGCCGACAGCGCGGCGACGATCCGCGAGTGGTTCAACGGCCGCGTCGGCAAGACGCAGCGGCTGGCCGACCTGCAGCTGGCCGACGAGCTGCCGCGCAGCGCGATCGGCAAGGTGCTCAAGCGCGAGCTGCGCGACGGCTACCGGCCGGCTTGACCGCGCGGTTCGCGGGACACGTCGTTTCCGGAGGACCGGCAGGGCCGGGTCAGCGCGAGAACACCAGCCCTTCGAAGCGAGCGCTGCGGCGCCACTCGTCGAGGTAGCGGAAGTACGCGCTGGAGCCCTGCGGGTAGCCGACGTTGAGCCGGGCACGCAGCCCCGGGTCCTGCCCCTCGTTGTTGTAGTAGCCCGGCGTGCAGTCCTGCGAGCCGATCGTCATCCCGGGGCCGCTGAGCAGCAGCGCGATCCAGGCCTCCTCGGCCTCCTTCGTCACCTCGACCTCGGTGGCGCCCGAATCGAGCGCATGGCGAACGATTGCGGCGATCGTCCTGCCGGCCTCGGTCAGGTTGTGCGGCACGTTGGAGATCAGGTTCGCCCCCTGCGTCGGCTGCACGATGAAGGCGTTGGGGAAGCCGTGCACATGCACACCGTGCAGCGTGCGCATGCCGTCGGCCCAGTGCTCGGAGAGCTTGCGCCCGCCGCGCCCGGTGAGGTCGAATCCGGCGCGGCGCTTGTACTCGGTGCCGACCTCGAAGCCCGAGGCGTAGACGATGCAGTCGGCCGCGTATTCGACGCCGGCGACGACCACACCACGTTCGCTGATGCGCTCGACGCCCTTGCCGTCGGTGTCGACGAGCATGGTGTTCGGCGAATTGAAGGCCTGCAGATACTCGTCGTGGAAGCATGGTCGCTTGCAGAGCTGCCGGTACCAGGCCTTGAGCTTCGTTGCCGTCTCGCGGTCCCTGACGATCGCATCGATGCGGGCCCGGACTTCCTCCATCTTCTCGTGATCGGCGTCCTCGAATGCCGCCAGCACGTTGGGCGGCGTGCGCTGATCGACAGGCAAGTGCATCACCTTGGCGCGGATGCGCCGCGAGAGATCGGTCCAGCCGTCCTGCACCCAGTCTTCCTTCGCGCTGCCGCCGGCCTGGTTGGCGGTGAAGTTCTCCAGCCAGCGCTGCTGCCAGCCCGGCGTGGCGATGCTGGCGAACCACGCCGGGTCGATCGGCGCATTGCCGCGTACGTCCACCGACGACGGCGTGCGCTGGAAGACGGTCAGCGCCCGGCACGAGCGCGCCAGGTGCGGCACGCACTGCACCGCGGTGGCGCCGGTGCCGATGATCGCCACGCGCTTGTCGGCCAGGCGGTCGAGCGGCGCACCGGCGGCATCGCCGCCGGTGTAGCCGTAGTCCCAGCGGCTGGTATGGAACGAGTGGCCCCGGAACGTCTCGATGCCCGGGATACCCGGCAGCTTCGGCACGTGCAGCGGCCCAGTGCCGAGGCCGATGAACTGCGCGGTGAAGTCGTCGCCGCGGTCGGTGCGCACCTGCCACAGCGCGCGCTCGGCGTCCCACGCCAAATCCTTCACCTCGGTGTGGAAGAGCGCGTTCTCGTAGAGCCCGTAGTGGCGGCCGATGCGCTCGCAGTGCGCCAGGATCTCCGGCCCGCGCGCGTACTTCTCCGACGGCATGTGCCCGGTCTCCTCGAGCAGCGGCATGTAGACCATCGACGCGGTGTCGCACATCGCACCGGGGTAGCGGTTCCAGTACCAGGTGCCGCCGAAGCCGCCGCCCTTCTCGACGATGCGCACGTCGCGCACGCCGGCCTCGACCAGCCGCGCCGCGGTGACCAGCCCGGCGAAACCGCCGCCGACAAAGGCGAAGGTCACATGGTCGCTGCGCGGTGCACGCTCGTGGCGTGGCGTGTAGGGGTCGGCGAGGTAGTGCGCCAGCTGGTCCTTCAGCTGCAGGTACTGGTCGTTGCCGTCCGGGCGCAGCCGCTTGTCGCGCTCCTCACGGTACTTGCGCCGGACCGCTTCCATGTCGATCGTGCCGATGCGAGGGGTGGCCGGGGGGCTGGATGCCGTCATGCGGTTTCCTGGTCGTCCGACGGCGAAGGGGCGCCGCCGGGCGCCATTCTCGACCGCCGGCCCTTCGACCCGGTCTGCCCGCGCCGGCGCGGGCACGGCCGCCGGGCGCCGACCGGGCACCCCCGGGCGCGCAACCCCTAACTCGAGCCCTCTGCCGGCGGCGTTCCCCCTCGTAGATCGGGTACCGCCGCGCCGGCGGCCTGGGAACACTCCGAGGGTCCCACTGCGAGGAAACGAGATGTCTGTCGTCACGAAGGAACCGAAGGTCAAGGCGCCCTGGCCGCCGCTGCCGTCCAACGATGCGCTGTACCGCTATCCGCGGCCGCAACTGGTGGGCAAGGACAAGGGCGAGACCTTCACCACCATCGCGCACAAGGCCAAAGTCAGCGCCGCCGACCTGCTGCGCTACAACTTCCGCACCACCGACTCCGCCGAGATCAACTGGTACCTGGCCAACTACGTCAAGTGCCCGGAGCCCAAGCCCGGGCAGAAGTACTACGAGTTCCACGGCGCGCCGCAGGACCTGCTGCGCAAGACCGGTCTGATCTACGTGCCGACGTTCGGCGAGGAGGTCGCCAACCCGCTGAACCGATTCGGCGAGAAGGTCGTCGAGGAGTACAACGCGTCCACGCGCAAGGAGCCCGGCGGCCTCTGCTATGCGGCGTGTTATGCGCGCGTCAAACACGCTGCGGCGGCGGTCGGCGTGTCGCTGCCGGCGTGGAGCGACAACTCGGTGTTCGGGGCCCTCTGGGGCTCGCTGATCGCCCAGCCGGCGTGGAAGAAGGTGCCCGAGGCTTACCGCGGCCTGGGCGCGGCTGGCGCCGTCGTCTGGGCCGGTCACGGCACGCTCGTCGACGGCGTCGGCATCTGGCGCGGCGACCTCGAGCCCGGGGCGGTGATCCAGGTCTGGGGCAGCGATGCCGACTTCGAGAGCGTGAAGAAGGGCAAGTCGGCCTATGGCCACTCGTTCGTCTTCCTCAACTACATCTACACCGGCAGCGCCATCACCGGCATGGCCATCGCCGACCAGGGCTACCAGAGCGGCGACCCTCTGCCGCGCGGCGAGTGGGGCGTGTGGATCGGCGCCAACCTGTTCCGCAAGCCGTCGCGCGACCCGAACACCGTTCGCTACGGACCCAACCCCTGAACCCGCGCACGATGGCGACGGGCTGGCGTCTCGGCGCCGCAGCAGCGCCTGCTGCGCATCACCAGCCCCGGGTCACCACGGTCGGGCACGCCGGGCGAGGCCCATGGCGGGCTCCGAGGCAGCCGGCACATCAGCCCGGCCGCGCGTCGAGCCGGCGCGCGGAAGCGAGCAACGTCGCCACCAGCGTCTCCCGGCCATCGTCGCCGACGGCGTAGACGTCCGCGGCGCCGACGCCGATCGTCCCGCCGAGGTGCAGCGCCCGCCCGCGCGCCAGCACCTTTCGGCCGCGGCCGGGCGCCAGCAGCTTGACCTGGGCGTCGAGCGTCGCCGCATGCGAGCCCGGTGGCAGCAGGCTGCTCACCGCCGCCACTGCGGCGAAGTCGCCGAGCGCGAAGAGCGCCGCCGCCTGCAGCTGCCCGGGGCGGAAGCACCAGGCCGGCTGCACCGGCATCTCGACCTCGACCCGCCCGGGCTCGAGCGCGACGAAGTCGAGCTGCAGGCTCTGCGCCATCGGCATCGCGAGGATGGCGTCGCGCAGCGCGCCGAGCCCATCGCTGGGGGTGTTCATCTCGTGTCCTTCCTGCCGCTCTTGGTACCGGTGCCGGGCCAGGCCGGTCTTGCATTCGTCGGACGGGCCTTTGCCGCCGCGCGCCGCCGCCGGTCCTCGAACCACTCGATGTGCTCGACCAGCCGCCGGCGCAGCGCGCGCCGCTCGGCGATCTCGGCGTCGATCTCGGCGATGCGCCGCTGCAGGCCGTCGACCATCTCGTCGATCGACAGCGTGCGCGCACGGTAGCGCGGCAGCAGGTCGGCCAGCCGCGCGAGCGGGAAGCCGAGTTCGCGCGCCATCGCGATGAAGGTCACCTCGCGCAGCGTCGCCTCGGCGAAGTCGCGGTAGCCGCCGGCGGTGCGCGTGCCGGCGATCAGGCCGAGCGACTCGTAGCGCCGCAGGCGGTGGGCGGAGACGCCGCTGCGCGCGGCCAGTTCCGAGATCCTCATTGCCGCCACCTTAGCAAGCTTCGCACCGTGCAAAGGTTGCGGGTGACCAGAGCCCCTCATCTGCTCCGTCTCGCCGCGGCCAGCCGCCACCCCTGCGCAGCGAACAGCAGCCCCTGGACCGCCGCCAGCGCGCGAAGGCCGCCTCGGAGCCGAACTGCTGGCTGACGACGCCGCCCGCGCCGCCCCCGCACGAAGGTCCTCGGGCAAGGCGTACTCGGGTCTCGTGTTCGGGCGTCAGCGTGCTCGGGACTTCACCGAAGCCCACGCCCTCGCTCGGGCCGCGCCAGCAGTTCGAGGTAATGTGCAAGCGCGAGGGGTCGATCGAAGTCGATGCGCGCTCCGCCCTCGCACACCAGGGTTGCGCGCCACGGCTGGCCACCGCGCGGGAGGCGGACCTCCAGCTCGTAGTGCTGAGTGGCCACACGATCGGACGACCTCGAGCGGGCAGACATGTCGGGGATCGTCGCAGGGGGTCGTTGCAACCCCGTTGCACCGCACGCCACCGGAGCCATGAACGAACCAGCGCGCCCGCGACACGATTCGCTCAGCCGACGTCTCGCTCCCGCTGACCGAGCCAGCGCCGGCGCAGCCCCTCGGAGAGCGCCGGGTAGGCAGCGAGCGAAGCGCACAAGATCTCGACCATGTCTGCCAGCTGTCGGTCTGCGGGTGCCGCCGGGTCGCGCGCAGAGCCGACGGCTTGCGCGGCGGCGACGGCGTGCCGCAGTTCGAGCGCGACGAGCGGAGGTGCCTTGTCGATCGCCTGCTGCGCTGACTGCAGAAGCTGCGGCGGCACGCTGCCCTGCGCGGCAGCGCACGACAGGCGCACCGCCAGCACCGAAGCCGCGGTCAGGTAGAGGCCGACCTGGTTGCCATCGGTCTGCAAGTGGTCGAGCACATGCTGCGCATCGTCGGGCCGGCCCGCACGAAGCAGCGCGCGTGCCTGCCAGAAGTCGGCTTCCGCGCTGCCGTAAGCGCCATCCGGCGCGTGACGAAGGCGCTCGAACTCGCCGGCGATCGACACCGCCTCGTCCGCCGATGCCTCGCCCAAGCGGTACTCGAGCCGCTTGAGCCGCACCAGGGCCTCGACCGCCGGCCCCGGCGCGCGGGCCGGCGACTCGGCCATGCCCTCGATCACGCGCTGCGCCTGCAGGTGATCTCCAGCGACGTCGTGCACGAGCGCAAGCGCCAGCCACGGGGCGTAATTCTGCGTGCCCCCGCCGTTGACCTCATAGAGCCGGATGCTCTCGCGCGCGGCCTCGATCACGCCACCGAGGTCGCCGCGAGCCAACCGCAGGTCGGCGAGATGGGTGGCCAGCATTGCCTGCGTCGCGGCATGGTCGATACCGCGCAGCGCCTGCGCGGCACGCGCGAGGAAGGCTTCCGCACGATCGATCTGGCGCGTCGCCACGCACAGCGCGGCAAGGTTCGGCAGCACGTTGAGCAGCACCACCGTCAGCTGCGCCTGTAGCGCTTCGTCGAGCGTCGTCTCGAGCGTGGAGGCTGCGCGTGCCGGGTCACCCAGCACGTACTGCACATGTGCCATCAGGTTCTGCGCGTGCAGCCGGGCTTCGAGTCGCCCGAGCGACCGCAACAGCTCGATCGCCCTCCCGAGCAGTTGCTCGGCCCGCGACGCGTCGCGCTGCAGTCGTGCCGCGTTGCCGGCCGCGGTGAGCAGTGCCGCCCGCCAGACGGGCTCGATCGTCCGGTCTTCGATGTCGATGGTGGCCAGCACCCGGGAGGCGGCATCGATCTGGCCGGCGCCCAGCATCGCGCTGGCGAGTGCCGCCACGGCCCGCGGTCGGAGCGCCGGATGGTGGCGGGCCACCGAGCCGTCGTCGAGCGCCTGCTGCAGCGCTGCAATCGCGGGCAGCGGGCGCTTGCGCAGCAGGGCCAGCTCCGCTTCGAACACCAGCGCCTGCAGACGCCAGTCTTCACGCCCCTGGTCGGCGGCGAGCCCCGCCAGATCGGCCGCAGCCGCAGCCATGGCATCGAGCGCGTAGAGGCTGCGCGCCGCCTCCCAACGCTGGTCGACGATGCTGACGCGAAGCGCGGCGTCTTGCGTGGCCCCGAACGCCATGCCCAGGTGTTCGAGCATCGCGCGCCAGGCATAGAGACGGCGCGCCTCCGCGGCGGCTTGCAGCCGCCACGGCACGGCGGCATCGCCTTCCCCCGCCTCGTCGAGATGCCAGGCAATGTCATCGGCCGCACCCTCTTGGGAGATCAGCGCCTGGGCGAGACGCTCGTGGATCAGGGCACGGCGTTCGGGGCGAAGCGCGCGCGCCAGGGCTTCGCGTGCGACGTCGTGCGCGAAGCGGTAGCGCGGCACGCCCGTGCCGACACCGTCTCCGGCACCCGCCTCGACGAACAACTGCAGCCGCAAGGCAGCCTCCAGGCCGTCGACCGCCTGCCAGGGGTCGAGCGCGGTGGCCGGCCGCAGTTGCGCGAGCGTGAAGCCGCTGCGGGCCATCGCCGCCGCCTCGACCACCTGCCGGGCCATGGAGCCGAGCTGCTCGGTGCGCTCGATCACCGTGTCCGCCAGCGTCGGTGGCACCGGCAGCTCGGCGTAGTCGGCGGTGGCATCGTCGTAGCGTGTGACCCAGGTGCCGTCACTTTCGACCCGCAGCTCCTCGGTGTCGAAGAGAAAGCGCAGCGTCTCCATCAGGTGATAGGGATTGCCTGAGGTGGCGCGCTGCAGGCGGGCCGCGAAGAGCTCACCGGCGGCGGTGCCGGAGAGCCCACGCACGAGCTCGAGCGTCTGCTCGGCGGCAAACGGCGACAGCGCCAGCCGTTCGAGCAGCTTCGCGCGTTCGAGGCGCCTGACGCGGGGCGCGGCGGTGTCGTCGACATCGATGTCCGGCGTGCGTGCAGCGGCGACCACGCGCACGTGCCCCGCGCCGCCCGCGGCGCGCCGGTGCGCGATGCAGGCCAGCAGCTCGAGCGTGGCGTCGTCGCCCCACTGCAGGTCATCGATCCACAGCACACCACCCTCACCGGCGGCGGCGTCGACGACTGCGCCGAGGGCGTCGAAGAAGCGCGCACGATGCATCGGCTCGGGGTCGGTGTCGGCCCGGTTCGGCGCCAGCGCGGGCAGGAGGCGCGCGGCATCGCTCAGCACGGTGGCCGGCAACGCGGCGATGCGCGCCGCACGATGGGGCGAGAGCAGCGCGCCGCGCAACGCCTCGGCCAGCGGATAGAGCGCCGAGAGGCGCGCCTTGGGCTCGCAGCGCAACACCAATGTCGAAGGCGCGCGCAGCACGTCGTTGACGAGCCGTGTCTTGCCGACCCCGGGCTCGCCGATGACGAGCAGAACCGGCGCCCGCGTCGTCGCCACGGTTTGTGCTTCGAGATCCCGTCCGACGAGGGGCGCGTCCAGCGCCTGCGGCAAGCCACGCGCGCCGCGCGCGACCAGCGGCTGCAGCGCCTCGGCGGCGCGGATCCGCTGCGCCAGCGCCGTCGTCGACGGCATCGGATCGGCATCGGCACCGTCGCGCAATGCCCGCACGCACTGCTCGTAGACCTCGAGCGCGGCGGCGCCCTCGCCCAAGCGGTGGTGCAGGCGCATCGACTCGGCGTGGTGCCTCTCGAGAAGCGGATCCTCGTTGCGCAGGCGGTCGTGCCAGGCGAGCGCTTCGCGCAGATCGCCGGCGCGTTCCAGCCGCTCGGCTTCGGCCGTTGCGGCCTGCCGCCGGCGCAGCGCCAGCGCCGCGCGGCGCGCGCCCACCCAGGCATCGAATTCCGGCGCCTCGCTGAGCCCGAAGTCGCCGAGCAGCGAACCGCTCCACGCCGAGAGCGCGGCGGCGATGTCACCGCCATCACAGGCCGCGGTGAAGCGGCGAAGGTCCGAGTCGACATCGTCGGCGAGGGCGAGCCGCTCGGCATCGGCCACGATGAGGTCGCCGAGACCGGCATCCCTCAGGCGCGCAAGCTCCCGCCGCAGATTGCGTCTCGCGGCTGCCCCGTCGAGACCGGGCCAGAGCCGATCGGCGAGCGCCTCGCGAGTGACGCCGCCGTCGACGGCGACGCAAACGAGCATCGCCGCGGCGCGGCGGCTCGGCAGCGCCAGCGCCCGCCCGGCGCCGAAGAGCTCGAAGCCGCCGAGCAAGCGAAGGAAGTAGCGCGTCGGCATGGCGGGCAGCATAGTTGCCGCCCGTCCGCGGCGATCAGCGCCGCGCGCGCGGACGGCGGCAGGTCGCGCACGCGCCGAGCGCGATCGCCGCCAGCAGGAGCGGGAGTCCCGACGGCTCGGGCACCGCCGGCGCACCAGGAACGAATCCGACGTAGCCGTAGCCGTTACGCGACTCCGGCAACTCGCCGCCGATGCGGATGCCGAGCCAGGACGAGTCGTACGAGGCAACGACGGCAACGCCGTCGGCCGCGGAGCCGCCCGCGCTGCCGGAGGTCACGAGGCCGAAGTCGCCCGAAGGCTGCATGCCGATGAACCACGGCACCAAGAAGGTGGCCTCGAAGATCGACGGGATGTCACTGCCCTCGACCGGTTCGGCGCCGAACATCGACACGCTGTAGTGGCGGCTCTGGCCCTCGCCGAGCACGTCGTTGACGTCCGCAAGGAACTCGAACAACACGCTGCCCGGCTGCTCGAGACCCTGATCCGGCGTCTTGATGACGTAGGAGAAGGCGGCCCCCGCCCAAGCGCCGTTGCCGCGTTCGGCGCTCATGCCGAGCTCGATCCGGACGTTCAGCTCCACCGGGCGAAGGGGGTCGATCGGCCCCCGGTTCACGAGCTCATCGGTGACGCTGAAGCCGGCCGTGGCGTCGCCGTTCGCGCCCTTGGTGTGCACGCGCCAGCGCATCTGCTCGGCGTTCATTTCGGCGATGGCGTGCGAGCCCGGCAGCGAGCCGCAGCTCCCCGAGCAGCCATGGTCCACGGTGCCGACGATCGCGACCGTGCCGCCGATGCCGCTCGCGCTGGCGAGCCCGTAGACACGATCGACCGGCGCCTCGAACGCCTCGGACGCCTGGGCATGGACGCCGTTGTGGCTGGCCTCGACTCCGACGACGACGGTGGCCTGCACGGCGGCACCGCCGAGCAAGAGCAGCAGCGCAACAACAAACCGGCTTCTCATCTCGTCCCCCTTGTCTCGGTTCGCGCGAAAGGCGCGGAACCGGGGGCATCGTGAGCGGCCCGCGTTGCAATGCCGTTGCAGCGGCCGGCGTCATCGCCGGCGGGCGGCTGCGGCGTCGGGCTGGCCGCCTCGGCGTCAGGCTGCCGCGGCGGGGCGCGAAAGCGAGATGAACCGCCGCAGCGCGGCGTCGGTGCCGCCGAAGGCGAGCTCGATTGCCGCCAGCCGCTTGAACCAGTGGCTGACCACCAGCTCGTCGCTCATGCCGATGCCGCCGTGGAGCTGCATCGCCTGCTGCGAGACGAAGCGACAGGCCTGGCCGACGGTGACCTTGGCCGCAGCCAGCGCGCGGCCACGGGTGGTGGGATCGCGGTCGCCGCAGCGCATCGCCGCCAGCCACATCATCGAACGTGCCTGCTCGAGGTGCACCAGCATCTCCACCGCGCGGTGCTGCAGCGCCTGGAAGCGGCCGATCGGCTGGCCGAACTGCTTGCGCGTCTTCAGGTACTCGACGGTGGCGTCGCAGGTGGCCTGCATCAGGCCCACCGCCTCGGCGCAGACCGCGGCGAGCGTGATGTCGAGTGCCTGTTCGATCGCCGGCAGCGCGCCCCCGGGCACGCCGATGCGCGCCGAAGCCGGCAGCTTCACGCCCTGCAGCACGATCTCGGCGGCGCGCCGGCCGTCGAAGGTGGCACAGCCCTTTGTCTCGACTCCGGCGGTGCCCCGCGGCACGCGGAAGAGCGAGACGCCGGCGGCGTCGCGCGGGCCGCTGCCGGCCTCGCGCGCGCTGACCAGCCACTCGTCGGCGACCGAGCCGCCGCCGATCACCGCCTTGTGTCCGCTGAGCACGACGTCGCCGCCCTGCGGCTCGGCCCGCGTGGCCACAAAGCCCGGGCTGCCGCGGCCCGCGGCCTCCTGGTGCGCGAGCACGACGATGCGTTCGCCGGCGGCCATCGCCGGCAGCAGCGCGTCTTTCGCCGCGGGGTCGGCAAAGTCGCGCAGCAGCACGGTGGCGGTGACGCCGGCTTCGAGCCAGGGCTCGACCAGCAGCGCCGGCCCAGCCGCCTGCATCGCCAGCGCGGTCTCGATCGCGCCCTGCGCCAGACCGCCCTGCGCCTCGGGAACCAGCAGCCCGAGCAGGCCGAGGTCGGCCAGCCCCTGCCAGGTGGCGCGGTCGAAGCCATCGGCGCGCGCGACGATCGCCTTGCGGTGCTCGAAGCCGTAGCTGCCCCGAACGAAGCGCTGCACGGCGTCCTGCAGCTGTTGCTGCTCTTCGGTGAAGGTGAAGTCCATTTCGCTCTTTCAAGTTGCCCAAGCGGCACGCCGGCCGAGGGGATTCGACACCGCCACGCTGCCGCCGCGGATCCGGCTCCGCCGGTCCGCTGGCGGCGCCCCCTGGGGGGAGGCGACCGCAGGTCGCTTCGGGGGGGTCACAACTCGAGGATCATCTGCGCGACGATGTTCTTCTGGATCTCGTTGCTGCCGCCGAAGATCGAGAGCTTGCGCAGGTTGCAGTAGGTGGCGGCGAGCGGCGCCGCGTAGTCGGGGCCGACGCGCTCGCCGGGAAAGTCGAGACTCATCGCCGCGCGGTCGAAGGGGACGGCGTAGACACCCGCGGCCTGCATCGTCAGCTCCGAGATGCCTTGGGCAATCTCGGTGCCCTTGATCTTCAGGATCGACGCCTCGGGCCCCGGTGCGCGCTTGTCGGCCTCGGCGGCCAGCACACGCAGGTTGGTGATCTCGAGCGCCATCAGCTCGATCTCGAGCTGCGCGACGCGGGCCGCGAAGTCGGGGTCGTCGGCGAGCGGCGCGCCGTCCTTCCACTCGGCGGCGGCGATCCGCTTCAACCGCGCCAGCGCGCGCTTGCTGCCGCCGATGCCGGCGATGTTGGCGCGCTCGTGGCCGAGCAGGAACTTCGCGCAGGTCCAGCCCTTGTTCTCCTCGCCGACGAGGTTGGCCACCGGCACGCGCACGTCCTCGAGCCAGGTCTCGTTGACCTCGTGGGCGCCGTCGAGCGTGATGATCGGCCGCACCGTCACCCCCGGGCTCTTCATGTCGATCAGCACGAAGCTGATGCCGCGCTGCGCCTTCGCCTCGGGGTCGGTGCGCACCAGGCAGAACATCCAGTCGGCATGCTGGCCGAGCGTGGTCCAGGTCTTCTGGCCGTTGACGAGGTAGTGGTCGCCCTCGCGCACCGCACGCGTCTTCAGCGACGCGAGGTCGCTTCCGGCACCGGGCTCGGAGTAGCCCTGCGCCCACCACACCTCGCCGCTGAGGATGCCCGGCAGGTGGCGCTGCTGCTGCTCCGGCGTGCCGAAGGCCACGATCACCGGCGCCACCATCTTGACGCCGAAGGCGAGCTGCGGCGGTGCGCCCCAGGTCGCGCACTCCTCCTCGAAGATGAACTTCTTCACCGCGCCCCACCCGGTGCCGCCGAAACGCTCGGGCCAGTTCGGCGCACCCCAGCCGCGACGGTGCAGCAGCCGCTGCCAGAGGCGGATATCGGCCGGCGACGGTGAGAGCCCGGCCAGCACCTTGCGGCGGATGTCGTCGGGCAGCGACGTGCGCAGGAAGTCGCGCACCTCGTCGCGGAAGGCCCGTTCTTCCGGCGTGAAGTCGAGGTTCATGGTGGTGGCCGTGCGGGTGGGTGGCTTGCGCGCGACCGGCGTCGTGCCGCAGAATCGCGATGTTCCGCTATGCAGAACTTCGTTCCGCAAGCGCTGTCGGATTGTTCTGGCCGGGGCGGTGGGTGTCAATGGCGCGGCGTCGCCTTGGTGTCACCCGCGCCCGGTTTCCCGTCGCCCTCCGCCGCCATGCCGCAGACCACCGCCGCCCGCCCTCCCCGCAAGCGCATCGCCGCCGCGGCCAAGACGCCATCGGCGCGAGCGCCGAAGCAGGACCGCCACTTCGTCACCGCGCTCGCTCGCGGCCTGCAGCTGCTGGCCTGCTTCCGCAGCGGCGACAGCCTGCTCGGCAACCAGGAGCTGGCCGAGCGCTGCGCGCTGCCCAAGAGCACCGTCTCGCGGCTGACCAGCACGCTCACCAGGCTCGGCTACCTGATCCATGTGCCCGAGAGCGGCAAGTACCGGCTCGGCATCGCGACGCTGGCGCTCGGCAGCACGATGCTGTCGCGGCTGGACCTGCGGCAGATCGCGCGGCCGCTGATGCAGCAGCTGGCCGAGTTCTCCGGCGCCTCGGTCTCGCTGGGCGCGCGCGACCGGCTGGAGATGATCTACCTCGAGAACTGCCGAGGTCCGTCGATGCTGACGCTGGCGATGGACGTCGGCGCACGGATCCCGCTCGCCACCTCGGCGATCGGCCGTGCCTGGCTGGCCGCCGCGCCCGACGACGAGCGCACGCGCGTGCTGGCCGAGATCCGCGCCGCAGACCGCGCCGCGTGGCCGGCGGTGAAGGCCGGCATCGACAAGGCGATCGACGACCACCGCACGCTCGGCGTCACCTGCTCCTTCGGCGACTGGCAGAAGGACGTCAACGGCATCGCGCGCGCGATCGACCCCGGCGGCGGGCTGCCGCCGATGGCCATCAGCTGCGGCGGCCCGGCGTCGAGCCTGGGCAGGGACTTCCTGCTGCGAGAGGTGAGGCCGCGGCTGGTCGAGCTGACCGAGCGGCTGCAGTCGTCGCTGCCGGGTTGAAGGCTTCGCCGGCCGATAACATCGCCCGCCACCACCACCGAGAGGCCCCGCTGCCATGCCCGCCTACGTGCACGCCGACATCGAGGTCACCGACCCCGCGCTCTACGACGAATACCGCCGCCAGGTGGCGCCCACCATCGCCGCCTACGGCGGGCGTTTCCTCGTCCGCGGCGGTGACCCGCGGTCACTCGAAGCCTACGGCGGCGCCGAAGCCTCGCTGGCGCGGCAGGTGATCCTCGAGTTCCCGGACATGGCCACTCTCGAGGCCTGGTACCGCTCGCCCGAGTACGCGCCGCTGATCGCGCTGCGCCAGCGCGCCTCGCGCGGGCGGCTGGTCGCGATGCAGGGTGCATGAGCCCCGTCCGGTTCGCCCGGCGCGACCGGCAGCGGGCCTCGAGGTGCGCGAGTGACTCCTGACGCACAGCCGCTCGACCTGCTGGTCGTCGGCGCAGGCTTCGCCGGCTTGTGCATGCTGCACAAGGCGCGCAGCATCGGGCTCTCGGCGCTGGTGCTCGAGGCCGCGGACGGCGTCGGCGGCACCTGGCGCGCCAACCGCTACCCCGGGGCACGGGTCGATATCCAGAGCCTCGAGTACAGCTTCGGCTTCGACGATGCGCTGCAGCAGGAATGGCACTGGAAAGAGCGTTATGCCCCGCAGCCCGAGCTGCTGCGCTACGCCGAGCATATGGCCGACCGCTTCACGCTGCGGCCGCAGATCCTGCTGAACACCCGCGTCGCCGGCGCCACCTGGGACGAGGCCGAAGCGCTCTGGCGGGTGGGCACCGCCGACGGCCGCCGCTTCGCCGCCCGCTTCCTGGTGATGGCGAGCGGCCCGCTGTCCGCGCCCAACGTGCCCGACTTCCCCGGGCTCGACCGCTTCGCCGGCACCGTGCTGCACACCGCGCGCTGGCCCGCGGCCCCGGTCGAATTCGCCGGACGGCGCGTCGCGGTGGTCGGCACCGGCTCGTCGGCGGTGCAGGCGGTGCCGCTGATCGCCGAACAGGCCGATCACCTCACCGTCTTCCAGCGCACCGCGGCCTACGCGGTGCCGGCGCACAACGGGCCGCTCGACCCGGCGTGGGAGGCGACGGTGAAGGCCGACTACCCGGCCTTCCGCGAGCGCAACCGCACGATGCGCGGCGGCTTCGGCAGCGCGCTGCCGCCCGACCCGCGTTCGGCGCTGGCGGTGGGCGACGCCGAACGCGAGGCCGCCTTCGAGGCGCGCTGGCGCATCGGCGGCTTCGCCTTCCTCGGCGCCTTCTCCGACCTGCTGACCGACGCGCGCGCCAACGCGCTGGCGGCCGAGTTCGTGCGCAACAAGATCCGCAGCATCGTCCACGATCCCGACATCGCGGCGCGGCTGTGCCCGACGCACACCATCGGCTGCAAGCGGCTGTGCGTGGACAGCGGCTACTACGCCACCTTCAACCGCCCGAACGTCGCGCTGGTCGACGTCAGCCGCGGCGGCATCGAGCGTCTCACGCCCGACGGTCTGGTGGCGGGCGGCCGCGAACACGCCTTCGACACGCTGGTGCTGGCCACCGGCTTCGACGCGATGACCGGCACGTTGACGCGACTCGACCTGCGCGGCCGCGAAGGGCTGCCGATCCGCCACAAGTGGGAGGCCGGGCCGCTGAACTACCTCGGCCTGGCGATCGCCGGCTTTCCGAACCTGTTCAACATCGCCGGGCCGGGCAGCACCTCGGCCTTCACCAACGTGATTGTCTCGATCGAGCACCATGTCGACTGGATCGCCGACTGCGTGCTGCACCTGCGCGCGCACGGTCTTCGCGTGATCGAGGCCCAGCCGCGCGCCGAGGCGCGCTGGATGGCCGCGGTGCAGGCGGCGGCGCAGAAGTCGCTCTTCCTGAGCTGCAACTCCTGGTACCTGGGCGCCAACATCCCGGGCAAGCCGCGCATCTTCATGCCGATGGCCTGCGGCTTCCCGGCCTACGCCGAGCGCTGCGCCGCGGTGGCCGCGGCAGGCTACGAGGGGTTCGATCTGCGTTGAGGGGCTCGGCGCCGCGGCGCTCCCGACACCACCGCTGCGGCGCTCGGCACCGCGGCGCTCCCGACACCACCGCTGCGGCAGGGCGGCGGCGGTGCCTGCGTTCTCCGGCCCTATCGCGGGTGAGCCGACTTCTGCCCGTGGCCATCTCCTCGTCATCACCGCCGTGCCCCATCACCTTCTTCGCGACCGCGAACAAGGGCCTGCGCCCGCAGGCACCACCACCGCCCTGCGACTCACGCAGTTGGCTCGTCAGCAGCTGGCCCCGTGCCCCCTCGGGCACCCGCGCGTCTGCGTTCCTCTCGGGGCACCCCCGTCGGCGTCGCAGGGTGGTGATGGCATCCGCGGGCGCAGGCCCTTGTTCGCGGTGGCGAAGAAGGTGACGGACAAAGCCCGCGATGACGAGGAAACCGCGGCGGGCAGAAGCCGGCTCACCCGCGATGGGGCCGGAGAACGCGGGTGCCGTCGCCGCCCTGCCGCAGGGGCGCAGGAGTGCAGCGGCGCGGGAGCGCAGGGGCGCGGGAGCACAGGGGCGCAGGAGGCGCTGGTGCGCCGACCCCACGGACGGTCGAGGTGCACCACCACGAAGCGGGACCCGCCCGCAACCGTCATCACTCGGGCTTGAAGGCGACCTCGGTACGGAACAAGCGGTCGCCGCTGCCCTCGGGGAACCGCCACTGCAGCAGAGCCGTACGGGCGGCGCGCTCGAAGGGGCGGGTGCGCAACGACGCGTTGTCGAAGTCGACCCGCGTCACTTCGCCCTTCGGGTTGATGGCCAGGCGGGCCTGCAGCGTCACCGCTTCGCGACCTTCGGGCGGGAAGTCCGGCATCACGCGCGACAGCGGCTTGAGCGATGCCTGCTCGCCCGGCAACAGCGCAGGACGGGTCGGCGCCGTGGCCTGCGGAGCGGCCGCCGCAGGCCCCGCCGTCGGCGACTTGAAGCTCACCTCGGTGCGGTAGGAACGCTCGCCGCTGCCCTCGGGGAAGCGCCACCGCAGCAGCGCGCTGCGCGCGGCGCGCTCGAACAGCCGGTTGCGCCATGACTCGTTCTCGAAGTCGACACGGACGACATCCCCCTTCGCTCCGATGGCCAGCTTTGCCACCAGCAACACTTCGGGGCGGGTGTCGTCGCGCGCTTCGGATGGGTAGTCCGGCATTTCCCGTGTCAGCGGCCGCAGCGGAGGCGCCGCAGCGGGGGCGGCCGTCGCCGGCGCAACAGCCACCACGGCAGGCGGCGAAGGCGCTACCGCAGGCGGCGCAGGCGCCACCGCGGGCGGCGGTGCGGCGACGGGCGGTGCAGGTGCCGGGGCAGGCGGAACGGCCGGAGCCGGTGCCGGTACGACAACCGCCGGGGTGGGTGCGGGTGCCGGTGCCGGAGCGGCGACCGCCGGGGCGGGGCCTTCGGCCGGCCTGGCAACCGCGACCGCAGGCAGCGCGGGTGGACGCGTCTCGGCCCCACGCGCCGGGGCAGTGGCAACTGCAGGCGTGTCGCGAGAAGCAAGCGCCGGTGCCGGTGTCGGTGCCGCCGGGGAGGCAGCCGCCGTTCGCGTCGGCAGCGCCGGGCCTGCGGGTGCGGTCGGCAGCGGCGGGCGCTGTGCGGCCGGCGTCTGCGCGGCCGGCGCCGGAGTGGGGGGTGCCGCCGCCGGACCAGCAGCCGGCGCCGCTCCACCGGTTGGAGCCACAGGGGGATCGGCGGCAGACGTCGCCGGCTCAGGCGCCGATGCCGACGGTGGCGCCGTTGCCAACGCCACGGCACCCGATGCCGCCGGGGCGACCCCGGCGCCCGCCGGCCCGGCCTCCGGCGCCGGCCGCGGCAGGAACAGGTAGAGCAAACCCACGGTGCCGAGCAAGCCGGCGCCCACCGCGACCTTCGTCGCGCTGCGCATCCCCGCTGGCGCCCTTGCTGGCGGCGGCACCTGCGCCGGAGGCACCGGCGCGGCCACCGCGCGCGCCGGTGCGGCCGGTGCCGGGGGGGCCGGTCTCGCAGGGGCGGTCGCCGGCGCGACCGGTGCAGGCCGCACGGCCTCGGGTTCGACCGCAGGCGACACGACCGGCGCCCTCGGGGCCGGCGCCGTCACTACATCGGGCTTCGACGCGCCCGGTGCGGGCGCCATCACCGCGGGCTGAATCGGTTCGGGCCGCGGGACAGGCTCCGCGATGCCGGCCGTCGGCGGAGTGGGCGGCGCCGCAGCATCGGGCCGCGCTGCAGGCTGCGCCACCGGCTCGGCCGTGGCGCGCAGAACCGGTGCATCGACTTCCAGCGAGACTGGCCGCAGGGTAGCCGGCTCGGGTGGACTTGGCGCACGCTGTGCGGGCGGCGGCGGCGCCGCTGCACCCATCGCTGCCTGCCCAGGATCGGGTTCGTCCGGAACCGGCGCGATCGGTGCCGTCGGGGCCGAGGACGGCACCCAGGTGGCTTCGCCGGCCAACGGCCTGTCAGTTGCCGGCGGCGGCGTCGGCTCGGGCGCCCCGGCCGGCGGCCCGGCATCGGGCATCGACGCGACCGTTGCAGGTGTGATCGCGGCCCGCGGAACGGGCTCCGGCAGCCTCTCGGGCATCGCCGGGCTGGGCGCCGGCGGGACGTGCGCCGGGGCATCTGGCCGCGCCGCAGGCTGCACCACCGGCTCGAGCGTGATCGGGGCGACCGCTGCGACAACCTCCACCGGCGCCGGTGCGAGGGGCTCCACCGCGACCGGCTCCAGCGCGACTGGCTCCAGTGCGACCGGCACCGGTGGAACAGGCACCGGTGGAACGGGCGGCGGTGGAACGGGCGGCGCTGGAGCGGCGGGCGTCGGAGCAACCGGTGGCACCGCCGCGTCCGGGGCTGCTGCCGCCGCCGGAGCCGGCGGTGCCGTCGCGACCGATGCCACCGGCACCACCGGCGCTTCGGGTCCAACCGGCACCCCAGCAGGCGCCGGGGGCGCCACCGGTGCCGGCGGGATGCCGGCCGGCGAGATGGGTGCCGCGGCGCCGGCTTGACTGACGATCACCGTGGCGTCGTCGTCGCGCGGCGCCGTGGGTGGCACCTGCGGTCGCGGCGGGGCGGCGGCCTCCTGGCCCGCGCCCTTCGCGGTGGCAAGGCCCTTCAGCACCAGCAGCGCCGCGTCCTGAAGCAGCTGCGCGGTGGCGGGAGCGCCCGGCCGCGCCCCCAGCTCACCCAGTGCCGCCTGTCCGTCGAGGCGGCTGAGCAGCCAGTGCTGTGCGCGTGTCAGTCCGGCGCGGCGGTCGCGCACCTCATGCTGGCCTGCCGGCGTGGGCGCCAGCACGCGGCGAAGCCAGTCCTCGGGCGCGGGGGGAAGCGTTGCCATGGGTCGAACAGGCTGATCGCAGGCAGGCGGTGCGGCCATCCGGGCCACGGGAACATCGAGGCTAACCCATCGCCGCGGCGTCGTCAGGTGGCGGGTTCCCGAGGTTGACGGCGGCTGAGCCCCCGCGGCGGCGCTGCCACGCGCCGCGGGTTGCAGTGGACGAGGTCAGGAGTCGTCGAGCAGCGTGTCGGGGTCGGACTCCCGGCCCTCGGTGCACAGGCGCTCGAAGTCGGACGCGCTCATCACGGCGGCGACGGCCTTCGCGATCGCATCCACCTCGGCCTGCTTGCGCGCCGGCAGCTTCGAGCCGAGCCGCTCGCGCAGCGCCGCGGCGCAGCCGAGCAGCCGCGCGCTGTGCGATGGGTCGCTGGTGCGGTTCAGCTCGGCGAAGGTCACCATCGACAGCGCAAGATCGACCGGGTTCTCCGACGCTCGCCGCAGCGCCAGGCTTCGACGCGCCAGACGAGCTGCCTCGTCGTCGATGCCCTCGCGCTGAAGCACGATGGCCAGCTGGTCCAGCATCTGGGTGACCATCAGCCGGTCGTCGAGGCCGCGCAAGTCCTCGAGCCCGCGCTGCAGCGATTCGCGGGCGCCGGCGAGGTCGCCGCCGGCGAGCTTGCAGCGCCCCAGCTGCCACAGCGTGTAGGCCGCGCCCCAGTGGTCGCCCATCGCCTGGTGGATTCGCACGCAGGCGTCGAAGTAACCCTGGGCCTGGCCCGGGTTGCCGAGCTCGAACTCGACCAGCGCCAGGTTGCGCAAGGCCTCGGCCTCGTCGCGCGGCCGGCCGATCTCGCGCTGCACCTGCAGCGCCTGGCGCAGGTGGTCCTTGGCCTCGGCGTACAAGCGCTGCTCGCCCGCCGCCGCGGCGAGGTTGTTGAGCGCTGCCGCCTCGGCGCGGCGGTTGCCGGTCTTGCGCGCCGACTCGATCGAGCCCAGGTAGTGCGCCGTCGCCCGCGCGAGGTCGCCCTCGTGGAAGGCGACATTGCCCAGGCTGCGAAGCAGCTCGCACTCGAGGTTGTCGTCGCCGAGCGAGCGGGCCAGCTCGAGCCCGCGCTCGAACCACTGCCGCGACGCAGCGCGCCGCTGCAGGTACAGCTCGAGCGCGCCGCCGCGGTACAGCAGCAGCGCCAGCGCGCCCGTCGGCGGCGGCTGCAGCGCCAGCAGCTTCTCGATGCGTGCGACGCCGTCGGACACCACGCCCAGCGCGAGCCAGTACGTCGCCAGCGCCGAGGCGAGCGGCAGCGCGGCGTCGAAGTCGCGCTGCGCGGTCAGCGCGTCGAGCGCCGCCCTTGCGTTGTCTGCGTCGCGCGTGAGAGCGGTCATCGCCTCGGCATGGGCGGGGCCGTTGAGGCGCCCACTGTGCTGCTGCACAAGCCGGGCGTAGTAGGTGGTGTGCCGGCGCTGCAGCGCGGACTGCTGCTCGCCCTGCCCGAGCTGCTCGGCGGCGTACTGGCGCATCGTCTGCAGCAGCCGGTAGCGCATCTCGCCGCCGGACTCGCCGGCGACGACGAGTGAACGGTCGACGAGTTCGGACAGATCGTCGAGCACGTAGATGCCGTCGGCCTCGTCGTCGGGCAGCACGGCCTCGGCCGCCTCGAGGTCGAAGCCGCCGCTGAAGACCGCCAGGCGCTGGAAGAGCTGGCGGTGACGTGCTTCGAGCAGGTCATAGCTCCAGTCGATCAGCGCACGCAGCGTCTGCTGGCGCGGCAGCTGCGAGCGCTGGCCACCGGTGAGCAGCTTGAAGGCATCACCCAGCCGCGAGGCGATCTGCGCCGGCGACAGCACCTTGATTCGCGCCGCGGCGAGCTCGATCGCCAGCGGGATGCCGTCGAGCCGGCGGCAGACCTCGGCCACGGCGTCGGCGTTGCTGTCGTCGACCGCGAAGTCGGCGCGCACCGCACGTGCCCGCGCGACGAAGAGCTGGCCGGCCTCGCTGGCCATCAGCGCGTCGGGCCGATGGTCGCCCTCGGGCAGCGCCAGCGGGGGCACGCCGAGCACGGTCTCGCCGGGCACGCCCAGGGCCTGCCGGCTGGTGGCCAGCAGGTGCAGGCGCGGCGCGGCGGCCAGCAGCTGCGCCGCGGTGGCGGCGGCGCTGTCGACCACCTGCTCGCAGTTGTCCAGCACGACGAAGGCCTGGCGGGTGCGCAGGTGCTCGACGAGGCTGGCTGCAAGGGCACGGCCCGGCGCCTCGGGGACGCCGAGCGCAGCCGCCATCGCGGGGGCGATCTCGTCGCCGGCAGGTACCGTGGCCAGGTCGACGAACCAGGCACCGTCGGGGTAGTCGGGCGCCAGCTCGCGAGCGAGCTGCAGCGAGAGGCGCGTCTTGCCCGTGCCGCCGGGCCCGGTGAGCGTGAGCAGCCGCGACTGGCCGAGCAGCTCGAGCGCACGCGCACTGAGTTCCTCGCGGCCGACGAACGAGTTGGCCTCTTCGGGCAGGTTGCCGGCGGGCGCCGCGGCAGCAGCCCCGCGTCCCGATTGCACCAGCGAGGGCGTGGGCGCGCCGACCGCCCGCAGCCGCTGGAGGTCGATACCCGCCCCTCCGGCGCCGCCCTGCATGCCGAGCACGGCGCGCAGTTCGTTGAGCATCGCCAGCGTATCGGGGAAGCGGTCTTCGGGCTGCTTGGCTGCGCCCCGCATCACGATGTGGACGACATCCTCGGGCACGTCGGGAACCCGGTCGCGCACATCGGGCATCGGCTCCATGATGTGCTTGTGGAGCACGCCGGCCATGTAGGGCGCCTCGAACGGCGGGCGGCCGCAGAGCAGGAAGAACAGCGTGCACGCCAGCGCATACTGGTCGGAGGCGGCGCTGGCCTCGCCGCCGCTGCACTGCTCGGGCGACATGTAGCTCGGCGTGCCGATCAGGCTGCCGGCGATGGTCAGCTCCGATTCGGCGCCCTGGAAGCGTGCGAGGCCGAAGTCGACCACCTTCACCGTGCCGTCGGGGGTCTGCATCAGGTTCGAGGGCTTGATGTCGCGGTGCACGAGGCCCAGCGCATGCGCGGCGGCGAGCCCGGCCGCAGCGTCGCAGGTGGCCGCCACCGCCTCCGCCCAGGGCAGCGGCCCGTGGGTGGCGACACGGCGGGCGAGGTCGACGCCTTCGAGCCACTCCATCGCGATGAAAGGCACCCCCCCTTGCCGGCCCACCTGGTAGATGACGGCCACGTTGGGGTGCGTCAGCTGGGCCGCGGTGCGTGCCTCGCGCAGGAAACGCTCGCCGAGCATCGCATCGTCGGGCTCGCCCTCGGGGAGCTTCAACAGCTTGATCGCCACGCGCCGGTCGAGGTCGGTGTCGCGGGCCTCGTAGACCATGCCCATCGCACCCGCGCCGACCTGGCGGACGATCGCATACTGCGCAAGGCGTCGACCGCTGACGTTGACGGTGGCATCCGGGTCGTCCATGCGGGCACTATAGCCAGCGGAAGCACTGGCCATGCGATGCCCTGCCAGCGGGGCGATGCCCAGCCCGCGGCGACGCGGGCCACGCGATGCCGCCGCCGGTGCCTCGCCCCCCGCAGGCGGCTCGCCGGGAGCGATGCACCGGCACCTCTGCTGCGGCAGGGCGGCGGCGGTGCCCGCGTTCTCCGGCCCCATCGCGGGTGAGCCGACTTCTGCCCGTGGCCATCTCCTCGTCATCACCGCCGTGCCCCATCACCTTCTTCGCGACCGCGAACAAGGGCCTGCGCCCGCAGGCACCACCACCGCCCTGCGACTCACGCAGTTGGCTCGTCAGCAGCTGGCCCCGTGCCCCCTCGTGCACCCGCGCGTCTGCGTTCCTCTCGGGGCACCCCCGTCGGCGTCGCAGGGTGGTGATGGCATCCGCGGGCGCAGGCCCTTGTTCGCGGTCGCGAAGAAGGTGGCGGACAAAGCCCGCGATGACGAGGAAACCGCAGCGGGCAGAAGCCGGCTCACCCGCGATGGGGCCGGAGAACGCGGGTGCCGTCGCCGCCCTGCCGCAGGGGCAGTGAAGTGCCCGCCATCACCGCAGCGACGGCGCCCCCACCGCAGCGGCAGGCCGCCGCGCCCGGCGTCAACCGTCCTGCAAGGGCGGATCCGCACCCCCGCGCGCCGCCGGCAGCGGCCGGTCGACAAACGCGAAGACCGCGCTCGATCGCAGCACATGCCTCTCGCCGACGCGCAGATCGCAGTTCGCGTAGGCCAGGTTCCTGCCCATGCGGGTGACGGTGACATGCGCCTCGAGCCATTCGCCGACGCGGGCGCCGGAGAGGAAATCGGCGGTCAGCGACACCGTCACCTGCGCCTGGCGGCGGCCGCGCGCCATCGCGATGTTGATGCCGAGCGCACCGTCGGCGACAGTGGTCAGCATGCCGCCATGCGTCACGCCCTGGACGTTGAGGTGGTGCGGCGCGATGCGCAGCGCGACGACGCCGCCGCGGCCGTCGGCATGCGGCCGGATGTAGATCGCGCCGAGGGCGCGGAAGTACGGGCCGCCGTGGTGCAGCGGCCGGTAGCCCTCGGGGATGGTGTCGCTGGCTGTCTCGGGGGCGGCAGCGGAGGCCGCGGCGGGCGGGGCAGACTCGGGCATGTCCAGGATTTACAGCGGCGCGGCGCGAAGTTAGCATCATACCGTCGTTTCGAAACATGGTTCTGCATTGCAGAACCGACCAACAGACCCGCAGTTCGAAAGGGCCGGCGCTCGCCGGCCGCAGCCACCACCCCCGCAAGGAGCCGCCTGCCATGAGCAGCACCGCCTACGACGTTCGCGGCCAGACCGCCGTGATCTCGCTCGACCACCCGCCGATCAACGGCCTCGGTGCCGCGTTGCGGCAGGGCCTGATGGCGGCGCTCGACCGCGCGCTCGCCGACCCCGCCGTCAAGGGCATCGTCGTCACCGGCACCGCGCGCGCCTTCTCGGGCGGCGCCGACGTCAAGGAGTTCGGCACCGCCAACGCCTCGCGCGAGCCGCGGCTGCCGGCATTGATCGCCGCCTTCGAGAACGCCGACAAGCCGGTGGTTGCGGCGATCGCCGGCGTCTGCATGGGCGGCGGGCTCGAGCTCGCGCTCGGTGCGCATTACCGCGTCGCGAAGGCCGACGCGCAGATCGCGCTGCCCGAGGTCAAGCTCGGGCTGCTTCCCGGTGCCGGCGGCACGCAGCGGCTGCCGCGCGTGATCGGCCTGGAGGCGGCGCTGAACATGATCGTCTCCGGCGCGACGCTGCCGGCGGCCAAGCTGAAAGGCACCGCGCTCTTCGACGAGGTGACCGAGGGCGACCCGGTGGACAGCGCCGTCGCGCTGGCCGAGAAGGTGGTGGCCGAGAAGCTGCCGCTGAAGCGCGTTCGCGACCTGAAGGTGAAGGACCCGCTCGCCGAGCCCTTCCTGCAGTTCGCGCGCAACACCGTGGCGGCGACGTCGAAGAACTTCCCGGCGCCGCTGAAGTGCCTGGAGGCGGTGGCCAACTCGGTCAGCAAGCCTTTCGACGAAGGCCTGCGGCTCGAGCGCGAAGGCTTCATGGCGCTGATGGCCACGCCCGAGTCGCGCGCGCTGCGCCACATCTTCGGCGCCGAGCGCGCGGCGACCAAGATCGCCGACGTGCCCGAGGACACGCCGCTGCGCAACATCGGCAAGGTCGGGATCATCGGCGCCGGCACGATGGGTGGCGGCATCGCGATGAACTTCGCCAACGCCGGCATCCCGGTGGCGCTGCTCGAGATGAAGCAGGAGGCGCTCGACAAGGGCCTGGCCACCATCCGCCGCAACTACGAGAACACCGCGAAGAAGGGCCGGCTGACGATGGAGCAGGTGGAGCAGCGGATGGCGCTGATCACGCCGACGCTCGGCTACGACGCGATGAAGGACGCCGACCTCGTGATCGAGGCGGTGTTCGAGAACATGGACGTCAAGCAGCAGGTCTTCAAGACGCTCGACGAGGTGTGCAAGCCGGGCGCGATCCTGGCCTCGAACACCAGCGCGCTGAACCTGAACACGATCGCCGGCTTCACGAAGCGGCCGCAGGACGTGATCGGGCTGCACTTCTTCAGCCCCGCCAACGTGATGCGGCTGCTGGAGGTGGTGCGCGGCGACAAGACCGCCAAGGACGTGCTCGCCACCTGCATGAACGTGGCGCGCAAGATCAAGAAGGTGGCGGTGGTGTCGGGCGTGTGCGACGGCTTCATCGGCAACCGCATGCTCGCCAAGTACGGTGCCGCGGCGAATGCGCTGCTGATGCAGGGCGCGCTGCCGCAGCAGGTGGACAAGGCGCTCGAGAAGTTCGGCTTCGCGATGGGGCCGTTTCGCGTCGGCGACCTGGCCGGGCTCGATATCGGCTGGGCCGGCCGCAAGCGCCGCCAGGCCGAGAACCCGGCCGCCTACCAGCGCGTGGTGGCCGACGCGATCTGCGAGCAGGGCCGCTACGGCCAGAAAACCGGCGCCGGCTGGTACCGCTACGAACCGGGCGCGCGCGACCCCATTCCCGACCCGGTGGTGACGCAGATCATCGAGGACTTCCGCAAGGAAAAGGGCATCACGCCGCGCAAGGTCAGCGACGAAGAGGTCGTCGAGCGTTGCATCTTCGCGCTCGTCAACGAGGGAGCCCGCATCCTGGCCGAGAAGATCGCCGCGCGCGCCTCGGACATCGACGTCGTCTACCTCAATGGCTACGGCTTCCCGCAGCACCGCGGCGGGCCGATGCTCTACGCCGACCTCGTCGGGCTGCCCAACGTCGTTCGCTCGCTGCGCCGCTTTGCCGCCGAGCCCGGCGCCGACGCGTCGTGGCAGCCGGCGCCGCTGCTGGTGCAGCTGGCCGAAGAAGGCAAGACATTCAACTGAACAAGCTTCCCGAGGAACCGTCATGACCGACGCAGTCATCGTCTCCACCGCGCGCACCGGCCTCGCCAAGAGCTGGAAGGGCGCCTTCAACATGACCTACGGCGCCACGCTGGCGGCGCATTCGATCGAGCACGCCGTCAAGCGCGCCGGGGTCGACCCGGCCGAGGTCGAGGACGTGATCCTCGGCGGCAGCCTCACCGAGGGCACCACCGGCGGCAACGTCGCGCGCGTCGCCGCGCTGCGCGCGGGGCTGCCCATCACCACCGCCGGCGTCAGCATCAACCGCTTCTGCTCGTCGGGGCTGCAGGCGATCGCGATGGCGGCGCAGCGCATCATCGTCGACCGCGTGCCGGTGATGGTGGCCGGCGGCGTCGAGAGCATCTCCTGCGTGCAGAACGAGACCAACCGCCACATGCGCGTGGACCCGGCGATGCTGGAGATCAAGCCCGAGATCTACTGGAGCATGCTGCAGACCGCCGAGCAGGTGGCCAAGCGCTACCACATCAGCAAGCTCGCGCAGGACGAGTACGGCGTGCGCAGCCAGCAGCGCGCCGCGGCGGCGCAGGCGGCGGGCAGGTTCAACGACGAGATCGTGCCGATGACCACCGTGATGGGCGTGGTCGACAAGGCCAGCGGCCGCATCACGCGCAAGGAGGTGACGATCGCCGCCGACGAAGGCATCCGCGCCGACACCACGCTCGAAGGCGTCAGCAAGATCCGCTCGGCGCTGCCCGGCGGCGTCATCACCGCCGGCAACGCGAGCCAGTTCTCCGACGGCTCGTCGGTGTGCCTGCTGATGGACGGCAAGCTGGCCGAGAAGCGCGGGCTCCAGCCGCTCGGCATCTTCCGCGGCTTTGCGGTCGCCGGCTGCGAGCCCGACGAGATGGGCATCGGCCCGGTGTATGCCATTCCCAGGCTGCTCGAGCGCACCGGCGTCAAGATGAGCGACATCGGCCTGTGGGAGCTGAACGAGGCCTTCGCCTGCCAGGTGCTCTACATCCGCGACAAGCTCGGCATCCCCGACGAGCTGCTCAACGTCAACGGCGGCGCGATCGCCGTCGGCCACCCCTACGGCGTCTCGGGTTCGCGGCTGACCGGCCACGCGCTGATCGAAGGCAAGCGCCGCGGCGCGAAGTACGTCGTCGTCACGATGTGCATCGGCGGCGGGCAGGGGGCGGCCGGGCTCTTCGAGGTGGCGTGATGACCCACACCCGAAGCGCCTTCGGCGCCTCCCCCTCGAGGGGGCGACGCCGGTGGACCGGCGGAGCCGGATCCACGGCGTCCGCCGGGTACCGCACTGGCAGGTGGCCGGGTTAGTCTCCGGGCATGAGCTACGAGCAGTTTGTCGGCACGCGCCCCGTCGCGCCGCAGCACGCCTTCGACGACGGCGCGCTCGCAAGGTACCTGCACGGGCGGCTGCCCGGCTTCGACGGCACGCTGAAGGTCGAGCAGTTCAAGGGCGGGCAGAGCAACCCCACCTTCCTGCTCACCGCCAGCTCCGGGCGTTATGTGCTTCGCCGCAAGCCGCCGGGCAACCTGCTGCCTTCGGCACACGCGGTCGACCGCGAGTTCCGGGTCATCAGCGCCTTGCACGGCACCGAGGTGCCGGTGGCCCGGGCCCATGTGCTGTGCGAGGACCCGGGCGTCATCGGCACGATGTTCTACGTGATGGACTACGTCGAAGGCCGCGTGCTGTGGGACCCGCGCCTGCCCGAGATGACGCGCGAGCAGCGCGGCGCGCACTACGACGAGCTCGGCCGCGTGATCGCCGCGCTGCACCAGGTGGACTACGCCGCGGTGGGCCTGGCCGACTACGGCAAGCCCGGCCAGTACATCGAGCGCCAGGTGGCGCGCTGGACCAAGCAGTACCGCGCCGCCGAGACCGAACGCATCGACGCCGTCGAAGGGCTGATCGAATGGCTGCCGGCGCACATACCGCCCGGCGACGAGACCGCCATCGTGCACGGCGACTACCGCTTCGACAACGTCATCTTCCACCCGAGCGAACCGCGCATCCTGGCCGTGCTCGACTGGGAGCTGTCGACGCTCGGCCACCCGCTGGTCGACTTTGCCTACCACTGCATGACCTGGCACATGTCGTCGGCCGAAGGTTCGCGCGGGCTCGCCGGTGCCGACCTCGCCGCGCTCGGCATCCCGACCGAGGCCGAATACCTGCAGGCCTACCTGCGCCGCACCGGCCGCAGCGAGCCGGTGGGCGCGGCCGACTGGCGCTACTACATGGTCTTCAACATGTTCCGGCTGGTCGGCATCCTGCAGGGCATCATGGCGCGGGCGCTGCAGGGCAATGCCAGCAACGCGCGCGCGCTCGAGGCCGGCAAGCGCGCACGGCCGCTCGCCGAGCAGGCCTGGGCATTGGTGCAGCAAGGCTGAAGGGGCAGTCAGGCATGGAAGTCAAAGGCAAGGTCGTCGTCGTCACCGGCGGCGCTTCGGGCATCGGCGCGGCGCTGGTGCGGCGCTTCGCGCAGGAGGGTGCGGCCGGCATCGTCGCTGCCGACCTCGACCTCGCGGCGGCCGAGGTGGTGGCCGCCGAGGCCGGCGCAACGGCACCCGCGCTGGCGCTGCGAACCGATGTCGCCAGCGAAGCCGACGTCCAGGCGCTGATCGACCGCGCCACCGAACGTTTCGGCCGCGTCGACGTGCTGTGCTCCAACGCCGGCATCATCGGTGGCACGCGGCTCGGGCTCGAAGCCAGCAACGCCGACTGGCAGCGCACCTGGGACATCAACCTGATGGCGCATGTCTACGGCGCGCGCGCGGTGCTGCCGCAGATGCTCTCGCGTGGCGAGGGTTATCTCGTCAACACCGCGTCGGCCGCCGGGCTGCTGGCGCACCCCGATTCGGCGGTCTACTCGGTGACCAAACACGCGGCGGTGTCGTTTGCCGAGTGGCTGGCCATCAACTACGGCGAGCGCGGCATCCGCGTCTCGTGCCTGTGCCCGCAAGGTGTTCGCACGCCGATGCTGATGGGCAAGGACGGCGGCCGCCAGAGCTTTCTGCTCGAAGGCTCGGTCAGCGCCGAGCAGGTGGCCGGGGATGTCGTGCAGGCGATGCGCGACGAGCGCTTCCTGATCCTGCCCCACCCCGAGGTGCAGGACTACCTGCGCCGCAAGGCGGCCGATGTCGACCGCTGGCTGCTCGGCATGCGGCGGCTGAAGGCCAAGGCCGAGGCCGCGCGCGGCGGCTGACCCGCACCCCCGCCGGGCCGCCCGGTCCGCGCGACCGTCGGCCTGCCACCGTCAGCCGGCCACCGTCGGCCCCTCACCGTCAGCCCGCCACCGCTTCCGCGCCCCGGGGCGGCGCTGTCTCGTGGCCGCCGGCCGCGCCCTGCCGCGCACGCACGTAGGCCGCGAACTCCGCCGCCGGCAACGGCCGCGCCCAGTGGTAGCCCTGCCCGAGCGGGCAGCCCATCGCAGCCAGCCGTTCGAGCGTCGCGGCGTCCTCGATGCCTTCGGCGATCGTCGACAGCCCGAGGCTCTGCGCCACCTGCACGATCGCACGAACGATCGCCTCGTCCTGCGGGTCGCTGGTGATGTCGGCGACGAACGAGCGGTCGATCTTCAGCCGCTGCACGCGCAGCCGCTTCAGGTAGGCCATGTTCGAGTAGCCGGTGCCGAAGTCGTCGATCGACAGCGTGACGCCGATGCGGCGCAGCCGCTCCATCGTCGCGTCGAGCGATGGCGAGTCGTCGAGCAGCAGCGACTCGGTGAGCTCCAGTTCGAGCCGGCCGGGAGCGAGGCCCGATTCGTCGAGCGCGGCGGCGACCACGCGGTCGACGTCGCCGCGGCGGAACTGCACCGGCGAGACGTTGACGGCGATCCAGAAGTCGCCCAGCCGCTCGCGGCTCCACGTCGCGGCCTGCCGGCAGGCCTCGCGCAGCACCCAATCGCCGATCGGCACGATCAGCCCGCAGTGTTCGGCCACCGGGATGAAACGCGCCGGGGGCACCAGGCCCAGCTCGGGGTGGCGCCAGCGGATCAGCGCCTCGGCCCCGACGATGCGGCCGCTGCCGAGCGCGACCTGCGGCTGGTAGTGCAGCTCGAACTCGCCGCGCGCCAGCGCGGTGTGCATCGCGGCGGCCAGCCGCACATGCTCGATGATGTGCGCGTCCATCGCGGCGTCGAAGAACCGCCAGGCGCCGCGGCCGGCGTCCTTGGCGCGGTACATCGCGGTGTCGGCACGGCGGATCAGCGTGTCGAAGTCGCCGCCGTCGCGCGGGAAGAGCGCGATGCCGACCGAGGCGCCGACGGTGACGTCGACGCCGCCGACGACAAAGGGCTCGCGCAGCCGGTCCAGCACCTTCTGCGCCACCAGCGCGGCGTCCTCCTCGTCGCTGAGCTCGGGCAGCAGCAGCAGGAACTCGTCGCCGCCGGTGCGGGCGACGGTGTCGGACTCGCGCACCAGCGTCGCCAGCCGCTGGCCCACCTGCTGCAGCAGTTCGTCGCCGGCACGCTGGCCGAGCGCGTCGTTGACCGATTTGAAGCGGTCGAGGTCGAGGTACAGCAGCCCGAGCAGGCCGGGCCGCCGTGCCGCCAGCGACGCGAAGCGCGAGAAGCGGTCGCGCGCCAGCGTGCGGTTGGGCAGCGCGGTCAGTGCATCGTGGCCGGCAATGTGCTCGGCGCGCGACTCCGACTCGCGCACACGCGCGTTCTCGCGCTTCAGGTGTGCCAGCGCCTGCAGCAGGTCGCTGGCCATCAGCCAGATGCCGAAGGCGCTCACCGAAAGGATGCACGCGGCGTCGACGAGAGTGCCGAGTCCCGCCGGCGGCACCGGCGACTGCACGCGCCAGCCCTGCAGGGTGGCCAGCCACACCGCGGCCAGCGAGAACAGCGACACCAGCCAGATCGTCGCCAGCAGCCGCCCTTGGCCCAGCAGCGCGGCGAACAGCAGCACCGTCGGGTAGGCCATGATCGCCGGGTCGCGCAGGCCGGAGTTGCGCCACACCAGCGCACCGACCACGCCGGCCAGGCTGAACATCAGCAGCCAGGCCGCAAGCTCCGTACGCCGCGTGCCGGCGAGCATCCAGGTCAGCGACAGCATCACCGCCGCCACCGCGAACGGCGGCAGGTCGGGCGCGCGGCCCGTGGCCAGGCTGCCGATCAGGCTTGCCGCCATGGCCAGCAGCGCCGCGAGCGCGACCTGGCGCACGCGGCGGGCACGCCGGTCGGCGTCGGCATCGCGGGGAGACGGCAGGCTCGGTTCGGTCATTTCTTCGGCACGAGGCCGGCGCACCGCTCGCGCGGGCGTACCGGCCGTTCGGGACTTGTCCTCTCGCGTCACGGCGCGTCGTTGGCTGGCGCGGTCTGCACCCGCCCGCGCGGGCTCGGGCCAAGCGGACGGGGCACTGTAGCGAACGGGCTTGACGGGCGGTCCCGGGAAATGAAGGCGGGATCGGCCCCTGTCGGATCCCCGACGGCTCTCGGCACGGCCACGGTGTCTCCTGGGCGACACGCTGCGCTGCGGGACCGACCGGGACGGCTGACAGAATCGCGCCCTCCCCCGCTGCCCTCCATGCCGATGACCACGAAGGTGCTTCTCGACACCGACCCCGGCGTCGACGACGCGATGGCGCTGCTGTTCCTGCACCGCCACCCGGCGGTGCGTCTGCTCGGCATCACCACCGTGTTCGGCAACGCCGAGGTGCCGACGACGACTCGCAACGCGCTGCACCTGGTCGAGCGCTTCGGCATCGCCGCGCCGGTGGCGCGCGGCGCCGCGCTGCCGCTGGTGCGCCCGCCGCGCGGCGCCGCGGTTGAGGTGCACGGCGACGACGGCCTCGGCAACCTCGCCGGCGAGCCGACCACCACGCTCACGCCCGAGGCGCGACCGGCGCACCGCTTCATCGCCGACACGCTGCGCGCCCACCCGGGCGAGGTGACGCTGATCGCCGTCGGCCCGCTGACCAACCTCGCGCTCGCGCTGGCCGAGGAGCCGGCGATCACCGGCCTCGTGCGCGAGGTGGTGGTGATGGGCGGGGCCTTCGGCATCGGCGGCCAGGGCGGCAACGTCAGCCCGGTGGCCGAGGCCAACATCCTCGCCGACCCGCATGCCGCCGACGCGGTGTTCACCGCGCCGTGGCCGGTGACGATCGTCGGGCTCGACGTCACGCACCGCGTGCTGATGGACCACGCCGCGTTCGAGCGGCTGCGCGCCGAAGGTGGCGCCGAGGGCGCCTTCGTCTGGGAATGCTCGCGCCACTATGTCGGCTTCTACGGCCGCGCGGTCGGCGTTCAGGGCTGCTACGTGCACGACTCGAGCGCGGCCGCGTACGTGGTGGCGCCGGAGCTGTTCGGCCGGCGCGCCGGGCCGGTGCGCGTCGTCACCGAAGGCATCGCCGCCGGCCAGACCATCCAGTGCGAGGCCGGGCGGCGCTACTTCCACGGCCAGGCCTGGGAGGGCCTGCCCGAGCAGCAGGTGTGCGAGCGCGTCGACGGCGACGCGGTGCTCGAGCTCTACCTGCGCACGATGAAACGCTGATCGAAGCGCCCCGTCACCCGGCCGCGAGTTCGAGGATCTCGATCACGTCGGCCTCGCCGGTGATCGGCCGCGGGTTGCGCTGCACCGGCTCGTAGGCCAGCGACCGGCGGGCGATCTCGGCGAAATGCTCGCGGCCGATGCCCAGCTCCCGCAGCGTGCCGGGCAGCGCGAGCGCGCGAACGAGGTCGTGCACCACCGCGGCCAGCGGTTCGCCGGCGCGGCCGAGCAAGGCCGCCAGCACCGCCTGCCGCTCGCCGTTCGCCGGCGCGTTCCACGCCAGCACCGCCGGCAGCATCACGCACGAGGTGTGGCCATGCGCGACGTCGAAGGTGGCGCCGAGCGCGTAGCCGATGCCATGGCTGGCGCCGGTGCCGGCACCGCTGATCGAACCCAGGATCGCCTGCCACATGCCGAGCTGAGCGTCGCGCCGCGGCGCCAGGTCCGCCGGGTCGCTCCGGATCGCCGGCAGCGCACGGCCGAGCAGCGCCAGGCCGGCGAGCGCGTGGATCTCGCCCGGCGCGTGCATGCGCGGCGAGCAGTAGCTCTCGACCGCATGGTCCACCGCACGCAGCCCGGTGGCCAGCAGCAGCGGCAAAGGCGTGTCGAGCGTCGCCGTGGGGTCGAGCACCGCGACCCGCGGCGTGAACAGCGGGTGCCGAAACGACTGCTTGGTGCCGCGGTCGCTGACGCCGGCACCGGGCGTGAAGTCGGCCGCCGACAAGGTGGTCGAGACCGAGACCAGCCGCAGCGCCGAAGTGCCGGGCTCGATGCGGCGCGCCGCCGGTGCGGCGGGAAGGAAGGCGTCGAGCGCCGGCGCGTCGTGAATGCCGTGCCAGAGGCACAGCAGCATCGCCTTCGTGGCGTCGATCACCGAGCCGCCGCCCACCGCCACCAGCAGGTCGGCGCCGGCGTCGCGCGCAGCGCGCGCCGCAGCCACCACATCCTCGCGCGGGCTGTGCGCACGCATGCCGGCGAAGCGGCCGGCGAACCGCGAGCCGAGTGCACGCTCGACGGCGGCCAGCGGTCCCTGCCCTGCCGCCGCCAGCCGTGCCAGCGACGCGCCCGACGTGACGAAGACCCGCGCCGCCGCGCTGCGCTCGGCTTCGGCGACCACCGCGTCGGCCGCCGGCACGCCGAACACCACCCGCTCCTGCGCGCTCTGCAGATAGACGCCGCTGCGCGCGGTGGCCAGCGACAGCGTGACCGCGGGCATGTTCATCGCGCCCCCGCCGAGCGCCGCCGTGCGCGCGCCGGCGCCGGTGCCGCCGGTTCGGCCGCAGCGCCGCCGAAGACCTGCTTGTTCCGCGCGAAGGCCTCGAAGAGCGACATCGTCCGCGCGGCGGCGGGCACGTGGGCAGGCATGGGGGTTCTCGCGGCGCCGCGGGCGGCGTACCAGTATCTCAGCGATTCCGCAGCAGGCTCCGAAGCCTCGGCCTCTGGCCCGCTGCGCCGCGCGGCCGACATCGAGCCGCGGCCTGTTCGCGGCGACACGCCGGCTCCAGCCCTGCCGTACGATGCACCGCCGCCGAGATGATCCTCACCCAGCTGCCCGACCTGCCGCCGCGCCCCGAGACCGCGGCCAACGCCGAATTTCGGCGCCGCTTCTACGCGCGCTGGGGACGCGAGAACGCCATCGTCTGCGGCGCCGGCAAGCGCGCCGAGTACGCGGTGCTGCCGCAGGCGCTGTCGGTCAAGCGCGTGCGCGGTGGCCGCGAGCGCTATTTCGTCGGGCCGCGCACGGTGGTCGTCGACGACGACAACTGGCTGGTGCTGAACGAAGGTCGGGCCTACGGCAGCCTGCTGTCGAGCGGCTGGGGCAGCCCGCCTGCACCCGATCCGCCGCCGGCAGCGGGGCGGCCGCCGCCGGCGACCTCGTTCGCGGTCTTCTTTCGCCCCGGCCTGCACCGCGAGGTGGCCGCCGAGCGCCGCCGCGGCATCGCGGCCGCGCTCGATGGTCCGCCGCCGGCTCGGCCCGATACCGGCTTCGGCGAGCACCTGCGCCCGCACGGCGGCATGGTCAGCGCGCGGCTGCAGCACCTGGAACAGGCGGTGGCGGCCGGCGAGCGCGACGAAAACTGGCTCGAGGAGCAATGCCTCGCGCTCGTCGATGCGCTGTGGCAGGCCGAGGCCGGCGACGCCGCGCCCGGCACCGCGCGGCCGGCACAGCGTGCCGAACTGCGGCGCCGGCTTCGCCAGGCCGCCGACCTGATCGAGAGCGCCTTCGAGCAGCCGCTGACGGTGGTGCAGCTGGCCGCGGCGGCCTGCCTCTCGCCCTACCACTTCGTGCGCGAGTTCGGCCGCGAGTACGGGTTGCCGCCGCATGCCTGGCTGAACCGCAAGCGTGCGCGGGTGGCGGCGCGCTGGCTCGCCGCCGGCTGCAGCGACCGCGATTGGCTGGCGCAGCAATGCGGCTTCGGCAGCCGCTGGTCGCTGCAGCGCGCGCTGGCGCGGTACGCCAGGGCCGCGGCCTGAGCGCAGGGCACGTTCGCGCAGTTTCTGCACCGGGCCGCGGGCCGCAGTGGCCTACGCTGCCGCGGTGGCCGTGCCCCGTACGGCCGGAGCCTGCCGACGATGCCGCCCACCCTGCGCCGCCGCACCCCCATCACGACGCCGCACCTGTGGGCGATCGGTGCACTGTGCATGGGCTCGTGCACGACCCCGGTGCTCGGCGACGCGCCGCCGCAGCGCCCGCCGCCCGCTTGCAGCGCCGCCGAGTACCGGCAGTTCGACTTCTGGCTCGGCGAATGGGAGGTCACCACGCCCGACGGCAAGGTCGCCGGCCTCAACACGATCACGCGTGTGGCCGGCGGCTGCGCGCTGCACGAACACTGGGTCGGCCAGCGCGGCTTCAGCGGCCAGAGCCTGAACGGCTTCGACCGCCGGACGCGCCGCTGGCACCAGACCTGGATCGACAGCAGCGGCGGCCGGCTCGACCTGGCCGGCGAGGCCGAGGGCGACGGCATGCGGCTCGAAGGCCGCACGCCGAACATGACCGGCTGCCCGCAGGGCCGGCCGGAGCCGGCCCGCCCCCCGGGAGGGAGCCCGTTGCCCGGCGGAGCCGGACCCGCTTGCGACCCTGGCCGCGAGGTGCTGCACCGCATTCGCTGGAGCCCGCTGCCCGACGGCCGCGTTCGCCAGCACTGGGAGAGCTCTGCCGACCAGGGGCGCCACTGGAACACGGTGTTCGACGGCTCGTACCGGCACCGCTGACGACAAACGAACGAATGAAACCAAGCGGCGTGGCGTTGAAGTTGCGCTGAACCGATCGCCGCGCACGATGGCGCTCCTCGACCCCGGAGTCACATCGATGTTCGGCTTCTTTCGCAAGACCCCGCAGACCCCGGCCGCGCCGGCGCTGCAATGCCTGATGGGCTGGCGCGTGCTGACCTGCCAGATCGGCGAGAACTGGCTGTCGCTGCAGATCGAGCCGATGAACGACGGCCCCTGCCGCGTCTACCTGCCGACCGCGGCGCACTGGGAGGCCCAGGCGCCGCAGTGGGCGCGCGGCCGCCGCGACGAGGTGCTGCGCGCCGCGCGCGCCGGGGCGTGGAACCGCGATCTGTTGTGGCTCGAGAGCGAGCGCGCCCGCTTCTGGCACCGCCATGTCTACGACCCGGTGGAGGGCTCGCTCGAGTCGACCCCCGGCGGCCGCCAGCTCGAGCGCATGCGCCTCTTCCACCCCGGCAATCCGGCGCGCTTCTCGAAGCAGGACGCCAAGCGTGCCTGGTGTGCCGGCGCCGAGCAGATGTGCCTGCAGGCGCAGGGCGACGTGAACATCGACATGCGCGAAGTCATCCCGGGCAGCGTCTTCCAGGAGATCGAACTGCCGACGCTGAAGCGCAACCCGAAGGTCACGCTCGCGTTCGCCGGGGTGGCGGCGTGAGCGCGCCCCGCCGCTGCCAGGCGCTCGCCGCGGAACGTGCAAGTGCCGAGGAGGGCCCGGTCCGCGCGGCACAGGTCGGCCTTTCGCGGCGCACGCTGCTGGCATCGCTGGCAGGCTGCGGAGCCGCCGCGCTGCTGTCACCGGCCGGCGCTGCGCCCCGGGGCCACACGATGCAGATCGACTTCCGCGGCACGCGCTACCTGCACCGCTGGTCGAAGAACGGCCAGCACGAGTTCACGCCCGAGAGCGAGCCCGACCTGAAGCGCTGGAACGACATGCTGACGCTCAACGTGCACGAGGCCACCGGCAACGGCGAGCAGCTGGCCGACGTCGCCAACCGCGTGCTCGCCAACTACCAGCGCGCCGGCAAGATCCTCGTCACGCGCTCGACGCCGCGCACCGCCGCGAAGCCGGCCGAGCACCTGATCGTCGCCGTGCTCGGCACGCCAGGCCTGCTGGAGGCGGTGTTTGCGCGCTGCCTGCTGCACGACGGCGCCGGGATGATCGCCGTCGCGTCACACCGCGTCTACGGCCAGGCGGTGGGCCCGCAGATGAGCGAATGGCTGAAGGCCAACGGCCCGGCGGTCGAACAGGCGCTGATGGCTTGGAACGGATTGCCCCCGCCATCGGCGTTGAAGGCGCTGCCCCATTCCTGACTGCGCCGCGGGCGCTGCACGCTGCGCGACGGCGACGCCGTCAGAGCATGTAGAAGCCGCCGCTGACGCCGATGCTCTGCCCGGTGATGTAGGCGGCACGGTCGCTGGCGAGCAGACAGACGATCGGCGCGATGTCCTCCGGCTTCGACAGCCTCTTGAGCCCGCGCGCGATCGGGTAGGCGGCGAGCATCTTGCCGAGCCGCTCGTCGGTCTCGGGGGTGGCGTCGGGCGAGAGCGGCCCCTTCTTGATGCCCTCGTGCGAGACGGCGCCGAGCGCGACGGTGTTGACGTTGATGCAGTCGCGGCCATGCTCCTGCGCGATCGCCTTCGCGAAGCCGAGCATCGCCGCCTTGGCGCCCGAGTACACCGCCAGCCGCGCCTCGCCGGCACGCCCGGCCTCGGACATGATGTTGACGATGCGTCCCCAGCGCCGATCGCGCATGCCCGGCAGCACGGCGTGGCAGCAGTGCAGCATGCCCCAGATATTGAGCGCGAGGATCTTGCCCCAGTCGTCGGGCGCGGTCTCGAGAAAAGTCGGCGCCATGCCGCCCTTCTCGCGCCGCTCGACGGTGACGCCGGCGTTGTTGACGAGGATGTCGATGCCGCCGAGCGCTGCCACCGCGCCGGCGATCGCGGCGTCGATCTGCGCCTTGTCGGTGATGTCCGCCGGCGCCGCGTGCGCGGTGCCGCCGGCGGCGCGGATCTCGGCCACCACGGCGTTCGCGCGATCGGCGAAGAAGTCGTTCACCGCCACCTTGGCGCCTTCGTCGGCGAGCGTGATCGCGATTCGCCGGCCGACGCCCTGGCCGGCACCGGTGACGAAGGCGACGCGGCCTGTGAGGTTCAGATCCATGAGCTTCAGGTTCCTTTGAACACCGGCTTGCGCTTCTCGACGAAGGCGCGCATGCCTTCCTTGCGGTCTGCGCTGCTGACGACGATGGCCGCGGCATAACGTTCGAACTCGAGCCCAGCCTCGATGCCGACCTGCGCGCCGAGGTCGACCGCCTGCTTGATGAAGCGCAGCGACAGCGGCGCGTTGGCGCACATGCGCGCGGCCATCGCCATCGCGGTGGGCACCAGCGCCGCCGGCGCCGTGACCTCGGTGACGAGGCCGATCCGCAGCGCGAGCTCGGCGTCGACGTGGTCGCAGGTCAGCATCAGCTGCTTAGCCCAGGCCAGGCCGACGATTCGTGGCAGCCGCTGCGTGCCGCCGGCCGCCGGCAGCGCGCCGATCTTCGCCTCCGGCAGGCCGAGCTTCGCGTTCGTGCTGCAGATGCGGATGTCGGCGCAGAGCGCGATCTCGAGCCCGCCGCCGAGCGCGACGCCGTTGATCGCCGCGATCACCGGCTTCTCGAAGGTCTCGATGGCGCGGAAGAGCTCGTGCGTGGCCTTCTGCTTCAGGTGGTACTCGGGCAGCGGCAGCACGGTGGCGGCGCGCTCCTTGATGTCGGCACCGGCGCAGAAGGCACGGTCGCCGGCGCCGGTGATCACCACCGCGCGCACGCTCTCGTCGGGGCGCGCCAGCTCGCAGAAGGCGCGGTGCAGCTCGGCCTTCATCGGCCCGCCGATCGAGTTCATCCGTTCCGGGCGGTTCAGCGTGACGACGGCGACGCCGTCGTTCACCTCGTAGAGCAGGGTCTCGAAAGTCGTGTGGGTCATCGTCACTCCTTCGCCAGCACATGGGCCACGGCCACCGAGCCGAGGCCGATCATGTGCGCCAGCCCGAACCGCGCGCCGCCATGCTGGCGGCCAGTGGCCTCGCCGCGCAGCTGGCGAACGATCTCGCACACCTGGCCGATGCCGGTGGGGCCGAGCGGGTGGCCCATGCCGATCAGCCCGCCCGAGGCGTTGACGGCGCAGGTGCCGCCGATTCGCGACGCGCCGCGTCGCAGGTAGTGCGCGCCCTCGCCGCGTTCGCAGACGCCGATCGCCTCGCTGTAGACGACCTCCTCGATGCTGAAGGCGTCGTGCAGCTCGACGAGGTCGAGGTCCCCGGCACCGATGCCGGCGGCCTCGAGCGCGGCCGCCGACGACCCGCGAACCATCTCGACGATCGGCGGCACGCCGGGCCTGCCGGGCGTGGTGTCGGCGAGCCTCTCGCTGGTCGACACCGAAGACCGCACCCGCACGGCGCGCCGCCGGTCGATCCCGAGCCGCGCGATGCCGGCCGCGCTGGCGACGATGGCCGCTGCCGCCCCCTCGCCGCGCGGTGTGCATTGCAACCCGGTGAGGTCGCCCGCGACCTTCGGCGAGCCGAGCACCTGCTCAAGCGTGCGCGGCTTGCGGAACTGCGCGTACGGGTTCAGCGCGGCGTTGCCGTGGTTCTTCACCGCCACCTGCGCCAGGTCTTCGACCGTCAGGCCATGGTCGGCCATCAGCCGCCGCGCCAGCAGCGCGAACTTGACCAGCGGCACGTTGGCGGTCGGCGACAGCGGCGCCAGGCCGTCCTTCGTCGCCGCGCGGCGGCCGTCGCCGAACTTGTCGACGCCGACCGCGATCGCGACATCGTGCTCGCCGGCGGCCACCTGCAGGCACGCGGTGCGCAGCGCGGTCGATCCGGAAGCCGACGCGTTCTCGACCTGCATCACCTCGAGCCCGCTGCTGCCCAGGTGGCGCAGCATCACGCGGCCGGCAGCCATGCCGATGGCCGCGGTGCCGATCACCGCGAGCGGGATCTGCGGCCACGCGAGGCCGGCATCGGCGAGCGCCTCGCGCACCGCGGTGAGGCCGAGCGTGACGTAGGGTGTCTCGCTCGGAAACTGGTACCGGTGCAGCCCGATGCCGACGACGTGGACCGGCCGCTCGCTGAGCAGCGCCGGCATCAGCGCGCCTCCTCGGCGGGAACAAAGCGCCAGCGCACGCGGCCCTGCTCGTCGGCCTCGCCTTCGGCGCGAAGCGCCATGCCGAGCGTCAGCGCGGCCTCGCTCTCGGCGGCGATCAGCGCCTCCTCGACCACGCCAGGCGCCAGCTCGACCTCGCCGATCACGCAGGGCACCGGCAGCCCGGCGGCGAGTTCGGCATGCACGGTGACCGCGTTGCGCAGCCGCGGCGGCTGCGGGCACTCGGTGGCGACGAGCTGCTCGCGCGGCGCGCCGCAGACGCGGCAGCCGTACGACTCGGCGGGGAAGGTGTAGGCACCGCAGGCGCGACAATGCGCGAGCTTCAGCGTCGGGGTTTCGGGTTCGGTCATGGCCTGCGGGGCAGCCTACGAACTTGCCGGCCCGCCCGCAAGCCAACGGGCGACAGCGGCGCGCTGCAACTCCACGATGTGGACACCGCATGAGGTCCCGTTCGCGCCCTGCGCGGCGCCGCCTGCGGCGGCCGATCGCCCTTGCCCGGTGGCGCGCCGCCCACTGGCCGGCACTGGCGATGCCGCCTGTCAAGCCCGCCAGGCGGCCGGCACCGCGCTGACGCTGAACCAGGCGATGGCGCTCGCGAGAACGGCGGTCCAGGCCGGACCATGACCGCGCCCGGCGTGGTTCAATCGCCGCCGTGCACAAGCGTTCGGTTCCCATCGCCGAAGGCAGGCCGGCCGTCACCGATGCCAGCCCGCCTTCGCCGCCGCTCGACCCGGCACTGTGCCGTACCCTGCGCGCCGCGGCCGCGCTGGTGGTCCCGGCGAGCGCCGAGTTCGGCGTTCCCGGAGCCGACGACGAGACGATCGCCGCCGACATCGAACGAACCTTGGGCCGCGACCGGGCCGACGTGATCCGCGCCCTGCACTCGCTTGACGCCGCGGCCGGCGGGCCGCTCGCCGAACAGCCGGCCGATCGCCGCGAGGCCGCTGGCCGGTGGCTGCGCGAGAACGAACCGGCGCTCGCCACCACCTGGGCCAACCTGGTGGTGGCCTGCTACTACCGCGACGACCGCGTGATGCGATCGCTCGGCCTCGAACCGCGGCCGCCGTATCCGCTGGGCTTCGAGGTCGAGCCGGGCGATTGGTCGCTGCTCGAGCCAGTGCGCTCGCGCGGGCCGCTCTGGCGCGCCGTTCGCTGATGGCCGCCACGTCGGCGAACGACTCCGACTGGGTCGACGTGCTGATCGTCGGCGCCGGCGCCGCCGGGGCCGCCGTGGCCTGGAGCCTGGCCGAGACCCGCATGCGCATCCTGTGCCTGGAACAGGGCGGCTGGATGCGGCCCGACGAGTATCCGAGCACTCGCCGCGACTGGGAGCAGCTCGCCGCGCGCGAGTACTCGCCCAACCCCAACATCCGCCGGCGGCCGGAGGACTACCCGATCGACGACGCCGACTCGCCGATCTCGGTCGTCAACTTCAACGGCGTCGGCGGCTCGACGGTGCTGTACGCGGCGCATTTCCCGCGCCTGCACCCGTCGGATTTCCGTACCCGCACGCTCGACGGTGTCGGCGAAGACTGGCCGATCGACTACCAGACGCTCGAGCCCTGGTTCGCCCTCAACGACCGCATGACCGGCGTTGCCGGCCTGGCCGGCGACCCGGCCTACCCGGCGCACGAGCCACCGCTGCCACCGGTGCCGATGGGCAGCGTCGGCGAGACGATGGCCAAGGCCTTCAACCAGCTCGGCTGGCACTGGTGGCCCTCGGAGACCGCGATCGCCACCCGCGACCACGAGGGCCGTGCCGCCTGCGTCAACCTCGGCCCCTGCCTGAGCGGCTGCGCCCAGGGCGCGAAAGGCAGCAGCGATGTCACCTACTGGCCTGCGGCGCTGCGCGCCGGCGTGCGGCTGCGCACCTCCTGCCGCGTTCGCGAGGTTCTGGTCGACGACGAAGACCGCGCCACCGGCGTCGTCTACTTCGACAAGCAGGGCGCCGAAAGGGTGCAGCACGCGCATGTCGTCATCCTCGCCTGCAACGGCGTCGGCACGGCGCGGCTGCTGCTGCACTCGAAGTCGGCGCGGTTTCCGGAGGGCCTCGCCAACCGCTCGGGCCTGGTCGGCCGCAACCTGATGCTGCACCCCTGGGGCATGGTTCGAGGTGTCTTCGAAGGCGACCCCGACGAGCGCTTCACGCCCCACCTGCAGGCCCATCTCGGCCCGGGCAGCTGCGCCATCTGGAGCCAGCAGTTCTACGAGACCGAAGCCGGACGCGGCTTCGTCCGCGGCTACAACCTGCAGGTCACGCGCAGCCACGGCCCGGCGAGCACGGCGCGCTACCTGCTCGGCCACGGCGCGCTGCCCTGGGGCGACGGCCACCACCGCGAGCTGCGGCGCCACTTCGGCAACATGATCGGCATCGGCGTGTGCTGCGAAGACCTGCCCGAGGAGTGCAACCGCGTCACCCTCGACCCGGTGCTGGCCGATTCGCACGGCATCCCGGCCCCGAAGATCACCTACCGCCTCGGCGACAACAGCCGCCGCATGCTCGAGCACGGCGTGCAGCGCGCCGTGCAAGCACTGCAGGCCGCCGGCGCCAGAAACTGGCGCGTCGAGGCGCCGCTGCGCCAGACCGGGTGGCACCTGCTGGGGACCGCGCGCATGGGGCGCGACCCGCAAGGTTCGGTGGTCAACGAATGGGGCCGCTGCCACGATGTGAGGAACCTCTTCATCGTCGACGGCAGCGTCTTCGTCACCAGCGGCGGCGTCAACCCGACGTCGACGATCCAGGCGCTGGCGCTGTACGTGGCCGACGAGATGAAGAAGCGGCTGGCCGACCTCTTCGACTGAGTCGGATCGCCGCTGGGCGACGTGGGCTTCGAGGGCAGCAAGCGGCGCTTTGCGGACGTTCGCTGCTCCGGAACGCCGGCCGTCGAGATGCACGCCCGAGACATCGCGGCGTGCAAGGCCGAGGCCGCGGGGGGCCGGTCAGGGCTTGGTACCCGAACACACGAGGCAGGGCGGTTCGAATCGAGCGCCGGTGGCCGCGCCTCGGGCACCAAGCCCTGCCCGACCCCCCACACCCTCGACCTTGCGCGATGCGCTCTCGGACTGCACGCACGAACACCCCTCCCGAGGCCGTGACGAAGCTGCGACCAGCACCTGCCGGACGTCCACCGCCGCGCCCCGCAGGGTCGATGTCGTGGGGTCGAGCAGGGCAGGCTGCCCGAGGCGCGGCCGCGATGCGGGCGGACCCTCGGCGCACCGTCGCGTGTTCGGGTGGCCTGCCCTGAGCGGCCCCACGGCGTCGGCCCGTCGCGCCGCGGTCGTCGAAGGCCGCGACGTGGTGATGCCGCCCAGTGCCGGTGGTTCCGAAGTGCGCCGCTTGCGGCCAGTCCCCGACGCACTGGTCGTCGACGTTTCAAGTGCGGCGCTGCATGGCGGGGTCCTCACAGGGCACCGATGCACGCGTCCGGTGCCGTTGCCCGCTCCGCTGGTGCCCTGGGCCGGGGATCCGCTTGCACGATCGCCACAACTTGACCACCATCCGCCCCCGAGCGCCTGCAATGGCGCAAAGTGGCGGCAGGCCACCAGGGGAGATGATCATGCTGAAGTCACCCGCCCGCTGGACGCCGGCCGCCGTCGGCTCCGCGGCCGCAGGCCCGGTCCGCGCGTTGCAAGGATGAGCCGCCGGGCCGCCCCCACCGCGCGCGCGCCCGGTCCGGCCGCAAGGGGCGCGGCGCGCGCGCCAAGCGACCTCGCGCACCTGATGCAGCGGGTCTACGCGGTGGTGCTGGCCGGCGGCCGCGGCTCGCGGTTGCACCAGCTCACCGACCACCGCTCGAAGCCGGCGCTGCCGTTCGCCGGCAAGCTCAACATCATCGACTTCGCACTCAGCAACTGCGTCAACTCCGGCATCCGCCGCATCGGCGTGCTGACGCAGTACAAGGCCCAGAGCCTGATCCGCCACATCGAGCGCGGCTGGGGCTTCCTGCAGGTGAGCCTGGGCGAGTTCATCGACGTCGTGCCGGCGCAGCAGCAGATCGACGAGGGCTGGTACAGCGGCACCGCCAACGCGGTGTGGCAGAACCTCGAGATCGTCCGCGAGGCCTCGCCCGACTACGTGCTCGTTCTCGCCGGCGACCATGTCTACAAAATGGACTACGCGCGGCTGATCGCCGACCATGTCGCGTCGGGTGCCGACGCCACCGTGGCCTGCAACGAAGTTCTCCTCGACGAGGCACGGCACTTCGGCGTGATGCAGGTCGACGAGCGCCGCCGCGTCGTCGGCTTCGACGAGAAGCCGCGCGAGCCGCGGCCGATGCCGGGAAGCAGCGACCGCACGCTGGCCAGCATGGGCATCTACGTCTTCGGCACCGCGTTCCTGTTCCGCGAATTGGCGCGCGACGCGGCGGCCGAGTCGTCGCACGACTTCGGGCGCGACCTCATTCCATGGATGGTCAAGCACCACCATGTGCACGCCCACCCGTACGCCGAGAGCTGCGTCAACATGGTCGGCAACCGGCCGTACTGGCGCGACGTCGGCACCGTCGACGCCTACTGGGAAGCCAACATGGACCTCACCCATGTCGTGCCCGAGCTGAACCTCTACGACGACGAGTGGCCGATCCTCAGCCTGCAGCGCCAGGTGCCGCCGGCGAAGTTCGTCTTCGACGACGACGGCCGCCGCGGCATCGCGATCGACTCGCTGGTCTCGGGCGGCTGCATCGTCAGTGGCGCCACCGTGCGCCGATCGGTGCTGTTCTCGAAGGTGCGAATCGAGGAAGGCAGCCTGGTCGAGGACACCGTCGTTCTGCCCAATGTCCGAATCGGCCGCGGCGCGGTGCTGAAGCGGGCGATCGTCGACAAGGGCTGTGTGCTGCCCGACGGCTTCAGTGCCGGCGTCGACCTCGATCGCGACCGCGAGCGCTTCCACGTCACCGAGCGCGGGGTGGTGCTGGTCACACCGGAGATGCTGGGCGCGGGCGGCGGTGCCGCCGAGGACTCGGCGCCGCTGCCGCTCGAGGCCGCCCCCCGGCACCGCTGAGCCCCGCGCGTCGAGATTCTTGACAACGGCGGGGGACAGCCGCACCGGCTGCGCAAGCCGCAGCCCCGCCGCCCCCTGGATGGGCGGCCATCTGAGGTCACTGTGGGCATGTGTCTTGCATGCGATGGGCGACTTCAATCGGAGGGATCGATGACGCTTCGCAAGCAACTCGCCGCACTCGCTCTGGGGTTTGCAGTCGCCGGCGGCGCCGCCGCGGCGATGATCGCGCCGGTGTTCACCACCTTCGGCGCGCTGCCTGGGGCGACGTTCGGGGGTTCGGGCATCCCGAACGACCGCGTCGCGATCACCACGACGGACGGGGATCTGACCCTTGCCATGAGCGCCACACCACGCTTCAGCGGCCCGCCGGTGTCCGACAACGGTGCCGGGGTCTATACCGCCCAGCGTGGGGTTTCCAATGTCGCGCCGTCGCCGGGCGACCCGTACGCGCTGTGGAACTTCAACTTCTATGTCGCCGGCGGCGACGTCTCGGACCTGGTCATCCAGCTGCTGTACGACTTCGATCCCGCTGCCGGCAACGACGAGTCCACCCACGGAAGCAGCACCGCCGCGGGTGCCTTCCTGCCGAACCCGGCGCAGGACTCGTGGAACCTGGGCATGAACTTCCTCGCCGTCAGCGGTGGTGGCATCGTGGCTCCGGGCGGGGCCTTCGATCCCGATGCCACCGGCCAGTACACCTTCGCACTTCGTGCCCTCACGCCGAACGGCGACGAAGTGGCTCGCGTCGCGATCGTCGTCAACGTCGTCGACGAGGCAGTGCCGGAGCCGGCGACGCTCGCGCTCGTCGGGCTGGCACTGGTCGGCATCGCCGCACGTCGCCGCCGGCACTGACCGCCGGCCGGCGCAGTCAGCCGGGTGCCGCGACGAAGCGGTATTCGATGCGCTCCGACATCACCCGCTCCGGTCGCAGCACGCAGCCATCGGCCTGCCACTCCGGGCGGTTGGGGCTGTCCGGAAAGAACTGCGGCTCGAGCGCGACACCCGCGAAGGCGCGGTAGCGAGCGCCGTCGCGCGTGGCGGCGGCGTCGAGCCGCTCGCCGCTGTAGTACTGCAGCCCGGGCAGCGTGGTGCGCATTTCGAGCGCCAGCTTGCCGTCGGCCGAGGTCAGCCGCGCAGCCGGCGTGGCGGCACCGCGGCAGGCCTCGTCGAGCACCCAGCAATGGTCGAAGCCGCGGCCCTGCGGACCGAGCGCCGGCGCCGGGGAGCGGAAGTCGAACGGCGTGTCGGCCACCGGCAGCCTCGCGCCGGTCGGGATGCGTGCCGGATCGACCGCCAGCACCTGGGCGGCGGCGAGCTGCAGGCGGTGGCCGGCCACGTTCTCGTGCCGGGGATCGAGGTTGAAGTAGGCGTGGCTGGTCAGGTTGACCGGGCAAGGCCTCGAGCAGCGTGCCTGCCAGGCGATCGAGACCCGGCTCCGCCCGTCGACCCGGTACCTCAGGTTCACCGTCAGCTCACCCGGGAACCCTTGGTCACCGTCGGGCGAGACCAGCTCCAGCTCGAGCTGGCGCGGCGTCCAGCCGCGCACCGTCCAGCGGCGGCGGTGGAATCCGTCGGGGCCGCCGTGGAGCTGGTTGCCGCCCTCGTTGGCGGCGAGTGCGAAGCGCCGGCCGTCGACCGTGAAAGCCGCGCCGGCGATGCGGTTCGCCCAGCGGCCGATGATGCCCCCCAGGTAACCGGTTTCGTGCAAGTAGTGCTCCGGCTCGGCGTGGCCGAGCAGCACCTCGCGCGCCGCGGCGCCGGGCACCGGTACCCGGCATGACAGCCAGGTCGCCCCCAGGTCCGACAGCTGCAGCACCAAGCCGTGGCCGTCGCCGATGCGGAACACCCGCGGTGGCGGGTGCTGCCGCTCAGCCACCCCGCCCCGGCGCAAACGGGAACCGCTGCGCGCGGTAGTGGTCGAGACCGTGCGCCGGCGGCTGCACATCGCCCGGCAGCGGCAACCCGGATACCGACTGAAAGTACGCGATGCAGGCGTCGCGCCACCACTGCGCCTCGGCCAGCTGCTGCGCCAGGTGCTGCGAGACGTCGCGGTGCCTCCGGGCGTCGATGTGCGGCGCCAGTCGCTTCCAGTCGGAGCACATGCGGCGCACCTGCTGCACGCCGCGGTCGTAGTGCTGCAGCAGCTCGCGCCACAGGCAGTGGCCTGAGCGCAGCCTGTGGCCCCACGGCAGGTGGTGGAACCACAGCAGCAGCTCGTCGGGCGTCGTGCGCGGGTCGCTCCAGCGCTCGGCGATCGGGCTTGCGTACTGGTTCACCGCGCCGCTGCCGCGCGGCGTGCGGTCGAAGCCGATGCCGTCGCGGCCGGCCCGGTGAAAGTAGGTCGGGTTCCAGTCGGCGCGCGGCAGGTCGTCGACCCAGGGGCCGGGGCCGTGGTGGTGGCCGGTGGCCATCAGGTGGTGCAAGCCGAGCGGTGTCATGTAGTTCACCACCGCCTCGCGCGAGGCCATCATCGTGCTCACGATCGCGCGCACCGCTGCGGCGTCGCGCGTGAAGGTCTGCTGCACCCACTCGGCGGCCAGCGTGTCTGCGCGCGCGCGCGGGTTCCAGGCCAGGCGGCCGAAGGCGTACCAGTTGGCTTGGTCGAAGTGCGAGCCGCACCAGTTGCGGTCGCTGCCGACATTGGCCACGCCGGCCATCGCCGCGATCGTCGCCGCCACCGGCGTGCCCGGCGCCGGCCGGCCGGTGTCGGCGGCGAGCGCCTCCTGCCACATCGGGCCCAGGTACGCGAGGTGGGTCGAGAAGCCGAGGTACTCCTTCGTGACCTGGAACTCCATCGCCAGCGGCGTCGCGGTCATCGCACCGAACAGCGGGTGGAAAGGCTCGCGCGGCTGGAAGTCGACCGGCCCGTTCTTGACCTGCACCAGCGCATTGGCCGCGAAGCGGCCGTCGAGCGGCAGGAACTCGTCGTAAGCCTGCATCGCGCGGTCGCGCGGGTTCTCGGCGGCATAGACAAAGGCCCGCCAGAAGAGCACGCCGCCGTGCGGCGCGAGCGCGGCGGCGAGCGCGGCGGCGCCTTCGGCGTGGCTGCGGCCATAGTCCTGCGGGCCGGGCTGGCCCTCGGAGTTGGCCTTGACGAGAAAGCCGCCGAAGTCGGGGATCGCGCGGACGATCTCGCCCACCTTGGCCGCCCACCAGCGCCGCACCGCCGCGTCCAGCGGGTCGGCGGTGGCCAGCTCGCCGAGTTCGACCGGCGACGAGAAGCGCACCGACAGGTAGACACGCTGGCCCCAAGGCCGCAGCACATCGGCCACCGCCGCCGCTTTCGCGATCCACGCCGGCATCAGCATCTCGGCACGGGCGTTGACGTTGTTGAGCACCACACCGTTGATGCCGATCGAGGCGTTGGCGCGTGCGTAGTCGGTGGTGCGTGCGTCGACGACGGCGGGCAGCTTCCACCAGTCCCAGATCGACTCCCCGGCGTAGCCACGTTCGACGCTGCGGTCGAGGTTGTCCCAGTGGTTCAGCAGCCGCAGCGGCAGCGCCGGCGACGAGGACTCGTCGAGCGTGGCCAGGTCGGCGCCGCAGGCCAGTGCGCGCAGCAGCGCAAAGGCACCGTAGAGCAGCCCGCGTTCGCCCTGCGCCGCGACGACCGTGACCCGCGCACGACCGAGGCGCAGTGCACGCAGCCGGTAACCCTCAAGGCCGAGCCCGGCGGTATCGATGCCATGCGTGGCCAGTGCCGGCCAGCTGCGCGGCGTGGCCAGCAGCACGCTGCCGTCGGCCGGCGCGGCGGGGGCGCCGCGGCCGCGCCCCAGGTCCACTCCCGGCACGGCGCCGGTCATCGCCGCCAGCGCGCGCTGCAACTCGCCTGCGGCGCAGCGCATCGTCGCCGTCGGCCGCACCGGCAGCACGATGCGCGCCAGCCGCCGCTGCCAGGTGGCGGGACTGGCACCCGGCAGTGGCCGGTGGCGTAGCCACAGCTCGTAGCCGTCTTCGTCGGGCGGCAGCGCCGTGCGGGCGGTGGAAGCCACGTTCAGGGTTTGCCCGCGGCGGCATCAAGGGGGTGCATGCAAGAATGATAGCGCTCCCTTTTTGTTCGAAACCGAGGGTCGACCCTGTCGTGAACGCCGCTTCCCTGCCCTACCGCGACCCGCTGCGGCCGATCGCCGACCGCGTGCAGGACCTGCTGTCGCGAATGACGCTGGCCGAGAAGGTGGCCCAGGTGACGACCCTCTGGGACGCCAAGGGCGCGCTGCTCGATGCCGAGCGCAGGGTCGACGCCGAGCGGCTGGCCGAGCGCTTTCCCGACGGCGTCGGCCAGCTTGCACGGCCGGCCGACAGCAAGGGCGAAGGCGTCAACAGCGCGGTCGGCGGGCGTGGCCCGCGAGAGACGGTCGAGCTCGTCAACGCCTACCAGCGCCATGCGCTGCAGCACACGCGGCTCGGCATCCCGGTGCTCTGCCATGAGGAGGGGCTGCACGGCTACGCGGCGCCGGGGGCGACCAGCTTCCCGCAGGCGATCGCGCTGGCGTCGTCGTGGGACCGCTCGCTGGTGCACGACGTCAACGGCGTCACCGCGCGCGAGATGCGCGCCCGCGGCGTGCACCTGGCGCTGACGCCGGTGCTCGACATCGCGCGCGACCCGCGCTGGGGCCGCATCGAGGAGACCTTCGGCGAGTGTCCGTACCTGGTCGGCGAACTGGGCGTCGCCGCGGTGCGCGGGCTGCAGGGCGAGCCGGGCGCCGACGGCCGGCTGCCGCCGGGCAAGGTGTTCGCGACGCTCAAGCACCTCACCGGCCACGGCCAGCCCGAAGGCGGCATCAACGTCGGCCCGGCGCCGCTGTCGGAACGAGAGCTGCGCGAGTTCTTCCTGCCGCCCTTCGAGCGCGCGGTGCGCGAAGCCGGCGCCCAGGCGGTGATGCCGTCGTACAACGAGGTCGACGGCGTGCCGTCGCACGCCAACCGCTGGCTGCTGCAGCAGGTGCTGCGCGGCGAGTGGCAGTTTGGCGGTCTGGTGGCGGCCGACTACTTCGCGGTCGACCAGCTGGCCAGCCTGCACCGGCTGGCCGCCGGCCCGGAGGAGGCGGCCGCGCTCGCGCTGGCTTGCGGGGTCGACAGCGACCTGCCCAACGGCGCCGCGTACCAGCACCTGGCCGGTGCAGTGGCTTCCGGCCGCGTGCCGATGGCGCAGCTCGACGCCGCGGTCGCGCGAATGCTGGCGCTGAAGTTCCGCGCCGGCCTCTTCGACGCCCCCTTCGCCAGCGCCGACGAGGCCGAATGCATCACCCACTCGAGCGATGCGGTGGCGCTGGCGCTGCGCGCCGCCGAACGGTCGATCGTGCTGCTGAAGAACGACGGCACGCTGCCGCTGGCCTGCGCCGCGGCGGCAGCCCCCGGGGGAGGGAAGTTGCCGGTGCTGGCGGTGATCGGGCCCAACGCCGCGGTGGCGCGGCTCGGCTCCTACAGCGGCCAGCCGCCGGCGCTGGTGAGCCTGCTCGTCGGCCTGCGCCAACGGCTCGAAGGCCGCGCCGAGCTGCGCTTCGCGCAGGGGGTGCGCATCACCGAGGGCGACGACTGGTGGGCCGACGAGGTGCGGCCGACGCCGCCGGAGGTGAACCGCCGGCTGATCGACGAGGCGGCCGCGCTCGCCCGCGGCGCCGATCTTGTCGTGCTCGCGGTCGGCGACGACGAACGCACCAGCCGCGAGGCCTGGGCCACGCACCACCTCGGCGACCGCGCCGAGATCGGGCTCCCCGGGCAGCAGCAGGCGCTGTTCGACGCGCTGGCCGACACCGGCAAGCCGGTGGTGGTGGTGCTGATCAACGGCCGGCCGGTGTCGTCGCCAGCGATCGACCAACGCGCCGCCGCCATCGTCGAGGCCTGGTTCCCGGGTGAACAGGGCGGCCGCGCGATCGCGAACATGCTGTGCGGCGATGTCAACCCGGGCGGCAAGCTGCCGCTGTCGGTGGCGAGGCATGCCGGCGCGCTGCCCTGCTTCTACAACCACAAGCCGTCGGCGAGGCGCGGCTACCTCTTCGACGAGGTGGCGCCGCTCTACGCGTTCGGCTTCGGGCTCTCGTACACCACCTTCGAGGTCGGCGCCCCGCGGCTCGCGGTGGCGTCGATCGCCGCCGGCGAGAGCTTGCAGGTCGAGGTCGAGGTCGCCAACACCGGCGAGCGCGCCGGCGACGAGGTGGTGCAGGTCTACCTGCGCGACCGCGTGGCCTCGGTGACGAGGCCGGTGAAGCAGCTGGCCGCCTTCGAACGCGTGACGCTCGCCGCCGGCGAGCGCCGCACGCTGCGCTTCACGCTGCCGCCGCGGGCCTTCGTGCTGTGGAACGCGCAGATGCAGCGGGTGGTCGAGCCGGGCGAGTTCGAGGTGCTGGCCGGTGCCGACTCGCAGCGGCTGCGGTCGGCGACGCTGCTCGTCACCGGCGCCGCCAGCGCGGTCTGAACCGCGAACCGCGGAAATGACGATGACCCGACGCGACACCCTCGCCACCCTCGGCGCGGCCGCGGCAGCGGCAGCGCTGCCGGCAGCGGCGGCCCCTCCTTCCACGCCGGCTGCGCCGACTTCGGCCTCGCTCGCAGCATCGGCGGCGACCGCCCCCGGTGCCGATGCCACCACCGACTCGCTCGACGCGCTGGCGCAACGCAAGGGGCTGCGCTACGGCAGCGCGGTCGGCAGCGGCCGGCGCGGCAGCCAGGCGGTCGGCGCGCTGCGCCGCGCCGGGCTGCCGGAGCCCGAGTACCTGGCAGTCATCCGGCGCGAGTGCGGTGTCGTCGTGCACGAGAACGTGCTCAAGTGGCAAGCGCTGCGGCCCTCGGCGAAGGAGTTCCGCTTCGAAGCCGCCGACCTGCTGGCCACCTGGTCCCTCGAGCAGGGGTTGCTGCTTCGCGGCCACACGCTGCTGTGGCACGCGCCGCGCTGGTTTCCCGAGTGGCTGAACCGCCATGACTTCGGCGCCACGCCGGTGGCCGAAGCCGAGCGGCTGCTCGAGGAACACATCGCCACCGTCTGCGCGCGCTACGGCACCCGGATCGGCAGCTACGACGTCGTCAACGAGTCGGTCGACCCCGACACCGGTGCGCTGCGCGACAACGTCTTCACGCCGCACCTGACGAACCTCGGCCAGGTGGAGTTGGCGTTTCGCCTGGCGCACCAACACGCACCGCACGCGCAGCTGGTCTACAACGACTTCATGAGCTGGGGCAGCCACAGCGCCAGGCACCGCGCCGGCGTGCTGGCGCTGCTGCAGCAGCTGAAGGCGCGCCAGGTGCCGGTGCACGCGCTCGGGCTGCAGAGCCACCTCGGCACCGGCGCCGACGGCACCTACATCAAGCCCGGCGGAAGCGCCGAGCGCGACTGGCGGCGTTTTCTCGACGAGGTCACCGCGCTCGGGCTCGAGCTGCTGATCACCGAGCTCGACGTCAATGACCACTACCTGAACCCCGACCCGGCCCGCCGCGATGCCGACGCCGCCGCGATGGTGCGCGGCTACCTCGACGTGACGCTCGCCTACCCGCAGCTGCGCACCGTGATGTCGTGGGGCCTGGCCGACCACCACAGCTGGATGCGCACCTGGTGGCCGCGCGCCGACGGGCTGCCGAAGCGGCCCGCGCCCTACGACGAGCAACTGCGGCCCAAACCACTGCGCGATGCGATGGCCTCCGCGCTGCGCGCGGCACCGGTCCGAGCCCCTTCGTAGCCGGCCTCCGGCACGAGCCGGCGCCGCCCAACCGCGCCCGTCAGCCGCCGGGCAGCGGCACCGCGTCGGCCAGCGCCTGCATCCCTGCCGGCGAAGGATGCAGGCGGTCGCCGCAGTGCAGCCCGTCGCGAACGAAGGCCGGCGCCGCCGGGTCGCGCATCGCGGCGTCGAAGTCGGCCACCGCGTCGAAGGCCGGGGTGCCACGGATCCACGCATTCAGCCGCTGGCGGTCGGCCTCGTCGTCGGCGTCGGGGGCGTAGCCGTCGAAGCTCATGAAGGGCGTCAGCGTGGCGCCGATCACCCGGATGCCGGCCCGGCGTGCGCGCCCGGCCAGCGTTTCCCAGCTGCCGGCCATCGCGGCGAAGAAGGCGTCGCGCGCTGCCGGCGGCAGCGGCTGACGCGGTGAGCCGGCCGGCGCCGGCGGCGGCGCATCGGCCAGCCAGCCCCGGCGGGTGCCGAGGTCGTTGATGCCACCAGCCAGCACCACCGCGCCGATGCCGGCGCGCCCGATCACGTCGCGGTCGAAGCGCGACCTCAGGCTGGGGCCGATGCCGTCGTGCAGCAGCCGGTTGCCGCCGAGCGCGGTGTGCACGATCGAAACCGCGCCGCCGGCCGGCGGCGCCACCGCCAGGCGCTCGCGAAGGCGGTCGGGCCAGCGGTCGTTGCCGTCGGTGGTCGAACCACGGCCGTCGGTGATCGAGTCGCCGATCGCCACCCAGGCCAGTGCCGGGATCTCGCACCAGGCCTCGACATCGGCGAGCAGGTACCAGTGCACCACCGGCTCGGCCTGCGGCCAATCGGCGGCGGCGAGCGTCAGCACGCCGGGCACCATGAACGAGGTTGTTCGCGACCCCGGGTGGCCGGTCTGCACCGGCGGCACCCGCCCGATCGCCAGGCTGACGGCGAGGTCGCCACCGGCGGGCAGTTCGAGGTCGAAGGGGTCGCTGCACGCCTCCTGGCCGGGGGCCAGCTTGAGCTGCGGCTGCCCGCCGAAGGTCAGCAGGCGCATCCGTGCCGCGTCGACGGCCGCGCAGCCGGCGCCGAGCGACGGCGCTGCCGCGACCCCGTGCAGCCCCAGCGGCGCGTCGCCGAACAGGTTCGAGACCCGGACCCGCCAGCGCCGCCCCCCGATCGCCAGCCGCAGCACCTGCCGCAGCGAGCTGCCGCTCGTGTAGGCCTGCGGCAGCTGGTTGTCGGGCTCCACCACCTGCAGCGCCGCACACCAGGCGGCCACCCAGCGCGGGCCCTTCGCCGCCGCCTCGGCCCAGGGTAGATGCCAGGGGGAAGTCCGTTGACGCTGCATCGGGGCTCACCTAGACTGCAAATGGTAGCGCTACCTATGATGCTACAGTCAAACACCACCACCCGGAGACAAGCGCCACCGCAAACCGTGGCGGCGCCGCTTCCGCTTCCCCCGGCATGACCGTTCCATCCGCCGCACGCCCGCTGCGTTTTGCCGCCGTCGGGCTCGACCACGGCCACATCTTCGACCACATCCGAGGCCTTCTGGGCGCCGGCGCCGAGTTTGCCGGCTACTGCCCCGAGAGCTCGGTGCCCGGAATCGTCGAGCAGGTGGCCAAGGGCTGGCCGCAGGTGCCACCGCGCGAACGCGCGGCGCTGATCGAAGACCCGTCGATCGACATCGTCTGCACCGCCGCCGTGCCGGCCGAGCGTGCCGGCATCGCGATGCAGGCAATGCGCGCCGGCAAGGACACGATGATCGACAAGCCCGGCGTCACCCGCTTCGATCAGCTCGACGCGGTGCGCCGCACCGTCGCCGAGACCGGGCGATTGTTCTCGGTGTGCTTCTCCGAGCGGCACTGCGTGCCGAGCGCATTGAAGGCCGGCCGGCTGGTGGCCGCCGGCGAGATCGGCCGCGTCGTGCAGACGATCGGCCTCGGCCCGCACCGCAAGGGCAAGGTGCGGCCCGACTGGTTCTGGCGAATGCAAGACGTCGGCGGCATCCTGGTCGACATCGCGTCGCACCAGATCGACCAGTTCCTGTTCTTCACCGGCGCCACCACCGCCGAGGTGGTGGCGAGCGCGGTCGGCAACCTCGGCACCCCCGAGCACCCGGGATTCGAGGACTTCGGCGAGGTGCTGCTGCACGCCGACGGCGCGCGCGGTTACGTGCGTGTCGACTGGTTCACCCCCGACGGCCTGCCCACCTGGGGCGACGGCCGGCTGACGATCCTCGGCACCGAGGGCTTCATCGAGCTGCGCAAGTACATCGACATCGCCGGCCGCCCGGGCGGCAACCACCTCTTCATCGCCAACCGCGACGGCACCCGCCACCTGCAATGCGACGGCGAGCCGCTCGAGTACTTCCGCGCCTTCTGCACCGACGTTCGCGAGCGCACCGAGACGGCGATGACGCAGGCCCATGTCTTCGAGGTTTGCCGCCTGTCGCTGCAGGCGCAGGCGCAGGCGAGGCGCCTCGGTTCGCTGGCCGGAGCCGCGGCATGACACGAACCTTCAGGGTCGCCGTCATCGGCGCCGGCATCGCCGAGCGACACCTCGCGGGCTGGCGCTGGCTGCCGCAGAGGTTTGAGGTGCCGGTGCTGTGCTCGCTCGACGCCGACCGCGGCCGTGCGCTCGCCGAGCGCTACCGGGTGGCCGAGTACACGCAGGACACCGCGTCGCTGTTCACGCGCGGCGACATCGACGTGGTCGACATCTGCACGCCGCCCGACAGCCACTTCGAGCTGTGCGAACGTGCGCTCGCCGCCGGCAAGCATGTGGTGTGCGAGAAGCCGCTCTTCGGCTCGCTCGCCGATTGCGACCGCATGGCCGGGATCGTTCGCGCCAGCGGCCGCGTGCTGATGCCGATCTTCCAGTACCGCTTCGGCGCCGGGCTGCGCAAACTCGAGCACCTGGTCGACCTCGGCCTCGCCGGCGCCCCGATCATGACCACGGTGGAGACGCACTGGTGGCGCGGCCCCGGTTACTACCAGGTGCCGTGGCGCGGCAAGTGGGCCAGCGAGCTCGGCGGCGGGCTGCTCGGCCACGCCATCCATGCCCACGACATGCTGTCGTTCATCCACGGCGACGCCGCCGAGCTCTTCGCCTACGGTGCCACGCTCGTCAACCCGATCGAGGTCGAGGACACGATGGCGCTGGCGCTGAAGATGGCCAACGGCTCGCTCGCCAGCCTGTCGATGACGCTCGGCTCGCGCGAGGAGATCTCTCGGCTGCGCTTCTGCTTCCGCTCGCTCACCGCCGAGAGCATCACCGCGCCCTACACGATGGGGCGCGACCCGTGGAAGTTCACCGCCGGCGACGCCGCGCACCAGGCCGAGGTCGATGCCGCGCTCGCGAACTGGCCGGCGCACGAGGACGGCTACTCGCGCCAGTTCGAGCTCTTCCACGACGCGCTGGTCTCGGGCTGCGAGCCGCCGGTGACGCTGGCCGACGCGCGCCGTTCGCTCGAGCTCGTCACCGCCGCCTACCACTCGCAGCGCAGCGGGCAGCCGGTGCGGCTGCCGATCGGCGCCGACCATCCGCTGTACCGCTCCTGGCTTCCATGATGCCCCCACGCTCCCTCCCGGTCGCTGCCCTTGCAGGGCGCGCTGGCCGCAGGCGACCAGCCGCTCGCCAGGCGGCGACAGTCCCCGAGACTGTCGCCTGCCGGGCTCACCCCCGAGGGGGCCTTGCCTGCGGACCGGCGGAGCCGGATCCGCGGCAATCCTCGACAACACGCTGAGAGCCGTCTTCCCGTGATCCGCAACCCCATCCTTCCGGGCTTCAACCCCGACCCGTCGATCTGCCGCGTCGGCGCCGACTACTACATCGCCACCTCGACCTTCGAGTGGTACCCCGGCGTGCAGATCCACCACTCGCGCGACCTCGTCAACTGGACGCTGGTGTCGCGGCCGCTCGTGCGCGCGAGCCAGCTCGACATGCGCGGCAACCCCGATTCCTGCGGCATCTGGGCGCCCTGCCTGTCGTGGGCCGACGAACGCTTCTGGCTCGTGTATACCGACGTCAAGCGTTACGACGGCAACTTCAAGGACACGCACAACCACATCGTCACCGCGCCCGAGATCGACGGCCCGTGGAGCGAGCCGGTGTACGTCAACTCGTCGGGCTTCGACCCCACGCTGTTCCACGACGACGACGGCCGCAAGTGGTTTCTCAACATGGTCTGGAACCACCGCAGCGCGTCGGTCGGCGGCAAGCCGCGCGCGCCGGCCTTCGACGGCATCCTGTTGCAGCAGTGGGACGCCGTGAGCGGCCGCCTCGTCGGCCCGGTGAAGAACATCTTCAAGGGCACGACGCTCGGCCTCGTCGAGGGGCCGCACCTGCACAAGCGCGGCGGCTGGTACTACCTGACCACCGCCGAGGGCGGCACCGGCTACGGCCATGCGGTGACGATGGCACGCTCGCGCACGATCGACGGCCCCTACGGGCTTCACCCGCAGACGCACCTGATGACGTCGAAGGACCACCCGGATGCGCCGCTGCAGCGCGCCGGCCACGGCCAGATCGTCGAGACACCCGAGGGGCTCACCTACCACACGCACCTGTGCAGCCGGCCGATCGCCGGGCCGGGCGGCGAGCGCCGATCGCCGCTCGGCCGCGAGACCGCGCTGCAGCGCTGCGTCTGGAAGGACGACGGCTGGCTCTACCTCGAACATGGCGGCGTGGTGCCGGCGGTCGACGTCCCGTCGCCCGACCCGGCGGTGATGCCCGCGCCGCGGCGCGCGGTGCGCACCTCGTTCGCGCGCTGCCCGGTGCTGCCGGCCAGCTTCCAGTGGCTGCGCACGCCCTACCCCGAGCGGCTGTTCACGCTCACCGGCGAGGTGCTGCGCCTCACCGGCCGCGAATCGATCGGCAGCTGGTTCGAGCAGAGCCTGGTGGCGCGCCGGCAGGAGGACTTCGACTTCCGCGCCGAGACCACACTGGCGCGCTTCGACCCCGTCACCTACCAGCAGTCGGCCGGGCTCGCGCTGTACTACAACCGCCACAAGTTCCACGTCCTGTCGGTGAGCTGGGACGAGAAGCTCGGCCGCGTCGCGACCATCATGTCGTGCCTGGGCGACTGGCCCGACGGCCGCATGGACTTCCCGCTCGCGGCGCCGTTGGCACTGCCGGCCGCCGGGCCGCTGAAGCTGGCTGCCGAAGTGAGCGGCGTCGAGCTGCGCTTCTTCGTCGATGCCGGCAAGGGCTGGGCGGCCGTCGGCCCGGTGCTCGACGCGAGCGTCGTCTCCGACGAGGCCGGCCGCGGCGCGCACGGCTCCTTCACCGGCGCCTTCGTCGGCATGCTCGCCTTCGACACCTCGGGCGCCGGCTGCACCGCCGACTTCGCCGACTTCGCCTACCTGCCGGCAGGACACGTGGAGTGAACGCGGCAACGTCGATCGGCATCGACCTCGGCACCTCGGGTGTCAAGGCGGTGCTGCTCGGCGGCGACGGCGCGCTGCTCGCCGAGGCCACCGCGCCGCTGACCGTGCAACGCCCTCATCCGCTGTGGAGCGAGCAGCAACCGGCCGACTGGCTGGCGGCGGTGGATGCGGCAATGAACGCCTTGCACGAGCAGGCGCCCGCCGGCCGCTGGCGGCAGGTGGCCGCACTCGGCGCCGCCGGACAGATGCACGGCGCGGTGCTGCTCGACCGCGCCGGCGAGGTGCTGCGCCCGGCGATCCTGTGGAACGACGGCCGCAGCCAGGCGCAGTGCGCCGAGCTCGAGCGCCGCGAGCCGGGCACGCGGCGCATCACCGCCAACCGCGCGATGGCCGGCTTCACCGCGCCCAAGCTGCTGTGGGTGGCCGAGAACGAGCCGCAGCTCTTCGGCCGCACCGCCAAGGTGCTGCTGCCGAAGGACTGGCTGGTGCTTCAGCTGGCCGGCGTCGAGAGCAGCGACTGCAGCGACGCCGCCGGCACGCTGTGGCTCGACGTCGAGCGCCGGCTGTGGAGCGAGGCGATGCTCGCCGCCACCGGCCTGACGCGATCGCACATGCCCGACCTGCACGAAGGGAGCGACGACGTCGGCCGCCTGAAGGCCACCTGGGCCACACGCTGGGGGCTGCCGGCCGGCATCGTGGTCGCCGCCGGCGCCGGCGACAACGCCGGTGGTGCGGTCGGCGTCGGCGTCACGAAGCCGGGGCAGGGCTTCGTCTCGCTCGGCACCTCGGGCGTGCTCTTCGTCGCCACCGCCGACGCGCGCGCCAACCCCGAGCGCGGCGTTCACACCTTCTGCCACGCGCTGCCCGGCACCTGGCACCAGATGGCGGTGATGCTCTCGGCGTCGGCTTCGCTGTCGTGGCTCTCGGACGTCACCGGCACCTCACCCGGCGATCTGCTCGCCCCGCTGACCGCGAGCACCGTGCGTGAACACGCGCCGCTCTTCCTGCCCTACCTGAGCGGCGAGCGCACGCCGCACGCCGACCCCGGCGCCACCGCGTCGCTGCTCGGCATGACGCACACCACCGGCCGCGACGACCTTGCCTACGCCGTCATCGAAGGTGTCGTCTTCTCGTTCGCCGACGGACTGGCGGCACTGCGCGAGGCCGGCACCCAGGTTGGGCGGCTGCTCGCCATCGGCGGCGGCGCGCGCTCCGACACCTGGCTGCAACTGATGGCCGATGCGCTGCAGCTCGGCATCGACCGCCCGGCCGGCGCCGAGGTCGGCCCCGCGCTCGGCGCCGCCCGGCTCGCGCAGCTGGCGCATGGCGCCGATGCCGACGACGTTCTCTCAGCTCCCCCGATCGCCGTGCGCTTCGAACCCGATGCCGCGCGCGGCGCCTTGCTGCAGCCCCGGCTGCGGCGCTACCGAGAGGCCTACGCGCCCACCCGCGCGCTGGCCGAAGACCGAGTCTCCCCATGAGGGCCCCGCCGTGAACACGATCTACTCCCCGCTTCCCCCGGTCCGCTACGAGGGCCCACAAAGCAGCAACCCGCTGGCCTTCCGCTGGTACGACGCGAAGCGGGTCGTGCTCGGTAAGACGCTGGCCGAACACCTGCGCCCCGCGGTGTGCTACTGGCACACCTTCTGCTGGGGCGGGCAGGACCCGTTCGCGCTCGGCGGCAACCTCTTCGACCGGCCCTGGTTCAGCGGCGAGCCGATGGCCGCGGCGCGAATCAAGCTCGACTCGGCGTTCGATTTTTTCACCCGCCTCGGCCTGCCGTACTGGTGCTTCCACGACCGCGACGTCGCGCCCGAAGGGGCGACGATCGCCGAGTCGAACCAGAACCTCGATGTGCTGCTCGAAGGGGCGGCGCGCAAGATGCAGGACAGCGGCATCCAGCTGCTGTGGGGTACCGCGAACCTCTTCTCGCACCCGCGCTACATGAGCGGCGCCGCCACCAACCCCGACCCCGAGGTCTACGCCTACGCCGCGGCGCAGGTGAAGCATGTGCTCGAGTGGACGCAGCGCCTGGGCGGCGAAAACTACGTGCTGTGGGGCGGCCGCGAGGGCTACGAGACGCTGCTCAACACCGACTTGCGGCGCGAGCTCGACCTCTACGGCCGCTTCCTCGCCGCGGTGGTGGAGCACAAGCACCGCATCGGCTTCAAGGGCACGATCCTGATCGAGCCCAAGCCGCAGGAGCCGACCAAGCACCAGTACGACTACGACTGCGCCACCGTCTACGGCTTCCTGAAGCGCTACGGGCTCGACCGCGAGGTCAAGGTCAACCTCGAGGTCAACCACGCGACGCTCGCCGGCCACAGCTTCGAGCATGAGGTGAGCACCGCGTGCGCGCTCGGCATCCTGGGCAGCATCGACGCCAACCGCGGCGACGAGCAGCTCGGCTGGGACACCGACCAGTTCCCGAACAACCACGCGTCGCTGGTGCCGGCGATGCTCGAGGTCATCCGCTACGGCGGCCTCGGCACCGGCGGCATGAACTTCGATTCGAAGGTGCGCCGCCAGAGCATCGACCCCACCGACCAGCTCGAGGGCCACATCGGTGGCATCGACACGCTGGCCCGCGCCTTCCTGTCGGCGGCGGCGCTGTTCGAATCGGGCGACCTCGACCGTGCGCGGGACGAACGTTATGCCGGCTGGAAAGGCGCGCTCGGCCAGCGCATCCTGGCCGGCGCCAGCCTCGCCGACCTGGCCGAGACCACGCAGCGCGAAGGCCTCGATCCGAAGCCGCGGTCGGGGCGGCAGGAACGGCTGGAGAACGTCGTCAACCGCTTCGTCTGAGCGCCCCCAGGGCCGGGCCAGCCCGGCCCGCTCCCCCGTAGGGGTTCAAGTTGCCCAGCGGAGCCGGATCCACTCGAAGCCCGCCGGCCGCTCGGCAGGGGGCCCGGCGTTCTTGATCCAGTGCATGGCGGCGCCGGGCCGGGTCGGGACAATTCGAGTCTCCGATGCACTTGGCGTGACTTGCGGCCGGCGCACGCGCCAGCGTGTCGGGGCTGCGAAGCGCCGCCCCGACGCCGATGCCCGCTGCCCCCACCCTCACCGCCCGCCTGCTGCACGCGCTGAAGTCGCGCGGCGCGACCGAGGTCTTCGGCATCCCGGGTGATTTCGCGCTGCCGCTGTTCCGCGAGATCGAGCGCGAAGCGACGCTGCCGCTGGTGACGCTGTCGCACGAGCCGGCGGTCGGTTTCGCCGCCGACGCTGCGGCACGTGCGCGCGGCGGGCTCGGCGTGGCTGCGGTGACCTACGGCGCCGGGGCGCTGAACCTCGTCAACGCGGTCGCATCGGCCTACGCCGAACGCGTGCCGCTGGTGGTGCTGTCGGGGGCGCCGGCGGCGCACGAGCTGGCCAGCGGCTTCGTGCTGCACCATCAGGTGAAGACCACCGATTCGCAGTGGCGGCTGTTTCGCGAGATCACCGCCGAGCGCGCGCGGCTCGATGATGCCGCCGAGGCGCCGGGGTTGATCGCGCGGGTACTCGACACCGCGCTTCGCCGTTCGCTGCCGGTGTACCTCGAGATCCCGCGCGACATGGCCGCGGTGTCCTGTGCGGCGGTGCCTGCGCTGCCGCCGCCGGCACCCGACCCCGACGCGGTGGCGGCCTGCGCCGACGAGCTGCTGGCGCGGCTGCGGGCCGCGCGCCGGCCGGTGCTGATGGTCGGCGTCGAGGTCCGCCGCTTCGGTCTCGAGGCGCGGGTGGCCGAACTCGCGCGCCGGCTCGGCGTGCCGGTGGTCACCAGCTTCATGGGGCGCGGCCTGCTCGCCGGTGCCGATGCACCGCTGCGCGGCACCTACCTCGGGCTGGCCGGCGACCCGGCGGTGACCACGCTGGTCGAGGACAGCGACGGCCTGCTGCTGCTCGGCGTGATCGTCTCCGACACCAACTTCGCGGTCTCGGCGCGCCGCATCGACCTGCGCCATGCGGTGCATGCCTTCGACGACCGCGTGACGATGGGCCACCATGTCTACCCGGCGCTCCCGCTGGCGGCGCTGGTGGATGCGCTGCTCGAACGCCTTCCGTCTGCGCCCGCGCGAGCCTCGAACCCACCGGCGCCCGCGGGCTCGTCACCACCACCGATCGACGACACACCCTTGCAGCCGGCCGACATTGCCGACGCCGTCAATGCGCTGTTCGTGCGCCACGGCGCGATGCCGATCGCCAGCGACGTCGGCGACTGCCTGTTCACTGCGATGGACATCGGCCCCACGGCACTGCTCGCACCCGGCTACTACGCGACGATGGGCTACGGCGTTCCGGCCGGCATCGGGCTGCAGGTGGCCACCGGCGAGCGGCCGATCGTGCTCGTCGGCGACGGCGCCTTCCAGATGACCGGCTGGGAGCTCGGCAACGCGCGCCGCGCCGGCTGCGACCCGATCGTCATCGTCTTCAACAACGCCGCCTGGGAGATGCTGCGCGCCTTCGCACCCGATGGTGGCTTCAACGCGCTCGACCGCTGGGACTTCGCCGCGATGGCCGCCGGCATGGGCGGCGACGGCCACGCGGTGGCGACACGCGCCGAGCTGCACGCTGCGCTGGCCGCGGCCTTCGCCCGACGCGGCCGCTTTCAGCTGATCGACGCCCGCCTCGCGCCGGGGGCAGTGTCGCCGACGCTGTCGCGATTCGTCGCCGCGGTGAAGCGGGTGTCGATGCCGGAGACCGCTGCGGCGCGTTGACCGCGGACTTGCAGCGCGCCGATGCCACCCGAGCGACGGCGGCTCAGGGCCGCAGCGCAGTCACGTAGCGGTGTTCGGGCCGCCCGCGCCGGCGCACCGCGGCGGCGAACACCGCGCCGGCGAGCGGTTCGCGCGCGAGCGCGTCGGCGCCCATGCCGATGCGCGCGCTGCTGGCAAACAGCGTCGCGAAGCCGTCGCCGCCGAATGCCGGGCAGGTGATGCGCGACGCGGGCAGATCGACCCGCTCGCCGGCACGGCCTTCGGCGTCGAAGCGCTGCACGCAGCCGCCGCCCCACAGCGCCGACCACAGCCCGCCGTCGACATCGACCGCCGCGCCGTCGGGCATGCCGCGCATCGACTCGGGCAGCCCGACGAAGAGGCGCGGCTCGCCGAGCGTGCCGTCGGCGGCGTAGTCCACCACCTGGATGCGGCGGGTCGGCGAATCGGTGTAGTAAATGCGCCGGCCGTCGGGCGAAAACGCCAGCCCGTTGGCCACCGCCACCTGGGGCAGCGGCAGCCGCTCGATGGCGAGCCGCGAATCGACACGCCAGAAGCTGCCGATGGCGGCGTTGCCGCGCGCCTCGTTGTAGGTGCCGAAGACGAAGCGGCCCTGTGGGTCGCAGCGGCCGTCGTTGATGCGTGTCGTCAGGCCCGGCTCCACCGGCACCACCGCGCCGAGGCGGCGCGACACCGTGTCGTACAGCGCCACCCCCTTGGCCAGCCCGAGCAGCAGCAGCCCCGGCGCCTCGCAGAGCGCGAAGCTGCCGACGCGGTCGGGCAGCTCGAATCGCTCGACGCGGCCGCCGCCGTCGTCGCGCAGCCGCAGCAAGAAGCGCGACTCGATGTCGGTCCAGTACAGCGCGCGCTCGCGCTCGCACCACAGCAGGCACTCGCCGAGCACCGAACGGGTGTCGCCGAGTGCACTGGGCATGCCGCCGGGTGCCGATGCGGCAGGCGCCGCCGGCGCGCTCATGCCCAGCCCCCGTCGACCACCAGGTCCTGCGCGGTGATCATCGCGCTGTCGTCGGCGGCAAGGAAGAGCGCGGCGCGCGCGATGTCCTGCGGCAGCACGTTGCGCGGGATGCACTGGCTCTGCGCGATGCGTTCGCGCCCCTCGGCGCTGACCCACAGCCGCAGCTGGCGCTCGGTCATCACCCAGCCCGGCACCAGCGTGTTGACGCGGATGCCGCCGCCGCCAAACTCGCGCGCCAGCGTTCGCGTGAGCCCCTGCACCGCCGCCTTCGCGGTGGTGTAGACCGGCATGCCGCCCTGCTTGAGCATCCAGCTGATCGAGCCGAGGTTGACGATCGAGCCGCCGCCGGCGGCGCGCATCGCCGGCGCCACCGCCTGCGCGGCGAAAAACTGGTGGCGCAGGTTGACCGCCATGCCTGCGTCCCACGACGCCGCCGTCGTCTCTTCGACGGTGTGGCGGCTGTCGTCGGCGGCGTTGTTGACGAGCACGGTGACGGCGCCGAGCGCCGCCTGCACCTGCGCGACGGCGGCGTGCAGCGCGTCGATGTCGCGCAGGTCGCAGGGCAGGAACAGCGGCGCGTGGCGCGCGTCGGCAGCCAGCTCGCGCGCCAGCGCGGTGCCGGCGTCGGCATCGATGTCGACGAAGGCCACCTTCGCGTGCTGCCACGCGAACTGGCGAACGATCTCGGCGCCGATGCCGCTGGCGCCGCCGGTGACGAGCACCGTGCGGCCTTCGAGGCTGGGGTAGACGGCCGCGCGCATCGCCGGCGTGGGGTCAACCGACCTCACCTGCGGCCAGCGCCCAGTCGGGCCGGTGGTCGGGGTCGGGGTCGAGCGCGGCAGCGAGCAGCGTCTTCGTGTACTCGTGCCGCGGGTTCTCGAACAGCGCCTCGGTCTGCTCGAGCTCGACCAGCCGGCCCTGGAACATCACCGCGACGCGGGTCGAGATGTGCCGCACCACCGACAGGCCATGCGCGATAAAGAGGTACGTCAGGCCGAACTCCTCCTGCAGCTCGGCCAGCAGGTTCATCACCTGCGCCTGCACCGAGACATCGAGCGCGGACACCGCCTCGTCGCAGACGACGAGCGACGGCTTCATCACCAGCGCGCGCGCGATGCCGATTCGCTGGCGCTGCCCTCCGCTGAAGGCATGTGGGTAGCGTGTGCGGACCTCGGGCCGGATGCCGACACGCTGCAGCATCGCGACGACGCGGTCTTCGAGCTCGCTGCCCGAGGCCATCTTGTGGATGGTGAGCGGCTCGGCGACGATCTGCTGCACCGTCATGCGCGGGTTCAACGAGCCGAACGGGTCCTGGAAAATCATCTGCAGTTCGGTGCGCAGCGGCTTGAGCTGATCGTCGGAGAGCTTGGCCAGGTCCAGCGGCGCTTCGCGCCCTTCGCGCGCCGCGCGGTGCGTGAAGAGCACCTCGCCCGAGGTCGGCCGCGTCGCACGCAGGATCGCGCGGCCGAGCGTCGTCTTGCCGCTGCCGCTCTCGCCGACGATGCCTAACGTTTCACCCTGACGGACGTCGAAGGAGACCTCGTCGCAGGCCTTCACGAGGCCGACCTTGCGCGTGAAGAAGCCCTTCTGCACGATCGGGTAGTGCTTGCTGAGCTTGCGGACCGAGAGGATGACGTCGTTGCTCATCGACGCTCCTTGGGTGCGACGTTCGGGCAGCGGCGCGCAACCGCTGCGAGGTGGCCGCCCGTCGGCCCGGAGGCTGGGTCCCTCCGCTTCGCTGCGGGACTTCCCTGCGATGCTCGGCACAGGGTCGCGCCGTATAACTCGCTTCGTTCGCTTCGCTCACTGCGCTCGGACAGATCCGGCGAGTCAGTCGACGAGGCGCGCACTGCGTGCGCGCCGACCCTGTGCCTGCGCTTCTCGGCTGCGCCTACGTGCCGCCGGCCGGCCACCCCGCAGCGGCCGGGCACCAGCGGTGCCGCGCCACCAGCCGGTGGGCAACGAGCGGTGCTGCAAAGGGGCGTGCGGGCCGGCGGCGGCGCGCCTGGGAGGCGCCGAGAAGCGCAGGGGGGCTGGCCGCGCGCGCAGCGCGCCTCGTGATCTGACTCGTCGCGGTCTGTTCGAGCGCAGTGAACGAAGTGAACGGAGCGAGTTTCGCGACGGGCCAGCCACCCGAGCATCGCAGGGGAGTTGGCGCGCAGCGCCAACCGCCGGACTGAAGCGCCGCCGCCGGCCCGTGCGCGCCTTTGCCGCTCCGAGCCGACGAACGCGAGGGCGCGCCCAACCGCACTCACCGCACTTCCCCCAGTTCCACCGCCCTGACACAAGCTACTTCGTGCCCAGCCTCCAGCCCCTGCAGCACCGGCGGCCCGCCCTGGTCGCAGCGCCCCGGCTGCGCATGCGGGCAGCGCGGGTGGAAAGGGCAACCCGAGGGCAGGTCGGTGAGTGACGGCACCGATCCGGCGATGCTCGGCAGCCGCCGCCCGGAAGGCTTGCCGCGCAGCGTCGGCAGGCTGGCGAGCAGGCCGCGTGTGTACGGGTGGCGCGGGCGCTTCATGATCGTTCGTACCGGCGCGCGTTCGACGACGCGGCCGAGGTACATCACCACCACCTCGTCGGCGGTCTGCGCCACCACCGCGAGGTCGTGCGTGATGAGCAGAATCGCGGTGCCGAGCTTGGCCTGCAGTTCCTTCAGCAGTTTCAGGATCTGCGCCTGCAGCGTGACGTCGAGCGCGGTGGTCGGTTCGTCGGCGATCAGCAGCATCGGGTTGCAGACCAGCGCCATCGCGATCACCACCCGCTGGCGCATGCCGCCCGACAATTCGTGCGGGTACTGCGCGAGCCGCGCCTCGGGCTGCGGGATGCCCACCTTGGCCAGCATCTCGAGCGCGCGGCTGCGGGCCTGCACCCGGTTCAGCGGCTGGTGCAGCAGGATCGCCTCGCCGATCTGGTTTCCGATCGTGTGCACCGGCGAGAGCGCGGCCTGCGGCTCCTGGAAGATCATCGCCGCCAGCTCGCCGCGAACGCGGTACAGCGCGTCGGATCGTTCGGGCAGCGCCAGCACGTCGATCGGCGGCTCGCCCTTCGGGAAGATCTCGATCGAGCCGCCGACAATGCGGCCCGGCTTTTGCACCAGCCGCATGATCGAGTACGCGGTGACGCTCTTGCCGCAGCCCGATTCGCCCACCACCGCCAGCGTGCCGCCGCGCGGCAGCGAAAAGCTGGCGCCGTCGACGGCGTTGACGACGCCCTGATCGGTGGTGAAGGTGGTGCGCAGGTCGCGAACGCGCAGCACCAGGTCCTGGTCGTTCATCGTTCGTCAGCCGTAGGGATCGGCGGCGTCGCGCAGCCCGTCGCCGAGGAAGTTGAAGCACATCACGACGCTGACGATGAAGGCCGAAGGCATCAGCAGCCAGGGGTAGAAGCGCACCGCCTTCACGTCCAGGCAGTCCTGCAGCATCACGCCCCAGCTGACGATCGGCGGGCGCAGGCCGAGGCCGAGGAAGGACAGCGCCGTCTCGCCGAGGATCATGCCGGGGACGCTGAGCGTCAGCGCGACGATGATGTGGCTGGTGAAGCCCGGCATCAGGTGGCGGAAGAGGATGCGCGAGTGGCTGGCACCGAGCAGCCGCGCCGCCACCGCGTAGTCCTCCTCGCGCAGCGAAAGGATCTTGCCGCGCACGACGCGCGCCAGGCCGGTCCAGTTCAGCAGCCCGAGCAGCAGCGTGATCGCGAAGTAGACCTTCAGCGCCGCCCAGTCGCCGGGCAGGATGGCCGCCAGCGCGATCCACAGCGGCAGCTGCGGGAAGGCCTGCAGGATCTCGATGCCGCGCTGGATCAGGTTGTCGGTGCGGCCACCGACATAGCCGCTGATGCCGCCGATCGTCATGCCGAGCGCGAAGGTCAGCACGATGCCCACCAGCCCCACCGACAGCGACACCCGCGCACCGTAGACGGCGCGGCTGAAGAGGTCGCGGCCGTACTTGTCGGCGCCGAGCAGGAAGAAGGTGGGCTGCACGCCGGCCGGCGGCGAGCGTGCTCGCCAGGCGTCGGCGTCGATGCCGAGCAGCCGGCGCTCGATCGGCAGCACGCCCCACAGCGGCACCTCGGCGCCGCGTGCGAACCAGCCCAGCGGCACCGCGGTGGGGGTCTCGGTGTAGCTCTTGCGGAAGGTGATGGGGTCGGTGTGCTGCGCCAAAGCCCGCACGTGCAGCCCGTCGTTCCAGTTCCAGCGCAGCGCCTGCGGCGGGGCATAGGCGTGGTCGAGATGTCGCTCGTCGCTCGGGTAGGGGGCGACGAACTCGGCCATCGCGCCCATCGCGTACAGGAACACCAGCACGTACAACGACACCACCGCGAGCCGGTGGCGGCGGAAGCGCCGAACGATCAGCTGCCACTGCGACAGCGAACCGGCGGCGAGGGCACCGCTGACGACCGCACTCATGCAGTAACCTCGCGACCACTCCGCGTTCCGAGGATTGGCACGGATCCGGCTCTGCCGGTCCGTCGCCAAAGCCCCCTCGGGGGTGAGCCCGGACGGCGACAGTCCGGGGGACTGTCGCCGCCTGGCGAACGGCTGGCCGCTTGCGGCCAGCGCGCCCTGCAAGGGCAGCGACCGGAGGGAGCGTGGGGGCTCACGTTGTGCTTTCCTCGTAACGGATTCGCGGGTCCAGCCACAGCAGCAGCAGGTCGGCCACCAGCGTGCCCAGCACCGCCAGCAGCGACAGCGCCATCAGCATCGAACCCGCGAGGTAGAGGTCCTCGTTGAACAGCGCCTGCAGCATCAGCGGCCCGACGGTCGGCAGGCTGAGCACGATGGCGACGATGGCGCCGCCCGACACCAGCGCCGGGAAGATGTGGCCGATGCCCGAGACGAAGGGGTTCAGCGCGATGCGCACCGGGTACTTGAAGAGCAGCTTCAGCGGCCGCACGCCCTTCGCGCGCGCCGTCGTCACATAGGGCTTTTTCAGTTCGTCGAGCAGGTTCGCACGCATCACGCGGATCAGCCCCGCGGTGCCCGAGACGGCGCTCACCACCACCGGCACCCAGATATGCGCCAAGAGGTCCCTGACCTTCGGCCAGTCCCAGTGCGGCTGGGCCGCGAACTCGGGCGAGAAGAGGCCCGAGATGCCGGTGGGCACCATGATCACCAGCGCCAGCAGGAACGGCGGCACGCTCATGCCGACGAAGCCGACGAAGGTGGCCACGTAGTCGCCCAGCGAGTACTGCCGCACCGCCGAGAAGACGCCGATCGGGATCGCGATCACCCAGGTGAGCACGATGGTGCCGAGCGAGATCAGGAAGGTCAGCAGGATGCGGTCGCCGACGACATGGTTCACCGGCCGCGCGCTCTCCATGCTGAGCCCCATGTGGCCCTGCAGCAGCCCGGCGTCGGCGCTGTCGAAGCTGCCGAACCACAGCACGCCGGTCCAGCGCAGGTACTGCTTCCACAGCGGGTCGTGCAGGTGGAAGGTCTGCGCCAGGTCCTCGGCCTCCTTGACGAGCGCGGCGTCGCCGGTCTCCTGCAGGTAGGTCAGCCGCGAGGTCAGGAAGTCGCCCGGCGGCAGCTGGATGATCGCGAACACCACCACCGAGATCACCGCCAGCGTCGGCACCATGATCGCCAGCCGCCGCGCGATGTACGGGTGGCGCAGCGCCACCATCAGCACCAGCGCGCCCGCCACGCCCCAGGCCAGCCAGGCCAGCAGCGTGGTGACCGAAGTGCCGCCCGCCGCCGCGGAAGCGCCGCCGCCCGCCGGTGCGCCGTTCACCGCGGTGCGCGTCAGCGGCGTCGGCTGCGCCAGCTGCGCCCGCGTGTCGGGCTCGGCAGCGCGGTTGGGGCTGCCGAAGTAGTAGGTCTCGATGCCGGCGTTGGCCGGCGTGCGCGTCACGGCCGCATAGAGCGCGTTCTTCGGCACGTTCTTGAAGTCGTTGTTGACCACCACCAGGAACGGCGGCGCCTCGGCGATGTTGATCGTCCAGGTGTTCTCGGCCGCGATGTCGAGCGCCTCGCGGAAGATGCGCACCTGCTCCTCCTGCGTCGGCGCCTGCATCGCGGCGACATAGGCCTGGTAGGCGCGGTACATCGGGTGGTCCTTCGGCGGGCCTTGCGCGTTGGGCAGGTCCTTCACCGCGTCGGGGTCGTAGAAGCCGCCGCGCGAGAACCAGCGCCCCCAGTTCACCGCGTAGTAGCTCTCGGTGTCCGGCGGCACGAACTGGCTCGGCAGGATCATCGGGAACATGTCGCTCTCGCTGCTCCAGACCATGAAGTCGAAGTCGGCCGAGTCGCGCTTGGTATAGAAAAGAGCCCGCTGCAGCTCGCGCGCCACCGCACGGATGCCGACCCGCGCCCAGTCGTCGACGACGAACTGCCCCGGCCCGAGCCCGGTGAAGGCCGAGAAGTTCAGGTACAGCGTCAGCGTGCTGCCGTCGGGCAGCGTGCGCATGCCGTCGACGTCGCGCTGCACGAGCCCGAGTTCGTCGAGCAGCGTGTTGGCGCGCGCGACATCGTGCTCGACAAAGGCCCTGCCGAGCGCCGCGTGGTGGTACGGCGACTGCGGCCCCGGCTCCACCTGCGAAGGCTTGACCATGCCGTTGAACTCGGCCTTGACGATCGAGCCGCGGTCGATCGCCAGCGACAGCGCCTGGCGGAAGCGCCTGTCGGCGAGCAGCCTGGCCTTGCTCGCGGTGTCGGGCCGCTCGGGGTCGACACGACGCGTCAGGTTGGGGTGCAGGATCCAGCTCGACCGCGACGCCGGGTACCAGTGGTAGAGCTTGAAGCCGGCCTCGTCCTGGCGCGTCATCAGCTCGGTGTAGTTCTCGTAGCGGATGTTGCGGCCCTGCATGCTGACCTCGCCGTTGGCGAAGGCGAGCGACACCATCTGCGTGCTCTTGACGTCGAACTGCAGCCGGTCGATGTAGGGCAGCTGCTTGCCCTGCGGGTCGACCGCGTAGTAGTACGGGTTGCGGACGAAGACATGCGGCGGGTTGGCTTTCAGCTGCCGCAGCACCCAGGGCCACAGCCGCGGGATCTCCGGGTTGTCCCAGCGCTTGAGCCGCGTGTACAGCGCGCGTGGGTTGGCGATGCCGAGTGCCTTGGCCTCGCGCTCGAGGAAGGCGGGGTCGGCGGTGTCCGGGTGGTACTTGCGCAGGTAGTGCGCCGGCGCTTTCGCCATCTCGCCGCTGAAGCTGGCAAGGATGTCCTTGAAGTGGCCGTAGGGGTGCTCGAAGCGGATGCGGACGCGGTGCGAGTCGAGCTTCTCCATCGTCGTCTGCCCGCCGGCGGAGACCATCCAGCGCGCCGGCGGCTTGTCGCCGACGGTGGCGTTGGTGTCCTCGTACTCCCACCAGAAGAGAACGTCGTCGGCGGTGAAGGGGTGGCCGTCGGACCAGCGAACGCCCTTGCGCAGGTGGATCACGAACTCGCGCTTGTCGGGCGACTCGTCCATGTGCGTCGCCAGGTGCGGAACGATCGGCTGGCCGAGCGGCGACCAGCGGAAGAAGCCGGCGTACGCGAAGCGGTACTCGACGACGAAGATGTCGCTGTCGCTGGTGGCCACACGCAGCCAGGTGCCGCCGTAGTGGCCCGGCGTGCCGCCGTCGAGCACCAGCGGCTCGGGGCCGACACGTTCGTGCACCGGCGGCAGCCTGCCCTGCTTGACGAGCTCGGCGAGCACCGGCGCCTCGGCCTTGGGCCACCAGGCGGCGCGCCGGCCTTCGCGATAGTCCACCTCCTTCTGGATTCGCGGCAGCAGCTCGGGCTTGCTGGCATCGAAGCTCACGTCGCGCTGCGCCTCGGCGGCGGCGATCCTTTCGGGCGGGTGTGCGGGCGGCGGCTGCGAGAGGTCGGGACGCATCGCCAGCGCCGACAACACCAGCAGCGCGAGGAAGCCGGCACCGGCGAGCAACACCTTGGCGAGGGCCCACGACGAGACGCCGGCCCGGCGCAGCCAGGCGTTGCGCGGCATCGCCGGCAGCGGCAGCACGCTCTCCGGGGCCTTCATGTTCTGCCGCGAGCGGCCGCCTGCGGCGCGCGTGCATGGGGGCCGATCACCGCGCCGGTGAAGTGCAGACCACCGCCGGCGGCCTGCACGCTGAGCGAACGGGCGTCGAGGGCCCCGGCGAGCGGGAACCGCTCGCCGCCTGTCGCGCTCACGAGCGGGAAGCGCTCGCCGGCCATGCCGGCGTCGATTCGCAGCCAGCGCCCGTCGCAGACGATGCGCAATTCGACCGCGCCGTCGCCGGACGGCAGCGCCCGGCGGCCGATGACATCGGTGCGGCCGTCGCGGCACCACTCGATCGCCGCTTCGACGCCGTCGGCACCACGGCCGACGGCAACAAAAAGGTGCTGCCGCTCGCTCTGGAAGAGCACGAGCCCGCTGGCGACTCCGCTGTCGCTCGGCGGCTCGACCACCAGCCGCGCCTCGAAGGCGGCGTGTTCGATGCGCCTGAACAGCGCCGAAGGCTGGCCGCGGCCGCCCAGCGCGTCGGCGCGCGGCTCGATGACCAGGCCGCCATCGTCGAGCCGCCACCAGGGCCGCTCGGGCGAACGCAGCGTGAACCAGCCGGGCTGCAGCACCGGCCCGTCGAAACGGTCGTCGAAGCGCGGCGGCGGTGGCGGCGCCAGGGCGGCGCCGCGCGGCGCCGGCACCGTCAACGGCACGCGCTGCCGCGGCGGCAGGATCTGCGGCCAGCCATCGATCGTCCAGCGCACCGGCAGCACGAAGGTCTCGCGCCCGGTGAGCCAGAAGCCCGCCGGGCCCGGGCGGCAGCCGAGGAACGTGGCCCACCACTGCCCGTCAGGGCCGGTGACGAGCTGCGCGTGGCCGGTGCAGGTGACGGCGCCGGGAACGCTGCCGTCGAGGTCGCGCTGGGTGAGGATCGGGTTGCCGGCCCAGGGCTCATAATGCCCTTCGACGCGGCGGCTGCGGAACACCACCTGCGAGTGCCGCACCGAGGTGCCACCCTCGGCTGCGCACAGGATGTACCAGCCGTCGCGCTTCAGCAGGTGCGGCCCTTCGATCCACACCGGGTTGGCCTGGGGGTCGGCGCCACCGTCGACGAGCACGCGGCGCTCGCCGACCAGCCGCCGCGAATCGGCGTCCCAACGCTGCAGCCAGATCGCGCGGTGGCCGTCGTAGCGTGGCGGGCCTTCGGGGGCGCCGTTGTTCAGCATCCAGGCGCGGCCGTCGTCGTCGAAGAAGAGTGAGGGGTCGATGCCCTCGAACGGCAGCCACTGCGGATCGCTCCACGGTCCGGCGGGGTTCTCGGCGGTGACGAGGAAGTTGCCGCCGCCGTCGACCATCGTGCAGACGAGGTGGAAGAGACCGCGGTGCCACGACAGCGCCGGCGCGAACAGCCCGCGCGAGACGCCGATGCCGGCGTAGCGCAGCTGCCCCGGGCGGTCGATCGCATGGCCGACCAGCCGCCAGTCGGCGAGGTTGCGGCTGTGGTAGACCGGCAACCCCGGGAAGTACACAAAGCTCGACGTCACGAGCCAGTAGTCGCTGCCGGTGCGGCAGATCGTCGGGTCGGGGTGGAAGCCAGCGAGCACCGGGTTGCGGAAGTGGCCCTCGGGCAGCGGCGGCGGCTCGTCGAGCCCGCGGTAGGCGAAGCCGCGGAATCGTGCCGGCTCGACAGCCGTGCCGACCATCGCGCCGGCGGGCTCGATCACGCCGGCGGCACAGCCGACCTCCAGCACCCCGGCGGCGCAGCCGGCGCCGAGCATGCGGCGGCGCTCGCCGTTCACCGCGCGGCTCCGTGGGCGCCGCCGTCGCTGCGGAACGGCGCCGCCGGCAGGCCGCTGCCGTCGACGAGGTTGTTGCGCGACGGGTTGTCGGCCCAGCCGAAGCGCAGCGCCACCGGCTCGGGAACCCGCGGGCTCGACACGACGACCCGACGGCCTTCGATGTGCGCAGCGGCAGCGTGAAAGCGGCCGTCGGCACCGGCGACGGCGAAGCCGGCGAGCGGCGCGCCGGCCGGGCGCGCGGTGAGCCCGAGGCCGTGGTCGTCGAACTCCGCGACCATCGCCGCACCTTGGGGCATCACGCGGCGAAGCACCGGCCCGCTGGCCGCGGGCCGCCGCGGGTCGGCCATCGCGAGCGCCAGCCCGGCCAGCCGCTCGCCGACGGTGCGCTTGTCCTTCGGGTGCAGGTCGCCGTCGTCGTCGCCGGCATCGGTGGTGACGACCATCGCGGTCGCCGGCAGCGACAGCGCCGCCTGCTGCGCCTCGCGCAGCGCGGCCCAGCCGCTGGCCAGGTTGGGATCGTCCCGCAGCGCACCGAAGGGTGCCAGCTGGACGAACAGGAACGGCAGCACCGGCTGGCCGAAGTGCAACCGCCAGTCGACGATCAACCGGCGGAAAGCTCCGGCATAACGTTCCGCCCGAGCGACATTGCTCTCGCCCTGGTACCACAGCACGCCGCGAACCGGCAGCTGCGCCAGCGGCGCCACCATCGTGTTGTGCGCGAGGGTCGGCGCGTCGTTGGCCTCGGGCGTCGGCGCCACCGCGATGCGCACGACGCGCGCGCGCCAGCGCCCGGCCAGCGGCACCGGGCCGGCGGCGGTGTCGAGCCGCAGCATCTGCTCGCTGCCGTGGAAACCACCGCCCTGACCGAGGTCGGTGACCCGCACCGCGATCACGTTGCGTCCGGCCTTCAGCAGCCCGGCCCGCAGCGCGTAGCGGCGCGGCGTGTCGTAGTGGCGCGTGGCGCCGACCGGCTCGCCGTTGACCCAGGTCTCGTCCCAGTCGTCGACCTTCGCCAGGTGCAGCGTCGCGGCGCCAGCGGCCTGCGCCGCGGTGAGCTCGACCGTGCGCCGGTACCAGACGACGCCGTCGAGCCCGGCCAGGCCCTGGCTCTCCCAGGGCTGCGGCGCGGCCAGCGTCGGCCAGCGGCCGTCGTCGAAGGCGGCGTCGGCGAAACCGCCGTCGGACGCCGGGCCATCGGGCGTGGCCACCACCGGCGGTGCATCGCCCTGGAAGGAGGCGACGCGGGCCGCCACCTCGCGCGCGCGCGCCGTGGCGAGATCGGCGTCGTCGCGCGGCAGCGCGCGCACCGCTGCGGCAAGGTCGGGGTCGTCGAGCGCCGCGGCGCGGCGAACCCAGGTCTCGAGGTTGGAGCCGTTCCACGCGATGTGGATCAGCCCCACCGGGATTCCCGTCTCGGCATGCACCCGCTTCGCGAAGTGCCACCCGACGGCGCTGAACTGCCCTGCCACCGCCGGCGTGGCCGGCTGCCAGCGCGCGGCCGGGATGTCGCTGGCCGGCTGAACGCCGGCGCGGGCCGGCACGCGCAGATGGCGCACCGCGGGCAACGACGCGCGCGCAGCCTCGACCCCGCCGCCGGCCGACTGTTCCAGCGGCCAGGCCATGTTCGACTGCCCGCCGCACAGCCAGACATCACCGAACAGAATGTCGCCGTGGTGCACCTGCGTGCTGCCGTCGTCGACGCGCAGCATGTGCGGCCCGCCGGCTGGCAGCGGCGGCAGTTGCAGCTGCCAGCGGCCGGCAGCATCCACCGGCGCAAAGCCCTGCTCGCCGGCGATCGCGGCGCGCACCGTGCGTCCGGGCGCTCCGGTACCCCACAGCCTCACCGGCTGACCGCGTTGAAGCACCATGTGGTCGCCGAACACCGCGGCCAGCCGCAGCGCCGGCGCCGCCGCCGCATGGCCGGCGGCACCGGCAAGCGCGTCAGCCACCACGAACAGCATCGCCCACCCCGCATGTCCTCGGCAGCGGGAGAACGGCTGTCGCAGCGCGTGCCGCCACGGCGGCCGGACCGGCCGCCCGGGCCGAACCACGAGGCGCCCGGACACCATCGTTCACTTGACCGACCGCAGCGGCGGCCGAACCCGCGGCGCCGCGTCGGACTGGCGGCGCACCAGCGTGTAGTCCAGCACGACATGGCTCGGCGCCTCGCTCGCGCCCTGGCGGCGCGAGCGGATCTGGCGCACCAGCAGCTCGACCGCGGTGCGCGACATCTCGGCGATCGGCTGGCGGATGGTCGTCAGCTCGGGCCAGATCGTGGTCGCGATCGCGGTGTCGTCGAAGCCGACCACGGTGAGGTCGCCGGGCACGTCGAGCCCCTGCCGATGGGCGACGGCCACCGCGGCGGCGGCCATGTCGTCGTTGGCGGCGAAGATCGCGCTCGGCCGCTCGGGCAGCGCCAGCAGCACCTCGGCCGCGTCGAGCCCCGAGCGGTAACTGAAGAGGCCGGGCGCCACCAGTTCGTCGGCCACCGGCAGACCCGCCTCGGTCATCGCGGCGCGGTAGCCCTTGAGCCGCTTCGCGCTCGCGGTCTGGTTCGGGTGGCCGCCGATGAACCCGACGCGCTGGTGGCCGAGCGCCAGCACATGGCGCGTCATCTCGTAGGCGGCACGCTCGTCGTCGATGCTGACGGTGGCCACGCGCTCCAGCGAGCGCCCGCTGGCGACCAGCACCGCCGGCGTGCCCGAGCCGGTGACCAGCTGCAGCAGCTTCTTCGAATCGCACAGCGGCGGCGGCAGGATGATGCCGTCGATGCCGTTCTCGAGCAGCTCGCGCGCGTGCTCCTCCTCGCTGGCGCCGACCTCGCACTTCTCGACCACCAGCTGCGCGTGCGACAGGCTCGACTGCTCGAGCAGCCCGACGAGAAACTCGCTCAGGTAGGCCGCGCTCGGGTTGCTGTACAGCACGCCGATGCGCAACTGCTCGGAGCCGGCAAGCCGCTGCGCCGCCTGGTTGGGCTTGTAGCTCAGCGCCGCGATCGCGGCGTTGACCTTGTCGCGCGTCTCGGCACGGACGTTCTCGGCACCGTTGATCACGCGCGACACGGTCATCGGCGAGACGCCGGCGTGGCGGGCGACGTCGGCGATCGTCGCGACGCTGCCGCGTTGCGGCGCGCGTGATCTTGGCTTCACGAACAACTTCCTCGAAGGCAATGCTGCCGGACCCCACGCGGCGACCCGGTCGGCCCAGGCATTGTGAGCGTTATCCGCGAGCCGGACAACGGGGAAAGGTCGCCGCCCTCATTGGTGTTTTCCTCGGGGTGGACCCTTCTTGACGAGCCGATGTTGTGGCACGTAAATTGGAATGTGCGCGCTACCATCGAATCCGACAGAACACCAACCAACCCCGGCGGCACGTGGGCGACGAGCCAATCTGCACCGGCCCGACCGACAAGGAGACACCGCTCATGCGCAGCAGCCCCCCCCTGCCGTCCCGCCGCCGCCACACCCGGCGCCGCGCGGTCTTCGCGACCACCCTGCTCGCCGGCCTGATCGGCCAGGTCTTCGCCCAGCAGGCGGCCCCGGCCGACGCCGGGCAGACCGTCACCGTCACCGGCTTCCGCAGCAGCCTGCAGCGCGCCGCCGACGCGAAGCGCGAGAACATCTCGTTCAGCGACTCGATCTTCTCCGAGGACATGGGCAAGTTCCCGGACGCGAACATCGCCGAGTCGCTGCAGCGCATCTCGGGCGTGACGATCACCCGCGAGATCACCGGCGACGGCCTCAACGTGCAGATCCGCGGCCTGGGCACCAACTTCACGAAGGTGCTGCTGAACGGCACGCCGATCGCGGTGGCTTCCACCGGCCGCACCGACGCCCAGAACACCAACCGCGAGGTCGACCTCGACCTGCTGCCGACCGAGCTGTTCTCGCAGCTGTCGGTCACCAAGAGCCCGACGGCCGGCATGCTCGAGGGGGGTGTCTCCGGCGTCGTCGACATGCGCACCGCGCGCCCGTTCGACCGCCGCGGCACGCGCTACCACCTGTCGCTCGAGGCCACCAACAACACGCTGGTGAAGGACTGGGGTAACCGCGGCTCGTTCCTGGCCAGCACGACGATGGGCGACCGCTTCGGCATCCTCGGCGGAGTCGCGTGGTCGCTGACCAACGTGAAAGTCAAGGGCTTCGAGACGATCGGCTGGACCAACGCCAACCTCTCCGCAGACCAGAGCACGAGCCCGACGCGCAACAACACCGGCGGTGGCAACTGGACGATCCCGGCCACCGTGCCGGCCAACGCCGGCAACGGCCTCGTCACCGGCGCCACGATCAACCAGGCCTTCCTGCTGGCGCAGAACCCGGGGCTGACGATCCAGCAGATCGACAACGCGATCATCCCGCGGCTGGGCCGCCCGATGGAGGAGACTGGCACCCGAGAGCGCATCAGCGGCGTGGTCAGCATGGAGTACCGGCCATCCGCCGATCTGCACTTCTACGTCGACGCCCTCGCCGCCAAGAAGGACAACCGGCTCGAGCGCATCGACATCAATTGGGTCGGCCGCTTCGGCGCGATGATCCCGATCGGGCTGCAGGTCGACCGCAGCGATTGCGCCGCCGGCTGCGTCGTCACCAAAGGCACCTTCGCCAACGCGCAGTGGTTCCTCGAGTACCGGCCGCACAACGAGGACACCGAGGTCTGGGGCGTCAATCCGGGCATGAAGTGGCAGCTCTCGCCGAACCTCGTTCTCGACGCGCAGGCCAATGCGACGAAGAGCAAGTTCCACCGCGAGTCGCCGACGGTGCTGGTGATCACGCCGGCGAGTTCCGGCGTCACCGTCAACTACGAGAACACGGGCGCGATTCCGTCGATCAAGACCAACATCGACCTCAACGACCCGCGCAACTTCAGCTGGCCCGGCGGGCGCGTCAACATCCAGGACGAGTACCGCGACACCGAGACCACCGGCGCGCGCTTCAACTTCACCTGGGGCGACAAGAAGTTCAACCTGAAGGCCGGCATGGCCTACGACGACATCTCGCGCCGCATCCTGCCGCGCGACAACTCGCAGGCCTGGCAGAACGCGGTCTGCGGAAACAACCCGAGCCCGAACCTCGCGGGGCAGAACCACGAGGGCTGCAACGGGCGCAGCGCGCCGGGCAGCGCCGCCGCGCAGTACCCGGGCTACGGAACCGGCTTCACCGCCGGCGCCACCGGCCAGGTGCAGTGGCTCGGCTCGCTGATCCCGAACAGCGCGCTGCAGAACTACCTGCGGCCGAGCGATGCCGGCTTCATCACCGTCGACTGGGACAAGCTGGCCAAGGACGGCCAGTACGAGGTCTACCACTCGGCCGCACCCGAGGCCTCGGGTGCGAACACCGGCGCCAACAACGGCTACATCCGCGAGAAGACCACCGGCTTCTACGTCGAGGCCAACGGCGACACCGAGCTGCTCGGCAACCGGCTGCGCTACAACGTCGGCGCCCGCTACGTCGAGACCGAGCAGGACGTCGGCGGCTTCGTCTCGATCCCCGACCCGCGCAACGTGCCTTCGCTGCTCAACGGCGGCCGCTACCCCAACGCCAACAGCCTGGTGGTCCTGTCGACGAAGTACAACAACACGCTGCCTTCGGCCACCGCAGCCTACTTCCTGCGCCCCGACCTCGTGCTGCGCGGGGCAGCGTCGCGCAGCATGACGCGGCCCGACCCCAACCAGATCCGCCCGGCGGTGAACTTCACCAACCCGTCGGCCGACATCGGCACCATCGGCAACCCCGAGCTGAAGCCGTTCATGTCCGACAACTACGACCTCGGGCTCGAGTTCTACAGCGGCCGCGAGGGCTCGCTGGCGGTGTCGGGCTTCCGCAAGTCGATCGACGGCTTCACGATCAACCAGAACATCACGATGCCGTTCAACGACCTCGCGGTCTACGGCATCAACTACAACACGCTCACCGACACCCAGCGCGGCTCGATCGACGTTCGCGGCGGCCCCAACGCCGCCACCGTGGTGATGACGCGGCAGATCAACTCGCCGCACAAGCTGAAGATCGAGGGTTGGGAGCTGAACTGGGTGCAGCCGCTGGACAAGTTCCTGCCGATCCGCGGCCTCGGCTTCACCGCCAGCCTGATGAAGGTGAAGCAGACCTCGAGCGACCCCTCGGTGGTGGCGCTCGGCGTGCCGAAGGACGCCTACAACGTGACGGCCTACTACGAGCACGGCGGCATCAGCTTCCGCATCTCGCAGAGCTTCGCGAAGGGCTCGCAGATCTCGACGCTGAACCAGAACGGCATTCCCGCCGCGGCGCTGTTCAGCGACGACTACAAGCAGGTCGACCTGGCACTCAACGTCTCGCTGGCCAACTTCTTCGACCTGCCGGGCGACCCGCAGCTGGCGTTCAACGTCAACAACCTGACCAACTCGACCCAGCGCCAGTACTTCCAGTTCACGAACGCCGCCTTCACGCAGTACCAGCCGGCGCGCAGCTACAACCTCGGGCTGAGGATGAAGTTCTGATCGCCCCCAGGGCCGGGCCAGCCCGGCCCGCCCCCCGCGGGGGATCGGGTTGCCCGGCGGAGCCGGATCAACTCGAGAGTGCCCCCAGGGCCGGGCCAGCCCGGCCCGCCCCCCGCGGGGGATCGAGTTGCCCGGCGGAGCCGGATCAACTCGAGAGCGAGCCATCAGCGCCCCGGGGTCCGCCGTCACCGGCCCCCACGGGAGTCCGAGCCCGAGTCGCCCCCGGGATCGAGACCGTTGCGCGACGGCGCGGCGCACTTCGCGCCGTGCCACTTTCGAGGCCCCGCGGCGACCCCGCGGTGGCCTCTTTCTTTTTCGCCACCCCCACAGGAAGGCCGCGCGATGAACCGACCTGTTGTCGCCCGCCGGCTGGCGTGTGTGCTGCGGCCGTCGCTGGAGGCACACCCGGATCGCGGAAACTCGCATCCCGGCAAACAAGGAGGCCACCCATGCACGACGATCGGATGGTGACCACGGAAGCCGCGCTTCGCGACCTCTTCGGTCACCCCCAAGGCCTGGCCGTTGCCAAGTCGCTCGACCACCTCGACGAGTACGCCCGGCAGTTCATCTCAATGTCGCCCTTCCTGGTGCTGTCGACGGCCAATGCGCAGGGCAAGGCCGATGTCAGCCCGCGCGGCGACCCGCCGGGGTTCGTTCAGGTCATCGACGACCAGCGAATGCTGATTCCCGACCGGCCCGGCAACAACCGGCTCGACACGATGGTCAACATCGTCGAGAACCCGAACGTCGCCGCGCTGTTTTTCATTCCCGGCTTCGAGGACACGCTTCGCGTCGCCGGCCAGGCGGCGATCACGCGCGATCCGGCATGGCTCGAGCGCTGCATCGTCAACGGCAAGGTGCCCAAGGTCGGCATCGTGATCACCGTCGACGAGGTCTTCCTGCACTGCGCCAAGGCGCTCAGGCGCTCGAAGCTGTGGCAGTCCGACTACCGCCAGCCGCGCACGCAGATGCCGTCGCTGGCCCGCATCATCCTGGCGCAGACCTGCGCCGCGGGTGTCGACGAGCAGGTTGCGGCCCAGGCCGATGCCCGCGTCGAGGACGCGTACAAGAACAACCTGTACTGACGGACCTTCGCCGCACCGCGACCGCAAGCCACTGCGGGCCGCTGCGCACCCGTGCGCACGGGCGAAGCTCCCCGCACCCGCCGGGTCGCGGCGGCGGTGGCCCGCTACCCCTGCGGGCTGGCCTCCATGCTGCGGCAGTAGCTCTGCATCTCGTCGGGCAGCCCGTGCGGGCAGACACCGCAGGCGCGGTTGCCGGGCAGCGCGTGGTCGATGAACTTCGGGTACGGCAGCTTCAGCTCGGCCATCAGCTGTTCGAACTGCTCGGGCGTGCGCTGCTGGCCGAGCCGCGGGTTGCGCAGCTTCTCCTGGCCGATCGACGACACCCGCCGGCCCTGGTAGTCGTGGCCGGGGTAGACGAGCTGCTCGTCGGGCAGCGAGAAGAGCCTGTCGTGCACGCTGCGGTACAGCGCCGCCGCGCTGCCACCCTGGAAGTCGGTGCGGCCGCAGCCGTCGATCAGCAGCGCGTCGCCGGTGAAGACACGTTCACCGAGCCGGTAGCAGAAGTGCGAGTCGGTGTGCCCCGGCGTGTGCAGCGGCTGCAGCGTCAGGCTGCCGATCGTCACCGGCACCGCGTCCTCGACGCCGAGGTCGCTGCACGGCAACCGCTCGATCGCCGGCGCGCCGATGCGGCAGCCGGTGCGCTGTTTCAGCTCGAGCGCGCCGGTGATGTGGTCGGCGTGGATGTGGGTGTCGAGCGCCAGCGCGAGCTTCAGGTTCAGCCGCTGCAGCTCGGCGAGATCCTGCTCGATGCGGTTGATCACCGGGTCGATCAGCAGCGCGAGCCCGGTGGCCTCGCAGCCGACGAGGTAGGTGCAGGTGCAGGACAGCGGCTCGAACAGTTGGCGGAAGAGCATCGGGCACCTCGCGGCGCAGCAGGCGGCGGCGGGGCTGCATTCTGGCAGCGCCCGGGTCGCATCGACACGCTGTACGCGGCGAGGAGCCGGCGACCCCGACGCCGCGGCGTCAAAGCCCGACGCGGGGCGGCGACCCGCGCTGCACACACCCTTCGGTGAGTGCAGCCAGCTGGCGATAGAAGTCGGTCTGTGCACCCTGGCGCACCGCCGCGGCGAAGCCTCCGACCCACGCGCCGAGGTGCTCGGCGAGGAAGCGCTGCCTGAGCGCCACCAGTTCACGCCGGGCGGGATGGTCGCCGCACCGCTCGGCACCGGCGAGCTTGAAGTTCAGCAGGTACAGGAACTCCAGCTCCACCGCGACATGGTCCGGCAGTTCGTGGAACTCCTCGTCGATCTCGAACCCGCCTTGCCGGTACAACGCGACGACGGCGAGAGTTCGGTCCTGCATCGGCATGGTCTCGCCGGTCTGCCAGAACGAGCCATAGGGCCTGGCCAGCGGCTGCACCGGGCCCAGGAACAGGCGCGTGTAGTCGACGAGCAGCGCCTGGAGATCGTCGGACGCGAACGCCTCGCCGAGGCCGCGGGCCGGCACCGCGAGTGCAGCGTCGACGCGGCCGGCCGCGATCCGCAGGGACTCGAAGAGGTGCTCCTCGGCGAACGCAGGCGTGGGCTCGTAGTAGCAGGCCGACAGGAAGCGGAACAGATCCGCGGCTGCCGTGCCTTCGTCGGGGTCGTAATCCGGCATTCCACTCCTGCGCGTCCGCCATCAGGCACGCGGACTGTACTTCCCGATGTAGTGCACGTTCGGCTTCGTGCCGGCCTCTTCCTTCAGGCGGAAGGTCCTCTCTCTCTTCAGCACCTGCGCGATCCGGCTGTTCGGGTCTTCCTGGTCACCGAAGATGCGCGCCTGCGACGGGCAGACCTCGACGCAGGCCGGCAGCAGGCCGTTCAGCACGCGGTGGTAGCAGAAGGTGCATTTCTCCACCACATCGTCGCGCCGGACGGGTTGCAGGTCGCTGCCCTTCCAGGCGTTCAACGCGGGTGTTCGTGCGCCGGCCTTCGCTGCCATCTCGGCACCGGTGGCGGTACAGCCCGGGATCGCTGCGGCCTTGTCGGCCCAGAACGGCTGAGGCTCTTCGTCGGTCGCGTTCAGGCTGATCACGCTGTAGGTCGCTCCGTCGAGGCTGCGCTCGTCCAGCTCGGGGTGGCTGTACGGGCACTTCTCCTGGCAGCGGCCGCAGCCGACGCACAAATCGGGGTTGTGCAGCGTGATGCCCTCCGGGGTCTTGTAGAGCGCCTTGTACCCATTGCCTTCACCGGCCTTCTTCGGGTTGCCAGGGCAGGCCTTGATGCAGGGTGCGTCGTCGCAGTGGTTGCACAGCACGGGCATCACGTAGTGCCGCGTGTTCGGGAACTCGCCTTCGGTGTGCATCACGAAGTCGGCCCAGTTGAAGCTCTGCGCATTGCCGCGGGTTCGGGTGTTGTTCTCGGCCTTGCAGGCGAAGGCGCAGGCGCCACAGCCGACGCAGCGGGAGAGATCGATCACCATTCCGAGCTTTGTCACGGCACCCTCCTTCAGGCCTTCTGGATCCGCACGCCGGTGAAGCCGCCGTTGCGGGCGGTCGCTCCGCTCAGGCGGTCGTAGTCGTCGACGAGGATCTCGTTGTTGTTGCCGCCTTTCGGCAGCGCCTTCGCGTAGTCGCCCGCAGCCACGCGCCCGTAGGCCCAGTGCCCCTGGCCGTAGCACTTGGCCACCGTTCCGGGCCGCACACCCTCCCACAGCTTCAGCTGCGTGGTGATCGAGCCCGCCGGCGAAGTGATTCGCACGGTGTCGCCGGTCTTCAGGCCCAGCCTCGCGCCGTCCCGCGGGTTCATCTTCAGCACGTCGCCCCAGGAGACGTCACCCGGGTCGACCTTCTTGAACTCCTGGTACCAGGTCAGGTTGGCCGAGCGGCCCTCGCGGTTCAGCCGCGACTTGTAGTCGATGAACGCAAACGGGTAGTCGGCGACGCTGCCGTGCCGCTTGGGTGGTTCGAAGTGCGGCACGAAAGCCACTTCGCCGCGCGCCACGTAGCCGCTGACGGCGAGGATGTCGTCGACCGTCGTCTCGTGCTTCCTGGCATGCTCGAGAAGGCCCTTCTTCAGCGTCTCGCTGTAGAACTCGAACTTCTTGGTGGCGGTGGCGAACTTCCCGCCCCAGCCCTTCTTCAGCGTGTACTTCGGGCCGTTGAACATGCCCCGCTTGCGGAAGTCGGCCCAGCCCTGCAGCGGCGCGTCGCCCTTCAGCGGCGCCTTCGGCATCCACAGCGGCGCGCTGCTGATCTTGGCCGCGGTCTCCGAGAATTCGAGCGCCGTCGTCGGCAGCTTGCCGGTCTCCGGATCCTTGAACTCGCGGCTGTAGTAGTCGAAGAGGTTCGGGAACCCTTTGGCCTTGAGCTTCTCGGCCAGCAGCCACATCACCTCGGTCTCTTCCTGCTTCACGTCCCACAGCCGCTTCACGGCGGCCTGCTGGATCGACGCGTAGCCGTGGCCGTTGCCCATGTTGCCGACGATCGACCAGCCCTCGGCCGAGTTGAACGTCGACGGCAGCACGATGTCGGCGAACTGCGTCATCTCCGACGGGTTGGTGACCATGTGAACGAAGAACGGCACCCTGGCCATCGCCCTGTCCCAGCGGTCGGCGCCGGTGCACGAGAAGTTGAAGTTCGCCCACGAGGCGAGGAAGACCTTGACCGCACCCGGGTCCTTCAGCATGCCGTTGGCGACGTTGTTGGTGACGACGCCGCTGCCGGGCCGCGCGTTCATCATCGCCGGCATGTCCTTGGCGCCGCGGCCGTCGAGCTTCTTGCCGGCACTGGCCTTCTTGGCCACGTCGTCGACATAGGCATCGGTCTTCGGAAAGGCGCCGAGGGCAACGCTGCTGCTCTGCCAGACGCCGCCTTCGGCGTCGATCGAACCGAGCAGGCCGTTGAGCGCGTGGACGGCCATCGCGCTGTAGGTGCCGCGCGGATGCATCGCCGCACCCGGGCCCATCCAGACGGCCACCTTCGGCGCCGCCTTGCCCATCGCTCGCGCCGCGCGAACGATCTGCGCCGCCGGAATGCCGGTCTCCTTCTCGGCCCAGACCGGGGTGCGGTCCTTCAGCTCCAGGTTCCACCATTTCACCAGCCCATGGGTCTCCTTCTCGACGAAGGCGCCGTCGTCGACCATCCGTCCGGCGGCGAACAGGTTCCTGCCCTCCTTGAAGTCGCCGACGAAGTCACGGCTCCACAGGCCCTCCACCAGCAACACATGCGCGATCGCACCGGCCAGCGCGCCGTCGCTGCCCGGCAGCAGCGGCAGCCACTCGTGGGCCTTCGCTGCGACCGTGGACAGCCGCGGGTCGACAGCGATCACGGTGCCGCGCGCGGCGATCTCGTGGAAGCGGTGGATGGTGTTGGGCACCATGCGGTTGGAGGCCAGCGGATCGCAGCCCCAGGCCACCAGGCAGTCGGTCTTCTCGAGGTCGTAGTCGCGGTAGCCGAAGAAGCCCTGCGTCAGCCCCGAACCCATCTTCTCCGCCTCGGCGCAGATGGCGCTGTGCGAGAAGTAGTTCGGCGTGCCGAAGATCTTCGGCAGCGCGCCGTACAGCAACTCGGTCGAGGTCGGCGAGTAGCGGCCGCGCATGTACATCAGCTTGTGGCCCTCGCCGGCGCGCCGCAGTTCGATCATCTTGTCGGCCACCGTGTCGAGCGCCTCGTCCCAGGTGATCGGAACGAACTTCGGATCGACGCCGCGCCCCTTGGCCGGGTTGGTGCGCTTCATCGGCGACTTGATGCGGTCGGGGTCGTAGAGCTGCTGCGGGATCATGTGGCCACGCGGACAGACGTAGCCGTGGTTGGTCTTGCTCAGCGGGTTGCCGCGCACCCTTGTCGCACGGCCCTCCTGCACGAAGATCTGGATCGCACACCATTGCGTGCAGCCCTGGCAGGTGCTGGCCACCCAGTCGCCGGGCGCCGGGCTGCTCGGCCCGGCCTTGCGCGGGGCCAGGGCGCTGCTCACGGGCGCCGGCAGCGATGCACAGCCTGCCGCCACCCAGCCCGCCGAGGCCCCCGAGGCCATGATGAAGGTCCGTCTTGTCAGTCTCATCGCCACTCCCCCGCCGGGTTGTTCGTGGGAGCTAACTCTGCCGTTAGATCACGGGCCGCCATTGACACTCGGCAAATGCGGTCGACAAAGACGGGATGCCCGACCGGAACGGTCGGGCATCTTTGACAAACCTCTCGGCCGCGCGCACCGCGAACCGTCGCAGTGGGCATCGGCGCGGGGGGGCTCAGTGCTGCGGCATCAGCTTCGCGGCCGCCAGGCCGCCGATGCGCTGGCCCATCTGCACCGCCGTCTCGGTTGCGCTGCGGAAGTGGATGCCGCCCCAGATGCGCGCGTCGCCCACCTCCTGAACGAAGTCCTCGAGCCGGTTCCAGCGCCGCGTCGCGCCCTTCGCGGTCGGGCTCGACGTGGCCAGCACCGGCACCGGCGCTCCGGCCAGGTCGGCCTTCAGCACCGTGGCCACTGCACCGGCAAGGATGCCGTGGCCGCTCGGGTACTCCGGGTGCATCGGCGAATCGATCAGCGAGGCCCAGCGCTCGTCGCGCGTCGTCGCGTCGTTGCCGTCGGCGTCGCCGTTGCGGATCGCCGTCACCGGGCGCCAGAAGTTGTAGTGGTACTTGGCGTCGAAGACCGCGATCAGCGAGTCGTCCATCGCCTGCGCCACCGCGGCAAAGAGCTGTGCGTTGCGCGCCAGGTCGCGCCCCGGCTGCAGCGCCACCGAGCGCACCACGCCGTGGTAGACGGCGGGCAGCGAATAGTCCCAGAAGCGGGCGGCTTCGGTCTGGTCGGCGCTGCGCTTCGTGCTCGCTCGTGCACCGAGGTCCTTCACCTCGTTGTAGTCGCGCGCCCATTGCGCCGAGCCGAGCGCCGGCGGCGCCGGCGGTCTGAACTGCGACGCCGCGGCCATCAGCCAGGGCTTGCGCTGCGCCCACTGCGGCACCGCCGCCGGCGCGGTCGGCACGTAGGCGCCGGGCGTCGTGTGCGGGCGGTAGGCCTCGGGCGTGGCGGCGCCGTCGTCGAGGCGGCGCGCCAGCAGCTCGGCCGCGGCCTTCTCGCCGGCGGCGATGCCGGCGGCCCTGGTCGCGGCGTCGGCCGCGATCGGTGCCAGCGCCGCCTGGTACGCGGCCTCGATCGAGGCCTGCTGTGCAGGCAGCAGCTTCAGCAGCACCACGCGGTGCGCGGCGGCCACCGCCGCCTCGGGTGAGGCAGCGGTGGTGGTGCGGCGCGTCGTCGCGTCGACCGCATCGGCGGCGGCGGTCTGCACCAGCGCCATCAGCCGGATCGCCGGCGGCGTGCCGAGCTTGGCCTCGGTGACGAACTCGGCCGACTTGACGTTCCAGTCGGTGATCGCGTCGGCGCGGCTGTTCAGCGTGGTCAGCGTGGCCAGCGTCAGCGCGGCCAGCGGGAGGAAGGGGGTTTTCATCGCAGGGGTTCCCAGGTGGAGGAGAGAAAGCGGTAGTCCGCGGTGTAGGGCGTGCGGGCGGTGATGCCCGCGTTGCCCGGGTGGCAGGGTTGGTCCGGCGGCAGACCGCCGGCGGTGTTGATGCGCTGGATGGCAGTGACCGGGCTGAAGCGCCCTTGCGGCCCCACCGTCTGCGCGGCAAGCAGCAGCCAGGGGATCGCCCCAGCCACCGTGGCGTCGGCGCGGCCCTTGACCTGGCCGACGATGCGGCTGCCGTCGCTGGCCAGCCAGTGCGGCCCGGCGCCGTGGCTGCCGGCGACGCGGCCGTCGCGATCGAACAGCTCGGCCTCCGGTGCGACAAAGACCCACGCGTGGCCGCCGGAGGCGGCAGCGCGGCACTCGTAGAGCTGGTGGCCCCGCGCATGCAGCGTCATCAACGGCCGCTCGTTGGCGGCCGGCCTCAGCGCCGCCGGCATGTCGGCCGCGGGCAGCAGGCTGGTGGTGCCTGCCGCCACGCAGGCGAGCGCGACGCCGCCGGCCCGAAACAGGGGTTTGCGACTCACTTCGGACCTCCGGACTTGACGACCACGACCTCGAGGTACTCCGAGGGCACCACCAGCGATCGCGGCCCGCCGACGTTGAGTTCGTCGAGCAGCGCGGTGATGCCCGCGGCCAGCGACCGCTGGCCATCGGCGTCGAGCGCGGCGAAGGCCTTGTGCGTGGGGCCGTAGTAGTCGCGGAAGATCTGCAGCCAGTGCCCTGCCGAGAGGTAGCGGAAGTTGAACTGGCGGCGCTCGATGCGGATCGCCGCCGCTTCGGCACCGAACAGCTTGTGCAGGTGTTGCTCGTTGCCCCACAGCGAAGGCGGCTTGACGCCGGGAGGCGGCGCCACATGCGCACCGATCACCTTGAAGAGGCGCCCGATGAAGCTCTCCGGCGTCCAGTTCGCGAGGCCGATGCGGCCGCCCGGTCGCAACACGCGGAGCATCTCGCTCGCCGAGCGGGAATGGTCGGGCGCGAACATCACGCCGAAGGTCGACAGCACGCAGTCGAAGCGCCCATCGGGGAACGGCAGCGCCTCGACATCGGCGACCTGGAAGGTCACCGGCAGCCCCTCGGCGCGGGCGCGGTCGCGACCCTTGTCGAGCAGCGAAGGCACGTAGTCGGTCGACGTCACCTGCGCGAAGCGGCGCGCCGCGGCGAGCGTCGCGTTGCCGTTGCCGGCGGCGACGTCGAGCACCTGCTCGCCGGCGCGCACGTCGGCCGCCTCGGCGAGCTGCTCGCCGACGATCTGCAGCGTGGTGCCGACGACGGCGTAGTCACCGCTGGACCAGGTGGCCTGCTGGCGCTGCTTGACGGCGCCGAGGTCGATCGCCGCGGGGGTTTCTTGAAGAGTGGCTGTGTTCATTGCGGAAGGCTCCGTGGTTGAGGTGAGGGCCGCACTGTCGCGAACCCCCCGTTGCACTGGCGTTCCACCGGCGCAACGCGGCCGCCGCCCCCCTCGGCCGCCGCCGCTGCGATACTGGCTGTGCGATGAATTCCGCCGTCAGGCTGCAGCTGCTGGGCACTCCGGCCGTCGAATTCGGCGGCCGCTCGCTCGCGCTGGCCCCCGAACGGCGGACGCAGCTGCTGGCCTTGCTGGCGCTGCGCCGCGGCTGGGTTCAGCGCGCCGAGCTGGCTGCGTTGCTGTGGCCCGACCAGGAGAGCCGGCTCGCCAACGCCAACCTGCGCAAGACGCTGTTCCGGCTGCAGCAGCTGCCGTGGGCCCTGGGCCTGCAGACCGAGGGCAGCGCGCTGCGATGGGATGTGGGCACCGATGTCGCCGAGCTCGAGGCTGCGCTCGCGTCACCTGTCGACGGAGCTGCCGCGGCGCTATGGCGCGGTGAACTGCTCGCCGGCTTCGACGACGGCAGCAGCGAGACCTGGACAAGATGGCTTGCATTCGAGCGCGAACGGCTGCGCAATGCATGGCGTGCCGCGGTGCTGGCACAGCTGGCCGCGGAGCCGGCACCGGCGCAGGCGCTGGCGCTGACGACGCGGCTGCTCGAGGCCGACCCGCTCGACGAGGTGGCACTGCGAGAGCATGTCGCCGCACTCGCCCGCGATGGCCAGGCGGCCGCTGCACGGCAGGCCGGCCAACGATTTGCCGAGCGGCTGCAGCAGGAGCTCGGCATCGAGCCCGGCATCGAGCTGCGCGCACTGCTCGACGGCCTCGCTCCACCGGCCGGCGCCGCGCCGCGGCCGCCGGTGGCCTTGCCGCCCCCGCCGACGACAGCGGCCGACGATGGCTTCGTCGGCCGCGGGCCGGAGCTGCAGCGCATCACGCAGCTGCTCACCGGCGGCGAGTGCCGGCTGCTGTGCCTGGTGGGGCCGGGCGGCATCGGCAAGACGCGCCTCGCGCGCCGCGCGATGGCCGAGCTGGCCGGCCGCTTCGCCGGTGGCGCGGTGTTCGTCCAGCTCGAGGACGTCTCGGCACCGGCGCAGTTCGGAACCCGGCTCGTGCAGGCGCTGGCACCCGACCGCGGCCGCGGCGGCCGCGACCCGATCGCGCAGGCGGTGGCGTCGATCGGCAGCGACGAGCGCCTGCTCGTGCTCGACAACTTCGAGGCGCTGGCCGAACACGCGGCGGCGCTGCTCGATCGGCTGCTGCAGGGCTGCAGCGGGCTGCGGCTGCTCGTCACGTCGCGCGTGCGGCTCGGCGTGCCCGGCGAGTGGTCGCTGCCGCTCGAAGGCCTGCCGGTGCCCGACCCCGAGGACGACGACCGCGCCGAGGCCTTCGACGCGGTGCGTCTGTTCGTGAAGGCCGCGCGCCGCATCGAGCCGATGCTCGACCTTGCCGCCGAGCGGGCAGCGATCGTCGACATCTGCCGCCAGGTGGAGGGGCTGCCGCTCGCGCTCGAGCTCGCCGCCGCCTGGGTGCGGCTGCTGCCCTGCGGAACCATCGCCGCCGAGCTGCGCCAGGGCAGCGAGCTGCTCTCCGCCTACGACCCGACGCAGCCGCCGCGGCATGCCAGCGTCGAGCTGGTGTTCGAGCAGTCGTGGCTGAGGCTGTCGGCCGCCGAGCGTGATGCGCTGGCGCGGCTGGCGGTCTTCCGCGGCGGCTTCGCGGCCGACGCGGTGCGAGCGATCGCCGGCGCTTCGCTGCCGGTGCTGGCGGCGCTGGTCGACAAATCGCTGCTGCGAAAGGACGGCCCCCGGCTGTCGCTGCACCCGCTGCTGCAGCAGCTTGCGCGCGCACGGCTCGGCGAAGGCGAGGCGCTGGCGGCGACGCAGGCTGCCCATGCCGAGTACTTCCTGCGCTGGCTGGCGCGGCTCGGCCCGGCGATCGAACGGGCCGACCGAGACGCGCTGCAGCAGGTCGACACCGAGATCGACAACTGCCGCGAGGCCTGGGCGAACGCGGTGCGGCTCGGCCATGGTGAACGGGTCGCAGGGGCGCTGCGCGCGCTGCAGAACTACTGCGACCTCCGCGGCCGCTTCGAAGACGGCCTGACGTTGGTTCGCGAGGCGCTGGCCTTGCCGTCCGCGGAGGCAGCGTTGCAGGTCCGCCTGATGGCCTGCGCGGCACATTTCGAGTACCGGCTCGACCGCTATGCGGAGGCCGAACAGGGTGCGGCGCGGGTGCTCGCCGAGCTGCGCCACCTGCGCGACGGCGAGGCGCAGCTGCGCGCGATCGCGGTGCAGGCCGGCGTCGCGCTGCGGACCGGCCGGCTCGCCGATGCGCAGCGCCTGTACCGGCGCATTCTGGCGCTGGCCGCCGGTGCCGAGAGCCACGACCGCGAAGCCGCCGGCACGCTCGACAACCTGGCGCTGGTCGAGAAGCGGCTCGGCCACTACGACGAAGCGCTCGCGCTGACGCTGCAGTCGCTGGCCACACACCGGCGCCTGGCCGACAGCGCCGGCATCGCGCTGTGCCTGAACAACCTGGCGTCGACCTACATGGTGCGTCAGGACTGGGACGCCGCCGCGCCGCACCTGCAGGAGGCGCTCGCGATCTGCGACCGCGACGGCCTGGCGTCGACGCTGTGCTACGTGCTGGCCAACCTGGCCGAGGTGTCGTTGCAGCGCGGCGAGCTCGACGCCGCCGTCGGCCACAGCAGCCGCGGCATCGAGTCGGCGCAGGTCATCGGCAATCGGGCCGTCGGCAGCTGGATGAGGCTGCAGCGCTCACGCATCGCGGCGCGCCTGGGCGACCTCGCGGCGGCGCGCGCCGACCTTGCCGAAGGCGTGGCTGCGGTCGTCGCGCTCGGCATCACGCCGCTGCGGCCCGGTGCGCTGCTCACCTTTGCCGAACTGCTCGAGGCCGGCGGCGACCACGACGCCGCACGACGGGTGATCGGCTTCGCTGCCGACCACCCTTCGACGAGCGCGATGGACCGCGACGAGCTTCGTGCGCATTGGGCGACCCGACCGACGCCCCGGGACCCGGACCCGCCGTGGCCCGGCATCACGCTCGACGAGTTGCTTCAGCGCATCACCGCCGAGCGCCACGTCGAACACGCCCCGCTGCTCGCCGCGCTTCGCATCGGCGGCTGAAGCTCCGCCGGGCCGGCCGCTGCAACGAAGCGGCAACAAAGCGCGCCGCGGGCTGATGCACGGCGGTTACCGGCGCGGCCGACATTGCCCGCCGGGCGCTGCACCACCGGCCACGGAGTGCGGCCCCACCGAGGAACGCCGGAGCAACGGGCCCCCGCCCAGCATCCGGCACCGTGCACCGCCGAAGGCCGGCTCGCCGCCGCCGAAAGGATCTCGAGATGATCGCCCGCCTGCTCGTCAGCCCTTCGAGTGGATCCGGCCCCGCCGGGCCGCTCGACCCACGCGGAGGGCGGCGGCGATTGCGCAGCCTGGGGGCACCACCCCCGGCGGCGCAGCGCCGCCCCGCAGACCCTGCCCCGACGCCGGCGGCACGCGCCGCGGCGCCGTCGCTGGCAAGGCTGCTGGGCACGCCAGCCGCCGCGCCGGCGGCCGACTATCTCTCGGGTGACCAGGTGGTCGCCCGCCACCCGGCGCGGCGCCTGCCGGCGCTGGCGCCAGCCCTCGCGTGCTTCCCGCTGTGACCGCTCTCCGAACCCACCGATCCACCACCAAGGACACCGACACCATGTCTTCATCCGTCAACACCGAGCGTTATGCCAAGGTCATCGACGTCTCCAAGCGCGTGCGCTGGGAGATCGAGCGCGACCTCGTCCGCGGCCGCCGCTTCGACTTCGGCAGGCCGTTTCTGCCGTCGGGGCTGTCGCTCGTCAACGAGCTGCCTTTCCTCGGCGCCGCCGACAAGCGGCTGCTGAGCCAGGTGCAGGGCCGCACCTATGCGTACATCTTCGGGCTTGCCGAGCGCTTCATCGCCGCCAAGGTGATCGACCTCGGCCGCGAGCACGCCTTCGGCGACCAGGTGGCCTTCGAGGCGATTGTTCGAATGACCGACGAGGAGCTCAAGCACCAGGAGCTGTTCCGCCGCCTCGAGACGATGATGGCCGCCGAGATGCCCGCCGGCTACACGATGACCGCCGACGCCAACGCGGTCGCCGGCGCGGTGCTCGGCGCGAGCACCTGGGCGGTGCTGGCGCTGACGCTCGACATCGAGCTCTTCACGCAGGCGCACTACCGCGCCAGCATCGAGCCCGACGCGCAGATCTGCCCGCTGTGGAAGGACGTCTTCCTGTACCACTGGAGAGAGGAGTCGCAGCACGCGATCCTCGACGAGCTGGAGCTGCTGCGCGAGGACGCCAAGCTCGGCAAGGCCACGCGCGACGCCGCCGTGGGCGACCTGATCGGGCTCGTCGGCGCCGTCGACGGCATCCTCCAGGCCCAGGCCGCTGCCGATGCACGCTACTTCGGCGAGATCGCCGGTGCGCGTTTCACCGATGCGCAGAGCGATCAGATCCACGCCGCCGTGCTGAAGGCCTACCGCTGGCAGTACATCGTCTCCGGCGTGATGGAGCCGCGCTTCCAGAAGGTGCTGTTCTCGATCGTCGACGAGGAGCAGAAGGCGCGCATCCTGGCCGCGCTGGCGCCGCTGGTGCACGCCGTGCCGCAAGAGCCGGAGATGGCGCTGCCGATGGCGGCGTGAGATTGGGCCCCCGGCCGCCGGGCGGCCGCCCCCCAAGGGGGGTGAGCCCGGACGCGAAACGTCCAGTGGACGTTTCGTGCCTGGCGATCAGCCGGGCCACGGACCCGGCGCGGCCCGCAAGGCGACCGAACCCGACCGGGAAACCCGGATCGGGTCGGCGCGCCAACGCTGCCGCTGCCCCTGCCCGCCTGCGGCAGCGGTCCCCGGGGGGACAAGAGAAGGCGCTGCACCGGCCATCCATCCCGCATCGACGGGGGCGCGACGCGCGACCGGTCGCATCGCCAGGGTCGAGAGTCACCCCTCCGGAACGTACATGTAGCCTGCGTTGCGCACCGTGCGGATGCAGCGCGGCTCGCCGGTCGGGTCGGGCTCGACCTTGCGGCGCAGGCGGCCGATGCGGATGTCGATCGAACGGTCGAAGGGTTCCCACTCGCGGTTGCGGGTGTGCATCAGCAGCTGGTCGCGCGAGAGCACCCGGTTCGGGTTGGCGACAAACACACGCAGCAGCTCGTACTCCATCGCCGTCATCGGCAGCTCGGGGCCGCCGGCCTCGAACAGACGGCGCGCCTCGAGGTCGATCTCGCAGCGGCCGAAGCGCTTGCGTGCCGCGGTCGTGGCCGGCGCCGGCTCGGCCCCGGCCGGCGGCCGCGCCTGGATGCGGCGCAGCACGCTCTTCAGCCGCGCAAGCAGCTCGCGCGGGTCGAAGGGCTTGGCGACGTAGTCGTCGGCACCGATCTCGAGCCCGACGACACGGTCGATGACGTCGCTCGATGCGGTGACCATGATGATGCCGAGGTCGTAGTGCCCGCGCAGGTAGCGCGCCAGCGTGAGCCCGTCCTCGCCGGGCAGCCGCAGGTCCAGCAGCACCAGGTCGGGCAGCGCGGCCTCGATCGCCTCGCGCATCTGCGTGCCGCCGGCGGCCTCGGCCACCGTGTAGCCGTGGCCTTCGAGGTACTCACGCAGCATCGCCCGCACCGAGGCGTCGTCGTCGACGATCAGCAGCCGGGCATGCGCATCCATGGCGGCGATTCTGCCGCCCGCGCGCGGCCGGCACCAGCACCCGCCACGCCGGGCAACCAAAGAAACCACGCGGTTGCATGCCGGTTGCATGGCGCGGGAAATGCGCATCCCGGTCCGCCGCGGTGCGACAGATGGGCAACCACAAGGCCCGGTGACGAAGCGGGCGCGTTACCACGCGCTTCGAGACTGAAGGCGTCGCGGACCGGTGGTCCGCCCGAACAACGCCCTGCCCTCGTGGAGCCCCCATGTCCGACACCGTTCACCTTCGCCGGCGCGCCGCGAGCGCGGCGCAAAGCCGCGCCGGCCTCGTGCTCGCCGCGTTCTGGCGCGACCTGCTCGCCACTTGGCGCCTTGCGGCGGCTCGCCGCGCCGCGCTGGCCGCCGAATCGCCGCCTTGGCTCGACGACCGCGCGCTGCGCGACCTCGGCCTCTCGCGGGCGGAGCTGTCGTCGTTCCGCGCCGAGTCACTCGGCATCGCCGAGCCGACACGACATCGCGTGGTGCACGCGGGCGGCTCGGTCGATGCCGCTCTCGTGCGGCAAGACCGCGGGTCCCGCTGATGGGTGCGCCGGCTTGGCGGCTGACGCTGGCCGCGGCCGCGCTGATGGCGCTGGTGGCCGGCGGCCGCAACGCCTTCGGGCTCTTCGTCTCGCCGCTCAACGGCGCCTCTGGCATCGGGCTCGCGAACCTGAGCCTCGCGCTCGCGCTCGGGCAGCTCGCAATCGGACTCACGCAGCCGATCGTCGGCGCCGTGGTCGACCGCATCGGCGCCGCCCGCGTGATCGTCGCCGGCGCGGCGCTGCTCGCGCTGACCACCGCGCTGCCGGCCTGGTGGCCGCTGCCGTGGGTGGTGGCGGCCTCGGTGGTGGCGAGTGCACTCGCCGGCAGCGCGGTGGCCAGCAACGGGCTGCTGGTGGGCGAGGTCGGCCGCGGTGTGCCGCCGGCGCGGGCCGGCTTCGCGGTCGGGCTCGTCGGCGCCGGCACCTCGCTCGGGCTGCTGGTGCTGGGGCCCGCGACGCAGTTCGCGATCGTGTCCTGGGGCTGGGCCGCGGCGCTGCTCGCCACTGCCGCCGCGAGCCTGCTCGCCTGGCCGCTGGCGGCGCCGTTCCGGCGGCGCGCCGCCACGCACACCGCCGAACCGCCACCGCCGGTGCGCGACGCGCTGCGGCAGTGGCGCTTCTGGCGCGTGGCGGCGAGCTTCGGCGTCTGCGGTTTCCATGTCTGCTTCCTCGCGGTGCACATGCCGGGGGTGATCGAGCGCTGCGGGCTGCCGGCTTCGCTGTCGGGCCTGTGGGTGGCGCTGTGCGGCGCCGCCAACATCGCCGGCAGCCTGGCGGTGGGCGCCGCGATGAGGCGCTTCGACCACGCGAGGCTGCTCGCCGGGCTCTATCTCGTGCGCGCACTCGGCATCGCGGCGCTGCTGGCGCTGCCGCCGACGCCGGCGGTGCTGCTCGGCTTCGCCGCGGTGATGGGTGCGAGCTTTATGGCGACGCTGCCGCCGACCGCACAGCTGATCGCGCGCGACCATGGCGTCGCGCGACTGGGCACGTTGTTCGGCTTCGTGATGCTGGTGCACCAGGTCGGCGGCTTCGCCGGCATCTGGTTCGGCGGCTGGGCCGCCGAGGCCACCGGCAGCGACACCTTGCTGTGGTGGGTGGACATCGTGCTCGCCGTCGTCGCCGCGGCGCTGGTGTGGCCAGCGGCCGCGGCGCGTGCATCACGCCGGCCCGGGCCGGCCCTGCAGGCGGCGGCATGAACGGCGCCGTGCCCGCTCTGCGCAGCGCCGGGCGGGGCGATCTGCCCGGGCTGCAGCGTTTCGTCGGCAGACTCTCGCTGCGCAGCCGTGTGCAGCGCTTCTTCTCGCCGCTTCGCGAGCTGCCCTCGCCGCTGGTGCGGGCGATCGAACGTGGCGACGGTGCACACCGGCTGCTGCTCGCCGAACATGCCGGCGAGGTGGTGGCGCTCGGGCAGTACGCGGTCGTCGAAGGCGGCCGCTGCGAGCTCGCGCTGGTGGTGGCCGACGACTGGCAGGGCCGTGGCATCGGCCGGGCGCTGATCGACCGCCTGCTCGCCGACGCCGCGTTGCGCGGCCTGCACGAGGCGGTGCTCGAGACGATGGTCGACAACCGCGCGATGAAGTCGTTGGCGCAGCGCGCCGGTTTCGTGCTGCGCCCGCATCCCGAGGACCGGGGGCTGGCGTTCGGGCGCCGGTCGCTGACCGGCGCGAAGTTGCCTTTTCACTAACCCGCTACCCGCGGCTGCAGCCAGCCCGGCAGCAGCGCCTGCGGGTCGGGCACCGCGGCGGCGTCGAAGGGCAGCGCCAGCGTCGTCAGCTGCGCCTGCAGCCGGCCCTGGCGCCAGGCGGAGAGCACGTCCATGCAGCCGCCGAACCACTGGCCGCCGACGAACAGCTGCGGGATCGTCGGCTGCCCGGTGCGCAGGTGCAGCGCGGCGCGGATCTCGGCGGCGTGCGGCTGCATCGCCGGCGAATCGAGGTCGACGCGGTGCAACGGCACGCCGATGCGGTCGAAGAAGCGTCGCAGCGTCCAGCAGAACTCGCACCACTCGAGCGCAAACATCAGCACCGGCCGGCTGCGGTCGTGCACCGCCCGATCGACATGCTCGCGGCCGATCGCCGTCGCCACCGGCTGCGGCGCCACGGGCGGCGGTGCCGCGCTGGCGACGTCGAAGCGTGCCCGCGGCGTGCTTCGCGAGAGGCGCCACTCCTCGGCGTCCATCTCGGCGCCGATGTCGGCGAACAGCGGCGTGCTCAGGTAGCGCTCGCCGGTGTCGGGCACCATCGCCAGCAGCCGGCTGCCCGCCGGCAACGTCGCCGCAAGCTGCAGCGCGCCGGCGACGGTGGCACCGCCGCTGATGCCGGCGAGGATGCCCTCCTCGCGCGCCAGCGCCCGCGCGGTGGCCAGCGCCAGCGTGCCGGCCACCGGCTGCACGCGGTCCACCAGCCCCTCTTCCCGGGCCCGCTGCAGCAGCGCCGGGACGAAGTCCGGCGTCCAGCCCTGCATCAGGTGCGGGCGGAACTGCGGGTGGCTCGGCCGGCTGCCGTCGGCGAGCGCCGGCGGCATCGGTTCGCCGCTGGCCAGCAGCGGCGCGTTGTCGGGCTCGCAGACGACGATTCGAATCCCCGGCCAGCTGCGGCGCAGCGCGCGGCCGGTGCCGAGCAGCGTTCCGCCGGTGCCGCCGCCGGTCACCCAGTGGGTGAGCGGTGCGTCGGCGAAGTCGGCGACGATCTCGGCACCGGTGGTGCGCTCGTGCGCGTCGGCGTTGTCGGGGTTGTCGAACTGGCTGGCGAGGAACCAGCCATGCGCGTCGGCCAGCTCGCGTGCCTTGGCGAGCATGCCGCTGCCCTTCAGCGCCGCCGGCGTCAGCACGACGCGGGCACCGAGGAAGCGCATCAGCCGCCGGCGCTCGACGCTGAAGTTCTCGGCCATCACCACCACCAGCGGGTGGCCGAGCCGCGCGCAGACCATCGCCAGCCCGATGCCGGTGTTGCCGCTGGTGGCCTCGACCACCGTCTGGCCCGGCGCGAGGTCGCCGCGCTCACGCGCGCGCTCGATCACCGATCGCGCCATGCGGTCCTTGACCGAGCCCATCGGGTTGAACGATTCGAGCTTGGCGTAGAGCTCGACATGCGGTGGCGCCAGTCGCGCCAGCCGCACCGCCGGCGTGCCGCCGACGGTGTGAAGGATGTCGGGGTGGCGCATCGGCGGCCCCCGGTTCAGCGCTTGCGACGGCCCTGCGCCGCGCGCAGGGTGTCGCCGAAGATCATCGCCAGCAGCCACAGGCTGCCGGCGAGTTGCAGGCCCAGCAGCGCGGCAAGCCACTGCAGCAAGGGCACGAAGGCGGGGGTCGAGAACATCGCGGGGTCCTTTTCGACGGAGTGGCGCGCGGCAAGGCCGGCGCGGCGCAGGTGGCGCCGCATCGGTGCGTCTGCCCGGGGCGGCGCGCTCGTGCCGCGGCCCCGTCGGACAACGGGCGGCGCGGCGGCTGGGCGGCAGTCTCGGCAGCGCCGGTATTCGGCCGATTTCGCGCCGGCCCGGCTGTGTATCGCCCTCGTAGCGGCGCGGCGGGCCGGCGGCGTGTCAGCCGGTCGCGGCCAGGCAGCGCTCGATCGCGCTGCGCAGCGTGTCGGGCTCCACCGGCTTGGGCAGCACGGCGTGCACGTTGCCGCGGCCCGGCAGGCGGGGATCGACCGCGTCGGGGTTGCCGGTGTAGAGCAGCACCGGCAGGCCCGGGCGGATCGTGGCCACGCGTTCGGCGAGCGCGCTGCCGGTGAGCTGCGGCATCGTCTGGTCGCTGATCAGCAGCGCCGCGCGGTTGTCGCCGTCCTCGAGCCAGGCGAGCGCGCTGCCCGGGTCGCGCAGCAGCACGACGTCGAGGCCCCATCCTTCGAGCAGCTCGGCCATGAAGTCCCCGACCATCGCTTCGTCCTCGACCAGCAGCACCAGCCCGGCGAGCCGCGCGGCATCGGCCGCAGGCGCCGCCTGCTGCGCGGCCGCGACGCCGCCGGCCTCGGACGCCGGCAGCAGCACGCGGAACACGCTGCCCTGGCCGGGCGTCGTGTCGACGACGACATGGCCGCCGTGTTCGTGAACGATGCCGTGCACCATCGCCAGCCCCATGCCCGAACCGCGGCCGACCTCCTTGGTGGTGAAGAAGGGCTCGAACATGCGGCGCAGGACCTCGGGTGCGATGCCGCTGCCGGTGTCGGCCACCGAGAGTTCGACCCAACGGCCGGGCTGCACCGCGTTGCCGCAGCCGGCGCAGGGTGCCGCCAGGCCCTGCCGTTCGCGCAGCCGCACGCGGATGGCGCCGTTGCCGGCCATCGCGTCGCGGGCGTTGATGCAGAGGTTGAACAGCACCTGCTCGATCTGCACCGCATCGGCGTGCAGCGGCGGCAGCGAATCGGCGGCCAGCGCGTCGAGCGCCATCGTGTCGAGAACGATCGTCGCCGGCAGCGTCGGCCGCAGCAGCTGCAGCGACTGGCGCACCAGCTCGGGCAGGTTCACCGCCCGGCGCTCGCCGCGCTGGCGGCGCGCGAAGGCCAGCATCTGCGCGATCAGCTCGCGCGCCCGCTGCGCCGCCAGCTGCGCCTGGCCGAGCTGGCGCACCAGCTTGCCGTCCTGCAGCGCCTGCGCACGCTCCTGCCCGAGCACGAGGTAGCCGATGACGCTGGTGAGGATGTTGTTGAAGTCGTGCGCGATGCCGCCGGTCAGGTGGCCGATGGCTTCCATCTTCTGCGCCTGCTGCAGCTGCGCCTCGAGCTGCAGCCGCTCGGCCTCGGCTGCGCGGCGTGCGCGCAGGTCGCGGCCGATCGCCAGCGCCATCGGCACACCGCCGAATCGCACCGGCACGTAGCGCAGCTCGATGTCGAACTGGCTGCCGTCCTTGCGCCGCACGACGGTGTCGAGCAGCCCCTCGTGCCCCTCGAGCGCCCGCTGCAGCAGTTGCAGCCGGCGCGCGAGGTCGTCGCGCTCGAGCGGGCGCACATGCTGCATCGAGAGCACCTCCTGGCGTGTGTAGCCGCTCCAGCGCAGGTAGACCTCGTTGACGTCGACCACCTTCGGCTCGGCGTCCCACAGCAGCAGCGCGTCGGCGCTGCCGTCGAAGATCGCGCGGTAGCGCTCCTCGCTGGCGCGCAAGGCCGCCTCGGCGTGTTTGCGGTCGGTGATGTCGCGCGCGATCACCAGTGCGTGCGGCTCGCCGTGGTGGCGAAACGGGATCGCGTGCACCTCGGCAAGCCGCCGCCGGCCGCCCTTGCCGATCACGTCGTGCTCGGCGCGCACCGTCTCGCCCGCCAGTGCGCGGTGCACGAGGTCGGCCCGCAGCCGCTGGTGCTCATCGGAGAAGGGCGGGAACTCGAAGCCCCTGCCGATCACCTCGTCGCGTGTCCAGCCGTAGAGCCGCGTGTAGGCGAGGTTGACGTCGACGCGGCACAGCCGCGAGTCCCACAGCGTCAACGCGTCGGTCGAGGCGTCGAAGACGGCGCGGTACTGCTCCTCGCTGGCGCGCAACGCGGATTCGGCGCGCTTGCGCTCGGTGATGTCGCGCGCGATCGCCAGCACATGCGGCTCGCCGCGGTGGCGGAACGGCGTCGCACTGACCTCGATCTGGATCGTGCTGCCGTCCTTGCGCAGCGCCACCAGCTCGTCGCGGCAGTCCTCGCCGGCAAGCGCGCGGCGCACCAGCTCGCGGCGCGGATGCGCGTACGCGTCGCCGTCGCCATCGCCATCGCCCGCATGCTCCCAGCCGCGGCCCACGACCTCGTCGCGCCGGAATCCGAACATGCGCTCGTAGGCGGGGTTGACATCGACGCGACGGTACTGGCTGTTCCACAGGATCAGCGCGTCAGCCGAGGCGACGAAGATCGCGCGGTACTGCGCCTCGCTGGCGCGCAGCGCCGCCTCGGCGCGCTTGCGCTCGGTGATGTCGCGGCCGATCGCCAGCGCGTGCAGCTGGCCGCGGTGGCGAAACGGCACCACGCGCAGCTCGATCTCGAAGCTCGAGCCGTCGCCGCGCACCCGGCGTGCGGTGGTCTCGACATGCACCGTCTCGCCGGCGAGCGCGCGGCGAACCCAGCCCTGGCGCTCGCGCACATAGTCGTCGGGAAGCTGCGTCGCCGGGTAGCCGCGGCCGACGACCTCCTCGCGCGTGTAGCCGTAGAGCTGCAGCGCGGCCGGGTTGACGTCGACCACCGTCAGCTCGCGGTCCCACAGCACGAGCGCGTCGGAAGTCGACTCGAAGACCGCGCGGTACTGTTCCTCGCGCGAGCGCAGCGCCTCGAGCGCGGCCTTGCGTTCGGTGATGTCGCGGGCGATCGACAGCGCATAGCGCCGCCCGCCGAAGGCCACCGGCACGTAGCGCGTCTCGACGTCGATGCGGCTGCCGTCCTTCTTCGGCACCTGGACCTCGATGCGCCCCTCGTCGCCGGCGAGCGCGGCGCGGATCAGCTCGGCGCGGCGGTCGGTTTCGGGCTCGCCGGCACGGTCTTGCAGCCGCTGGCCGATGACGTCGTCGCGCGACCAGCCGCTGATGCGCGTGAAGGCGCGGTTGACGTCGACCAGCCGCAAGCCCTCGTCCCACAGCCCCATCGAGTCGGCGCTGCTGTCGAAGATCGCGCGGTACTGCTGCTCGCTCGCCTGCAGCGCCGCCAGCGCGGCCTTGCGGTCGGTGATGTCGCGCGTGAAGGCCAGGACATGCGGCCGGCCGTCGATCTGCGCCGGCTTCAGCCGCACCTCGTCCCAGTGCAGGCTGCCGTCGCGGTTGCGGCGCTGCCACTCGAAAGGCGGGCAGCGGCCGAGCCTGGCCAGCTGCAGGAAGTGCAGCGCCTGCTCGGCGGTGTACGGCGGCACGCCGGAGCTGAAGTCGGCCACCGTCAGGCGAGTGAACTCCTCGCGCGGCCAGCCGTAGGTCTCGCTGGCCTTGGGGTTGACGTCGAGGATGGCGCCGCTCTCCCAATCGTGGATGAAGATCGCGTCCTCGGCGGCCTCGAAGATCGCGCGGTAGTTCGCCGCCGAGCGCTCGAGCGCCTCGCGCGCGCGCTGCTGCCCGGCCTCGGCATCGGCACGCAGCGCACGCAGCGCGTCGTCGGTGCGGCCACGCTCGATCTCGGCCACCATGCGGCCGGCGAAGATCTTCAGCAGCGCCTCGGCGAGTGCCGGGTCGGCCACCGGCGTGCGGCCCATCGCCACCAGCAGCCCGATCGGCGCGCCGGCACTGTCGTTGAGAGGAAACGCGGCGTACGAATCCATGCCCTTGGCGGCGAAGATCGTCCCCGGAGAGAACTCCGCCGCGACGCCGCTGGCGACATAGCGGAAGCTGCGCCCCACCACCTGCGCGCAGGGCGAGCCGACGAGCGGGTAGTCGAAGTTCGCGAGCGAGCGGCCGTCGAGCACCGCGGCCAGCGTGCGCAGCTGCGTCCGGCCCTCGTCGGCGAAGACAGCGACGAACACCGTCGCCGCCTGCAGGATGCCGGCCAGGTCTCGCACCAGGTCGGCGAACAGGCCCGGGCCGCCGGCCCTCGCCACCGCCTGCGCGGCGGCGAACATCGATTGCGCCGCGGCGCCCCATGGCGGGGGCGGGCAGCGGGCCGGCACCTGAAGGCCGGGGGCGGGGTCGCGGTCGGACATGGCCTTGCTCGGGCTTCGCACGGGGCCAGTCTAGGCCGCCCGCCACGCCCGCGGGATCCGATTGCCCCGGCGATACGGCGCCGATACCTGGCCGATACATCACGCCGGAGGCGATACCCACCGGCACAAGGCGCAGCGCTGCCGAAGCGGTGGTGATACGCACGGCGGCCAAGCTGGCGGGTATCGGTGCCCGCCGGGCACCCCCTTCCCCCGGAGAGCCGCCATGTCCACCGTCCGCACGATCGTCACCCGCCACCTTCCGGCCCGCCCGCGGCTGCTGTGCCTGCACAGCAGCGGCAGCTCGGGCCGCCAGTGGAGCGCCATCGCCACCGCGCTCGCCGGCCGCTTTGCCGTCGCCGCACCCGAGCTGCTCGGTTATGGCGACTCCCGGCGCTGGGGCGCCGGGGCGCCGGTGTCGCTGGACGACGAAGCCCGGGCGCTGTCGCCGCTGCTCGGCGCGGCGCCGGTGCACCTGTTCGGCCACTCCTACGGCGGCGCGGTCGCGCTGCAGATCGCGCTGCGCTGGCCGGAGCGTGTCGCCAGCCTGACGCTCTACGAGCCGGTGCGGTTCGCGCTGCTGTTCGGCCGTGCGGCCACTGCCGCCGCCGGCGAGAGCATCGTCGGCGTCGGCCGCCGCATCGGCATGGCGGTGCTTTCGGGTCGGCTCGATGCCGCGGCCGAGATCTTCGTCGACTACTGGTCGGGTCCCGGCGGCTGGCAGCGGCTCTCGGCGACCCGCCAGCACGCGATCGCCGAGCGCATGCCGAAGGTCCGGGCCGAGTTCGAGGCGCTGTTCGCCGACCGCATCCCCGCCGCCGCCTACCGCACGCTGACGATGCCGGTGCAGCTGATCGGCGGCACCCGCTCGCCGCTGCCGGCGCGCCAGGTGCTCGAGGTGCTGCAATCGCAGCTTCCCGACGCCGCGTGCGCGGTGATCGACGGCGCCGGCCACATGGCACCGGTGGAAGCGCCGCAGCGGGTGCTCGAGGCCTTCGCCGCCGCCGGCGACCCCCATCTCGCGCGCGCAGCCTGAGCAGGACGAGGCATCGGTCTGCAGGAGGATGAACGCCGCCCGAGCGGCGTCACACTCGCGCCTCGACGGCTTCGGAAAGCCGGGGGGAATGCCGATGGACGGCTGGAGACGCGGCGCATGGCGGCAAGGCGCAGTCGCCGTGCTGTGGATGGTGGCGGTGTCGGGCCGTGCGGCCGGCGGGAACTTCATCGCCGACGACGACTTCAGCGCCCGCTTCCCAGCGGTGGAGGCCTTCTGGATCAGCCGCGTGCTGCCCGCCGCGGCGTCGATCGAAACCCCGGACGGAACGGTGCTGCGCTACGTGAAGGTGGTGCAGCCGCAACCGGCACCGGCGGTGGTGATCTCGAGCGGCCGCACCGAGCACTACGGCAAGTACAAGGAGATCGTCCACGACCTCTGGCGGCATGGCTACTCGGTGTACATCCACGACCACCGCGGCCAGGGCCTCTCGGGCCCGCCCGGGCTTCGGCCCAGGGGGCATGTCGAGCACTTCGACCAGTATGTCGACGACCTTCAGCACTTCGTGCAGCAGGTGGTGCGCAGCCAGCAGCCTGCGCCGACGCGGCTGCTGCTGCTCGGCCACTCGATGGGCGGCGGCATCGGCGTGCGCCACCTGCAGAAACACCCCGGCACCTTTGCGGCCGCGGCTTTCTCGTCGCCGATGCTGGCGCCGAACACCGGCGTCGTGCCGACCTCGCTCGTCTGCCCAGTGGTGAAGGCCACCGACGGCTTCCGCAGCCAGGCCTACGTATTGGGCGAGGGCCCGCCGGAGCTGCCGCCGCCGGCCTTCGCCGAGGACAACCTCTACACCACCTCGCGGGCGCGCTACCAGGCGCTCTATGTCGCCGGCATCCCGGACGAGATCCGGCTCGGCGGCCCGACGCGCCGCTGGCTCGCCGAGGCCTGCCGTGCAGGCGACGCGATGCTCGCCGACGCCGCGGCGGTGAAGACCCCGGTGATGATCGTTCGCTCTCCCGATGACGAGGCGGTGCTGCCGGAAGCGCAGGACCGCTTCTGCGCCGCGTTGAAGCAGGCTGGCAACCCCTGCCGCGGCACCGTCGATGCGCCGCAGGCCCCGATCACGCTGATGGGCGCGCGGCACGAGATCTTCATCGAGCACGACCGCCACCGCACGCCGGCGCTGCAACACATCCTGGCCTTCTTCGCGCAGCCGTAGCGGCGCCGGCCGGCGGGCGCGGCGTCAACCCATCGGTCCCGCGATCCCACCTCGCCGGTCGGCCAGCCAGCCTTGCAGGTAGGCACCGGCGGCAATGCCAGCCAGCGCCACCCATAGAGGCAGGTTGCCGGCACCGAGGCCGGCGATCGCCGGGCCGGGGCAGACGCCGCACAGGCCCCAGCCGATGCCGAACACCGCCGCGCCGGCCATCGTGTCGCGGTCGATCGCCGACGGTCGCACCGCGAAGTGCCCACCCAGCCAAGGCCGGCGCATCAGCCGCGGAGCGAGCTGGTAGGCCAGCAGCGTCACCACGACTGCGCCGCCGAGCACGAGCGCGAGCCCGAAGTCCCGGAAGCGCAGGAAGCTCAGCACCACCTCGGGCGAGATCATCGTCGACAGCGCAAGGCCGAAGCCGAACAGCGCGCCGCTGACGAGCGTCGCGAGAATCTGGGGTGTTCTCATGGTTCCGGTCGGGCTCATCACCGCCCCCCCAGCAACAGCACCAGCTGCGCGGTGGCGATGCCGGTGGCCATGAAGACCAGCACCGCCAGCAGCGAGGGCAGTTGCAGCGACGCCAGCCCGCAGATGCCGTGGCCCGACGTGCAGCCGTTGGACAGCCGCGCGCCGTAGCCGACCAGCACTCCGCCCGCCGCCAGCTGCCACAGCGGCACACCGGTGCGCACGCCGCCCTCCGGCCCGAGCCAGGCCCACCACACCCCGGCGCCGAGAACCAGGCCGAGCGCGAACACCAGGCGCCATCCGCGTGTCTCGACGAAGCGCGCCTGCCGGAAGAACGGCCGCCGCGACAGGTACGACCAGGTCGAGCTGAAGACCGTGCTCATGCCGCCCACCCAGCCGGTGAACAGGAAGAGCAGGCCGACCCCGGCGCCAATCAGCAACCCGCCCGCCAGGTAGTGCCCCCACGGAAACACCGTCTCGAACATGGATCTCCCCTTCCGTTGCCAGCTGCGATTGTTGTGTTTCCGCACGGGCCGCCCGCCGGGCGGCCGCCAAACCCGGGGCGCACTGATTCGGATCAAGTTTCTCGAAGTCGAAGTGTTGATTGCCGGCCGGCCACGCGTTAGCGTCGCCAAAGGTCAAGAGGTGGTGGTGAAAGGCGGGCAACGTCGCCCGCCGGGGGCCATCCAGCGTGGAGCGCCAAGATGAAGAGCAATCCCCTCCAACGGCTGTACAGACTGGCCGCGACACTCGCGGTGGTGGCCCTCGCGGGCTGCGGCGGCGGTGGCGACACCGGCGCCACGGGCCCTGCAGGACCCGCGGGCCCCGCGGGTCCGACCGGCCCTGCGGGCCCCACCGGCCCGCAAGGGCCCGGCGGCACTGCCGGCGGCACCGTGTTCAGCGTCGGCAGCAACACGCTGACCAACACCTCGGCCATCACCGCCAACGCCGAAGCGTGGCGCGAGATGGAGCCCACCGTCACCGTCACCGGCGTGACCATCAACAACGGCCCGCCGGTGGTCAACTTCAGCGTCCGCGACGGGTTCAACCGGCCGGTGGTCGGCCTCGGCAACACCTCCAAGGCCAGCACCGCCCCCGTGGCCAGCTACACGAACCTGTCGTTCGCGCTTGCCAAGCTGGTTCCCGGCACGAGCGGCTCGCCCAGCAAGTGGGTGAGCTACATCGTCACCACGGTGCCCACCACCACCACCGCGGCGGCGCCGACGCGGCCGAGCACCGACAACACCGGCACCCTCGTCGACAACGGCGACGGCAGCTACCGGTACACCTTCTACCGCGACGTCACGAAGGTCGCCGACCAGGTCGCGGCGATGACCGTCACGGGCGTGAACAACAAGGCCGACCTCGGTGACCTTTCGTACCAGCCCGCGCTGACGCACCGGCTGACGATCCAGCTCGCGGGCAACGCGCCCGGCACCGGCACCAACACGCCCACCGCCGCCACCTCGGCGGTTGCCGCGGTCGCGATGAAGAAGCCGTTCGACGCCATTTACGACTTCATCCCGGCCACCGGCAACAAGGTGACGGCGAGCGACTTCTCGCGCGACATCGTCGCCAACGCCAACTGCGAGAACTGCCACCGCAGGCTGGGTGGCATCCCCGGAGCCAGCGCCGACGCATCGGCAGCCGCTTTCCACGGCGGCGGCCGCAACAACGTGCAGTACTGCGCCGTCTGCCACACCGAACAACGCAAGTACGGCCGCTCCGAGGCCACGGCCGCGCTGAACGGCGCGGTCAAGACCTTCTCCGGCTCGGCCTACAAGCTCGACGGCCGTGCGATGGGCAACCTGCCGAACTTCATCCACAAGGTGCACATGAGCCACAACCTGGTGCACCAGAACTACGACTACGCGGGTGTCTCGCTGAACCACCCGACCTATCCGCAGGACATCCGCAACTGCACGTCGTGCCACGACGGATCGGTCACCAACACGCCGCGCATCGCGAAGACCAAGGATGGCGACAACTGGAAGAAGAACCCGACCGCGCTGGCCTGCGGCTCGTGCCACGACGGCATCAACTGGGCCCAGGGCACGGGCATCACGCTGCGCGACAAGACCCGCGGGCTCACGTCGACCAACATCAACGGCACCGGCCTCGCCCACCCCGCCGGCCCGCTGCCCGACGACTCGCAGTGCGCCACCTGCCACAAGGCGATCGGCACCTTCCCGCAGGCCGACATCGACCTCAGCCACTTCCCGGTGACACCGCCGGCAAGCGGCCACGCACTGGCCGTGGCGGGCGGCAGCGCGAACACCAACGCCGCGTGGATCGCCTCGGGCGCCTCGGTCGCACGCCTACCCCCGGGCGCCATCACCGTCACCTACGACATCCAGACGGTCTCGCGCACCGCAGCGAAGAACCCGCAGATGGTCTTCCGCGTCCTGCACAACGGGCAGCGCAAGGACCTCAACACCTTCGCCACCGCGACGCCGAACCCGGCCACCGGCGACAAGGAGATCTTCGACAACTTCATGGGCGCGCCCAGCGTCTACTTCGTGTTCTCGGTGCCGCAGGACGGTGTCGCTGCGCCGGCCGACTTCAACGCCTCCGCCTCGGGATGGCTGAAGACGATCTGGAACAGCGGCAAGGTCGGCACCGCGAGCAACGCCGCGGCGGCGACGCTGACCGGTCCGGACGCCAACGGGTACTACACCGCGACGCTGACCGGCGTCACGGTGCCCGACAACGCGGTGATGCTCACCGGCGGCCTCGGTTACTCGTACAACATCACCAGCACGCTGCCGCTGACGCAGACCAACCTGCCGGACTTCCCGGTCACGGCCGCCACGGCCGCCGGGCAGACGAACAAGCAGGGCGGCCTGATCGTCATCGCGCCGAACGTGCAGAAGGTGGCCACCGGCTACACCGGGCGCCGCGCCATCGTCGAGGACGCACGCTGCAACGCCTGCCACCAGGAACTGGGCACCTTCACCACCGAGGCATTCCACGGCGGGCAGCGCAACGACGGAACCACCTGCTCGTGGTGCCACAACCCGGCACGGACGAGCAGCGGCTGGTCGGCCGACTCGACGAGCTTCGTCCATGCGATCCACGCTTCGGCGAAGCGGGCGGTGCCGTACAACTGGCACAAGACGGCGACGCTGGACTTCGCCAACGTGACCTACCCCGGTGTGCTGAACGACTGCGAGACCTGCCACGTCCCGGGCAGCTACGACTTCCGCAACTCGGCCTCGGCCTCGGCCGCGGGGCAGGGTGACGACAACACCGACAAGCGGCCGTATCGCACGGTGGGGCAGGGGACCTACTCGGCGGCGACGGCGATCTCCAACTCGCCGTACATCCAGCTCGGTGTGGCCTACGGCAGCGGCTTCTCGTTCAACACCAGCACCGGGGCGACGACGCCGGCGGCGGCCACCACGCTGGTGACCTCGCCGACGACGACGGTGTGCATGGCCTGCCACGACACCAACGACGCGCTGGCGCACTTCCGCATCAATGGCGGCTCGGTTTATGCCCCGCGCAGCACGGCGCTGGCGACGCAGGAAACCTGCTTCGTCTGCCACGGCCCGGGTCGCATCGCCGACATCAGGGAGCAGCACGCGAAGAACCGTTGAGCGCGGCAAGCCGGTGGAGCGGGCGCGCCATGCCTCGGCCCACCGGCACCACAACCCGGCAGTCGGCTCGAGGCAGGGCTGCCGGGTTTTCTCTTTGTTGCAGCGGATCAACGCCCTACGCCGAGGTGGCTGGCTGCAAACCGCGGAATCGGTTCAGACTTCGCCATCGTTCGAAGCAACCCACGAGGCCATGAGACGACTCGTCATCGCCGCATCTCTCGCAGCCGCCACCTTGGCGCTTGCCGCAGCCGAGACCGCGCCACCGCGCAACGCACGCGCCGCCAGCGCAGCCGCCGCGGCCGGCGGGGTCACCCGGCTGGTCGACCTCAACCGCGCCTCGAAGGACGAGTTGGCCAGGCTGCCCGGCGTCGACGCCGCACTGGCGGCGAAGATCATCGCCAACCGGCCGTACCTGACGAAGACCGAGTTGGTGACCAAGGGCGTGATGCCCGCCGGCCCGTTCACGACGCTGCGCCATCAGGTGGTGGCGATGCCGCCGAAGCAGGCGGCCAAGGCCAAGACGGCGGCCAAGTCGGCGTCGCAGCCCGCCGCCAAACCCTGACCCCCTTGCACCGACGTCCCGCCACAGGATGACGACGATGAAGAAGCACCTGCACCCACTGCTCTGCATGCTCGGACTTGCCGCCGCGCTGGCCCTGCCGATCTCCGGCCGTGCCCAGCAGGCCGCCGACGACACCGGCCGCTACAGCAGCAACGGTGCCGACAGCTGCCTCAAGTGCCACGACGAGGACGAGGGCGCCAAGTACTCGGCCGGCGCGATCTTCAAGTCCAAGCACGGCCATCGCGGCGACAAGCGCTCGCCGTTCGGCGCCGGCGGCCTGCAGTGCGAGGCCTGTCACGGCCCGGGCGCGACGCATGTCCGCAACAAGCGCGCCGAGGCGATCGTCTCCTTCAAGGCCGACTCGAAGGCCACGCTCGAGCAGCGCAACCAGCTCTGCATGGGCTGCCACCAGGGCAGCACACGCAACGCCTGGCATGCCGGCGCGCACGAACGCGCGAACCTCGCGTGCACCGACTGCCACAAGATGCACCGCGAGCGCGGCGACCCGGTGCTGGCCAAGGCCAGCGAGTCGCAGGTCTGCATGAGCTGCCACAAGACGCAGCGCGCCGACTTCCAGAAGACCAGCTCGCACCCGCTGCGCCAGGGCAAGATGGCCTGCAGCGACTGCCACGCGCCGCACGGCTCGGGCCACACCGCGATGCTGGCCAAGCCGACGCTGAACCAGACCTGCACCAGCTGCCACGCCGACAAGCGCGGCCCGTTGCTGTGGGAGCACGCGCCGGTCAGCGAGGACTGCTCGCTGTGCCATCAGCCGCACGGCTCGGTGCGGCCGGCGCTGCTGGCCAAGTCGGCGCCGCTGCTGTGCCAGCAGTGCCACTCGGCGGCCGGCCACCCGTCGATCGCGCGCACCGGCTCGGCACTGCCGGCGGGCGGCGGCATCGGCGCGATCTTCGCCATCGCCGGCAGCTGCACCAACTGCCACACGCAGGTGCACGGATCCAACCATCCCTCCGGCGCCAAGCTGATGCGCTGAAACGGGAGGACCGACATCATGAGCCACAAGACCCACAGCTCCCCCGCCCTGCTGGCCACGCTCGGCGTGCTCGCGCTGACGCTTCCGGTCCCGAGCGCCGTCGTCGCGCAGACTGCCGCCGTCGACACCTCGCAGTGGAAGTGCGAGAGCTGCCCCTATCCCAAGGGCGCCAGCGGCGCGATCGAGGTCGGCCTCGGCGCCACCACCGATGCCGCGGCGCGCTTCGGCGACTACACCGGGCTCGACCGCAAAGGCGCGCAGCTGCTGCTCGGCGGCACGCTCACCTACCGCGGCGCCGACGGCTACTTCGCCGATGCCGATGCGTCGGACCTCGGCCTCGGCAGCCGGCGCCTCGATGTGCTGTCGGGTCGCGAAGGCCGCTACGCGATCCGCCTCGGCTACCAGGAGATTCCGCGCTCCTTCGGCGACGAGATGCGCTCGCCCTTCGCCGGCATCGGCAGCGGCGTGCTGACGCTGCCCGCCGGTTTCCCGGCCGCCAGCACCGGCGCGATGCCGGCCAGCACGATCGTCGCGGTCGACCCCGAGCTGAAGTGGCAGCGCTTCAGCCTCGCCGGCACGCTGCTGGCCGACGGCGGCTGGAGCTGGAACGTCGGCCTGCGGCGCGACGTGCGCGACGGCACGAAGCCGATCACCTCGTCGTTCTTCTCCACCGCGACGCAGCTGCTCGCGCCGCTGGACCAGGTCACCGAAGAGCTGGAGGTCGGCGGCCGCTACCAGCGCGGGCCTCTGCAGGCATCGCTGTCGTACCTGGTCTCGCGCTTCCAGAACGACGCTTCGTCGCTCACCTGGGCCAACCCCTTCTTCCCGGTGGTGGCGGGGGCCACACGCGGCCAGCTCGCGCTGGCGCCGAACAACACGCTGCACCAGGTCAGCGGCTCGGCCGGATACGACTGGGCGCCGTGGAAGATGCGCGTCAGCGGCGACTTCGCCGTCGGCCGGATCACGCAGGACGCGGCGTTCGTCAGTCCGACCACCAACTCGCTGCTCGGCGCCATCGCGCTTCCCGCGCCGTCGCTCGGCGGCAAGCTCGAGACCTTCAGCGGCAACCTGCGCGCCAGCGCTGCGCCGCTGGAGGGCCTGCGCCTGGTGGCCAGCTACAGCCGCGACGTGCGCGACGACCGCACCAGCTCGCGCACCGGCTGGCCGACGGTCACCACCGACCTCTACCTGAACCCCGGCACCACGACGAACACGCCGTTCGATTCCTGGCGCGACCGCGTCAAGCTCACCGCCGACTGGCGGGTGCCGGCCGCGTCGGCGCTGAAGCTCAAGCTCAGCGGCGGCGTCGATCTCGACCAGCGCCAGCGCAGCTACGCCGAGGTGGTGAAGGTGCGTGAGACGACCGTCTGGGCCGGCGCGAGCGCACAGCCAGCCGAGGCCTTGTCGCTGGCACTGAAGCTCCAGCATGCGGAGCGCGACAACACGCCCTACGGCAGCGCGCAGTGGTTCGGCTCGGTCGAGAACCCGTTGCTGCGCAAGTTCAACCTCGCCTCGCGCACGCGCAACGGCGGCACGCTGCGTGCCGACTTCGCGGCGAGCGAGAAGGTCAGCATCGGCCTCTCGGCCGGCACCAACGAGGACGACTACGACGAGACCACGATCGGCCTGCAGAGCAGCCGCAGCGAGAATGTCGGCGTCGACGTCGGCATCGCGATCTCCGACGAGACCCAGGTCAACCTCTTCGCGCAGAGCGAGCGGCTGCGCACGCGCCAGGCCGGCAGCCAGACTTTCTCGCTGCCCGAGTGGAGCGCGCTGCACGGCGACCGGTTCGAACTCGCCGGCATCGGCTTCAGGCATGCCATCACCGTCGACAAGTTCGATGTCGGCGGCGACCTGCTGTTCGGGCGGTCGAACAGCTCGATCGACATCACGACGCTGCCGTTGCCCGAGCCGCAGTTCCCGGCCAACAAGACACGAATGGACAGCGTGCGGCTGTGGGCCCACTACAAGGTCGACGACAAGATGTCGATCAAGGCGGCATGGGCGTTCGAGAACTTCCGCTCGAACGACTGGCATCTCGACGGCATCCTGCCGGCTGCGGTGGGCAACCTGCTGAGCCTGGGCGAGCCGTCGCCCCGGTACCGCGCGCACTGGGTGACGGTGGCGCTACGGTATCGGTTCTGAGCACCCCCAGGGCCGGGCCAGGCCGGCCCTGGGGGTGTCCCAGTGCTCGCGGCGGCGCGCCGATGCGCACCTGCCCGGCAGCGCATCGGCGTCGGGGCTAGAGTGGCAATCTCGCGCGACCGACTCGGAGCCCCTCGATGAAGACCTACGCCATCGCGACCATCCCCGGAGACGGCATCGGCAAGGAGGTGATCCCCGCAGGCCGGCAGGTGCTCGAGGCGCTGGCCGCCGCCGGCACCGGCTTCCGCTTCGAGTTCGAGGATTTCGGCTGGGGCGGCGACTGGTACCGCAAGCACGGCGTGATGATGCCCGCCGACGGGCTCGACGCGCTGCGCGGCAAGCACGCGATCCTGTTCGGCTCCGCGGGCGACCCCGCCATCCCCGACCACATCACGCTCTGGGGCCTGCGCCTGAAGATCTGCCAGGGCTTCGACCAGTACGCCAACGTGCGGCCGACGCGAATCCTCCCGGGCATCGACGCGCCGCTGAAGCGCTGCCGACGCGAAGACCTGAACTGGGTGATCGTTCGCGAGAACTCCGAGGGTGAGTACGCCGGCGTCGGCGGCCGTGTGCACCGGGGCCACCCGATCGAGGCCGCGACCGACGTCTCGATCATGACCCGCACCGGCGTGCAGCGCGTGCTGCGCTTCGCGTTCCGGCTCGCGCAGTCACGCCCGCGCAAGCTGCTGACGGTGGTGACCAAGAGCAATGCGCAGCGCCACGCGATGGTGATGTGGGACGAGATCGCGCGGGAGGTGGCCGAGGAGTTCCCGGACGTGCGCTGGGACAAGGAACTGGTCGACGCGATGACCGCACGCATGGTCAACCGCCCGGCGAGCATCGACACCGTGGTGGCGACCAACCTGCACGCCGACATCCTGTCGGACCTGGCAGCCGCGCTCGCCGGCAGCCTCGGCATCGCACCCACCGCCAATCTCGACCCCGAGCGCCGCTACCCGAGCATGTTCGAGCCGATCCACGGCTCGGCCTTCGACATCATGGGCCAGGGGTTGGCGAACCCGATCGGCACCTTCTGGTCGTGCGTGATGATGCTCGAGCACCTCGGCGAAAACGAGGCCGCGGCGCGGCTGATGCGCACCATCGAGAGCGTCACCGCCGAGCCGGCGCTGCACACCCGCGACCTCGGCGGCCACGCGACGACGGCGGCGGTGACGAAGGCGGTGTGCGAGAGGCTCGCGGGCTGACGGCGGCCGGGTGCGAGCCCCGGTCCCTGCCGCCCGGGTGGCCGCTCAGGCCCGCTGCCCGGCGCGCCCCCGCAACAAGGCATAGACCGCCGGCACGACGAACAGCGACAGCAGCGGCGCGGTGACCATGCCGCCGAGCATCGGCGCGGCGATGCGGCTCATGACCTCCGATCCGGTGCCGCTGCCAAAGACGATGGGCACCAGGCCGGCCAGGATCACGGCCACCGTCATCGCCTTGGGCCGCACCCTCAGCACGGCGCCTTCGCGGATGGCGTCGTGAACCACCGCGATCGAGGTGGAGTTGCCCGCGTCCAGGCGCGCCTTCAGCGCCTGCTTCAGGTACAGCAGCATCACGACGCCGAACTCTGCCGCCACGCCGGCCAGCGCGATAAACCCGACACCGGTGGCGATCGACAGGTGGTAGTCCATCGCCCACAGAAACCAGAGGCCGCCGGTCAGCGCGAAGGGCAGCGTGGCCATGATCAGCACGGCTTCGTCGGCGCGCCGGAAGGTCAGGTACAGCAGCACGAAGATGATCATCAACGTGGCCGGCACGACGACCTTCAGCCTCGCGTTGGCCCGCTCCAGGAACTCGAACTGACCCGAATAGGCGAGGCTCACGCCGGGCGCCAGCCTGACCTCCCGGGCCACCGCGGCCCGCAGGTCCGCGGCCACCGATGCGAGGTCGCGGCCGCGCACGTCCACATAGACCCAGCCGGAGGGCCGGGCGTTTTCGCTCTTGAGCATCGGCGGCCCATCGCTCACCAGCACCTTCGCCACCGTGCCCAGCGTGATCTGCTGGCCCATCGGCGTGAAGATCGGCAACGCGGCCAGGCGCTCGGGCGTGTCGCGCCACTCGCGCGGGTAGCGCAGGTTGATCGGAAAACGGGCCAGGCCTTCCACCGTCTCGGCGACGTTCTCGCCGCCGATCGCGCCGCCGACCACCGCCTGCACGTCGGCGATGTTCAGGCCGTAGCGCGCCGCCGCCGCACGGTCGATCTGCACGTCGACGTAGCGGCCGCCGGTCAGTCGCTCGGCGAGCACCGACGACACCCCGGGCACGGTCTTGGCCACACGCTCGACGTCCTGCGCGATGCGGTCGATCGTGTCCAGGTCGGTGCCCGTCACCTTGACGCCGATCGGGCTCTTGATCCCGGTGGCCAGCATGTCGATGCGGTTGCGGATCGGCGGGATCCAGATGTTGGCCAGCCCCGGCACCTTGACGGCGGCGTCGAGTTCCTCGACGAGCTTCTCGGGTGTCATGCCTGGGCGCCACCGATCGCGGGGCTTCAACATCACCGTGGTCTCGAACATCTCGAGTGGCGCCGGGTCGGTGGCCGTCTCGGCGCGCCCGGCCTTGCCGAACACGCGTTCGACCTCGGGAACGGTCTTGATCATGCGGTTGGTGATCTGCAGCAGCTCGGCAGCCTTCTGCGCCGACAGGCCCGGCAGCGCCGATGGCATGTAGAGCAGGTCGCCTTCGTCCAGCCGCGGCAGGAACTCGCCGCCCAGGCGCGACAGAGGCCAGGCGGTGCTGCCTGCCAGCACCACGGCGAGCACCAGCGTCGCCTTCGGCCAGCGCAGCACCCACTCCAGCGCCGGCCGGTAGACGGCGATCAGCGCGCGTGTGATCGGGTTCCTGCGCTCGTCCGGGATCCGCCCGCGGATCCAGGCGCCCATCAGCACCGGGATCAGCGTCACCGAGAGCGCGGCCGCAGCGGCCATCGCGTAGGTCTTCGTGTAGGCCAGCGGACCGAACAGCCGCCCTTCCTGCGCCTCGAGCGTGAACACCGGGATGAAGCTCAGCGTGATGATCAGCAGCGAGAAGAACAGTGCCGGGCCCACCTCCTCGGCGGCGTCGGTGACGACCTTCCAGCGCGCGGCGCCTGCCAGGCTCTCGCCCGGGTGGGCGTGCTGCCAGGCCTCCAGCTTCTTGTGCGCGTTCTCGATCATCACCACGGCCGCGTCGACCATCGCGCCGATGGCGATCGCGATCCCGCCCAGCGACATGATGTTGGCGTTGATGCCCTGCCAGCGCATGATCAGGAAGGCCGTCATCACGCCCAGCGGCAGCGCGATGATGGCCACCAGCGCCGAGCGCAGGTGCCACAGGAAGATCACGCAGACCGCGGCGACGACGATGAACTCCTCGACCAGCTTGTTCGTCAGGTTGGTGATCGCGCGCTCGATCAGCGCACTGCGGTCGTAGGTGGTCACCACCTCGACGCCCTGCGGCAGGCTCCTCTGCAGCTCCACCAGCCGGGTCTTCACCGCCTCGATGGTCTGCTGCGGGTTCGCGCCCGAGCGCAGGATCACCACGCCACCGGTCACTTCACCCTCCCCGTCCAGCTCGGCGATGCCGCGCCGCATCTCGGGGCCGACCTGCAAGGTGGCCACGTCGCCCAGCCTGACCGGGATGCCGCCACGCGCGGCCAGCGGGACGGCGCGGAAGTCGTCCAGCGTCTTCAGGTAGCCGCTGGCGCGCACCATGTACTCGGCTTCGGCCAGCTCCAGCACCGAGCCGCCGGTCTCCTGGTTGCCGGCCATCAGCGCTTCGCGCACCTGGCCGTGCGTGATGCCGTACGCGGCCAGCTTCAGCGGGTCGAGCACCACCTGGTACTGCCGGTTCATGCCGCCGACGGTGGCGACCTCGGCCACACCCGGAAGGCCCTTGAGCTCGTACTTCAGGAACCAGTCCTGCAGCGCGCGCAACTGCGACAGGTCGTTGCGCCCGGCGCGGTCGACCAGCGCGTACTGGAAAATCCAGCCAACCCCGGTCGCGTCCGGCCCGAGCGAGGACTTCGCCGCGGTCGGCAGACGCCCTTGCACCTGGTTCAGGTACTCGAGCACACGCGAGCGCGCCCAGTACAGGTCGGTGCCGTCGTCGAACAGCACGTAGACGAAGCTGTCGCCGAAGAACGAGAAGCCGCGCACCGCCTTTGCACCGGGCACCGACAGCATCGTCGTCGCCAGCGGGTAGGTCACCTGGTTCTCGACGATCTGCGGCGCCTGACCGGGCAGCGTCGTGCGGATGATGACCTGCACGTCCGACAGGTCGGGAAGCGCGTCGACCGGCGTTGTTCGCACCCCCCACAGGCCGGCGGCAGCGAGGAAGACCGTGGCCAGCACGACGAGGAAGCGGTTGGCCACTGACCAGCGGATCAGTCGGGCGATCATGGCCGGCGCCCCTTGCCGGCGTCATGGTCGGCGTGTGGCGCAGCGCCACCGTCGCGCTCGATCGTGGTGACGACATGCTCGTCGCCCTGGGGCCTGAAGCGGAACCGGACCCGATCGCCCGCCCCGAACCCGCGAGCCAGGTCCGGGCGCGCCAGCTGGAAGGGCATCGTCATCGCCGGCCACTTCAACGCCGGAACCGCCTCGTGCTCCAGCGTGATCGCGCCGTCCTCGACCGCGACCACGCGGCCACGGGTGGTGAACTCGCGCGTGGCGACAGCCGGCGCCGCCGCCGGCGCCGACGAAGCGCTGGCGGACGCAGGCGGCGCCGTCGCAGCGCGCGCCGTCAGTCCCCGCAAGCTCGCCTCGGAGTCGATCAGGAACTGGCCCGAGGCCACCACCTGCTGCCCGGCCGTCAGCCCAGCAAGCACGGCGACACGGCCGTCGACCTCGGCGCCGAGTTCGACCTCCACCGGCCGGTAGCGGCCGGGGGCGTCCAGCAAGTAGACCAGCGCGCGTCGGCCGGTGCGGATAACCGCCTCGCCCGGCACGGTGACGACTTCGACGCCCCGCCCTTCGCCGAGCAGGCGCACCTGGCCGAACATGCCCGCGCGCAAGCGGCCGGCCGCGTTCGGCACCTCGATGCGGACGCGCAGCGTGCGCGTGTCGCGGCTGGCTTCGGGCAGCACCGCGGCCACGCGGCCACGCAGCACCTGGCCCGGAAACGCGGGCAGCCGCAACTCGGCGCGCTGGCCGGCGATCACCGAGCCGGCCAGCGCCTCGGGAACGGCCGCCTCGACCCATACCGTGCCGAGGCCGTTGATTCGCGCCAGCGTCATGCCGGCGGACACCGTCATGCCCTGGCGCACCATCAGCTCGGCGATCAGGCCCCCGGCGGGCGCGACGATCGTCGTCACCGCCTGGGGCTGCCCGCCGGCCTCGACCCGCTCGACCATGCCCTCGGGCATGCCCAGCAGCGCCAGCCGCGCACGCGCCGCCTGCGCCAGCACGGCATCGCCGGTGGCGCGCACGGCCAGGTACTCGCGCTGAGCGGCGAGCCATTCCGGATGCAGCACGTCGGCCAGCGGCGCGCCGGCAGCGACGACGTCGCCGGGGGCACGCGCGTAGACCCGCTCGACGAAGCCGTTGGCCCGCGCCTGCACGATGCTGACGTCGCGCTCGTTCAGCCCCACCGTGCCGACGATGTCCACCGCCGGAGCGAGGTGGCGCTTGTCGGCGATGGCCACCCGAAGACCCAGCGACTGCACGGCCTGCGGCGACACCGCAACCGCCGACGCGGCGTCGCTGCCCGCCTCGTCGGCATAACGCGGCACCAGCTGCATGTCCATGAACGGCGACTTGCCGGGCTTGTCGAACCGCTGCGTCGGCACCATCGGGTCGTACCAGTACAGCACCGGGCGCTCGGTCCGGGGTGCCGAAGCCGACGGCGGCGCCGCAGCCGTGGCCGCTTCGGCGGCATGCGAGCCGACGGCGCGCCACTGCGACAGTGTCCAGCCGCCGGCCAGGCCGACCAGCAGCATCACCGCACCAGCGGCGAGGGTCTTGGGGGAAGTGGCATTCATCGGTTCACTCCGCGATCAGGGTGGACAGGCGCACGCGCAACGCGGCGCGCTGGGCGTCGAGGTCGACCGCACGCAGGCGCGTCTCGAGCACCTGGCTGCGTGCGGCCAGCACGGCCGAGAGGTCGCCGCGGCCGGACTGGTAGGCCGCCATCGCGAGAGCCACCCGCTCCGCGGCCAGGGGCTGCCCGGCGCCGCTCAGGCGCTCGGCCTGCGCGTCCAGCGCCTGCAGTTCGGCCAGCATGGTGTCGGTCTCCGCCGCGTGGCGGCGGAGCAGTTCGTCGCGCTCGGCATCGAGGCGATCGATCTCGCGCCGCCTGGCGTCGGCCTGCGGCTGCTGGCGGCGGTCTCGCTGCCAGGGCAGGTCGAACCTGAGCTGGAACGACACCATGTCGTCGTAGCGAGGGCGCCGGCTATAGACCACCTCCCATGCCCAGTCGCCACGCTTGTCGGCATCGGCTTCGGCCACTTCGGCCTGCGCCATCGCGCGCATCGGCGCGTACGGTGTCAGCTCGGCGTGGTGCAGCAGCGAGGCACGCAGGCTCTCGCCGTTCACCGGAGCCAGCTCCGGCCCGCCCGTCAGCGCAGCGTCGGCGCGGGCTCCGACCCAGCGGCGAAGTTCCACGCGCGCCTTGCGCAGGTCGCGCGCCAGGTCGTCGGCGCGGTCGGCGATCGCCAGCGCCTCCTGCCGCGCCATCGTCAGCTCGGCCGGCGGTGCCGAGCCGGCGGCGATGCGCGCCGGCAGCGTGTCCTGCAGCACGCGGTTCTCGCGCCGGAAGTCGTCCACGAGCGCGAGGCGCGCCTCGGCGAAATGCACCGCCAGCCAGGCCAGCCCGGCATCCCGGCGGACGGCCAGCTCGGCCACGGCCAGCATCGCACGGTCGCGCTCGATGCGCGCCTGCGCCGCCAGCTCGCGCGCATCGCGCTTGGCGCGGTTGGGCACCTCCTGCATGAGCGTGACGCGCTGCATCGTGCCGGTGTCGCGCGTCGTGCTCCAGCGATCGGGGCCGGCGATCGGCAGGTTCTCGAGCCCCACCGACAACCGGGGGTCGGGCAGCGTCGATGCGGCCGGCAGCGCGGCCCGCGAACCGGCCAGCGTGGCCTGCTGCACCCTCAGGGCGGGTGCGGCCTGCCGGGCGATGGCCAGGGCTTCGGCGTAGCTCAGCGCAGCCGCAGCATCGGCGGCGACCGCCGGACCGCCCAGCAGCCCCGCCACACCGAGCGCCAGCCAGGTGGCGGCGCGCATGGGCGGATGCTGCCGCCCGGCGTGCCGGCGCGGCACGCGAACATCTGGGGAAGACACGTCACTCTCCTTCGGATCGAACGCTCGGGCTGATCCGGCCCTGCCGGGCGACTCGGGCCACCGCGGGGACGAGCCAGCGAAGGCCGGCAGGCGCACGGCGCGCCGACCTGCAAGCCAAGCGGGCACCTCGAGGGCACCCGCGCGCAGCGGCGCGTGGCTAGTTCCGCAGGACGAGGAAGGAGAGGTACAAGGGCGGCGCCCCGGCCGGTGGCCCAACAGCCACCGAGGCGGGAATCCGGGCCGCCAGGCTGGCGGCGTCGGCAACGTCGACGACACCGACCAGCACCGCGCCAACTGCCGCCGCCAGCGGCGCATCGAAGACCGTGGGCGAGCTGTTCACCGAAGTGCTGCCGCCTTCGCAGTGCGCCTTGCACAGCTGCGGCTGATCGGGGTCCATGCGGCTGGGCATCTCGCCGGTGCAACCGGGCATGGCCGCCATCTCGGCGATGGCGGCGGCAGGCTCGACGGCCAACCGCGGGCACGCATACGCGGACGTGGCCAGCTGGGCAAACAGCAGCATGGCGACAAGCCAGCCGGAGAGCCAACCGCGATGACGGCACAACGCGCGCATGACGCCGACTTTAGGCACTGCCGCCCGACCGGGTTTGATCGAGGTCAAGTTGCCGCGGCCTGGCGACTCGCCGGGAATCACGCGCCCCGAAAGCGAAACGGGCCAGCCCTTGCGAGGCCGACCCGTGACCTGGAAGCGATGGATTGGCGCGGCTGGCAGGATTCGAACCCACGACCCCTTGGTTCGTAGCCAAGTACTCTATCCAACTGAGCTACAGCCGCGCGAAGGGGCGCAATGCTATCACGGCACATGCCGCGCTCAGGGCAGCGGCCGGGAGGGAGCGTCGGCGCTCAATCCAACGCAGCGGCGCTGCGTTCCCACTCTTGTGCGCGGGCGTCGTCGCCCTCCTCGCGGGCCATTTGCGCCAGCGCACGCCAGGCGCGTCGGCGCGCACGGGCGGGCAGCACCACCGACGACGCCGCCTGCTCCAGCAGCTTGCGCGCCTTGCCCCACAACTGCCGGTCGGCAAAGGCCATTCCGGCGGCCAGCATCACCGCCGGCTCGTGGCCGTGCGACGTCAGCGCGGCCTCGAGCCGGGGCAGCCAGTCGTGCCCGATGCCGGGTGCGGCGTCGACGAGCGCCAGTGCGATCTGTTCACGCTCGTCGCGGTCGAAGTCGCCGAGCTTGTCCCAGAACGGCCGCAGCCACTCGCGGGCCCCTTCGAAAGCGCGCATCTGCGCGGCGTGGCCGGCGGCACGCGCCGCGACGACCGGATCGGCACGGTCGGCGGCGTCGAGCTGCAGCCACAGGCGCTGCAGCTGCTCGACATCGTGGGTGTCCTCGAGCACCTCGGCGGCCAGCGAGCGCAACAGCCCGCGCGCTGCCAGCGGCGTGAAAGCCTGGTGCTTGGCGAGCAGCCGCGCCGTCTGCAGCGCCTGCAGCGGCTGCCGCGCAGCGCGGGCAGCCTGCAGCTTCAGCCGCAACGCCTGCGTCCGCCGCGCGACACCGGCCGGCAGCTCGCCCAGCAACGCTGCGGCGCGCGTGGCGTCGCGGTCGTCGAGCGCCCACTCGGCGGCGAGCAGCCGGGCGCCGTCCTCGGCGCCGTGGCCCCCCTGCTTGCGAAGGCTGCGGAAGAGCTGGCTCATCAGCTCGTCGCGGTGCGTTCGGTCCTGCAGCCGATGCAGGCTGCCGGCAGCGAGCACATGCGCGATGACGGTGAAGTCGGCATCCTGCTGCAGCACCGGCAGTTCCTTCTGCAGCGCAAGCGCCTTCGCGGCCGCCTTGTGCGCGCGGCTGTAGCGGGCGCTGAAGTACTCGGCCTGCGCCTCGCGCAGCGCCGCCTGCGCGCCACGCTCCTTGCGCAGCGCGCGCCACTCGCCGGCGCGCTGCGGCAGCGACAGCAGCGAATTGATGGCATGTGCCGCCGTCACCACCAGCAGGCAGGTGGCCAGCAGCAGGATCAGGAACAGGTTGAGCGACAGCTCGGTGCGCCAGCCCGCCCAGTAGATGGTCACCAGCCCGTCGTTGCTGCCGAGTGTCGTCGCCGCGACCACCGCGACGACGAACAGCAGCACCAGCCAGATGACGCTGCGCATCGGCTCCCGCCCTCCGGGTGGCCTCAGCGGCCCGCGGCGGCGGCGGTGATCGCCGCCAGCGTCGCATCGGGCCGCGGCACCGTCACCAGCCGCGCCTGCGCAGCCACCTGGCGCACCTGCTCGGTGGCTGCGGCCACACGACGAGAGCCGCGGTCGAAGTAGCGCTCGAGCGCCGCCTGCGCATCGCGCAGGTCGGACTGCGCGATGTCGAACTGGCGCGACAGCAGCGCCAGCCGCGCGTTCATCAGCCGCAGCTTGAGGTTCTCGCGCAGGAAGAAGGCCTGCTCGGGTGCGAGCAGCATCGCTTCGGGCGCGTCGATCCGCGTGACGCGGATCAGCGTGCGAACCTCGTCCCAGACGCGGCCGCTGAACTCGTTCCAGCGCCGCGCCGCCGCGGCCGCGAGGCCTTCGTCGGCCGACGACTCGGCAGCCGCGGCAGCCGTCGACGCCGGCCTGGCCGGCGACGGCTGGGTGGCGCTGCCGCGTGTGCCGGGGCGGCGCTCGACCGCCGAAAGCAGCGGAAGCTCGTCGACCAGCCGCACCAGCTCGTCGAGCCTGATCGACAGCACCGGGATCTCGGTCGCCCCCGCGGCACGGGCACGGTCGAGGTCCTGCGCCACCGCGCGGCGCACCCGCTCGAGCCGCGGCTGGCCGTAGCGCGCGAGCCGCTCGTCGGCCTGCTTCAGCGCCGCCACCAGCGGATCTGCGCTGCCGGTGATCGCACTCTGCTGCTGCGCGACGCGGATCGAGGCCTCGACGTCGGCGAGCACGTTTTCGTCGCGGGAGCGGGCCATCGACTGGATCAGGTCTTCGAACTGCGAGCGCTGCATCGTCGTCTCGGAGACCCGCGCCTCGAGCAGCGCCATCTTCGCGGCCACCTCGCGCGCGGTGTCGCTGGCCTGGCGGGCCAGCACGCGTGCCTCGCCGGCCTGCACGCCGCTGTCCTGCTGGCGCTTGACGAGTTCGCCCTCGAGCACCTTCAGCCGCTGCTGCGTATTCCACGCGAAGCCGAGCGCGGCAGCCGACAACGCGGTGAGCACCACCGCGCCGGCGGCGATCCAGCGGCCGTTGGCGGGGGCATGCAGCGGCGGCGCGCCGGTGGTCGTCCCGCGCGCGGCCTCGGGCGCGGGAGGCGGTGCAACGGGGTTGGCGGGCAGCTCGCTCACGGGGGTCGGGATTCTATCGGCGGGCCCTTCGACGGGCCTTGCATCGACCCGCTGTGAAGCCTCTCGGCCACGTCTTCCGGCCGCACGCCGACCAACTCGACACGGCCAAATCCGGCGCCACGCGCCGCCTGCGCGATGCGCGGGTGCGAGGCAAGCGCTTGCGACCCCGACCAGTCCTGCCTCGGCCGCAGCCGTTGAAGCGAGTGCACCGCCTCGCTGCTGGAGAAGTGCCACAGGCAGCACCACGGCTCGCTGCAGGCCATCGAGAGCAGCGCCTGCTCGGTGGGTTCGAGCGGGGGCTCGGTGCGCCGGTAGGCGGCGACGAAGTCGACCCGGACCCCGGCATCACGAAGCGCCTGCGCCAGCCAGTCGCGCCCCTGTTCGCCGCGGACGATCAACGCCCGCCGCCCAGGCCGCGGCATACCACGCCGCAGGAGCTGCTGCCACAACGCCTCGGAGTCGAACGACGCGGCCTCGGCGGCCGGTTGGACGATCGCTTCGGGCGGCACCCCGGATGCACGCAGCGCCTCGGCGGTGCCGGGCCCGGGGGCGCCGGCAAGCGTGCCCGCAGGCCACGGCGTCCCGGCCTCGACGAACTGCTCCACGGCGTTCGGGCTCACGAACACCACCAGTCCGTACTCCGCGAGCCGCCGCCGTGCCTGTGCCACGGCGTGCGGGTCGGCCGCCGGGGCGATCGCGAGCAGCGGCAGCGCCGCCGCGTCGACACCCAGCGCAAGAAGCCGTTCCACCCAGGCCACGGCCTGAGCCCGCGGCCGGGTGACGATCACGCGCACCGCACCCTCAGCCCGAGGCGAGGAAGGCCTCGGCGCCGGCCGCGACCAAGGCCGCCGCGGCCCGCTCGCCGAGCGCGGTGGCGGCAGCTTCGTCGGCCACCTCGTCGGCGACGTGCACGCGCAGCGGCGTGCGTGTCAAGAGCCCGGCGTCGCCCAGCGCGGCGTCGAGCGTCAGCCGCGCACCCTGCCAGTGCGCAAAGGCCGCCAGCGGCACTGTGCAACTGCCGCCCAGCGAGCGCGACACCGCACGCTCCGCCAGCACCGCGAGCAGCGTCGGCCGGTGCGCCAGCGTCGCGAGCCGGCTGCGCAGGTCGCTCGCATCTTCACGCACCTCGATCGCCAGCGCGCCCTGGCCGGCGGCCGGTGTCATCACCCGCGGGTCGAGCCGGGCTCGGATGCGGCCGGCGAGCCCGAGCCGGACAAGCCCGGCGGCGGCCAGCACGATGGCATCGAAGCCGCCCTCGTCGAGCTTGCGCAGCCGGGTGTCAAGGTTGCCGCGCAGCGGCTCGATCTGCAGGTCGGGCCTCAGCGCCAGCAGTTGGACCGCGCGCCGCAGGCTCGAAGTGCCGACGCGTGCACGCGGCGGCAGCACCGCCAGGCTCTCGAAGTGGGGGCTGACGAAGGCGTCGCGCGGGTCTTCGCGCTCGAGCACCGCGGCGAGCACGAAGCCCGGCGGCAGCTCCATCGGCACGTCCTTCAGCGAGTGCACCGCGAGGTGGGCGCGCCCCTCCTCGAGCGCCGCCTCCAGTTCCTTGACGAACAGCCCCTTGCCACCCACCTTGGACAGCGCGCGGTCGAGGATCTGGTCGCCGCGGGTGGTCATGCCGAGCAGCTCGACCGTCAGCCCGAGCGACCCGGCGAGCAGCGAACGAACATGTTCCGCCTGCCACAACGCAAGCCGGCTCTCGCGGGTGGCGATGATCGTCGGTGCGGTCATGCGGGCCATTATCGCCAGCCGCCGCACAGAGCCGGGGAAGTCCGGTCGGGCGCGGGCGGCAGGCGCGCGAGCAGCGGGCGGCATGCCTCTTGCATGTACGATCTGGTAACCCGGTTACTTCCCGAGGCCTGCCATGCCGCGTACCGCCGCCCCCGCCGCACAGCCAACCAAGCGACCGGGAAAGCGTGCACGACCCTCGATGGACGCCGACGCGGCGGAGAAGAACCGGCCGCTGGTCGAAGATATCCGGTTACTGGGACGCATTCTCGGCGACGTCATCCGCGAACACGAGGGCGCGGCGGCCTTCGAGCTGATCGAGCGCATCCGCCAGCTCTCGGTGGCCTACCGGCTGAAGGCCGACGCCAGCGCCGGCCGTGTGCTCGACAGGCTGCTGAAGAACCTCTCGGCCGACCAGACGGTGACGGTGATCCGCGCCTTCAGCTACTTCTCGCACCTGGCCAACATCGCCGAGGACCGGCACCACGTACGCCGCCGCGAGGCGCACGAACGCGCCGGCGACCTGCAGGAAGGCTCGCTCGCGCTCGCGCTCGAACGGCTGCACCGCGCCGACCACCGCGCGGCCGACATCGCGCAGGTGCTGCACGGCGCCTACATCTCGCCGGTGCTGACCGCCCACCCGACCGAGGTGCAACGCAAGAGCATCCTCGATGCCGAACGAGCGATCGCCGAGCTGGTGGCGGCGCGCGACGAGCCGCTGACGCCCCATGTGCGCGCCGACAACGAGGCGCTGCTGCGTGCCCGTGTCACGCAGCTGTGGCAGACGCGCATGCTCCGCACCGCGAAGCTGACGGTGGCCGACGAGATCGAGAACGCGCTCAGCTACTACCAGGCGACCTTCCTGCGCGAGATCCCGCGGCTGTACCGCGACCTCGAGCGGCTGCTCCCGGGCCACGCAGTGGCGCCGTTTCTGCGAATGGGCCACTGGATCGGCGGCGACCGCGACGGCAACCCGAACGTCGGCGCGCACACGATGCGGTTGGCGCTCGCCCGTCAGGCCGAGGTGGCGCTGCGTTTCTACCTCACCGAGGTGCACGCGCTCGGCGCCGAGCTGTCGATCTCGGGCACGTTGTCGCCGGTGACGGCCGAGATGTGCGCGCTGGCCGGCCGCTCACCCGATACCAACGAACATCGAGCCGACGAGCCCTACCGGCGTGCGCTGGTCGGCATCTATGCGCGGCTGGCGGCAACGCTGCACGAGCTGACCGGCACCGAGGCGCTGCGCCACGCGGTGGCGCCGCAACAACCCTACGCCCGCGCCGGCGAGCTGCTGGCCGACCTGCGCGTCATCGCCGCCTCGCTCGCCAGCCACCACGCCGAGGCGCTGGTCGGGCCGCGGCTGACGCCGCTGATGCGCGCGGTGCAGGTGTTCGGCTTCCACCTCGCGACGCTGGACCTGCGGCAGAGCTCCGACAAGCACGAGGCGGTGGTTGCCGAGCTGCTGCGCGTGGCGCGCATCGAGCCCGACTATGCGGCGCTACCCGAGCCCGAGCGCCGCACGCTGCTGCTGCAGATGCTGCGCGACGCCCGCCCGCTGCGGGTTCGCGACGCTGCCTACTCCGATCTGGCGGCGGGCGAGCTCGAGATCTTCGAGACCGCACGCGAAGCCCGCCGCCGCTACGGCGTCGAGGCGCTGCGCCACTATGTGATCTCGCACACCGAGGAGGTGAGCGACCTGCTCGAGGTGCTGCTGCTGCAGAAGGAATGCGGCCTGCTGCATGGCACGCTCGGCGACGACGCGCACTGCGAGCTGATCGTCTCGCCGCTGTTCGAGACCATCGCCGACCTGCGCCGCGCCGAGCCGATCATGCGCGAGTTCTACGCGTTGCCAGGCATCGTGCCGACGATCGTCGCCAGCGGGGCCGAGCAGGACGTGATGCTCGGCTACAGCGACAGCAACAAGGACGGCGGCGTCTTCACCAGCAACTGGGAGCTCTACCGCACCGAGACTGCGCTGGTGGCGCTGTTCGACGAGCTGAAGCGCGAGCACACGATCACGCTGCGGTTGTTCCACGGCCGCGGGGGCACCGTCGGCCGCGGAGGGGGCCCCAGCTACCAGGCCATCCTGGCGCAGCCGCCGGGCACCGTGAACGGGCAGATCCGCCTCACCGAGCAGGGCGAGGTGATCGGCTCGAAGTACGCCAACCCCGAGATCGGCCGCCGCAACCTCGAGACGCTGGTGGCGGCCACGCTCGAGGCGACGCTGCTGCACCCGACGAAGAGCGCGCCGAAGGCCTTCCTCGACGCCGCCGCGGCACTCAGCGAAGCCGCATTCGCCGCCTACCGAAAGCTGGTGTACGAGACGCCGGGCTTCACCGACTACTTTTTCGCCGCGACGCCGATCCGCGAGATCGCCGAGTTGAACATCGGCTCGCGGCCGGCCTCCCGGAAAGCGACGCGGGCGATCGAGGATCTGCGCGCGATCCCCTGGAGCTTCTCGTGGGGGCAGTGCCGCGTCGCGCTACCCGGCTGGTGCGGATTCGGCTCCGGAGTGCAGGCTTTTCTCGCCGCCGGAGCGTCGCGCGACGAGCAGCTCGAGCTGCTGCAGCGCATGCACCGCCAGTGGCCCTTCTTCCGCACGCTGCTGTCCAATCTCGACATGGTGCTCGCGAAGACCGACCTGCGCATCGCCGCGCGCTACGTCGAGCTGCTGGAGGACCCGAAGCTTGCGCGGCGCATCTTCGCCGCCGTCCGCGCCGAATGGGACCGTGCACACGAGGCGCTGGCGGCGATCACCGGCGAGCCGCACCGGCTGGCGAGCAACCCGGCGCTGGCGCGGTCGATCGCGCACCGCTTCCCCTACCTCGACCCGCTGAACCACCTGCAGGTGGAACTGCTGCGCCGCCACCGCCGCGGCCGCGACGGTGACACAGCGGCGGAGCGGGTCAAGCGCGGCATCCACCTCTCGATCAACGGAATCGCGGCCGGGCTGCGCAACACCGGTTGAGCGGCGGCGATCACCTCGCTGGCGCGCACCCGCCCCCCAGCGGCACCAACGGCTGCAGGCGCGGCCCGTCGCGCACCTTCACCGCGACGATCACGATCTCGCGCCGGAAGCGCCGCGGCACCATCCAGTAAGCGGCATGCAGCAGCCGGCGCTTGATCCCGCGCGGGATGGCGTCGCTGCGGTATGCGATCGACTGCACCGCGAAGCCCGACACACCGAGGAAGCGCGCCACTTCGCGCGCCGAGTACTCGCGCACATGGCCCATGTGGCCGAGCGTGCGCAGCTTGCCGTACTCGGTGGCGGGGTCGGCGACGCTGCGGCCGAGCAGGTAGCGCCCAAGGCTCGGCAGCGAGTAGACGTTGGGTGTGGTCAGCAGCAGCGGCGAGCCGAGCACGAGCACGCGGTTGATCTCGGAGAGCACGAACGCAGGGTCGATGCGCAGGTGCTCGAAGGTCTCGCACAGCAGCGCGCAGGCCACCGAGTTGTCGGCGAAGGGAAGCGGCTCGCGCTCGAAGTCGCAGCGGCGAACGTCGAGGCCGAAGTCGGCGATCCACTCGCCGACCCGCGCGGGGTCGATGTCGACGCCGGTGACGCGGTAGCCGAGCAGCTGCAGCAGCGCCGTCATCTGGCACGGTGCGGCGCCCACTTCGAGCACGGCGCCATCGGGTGCCAGGCGCTGCACGATCGCCAGGTCTTCGCGGTAGCGCCGCTCATGCCGGGTCAGGTTGTCGAGGTGCCAGCCCGCCGCGTCGCCCTGCTGGCCGTGCACGGCGCGCCACACGCGCTGGAACGGATCGTCGGTCGAGTCCACCGCCGGCCGGTCACTGCGAAGCCAGCGCCTCGCGCACCGCGGCGAGCTGTCGCCGCGACACTGGCAGCCACTCGTCGAGCGGCGCAACCCGAACCGCCCAGCCTTCCTCGGCACCCTCGCCGCCGCGGCGCTGCAGTTCGCGCACCGCACGGCGCGCCACCAGCGCGTTGCGGTGGATGCGGACGAAGCCGCCGCCCAGCCGCTGCTCGAGATCGGTCAGCGAGTCGTCGAGCAGGTGGCTCTCGGTGGCGGTGCGAAGCGTCACGTACTTCAGCTCGGCTTTCAGCACCAGCACCTCGGCCACCGGGATGCGAAGCACGCGCCCGCGGTCGCTGACGATCAGCATCGGCACCTCTTCGAGCGGCGCCGGCTGCGACTCGACCGGCCAGCGCCGCTGCACCACGCGCTGCAGCGCGGCGGCCAGCCGCTCGCGCCGCACCGGCTTGGTCAGGTAGTCGACGGCGTCGAGCTCGAAGGCGCGCAGCGCATGGTTGCCGTGTGCAGTGACGAACACCACGGCCGGCGGCTGCGGCAGCGAGCGCAGCGCGGCGGCGAGCTGCATGCCGTCGCGCCCCGGCATGCGGATGTCCAGCAGCACCAGATCGCAGGGCACGGCGCGCAGCCGCTCCAGCGCGGCGGTCGCGTCGGCGGCCTCGCCGATGAGCTGCACCGCAGGCTCCTTCATCTCGGCGAGCAGCGTGCGCAGGCGCAGCCGCGCGAGGTCCTCGTCGTCGACGATCAGCGTGCGCAGCAGCGGCTCCATGGCGTTTCGCGCTCGCTACAGCGGCACCGTGACGCGGGCGTGGAAGCCGCTCGCGTCGCGCCAGGCGTCGCACTGGCCGGCCACGTCGTGCAGCAGCCGCAGCCGCTCGCGCACGTTGTGCAGCGCCATGCCGTGGCCGGGCAGCGAGGGCTCGTCGGGAACCGTGTTGTGCACCGTCAGCACCGCCTGGCCGCGCTTGACCTCGCCTTCGATTCGCACCAGCGCCCCGCCCGCCGACGGCTCGGCACCGTGCCGCACCGCGTTCTCGACCAGCGGCTGCAGCACCAGCGGCGGCACGCGCGCGCTGCCGATGCGCGGGTCGATGCGCCACTGCACGCGCAGCCGGGCGCCGTAGCGCACCTGTTCGATCGCCAGGTAGCGCCGCGCGAGGTCGATCTCTTCGTCGAGCGAGACCGAGGCGCCGACATCGGCCAGCGCGACACGGAACAGCTGCGCCAGGTCTTCGAGCACCGTCTCGGCACGCGCCGGGTCGACCCGCACCAGCGCGAGCGCGGTGTTCAGCGCGTTGAACAGGAAGTGCGGCCGGATTCGCGACTGCAGCTCGGCCAGCCGCGCCTGGGTGTTGGCCGGCTGCCAGATGCGCGCGCGCAACTCGAGCCAGGCCCACAGCAGCACCGCGAGCCCGGCACCGACCAGCGGCACGCCGCCGAAGCGCAGGCCGCCGCCGTCGTCGGAGAGCCCGGCCGCCCACAGCGGCAGCCAGACGAGCAGCGCCACCAGCGCGCCGAGAGCGAGCACGGCACCGCCGCGCGCCGGGGCACTCCGGCCGCGCAGCCAGCGCCGCATCGAGCACAGCAGCACCAGCCACAACACGGTGCCAGCGGCGCCGGCGAAGGCTCCCGCGCCCTGGCGCGCCAGCCAGTCGGTGCCGCCGGTGGCGGTGGTCAGCGCGCCGATCGCCAGCACCGCCTGCACCAGCAGCACCGCCCGCAGCCCCAACGACGGGTGGCAGACGTCGAAGGCCGATTCGGCAAGAGCCTGCTCGCGGGCCTTTTCCTCGGCCAGCGGGTCGAAGCGGGTGTACGAGGTGGTGCTGCGGAAGTCCGGCACGCGGCCGGTCTCGGGCCACAGGCTCACCGGGCGGCTGCCGGTGGGGGCGAAGTCGGGGTCCGGGGGGTCGCTCTTGGCCATGGCATGCGGCGCGGCTGTCGATAATACGGACCCTCCCTCCGCCCGGGCCAGCGCCGCCCGCCCCGCACGCCCGCAACGGCGTGCACCCAAGCCAAGCCCGAGCCCGATGTCGTCATCCGATCCTCTCGCCAACAAAGCCCAGGCCTGGTCGGCGCTGTTCAGCGAGCCGATGGGCGAACTGGTGAAGCGCTACACCGCGAGCGTCGGCTTCGACAAGCGGCTGTGGCGCGCCGACATCGAAGGCAGCCTTGCGCACGCCGAGATGCTGGCAGCGCAAAAGGTCATCTCCGAGCACGACCTTGCCGACATCCGCCGCGGCATGGCGCAGATCGTTCAGGAGATCGAGTCCGGCAGCTTCGAGTGGAAGCTCGAGCTCGAAGACGTGCACCTCAATGTCGAGGCACGGCTGACGGCCCTCGTCGGCGACGCCGGCAAGCGGCTCCACACCGGCCGCAGCCGCAACGACCAGGTGGCCACCGACGTGCGGTTGTGGCTGCGCGGCGAGATCGACCGCATCGCGCCGCTTCTCGCCGCGATGCAGCGTGCGCTGGTCGAGCTGGCCGCCGCCCACACCGAGACCGTGATGCCCGGCTACACCCACATGCAGGTGGCGCAGCCGGTGAGCTTCGCGCACCACCTGCTGGCCTACGTCGAGATGTTCGCGCGCGACGCCGAGCGGCTGGCCGACGTGCGCCGGCGCGTCAACCGCCTGCCGCTGGGTGCGGCGGCACTCGCCGGCACCAGCTACCCGCTGGACCGCGAGCGTGTCGCACGCTCGCTCGGCTTCGAGGGCCTGTGCGAGAACAGCCTCGACGCGGTGAGCGACCGCGACTTCGCGATCGAGTTCACCTCCTTCGCCGCCATCGGCATGGTTCACGTGTCGCGGCTGGCCGAGGAGATCGTGCTCTGGATGAGCCAGAACTTCGGCTTCATCGACCTCGCCGACCGCTACTGCACCGGCTCGTCGATCATGCCGCAGAAACGCAACCCCGACGTCGCCGAGCTGGCACGCGGCAAGAGCGGCCGCGTCATCGGCCATCTGGTCGCGCTGCTGACGCTGATGAAGGGGCAGCCGCTCACCTACAACAAGGACAACCAGGAGGACAAGGAGCCGCTGTTCGACACCGTCGACACGCTGACCGACACGCTGCGCATCATGGCCGAGATGTGCCAGGGCATCGTCGTCCGGCCCGAGGCGATGGAGCGCGCGGCGCTGAAGGGCTACGCCACCGCGACCGACCTCGCCGACTACCTCGCGCGCAAAGGGGTGCCGTTCCGCGACGCGCACGAGGCGGTGGCGCATGCGGTGCGCCGCGCGATGCAGCAGGGCAAGGACCTCGCCGAGCTGCCGTTCGCCGAATTGCATGCGCTGCACCCGAAGATCGAGCCCGACGTGCTGCACGTGCTGACGCTGCGCGGCTCGCTGACGGCTCGCGACGTCGTCGGTGGCACCGCGCCCGACCAGGTGCGCGCGCGCATCTCTGCCCACCGCGCGCGGCTGGGCTGACCCCCTCCCCCGCGCGGCGGCTTGGGCGCGGCGCGGGAACTGACCCCCTCGACGCCCGCTTCTCCGCCGCTTGGCGCCGCCGCGGCTGCCGAAAATTCCGGCCATGGTCCGCCCCGCCGAGCCCCGCCGACACCGCGCGCCGCGCGGCGTGACGCTGGTCGAGCTGGTGGCGATGATCCTGGTCGTCGCGGTGCTTGCCGCGGTGGCGCTGCCGCGCTACGCCGACGCGCAGGGGCGTGCACGCGAAGCGCGTGTGAAGGCCGCCGCGGCATCGATGCAGGCGGTGGCCGCGCTGGTTCGCGACAGCCATGCCGCACGCGCCGCGCGCTGCCACGACATCCGCGATACGCGCATCGAGGTCGACGGCACCACGCTCGCCTTGACCCACTGTGCGCCGCAAGCACTGCCGAGCTTCGGCGACGGCATCCTCGCCGCGGCCCGCATCGCGCCCGAAGGCTGGGCCGCGACGCTGCAGCCGGGCACCGACACACCGACACTGTGGCTCGAGGCCGCCGATGCGTCCCTTCCGATGGCCTGCCGCGTGAGCTACTCGGCGCCACTGCGCGGCAGCGACGCCCCGCGAGTCGGCACCGTCACATCGGGCTGCTGAACACTGCCGGGGCCGCCTCGCCCTCCGGGAGACCGAGCAGCCAGGCGGAGCGGGATCCAATCGAGAGCGGTACCTTGGCGGTCAGGGCGCGTTGCGCTCGGCGTCGGTCAGCGGGCTGCCTTTGTCGAACACCACGCGCCAGACCCCCGGCGACTCCTGCCGCCAGACCGAATTGAAGCGCGCGACCGCCTTGCCATCGGGGTTGCGGACAAGCCCGGTCGAGTGCGCCAGCTGCCCGTCGGCGAGCACGTCGACCTGGTCCGGCTCCCACGAGAACGGCGCCTTCGGCGCCTCGTAGAGAGCCTTCCAGCCGGCCACCACCTCGACCTTGCCGCGCAGCACGCGGCCACCGCCATAGAACACCGCCTGCTCGGAGACATGGCGCGCAAAGTCGTCGAGCCGGCGCTCGGCCATGCTGCGCGCGAAGGCGCGCTCGGCGTCGGTGACCTGGCGCTTCAACGCCTCGAGGTCGGGCTGGGCCATCACCGCGCCCGCCCCAGCCAAGGCGAGCAGGCTGCCGAGCACGAGCGCTGCACGATGCAACAGTCGGAACAAGTTGAACCCCTCCGGATCGGCATCGGGCGAGTGTAGGCGGCGACCCTGCAGGCTCCGAGAGCCATTGAAGGCACGCCCTCCCTCGCAAGAGGGAGCCATTTGCCGGCACGGCTAGGGGTTGTGGGCATGTCGGCCTGACGTCGACACTGGCCGCAACACCCCAGCCACCCTCAGGAGCTTCGATGGGCGTCATCCAGATCAACATCGGCGACCACACCAGCAGCCAGGCCGGCTACATCGCCTTTCCCTACAACAAGCAGGACACGGTGCGCTGGGCGCGGCGCAAGGCGCGCTGGATCGCCGCCAACATCACCACCGCCGACCCCTACTTCCGCACACTGCCCAACGGCAAGTCGTTGACGGCACTGCTGGCCGACAGCTCGATCTGGATCAACTACCACCCGACGATGACCCACTTCGGCGAGACCAACTTCGCCGGCGGAAAGGAGATTGCGATCGCGAACACCTCGTTCCGCATCGGTCGCTGGACGGTGCTGGCGACGCTTGTCCATGAGCTCGCGCACGTCAACGGCGACGACGGCAGCGGGCAGGCTGCCGAGCGTGCCGTGCTCGCCTGCGGGCTCGGCAAGCAGTCGGAGCTGACGACCGGGGTCGATGACCCCAACACTCCGTATGACCCGACCATTCACGGCTGACGCCATGGCTTCCCACGCGCGACCCCGTCCCCTCCGTCGACTGGCAGCAAGGCTGCTGACGGTTGCGCTCGTGGGTGCCGCCAGCGGCGCCGACGCGTGCCGCTGCGTGGAGCCGGGCCCGGCAGTCGCCTATCGCCGCGCCGAAGCGGTGGCGCAGGTGCAGGTGACGAAGGTCACCGGCAACCCCGTCGGCCCGGGTGGCGCCAAGGTGCAGCTGACAGTGTCGCGCGGCTGGAAGGCGCCGGTCGGCGACAGCATCGAAGTGGCCACCAGCACCACCTGTGCATATGTCTTCGAGCAGGGCCGCGAGTACCTCGTCTACCTGCAACGCGACGAGGCCAACGCACTGATCACGCGCCGCTGCATGGGCAACCGACCCCTGGTTGATGCGAAGGCCGCGCTCGACTGGCTTGCGCGCCACGGCAAGGCGGCCCCCACCGCCGCATCCGCCCCGCGCTGAACGCGACGCAGCGGCGGCGCGCTAATCTGCGGCACCCTGGACGTGCCGCCCGATGACACTGCCCCGCCGCCGCTGGATCGCCCATCTCGACATGGACGCGTTTTACGCGTCGGTCGAGCTGCTGCGCTACCCGGAGCTGCGCGGCCAGCCGGTGGTGATCGGCGGCGGCCGCCGCCACCAGCCGCAGCTGCAGCCCGACGGCACGCGGCGCTTCGCGACGTTGGCGCAGTACAAGGGCCGTGGTGTGGCCACGACGGCAACCTATGCCGCGCGCGAGAAAGGCGTGCACTCGGGAATCGGGCTGATGAAGGCGGCAGCCAGGGCGCCTCACGCGGTGCTGCTGCCGGTGGACTTCGACGAGTACCGCCGCTATTCGCGCGCCTTCAAGGCCGCCGTGGCCGAGCTGGCGCCGGTGATCGAGGACCGCGGCATCGACGAGATCTACATCGACCTCACCGAGGTGCCCGGCGTGCACGATCCGGTGGGCCACGACCCGCACGGCGGCGTTCGCGCGGTGGCGCAGGAGATCCGCAACAACGTCCGCCGCACCACCGGTCTCACCTGTTCGATCGGCGTCACGCCGAACAAGCTGCTGTCGAAGATCGCCAGCGAGCTCGACAAGCCCGACGGCCTGACGGTGCTGACCGAGGCCGACCTCGAGAGCCGGATCTGGCCGCTGCCGGTACGACGCATCAACGGCATCGGGCCGAAGGCGGGGGCCAAGCTGGAGTTGCTCGGCATCGGCACCATCGGCGAGCTCGCGGCGCGACCCCGCGACTGGCTGGTCGAGCGCTTCGGCCGCACGTATGGCCGTTGGCTGCACGACGCCGCCCACGGCGTCGACGAGCGTGCGGTGGTGACGCACAGCGAGCCGGTGTCGATAAGCCGCGAGACCACGTTCGAGCGCGACCTGCACGCCGTGGCCGACCGCTCGGAGCTGCGAACCATCCTCGACGGCCTGGTCGGCGAACTGGCGGCCGACCTGCGGCGCAAGGCCTACCGCGCACGAACGATCGGCATCAAGCTGCGCTTCGACGATTTCCGCACCGTCACCCGTGACCTCACGCTCGACGACGCCACCGACGACGCGCTGGCCATCCGCCATGCCGCCGGCGCGTGCCTGAAGCGGGTGGACTTGTCGCGGCGGCTGCGTTTGCTGGGGGTGCGTGCGGCCGGGCTGTCGCGCGCGGCGATGGTCTGACCCCGGGCTGGAAAGGCCCGCGCGCGGCGCCTATCATGCGCCGCCATGACCTCGCCGCCCCGCACGCTGCTCGTTGCCCTCGTGCTCGCCGGCATCCAGGCCGCGCATGCCGCCGAGGTGCAGGTCTACGTCACCACACCCGACGGCCGCCCCGCGCCCGACACCGTCGTCGTCGTGATGCCGCAGGCCACGGGTGCGGCGCCCCCCCCGGCGACGGCGATGCCGGTGGTCGAGCAGCGCGACATCCGCTTCCAGCCCTACGTCACCGCGGTGACGCTGAACACCACGGTGCGCTTCATCAATCGCGACCGTTTCGACCACCACGTGCGGTCGATCCCGGGCGGCCCACTCGGCTCGATCGCCTCACCGAAGGACTTCGAGTTCCGCCTCGCCGCGGCGCGGGGCGGGGTCGAACCAGCCCACGAACTGAAGATGGATGCGCCCGGCGCGATCGCGCTCGGCTGCCACCTGCACGGCTCGATGCGCGGGCATATCTACGTCAGCCCGACGCCTTGGGTCGCGGTCACCAACGCTGCCGGGCGCGCCACGGTGGCCGGCGTTCCCGAGGGGGCCGCCGAACTGCGCCTCTGGCACCCCGACCAGCTTGTCGCGCAGGCGCAGGTGCCGGTCCAGATCGCCGGCGGCACGCCTTCGGTTCAGGCCAAGATCAACTTCTCGCCCCGCCGACGCCCGCCGCCGCGACCACGCGGCGAGTACGACATCGACTGACCCGGCCTGCCGTCAGCCCGGGCGGGGAACCTCTTCGCCCGGGAGGATGGCGCCGAGGATCCTCCGCTCGGCATCCAGGTGGAGCCGGGGTGCGATCAGCGGCAGTTCACGCGGCGACGCCGCGTGACGGAGCAGCGCAGCGGCATTGGCGAAGGGCTGAAGCGACTCCACCGTACGCACGGTCGCGAACTCCATCGGAAACAGCCCCTCGTGGTGCGCCGCCAGCGCCCGCGCCGGCTGCACCCACGCTAGGGTGGTGGTCTCGCCGGCGTCGGGGGTCGGCGCTTGGCCTTCTGGCGCGGGTGCCACCAGGAAGAAGGTGTCGAACCGGCGCGGCAGGCCGACCGGCGTCAGCCAGCGGCTCCAAGGTTGCAGCACGCTGGTGCGCAGCAGGCGCCCGGCCGCGGCTGCAATCGAATGCATCGGCTGGCCGGCATGCAGCCTTGCCCGCAGCACGGGCCAGGGCATGGCCGGCAGCTCGTCGCCGGCCGGCCCCAGCCAGAGGCCGCACTCCTCGAAGCACTCACGCAGCGCCGCCACCGCGTGGGCCGCGGCAGCCTCGCCGAGGCCGGCTCCGGATCCCAGGCGCGCCGCCAGCTGCGACGGCGTCTCGTCGCAGCGGGCCAGGCTCTCGGCCGAACCGTCGGCATCGTCGACCGCTCCACCCGGGAAGACATACGACCCGGGCATGAAGGCGACGTTGAGCGCGCGGCGAACCATCAGCACTTCGATCCCTTCGGCCCCGTCGCGGACGAGCAGCGTCGTCGATGCCGGGCGGGGGACCACCGCGGCGGCGGCTTCGGGCGGCAGGGCGATGCGGGGCGCGTTCATGCCGCAAGGGTACCCTGCCCGGCGGTGATTACCATTCGTGACCGAGGAGACGAGGCCGCGATGACCGTCATCACAAACATCGAAGACCTGCGCGTGCTGGCGAAGAAGCGCGTGCCCCGCATGTTCTACGACTACGCCGACAGCGGCAGTTGGACAGAAGGCACCTACCGCGCCAACGAGAGCGACTTCCAGCGCATCAAGCTGCGCCAGCGCGTGGCGGTGGACATCGAGCACCGCAGCACCGCGGCGAAGATGGTCGGCGTCGACGTCAGGATGCCGGTGGCGATCGCGCCCACCGGGCTCACCGGCATGCAGCACGCCGACGGCGAGATCCTGGCGGCGAAGGCGGCCGAGAAGTTCGGCATCCCGTTCACGCTGTCGACGATGAGCATCTGCTCGATCGAGGACATCGCCGCACACACCCGGGCGCCGTTCTGGTTTCAGCTCTACGTGATGCGCGATCGCGGCTTCATCGAGCGGCTGATCGACCGCGCGAAGGCCGCGAAGTGCGGCGCGCTGGTGCTGACGCTGGACCTGCAGATCATCGGCCAGCGCCACAAGGACCTGAAGAACGGGCTCTCGGCGCCGCCGAAGCTGACCCTCGGCAACATCGTCAACATGATGACCAAGCCACGCTGGTGCCTCGGCATGCTGGGCACCCAGCGGCGGCAGTTCGGCAACATCGTCGGCCATGTCGAAGGCGTCACCGACATGGCCAACCTCGCCGCCTGGACGGCTCAGCAGTTCGACCCACGGCTCAACTGGGGCGACGTCGAGTGGATCAAGAAGCGCTGGGGCGGCAAGCTGATCCTCAAGGGCATCCAGGATGTCGAGGACGCGAAGCTCGCCGTCGCCACCGGGGCCGACGCGCTGATCGTCAGCAACCACGGCGGCCGCCAGCTCGACGGCGCCGCGTCGAGCATCCACGCGCTGCCGGCGATCGCCGCCGAGGTCGGATCGCGGATCGAGGTGCACATGGACGGCGGCATCCGTTCTGGCCAGGACGTGCTGAAGGCCTGGGCACTCGGCGCGCGCGGCACCTACATCGGCCGCGCGATGCTCTACGGCCTGGGCGCGATGGGCGAAGCCGGCGTCACGAAGGCACTCGAGATCATCCACAAGGAGCTCGACCTGACAATGGCCTTCTGCGGCCACACGAAGCTGCAGGCGGTCGACCGCTCGATCCTGCTGGCCGGTACGTACCCGACATGATCGCGATCCGGGTCCCCCGGTCGCGATTGCTCCCCCTCGGGCAGATGGCGCGCAGCGCCAAGGGGGCTGCATGACCGCTTCCGCCGCGCCGCGGGTGCCGCACGCCGTCGGCATGTACCTGGCGGCGGTGCAGTTCTTCTTCGCGCTCGGCTGGGTGGTCTACGCAGCCTATCTGCCGCAACTGGCCCAGCTTGCCGGCATCGACAAGCGCTGGGTGCCGTGGATCCTGGTCGCCGACCAGCTGGTCTTCGTCGCCACCGACCTGCTGGTCGGCCTCTTCAGCGACCGCGCGGCACGGGTTCTCGGCCGTATCGGTCGCTGGGTGCTGGGCGCCACGGTGGTCTCGGCGTTCGCCTTCGTGCTGTTGCCGCTGCTCGCTCCGCAGGGCTCGCCGGCGCTCTTCATCGCCGTCGGCCTGGTGTGGGTGGTGACGACCTCGGCACTGCGCGCGCCGCCGCTGACGCTGCTCGGCCGCTACGCCGCCAAACCGGCACAGCCGGTGCTGATTGCACTCGCCAGCCTCGGGCTCGGAATCGCGAACGCCGCCGCGCCCTATGTCGCGCTGCAGCTGAAGGCGGTGGATCCCCGCTGGCCGTTCCTGCTCTCGGGGCTGGCGCTGGCGGTGGTCACGCTCGGGATGGTGGCGGCGGAGCGCCACCTCGCGCGCGGCAGCGGCGGCGCTGCGCAGGCCGGCACGGCCGCCGAGCCGTCGCGCTTCTCGGCCGGCCAGGCGGCGGCCTTCGTGCTCGCCTGCATCGTCGGCGCGGCGGCGTTCCAGTGGCACACCTTCGTCGCCAGCGCGCCGCTGGCGCTGCGCCATGCCAGCGCCGCCGATCTGCCTTCGCTGCTGCCGGTGTTCTGGGTCGGCTTCAACCTCTGGCTGGTGCCCGCGGGGCTGATGTGCAAGCGCCTCGGCGCACCGGGGGTGATGGTGATCGGCGCCGAGGTCGCGATGGTCGGCTCCGCTGCAGCCGCCTTCGCGCCGACGCTGCCGCTGCTGCTCGGCGCACAGCTGATCGCCGGCGCCGGCTGGGCGATGCTGCTGTGCGCCGCCTTCAGCGCCGCGCTGGTGTTCGGCCACACCGGACGCGAGGGGCTGATGAGCGGCACGCTGTCGTCGACGCTGGCGCTGGCGGCGGCGCTGCGCATCGGCTCGGTGGCGGCAGTGACACCGGTGCCGGCGGCGGTGGTGTCGATGGCCTGGCTGCCGGCGGTGGGGTTCCTCGTCTGCGCGGGGTTGCTGATGGCGGGGGCGTTGAGGAGGTAGCGCGGGAATCGTCGCGCCTGCGGCGCGATGCGCGCGCTGCGCGCCCTACGCGCGCTCGACGCGCGCGGCCCGAGCTGTCGCGGTGATTGTGCCGTTGCTCACATCGCTGACGCGATATGAGCAACGTCCAACCACTCGGATCGCGCCTGCGGCGCGATGCGCGCGCTGCGCGCCCTACGCGCGCTCGACGCGCGCGTAGGCCGAGTGGTTGTGAATCGACTCGAAGTTTTCGACTTCGACGGTGTAGCGGCCGACCCGCGGCTCGCGGTTCAGCCGCAGCGCGACGTCGCGCACCAGATCCTCGACGAACTTCGGGTTCTCGTAGGCACGCTCGGTGACCCACTTTTCGTCGGTGCGCTTGAGCATCGGCCAGATTTCGCTGCTCGCCTCGTCCTCGGCGAAGCGCACCAGTTCGTGCCACTCGAGCGGCTGCAGCAGCTCGGCTCGGATGGTCACCAGCGAGCGCTGGTTGTGGGCGCCGTAGTCGGCGATCTCCTTCGAGCACGGGCACAGGCTCTTCACCGGCACGCCCACCTCGGCCCACAGCGTCGCCGGCGAGCCGGCGGTGGTGGTTTCGGCAACCCAGCGCCCCTGGTAGTCGAGCAGGCTCTGCACGCCCGACACCGGTGCACGCTTGCGCAGGAAGAAGGTGAACGCGGCCTCGACGCGGCCGGCCTCGGCGTCGAGCAGCGCCAGCATGCGCGCGTGCTGATCGCGCAGCGCCGCGGCGTCGAGCGGCGAGTCCAGCGCCTCAAGCCAGGCGACGAAACGCGACATGTGCGTGCCCTTGCGTTCTGCCGGCAGCGCGACGTCGAGGGTCCACTGCGCCGTGGTGGGCTGCACCGCACCGGCCACGCGCAGCTGCAGCGGGTAGCGCAGGTCCTTGACGCCGACGCGCTGGATCGCCAGGCGTCGCTCGTCGCGCGCGCCCTGCGTGTCGGGGATGTGCAGCGCGTCGGTGAGGTTGGTCATGTCGTGGAGGATGACACCGTTTTGCGGGCCATGGCGTCGCGGGGATTACACGACACCGTTCGAAGTCCCGGAACCCCGGGCGGCGGAGATCGGGCCTCCTGGCATCAGCCGTTCACTGCGGTGAGCGCCGGCCGCGCCGGAAAACGCTGGCGGATGGCCTGCTCGATGCCGGCGGCGTCGAGCCCGGCCAGCGCAAGCAGCTTCCCTGGGTCACCATGCTCCATGAACTCATCGGGCAGCCCGAGGTGCAGCAGCGGCATCTCGACCCCGGCGGCCGCCAGCCACTCCCCGACCGCCGAGCCGGCGCCGCCGGCGACGCAGCCCTCCTCCACCGTCACCAGCGCGGCATGCGTGCGCGCCAGCTCGAGAACGAGTTGGTCGTCTAGCGGCTTCGCAAAGCGCATGTCGGCCACCGTGGCGTCGAGCTTCTCGGCCGCCGCGAGCGCCACGTGCAGCAGCGGCCCGAAGGCGAGGATTGCGATCCCTTTGGCCGTGCGGGCCTCGCCGCGCAGCGCCGACTCGCGCCGCACGACGCCCTTGCCCCAGGGCCACTCGGCGAAGCCGCTCTCCACCACCGCCCCGACGCCGGCCCCTCGCGGGTAGCGCACGGCCACGGTGTGCTGCTGGCGGTAGGCGGTGGTCAGCGCCTGCCGGCACTCGTTCTCGTCGGAAGGCACCAGCACGCTGACATGCGGCAGGCAGCGCAGGTAGGCGATGTCGAAGGCCCCGGTGTGCGTGGCGCCATCGGCGCCGACGATGCCGGCACGGTCGAGCGCGAACACCACCGGCAGCTTCTGGATCGCGACGTCGTGCACCAACTGGTCGTAGCCGCGCTGCAGGAAGGTCGAGTAGATCGCCACCACCGGCTTCATGCCTTCGCAGGCCAGCCCGGCGGCGAAGGTCACCGCATGCTGCTCGGCGATGCCGACGTCGTGGTACCGCTTCGGGAAGCGCCTGTGGAACTCGACCATGCCTGAACCCTCGGCCATCGCCGGCGTGATGCCGACCAGCCGCGGGTCGGCCTCGGCCATGTCGCACAGCCACTGGCCGAAGACCTGCGTGAAGGTGGGCTTCGGTGGCGTCGCCGGCTTCACCAGGCCGACCGCGGGGTCGAACTTGCCCGGACCGTGGTAATTGACGGGGTCGGCCTCGGCCAGCTTGTAGCCATAGCCCTTCTTCGTGACCACATGCAGGAACTGCGGGCCGCGCTTGGCGCGCAGGTTCTGCAGCGTCGGGATCAGCGAATCGAGGTCGTGGCCGTCGATCGGGCCGACGTAGTTGAAGCCGAACTCCTCGAAGATCGTCGCCGGCACGATCATGCCCTTGGCATGCTCCTCGAAGCGGCGCGCCAGTTCGAACAGCGGGGTGTTCTTCAGCACCGCCTTCGCGCCCTCACGCGCGGCGGCGTAGAACTGGCCGCTCATCAGCCGTGCCAGGTAGCGGTTCAGCGCACCCACCGGGGCGCTGATCGACATGTCGTTGTCGTTCAGCACCACCAGCAGGTCGGCGCTCTCGCCAGCGTGGGCGACGCCGGCGTTGTTCAGCGCCTCGAAAGCCATGCCGGCGCTCATTGCGCCGTCGCCGATGATCGCCACCGCCTTGCGATCTTCGCCTTTCAGCCGCGCCGCCACCGCCATGCCGAGCGCAGCCGAGATGCTGGTCGAGCTGTGGGCGGTGCCGAAGGTGTCGTACTCGCTCTCGTCGCGCCGCGGGAAGCCGCTGATGCCGCCGAGCTGGCGCAGCGTGGCCATGCGCTCGCGGCGGCCGGTGAGGATCTTGTGCGGGTAGGTCTGGTGGCCAACGTCCCACACCAGGCGGTCGCGCGGGGTGTCGTAGACATAGTGCAGCGCGATCGTCAGCTCCACGGTGCCGAGGTTGCTCGAGAGGTGCCCGCCGGTCTGGCTGACACTCTCGAGCACGAAGGCGCGCAGCTGGCGCGCCAGCGCCGGCAGATCGCCGCGGGGCAGGCGCCGCAGGTCGGCCGGGCTGGCGATCTTCTCGAGCAGGCTGTAGGCGCTGGCCGGCATAGGTTCAGCTCTCGCGGTCGACCACGCGGTCGGCCAGCAGCGCCAGCGACGCCGCCTGCGCAAGGCCGCTGCGCGCCAGCGCGCCATGCGCCTGGTCGCGCAGCGCCCGTGCATGTGCACGCGCGGCGTCGAGCCCGAGCACGCTGACGTAGGTGGGCTTGTTGTGGTGGGCATCCTTGCCGGCGGTCTTGCCGAGCTTGTGCGACTCCTGCGTCGCATCGAGGATGTCGTCGACGACCTGGAAGGCGAGCCCGATCGCCGCGCCATAGTCGGAAAGCGCTGCCCAGGCCTTGGCGTCGGCCTGCCCGCAGGCGGCACCCATCAGCACGCTGGCCTGCAGCACGGCGCCGGTCTTGCGGCGGTGCATGTCGCGCAGCGCCGCCTCGTCGAGTGGCAAGCCAATGCTCGCGAGGTCGATCGCCTGTCCGCCGGCCATGCCGGCGTGCCCGGCGGCCCGCGCAAGCAGCGAGCACAGCCGGGCCTGAAGCGCAGGGGTGATCTCGAACAGGGCGTCGGCGCCACCGGCACCCACCGGCGCGGTGAGAATCTCGAACGCCAGCGCCTGCATCGCGTCGCCGGCCAGCATCGCCTGCGCTTCGCCGAACTTCACGTGCACCGTCGGCTTGCCCCGGCGCAGCACGTCGTTGTCCATGCACGGCATGTCGTCGTGAACCAGTGAATAGGCATGGATCAGCTCCACCGCCACGGCTGCACGCATCGCCACCGCACGCTCGCCGGCGGTGGCCTCGCAGGCCGCAAGCACGAGCAGCGGCCGCAGCCGTTTACCGCCGTCGAGCACGCCGTAGCGCATGGCCTGGCCAAGCCCGGCCGGCGCGTCGGCCGGCACCCAGGACTCGAGCGCCGCCTCGACGGCGCGCTGTTCACGCTCCATCCAGGCGCCGAAGCCGAGCGCGTTCATGTCCTCACACCCTCTCAGGCGGCCGGGGGCCAGGCTTTCAGCTGCCCGTCCTCGAGCAGCTTGACCTGGTCTTCGACGACTTGCAGCCGCTGGCGGCACCAAGCGAGCAGGTCGGCACCGCGGCGGTAGCTGTCGAGCAGCTGGTCCAGCGGCAACTGGCCGGCCTCCATCCGCGACACGATCTGGTCCAGCTCAGCCAGCGCCTGCTCGTAGCTGGCGGGTTCGTCGGGTGGGCGGTGGGCGGGGGTCTTGGGGGCCATGCAGGTCGGCAGAGCGGTCGATGATTTTATTCGTTCGCCCACAGCCGGCGCCGGCCTTGCGCCGGGGCCGACGGTTGACCTCGTTCAAGGAGGGTTGAAGCAGGGTGCTGGGTACAATCCGCGCCCCTGCATCGAGCGGGGCAATTCCCATCCGCGGGGCCACCGGGTGGGGGGTTTGGGCATTCCACTCCAGGAGGATCCTCACGGATCATGTCTGACCTGAGCATCAGTCTCGCAGCTCTGGGGCGCGCAAGCACCCAGCTTTCCGTCAGCGCTTACTTCGACGAGGACCTGTACCGCAGGGAACAGGCCTTGCTTTTCGATCGCGGCCCGCGATACGTGGGCCACGCGCTGTCGGTGCCCGAGGTCGGAAGCTTTCATTCGCTGGCGCAGGAAGGCCATGGCCGCGCGCTGGTGCGGACGCCGAACGGTGCCGTCGAACTGATCTCCAACGTCTGCCGCCACCGGCAGGCGGTGATGCTGCAGGGCCGCGGGCAGGTGCAGGGCAACGTCGTCTGCCCGCTGCACCGCTGGACCTACGACCTGCATGGGCGGCTGATCGGCGCGCCGCACTTTGCCGAAGACCCCTGCCTGAACCTGCGCAACTACCCGCTGCACGAGTGGAACGGGCTGCTCTTCGATGCCCGCGGCCGCGACCCGCGCTCCGACCTCGCAGCGATGAGCGTCCGCTCGCAGCTGGATTTCACGGGCTTCGTCTTCGACCGCGCCGAGCTGCACGAGTGCAACTACAACTGGAAGACCTTCATCGAGGTCTACCTGGAGGACTACCACGTCGCGCCGTTCCACCCCGGGCTCGGCTCGTTCGTCACCTGCGACGACCTGCGCTGGGAGTTCGGCGCCGAGCACTCGGTGCAGACGGTCGGCGTCAACGCCGCGCTGGCCAAGGCCGGAACGGCGGTGTACCGGCGCTGGCACGACGCGGTGCTGAAGTTCCGCGAAGGCGAGCCGCCACCCTTCGGCGCCATCTGGCTCACCTACTACCCGCACATCATGGTCGAGGCCTACCCGCATGTGCTGGTGGTTTCGACGCTGCACCCGCAGGGGCCGCGCAAGACGCTCAACCTGGTGGAGTTCTTCTACCCCGAGGAGATCGCCGCCTTCGAACGCGAGTTCGTCGAATCGGAGCAGGCCGCCTACATGGAGACCTGCATCGAGGACGACGAGATTGCCGAGCGCATGGACGCCGGCCGACTGGCGCTGCTGCAGCGCGGCGACGACGAGATCGGCCCTTACCAGAGCCCGATGGAAGACGGCATGCAGCACTTCCACGAGTGGTACCGCCGGCGAATGACCGACGCCGCGGCGTGAGCAGATCTGTTGGCCGGGGCCGCGCTCCCGGCCTCGGATCGGCTCTAGAAGCGGTGCACCAGCCCGAACTGCAGCACCCGGGCACGCAGCGGCGCGAGCCCGGGCGAGCCATGGCCACCGACACGCCAGCCGCTGCGCTGCTCGTAGTGCTCGACCTTCAGGTCGGTGCTCCAGTGGCGTGACCAGGCAAAGGCGACCTTGACGCCGACCGTCCACGCGCCGAAGGCCGACAAGCGATGGTCGGGTGACAGGAAGTCGGGTGGCCGTTCGAGGAACCCCGCCGGGAAGGGCGCGCCGAGCAGGCCGGAGTACACCGGGTCGTAGTAGAACGACGCCGCGCTCTGGGTGTGCAGGCGCAGCGACGGCGTCAGCGCCAAGCGGTCGCCGAACGCCTGCACCCACTCGGCGCCGAGCGAGTGTGCGTGCACGCCGAAGCTGTCGCGGTACAGCCGCCATTGGCTGCGAAGCGTGGCCTGCCAGCCCTCGAAGTGGTGATTCCAGCGCAGCAGCAGTGTCGCCTGGCGGCGCTCGCGGGGGCGCTGGTCGACCAGCTTGTAGGGGTCGCTGTGGAAGCCGCGGCCGTCGCTGAAGGTGACGCTCGCCTGCACGACGTCGACCCGCGTCGTCACCTGGGTGATGCCGGCGGCGATGCTCGTCGTGCGCCGCCTCTCGCTCAGGAAGGGGTTGTCGCTCGAACCGATGCGGTCGCGCGAATGGCCGACGCCGACGTTCCAAGTGCGGTTGTTGTCTTCGCTCGACCAGCGCAGGTCGGCGGAGAGCGCACGCGACTCGTAGTCGTGCTCGTCGGAGGTGGCCACCGCGAGCGACCAGACGCGGCCCTCGTCGTGGCGCGTGAGCCTGGCGTCGAAGGCGCTGCGGTTGTCGCTCATTCGCGACGCGCTCGAGACCGCGCTGTGCCAGCGCGGCGATGCGCCCGACACCGCGTCGCGCGTGCCGGTGGCGTCAATCGACCAGCGGCCACCGAGCGGGAGGTTGACCTGCACCGAAGGCGACTCGACCTCGATGCGGTCGAGACCGGGCTGGTGGTCGCGATAGCTCAGCCAGCGCAGCGCGACGAGGCCCTTGCCAGCCACGACGTCGATCTCGGCCGCTGCCACTGGCGGCGCGAGCCCCGGCAACGCCAGCGCCGCACAGACCACCGAACCCAGTCGCGCCGCGTCAGTTGCAGCCACACCCTGCCCCGCCGACCGCACCGCCGCCCGAGGCGGCCTCCTTGCTGGCGTAGATGTGCTCGGTGAAGCGACCCTCGAGCGCGTCGACGTCCATCGCCATCTCGGGCCGCGCAAGCGCGCCCTTCTCCCACGCCGCGGGCGGCGCGAAGGCGCAGCCGCCGAGCATCATGGGCAAGGCCGCGATCAATGCGGCGGGGGCGTGGCAGCGATCTCGAAACGAGGGCACGGCGTCATTTACGCATCGAGCGCGCCTTCTCTTCCACCGCGGCACGAAAGGCGGCATTGCCGCTGCCGACCCGGTCGTCGGGCGTGGGCGGCATCGGCATGGCGCCAAAGCCCGGTGGCGGCATCGCGGGCGGCGCCGATGCCGGCGGTGCCGATGCCAGCGTCACCACCGGCCCGGTGAGCTCAAGCCGCCGCACACGGCCATCTTCACGCAAGACCAATGCACGCGTTTCCACCGCCAGCACGGCGGCCCCGCCGGGCATCAGGTCCCCCGCCCGCAGCAGACGGGGCGACTCGCCGCCGACCAGCGCCAGGCTTGGTACGCCGTCGACCGTGACCACCGCCAACAGCGCCGGCATCGACACCGGCCGCACAGCCGGACCTTTGGCAGCAGCCGGCGCCAAGGGCGCCACCACCGACGGAACCGGTGGCGTCGACGGGGGCGAACGGACGGCCGTCTGCCCGAGCAGCTGCATTGCCAGCGCGCCGACCGCCACCGCCGTGGCGAGTGCCGGCCACAGCCGCCAGGGCGTCGGCGCGCGTGGCGTCACTTCAACGCAATCGTCGCCGTGCCGACCTGCACACCGGCGCCGTTGTGGAAGGTGCAGCTGCCGGCGAGGTTCACCAGCCGCGGGCACTGCAGCGCCATGCCGTTGCTCATGAAGAAGGCCCAGTTGATGCTGCCGTCGAAGCCGACGTAGCCGCTGCCGGCCAGCGTGTAGCCGGTTGCGGTGCTGGGGCAGTTGAGCACGCCGTAGACGACGAACTTGGTCGAGCTCGCGAAGTCGCCGCTCGCGTCGAGCCGCAACTCGTTGCAGGCGGTGTAGCCCGACAGCGTGGTCGTGAGGCTGAAGGCCAGGTTCGAGAAGGTCTGCGTGGTGGCCAGCGTCTGCGCCTGCGCGAGGCCCATCGAGCCGGCCATCAGCAGCGGCAGCGCCGCGCGTGCGATTCGGAGTGCACTCATGTGGTTTCTCCAGTAGAGATTGAATTGTCTCGCGCCGCCTGGCAGCCGTCACCGCCGGCGATCAAGCTCAATGCCTTTCGGGGCTGGTATCTTCCGCCCGTCGCGCGGCCGAGGTTAGTGGAATCGCGGCGGCGCGGAGCGACCCTTTCACATCTCTTTACCGCACCACCATGAACCTTCAGAAGTCTGTCCGCTGCGTGGCCGTGTTGGCTGCCGCGCTGGTCCTGGCCGCCTGCGGCGGCGGCGAAGCGCCGCGTGTCGGCGCGCAGGACTTCGTCGCCCGTATCACACCGCAGGCGCCACGCTCGGACCTGCTGCTGGCCTCGGCGCCGCCGGTGAACCCGGCACCGGCCGCTTCGCGCGCGATCACAAACCAGGAGCTGTTCACCTGGGTGCAGGGCCTGTTCCCGACCATCTTCGGCAGCGCGGCCCCGCAATCGGGCCAGGTTTCCTTCGGTGGCAAGACCTACGACGTGCGCTACTACGCGGCCACCGGCGTCTACCTGGGCATCGCCGACGGCGAGGTCTACGGCCTGGGCCCGATCACCGGCAACCAGCTGGTCGATCTCGGTCAGGTGCAGTCGTTTGCCTGCCAGGCGGTGCCGTCGATCTGCCAGCCGCAGCCCGGCGGCACGCTCAACGCCTGCATCGACCCGGCAACCTCGTCGCTGCCGACCGGCTTCCGCATGAACCTGGTCTACACCTACAACGGCCCGATCAGCGGCGAGCAGACGGTCAATTCGGTGATCGACGGCCCCGCGACTTTCGAAGGGCTGAGCGCGGTGCAGGTCACCAGCACAACGACCGGGAGCAACGCCATCACCGTGCAAGGGTTCACCGTCACGCAGACGACCACCACCGAGACCAAGAGCTACCAGCAGCCCTCGGTGAACGGTCTCGTGCGAACGCTCGGAGCGCTGACCACCGCCACGGTGGCCACCGGCGGCATCACGATTCCAGGCCTGCCGCCACTGCCGGGCAGCACGGTGGTGACGCAGACCCGCACCGTCTTCAACCCAGCGCCCGAGAACGTCGAGTTCACGCTGTCGATCGGCCAGAGCATCGACAAGGTGGTCGGCCAGACGACGACCACGCTGCAGGCCCCTGTGCCCACGCCGCCGGTGACGAGCACTTCGACCACGACGCACACCTTCGAAGCCCGCGAGAACGTCACCGTCCAGGGCAAGAGCTACGATGCCTGCCGCTACCGCATCAGCACCGTCAACGGCACCGAAGTCACCACCTCGTGGCTGATCGCCGGCAAGGGGGTGATGGTCAAGAGCCAGGCGAACACCGTCGCCGGCACGCAGACGATCGAGCTGAAGTCCGGCACGTACAACGGCGCGCCGCTGTAACCGCGAAGCGCCGCGCCGCATCGGTGCCGCGATGATCCGGCTGCGCGAGATCGACCACCTGGTGCTGCGGGTGGCCGAGCTCGACCGCATGCTCGGCTTCTACTGCGGCGTGCTCGGCTGCAGCGTCGAGAAGCGGCAGGACCGCATCGGCCTCGTGCAGCTGCGCGCCGGGCGCTCGCTGATCGATCTCGTGCCGATCGACGGCGAGCTGGGCCGCGCCGGCAGCGCCGGCCCTGGCCGCGAAGGGCGCAATCTCGACCACTTCTGCCTGCGTGTCGAACCCTGGGACGAGGCCGCCATCCGCGGCCACCTGCAGCGGCATGGCGTGCCGGCGGGCGACACCGCCCGCCGCTACGGCGCCGAGGGCGAAGGGCCGTCGGTCTACCTCACCGACCCCGAAGGCAACGTCGTCGAACTGAAGGGGCCACCGGACCCGCGCTGAGTGCCTCGGCGCGTGCCAGCGGCCCGGCTCCGCCCGCCGCGGGATGCCGCGGGGGCTCGAGCAGCCCGGCACCACCGATGTGCCCGAGAGCACCACATCCGGGGGGATGGCGCTACCGGCAACCCGGCCCGGCTGATATCTTTCCGGCCGGCGGGGCCGGTCGGCCGCGTGTGGGTGCGTCGAGGGGACGGTCATGGACCTTGCAGTTCGCGTTCGCAACGCCGCGGCAACGCTGATCGCGGCCACGCTGGTGGCCTGCGGCGGCGGCGAGCCGCCGCGCGTCACGGGGCTCGACTTCGCGTCACGCGTGTCGCCTCAGGCACCGCGCTCGCTGATGCTGCGGGCATCGGCACCACCGGCGGCCCCCGTGCCGGCGCCCTCACGCGCGATCACCAACCCGGAACTCTTCGCCTGGGCGCAGGCGACCTTCCCGGCCATCTTCGGCAGCGCCGCGCCGCAGTCGGCCAGCATCGTGCTGCAGGGCAAGACCTACGACGTGCGTGGCTACACCGGGCCGGCCGGCGTGGTCTACCTCGGCATCAGCGAGGGCGTGGTCTACGGCCTCGGCGCCGTCACGAACAACCAGCTCCTCAACCTCGGCGAGGTGCAGACCTACGCCTGCCAGGCAGTGCCTTCGATCTGCCAGCAGCCGCCCACGGCCAGCCTGAACATCTGTGCCGACCCCACGTCGGCGATCCAGTTCGGCGGCACCCGCGCCACCTTCGTCTACGTCTACAGCGGCCTGCTGAACGCCGAGCAGACGGTCGACCTCGCGGTGATCGGCCTCGCCACCTTCGAGGGCCAGAGTGCGGCCGAGGCGACGACCACCACCACCTGGCGAACGACGCAGTCGGCGCCCCCGGCGACGATCACCATCGACTCGACGATCGTCGCCAAGACCTACCACCAGGCGGGCGACGGCGGCCTGATCCGCACCCTCGGCGCTGTCGTCGACACGACCACGGCGACGACGACCACGATCCCCGGCCTGCCGCCGCTGCCGGGCGCGACGACGACGATCCGCACCCGCACCGTCTACAACCCGCCGACCGAGGACACCGAGTTCCTGCTGCAGCCGGGGCAGAGCCTCGACAAGACGACGACGCAGACGACGACCACGCTGCAGGCGCCGGTGGCGGTGCCGCCCGCGACCACCACCACCACCGTGCGGCACACCTTCGAGGCGCGCGAGAGCATCGTCGTGCTCGGCCGCCAGTACGACACCTGCCGCTACAAGCAGGCCACCGTCGGCGGCAGCGAGGTGACGACGACCTGGTTCATCGTCGGCCGCGGCGTGATGGCGCGCAGCCTGGTCTCGACGGCGGCCGGCAACCAGACGATCGAGCTGAAGTCGGGCAGCTTCAACGGCACACCGCTGTAGCGCCGGTTCCGGCCGCCGCCGGGGTCAGCCTCGAGGGCGGCTGAGCCGCCGGTATTCGCTGTAGTGGCGCAGCGCCTGCTGCGGTTGTCCGAGCTCGTCGTGCAGCCGCGCGGCGTTGTAGTGGGCATCGGCGAAGCCGGGTTCGCGGGCCAGGCAGTCGGCATAACGCTGCAGCGCATCGTACGGGCGGCCGTCGTCCTCGAGCGCCACCGCCAGGTTGAAGTGCAGCCTGGCGTCGCCGGCGTGGTTTGCCAGCGCGCGCTCGTACACCGCTGCGGCGTCGCCGTGGCGGCCCTGCGCGCCGAGCAGCGCGCCGAGGTTCAACCAGGCGTCGGCGAGCGCCGGGTCGGCCGCGATCGCACGCCGGTAGGCCTGCTCGGCAGCAGCCGGGTCGCCGGACTCGAGCGCCCAGCCGCGGCGGAACCAGCCTTCGGCGCCGAGGTCCGGCACGTCGGCGGCGGTGCCGGGGGGCGCTGCCGCCGGCCGCTCGATGAACGACACCGCGGCGCCCGGTGCAGCCGCGACCTCGAAGTCGAGCAGGCCCTGCCCCGACTCCGCCTCCCAGGCACCACCGCCTTCGTGCACTGCCACCTCACCGCCGGCGGCGGTGACACGCAAGCCCGACAGCGGAACCTCGGCGGGCAGTTGCTCGCGCAGCCGCTGCAGCGCCCGCAGCACCTTGCGCGCCGGCACGCCGGCGCTGCGCAAGCGGTGCGCGGTGCGCAACAACACGACATCGCGGAACGAAAAGCGGAACTGCCGGCCGCTGCCGCGCTCGGGGCTGACGAAGCCGGCGTCGATCAACGCCGCGATCTCGCGGCGGGCCAGCCCGAGCATCTGCTCGAGCTGCGCGAGCGTGTAGGCCGTGCCGGCTGGCGCCACCAGCTACTTGCGTGCGCGGGCGCGCGCCGGGGCGGGTGCTTCGGGCACCTGCTCCGACGGCTGAGGCGCGGGCGCCGCGCGCTTGGCGGCCTTGCGTTCGGCCAGCGCGCCTTCGGGGATCGTGGTGACCTTCTCGGGTGACGGCGCCGCCGCCGGCCTGCCGGCACCGCGCTTCGGGCCCAGGCTGGCGCGCAGCGCCTCCATCAGGTCGATCACCTGTGCGCCCTCGGTGGCGGCGCTGCGTTCGCTGGCCACCACCTGCTGGCCGGCGATCTTGGCGTCGATGGCGGCCAGCACGCGCAGCTTTTCCTCGTCGTGGAAGGCCTGCGGGTCGTAGGCGTCCTGCGAGATCTGGTCGATCAGCTGCAGCGCGAGCTGCAGCTCGGCAGCGCTGACGTCCACCGGCTCGATGCCCAGTTCCTTCAGCGAGCGCACCTCGTCGGCGTAGAGCAGCTGCTGCAGCACCAGCCCGTCCTCGTGCGCGCGCACCTGCACCACGTACTGCTTGGCCTTCCAGTTCCAGCGCGCCAGCGCGCAGCGGCCGCTGTCGCGCATCGCGGCGCGCAGCAGCGCGTAGGGCTTGCCGCCGCGCTTGTCGGGCGCCAGCAGGTAGGCCTTGTCGTAGTAGATCGGGTCGACCGACTTCTCGGGAACGAAGGCGACGATCTCGATCACGTGGCTGGCCGCCTCCTCAAGCGCCTTCAGCTCGTCGGGCGCGAAGATCACGAAGCGGTCCTTCTCGAACTCGTAGCCCTTGACCATGTCGGCACGTTCGACGACCTTGCCGTCGCGCTCCGACACGTACTGCTGCTTCAGCCGCGAGCCGTCCTTCGCAAGCATATTGAAACGCACCGCCGACGAGGTCTCGGTGGCCGAGTACAGCTTCACCGGGATCGACACGAGGCCGAACGACAGGCTCAGCGAGGCGATCGAACGTGCAGCCATGGCGCAGGGCGGGCCGGCTGGGGCCCGCGGCAGGTGCGGGGCTGGCGAGCATACGGGCTGCCCGGGCGCATGAAAAGCGCCACTGTGGCGCGGATGCAAGGCCCGGCGCGGCCGCGGGGCTGGTCTCAGAAGCTGTGAACGAACCCAGCGTGCCCGCGTGCGCCCCCACCAAGCGCCCAGTCAAGGCGCAAAGCGAAGCCGTGCCCGCCGGCACGGCGAGCATCTGCAGCACCGAGTGGGCGCTTGGTGGGGGCGCACCCTTTGGGCCGGGGTACCCAAGGGCCGTGCGCGGTGTTGCGCCGCTTGCCCGGGCGGCCAGCCCGGGCTGCGCACCGCGCCTTGCGCACGGCCCTTGG